>Ga0207422_1000212_pt1 | contig 226443 bp, 166 predicted proteins | sample MarCyaLeptolynsp_FD_187757 | JGI IMG/M metagenome (GOLD analysis project Ga0207422, IMG submission 187757) | Marine cyanobacterial communities from Panama - species 1 Leptolyngbya sp. (SPAdes) | ecosystem: Environmental > Aquatic > Marine > Unclassified | place: Panama: Panama City | collected... | reverse complement strand
AAACTACTAAACGGAACAAAGGAGCAATATTTAGCTCTTGATGATGCCATCCGCACTGCCCAGTTTATTAGAAACAAGGCACTCCGGTACTGGATGGATAACCAAGGCACAAGTAAAGCGGATTTGTATGCGCTGTGTAAGGACTTGGCTCAAGAATTTACCTTTGCCAAAAAGTTAAATTCTGCAGCACGTCAAGCCAGTGCAGAAAGAGCGTGGCAATCCATCTTTAACTTCTATCGTCGTTGCCGAAATATTGAGAAGAAAAAGGGTTATCCCAAATTCCAAAAACACGGTCGCTCCGTCGAGTACAAAGTATCAGGATGGAAGTTGTCTGAAGAGCGTATGAATATTGCTTTCACAGATGGTTTTGAGATTGGTACATTATCTTTATATTGTGATAAAGAAACGAGGGAAGACTTATTTCGGCTTAAGATTAATCGAGTTCGTGTGGTTCGCAGGGCAGATGGCTATTATGCTCAATTTTGCTTTGATGCTGACCGAAAAGAAGAAGGAGAATATACTGGAAATGTTATCGGACTAGACCTGGGCTTGAAATATTTCTACAAGGAGCAAAATGATAATGCGGTAGTGTATCCTCAGTATCTCCGTAAGTCAGAGAAACTCTTAAAGAAGCAGCAACGACGATTAAGTAAGAAGTTTGATAAAAACCAAAAGCCTCAGTCAAACAATTATCACAAGGCAAGAAAAAGATTAGGTAGAACTCACCTGAAAATCCAAAGACAGCGTAAGGATTGGGCTATCAAACAAGCTCGATGCGTAGTTCACTCTAACGATGTGATTGTCTATGAAGATTTAAAGGTGTCAAATATGGTCAAGAATCACCACTTGGCTAAATCAATTAATGTTTGCGCAGCATGGTGCGATAGCAGCATTGCTAGTTGGTATCAGTTCACTCAATGGTTAGACTACTACGGAAAAATCTGGGATAAGGCAGTGGTGAAGGTGTCTCCCAACTATACATCTCAAGATTGCTCTAATTGTGGTCATCGAGCGAAGAAAAGCCTGAGTACTAGAACTCATTCATGCCCTAAGTGTAAGATGGAACTTTGTCGAGATACAAACGCGGCAATTAATATCTTAAAAAAGGGCATGAAAGTTCTGGGCATTGAATGGCAAAACAGTACCTTTGGGCAAAAGGAATCTGCCTCGCAAGAGGGAAAGCATGGGGAGAAAACCGCCTCTGTTATTGATGGGAAACCAGATATTGCAAGTGGATTTCTATGAACCATGAACAAGAATCCCCACGCATGCAAGGCTGGGGAGTATGTCAAAACTGGTAAACAGAGATGTTAACTAACTTAAGGAGAGCTTAAGAAAGAAGAACTGAACAAAGTGTCTATCTCCGGAAAGCGCGTGATATTACCCTTACGAATAAAAAAATCTACATATTTCTTGGCTGTATTGTAGATAGAAGAAGGATTGTTTGTTTGAAATAGATGCTGATTTTCGGCAAGATCGGTGAGATTTACCCCCTCTAAAGAGAATGCATCGTTAGGAATATTTAAAGCTTGACTTACGATAGCGTTTCCTTCCTCAATATTTGCTTCCCAATATGACGAGGCTTGAAGCCAGCCTTTGATAAATCCACGAATATCTTGGGGACGATTGCGTATCGCCTCACCCCTAAATGCGATCAAATCCAAAAGTAAGCCTGGGGTTTGCTCGCTGGTAAATAGGATATTCACCCCTAATTCTAATGCTTCAGAAAGAAACGGTTCCCAAGTGTGCCCTGCTTGAATATTATTACTTTGTAAACGTTGAGGGATATCTAAAGCATCGAATTTGACCAGGTTAACGTCATCACTCGTCAGATTTGCTGTTTGCAACATCTCGGTGACGAAGACTTCGCTAAACCCGCCTAGATTAGCACCCAACTTTTTCCCTTCCAAGTCAGCAACTGTTTTAATTTGTGGTTGCGCGACTACCACATCTGCTCCTGTTGTTTCATCCACAACCATCACAGCTTGCATATCTGGATTGGTAGCACTCAGGATAATAAAATCGCCCAAGGTTAATCCGATACCATCATACTTCCCTGCACTGAAATCTGCTTGTTGCAATTGAGCGTATTCTACATAGCTTAGTTCTACATCTATCCCTTGTTCTTGAAAGAATCCTTTCTCTTGGGCAATGATGGCTGGTCTATAGCCGACAAAAGTGATACAGGCTACTTTCAATGGAGGCAATTTTACTACTGGAGGTGTCGTAAAATTACAAGCAACCAATAGTAAGGTAGCAATTAGTAAAATACTGACGTATTTGAGAAATTTAAACATCGATAATAAAGCTATGAAACAAAAATCTCGAGTTAAGCTTTCTCCCCTCGGAGCCTCCTGTTCCGCTCCTTGGAGGGATTAGGAGTGGGTTCTGCCTTCTGTCTTCTTATATTAGTTTTTACTCCCTTCATCAATCCTTTACACAAACCTCATCAACTCTTTATCCAACAAGCTTTACAGCCAATAGTTTAGTAGGCGATAATTTATTTAACAGACAGACATACTGTCTTAACTAAAAATTTCCTTTCTATACAGATCTACTATACTTACCTTCCACCCGCCTGACCTTGAGCAGGCGGGTATTTTAATTCTCTTTTTAAATAGTTCAGGCTCTTCCGTACTTAGTACGCCAAACTTTTAGTTTAAATGACTCCACAGCCAGCTATACTCAGATTTTATGCCTTAGCTGCCTAAAATAACTTAAAATAATGTCCAAAATTCATTTCACAAATAATTCGCATAACAATGCTAAACTAATATTCCTTGTCTGATTCTATTTATATCAAATCCACTTTTCAAACCCCTTGTATGAGCATTCGAGACAGGAAAATTTGTTCTAATTTTGTCCTCAAAAAGTATATCATACTGGCAAGTTTGATCACTGCAGGCTATCTAGGAAATTATTTGAGCCTGCCACTTTTTTTTGGAGTGGATTTTCTGTTTGGCAGCATTGCTGTTTTAATAGTAGTTTTTCTCTACGGAGGAGTGTGGGGTACCCTAGCAGGCATCATTGCGAGTTTGCATACAATCTTGCTGTGGAAACATCCCTATGCAGCAATCATTTTCAGTTTAGAAGCCTTGAGTGTTAGTTGGGCTCTGCGCCGTAAATCCAGAAATTTAGCACTGCTCGATGGGATTTACTGGATGTTTATCGGCATACCCTTGGTGTATTTGTTCTACTTTTACGTGATGGGTATCCCAATAACGGCAGTTGTGTTAATCATGCTCAAGCAATCTGTTAATGGCATCTTTAATGCTCTAATTGCCAGTTTGTTGCTATTTTACTCACCTATTTACCAATGGTCTAAGGAGACAAAATTAGCTAAAACTTTTTCTCTAGAGCAAATATTATCAACTCTGTTAGTGGTATTTGTTTTCTTTCCCACTTTAACACTTATAGTCTGGCAGAGTAGACTGAATTTCAACAATATACAAAAGAATATTGAAGTTAATCTCCAAATTGTCTCAACTGACTTAGCATCTCAACTGAATCTTTGGTCTCAAAATCACCATAATGCCCTACAGACACTGGCAAATGTGGCAGCTCGTGACAAGATGGCATCGTCCAAGGAACTACAGCAAAGCATACAACTAACCAAGTATCTCTTTGCCGACTTTAGTCAAATCTACATTGTTGATGATGGCAATGAGCTCATTAGCTCTGAGCCATATATTAATACCAACATCGGTCATCAAACTTACAGCCCCAACTTAGTTGCCTCATCCCAACCAACGGTATCTTATCTCTGGACAAAAAACCGTGGAGTGCCAAAACCACTGATCAACATCAGCCTACCAATAACTAAAGGTCGTGACTTTCTGGGCAATGTTATCGCGATTATCAATGGGAACCAAATTAGGGAACTATTCCTCTCGGATAGCTATCCAGTAGATGTGGAAATTTCCCTCCTAGATGCTCAAAACAAGGTCATTACGAGCACACGCTCTGATTTACAACCCACAGAAGCTTTTGATCACAACAAAAATGGCCAAATTCATTGTCTAAGCAGCCAAGTGTGCCAATGGCTGCCATCGGGAGATATGCCAATGATGGTGCGTTGGCAAAAATCTTTTTATGTGCAGGAGACTCTGATGAATCAAGAGTTGGGTTGGACTTTAGCTGTCGAAGTGCCTAGCCTATCACACATTAATTCTCTACAAAATACTTATATCATTGGTCTGACACTCATAAGTATGATTAGTTTGCTAGCAATCATCCTATCGAGTTTGCTCAGCCACCGCCTTATCAAACCAATCGAGCAGTTGGCAGTAGTAACCACCAACCTACCTGACAAACTTCTCTATCACCAAAAGATTAATTGGCCTGATAGTAGGGTAGTGGAAATCAAGTCCCTGATTGATAACTTCTTCTTTATGGCAGATCTGCTTAAGCAAAAATTCCGGGAAATCAAAACAGCTAAGGAGCGGCTTGAAGAAAGAGTAATAGAACGCACCCAGGAATTATCAAAAACTAATGAAGAACTTTCTTGGGAAATAGCCCAGCGCCAGCGCATAGCCGAGGCACTACAAAAATCTGAAGCTCAATCGCGAGAGCAAGCAACTAAGCTCTACAACACCCTGCAAAAACTCCAACAAGCTCAAACCCAACTGGTTCATACAGAAAAAATGTCTAGTTTGGGACAACTAGTTGCTGGTATCGCCCATGAAATTAATAATCCAGTGAGTTTTGTCTCTGGTAATCTTCCCTATGCTCAGGAATACACCCAAGATTTATTAAGATTAGTGGCACTTTATCAACAGCAGTATCCTGAGACAACGCCAGCAATTAAAGATGAAATTGAAACCATTGAACTAGAGTTTCTGCAGTCGGATTTGCCCAAGGTTCTCAATTCGATGAAGGTAGGAACAGAGCGAATTCTGGCAATTGTTCAAGACTTGCGCAATTTCTCGAGGCTGGATCAAGCGGACAAAAAAGAAGTTGATATCCATGAAGGAATTGATATTGCCCTGAGAATTCTCCAGCATCAGCTCCAAGCTAGAAATGGCTATTTGGAGATATCTGTAATTAAAGATTATGGTCAGCTACCTCGAGTAGAATGCTACCCAGGTCAACTCAATCAGGTATTTTTGAACCTGCTTGCTAATGCCATTGATGCCCTAAGAGAGCTTACCGAGCAAAGAGAATCAAAAACTTCGGACTGGGAGCCAATTATTCGAGTTAAAACTCAAGTAATAAGTCATGATTGGGTAGCTATTCATATTGCTGATAATGGAGTTGGTATTAGTCCATCAGTAAACTCAAAGTTGTTTGACCCTTTCTTCACTACCAAACCAGTGGGCAAAGGTACTGGTTTAGGGTTATCAATTAGTTACCAGATTGTTGTGGAAAGGCACGGTGGTCAATTGTGCTGTCTTTCTGAACTAGGGCAAGGTGCAGAGTTTATTATTAAAATTCCTATCAAGATAAACTAGGTGAAATGGCGGCTTGTGTGCAATTGCGTAATATATTGAATTTACTGAAATTTAGACTCTTCCTATTGCCTATTGCCTATTGCCTATTGCCTTGTTTCTTCAAGTTTAGCCTCAAGCAATTAGCTAAAGTCGTAACCAATTCCTGAGCCAAATAAGGCTTGGTCAAATAGCTATTAGCACCCAACTGCTTAGCTAACTTACGATATCGCTCACTCGTGCGGGATGTTAGCATCAAAATCGGTAGCTCATCTTGCGGAAATTGCTTGCGACAGCTGCGGAGAAATTCAAAACCATTCATCTGGGGCATTTCTACATCACAGATAACTCCCTGAATCTGGGAATGTTGCTGTAGTTGGGCAAGTGCATCTGCACCATTTTGGGCTTGAACAACAGGATATCCAGCTTTTTGTAAGGTTGAACAGATAGTTTGGCGGGTGGTCAGGGAATCGTCAATGACTAGAATAGTCGGTAGAGTTGGTTTAGGAGCAGACTTAATTTGACTTGCTATTGCCTTAGCTTTCCTAATACTCCCTTGCTGCTCTTTAACAGAAGGAGCTGATGTTGCTAAGGGATGCTCCTGTCTAATTTGGGCTGTTGATGACGGTGTTGCCTCACTAATATCTGGATTTAGCACTCGTTCTACCAACGCTGGTCCATCTATGACTGGTACTAGACGACCATCCCCCAAAATTGTGCAACCATAAAAGTAAGATGGTGCAGTCAGTGCTTTATCAAAAGGTTTAATGACCAGATCCTGTTCCATCAACATTTGGTCAATTTTGAGGGCAATTGTATCAGAACCTTGAGAGACTAGCAATAGCATTACTTTTCCAGAAGATTGCTGGTCTTTAGGATGTTTCTGGGTAGTAACTGTCCGTTGTCGATAGCGTAGGGGTAGATTTACTGTTAGAGCTGTCTGAGTTAGTGATCTAGAAGGATAGTTGTAAGCCGCAAAAATAGGCTGGACTATCGGCACTGTTTTTCCTTGCCAGTGATAAACTTGGTGTCCCTTAACCAGACCGCGATCTTTGATGTCATTAGCTGTAACTGACAAAATAGTGGTAATGGTATCTACTGGAATCGCTAGTAAATTACCTTTTACCCGAAATACTAACAGTTTGGTGATAGTTAAAGTCCAGGGTAAACGCAGGGTAAAGGTTGTACCTTGACCTAACTCAGACATAACAGTAACGTTACCTTTTAATGCCTCTACTTGGAGAAGCATCGCCTCTAAACCCATCCCACGACCCGATAATTCACTAATATGCTCTGAGAGGGAAAAACCAGGAGTAAACAGTAGATTATATAATTGATTTTTCGACATTTTTGCTGCTTCGCTATTGGAGATTAGTTTCCTCTCTAGAGCAGTGAAGCGAATTTTTTCTAGATCAATTCCTTGACCATCATCTTGCACTTCTATATAAGAATAGTTACCTCGTTTATAAGCTCGAATAGTAATTGTTCCTTGGGGAGACTTACCAGATAGTTTACGCAATTCTGGAGATTCAATACCGTGGTCAAAAGCATTCCTGACTAAATGAACTAATGGATCATAAAGTTTTTCTAAAATTGCCTTTTCAATAAGCGTGTTTTTACCAATTAAATCTAGCTGAACTTGCTTCTTTTCTTTGGCGGATAAATCCCTAATTGTCCGATAAAAACGGTTAAGTAATTCTCCTACACTTATCATCCGGGCTTGCAGGAGATTATTTTGAATTTGTTTAAGAGTTTGTTGCCGTTTTTTGATAATTTGTTGATTTTGCCGATGAAGCAATTCCATGTCCTGAATTACTTCTCCTAGTTGAGCAATTTCTTCTGCCATGGTCTGTCCAGAAGAACTGGGAATATGCTCATTAAAGAAACCAGAATCTTCTAATTGATTTGTTTGTTCATCAGGATAATTATTATTTAAATCTTGTAGCTTGTTAGCTAGATTATTGAAGCGATTAAACCATCTTTTTAAAGATTCTAATGTTGCTTTATTATGTTGATTTTGCAATAAAAAACTATTATCTTGAGTAACTAATTCACCTACTAAACTATTAATTATGTCGAGGCGATTGATATTGACTCGCACACCTAAAGGCATTTGTTTTGAGCTGTCTGCTGTGCGGGGCTCTGCCTCAGTTGATTCTTTTTGCTTAACCTGTTCCTTGCTGGGAATTGTTACAGATGACTCGTCAGATTTGGTAGGGGTAGATTTATCTACTATCGGTAGAGGGAGCTCAGTTGGCTCTTTCTGGCTGACTTCCTCCTGGATAGGGGAAGAGGAACTTGCTTGACTAGAGTTGAGAATTGTTACAGATAACTCGTCAGACTTGGTAGGGGTAGATTTGTCTACTACGGGTAGAAAGAGCTCAGTTGGCTCTTCCTGGCTGACTTCCTCCTTGATAAGGGAAGAGAAAGTTACTTGAGCAGAGCTGGGAATTGTTACAGCTGACTCGTCAAACTCGGTAGGGGTAGATTTGTCTACTATCGGTGGAGCGATCTCGATTAGCTCTTCCTGGTTACCTTCCTCCTGGATAGGAAAAGGGGAAGTTGCTTGAGCAGAGCTGGGAATTGTTACAGATGATTCCTCAGAAGCAGTTCTGTTCAAGTTGTCGGCTTCCGGTGGGACTAGCGGCTCATCTGCCAATAAGGAAGACAGATCAAAATTTTCTAGGGGAGGCTTTGGTTGAAACCAACCCTTGATTAAGCCACCTAGCCGCTTTAATCCCGATGACTTATTAGCTGGTTGAGAAAAATCCTCAGTTGTGCTAAGCAACTCATTGCTCTGTGCCAACTCTGAAGCAGTAGCTGTCTGTTGACTAGGTTGGGTAGGAGCTGATGCAATACTTCTGGTATGGTCTCTTCCTCCGCTCCTGTGCTCTGCCTGCTTGTCTGGATCCTGTTTTTGGGTGAGTTCAACCAATGCCTGATCAGGATTTATTAGCTGGTGGTGCTCATCACTTAAAACTGCCTGTTGTATTGTCCGAAAGTCAGCTAATGCTAGCTGACTAATAGTGACAAGGGCTTGAGGGTTAACTTGCAAAGCCTCCAAAGTAGTATTAGCGATCGCGACGAAATCTGGCAAGTTCAACATTTCTCCCAAGCTGGCAAATACCTCTGCCTGGGTTTTGATATCTTCTATAACTTCAGGAGCTTGGGGATTAGCTAATAAGCTTTCCCAACGATGGAGTCCTTGAGTTACTTCTTCAGTAAAGAGAAATTGGGTAATATCTCCCTCCATCTCTACTTCCGGCAGTTCTGCTGATTCTGCCAGGGGATGTCCTAGTTTCTCTTCTAGCTGAGCAAAAACTGGCTTAGCCTTTTCTCTTGCTACCTGCGCATCATATTTACCAGTTTGAATCTGTTCGATAATCGGCGCTCTCAAATGATCGAAAGCTTTCAGGAGTAACTCCTCTAACTCTAAATCAAAGACTGTCTCCTCTTGATACAATGCCCTAATGCTATTTTCTAAGTCATGGGCGATGGTTTCAATGCCGGTTAAACCAATACAAGCTGCACCTCCTTTGATTGAGTGAGCTGCTCGCATTAATCCATGAATTTTTTGCACGGCATGATCTGTTTGGAGAGTCAGCAAGCCTTCCTCAAGGCGTTGCAACAGTTCCAAAGCTTCTTGGACAAAAAATTCATAAGCTTGGTCATCAGTATCGGTGTTCATTTCTCTTGCTGAAAAAAGGCAGAAGGCAGAGGGCAGAGGGCAGAAGGCAGGAGGCAGGAGGCAGGAGGCAGGAGATTCCAAGGGAAACTGATTTGTTTCTCATTTTCTTTTTTGACGCGGTATTTTTACCCAATTCCCGATTCCCAAGACAAGTTTATTAGCCATCTTATTTAACTTTAAACTGAGCCACGCTATCTTGCAGTTGGGTGGCTACTCCTAGCAGCTGAGCAAAGGAATTTGCCACAGTCACAGATTGTTCAGAAGTTTGATTAGCGATCGCGGCAACTTCTTTAATAGTATTAGACAGATCCCCTGAGGTTTGAGCCTGAGCTGTGGCAGATTGAGCAATTTCTTCAATTAACTGTAGAATCGTCGCACTCACTGCTGTTGAATCAGCGATAGTTTGACGGGTTTCTTGGACTAATTCAGTACCAGTCAGTACCCGTTCCATCCCAGTTTCCATTGCTGTTACCACTTCGTTAGTATCTGCTTGGATTGCTTCGACAATTTGTTCGATTTCCTGGGTAGCACTCGCAGACTGTTCTGCTAAACTGCGCACTTCATTGGCAACTAAACCAAATCCATGATCATCTTCCCCAGCACGGGTTGCTTCTACTGAGGCATTCAATGCTAGAAGGTTCGTCTGATTTGCCAAGTCACTAATCAGACTAACTACCCGAGAAATTTTCTGGGAAGCATCTCCTAAGCGTTTTACCTTACGGGAAGTAGCTTCTACGGTTTGCTGAATTGCCACAATTCCATCAACGGTGCGGTTCATTGCCAGATCACCAGATTTTAGAGTGTGATTAGCTTGCTGTACCTTAATTTCTGCAGCTTGGGCGTTGGCAGCAACTCTTTGAATGGAATTTGCCATCATTTGCACTTGATTAAGAGCTGCACTAATCGCTTCTGCTTGACGCAGTGCCTCGTTGGACAGTCTCTTAACGTCACTTTCACTCTCTTGGGCAGTGGTGGTTGCTACAGTTGCTGATGATTGCACTTGTCGCACCAGTTGTTGCAGGCTTTCAACGGTGGCATTGAAAAAGTCTGCAACAGTACCCATTGCTCCTGCTGTCACTCTCGCTCGCACTGTCAAATCTCCAGAGAAAGAGCCTTCGATTTCTCCCAGGAAGGCTTCAATTTGGTCTTGGAGCATTTCTTTTTGTTGCCGTTGCTCAATGGAAACCTGTTCTGCTGCTTGGCGAGCTTGTTGAACTTGTTTAATCAGTAGCGCTTGTTCAAGAGCGTAGCCGACTTGCAAGGCAACTTGCTTAAAGACTTCAACTTCTGACTCCTGCCATTCCCTTGTTGCAGAGCATTGATGAGCACCCAGTAAACCATAGAGCTTTTGTTTGAGCAAAATTGGTACGACTACATTAGCCTTAACTTGCCATTTTCCCAGTTGTTCCTCATGACAAGGAGTTAAGCCAGCTTGAGTCACATCTGCGATCGCACGTACTCTGCCTTTGCGGTAAGGTTCTACATAGTCAGCGGGGAAACAAGGAACATCAGTTTCCATGTTGATGATTTGGGGGTAACCAGGCTTGACGCTTTCTATTACAATTTCGCCATCCCAGTTTTCATCGAAGCGATAGATGACGATGCGATCCGCTTGCATAAGTTTGAGAGACTCATCTACTGCGATACGGAAAATTCGTTCCGGCTCCAAGGATTCTAGAATCCGGACGCTAATCTCATTAAGTTGTCTAGCTTGTTGAGCTAGTTGTCTGGCTTGTCGGGTAGCTGTCTGTTGCTGTTGCAGCAAAAAGGAATGGTCCAGATTGTAGCCGACTTGGATGGCAACTTGCCTAATAAAGTCAATTTCCCACTGCTGCCATTTCCTCGGACTAGAGCATTGATGGGCAATTAACAAACCGTGTAGCTTTTGGTCCTCGATAATTGGGGCAACTAAATTAGCTTGGACAGCAAAAGGTTCTAACTGCTCGATATGGCATTCTGTCAAGCCTGCTTGATAAATATTATCCGTTGCCTGCACCCGCCCTTTAAGATAGGATTTAACATAACGCTGGGCAAAGCAGGGGTCGGCAATTTGTGCCCCTAAAGCTACAGGCCACCCCCGTACTACAGCTTCTGCTACTACGGTGCCTTGCCAGTAGGGGTCAAACTGATAAACTAATACCCGGTCAGCTTGCAAGATATCTTGGGTATCTTCCACAGCGGAGTTAAAGATATCTTCTGGATTCAGGGATTTTTGCAAGTGAGAGGTAATCTGATTTAAGCGTCTGGCACGCTCAATAGCGGTTTGTTGCTGTTGTTGCAGGCTCACCTGATCAAGGGCAAAGCCGACTTGAGTAGCTAATTGCTTGATAAAGTCAATTTCTGAGGACTTCCAAGCACGAGGCTCTGAGCATTGATGGGCAATCAACAAACTATGGAGCTGTTTTTGAGCAACAATCGGAGCAACTAAATTGGCTTGGACAGCAAAAGGTTCTAACTGCTGAATATGGCATTTTGTCAAACCCGCTTCATAGATATTATTTGTTGCACTCACTCGTCCCCGTAAATAGGGTTTGATATAGCGCTGAGCAAAGCAGGGATCAGCAATAGTTGCTCCCAAAGCTGTTGGCCAAGGCCGTCCTACAGATTCTGCTACCACTGTACCTTGCCATTGAAAGTCAAACTGATAAACTACAATGCGATCAGCACCTAGGGCTTCGCGAGCTTCTTCCACTACTACATCAAAAATCTCCTCAGCGGTGAGAAACTTTCGTAGCTGCAAGGTAATTTCGTTTAAAAGTCGAGCTTGCTTGGCAGCAGATTGCTGTCGTTTGAGCAGCAAAGCTTGATCAAGGGCATAGCCTACTTGAATAGCTAATTGGCGAAAAAACTCGATTTCTGACTCCGTCCAACTCCTTGGCTCAGAACACTGATGAGCAATTAATAAACCGATGAGTTTCTGGTTCGTCAAAATGGGAGCAACTAAATTGGCTTTTACCTCTAAAGGTTCGAGTTGCGCAATGTGGCATTCAGTTAATCCCCCTTCATAAATATTGGCAGTTGCTTGCACTCGGCCTTTCTGATAAGCCTGGGCATAACGCTCAGCAAAACAAGGATCATTGATTTTGATTCCTATGCTTACAGGCCAACCTGCTTCAACAGATTCTGCTACTACCTTACCGTTCCATTCCGAGTCAAACCGATAGATGATTACTCTATCCGCACCAAGGGCTTGACGAGCATCTTCTACCGTTGAATTGAAAATATCAGCTGGGTTGAGAGATTCTCGAATATGGGAGGTAATCTCATTCAACATGTGTGCTCGTTCAGCAGCGGCTCCTTCCCTCTCCAGCAGTGATTGGATTTGATCTGCCATCAGATCCATGTTAGAGCGCCAGACGTTCAGCTCCTGAGCCAAGACGGTAGCTTTGGATTTGAGACCCAAAGTTTTTCTGGTTGTTTGAGACTCTAATTCTGCTTGCCACTCCTGTTGCACCGGAACAATGGTAACTGTCTCTTCTACAGTTGATTGGGGAGACATCTGGTGTTGCAAGTCACCATTTGTTCTATGATTGTTCCGATTATCGTGCCGCTTGGTATGTCTATATATTTGAGTCATTGTGGTTGGTAGTTGCTAGGTATTAGGTTTTAGGTATTAGGTTTTAGGTTTAGGTTTTAGGTTCTAGTGGCGTGACACACCTAAAATGGTAGTTTAAATTTTGGGTAGTGCGATCGCGTAGCGTGTGGGTAACACAAACGTCTCGCTCGCGCTTAGTGAAAAGCGAGCAAGATGCTCGCACTACTCTATCTCCCCCAGCTCCCCCAGCTTGTCACCAAGGGGCATTGGTGTCCAATCTCCAGAAGGGATAAATGCCGCCCAATAGTAGGGGTGCTGGTAATTCTGACTCCTGAGCATCTCTAACTGCGTCTGCCGCAAGGCTTGGGAACGACCTTCATTGTTGAGCAAACGCTGGTAATATTTCACCATCAGGTCTTTAGTTCCCGTATCATCAACTTTCCACAGACTAAACAGTTGACTCTCAGCTCCTGCCATCACCAAAGCACGCCGTAAACCATAGACGCCTTCACCATTGGCAATATCTCCCACCCCTGTCTCGCAAGCGGATAGCACTACCAGTTTTGTACCAGACAAGTTTAGTCCTGCAGTTTCTAGGGCAGTCAGTACTCCATCTTCAGTGCCACTTTGGCGCAGGTTGATGCCAGCTAGAGCTAAACCGGAACGCAATAGGGGATTTTCGAGGTTGGTAATTTGAGGACGAGAGCTGGTATTCGGACGGTGTTCTACCCCAATGCTGGCTCGGTTGGAGAAAGGATTAGTATAGTCTGGTGCTGCCACTAATTCAATATCTTGGAGGAAGAAACCGTGAGTAGCGATGTGGAGGATACTGGGACTTTGGACTTGTTTGATAGCATTTTCCGTAGCTTGAGATTCTGTTAGCAGTTGTGCTCCCAGAAACATGGGAGCAATAGCTTGAGCTTCTTGCTTTGTACCTAGTAAAGGACCAAATTGAAGGTTAGTAAAATCACTAGAACGACGGTTACTGGTTTTCTCTGTCTCCGCGTCTCCTTCTCTCCGCGTCTCCTTCTCTCCGCGTCTCCGCGTCTCCTCAACTCCTGGACTACTATAATCAGGATTAGCAACGATAAGGGGTTGAGAGCGATGGGGAAGAGAAAGTTGTAGCTTGAGTAAGTCCCTGCCAGAGGTAAGGTAGGTGATAGTGTAGTTTTCGAGTAAATAGCGATCGCTTTCATCTACCAGAGCAGCAAAGGGAATCAAGTTGAGTTGGCTGTCGGTAGATATCAGGAGATTGCGATTGTTACCCAGAAGGGGACGGATGGGCTGCATTAGTTGCTCATCCAGTTGACGAGCAATGGTTTTGATATTAAGGGAGGAGGAGTTTTGTAGAGCTCTACGAAACTTGGTAATCAGTTGATTGATAGGTTCAGCTGCACCCAAGTCTACCCATTGGGGTTCTCCTTGGGAGTGGAGGATGTAGGCAGCGTAGTGGGGTTTACCCCATTGTTCATCAGGTTGAGCTTTAAGGTTTAAGGGTTTGTATAGTACTAGTTCTACTAAGGCAGCATCATCAGGGATTAACTGCTGCACGGCTTCAATGGTTACGGGTTGGGAAGCAGTACGGAACTCAGCACTGCGGAAACTGAGGGTGTTTTCTAGCTCATTGACTTCGGCTTTAAGGGTAGCAATTTGCTGGCGGTATTGCTCTGGTGGGGTATTGCCAATACCTCGGAACAGTAGTGCAGCCAATTGCGAACGCTTATTAGCCAGTTTATCAAGTAGTTCCTGATTTTCGGCGGTGAGATTTTTGCGCAGGGTTTGCAAATTATCGGTAACTGCATCTAGGATACGACCTTTGCGGCGTAGGAGAGTAGTTAGGGCAAGACGAGCCGCTTTAGGATTGTTGAGAGCATCTTGCAGATGCAAGGAAATAGTCCTATTAGTCGTGCCAGCGATAGTTGCCATGTAGTCCTGCTTCTGGCGTTCGGAACCAATTGCAAGAGTCTTATCAAGATTATATTCCTCAATGTCTACCCCCTGGTTGAGCAAGTCAACAGCACGGGTAATTTCCCCTTGTGCTTGGTACAGTCCTGCCAGATTGTTGAGGCTTTGTGCCACATCAGGATGATCGTCTCCCAGCAGGCGTTGGCTCATTTGCAGGGCTTGGCGAAAGAGGGGTTCGGCTTCTGAGTAGCTTCCTTGACTACTGTACACATATGCCAGATTGTTGAGGCTTCCTGCCACATCAGGATGCTCATCTCCCAGCAGTCGTTGGCTCATTTGCAGAGCTTGGCGAAAGAGGGGTTCGGCTTCTGAGTAGCTTCCTTGACTACTGTACACATATGCCAGATTGTTGAGGCTAGTTGCGACAGAAGGATGCTCATCTCCCAACAAGCGTTGTTTCATTTCCAGTGCCCGGCGATAGAGGGGCTCAGCTTCACTGTAGCGTCCTTGACTTTGGTACAGTCCAGCCAGATTGTTGAGACTTCTTGCCACAGCAGGATGCTCATCTCCTAGCAGGCGTTGCCTCATTTCTAGTGCTTGGCGATAGAGGGGTTCAGCTTCACTGTAGCGTCCTTGATTGTGGTACAGTAGTGCCAGATTGTTGAGGCTAATTGCCACAGAAGGATGCTCATCTCCCAGCAGGCGTTGGTTCATTTCCAGTGCTCGGCGATAGAGGGGTTCAGCTTCACTGTAGCGTCCTTGATTATCGTACAACCCAGCCAGATTGTTGAGGCTAATTGCCACAGAAGGATGCTCATCTCCCAGCAGGCGTTGGTTCATTTCCAGTGCTCGGCGATATAAGGGTTCTGCTTCCGAGTACTGTCCTTGACTTTTGTACAGTAGTGCCAGATTGTTGAGGCTAATTGCCACAGCAGGATGCTCATCTCCCAGCAGGCGTTGCCTCATTTCCAGGGCTTGGCGATAGAGGGGTTCTGCTTCCGAGTACCGTCCTTGACTTTCGTACAGTCCAGCCAGATTGTTGAGGCTAGTTGCGACATCAGGATGTTCTTTTCCTAGCACCTGCTGCCGAATTGCTAGAGCGCTTTCTGCTAAAGCTATACCATCAGCGTACCGCCCCTGGTTATTTAGCTCTAGCACTTGTTGATTGAGCCGTTCAGCTTCTGCCAACTTGAGTTCAGCTTCTGTGGCTTCTCGCCAACTCAGAGTATAGTTACCCGATGCTCCTGCTTCAGAGGAAAAGACACCAATTGGGTAAGTACCAGTGGTTGGTAAGGTTAGCGTTATTTTGGCACTTTCTCCACTTCCCCTATCATCTTCTAAAAGTTTGTTGTCCTCTGGATTGAGTAAAATCAGATAAGGGTCAAACTCGCTGCTCGTCAGCTCAATCGTAATCTGCTCTCCTTCTTTGCCCTCAAAGGTATGGATGTTAAAGTATGTGCCGTCCTTAGTTGTGTCGCTGTTACTATCGAGTCGGTCATTAATATTGTTACTTTCCACACCCCCTGATAATAACTCCGTTTGTGGTGAAGAGTTAGGTTCAGTTTGTCCTACTATGGGGGCTGGTGCGATCGCAAATAACCAGACAACCAAGATATCTGCACTCAACCAAATTAGCGATCGCTTTAATAGTGTTTGTCCCTTGTGCCGAATTTTCCCTTTTCTCCCCATCAGTAATCACCTCAATCTCTCGACTCTCTACACTTATCTGTTTAGAATTGAGTACCTACGCAAGAATTTAGAATAGGAAAGAAAATTATATTAAACGATAATTTAGATCCCATACCTGCCCAAACGATAGGCAATCGCAGATTGGTCAAGGAAATACTGTACGCTATCACTCTTTGTCAGAAATCGACAAGCCATAAGCTTTAGACGCATTCATCTTGCATGTTGAGGATGACAGGCAAGATGCCTGTTCCACTCATAACTGATGATTGAATTTGGTGCAAATTAGATGCGTTGCTCTGAGTCAGGCAACTTATCAAAATTATTAATAATTTCTTGAGCTAAAACACTCATTGTTATATATGGGCACACACTTTACCCATCATAAAATAATTTTAGCAAAAAAAGTCAGTTTATTCTACTATCGGAACCGGTGCGATCGCTTAGATTTTTAGTGGGAGCATCTTGCTCCCTAGAATTACACCCTTTGGTCAAAATTGTCCAAGGAAATTGCATCAATGGGCTCAATTTCCTTGCACCTTCACCTACCCATAATCCCCTTTAAAGACTATTCCAAGCTCCTATTCTCCTAACTCCTGGCTCCTAACTCCTGGCTCCTAGTCCCCCCAAGACTTATTCAGCAAGCCCTAAGTATCCTACCAGACATGATATAAAATCATACCCTTGTGTACCCCAATGTAATCGAATGCGCACCGACAGCCTCTTTTATAAAGTCTTCCAAACCCTCCCTGGCACTCTTTTTGAACTCCTCGGAGGCAACAGTGCGCTGGCACAAAACTATGTTTTTAAATCAATCGAAGTCAAAGAACTTGCCAAACGCACTGATGGCGTATTTCTTCCCAAACGAGATAGTGACCCCATTTATTTTGTGGAAGTCCAATTTCAAAAAGACGAAGACTTGTACTACCGCCTCATGAAGGAAGTGTTTGTCTATTTGGGACAAAACCGGTGGCCACATGACTGGCAAGCAGTGGTATTTTGGGCTAAGCGCAGCTTAGATACGGGAATTCCCAAGTGTTACCATGCTGAAGTCCAAGCAGGAAACCTACGCTCGTTTTACCTCGACGAAACTCCAAACACTTCAAACTCAATCGGGTTAGGACTGGTACGGTTGGTAGTAGAGCCAGAAGCCAATGTCCCACAACGAATAAAACAACTCGAAAGATGTGCGCGAGCTCTGCCAGTGGCACAGCAAAGAAATGCGATAGAATTAATAGAACAAGCTTTGGTGTATAAATTTCCTAAACGTCCTTGGAGGGAATTGGAAGTGATGTTTGGACTTACAGAATGGAAACAAACCAGGTTTTATCAGGAAGTCAAGGCTGAAGGTCACCAAGAAGGTCGCCAAGAAGGTCACCAAGAAGGTCGCCAAGAGAAACAGCTAGAAATCGCACTCAAGCTTTTAGAGCTTGGTTTATCCATTGAGCTAGTAGCTGAAGGAACAGGCTTATCCGTTGAACAAGTCCAACAATTTCAACAACAATCAGAGCAATCTTCCCAAAACTGAAAGAGGTGGAACTGGCATCTTGGCAGTACAGTTATTCCTTTATTAATTGCAATAGTAACTACTTCTCAATTCTCAATTCTCAATTCTCAATCATGTTTGGACTTACAGAATGGAAACAGACAAGATTTTATCAGGAAGTAAGTGCTGAAGGTTACCAAAAAGGTCACCAAAAAGGTCACCAAGAAGGTCGCCAAGAAGGTGGTCAAGCGAAACAGCTAGAAATCACGCTCAAGCTGTTAGAGATCGGTTTATCCATTGAGCTAGTAGCTGAGGGAACAGGCTTATCCGTTGAACAAGTCCAACAACTTCAACAACAATCAGATCAATCTTCCCAAAACTGAACGGGGTGGAACTGGCATCTTGCTAGTAGAGTTATTCGCAGGGAGTAGGGAACAGGGAACTTCGGAAGAGTATACTTTCATGCATGGTGGTGAAAAAATTTTTTCATCGAGACTGCCTCATCCTTCTCCATAAAATCCTGCTATTCAAAATCTTGTAAAATTGCTTCTACATCGACAATTAGCAAAGTTTCCCCTTGGTAATTGCGAACAGTTCCTTTAAGGTATTGAGCTGGGGTAGAAGTAATCATTTTAGTAGAAGGAAGCTGAATCTGCTCAGCTTTACACCGAATCAGTTGACCAACTTGGTTAACTAGCAAGCCTAAGGTTTTGCCGAAGCTGGTCACTCTCAAGACACTGCATTTGGGCTGATGATACTCTGGGGTTAATAGCGGCTCAAAACCTAGTAAGTAGGCAAGATCAACTAACCATAAAACCTCACCCTGCCAAGGAAAAACGCCAACAACAGCTGCTGGCATATCGGGAATCGGTACAACGGTAGTTGGGTCTAAATTGATAATTGTGGCTAGCTGCTGACTCGGTAGCATTGCCCAAATTTCAGGAGTGAGAGAAAAACTCAGAAACTGGTTATTGCTAATTGCCAATTGTTCATTGTTCATTGTTTATTGTCGAATTGATAATTGATCAATTTGCAATTTTCCATGAGCTAATATCATGTCCGGTTGAATACTTATACTTTGGTGGAAAAAAGGCAGAAGGCAGAGGGCAGAGGGCAGAAGGGAAGGAAGAAGGTTGCAAGTTAGAAGGGAGTAATAACTATTTATGTGGACATGATATAAGCTGTTGTGCCAATAAAAATTGTCAATCGTGAAATTAAATTAAGAACGATATATTCCAGTCTATTGTTGCCTGTTATACCAAATCCGCTTTTCAAACACCCGGTTTCGCTTAAGCCTTCTTTTCCTTCTGCCCTCTGCCTTCTGCCCTCTGCCTTATTAGCTATTGACAAACTGTCTAACCGTTTGCACAATTTCTTCAGGGTTAATAGGTTTAGTAATATAGGCAGCTGCTCCTTGCCGCATCCCCCAATTTTTATCAATTCTTTCTGATTTGCTAGAGCAAATTATAATGGGAATGTGAGCCGTCTTCTGTTTATTTTTCAGTTCTCTACAAAGACCAAAGCCACTTTGACCAGGCAAGACAATATCCAGCAAAACTGCATCAATAGATTTTTGGTCAAGGATTGCCTTTGCTGCCTCGGCTGTTGTGACACTGATGACATTGAAGCCTGATTGGTGTAAACAGTCGGTCAATATCTTGGCTTCAGTAGCACTGTCTTCCACAACCAATAATGTCGCCATGTATCACCTCTATCAATTTTGGATGCAAGGATTAAGGATACAAGGATTTGACCCAATTTATTTACTTCCCTTCCTTAATCTTCCCTATTAGTTAAGATGCAAAACTAGGCACCTCCCTTGATACTAAGTCCTTTGACACAGGTTCCTCCTGAAGAGCACATAGATGTTTCTCAATCAGTTGGAGAGTTTTTTGTCGCTCTGGAGGCTTGCCTAAAAAACCAGAAGCACCGACTAACTTAGCACGGGTACGGTCAATAATAGTATTGCGACCAGTCAAGATAATAATTGGTGTTTTCTGAAATAAGGGGGTACTGCGCAAAAACTTACAGACAGTATAGCCATTAGCATTGGGCATGATTAGGTCTAGGAAGATTAAATCTGGCTTGTGTTGAGCAAGTTGGGCAATTCCTCGCATAGAATCTTGAATACTGAGGATTTGATAACCTTCTGGTGCCAAAAAGTTTTTTAAAGTTTGAGCTACTACGGGACTGTCGTCAATACAGGCAATCAAAGGCTGTTTCTGAGAGGATTCCTTTGGCTTGGCTGGTGTTGCACTAGGGTGACTAGTGGTCTGTTGGTTAATAGGTACTGGTAAATCAGGAATTTCTTGGAACCGCAATAGTCCTTTGTTCACCAAGGGTAGTAAAGTTCGAGTTACAGCGATGACTGATTTTCTTAGTTGCCAAGCAATATCCCACAAGGGTAACTGACCATTAAGGTACTTTCCCCAACCAGAAAGGGATTGAGAATCTATCTGTCTTGTCAATACTGGTGCGAGGTTTGGGTTGAGGTTGCCTAAACCAGCTGTTTGCCATTGTTGGTGCATCTGCACTACTTTAGTTAACACTGGTTCTACTTCTAAGTAAGATAAGGCTAAGCTAAGTGAGATGTCTAAGTCGGTTTCTTCGCTAGGTTCCCATTCTCGTTGCAAACCTTTGTAATTACCTAGACTCAGTAAAACTTCTAGGGCAACACTACGAATTATTGCTTTGGCTTGGGGAACAGTTAGTTGATTTTCGCAGATTCCTTGATGAAGGAGCTGATATTCCCAAGGCTTATTGCACCACAACGGGGCAGGCTCGACAACCCAGTCGGGGCAATGTTGCTTTAAGGCTCTATGCCACCGCCTGACCGAATGGCACCCACCTGTAGCATAGAGCAACCTACCATAGAAAAGGTGGAGTATAACTTCTCCTGCTTGATTTCTAACAATGAGTTTGCCTGTTGCTCTCTGTTTGCTCAAGACCCCCAATTCTTCAGCCAATTTCAGGATATCTAATTCTTTTGCTAGTTTCATTAAACTTATTGATGTATTTTTCATCACAGTTATCTTATGTGGTCACTAGTGAAGATGATTGCTGTATTAACTTATGTAAATTGAATTGCAACAATTGACCTAGGCTCCCAATATGCCTTGGAAATTTTTAAACAGGTGATGGCTTCAGAGAGCTGAATTTAGGCTATCTCTCTGGTAAGTTTGTCGAAAATTGATTTTATTGATACAAAAATTTTTAATTCTCTGAATTATATCACAAAAAGCGACGGGAAAGAGAACTCCTTAAAGGGGTTGTAGGAAATCTCGCCCCGCCTCTTTGTCATTAGTCATTGGTTATTGGTCATTAGTACAAAAGACTTTCTGAGTAATAAGATGGACGCCTTCTTTTGCTTCTTGAAGAGCTCCCCAGGAGCGCTTCGCGCCCCCAATTGAATGGGAGAAACATATCTTTTCCTCTTCCCTATTGCCTATTGCCTATTGCCTTCTTTCTCAAGAGTAGGACGCTTGCATCCCATATAACGCAAGTCGTAGGATGAGCTTAAATTTACTTCGTCAAGATTTTTGAATTTCGGTTTGTGGATCCGTTGCTGGTAGCCAACCTAAAAATGGTAGAGGTAACAGACTAGACGTGTTAGTGATTAACAATAGCAGCCAGAGTCGCTCAAAGTTAGTTTCTGTCACCCCTAACCAATGAGTAAGTAAGGCTCCCAATTCATGGGAAAGTAGCCCGGACAAGTTCCACATTGACATCAACAGAGCAAATAGGGTAGCTTCGACACCTTCTGGGCAAAGTCGTGCCGAAAGTACTAGTACAGGCATAAAAGTAATCTGTCCTATTACCGTCAAAATTAGGTTGTCTCCCAAGCTGAACCAGTGATCTTCTATACCTAGGGTGCGATTGGCATGGGTAACGAGAAGAAGAGTACTCATCCCTAAGACTGAGGAGATTACTGTCGTCCAACCCATAATGATACGGAAGGGAATATTCTTCAAAAAACGTTGAAATAACCAAATGCCTATCACAGAAGCAACACTGGTTACTAGCCGCACACGCCCTAAAAATTCTGGCTCAAACCCTAGTTCATTGGTAACAAAGAAGAAAAAGGCGGAATCTGCTGTTGGTGTCGTTTGCCAGATAAAGACAAAAGCAGTAGGTAACCAAATGGCTTTTTTAGTTATGGCGTAACGCAGTTGCTTGATTTGGTTCTTAACATTGGAGAAATTAGGTTGTGAGTGGCTGGCTTCTTCGGTGATTAACCAAGCAACTCCTGATACCATGAGAGGGAAAGTAGCAGTAATGGCGAAAACAGTTTGGGTGCTAAATTGTTCTAGGAGCCAACCGCTGAGGTAAGCTGTCATCAAGCCACCGAGTGCAGAAGTGCCCCAAGTAAGAGATTGTAAGGAACCTGACTTACTCAGAGATTCTTGGCGTACTCGTTCCACTACCAACGAGTCTACAATCACATCACTGACGGCAACAGAAACTGAACTTAGGAGAATGGCACTTGTTGCCGCCCAAACGGTATCTACTACAGTCGCTAAACTTAACCAAGCTACTGTCCCTATCAATCCAGATAAAATTAGGTAAGGGCGTCTACGATAACCCCATAAAGGCAGTCCATCTGAGAGAAAGCCAAACACTGGCTTAATTACCCAAGGGAGTGTAGCAATACCAACCATTGCTGCTACCTGAGCTGGACTTAGCCCAAGTTCATCTTTGAGGAAGAAGCTAATCGCCAAACGTGCTATTCCCAGAATACCCTGGACAAAGTAGACGCTCATGATGGCAATCAGTTCAGGAGTTGGCTCATTACCGAAGAGTACCTTTTCTTGCAATGATTTTTTGAGCTTGTCTAATCCAGAGGTGGCGACAATCATGAATATTTTTTAAGAATTGTCTATTTTCTTATCTTATACCCACTCTACTGGCGTGACACGACTAAAATGATAGGTTTATTTAAATGGTAGGTTGGGTTAGGGTGATAACAATGAGTTTAGTCATTTCAGATGGGCTGGTCAGAGCAAGTGGTTTTATGGAAGTATGAATCGATTAGTTTTTGAGTGGGATAATGAAAAAAATGGCATAAATCAGAAAAAGCATAGTATTTCATTTGAGGAGGCAAAATCGGTTTTCTACGACGATAACGCCATACAGTTTTGGGATGAAGAGCATTCCGACTCAGAAGACAGATTTTTACTGCTTGGTAGAAGCTCTAAAATGCGAATATTACTTATTGTTCATTGTTACCGAGAGCAAGAATCAGTAATTAGAATAATTTCAGCAAGAAAAGCAACTAAAAACGAAATAAAATATTATCAAGGATAAAGCCATGAAACAGGAGTATGACCTTTCTACAATGAAAAGCCGTCTTAATCCCTTTGCCAAACAATTGAAGCGACAAATAACTTTACCTTTGGGGATAGAAGTAATTGAATATTTTGAGACAATGGCTCAAGAGAAAGGAATTTCTTGCCAAGAATTAATCATTTTATACCTTCAAGATTGTGTTGTAAGCAAACGTGAACTATCTTTTGATTAGTGTACGGCCTAGAAGCTGCAAAGGTTGAAATTATTCCGTGGGATTGTAGGGCATACTGTTGCTTTGGTGCTCCGACTTCTAGCGATCGCAGTTGTGGGATTAGCGCTCATAAACTCCAGTTAAATAATTACAGTGAGAAAATAAAAATCTACGCAACAACAGGTAATATCAAACTCTCGGCTGCACCTAGGAAAATCACGTCAATTGAGCAAGGGAATTCTTGGGATTTGGTTAAGATGAGAACATGATAGGTAATTCTCAAAAACTTTGAACTTAGTTGCTAGAGAGGAAGTGTGAGGAGGGAATTCAGCTTGTGGTCAAAGACCCTGATCTTCAAGCTAGCTCGAAAGATTCGTATTTCTTGGTCTGATTTGTTAAATGTGCGAGTCGTAGGACTTGCAACAATCTCAGTGACCAGTGCTCTACTAGGATTAAGGTATCTGGGTAAACTACAGCCATTAGAACTCTTGGCCTATGATCATTTAGTGCGCCTGCGACCAAAAGAAACGTCAACAGACCCACGCCTGCTCATAGTTACCATTACTGAGGCAGATATTCAACGTCATCAATGGCCTTTGTCAGATCAGGTTATCGCTAAAGTATTGCATCAGCTGCAAGTTCTAGAACCGATAGTTATTGGTTTAGATGTCTATCGTGATATTCCAATAAAACCAGGTCATACTGAACTAGTTGCTCAACTACAACAAGCAAATGTAATTACTATTCAAAACATCAATACTCACACTGGAACCCCAGCACCTCCAGCTAGTCCTCCTGAGCAAATTGGTTTCAACGAAGTACTAATTGACCCAGATGACGTTATCCGTCGCAATCTCTTGTTTGCAGAGAACTCCGAAGGCACTCTCTACTCTTTTTCCCTGCGTTTGGCTATTGCTTACTTAAAAGCTCAGGGTATTTCACCTGAAGCTAGCCAGCAGAATCCGGAGTATCTTCAACTGGGCAAATCAGTGTTCATACCATTGCAGGAAAATTCTGGTGGCTATGAAAGCATTGAGGCAGAGGGCTACCAAATTTTACTTAACTACCGCTGGCCTGAGAATATGGTGCAAAAGGTATCCTTTAGCCAAGTTTTGGATGGAGAGATAGAGCCTAGCTTAGTCAAAGACAAAATTGTGCTCATCGGCTCCACAGCTGACAGTCTCCACGACTCGTTTGTGACACCTTACAGTGCTGTACTCCAGGAAAACCATCAAATATATGGAGTAATTCTCCATGCTCAGATGGTGAGTCAATTACTTGATGCTGCCAGCAAAGAGCGATCGCTCTTTTGGTTTTGGTCTGAATCTACAGAGAGACTATGGATTTTTGGCTGGGTTTTGATTGGTGGGACTGTGGGTTGGGTATTTCGTCATCCTCTAACTGTAACTCTCGCAGTTACTATTGGTTTGCTGGTTCTTTGGGGTAGCTGCTTCTATATATTTACTCTGGCTGGATGGGTTCCAGTGGCATCTCCAGCTTTAGGATTTCTTATCACTGTTGGTATTGTGGTCACATACCAGTCTCATCAAGACCATCAACAACAACAGATGATTATGAAACTGTTGGGACAAAATACTTCACCACAGATTGCTGATACCCTTTGGCAAGGGCGAGATAATCTACTCAAATCTGGCAAGTTACCTGGAGTAAGTCTCACTGCAACCATGTTATTTACTGATGTGAAAAACTTCAGCACTATTTCAGAAAAAATGACTCCTGAAGCTTTGCTGGGGTGGTTAAATGAACTTCTAGAAGTGCTGACTCATGAAGTGCTAGAACATCAGGGTATTGTCAACAAATTTACTGGTGATGGACTCATCGCCGCTTTTGGAGTGCCGACTCCTCACCAAGACAGGCAAAAGATAGCTGAAGATGCCCGAGCAGCAGTAACTTGTGCCATGGTAATTAGCGATCGCCTTGATAAGTTAAACCAAAACTGGCTCCAACGCAGTTTACCCACTATTCAAATACGCATCGGTATTTTCACTGGTGCGATCGTTGCTGGCAGTTTAGGGGGTAAAGACCGTTTAGAGTACGGCATCATTGGTGACAGTGTTAATATTGCCTCCCGTCTGGAAAGCTGTGAGAAGCATCGCCAACCCAGTGACTGTCGCATCCTCATCGGTTATGAAACTTTAGTTCATCTTCAGGAGCAGTTTGAGGTGGAATCTTGGGGTTTGTTAGCTTTCAAAGGCAAAGAGGAAATGGTAGATGTTTACCGGGTTGTGGGCTGGCGATCGCAATAACCAGCATTGGGTGAGCGAAAAAAGGAGTGGGGAAAAGAGTCAGCAGACACTGAGACGCGGGGACGCGGAGAATGGAATCCCACGCAAAATTTCGTTCACCCACCCGCATTTCTCACAAAGACTAAATTTTATCCAGTGTGTGAGCAACTTTTTAACTAATAAGGTTTAGATTATTGCTCATTGCTTTCAGCAATTTATCTTATTTGTTTAAAATACCAACTTGGATAAATTTGGCAAAAATTACCAGTCTCAATGCTCTCCAGTAAAATATTTTTGCTAGTAATCTAGCATACTTAGTCTAGAAGAACCTTAAAAGTCAAATAACTTAATGTTCATTAAAATATTGTGACTCTTCTAGGCTAACTTTAATAACTCAGCTTAATTTGATTTATAAAGTTAAGATTATGTATTTTACCTGAATAAAAATTTTATACTCTATAGTTCAGTATATACAGTGACTGATCACTTACAACTGTCAAACTTACTCCTAAGCTTTAGTTTACTTTTCCTTACACTTAACAACAATTTTCTTGGTATTCATGAACCCTCAACCATCAAACCCAATCTGGATTTACGACACAACCCTGCGGGACGGTTCCCAGCGTGAAGGGCTTTCACTGTCGATAGAAGACAAATTGCGCATTGCTAGACAACTCGATGAGTTGGGGATTCCCTTTATTGAGGGGGGATGGCCAGGAGCCAATCCCAAGGATGTACAATTTTTCTGGCAGCTAAAAGAAGAACCACTCAAACAAGCCGAAGTAGTGGCGTTTTGCTCAACTCGACGTCCCCATAAAGCAGCAGCCGAGGATAAAATGCTGCAAGCAGTCCTTGCAGCAGGAACTCGCTGGGTGACTATTTTTGGCAAGTCCTGGGATCTCCACGTCACCGCAGGACTCAACACGAACTTAGAAGAAAACCTGGCAATGATCCAAGACACGATTGAGTACCTTCTTAGCCAGGGACGTCGGGTAATTTACGATGCCGAACATTGGTTTGATGGCTACAAAAACAATCCTGAATATGCTCTCAAAACCCTGATCACAGCCAGGGATGCTGGTGCAGAATGGCTAGTTCTATGCGACACCAACGGTGGCACTCTCCCTCATGAAGTTAGTCAAATTGTACGGGAGGTGATCAAGGCAACAGGAGTAGGAAACAACCAATTACCAATTCCCAATTCTCAATCCCCCATTCTCAATTCTCAATTCTCCATTCCCCAACTAGGTATCCACACTCATAATGACTCCGAAACTGCAGTTGCCAATGCCCTTGCTGGAGTACATGAAGGTGTCCGTATGGTGCAGGGTACAATTAACGGCTACGGTGAACGCTGTGGCAATGCCAATCTCTGTTCCCTAATTCCCAACTTACAGCTGAAGCTAGGTTACCCTTGTATTGAGCATGAGCAGCTGACAAGACTAGCGCAAGTAAGTCGCTTGATTAGTGAAGTAGTCAATCTTGCTCCTGATGAGCATGCTCCTTTTGTTGGTCGTTCTGCTTTTGCCCACAAAGGCGGTATCCATGTCTCAGCAGTGGCACGTAATCCCCTGACTTACGAACATATTCAACCAGAACGGGTGGGGAACCAACGTCGGATTGTAATTTCTGACCAATCTGGACTCAGCAATGTTTTAGCAAAAGCTCGTAGGTTTGGTCATGAACTCGACAAGCAAGATCCTGCCTGTCGCCAAATATTGGAACGACTTAAAGTTCTAGAAAGCGAAGGCTATCAATTTGAGGCAGCTGAAGCTAGTTTTGACTTATTGATGCGTGAAGCATTAGGATATCGGCAACAACCATTTGAATTGCAAGGCTTTCAAGTCCACTGTGACATCCTACAAGGGATAAATACTCCTTACAGTAGTGCTCTCGCCACCATTAAAGTTGCTGTCAATGGGGAAGATATCCTAGAAGCTGCTGAAGGCAATGGACCAGTTGCTGCCCTAGATGCAGCGCTGCGTAAAGCCCTAGTGAAATTTTACCCAGAAATTGCTGTTTTTCAACTGACGGATTACAAGGTGCGGATTCTCAATGGTGGTTCTGGGACATCTGCCAAAACCCGCGTACTGATGGAATCGAGCAATGGTGAGCAGCGGTGGACGACAGTTGGTGTTTCGACAAATATCTTAGAAGCCTCCTATCAAGCTGTGGTAGAAGGTATTGAATACGGTTTGTTGTTGCAATCCCCAACTAAGACAGCGCTTTGCACCCCCAATTAATACTAAATCCGGTTTATCTAAGTGCCATTCCCCTTAAACCGTTCTTGTGCTACCTTAAACGCTTCTTTCATCACAAACTGAATCTTTTCGGGATCGGGTTTTTTACCCCCCATTAAGTCTCCGAAGTAAACGCAGGCTCCTTCACCTAATGCCCAGGTATAGGCAGCTGCCCAGGAAGCAGCAATCACACTACCGAAGACAGGTAGGAATTTGATTAACTCTCTTCCCACTGCCTGCGCCAGGAATCCACCAGCGATGGCGCTGACTACTCCCCCAGCCTGGGATGGGGTTAATATTTGCCCATATAATTGTCCTAAAAGACCTACCATTGAGACTTGTAAAGTCGTGAGCACAGGCATAGTAGCAAATGGTAGGGGTACGGCTGCCAGGGTAGCTGCCATGATGGAAAATGCTAACATGTAGCGGCGTCCGACATCCCGGTAGAGATTACCTAATCGCTGACTAGCATCCTCATCTAATAGCTGATAAATGGCACGAGCTTCAGCTTCTGGCAGGAGCTCTGCTAGGTTATCTCTGAGCGCTTCTAAGCCGTAAAATACTGGTGTGTACTCATCTTCTTCTAGGGTAAAATCAATCAGAACAGTGCGATCGCACAATTGTGCAAAAGCTTGTTTAATCGCCTCGAAGGCTCGGTTAACCTCCTCATAGTTGGGTGGATAGGTGGGATGATCCGCAGTATTGGCAGGATAAACCTCATGCAAGCAGGTAACTGACAACAGACAAGGAATATCGGGATACTGTTGACGTAGCTGTTGCGCTATTTGCCGTAGTGTATCAATGGCAAAATCATTGATTTTGACAGTTAAAATCAGGACTCTGGCACAGCCACTAGACTTTTGCAAATCCCCAACCAGTTCCTGAATAATTTCCTGAGTGTCTTGGTTGACGTCTCCCAATCCAACCGTATCAGTAAAAATCAGCAACGGTAAGTCATTGGAAGGATAGGCATAGCGCTGAGTATGTTGAGTGTGGGGACGAAATCCTTTGCCAATAATTTCAGCTGAAACTCCTGTTAGTCCTCGCACCAAAGAACTTTTTCCAGCTTGGGGTTTCCCAATCAAAAGAGCTTCTGTCGTTGGCAACTGTGCTCTAACTGTCTCCAAAATTTCTGCAACTTGAGCTTCATTAACGCTGAACCATCCCACAGCTGTCTGTGCTACTTGCTCTATGGGTAGAAGTTTCATCAAGCTGGTTGTTGCACTATTCCAAACCCCAGAAATGCGGTTTGTCCAGGAATCTTGCACCGACTCAGTTGTAGCACCATCAGTAGGTTCATCCAACTGCTGAGCATCAGTTGAAGGGGAGTGAGCATTATGTTCCTCAGTCATGGGCAAAAGTAGCAGATAGCTTCTGACTCAATCCTAATCTAAAGGCAAAAGGCAACTTCGGAAACACATCAATCTCTGCGTCTCCGCATCATTAGTATTATGAAATTTGGTTGAGGGCGCACGTCGGTGTGCCCCTACCATATCTTATCGATGAACTCAACATCATGGAAACGGTTGTAATCGATTACCCAACGTCCATTTGGTTTCCTTAAAAAGATATCGACAAAACGCCGATTAGACAGAATTTCTGATGCAACGTAAGAGTGACGAGCATGAATAGTTTGGGAAACTGTTTCATCAAGACCTGTTAGTATCACGACAAGCTCTGAATGTGTTTCAACTAAAGATTCATGGGTTACATCATACAGAGGACTGCTCTCATCAATCTGATGCATTATTGTCCAAGTGAGAGCAAAGATGGGGGTTTGACTACGAACTAATTTGAGGTCATAAAATCGACGCATAAAATCCCCTTCCTTGGTAACTTCATCACGCAGCAAACTTACCTGCACCTGAGCTTCCAAAATACGGTTACGGCGTTTATTAGCAGTGCGGAAGATTAAAGTAGGTGCACCGTTATAGGAAGTAATTATTGCGACATTACTGAAAAGAACTTTAGCCGTAGGCAGGGAAAAGCGAGCAAACATCAGTCCTGTACTCATTGCTAAAGCCATCAAACCAACTAGTGCTTCAATAGTTACGATGAAGTTCGCATAGTCGGTGCGAGGACTCATAACACCGTAACCAATGGAGGCCATTGTCTGCACACTAAAGAAAAAAGCATCAGCAAAAGAACCAGGACGAGCGTTTTCTAGGCAATCTCCTCCTGCCAGATACAAAAAGGCAAACAGAGTGTTAATAATGATATAGAAAACTGAGATTGCGACGAAAAACCAAAACCAGTTAAGGGTGAGTAGTAAATGGTAAGGGTCCTGCCAATGGGAGTGGGATGAACCTTTGATGATAATATCGAATTGTCTTTGTTTGTTCCGGTTGACCATGCGTGCCCGTGGGAACATACGAGGTGTTTTGCTCATGACAAACGACAAATGACAAATGACAAACAACAATCCTAACTTCCTTCACCAGCATGGTAGGAACTGCGTACTAAGGGACCGGAACGAACGTGAGCAAAACCTAGATTGCGTGCGATCGCACCTAGCTCATCAAATTCTTCTGGTGTCCAATATTTCTGTACTGGCAGATGTTTGAGAGAAGGACGCATGTATTGACCCAGAGTAACGCGATCGCAACCAATATGACGCAAATCCACCATTGCCTCAATCACCTCCTCCTTGGTTTCACCATGTCCTAGCATCAATCCTGACTTGGTAGGAATATTGGAGTCAAAGGCTTTTACAATCCGCAGAACCTCAAGTGATCTTTGATATTGAGCGCCCCGCCGCACTCGTCCCTGTAGTCGTTTTACTGTCTCAATATTGTGGTTATAACAAGCAGGAGCCGCCTCCACCACTGTTGCTACCCGTTGGCGTTGCAAGTCTGCTGATGTTTGATTATTTTTGCTTCTACCACCCCAGAAATCCGCTGTTAGTACTTCAATTTTGGTGTCTGGGTTCAGCTGACGGATAGCGTTCATGGTTGCGACAAACCAACCTGCCCCCTGATCTGGTAAATCATCTCGCGCCACAGAAGTCAGTACCACATAACGCAAGTCTAACAAGCGGACAGCATCAGCTACTTTTTGTGGTTCCTCGGGATCGAGAGGCATAGGAGCATGACCTTTATCTACTTGACAAAAGGCACAAGAACGAGTACAAGTTGCTCCCATGAGCAAAAACGTAGCAGTTTTCTGAGCATAGCACTCGCCCCGATTAGGACAGCGCCCCTCTTCACAAATGGTGTGGATGTGCCGCTGTTTGATAATGCGTTGTACTGTTGAGATTTCACTAGCTTTACCAATGGGGCGTCGTAACCAGGTAGGCAAAGCTTCAATTTCTGAGCGCCACTGGTCTTTAATCGGCAAAGTGGTCACAGACTGGTTAAGTTCTCTAGGCAAATCCATAAGTCTTTTTACTCGTTACCAACAAGGAGGAGCATTCTTAGCATTCAAATGTTATCCCTTTAACCTTTCCCCTATCCCGCAGTGACTTCATCGTGTGCAAAAACTATTCCTTGTTCTTGCCCACCACCATGCAAATTAGCTGCACAACAGCTTAACATACAAGAGTAATCCCCTTTGTTATGTAGAAATGCTAATTTATCTTAGTTAGGTAGTTTGACTGACTAATCAACAGCTAAACAGGCTGGTGCTCAACCTTAGCTTGTCAACAGGCAAGGTTAAGATCAGCTTATTAGTGAAGTCAGGTTTAATTCTTCCTCAAGAAATTGTAGTTTTTCTGAAATCACATCTTTTAAGGAGTTAATCGTGGCAACTCATAAAATCTTAGTAATTGATGATAGTAAGGTTATCCGGATGCGTGTTAAGGACATGTTACCTACTGGTAACTTTGAAGTTCTTGAAGCTAAAGATGGTATTGAAGGACTAAATTTAATTCGCCAGGAACACCCCAACCTGATTATGTTAGATTTTCTACTCCCTAAAATGAGTGGATGGGAGGTATTTCAGCAAATTCAAACTAGCAGTGATCTACAGAAAATTCCTTTAGTACTGATGTCAGGTCGTAAGGAAGAAGTAACGGAGAAAATTACTGAACCTTTTGAGTATTTTGCTTTTGTTGAAAAGCCTTTTGAGAAGAAGGAGTTGATGGAAGCCATCAAGGAGGCAATGGGAAAAGCGAAAAAACGCCCAGCAGCACCGAAACCTGAACCTGCAGTCATTACATCTTCAGGAGCACCAACGGCAGAAATTGAAGAGTTAAAGGCAACAATTGCCAAAATGCAGTCTGAAATTGATGGTTTGAAGAAACAACTAAATCAGATTGTCTCTTTTATTAAACAAAAATTGAAGTAGTTATCTGTTTGTTGTTTGGGAATTGGGAATTGGGAATTGGGAATTATTGACAAGGGAAGAATGATTTGTCTCCCTCTGCTCCCTGCTCACCATCTCCCCATCCCCCCATCTTTCTAATCCAGCTCCCGACGTCCTTCCAAAGCTCGTGCTAAAGTGACCTCATCGGCATATTCTAAATCTCCTCCCATTGGTAAACCAAAAGCAATCCGTGTTACCTTGGTAAAAGGCTTGAGTAGCTGACCTATGTAAAGTGTTGTCGTCTCACCTTCTACACTAGGACTAATTGCCAGAATTACCTCTTGAATCTTTTGCTGACTCACCCGCTGTATTAACTGCTGAATGTGTAACTGCTCCGGTCCAATTCCTTCCATTGGAGAGATGACACCTCCGAGTACATGATACTTGCCACGGTACTCTCGGGTTTTTTCTAGGGCAATCACATCCCGTGAGTCAGCTATTACACAGATGGTACTGTTGTCCCGGTTAGTGTTACGGCAGATTTCGCAGACTGGTTCAGCTGACAGGTGAAAGCAAACCTGACACAAACCTACTTGCTTTTTCGCTTCCACTAAAGCTTGTGCCAAGGCTTGTACATCAGCTTCTGAACGTTTGATAATATGCAGTGCCAGTCGCTGAGCGGTTTTAGGACCAACTCCTGGTAAGCGTTGCAGCTGCTCAATCAGGCGAGCTAAGGGTCGTGTGTAAACCGTTGTCTTTTCTCCCGATATTTATCTTTCATATGACTACTGTCTAGATCATTCATTATAGAGTTGTTGCGTACAAGCTTGTCTGTAGCGTGATGATTAAAAATACCAACAATTAGGCCAAAATAAAGGAGGGTAATATATGTATGTCTAGAATCCCAGTTATTGACCCTACTCGGTCTTACACTTTTGCTGACTATTTTAAATTAAATTCAGAGCCAGACGAAATTTTAGCTTATTTTGGCTACGGATATGAATTGCGATCGCTAAGTTTACCTCAAAACCATTGCCCATCGGAGAGGTTAGACAGCTTAAGGCAGCGCTTGGAAGAAAGTTTACCTCGCATCAGTTTAACTAGCGAAATGGCAAGGCGCGAGTTTCTGATTGCTCCAGTATTGATGGAATTGATTCACTATACTCAAGTCCGAATCAAAGTGGGGTATTCTTTAAATGTTAGCGAACAGTTAAAAGGCGAATTAGATTATTTTTTACAAACCCAAAGTCAGCTTCTGGTAATAGAAGCCAAAAATGCTGATCTACAAAGGGGATTTACGCAACTTGCAGTGGAACTAATTGCTGTAGAGCAAGCCGAATTCTCGGACTCTCAAATGTTATATGGTGCCGTGTCGATGGGCAATATCTGGCAATTTGCTGTTTCCCACGCTCAACAAAAACGAATTATACAGGATACAAACTTATATCGGGTTCCTGCGGACTTAGTGGAGTTATTACAGATTTTGGTGGGTATTTTAGGGGAAGATCGATCCGTAGTCTTAACAAACAACTAACAACTAACAACAAATAACACGTTAGCGTAGCGGATTGATGATTCTATGACAAAACTCTTAGAGCAATTTTATCAGAATATATCTACGCTGTTTACAGAAGAATTATTCTCAATTGGCAGAGAAGAGATCTCAATCAGAGATATAATTTATCTCATTATCTGGCATTTAATCGTCATTTTACTTGCTCGGGCTCTAAGGAATTTCCTTAAGAGACGATTGCTAGTCAGGCTGAGAATTGATGAGGGTAACCGAGAAGCGATCGCTACAATAATCAGTTATGCAATTGGTACTTTGGGCATTTTGATTGTTCTGCAAGCTAATGGCTTAGATTTCTCTTCAGTAGCGGTAATAGCTGGTGGCTTAGGGGTTGGGATTGGCTTCGGATTACAAGACGTAACCAAAAATTTTGCTAGTGGTTTCACTTTACTGTTTGAGAGAACCATTAAGGTTGGAGATTTTGTTGAGTTTGATGGTTTATCAGGATATGTCACAACCATTTCTCTGCGCACTACCCTGATTCGTACCAGAGAAGGTGGATATGTAGTTGTTCCCAACAGTAGAGTAGTTGAAAGTAAGGTTCTTAATTGGAGCTATGACAGCTATATTGCTCGCATCCATATACCAGTAGGAGTTGACTATGGAAGTGATCCAGTAATAGTCACAGAAACTCTGTTAAAGTCTGCCTATATGGAACCAGCTGTCCTATACGAACCAGCTCCTTTAGTTATTTTTACCGGGTTTGGAGATAGTTCCTTAGATTTTGAACTACGGGTTTGGGTTAACCGCATTGATAAAGAACCAGATATTAAAAGTTCTCTTTACTTTATCATTGAGTATAATTTACGCCAACAAGGAATTAGCATTCCTTTCCCTCAAAGAGATTTGTGGCTCCGGAATCCAGAAGTATTGAATCCAATTAGGCTACAAAGGAAAGATCAGCAAGCTATTAATCAACTACCACACCAGCAGTTTAGAGAACAACCTCCTAAGCCATTAGCTATTAGGGATTTGCTACGTCAAGTAACTTACTTTGAAAATTTTACTGACTTAGAAGTGCGGCAATTGATTGAAGTTGGCTATCGTAAACGTCTAAGAGCATCAGATATTTTATTTCGTGAAGGGGAACCAGGTAATGCTTTTTATATTATTCTGACTGGTTCTGTAGAAGTTTTTGTCGAAAAAATTCACAAATATCTCACTACCCTCGAAGCTGGTAAATTTTTTGGAGAGCTGTCTTTACTATTGGGCATTCCTCGTACTGCAACGGTTCGAGCTATAGAAGAGACAATGCTGTTTGTCGTCAACAAAAAAGGTTTTGAAAAACTGCTACAGGAGCAGCCAGAGTTATCTGAGGTCATTATCCAAGAGTTAGCAAAACACAAAGAAGAATTAGCTCACCGACAACAGGAACTACGAAAATTAGGACTAGTAGATCAAGAGGAAGACGACAAAAATCCTGTAATTTGGGTTCGTAAACGGTTAAACAACCTCTTTGGTCTTTGATGCTGGGCTATCAACTTAAAGCGGGATATGCTAGTTAAGATTAGGTTTTAGGTTGTAGGTTTTAGTAATCATTGTCTAGTCGCTTGAGGACTTCTGGCTAGCACCAGTTAGGTTACTATCGGAATAAAGTTAGTTATATGCATAACACGATTCACGTACTATTAGTCGAGGATAGTCCCAGCGATGCTAGAATACAGCATCATCGCTTTTCGCGCCTCAATCAGGAAGAATGGCAACTAGTACATGTTGAGAGCCTAGGTCAAGCCATTAATTGTTGCACTAAATTTACTTTTGATGTTGTCTTATTAGATCTTAACCTCCCAGACTCAGATGGATTAGAGACAGTAGTCGAATTCCGTGATGTCGTACCAAATATCCCGGTTATTGTACTGACAGGCTCAGATGACGATGAATTAGCAATGGGAGCCATCTCACAAGGAACGCAAGATTATTTGTGCAAGGATAAAATTACAATTCCCTTATTAGTACGTACTATTTATCATGCTATTGAGCGGGAACAAATCCTCAAGCAACTGCGAGAGAGTGAACGACGTTTTCGGGGAGTATTTAACCAAACGTTCCAATTCATGTCGGTGTTGACACCAGAGGGAACAGTTTTAGAAATGAACCAGACTGCTCTTGAGTTCAGTAGAGCTAAACTCGAAGATTATGTTGGCTTACCTTTGTGGGAGAGTGATGCTTGGAATTATTCCCCAACCAGTCAAAATTGGTTGAAAACTGCTATTGCCAAGGCACGTCATGGTAAGTTGATTCGGGATGAAGTGCAAATTCGCAGTGCGGAGGAAGTAATAGTCTGGATTGACTTTTCTCTCAAACCTTTAACAAATGAAACAGGGCAAGTAGTACTTTTAATTGAAGAAGGTAGGGAGATTAGCGATCGCAAATACAGGGAGATTAACACACGCCAACAAGCTGAAGCAGAAATTCTCAGAGTTTGGGAACAGGAACAAGAACTCAATCAAATTAAATTGAACTTTGTTTCAATGGTTTCCCATGAGTTTCGTACTCCCCTCACCACAATCCAAACTTCTAATCATTTACTAGAACAATACCACAAAATTTTGCCTAAAAATAAAAGAGAAACTTATCATACTTCTATTAAAAATGCTGTGTACCGAATAACAAATCTCTTGGATGAAGCGTTAGTTGTTGGCAAAACTTTATCGAGGAAACTAGCGTTTCAACCAGCACCTTTAAATTTAATAAAATTCTGTAACAACCTTGTCGCAGAGCAACAGCTTCATGTCAGTAATAATTGTCAGATTGTCTTCACCCATCAGGGACAATGCAGCAATGCTTATATGGATCAGAACCTCCTACAGCAAATTATTAACAATCTGCTTTCTAATGGAATTAAGTTTTCTCTTGCAGGTAGTATTGTCAATTTTGAACTCTCCTGTCAGGAGGAAGTGGCAACATTCTGCATCCAGGATCAAGGCATTGGGATTCCCCCAGAAGAACTAGAGCGAGTATTTGAATCTTTCTATCGTGCTGGCAATGTAGGTAATATTCAAGGAACAGGACTGGGACTGTCGATTGTCAAAAAGGCTGTAGATTTACATGGCGGTCAGATTCTGTTAGAAAGTCAAGTAGGTGTCGGTACAAATGTTCAAATCACCTTACCGCTTAATTCCCATATGATCAAGGAAGAAGCATGAACGGAATTGGGAATTGGGTAAGGGGTAAGTAACTCACCGCAATAAAATAGAGCTTACGAACAATTCTTAAAGCTGATTTCGCCGTTCACCCAATCTACAATCCCCTGACTTTATGAAACGTTCTAGACACTCAGTCACAAAAGTTATTAATTTTTGCTATGGTCATCGGTTGCTGAATTATCAAGGCAAATGCCAGCACCTGCATGGACACAACGGGATTGTTGAAATTGAGATAGAATCTGATTCCTTAGACGAATTGGGGATGGTGGTAGACTTCGAGGAAATCCGTCAGATGGTTAAGGGCTGGATCGATCGCAACCTTGATCACAGAATGATTCTTTGTCGTCAAGATCCGGTAATAGAATTTTTAGCACAAATGGGGGAGCCCTTGTATCTTATGGATGAGAATCCCACGGCTGAGAACATTGCTAAGCACATTTACAAACAGGTGCAAAGTCAGGGATTTCAGGTGAGGGAAATTCGCTTGTGGGAAACTCCTTCTAGTTATGCCAGCTACCGAGAAGATTAAGGCAGGGGAGATGGGGAGATCTGAACAAGGGTAGGTTTTTTACTTTCAGTTTGGGACAAGACAAGGTGACAAGGGAGGAAAACCGAACATCCCACGGCTTTGAGTCGTGGGATTGTCAAAATTAATCAGCCAACAGAAGCGGCAACAGGCTGTTTGATAGCTTCTTTCAATAGCTCTGCTTTATCTGTCTGTTCCCAAGGCAGGTTCAAATCTGGGCGACCAAAATGACCATAAGCTGCAATGTCTTGATAGAAACGACCACCGCGTTGTTTTGGTAAATTACGCAGATTGAATGTCTGGATAATGCCAGCAGGACGGAGTTCAAAATGCTCTTTGACTAGTTCTAGCAAACGCTCCTCTTCAACTTTACCAGTGCCAAAGGTTTCTACCATAATGCTTACTGGTCGAGCCACCCCAATAGCGTAACTCAACTGAACTTCGCATTTTTCTGCCAAGCCTGCTGCCACAATATTTTTCGCCACATAGCGGCACGCATAGGCAGCAGAACGATCTACCTTTGTGGGGTCTTTTCCTGAAAAGGCTCCACCACCGTGACGGGAGTAACCGCCATAGGTGTCAATGATGATTTTACGGCCAGTGAGACCAGCATCCCCTTGAGGACCCCCAATAACAAATTTGCCGGTGGGGTTAACAAGGAAACGTGTTTTCTCAGTGGGCTTGATGTCAATATCAGCAAAAGCTGGTTCTACTACAGCTCCCCACAGATCTTCTTGAATTTTTGCCTTTACAGCTGCCTCATCGGTGATGTCCCCAATTGTGGCCTTATGTTGCGTAGAGATGAGAATAGTATCAATGGCTACTGGACGTCCGTCTTCGTAGCTAACAGTAACTTGGGTTTTACCATCAGGACGTAAGTAGGGCAATTGACCACTTTTACGGACTGCTGCCAGACGCAGAGAAACTCTATTGGCCATACTAATAGGCAACGGCATCAATTCAGGAGTCTCATTGCAAGCAAAGCCAAACATCAGACCTTGATCACCAGCGCCAATCGCGTCTAGTTCATCTTCGCTCATTTCCTCCCGACTTTCTTGAGCAGCAGTGACGCCTTGGGAAATATCAGCAGATTGTTCGTCTAGAGCAATTAAGACAGAGCAACTGTTGGAACAGAAGCCATTTTCAGCTTCGGTATAGCCAATTTCAGCAATTTTCTTGCGTGCCAAATCAATGTAATTGATTTGAGCCTTGGAAGTTATTTCCCCTGTAATAAGTACCAAGCCAGTATTTACAACGACTTCTGCCGCAACACGGCTATGGTCGTCTTGGGTTAGTAAGGCATCTAAAATAGTGTCAGAAATCTGATCACAAACTTTGTCAGGATGACCTTCGGTAACTGATTCAGAAGTAAATAGGTAACTACGAGACAACGATAAATTCTCCTTCAATAATTGCTAGATTAATAAAGGGCTGGGTTTAATTTCAGCCAATACGAGTCTATCCGAAAAACTTCGAGAACGCTTTACGAATGTCACCCTTACGGGATGCTGCGCCCAGGTTTGTAGCAGTATAGCATTTGTCTACAAGAACTTTATATCAAACAGTAGTTTCTATGTTGGGGTATGCGATCGCTTCTAGGGAACTCCAAGAAATCAATTATGCCAATTTACCGAATAGCATTTTATACGGTTTTCCTGCCTTGTCACCTTGTCCACTCATCTCCATCGTCTTCAGCCAAAAAACTCAGCTAAGCTAATAACACTACACCAAGAGGAGGAGGTGAAGTTGACTGAAGCATCTAGGGACACTTCCCCAGCTAAACTGGTATTCGTTTTTTTGGAGCTTTTTGAGTGTGAAGGGGGTATTCAGTCTTATATCAAAGATGTTTTGCAGGCTTATCAGTCACTGATACCATGTCCGGTTGAACACTTACACTTTGGTGGCAATAAGGCAGAGGGCAGAGGGCAGAAGGCAGAAGGGAAAGAAGAAGGTTGCAAGGTAGAAGGGAATAATAACTGTTTAGGCGGACATGATATGACACTTCAGAGTGATAATACTACAGAGGTGTTTTTACTCAGGGATAGTCCTGAATGCGATAATCCTTTGGCAACTGGCTCTTGGAAGTTTCATTACCTCAAAACCAAAAATCAGATGCTGGGACGTCTGAAAATGGTAGTAGCCCTTGGACGCTGTTTATGGCAACGATATCCTAGTCATGTTTTCTGTGGTCATATTAAGCTAGCTGTGCTGACTATGGTACTGTGTAAACTCCGAGGCATTCCTTACACAGTTTTAACCTATGGTAAAGAGGTGTGGAGTCCCTTAACCAGACTAGAACGGCAAGCGCTTACTTCAGCAGCAGCAATTTGGACAATCAGCCGCTACAGTCGCGATCGCCTTTGTGCTGCTAATGAGCTAGAGTCTGATAAGGTGAAGATCTTACCCTGTGTAGTAGATGGGCAAACTTTCACCCCTGGTCCTAAGTCACCAGAGCTAGTAGTAAAATATGGTTTAGCAGATGCCAAAGTCCTGATGACCGTAGCCCGGTTATGGTCTGGGGATATTTATAAAGGGGTAGATGTTACCATTCGGGCACTCCCTGCGATCGCTAAAGTTGTCCCTAATGTGAAATATTTAGTTATTGGTCGTGGTGATGACCAACCGAGATTAGCTAAACTGGTTCAAACTTTAGACATTGCTGAGCGTGTAGTCTTTGCTGGTTTTGTCCCCACTCCTGAGTTAGTAGAACACTACCGCCTTGCTGATGCCTATATTATGCCTTCCCAAGAAGGTTTTGGTATTGTCTATCTAGAGGCAATGGCTTGTGGTAAGCCGGTGCTGGCTGGTGATGCGGATGGCTCTGCTGATCCCTTACAGGATGGACGTCTCGGCTGGCAAGTTCCCCATCGTGAGCCTGTAGCTGTTGCCCGTGCTTGCATTGAAATTCTCCAAGGTAAGGAGCAACGCTGTGATGGTGTGTGGTTGCGAGAGCAGTGTCTTGCCTCTTTTAGTAAGGATGCTCTCACCCAAAGGTTAAAACAGCTTTTGAATGAGTCTGTAGTGGCGTGACACAGCTAATTTGGTGGGTTATAAACAGGTAGGGAAATTTAGAATGAGAGAATGAGAGAATGTAGTGCCAGTAGTACCATTAACAACTATTCAAACTCAGGTTAAAACCGATTTAGATTAGGATAGAGATATAGCAATCGTCAATGATTTGTCAAATCTTCTGTTTGCTATTCCCAATTCCCAATTCCCAATTCCCTATTGCCCATTCCCTTCTGAAAAACTACTGTGAACCAAAACAATCCCAATTTATTGCAATTAAATTTATCTGGCGCAAGCTGTTGGCTGACTATATTAGTAACTTTTTTGTTGGTAGGAACAGTTGGTTTAGGCTTTATAGTCAAAAGTTTCTTGATTTTGCTGAGCCTAGTGTTGCTCTTACCAGTGGTTGGCTGGCTAGGGTTTCGCTGGTGGTTGGATCGCAACTTAATCAAAGATCAATGTCCTGTCTGTAGTCATAGCTTCACTGGTTTCAATCAAACTCAATGCCGCTGTCCTAGTTGTGGGACAACTTTGAAAGTAGAACAGGGACATTTCATCCGCCTCAACCCTCCTGGTACAATCGATGTGGAAGCGGTAGACGTCTCAGTTAAGCAGATTGAGAATTAAAAATTTTAGATTTTAGATTTTAGATTTTAGATTTACTATCTTCCAATTCCCAATTCCCAATTCCCCATTCCCAAAAAATTTCATTTCCGACGTTTAAGAAAATAAGTCATCATTTCTCCTTTACCCTTAATGGGAATACTACCTCGTTCTTCAAAAAAAAATTGTTCCTGTAATCGCTCATAGGTGGTAGTTGTTACCTGAATTTCTCCAGGGACACCGCTAGATTCCATGCGAGAGGCAACATTAACAGTATCTCCCCACAAATCGTAGATAAACTTAGTCATACCAATGACTCCTGCCACTACTTGTCCAGTGTTGATGCCAATTCTCAACTGAAAAGCCTCACCTGTCTCAGTATTAATACTAACCATTTCAGCTTGCATATCCAGAGCCATTTGAGCGATCGCTTCGGTATGCTGAGGATGGGGTGTAGGTAATCCTCCAACTACCATATAAGCATCACCAATAGTCTTAATTTTTTCCAAGCGGTGATTTTGAGCCAATTGATCAAACTTGGAGAAAATTACGTTGAGCAAGTCTACTAATTCTTTAGGAGTCTTTCTAGAGGATAATTCCGTAAAGCCGACAATGTCAGCAAACAAAACACTAGCATCTTCAAAACTATCAGCAATTGTACTTGGATCCTGTTGCAACCGTCCAGCAATGGGTGCTGGTAAAATATTGAGTAGAAGTTTTTCAATTTGTTCTTTCTGAAATTTCAGTGCTTCTTGGGTTAACTTACGCTCTGTAATGTTTGAGACACTGCCTTCGTAATACAGTACATTACCCTGAGAATCACGCACAACATGAGCATTTTCCTCTATCCAAATCACATCACCATTCTTGCAATATACCTGAGACTCAAAATTGGACACAGTACCTTCAGCTTCCACTGCCTGGATAAATTCGTTCCGGCGGTACGGTTCAACATATAGTTGTCGCTCAATATTTGTAATATTTCTAATCAAGTCTTCTGAAGAGTCGTAGCCATACAAGCGAACTAAGGCAGGATTCGCACTTAGCAAATGTCCAGCAGGTGTAGTTTGAAAAATTCCTTCCTTAGCATTATCTACAATACTATGAAATTTTTGTTCAGCTATCTGTAAAGCTTCTTCTGTTTGTTTGCGCTTAATCAATGAGCCTAACTGAGTAGCAACAGCACTCACTAACGCGATCAAATGTTGATTAGGGCTACTTGCTGTTTGCTTAAAGAAAACTAGTACAGCTAATACTTGCTCATTAAAAAAAATCGGGACACCAAAAGCTGCTTTTAGTTTGACAGTTGCTGCCATATCGCGACGTTGAAAAACTGAGCACGGTTCACTAGAAACATCTTCGAGCCATTCTGGTTGCTTAGATGACCAAATTCTTCCTGGTAGTCCAATATTTTGAGCAAAAGTTATTTGAGAACTTTGTTGTCTAAATTCTTCTAAACCTGAATTCTTGGCATAGATACTTTGACTATATTCCAAAACAGTAGTATCCTTATTCGGAACCCAAGCCTCTCCAAAATCCCAATCAATAGTTTCACAAACTTGGCGTAAGATAATTTCTAAGGCGGAGTTAAAATCAGCAGCTTCACTAATAGCTTGGGTAGTAGAGAGTAAAAAAAAGATTTCCTCTTCGGCACGTTGACGGACGGTAATTTCAGCTTGCAGCTGTTGATTTTGCTTTTTAAGTTGCTTTTGTAGCCGATGAATAGTTAGTTGATTCTCTATACGAGCTAAAACTTCTTTGATCTGAAATGGCTTAGTAATATAATCTACACCGCCCATCTCAAAAGCTTTAACTTTATCCAAAGTCTGATCTAAAGCACTAATAAAAATTACTGGAATTTCACTAGTTTGTTCTACTGATTTCAATTTTTCACAAACTTCATAGCCATTCATCTGGGGCATGTTGATATCCAGTAGAATCAAATCGGGGGGAGCCATGATTACTCCTCTCAAGGCAATTTGTCCGTTAATTGCCTTCCTAACCTGATACCCTTGGGATTCAAGCATCGTGGATAACAACCGTAGGTTATCAGGTGTGTCATCTACGATAAGAATATTTCCTTTGGATGTATGTTCAGTTTGGCGATTCATTCAAAATGGGTTTAGACTAGCAGAGGGAGCAGAAGCGCGTAAGTACCCTTCATAACGTATAACTCACTCCTAGGTACGTTGTCAGCTTCTAGAATGATTTCATCAACACCATACACCCTGTACCCTTCTTTCAACTGAGTTTCAGGAATTTTCGGTAAAAAGTTAAGATCTAGAGTATTCTCAAAGAGAGGTTGTTGCGATCGCTACTCAAAGAGGCAACAGGCAATAGGCATAATTGCTACAGTAGCAGGCGGATTTGGTATTAGATATCAATGGAAGATAGCTAATGTCTTCTCAACCCAAGTAATGTCAAATATAGATTTATAAAGACGGTTATGAACTCTCAGACACCCCTCTTGCTTAACTACTAATCCTGACAAGAGCAATTCTGTTTGTTGTGGAGTGTCAGCTGCTAATACCTCTTCTTTTTGCAAAATTTCCCGGTAGAGTTCCAGGAGTTTAACAACATTCTCTTTAGTGTTGAGTAAGCGAGCGCGAATTGTTCTCAAATGCTCTGGCTCATCATGAGTTTGCCAATTGTCTATTATCTGGGTTTGAACCAAGTCTTTAATCCACTCCGTTTGCGATATTTGGGGAAGAGCAGATGAATGGTTACGGATAATTTTGCATAGCTTTTGAGTCAAAAAAGGCTGGCCATTTGTCCAAAACAAGACTTCCTTGAGGACAGCTTGAGGGTTGCTAACTTTCTCCATTAATCCTGGAAGCAACGGTTGTATTTCATGTAATTGAAAGCCCTTGAGCTGAATTCCTTGACCAATATTAAAAGGTGTGCGAGTTTTTTCTTGAATTAACTGAGAAGGAGTAGTTACCCCTAGTAGGACAAAGCTCAGACGCTTGTATTTAGGATCGTCAACTCGTTTATTAAAACAGCTACGAATTAGGACAAAAAAATCATCAATTTCAAAATTAAAATTAACAAGACTGTCAACTTCATCAATAAAAACAATTATATTTTGAGAAATATTTTCTAGCAATACTTTATTGATAAACTCACCTAAACGATGCACTGGTGATAAGAAATCGTGCTCCTGCCACCAACTACGGATATCGACTTGCTCTAAAAGATTAAAACTGCTTCCTAAGATGTAAATCAAGCCTGCATACCACTGTTCAATGGTAAGCTGTCGATTACCAATCTCAGAAATATCAATAGCAGCACAAGCGAAACCTTCTGCTTGTAGTTTATTCATAATTTGGACTCGCAAGCTAGATTTGCCCATCTGCCGCGCATTCAAGACATAACAAAACTCTCCTCGTTTCAAGGCTTTGTAAAGGTGACGATCCGCAGAGCGAGCTACGTAAGTAGGAGCATCCATCGGCAAACTACCTCCAACTTGATAGTCATAGGTAGATTCTTCTTGTGCACTCCTGAGTAGAGCATTTTCGATCATTAGTTCTGCCTGGGTGGCTTGCAGAATTTCCAAAGTTTGTGAAAGTTCTTGAGTACGCTCCTCAACTTTTTGTTCCAGAGTGTGGCTATACTCAGCTAATTGATTTTTTGTTTGTTCTAAAGCTCTATTCTTTAATTTAAGTTCTTGGGTAAACTGGAGCCGTTCTGCTTCTGCTTGTTTGCGTTGTGTAATGTCTTGAAAAGCTGCTATAGCGTAAATAATCTCACCCTTATCATCAAAAATAGGAGTTGCCCAGATTTCCAGAGGGATAATTTTATCTCCTTGATGGAGCTCTAAATCATCAACTGTTACACTTTCACCCTTTAGGGCTCGTAAAATAGGTTGTTTATCAGTAGGGTATAATTGTTGCGTTCCTGCTAGATAGGCTTGATAAATCTCTGGCAATTGTTCACCAGTAGCTTCTCCCACTAAACCTTTGCCAAGTAACTTTTGTGCTGTCTGATTGATGTAGTAAACTTTACTCGACTTATCAAGAACAAATAGTCCTACCGGCACAGCTTCTAAAAATTGAGCCAACTTGGCTTCACTTTCACGCAACACTTTTTCAATTTTCTGACGTTTGGTGACTTCTTGCTGTAAATTTTGCAATAATTCTGTTTGAGCCTGCCGTGCTAAACGTTCCTGCTCCAAAGCCGCTTTCATCTGCTGCACATGTTCGAGGGTTTTGCTGGTAGTAATTTCCAAATCATGAAAATTGATCGGCTTAGTCAAGAAGTCAAAAGCACCGCGATTCATGGCTGCTCTAATATTTTCCAGATCACCGTAAGCTGAAATAATTACTGCTTCGATAAGGGGGTGTAGCTTCTTGAGCTTACTTACCAAAGTTAGCCCATCCATTTTGGGCATATAGATATCGGTTAAGACAATATCTATATCTGGTTGAGCTTGCAACGCCTCCAGTGCTTCTACCCCATTATGAACAAAAGTAAACTGAAGTTCTTTTTGCCGGATTTGTTTTCTGAATTTCTGGCGTATCAGGATTTCTAAATCAGGTTCGTCATCTACAACCAGTATTTTTTCTGACATTTTTTCTTAAACAATCTCTCACTAATAAACAAATGAGTTGCCATTCTTTCTCTCAAACCTAACACCTACTACCTTCTCATTACAAATGTCGAAAATACTGGGTGTACAACTGACAACTAGGCCTTGCTTGATTGCCTTGCAGATACACTAAACCCATACTTTGTAATTTGAACGCCTGCACTAAATCTAACTCTACTGGTTTTGATGTAGTTATCACCTTATTAAAAGCTCTTACTAGTTCTGGATACTGTTGTAGGTTCCATGATTGTTGTTGTAGATGATCCCTGTAAATTTCTATAGCTGAACTAAAGGATTTGCCCAATAATTGCTCTAAAGTGACTTCCTTTCGCCAAATATGATAAAGTGCTACCCGCACTAGATAGGCATTCCCCCCTACCAGAGCTATCAGTTGCTCTACCTGTTGCTCTGAAAAATCTAATCCATGCCGTTTAGCTAAATCCTGTACTTGCTCATTGGTAAATGGCGGCATCTCAATTGGTATGCCCACATTAAACGGGGATTTATTAACACTTAGTGGAATATAAACTTCTGTTGAGTGCACTACTACTAAGCGGAGTCTTTTCCAAATGTCCCGATTCTTTGCCTCCTCGTGCCAGGTTCGCAATAGTCCAAAAAATTCGTCAGCGAGCTCAGGATATTGAAAAAGCTGATCCACATCGTCTAAACCCAGCACTAAAGGCTGTTCTGTTCGAGCTAACAAATGCTTCTCAAAGTAGATCTTGCAGCTTATCTTGCTACCAAACAGATCATCCCAATAGTGCTCTATTTCATTAGGTAGTTGTAACCCCAAACCGACACTAGCACAGAACCACTGTAAGAATTTATCTAAGTTTTGAAAAACACCTCTTTCTGCATACTGCAAGCTCAAAGGCACACTGCGATAATTCGACTTAGTTGCTTGATGGAGAATCCTCGCCATCAATGAGGTTTTTCCCATCCGTCTTGGAGCTTTAATTCGGAGTAGGGCTCCCGGTTGCAAAATTGCTTTATAACACTCAGATTCAATCAAAGGTTGCTCTACATAAAAGATTGAATCTAGAGGCACTTGACCTTCAGGGAACTCAGGCTTGTGGTTGAGTGGGACTTGTGTAGAGTTTGACTCCTCAACTTCCTGGGGATGGTAATAATCACTCTCCTCTAGAACTAAATTGAAACTTCTGAAGCAGCAGTGGAGGGTTTGTTTATCAACCTTATCTTTATGAAATACCTTCATCAAAGTATCTATTGCTAAGCCCGTGCGATTACTTAGATCTTCCAGGGTGTAGCGTTTACCGGAGTTTTCCTCAAATTCGGCATCAGATTTTGCTTCTTGGAATCTAGCTAATCCTTCAGATGTCAAGACGACGCCTCGTTTGCGTCTAAATCGTTTTTGATTCATCTGTCTTATAGTCCAATAGTCTTCAATGATATCTCCACAGACCAAATTAAGGGTAAAGTGTGGGCTTCTAAGCATCACTAGCGCCATTCGGCTCTAAGGCAGTCCCAATGAAAAAATTTTTTACCACCAGGTGAGGGCTATATTTTTATCTCCAGACTTCTTACAAAAGTTGGGAACAGTTTTTTGAAGAAAGGGAGAACAATGTGGTTAATTTTAAACCCATAATGAGGGAATATATGGAGACTTTCCCTAAGTTAAGCAAATTTTCCTAAGTTAAGCAAGAGTATTTCCTAAGTTAAGCAAATTTTCCTAAGTTAAGCAAGAGCATTTCCTAAGTTAAGCAAATTTTCCTAAGCTAAGTAAGTCTATTTGAGCTCTAACTTGATTATTAAGACAGTTGAAACCAAGACTAGGAGAGAATTTGATAAGTTGACTAAAAAAATACTTAACTTCGGATCTTAAGTTCCTAAACTTAGGTTGTGCAAATTAGTGCGGCAGGTCAAACTTAACCTAGTTGTTCAACATGAACTTGATGGGCAAGGGGGAAAGGGTAACTTGTTCCAGCCCTTTCGCCGCTTCCCTTTGCCCTTTTCCAACTCTTTCGGTTAAATGCAGTTTAGGCGATTTTTGAAAATGATTGTACCCGCAACGTCGTGCGTTACGCTTCGCTCTAAGCGAAGCATCCCGAAGGGTATACGCATCCTACAATAGGTACATTTTTGCTTGGAAATCACCTTAGATCTTAATAGCAGATTGCTACTGAGTAAACAGCCAGGGGGACAAGGAGAGTAATAAGCAACAGATGAATGCACATGTAGTCTTAGATAACAAACCAATTAGACAAGATATCCAGCTTAAAAAGTTGAGCCAATTCTTACACCAAAATCCCCACTGGTGTCAGAAACGTTTAGAGCTGGCTCAATTATTATATAGTAGAGGTCGCTGGCAACAAGCTATTGAGGAATACCGTCGAGTACTAGAGTGGCAACCCAAATTGCTAGAAGCGCGGCTGCAACTAGGGAACATCTTGCACCAGCTGGGTAGGGAATCTGAGGCAATAGAAATTTATTTGAGTGCTCTACCCTTGTCACCCAATATTGCGACTCTGCGCCAGGTGAGTGGCTGGATTGAAGCTTGTCGCCGTCGCCCTCAAATAGCACTAAAGAAGTTTGAGTCAGCTGCCTCCTTAGAACCAGATAACGCAACTCATTGGCATGCCTTGGGGCAAGTTAACCTAGAGAAAAAGTCTCCTCTTAAAGCCCTGCGAGCCTTTGATCAAGTTTTGGCAATGAATCCAAATGATATTGTTGCCTTGCGCAACAGTTATCATTCTCTCTTGGCGGTGGGGAACTTTCGGGAAGGGTTGCGGCGGCTCAGACAAGCACTAAAGCTAGCCCCCAATGATTTCCTCACTCTCAAATTGATGGTAGGTCATCGCTGCCAACAAAGGTTAGTTTACACTGAAGAAGGTCAGCAGACAAAAGAGCTGATTCAAACTGCCCTGCAACTAGCTCCTGAGGATGCTGATGCTTATTACAACCTAGCGTTGTACCACCTAGTTCGAGGAGAGTGGACAACAGGTGTAGCCGTGATGCAGCGATTTGCAAGGTTGCACCCTGACGACTCCAGAAGTTGGTATCATTATGCTCAATGCCTCTTCCACACTGGTAATGCCAAGGCGGCAGCGGAGGCAATTCTTAGAGCTTATACAATTTACCATAACCGTCCTGACATATATCTGGCACTGTGTGAGATTTTCCCTGATGCAGGAAGACTAAATCATTTAGAACCTCTAATTGAGGATATGCTACAGCGCTTTCCAGAATGCTGGAGTGTTTGGGTGAGAGCTGGGGAACTGTTGGTAGAAAGCTTTCAGGATATAGAGCGTGGGTGTAGTCTCTCTGCCAAGGGACCACAACTTCAGCCTCAGCTAGCTGAAGCTTGGTTCCGCCACGGGCGGGTACTGGCTTTAGGAGGTAGACATCGAGAGGCATTGGTAGCTCTAGAGCAAGGATGGCAGAGATTACCATCTGAGGGTGGTTACCAAACATCGGTGTTTGCAGCTATGTGGCTGGGGGAAAGTTATCAGACACTGGGAGATAGTACTAATAGTCGGCACTGGTGGCAAGAAACTGTTCAGCGAGCAATAGAACTTAGGGAGTTTAATCCAGCTATTGCTGATTACTGGCAAGGAAAAGCGCTGGAAGCTTTGGGAAATGTAGCCGATGCTAAACAGGCTTACCGAAATGCTCTAACTCGGCAGTTGTTTCATCCTACTAATGGCAAGGCTAAGTTAGCTTTAGTTAGATTGAAATTCTTCTGAAATTTTTAGTTTTTTAAGAAACAAGGGAATAGGCAATAGGGAATAGGGAATAGGGAGTGTTTCTTTCATCTTGATTTCTTAGTTAAAAATTACCAAATTGACTCAAGATTGAGGATGAATCTATAGTCATTTCACATAAGAATGAAACATTTTTTTCTGTCAAAAACCTTTTACAGCAAGATTTACAGCAAAATTTTTTGTTTCAATCTAAACTGGAATGACTATAACTTACTTAGAGATTACTGACGCTTTCTTTGTCTAAGCGATCGCAATTTGACTAAGGTTTTTGAAGATACGTAGAACATTATATAACTCATTTTCCCCTGGATTGCGTGTAATGAAGACCTTGGATGTAGCATATTGGGGTCTTGCTCCCTTGACTAATTTGAGGAACATAAAACTCCCTCCTGTTGTAATCAAGCCGTAACTTGATTTTTGGGTATTCGGATTTCCCAACATATAAACTAGAATTTGGCTCAATCCTTCCTCGATAGAGAAGGCAACTTTTTTTGATTCGATGGTCATAAGCCACAAGCGGTCTTTCAAAACAAGGGTATCAATTCGACCTTTAATCAGAACGCCATCATCCTCTTCAACTAAATCGATGGGTTCTTCTGATTTAACATGAAATGGTGCTAAATAAAAGCCACCGATAAAAAGTATAGGGTCAAGAACAGCCATTCTGACTACATTTTCCAGCATGGGAGGATATTCAAGTAAGTTAAAATATCCTTCTCTGACCTGGTCTAATAATTGCTTTTGTATATCTGTTATTTCCGGAAGATTCTCTTGCCATTCTCGAAAAAATTGCTCTTCCTGAACGAACTGAAGACCAAAATGATCGATTAAATAACGCAGATTTATTTCTTTTGCTTGAAGGCTTTGAATCATAATCCGTTAAACTGAATAAAGATAAAAGCTATACTATAGCAGTTCTCGCATCCGTGAGGTACATCTATCAGTTTACCATAATCCATTTCTGCTACCTCACATCGATAAGTTTGCTGAATTTTCTTTGTTTTCGGCATGATTAAATTCTCTTGTTTACTAGGATTAATTGCTAGTTTATTTATAGGAATTACTGATCGCACTTGGTCTCAAACTAACAGCAACTTGCTTGAACTGACGGATTTTGAAGATTCGCTAACTCCTACAACAGAAAAACAAGACTTTACCATCCTTCCCGTAGGAGTGAATGTTGGTGGACGTTCAGTGATTTTCACCGTTTTGGTGCGAGGACAAGAAGATGGCTCCCAGGCAGTTGATTTTGCCCAATGGCTAGTGCCCTATGATACGGTAATTAAGGCATTAAAACTGGAAGTTACACCTTTAACAGATGGTCAGTTAGAAGTGCGATCGCCTGGTTTAATTACTCGTATCAACCCCAACAAGTTGCGCAATGATCCAGAGTTGGGATTAGTGTTTTCTATTGAAGAGGTGCAAACCCTACTGGGTGTTCCTGCTGAATTTGATATTAATGAGTATGCGATCGTTTTTAATCCTCCTTGGTTAGGGAAAAAGGGAGGGAGAATTGGTATTACTGAAGCTCCAATACAACTAGATGGATTGCCACTGGTGAAGCCAGCTCACTTCACTTTCACTGCTATTGAGCAAGGAGTGAATGCTACAGGTTCGGAAGCTTCCTCTCTAGATTACCAAGGAGAATTGACAGCCGTTGGGACTCTACTAGATGGTAGTTGGTACTTGCGGGTAAACCAACCAGAATTGCTGGATTCTCGGACATGGAATCTGGCAGAAGCTCAATATCTACAACAGACGGATGCGGCTGATTATGTGGTGGGTTCTCAACCGAGTTTTTGGCGTACTCAGAGTGCTGGGGACTATTGGGGTTTCACCACTATCCAACGACAGGGATTTACGCCGCCAGGCTCCTTGGGAGGCGGTGGGTTTATTCCGGGACAACGGTTGCAAGCTTCCCAAGTAGGACGGACAATTGTTGGAGAAGCAGAGCCAGGAACTTTAGTACGGTTAACTCAGGGTTTTGGGGATATTGTCCTAGCAGAAGTATTAGTGGATTCTTCTGGTATCTATCGCTTTGATGATGTTCCCATTGGTGGTCGTTCCTTCGGTAACTATCGTGTTTTACTCTATCCTCAAGGACGCTTGACTGCTCAACCAGAAATTCGAGATGCTACCTTCTCTACAGTACCAGGACAAATCCCCGCTGGAGCCTCAGCAACCATGGTTTCTGCTGGCATCCGGCGGCAAGCTTCTGGACGAGAAAACCAGAGTTTTGTGGGAGAATTCACTAATGTCCAAGGGGGAATTAACCAACGTTGGGGGTTATCGGAAAATATTACAGTAGGGGTTGGTGGTATCTATGATCAAGTTCCCAGAGGCATTGGAGAATTTTTTTTTAGACCAACAGACATCCCTTTAGAATTAGCAGCTACCGTTGTTTCCCCTGATCAAGAAGACAGTTGGGATGTTAATGCTAGCCTTCGTTATAACCCAACTACTAATCTTAGTGCTCAGTTTAATAGTGATAGCTTTTCTCAGCGTTTCAATCTCAACTGGCGAGTATCTCCTAGTTTCAGTTTACTAGGAATCTACAATAGCCGGGACAGTACTGCCGTGGGAGCGCAAACTGCCTTTAGTGGTAGAGGCTTTTTTACTTTTGCTCGTGCGACAGTAGATAGTCAAAATCGCTTCCGTTGGAATCTGATACAACGCCTAGGAAGCCTGGAATTTACTCAGCAAGGCAATGAAATTGGCACTCTATCAGTTTTAGATTACAATCTTTCTGGTCGCAGCTTTCTCGATATAGGTCATTCCCTCTTACTGAATTACGAAACTAGAAACCAAAATCGCTCCGATAATTTGTTAACCTTAGGTTGGCGCTATCGTTCCGCAGCAAGAGCAGTAGATGGTAACTATCTGTTATCAGCGCAACTGGGGTATGGAGTGGGTAGTCGGGGTTCGGGATTAGTTACCATTGTGCAAATTACTGCCATACCAGGTTTACTCCTGCGGGGACGTTATGAAGAGGTATCAGTAACCACAGGTCAGGCAAGTTACAGCATTGAGTTACTTACTAGTTTAAACTTACAACAAGGAATTGCCCCAGGCAATCGCCAATCTGACCGCTTTCGCAATAAAGGTGGTGTCTTAATCCAGCCGTTTTTTGACCGCAACAACAACGGTAAATGGGACAATAGGGAAGAGATTTATACAGAAAATCCCGAATTACTACTTATCCTCAATAATCGACCATTTAAGTCTTTCCGTCCCGAAATTCAAACAAACCGCATTCTCGTCAGACTACCGCCAGCAACCTATCGCCTAGACATTGATCCTTCGGGGTTTCCTCTAGACTGGCAAGCAACAGTAGATGCCTATGCAGTAGAGGTGGTTTCTGGTAGTTACACCTTAGTACCTGTACCACTAATTCCATCCTATACTCTTTCCGGTGTGGTTACTGATACTGCTGGTAATTCGGTTGCTGGTGCTAGGGTGGAAGCTATTGCTGCTGAGGCAACACAGCGGCGATTTTCTGTCACTAATGGTGCGGGAGTCTACTATCTAGAGCGTTTATCCCAAGGCAGTTTTACCCTACAAATTAATGGTCAACCCGCGCAACCAAATACTATAATTTTGGATGAGTCTTCAGAACCTTTCCAGGAACTAAATTTGCAACAACCCGACGAGCTAAAGATTTTGGATTGAACATTTGTAAAAAAACGCGATCGCAAGCTAATTGCATCGTACATTCCCAACATTGCACACCAGAGAATCTATCTAAAATGTTAATTAGATTTCCGAAAATGAGCTAACAACTCTTCACGGGATAATTGCAACAGCATGGGAGTAAACTCCTCCGGCGCTAGTGCCAATAGTGGCTCAATAATTGCTACTAGTTCCTCATCCACAACTCCAAAGCGCACTTGCAGCAAATTCCTCACAACCAAGCGCTCTCCCTGTTCAATGCCCTGCTGAATTCCCTGCTGAATTCCCTGTTCAATGCCTCGTTGCTCTCCTTCAAGAAGCGCTTGTTCTCGGTCTTGTTGATATAGTGGTGCTAAACGCATAATCAACTCCCTATCACCTTCCTCTAGATCTTGCCTTACTTCCAAATTTTTCCGCAAATTATACAGCAACTTCAGGATATGGGAACGTAGGGGATTATTTTCTGGCAGCTGCTCTAGTTCATCAATTGCCTGCTGCTGTACCCTTCCCCTACCCAGAACCCTTAACCAGACGGTTTCTTGAGTGCGGGGTAGCTGATGGATGACAACAATAACTGTCCTAAGATTCTTTGCCAGAAAATACACCCCAGGCAACCACTGCTCATCAACTTTTGCTCCAAAGTCTTCTAATAGGGTTGCCGAGGCAGTTGGGGTAAGTATCCATAACTTGGGAATGGCTGCTGGAGTCAGTTTGAGTTGATTGCGCTTGGCTTGGCGCTGCAACTCACCCCGAACTTCTAACAATTTTAATAAGCAATCACAGATTTCGTCACAGGTGGCTGCATTACGAAAGGGTTCTATCAGTACAGGAGTTTGAGCTATGCGCCCCAATAATCCTAGGTTGTGAAGATTACTCGGTACACTATCAGAGTTAGGAGCAAACCAAACATCGATTTCTCGCACTTCTCCTGAAACCCGACGTGGTGCTTTGACTTCACCGTAAGGACATAGCAATTCCTCTAGATAATCCTTAGCAAATTGATCATGGATAAATCGAGTCATGGAGATTTCCGAAAACGAGCCAACAACTCCTCAGAGATTAAAGTATATCTGGATGAGCGGCGAATTGAGAATGCGATCGCAGATGTTTTAGCAAAATAATTGGTAACTGTAGGGCCGCACCGACGTGCGCCCTCACCCTTCACCCTTCAACCCTACATATCGCTATAACCTTGAGACGGATGATTGTTAGTGCTTATGCAGACTTGATATCAGAAATACCACTTTATATATGGGCCCACACTTTACCAATCGTAAAATAATACTATCACAAAACAATTGAGCTGATCAATCCCCCTAGCTTCTATGATGAAAAGTTGGCGTTAGTTTAACAATAGGCTCAGCTAACGCCAAAACTGAAGCAGTAATTACCTAGAAATTGATGAGCTATTACATTTCTCCCCGCTTCCTGGATAAACTAGCAATCCACATCACCAAAAATTACCTTGAACTTCCTAACGTTCGTGTACCTCTCATTCTCGGTATTCATGGACGTAAGGGAGAAGGTAAGTCTTTTCAGTGTGAGTTAGTATTCGAGCGCATGGGTATTGAGGCAGTTCGGATGTCAGCTGGGGAGCTGGAAAGCCCAGATGCAGGCGATCCAGGGCGTTTGATCCGTCTGCGCTACCGAGAAGCAGCTGAGCTGGTTAAGGTGCGAGGTAAGATGTTTGTACTTATGATCAATGATTTGGATACTGGAGCAGGAAGAATTGATCGGGGCACTCAATACACGGTGAATACTCAGTTGGTGAATGGCACATTGATGAATATTGCCGATAGCCCCACAGATGTGCAACTGCCCGGCAGTTACGACTCCCAACCGATACAGCGTCTTCCCATTATCGTCACAGGCAACGACTTTTCCACCTTGTATGCACCCTTAATTCGGGATGGCAGGATGGAGAAATTCTACTGGGAACCCAACCGGGAAGACCGCATTGGTATCGTTGGTGGTATCTTTGCAGAAGATGGACTTGCTCGCACTGAAATAGAACAGTTAGTCGATACCTTCTCCCATCAAGCGATTGACTTTTTCAGCGCTTTGCGATCGCGTATTTATGATGAACAAATCCGTGAGTTTATTCACCAGATTGGGATTGATAAGATTTCCTCGAGGGTGGTAAATAGTGTTGAAGGACCACCACAATTTCCCAAGCCCGATTTTACCTTGTCTCGCTTACTGGAGTTTGGAGAACTGATGAGAGGTGAACAGGAACGGGTTGAGACGATGAGACTTGCGAGGGAGTACAATACGATATTGAGAGATACTACTCAAGAGCCTGTCAATTCCATTCCCAGGATACCTAGACAAACTCAAGAAAGTAAAGCGACTTTCCCTAAACAGTCCGTAACTGAACTAACTAGTGCTAAAGTTTCCAGGGGAGTTAATGACGAGCAGAGCAACAACCAACAGGTATTAGAAGTGCCATTAGATCTAGACACCCAAAGGCAAATTCGTGAGTTTTTAGCGCAAGGTTATCGCCTGAGCATAGAACACGGCAGTGAGCGTCGAGTCCGCAATAATGCTTGGCAAACTGGTATATCTTTTCATGGCAATGAGGCGTCGGAAGTTATTATTGCTTTAGCTGAATGCATGGCGGAGCATGAGGGAGAGTATGTGCGTCTGATTGGTATTGATCCCAAAGCTAAGCGACGGGTTCTGGAAAAGATTATCCAAAAACCTAATTAAAGCGATGGGGAAGCCAACTCATTAAAGGGGTTGGAGGAAATGTCGCCCCGTCGCTTTGCTACTAGTCATTGGTCATTGGTACAAATAATACTTTATTTTGTTAAAGTGGGACTTTAATATTATCTAGGTGATTGGGCAGCTAGTGGGCAGTGCCATTGTCCTTAACTTAACCCAGCAGCTTGAGCATTCAAGACCATCAAAATGGTGGATAAGAAAGCACAAATTAAGATAAAGCTAGCTAGAGTCGGACAAACCAAAATTCACGAAGGTCACAACTGGTAACAGGAGTGATATCATCCCAATCAGCAAAATTATCAAATATCAGGGGCATTTCAAGTAGAATAAGGCGTTGAGAGTTTTATCCAAGTTGTTGATAGGCTAGAAAAACCACAATGTATTCCTTGGATTCTTCTCAAGCTGTAATCTCTAACAGTTATCACGGAACTGGAGTGAATGCATGAGTCAGGCAAATAATCGAAAACTAAAACTGATGGTGGTGGACGATGAGCCTGACAATTTAGATTTGTTGTATAGAACCTTCCGGCGAGATTTTCGTGTCTTCACAGCTGATGGGGCAATCAGCGCCCTGGAAATTCTGGAAAAAGAAGGGGAGATGGCTGTCATTATTTCTGATCAGCGGATGCCCCTGATGAACGGTACAGAATTTTTGAGCAAGACGGTTGACCGCTTCCCTGATACAATCCGTATTCTGTTAACTGGCTTTACTGATGTTGAAGACTTGGTAGAAGCAATCAACTCTGGACAGGTGTTTAAATACCTGACTAAACCTTGGAACCCGGAGTATCTCAAAGCTTTAGTTCAGCAAGCAGCAGATACCTACAAGGTAGTCAAACAAAGAACCAAGCAGCTCCGCCGTGCCTTACAACGAGAAGAACTGTTTAATGCAGTTACCACAGCGATTAGAGAATCCTTGGACTATAGCAGTATGTTACAAACTGTGGTCACCAAAATTGGTCAAACTTTTGAAGCCACAGGTTGTATGCTAAGACCGGTAGAAGAAGATGAGCTAACCCCAGAATGTTTCTCTTACCTAGCTGAAGGTAATACTCAAACACCATCCCCAAGTAATACTGACTCTATCTTTGAGGATGCTTTAAACAACCCACAAACGAGATTATTTGAAGACAAAAAGACGGATGACAATCTCGTAGTCCATTTGGTTGTTCCCCTAGTCTATCAGCAACAACTCTTAGCAATTTTATATCTCTATCAGCGAGAAACTGAAAATCCTTGGTCTTCTGAAGATATTGAGCTGATGGAAGCTGTTAGTGAACAAGCAGCTTTGGCAATTTTCCAGGCAAAACTCCATCAACGCATCCAGTTGAATGCTAAAAAAATGCGTGATGAGTTGGAGGTGGCTCGCCAGATTCAAAACAACCTACTGCGCCAAAGTATGCCAGATATTGAAGGGGTGCGAGTGCAAGCTCACTGCTATCCAGCACTAGCAGTGGGAGGCGATTTTTTTGAGGTTTATGTTCATCCCCAAGGGGATATCTGGCTAGCAGTAGGAGATGTTTCTGGTAAAGGTGTCCCTGCTGCTTTATTTATGGCAAGCGCAATTTCGATCTTGCGGCGAGAGCTAGCTCAAGAGATATCTCCAGAACCGGAGATGGTAATGCGGAATCTTAACACCATAATGTCAGATGACCTCTTCAGCAATACGTGCTTCATTACTATGGCACTAGCTCGTTATACCCCATCATCTCAGCAGCTGGTTTACGCTAACGCAGGTCACATTTATCCTCTTGTCTGGTCCCACCATCAGCTAGTTCAACAACGAGCTTCTCCCAATACGAGCGTGACAGTGGAGCCAACTTATCTTGAAGTGCGTGGTGTTCCCTTAGGAATTTTACCGGCTTGGAGAGCAAATGCAGGAAACTTAACGCTAAATCCTGGTCAGGTGTTCCTTTTGATCAGTGATGGTATTACAGAGGCAACCATCAAACAAGAAATCAACACTGCCTCAGTTGCACCGGTATTTAAAAGTCAACAAAACATTCAGCAAACTAATAACTCAATGCTCACTCAGTTAGGTCTTTGGCAACTCCTGCTTGAGGAACCAGATCCTTTTGATCTCAAGCATTTATTAGCTAGGTTTCGAGAATGCACTAATAATGTTCAAGAAGACGACCAAACCATACTCTCTCTGGAGGTTCTGTAGATGAAAACAGAGCTACAGGTACCGAGTGAATTGAGGTTTTTGAGCGTAGTTGAAAATTGGTTGCTAGGCTGTGTGGAATTAGAGTTAGGAGAGAGTGTTGATTGGCCACGTCAATCCAATCGTTTGCGACTAGTATTGGTGGAAGCTTATTCCAATGTAGTGCGTCATGCTCATCAGGAGCAACCACATTTACCAGTCTTAATTTGTTTGGAAGTCAAAGAGCAAAAAATTGTTGTGGAGATTTGGGATTATGGTCAAGGGTTTGACATAACGACTTATCTACCACCTAATCCTACTGATAAACAAGATAGGGGGTATGGCTGGCTAATTATGAATCGGTTGATGGATAGGGTAGAGTACCGTATGCAAGTAAATGGTCGTAACTGTCTCAAGCTGGAAACCTATTTACCGAAAAAAGATGAGCAAACTTGACAAAAAGCAACGGGGAAGCCAAGTTCTTAAAGGGATTGGAGAAAATTTCATCCCGCCGCTTTGTCATTTGTCAAGTGTCATTTGTCATTCGTCCTTTGTACTAATGACGCCTTAGCGAAGCGGCATGTTAGCGTAGTGGGGCGAAGCCCAGTGCAATCCCACTTATTTTAGTCGTGGGATGAGCTTAGGAATGAGGAGGAAGCTGAGAACAATAGGAATGCGCTTATTTCTAATCGGACTAAAAGGGTTAACCCTGATAGGTGCTGTCATCACTTCTTTAGGTGCACTTTTGATAATTCCCGCCACGATTGCTTATTACATTAATCCTCCTGGGGAGCTGGCCCCTATTACTCCAATTTTTCTACGAATTTATTTGTTGGCATTAAGTGCTTTAGCTAGCCTTGAAGCAAGCTTATTTTTTCTGTTAGCCTTTCTTGAAATTCCACTTCGTCGAGCTAGAATTACTTTTGCAGTAATGTGTGTTGCGATCGCACTTTGTTCTCTCATGCTGAAAACTTACCTTTGAGCTAACAAATGATACCTCTCAAGATAGATGATATCTCTCAAATAAGACTATCAATTTTAAAGGTAAGAGGTAAAACACAAAGCAACGACTTCTCAATCAGGAGAGAAAAGCTCATGTCACACCATTTTGAATCGGGATTTTTTGTCAGTGTCCCGGCGTGGCACCATTTAGGAACGATTTTAGATGCCCCACCAACTACTTCTGAGGCGATTGTGCAAGCGGGATTGGATTGGGAAGTGTTGGAAGAACCAATTTATCAGGTTGATGAGAAGCATTCAGAGGTAACACTCTCCAAAAAACTCAAACGCGATCGCGATTTAAAGGTACTCGCTACAGTCAAGCATGACTATAGACCTTTGCAAAACCAAGAAGCATTTCGCTGGTTTGAGCCATTAATAGAAAGCGGTGGTGTGGAACTAGAAGCAGCAGGCAGCCTCAAGGAAGGTAAGCGCATTTGGATTCTAGCCAAGCTGACTGGCGCTGATACAGAGATTCTCCAGGGCGATGCGGTGCGTCCTTATCTGCTGCTCCACAACTCCCACGATGGGTCAACGGCAGTGTGGCTACAGTTCACTCCAGTGCGAGTGGTGTGTTGGAACACCCTCAATGGAGCTGCACGCAATCGTTTTGGGGACTTGTGGCAGAAGAAGGCGATTTGCATACCTCACAACCAATGCCTTCAGGAGCAACTAGGGAGGTTGCACAATCTGCTCTCGTTGACACGACGAGAGTTTGACTTAAGTGTGGAAGAATACAAACTTATGGCTCACCAGGAACTCACTGAGGAGTTAGTGAGGCAGTACTTGGGAATGGTGCTGGGAACCCGAACCCCAAGCAAGCACCCAGCATGGTCACAGCTGATGGCTAACTTTGAGAGTGGACGGGGTAATCAGGGCAAAACCCTTTGGGATGCTTACAATGCTGTGACTGAATGGCTAGAACACCAGCGTTGGTCTGATCCTCAAGCACGGCTTGATTCTAACTGGTTTGGTTCGAGTGCGCGATGGCGAGCTAAGGCTCATCAGGCAGCGATCGCTATAGTTGAGAGTGAAGCGGCTCAATATACTCAGCATTCAAAACTATCTCATACCAAATCCCGCGAGAGTTGTATAAGCTACTAGTAGAGCATCCAGACTAAAATTGTGGGTTAAGTGAATTTATTGAAGAAGAAGCCACACTTCTCAACCCCTAGAGTGAGCGTTAATACTGCCTTCTGCCTGCTTGCACTAGTGCAGCGCGGCGAAAATAACCCGCCACTTAAAAAAGGTAAAAAAGCTTACTACAAAAGCTTTCTTCCCTTCTGCCTCCTGCCTCCTGCCTTCTGCCTTCTTGCATTAGGTTGTGCCAAGCGAGTCATTCCTGTAACTCCAACACTAGAAGCTGAACCTATGATTACAGCAGGCAAACTAATTCAGATTAAGCCGTTGCCTATTGAGTCCGAATATCAGAACCAGTGGACTTCTGAATTGGAAGCTGAGTTTTGGATAAGAGCTAATGAGGCAATTGAATACTACGCAGGTAAAGGTTACGGCAACACCCACGGAGAAAACGAGAAACGGTCTTATCCCTTCGCCATGTTTGACTTTTTGGCTGGCAACCGAGAGCAAGCGCTGGAATTTCTGCAATCGGAAGACGCCGAAGCTACTGACCACGAGCATACTGAGGGTATTGACTATTATTACAGCTTTACTCTCAAGGGACAAATCAGAAAATACTTCTTCTTTGGTCAATGGCTCAAACCTGACTACAGACAGAGGATGTTTGAGGGAGCCAAAAAGTGGACACAACAAGACCCCAACGGACGAAACCACCCAATTTATGGTAAGGGTAAAGGGGGTGCTGGTTGGGGTCCACAGGTACGAGGTGGCTGGGTTGATGATCGTAATACCGACAATCTCCGAGCGATGCGAGAGGTAGGGGTTTATCTGATGGCAGAGGAAACTGGCAATGAAGATACCAGGCTTCTCTACAAACAGAAGCTCCATCGGTATGTCTGGGCACTTTATCATATTGGTATGGGAGAGTGGGACTCAGAGAATTACCTTGGTCATACCTTTGCTGCTTATCTCAATCTCTACGATTTTGCTCAAGACCCAGAAGTGAAAAAATTAGGTAAAGCAGCTTTGGATTGGATGTCTGCTGCTGCGGCTTTGAAGTACTATCGGGGCGGTTTTGGGGGACCGAATAAACGGGATTACGGCAAAGGTAATATAGTCTACGGCTCCAATACTGCTCGTCTGTTCTGGCTCTATTTTGGGGATGTTACTTTAGCTAATCCTAAGCCAGAACGGGATGTGATTCATCTCATTACTAGCGCCTATAGACCACCACAAGCGATAGTAGCACTGGCACGCAAGCAGTTTGACAAGCCAGTGGAAATCCTGGCAACTAAACCTACCTATGAAAACTGGAAGCCTGGAGGTACAGATCAACCAGCCTATTGGCAAACCAGTTTCTTCGGCAATACCTATCAGCTGGGTACTGTGGCTGGTAAGTTTGCCGACACTGATGTGGGACCATTTAAGTTAATGGCGTACAATCAAGAACGTGGCGTTGATTATTTTGTGGCCAATACTGGTGGTGGTTGGGTGCAACCAGGGAAAAAGCGAGGTGACCAAGTTGGTCAATATCGTAACTTAGTTATTTGGCTAAGACCAGTCTCAGAGCAACCTTTTTTCTTTCAGTTGCCCAAGAGTGCCAAGGTAGAGATAGAAGCTGGTATTTGGTTCTTGAAGTTGGAGAAAACCTGGCTGGCTATCCATCCGCTTAATCTAGCTCCCTATACTGAGGTAACGATTGAGAATCAAAAGTTGGCGCAGCATTACCATCAGGAGCAAACTTGGCAGGCTACAACGACAGGTAAAGGTTATACTGGCTTTGCCTTGGAAGTGGGAGAACAGCAGTCTTACGGTAGCTACGATGCCTTTAAACAAGGGGTAAAAGCAAAAAGTCAGTTGGATTTAAGTAATCTTGCCACTGGTACGGTGAAGTTTGTAGGTACAAACGGTAATAAACTCCAATTAACCCATAATCCTAAAAACGAGTTGCCTATTCTCCTCCGTAACGGCGTTAAGTATGATTGGTTACAACAACTTGAGCTGTATCATACCTCTAACAGCAGCAAACCGATTTCCCTAGGTTGGAAAACAGGTAATCTTCGAGTGGAAGCTGGTGGCTCGGTATTTGAAGCGAGCTTTGGAGAGCTTTGACGCTGTGCAGATGTCGGACTTCTTCAAGAAGTCCGACATCTAAACAATAACGCGATCGCTTCTTAAAAAATGACAAACGATAAAGAACACATAACAATTCGAGAAAAGTCTTTCTACTGGGGAGAGCAAACTTATCTGATGGGTGTCTTAAATGTGACGCCAGATAGTTTTAGTGATGGAGGGGAATTCAATACACCCGCTACTGCCTTGGAACAAGCTCAACGGTTGGTAGATGCTGGTGCTGATATTATTGATATTGGTGGTCAATCAACTCGACCAGGTGCTCAGCCAGTTTCTGAAGTTGAAGAGCTTGAGCGTGTGCTACCAGTGGTGGAGGCGGTACGTTCCTCATTGGATGTGCCTATTTCCGTTGATACGAATAGAGCATCTGTAGCACAAAGAGCAGTAGAAGCTGGTGCAGATTTGGTAAATGATATTTCTGGGGGAACTTTTGATCCCCAAATGTTGCCAGTAGTTGCTCAGTTGCATGTCCCCATTGTATTGATGCATATGCGGGGAACACCACAAACCATGCAACAACTGACAGATTATCAAGACTTAATTGGTGAAATATACCAGTTTCTAGAAAGTCAAATTGCTGCTGCTCTAGCTGTGGGAATTAAGCGATCGCATCTGATAATTGATCCTGGTATTGGTTTTGCTAAAACCTTTGAGCAAAATTTGTCAATCCTTAGACAAATACCAACTTTTCATGCTCTTGATGTTCCCATTTTAGTTGGGGTATCACGGAAAAGTTTCATTGGTCATATCCTCAATCAACCTAACCCTAAAGCCAGAGTTTGGGGTACTGCTGCTGCCTGCTGTAGCGCAATTGAGGCTGGTGCTGACATTCTCCGAGTTCACGATGTGCCACAAATGCGGGATGTTTGCCTGGTTGCCGATGCCATTTGGCGCAAGGCAAACTAGTGCAAGAAGTCAACAGGCAACAGTTTAACTAAATCCAACAACTCAACAGCAAATGATACTAACTCTCTTCTGTCACTCTCAACTGTTTCAAGTGAATCTGCGACCAGCGGATTTTCATGGAGAATGGAATTATGAAATTATTCCTAATCCTCAATAGGTAAGTTATTTTTGCGCGACTCCTTAGTAGCAACATCGGTTATTTCAGGCAATTGTGGTTGCTCAGAAACTAGAGATTGACGCTGGTTACCATCATCTGCTAGCTCTATAATTTCTCCATCAAAAAATTGCTTGAGATCCTCGAGTGCTTTCTCAATATCCTCTGTATCCCAAAAAGATGCATCAGTAAATGAGTGAACTTTTTCTGTTAGCTTAGAGTCTGTTTTTAAACTGTCGGAAGGCGTTAGCGTAGCGTTAGCGACACAAGGAGTTTCAGTATTGAGATTGTATACCTTGGGTTCCTCCGATGAATTATCCCCAAAATGCTTTACCCCTAGATCAGATTTTTGGCTTTGAACATACGCTCTAGGCTCTGACACTTGAGAAGTAGCTGTTGCTACATGGGAGTCACCAGGAAAGTCAATACTATCTGCGCCTATTTCTGGTTTCCTCTCCTGTGTCTCAGATGGCAACGGTTTTGCTGCTGTAGGTGATGAGTGATTAACTAGTTGTGTAACTCTAGATTGAGACTCCGACTCCGGGAATTGACTGGAAGCTGTGGGTGGTTTAGTAGAAGAAGTTTTGCTAGATTTGCCAGTTTTAGCTAATAGTTTTACCTTGACCTTAGATTTGTATGTAGCTTCAAAAGCAGCTTCAATGCTCAATAATTTACTTTGAGCTAACTTAAGCAAAGGTTGCGAACTTACACCAACACAAGCAACCACTCCATCAAAACTTAATAAATAACAATGCTGATGCAATAAAGCTTTCATTGCAGGGAGTCGAAGATGTTCAATCACCTCTTGCCATATATCTTCAAGAGTGGCTGAGTGAGCATTAATAATCTTTTCTGGTAAGGTGTTTTCAGCGGCAACAGCAACGGGTGTTTCTTGAGCTACTGGTGTAGCAGGATTACTCTCTGAAGCAGACGGCTGTTTTCCCTTTGGTTGAGATACCTGAGGAGAAACAGAGTGAGTGGCAATACTACTTGAATCAGCACCATTATCTCTTCCTCTGCTCGGGTGAACGAAATATGAAGTGAGATTTCCATTCTCCTCGTCCCCGCGTCCCTGCGTCTCCGCGTTTGCTTTGGGGTGAGTTACTTCCCTGTGGCTCTGAGTGCTAATCGATGAGTCAGTATTTGGGCGCTGCTGGCTTGATAAAGTTGATTTAGTAGTGGTTGATGAAGAAGTTTTGTGATCAACTTGGACTTCTTGTTTGCTAGTAACCAATTCCACTGCCGTGTGGTTATTTGCAGAAGGCAATAACCCCAATAATGTTACTTCTAACCATAGCCGTGGCTGGGTAGTATTTTTAATTTGTACTTCACTATCTTTGAGGTGTTGTTGAGCATATAAAATACTAGAAGCCTCTAGCTGTTGACTTAATTCACACAACTGATTCCAAGTTGGGGAAGTAACTGCTACTAGATCATTGCGACTAGGTGCTGTTCTGGCAATGAGCAAATCTCGGTAGAAACCAGCAAGATTTTGCAGAACTACGAGGGGTTCCCGTCCTTTATCCATTAAGCGACGGCAGTGATCGAGTACAATTTCAGAGTTGTCAGAAGCGATCGCATTAGCAAGTGCCATCAAATCTTTTTCCGGCACTGCTCCGACTAAATCCCAAACTGCTTCTACCGTTACTTGTCCGGCTATTAAACTGAGTTGATCTAGCAGGCTCTCTGCATCTCTAAGTCCACCTTGAGCCACTTGGGCGACTAAAGTTATCGCCTCGGATGTAATATTGATATTTTCTTGAGAGGCGATTGCCTCCAAATGAGCTACCATCCCCTCCAAGGGAATACGACGAAAGTCAAATCTTTGGCAGCGAGAGATAATTGTCGGTAGCACCCGTTGAGGGTCAGTCGTCGCTAAGACAAAAACTACTCGCTTTGGTGGTTCTTCCAGAGTTTTCAGCAAGGCATTAAAAGCTGCCGTACTGAGCATATGAACTTCATCAATGATATAGACTTTATAGCGGCAGCGAGCTGGAGCAAATTGAGTCTTTTCAATGATTTCCCGAATATTATCAACACCAGTATTACTCGCAGCATCAATCTCCGTAACATCTAGGGCATAACCACGGGCAATCTCACGACAGATTTCACACAACCCACAAGGCTGGGGCGTTGGTTGCTCACTAGCCAGACAATTTAAGGATTTTGCCAGAATCCGCGCTGAAGAGGTTTTCCCTGTGCCTCTAGGACCAGTGAACAAATAGGCAGGGGCAATCCTTTGAGTAACAATAGCATTGGTGAGGGTTTTAGCGATCGCCTCTTGCCCTACCAAATCTTTAAAGGTCTGGGGACGGTATTTGTGGTGTAGGGGTTCGTAGCTCACTATACTTAGGGCGAGAGGACGGAAGCCGGAGTTGATTGTATCATTTTCCGCCAATCCAGTACATATGATCTTATATAAAATTTTAATCTATCTCATAGACGAATTGCACTATGGAATGGATAACCCAGCTACAAGGACAAGTAGTGGGTTTAGATAGTGCACCACTGATTTACTTTATAGAGGAAAATCCAACTTATATGATTCTGGCTCTTGGTGGCGATGTTTAATTCTCTGTCGGAGACCATGTACACTACTTTTAGATAAATTAGTGGCTCGTGCCACAGCCCGGAGTGACTTAATTCTCTGTTTTCGAGTTGCCTGATAGACTTTTTGGCAACGCTGTCGCAGCCCCATAGGTCGGATGTCTTACCTGGTCATAATGTTGATGATTACAATTAAAACCTGATTCGCGACATTATGCCGCGAACAAGACCGTTTTTTTTTCAGAAGACATCATGCCATCACCTCCTGAGCCAGACAATCTAGCTAGAGCTGACCAACTACAAGCAGCCATTGCCGTCTTACAGCAAGAGATTCAGAGGATCTCAGCAGATAAAGATGTGGCTCCCCCTGGATGTCGGGTGATGCGCTATCAAGTGAAGACCAAGAAGGGACGATATTGGTACTATAAGCTACAAGCCCTAGAACCAATTTTTCTATCTGGTAAAAATGGGGAGAAATTGAGTAAATACAAACACTTAGGAAAAGCTGGAAGTCCCGCCCATATTGATGCTGTTCTCCAAGTGGCCTCAAGAAATCAAATTAATGAGTTACAACGAGCCATTAACTCCCTGAGTGAGAGTTGGTTAGAAGTGGTTTTTGCGCAGGAAAAAGAGGAGAAAAAAGCTGAGTCGAAATAGTCGAGTTAGAACTAGTTAGCGACATCATGCCGCGAACTAAGCTACCCCCCTTGTCGCTCAAAGTGTCCCGCCTTAAGTTGGTAGCCGGTGGTGGATCACTTTAGCTTCGTGAATTACTGAGTTTATTGAATAGTGGAGCAGTGCAATGAGTAGTGAGGCGAGTAAGATGGATAAATTATCAGACGACAATATGGGTACAAGTGTACGAGCAATGAGCAATGGTGGTCTGCTAAAGATTTCTGCAGATGCTCCAAAAACTCTAGCAGAAACTTTGCAACGAGCCGCCAAACAGTATTCTCAACAAGGCATAACATATATTGACTTAGATGGATCGGAGTCCACTCAATACTATGAAAATTTACTTCAGGAAGCGCAACAAATTTTGAGTGGGTTAAGGAAACTGGGATTCAAACCTCAAGACAAAGTAATTTTTCAGTTAGAACGCAATCAAGATTTCATTGCCGCTTTTTGGGGTTGTATTTTAGGAGGTTTTGTTCCTGTCCCGATATCAATTGCGCCTACTTATGAACTTCCCAATAGTACCATCATTAAATTAAAAAATACTTGGCAAATGTTGGGAAAGCCTCTGATATTAGCTGGAGCTAAACTAGCTTATGGACTGCGTTCTCTCTCAGAACTTCTAAAACTAGAGAGTTTTCAAGTTCAAGTCATTGATGATTTACGTCAATGCGAACCAGATACTCATTGGCATCCTAGTCAACCGGATGATTTAGCAATTTTACTACTAACTTCTGGAAGTACAGGTATTCCAAAAGCAGTGATGCAAAGTCATAGAGCTTTATTAAGCCGTTCGTCTGCTACTGCTCAGATGAATAAATTTACAAGTGATGATATTTCCGTGAATTGGTTTCCTCTAGAGCATGTTGTTGGACTAGCCATGTTTCATATTCGAGATGTTTATCTCGGTTGTCAACAAATTCATGCTCCTAAAGAGTTAGTTTTACAACAACCACTAAGATGGCTAGATTGGATTGATCGCTATCAAGCTACTATAACTTGGGCCCCTAATTTTGCCTATGGATTAATCAATGAAAGAGCAGAAGAACTAAATCAAAGAAATTGGAATTTGTCGTCCATGCGATTTATTATTAATGGCGGGGAGGCTATAGTTGCTAAACAGGCAAGAACATTCTTAAAGTTACTTGAACCCTTTGGGTTGTCTCCTAATACGATGTATCCTGCTTGGGGAATGTCGGAAGTTTGTTCGGGAATTAATTTTTCTCACAATTTTTCTCTAGATTCCAGTACAGATAAAGATTCTTTTGTAAGTGTTGGGAAACCCATTCCGGGAGTTTCTCTAAGAATAGCAAATGAAAATATGGAGGTAATATCAGAAGGTGAAATTGGTTTACTTCAGGTTAAAGGATTAATAGTCACCTCTGGTTATTATCAAAATTCAGAGGCTAATCAGGAAGCTTTTACAAAAGATGGTTGGTTTAACACAGGGGATCTAGCATTTATCAAAGATGGGTGTTTAACGATTACAGGACGACAAACAGATATTATTATTGTTAATGGCATCAATTATTATAGTCATGAAATAGAAGCTGTGGTAGAAGAGCTGCCAGGAATACAAGTTTCTTATACGGCAGCCTGTCCAGTTTTGGATAAAAATGGAAGTACAGATAGATTAGCCATCTTTTTTAATACAGCAAAGACTATTGAAGGTGGTTTATTGCAACTAATCAAGGAAATCCGCAGTCACGTTGTCAAATCTATCGGGATTAATCCCCATTACTTAATTCCTGTAGAAAAGGAAGTTATTCCGAAAACTTCTATTGGAAAAATCCAAAGAAAACAATTAAAGCATCGATTTGAGACTGAAGAATTTGAGGAAGTTGTTGCTCAAATTAGCATGGAGTTGGCTAAGTTAAAAGCGCAGGAGTTTGTATCGGGAAATGCGTTAGAACGTGATGTAGCCAAGATTTGGCAAAAAGTGTTAAAAATTACTGAAGTGGGAATTCACGATAACTTTTTTGAATTGGGTGGACATTCTCTTCTGTTAGCACAAGTTCATATTAAGCTACAAGAATTATTTGACACAACTTTGTCGGTTGTAGATTTGTTTAAATATCCGACCATTCATACCCTAGTCGAATATTTGACCCAAAACGCCACATCAGAGTCTGTATCCCAACAGGGAGAAGCCCGTGCTAAACTCCGAACAGCAGCAGTGAAACATCCCAATGTAGCGGTAATCGGTATGGCTTGTCGCTTCCCAGGGGCAGAGAATATTTCCCAATTTTGGCAAAATTTATGTGATGGAATTGAATCAATTTCTTTCTTCTCCAAGGAAGAGGTACTTTCAGAAGGGATTCACAAGCAACGAGTAGAGAACCCAAACTACGTAAAAGCTGCACCTATTCTAGAAAAAATTGAAGACTTTGATGCCAACTTTTTTGGCTACAGTACACGAGAGGCGATGATTTTAGATCCCCAACAACGTTTGTTCCTTGAGTGTGCTTGGGAAGCAATTGAAGATGCTGGGTATGATGCGAACACTTATCAAGGGTCAATTGGGATGTATGCTGGTGCTGGGCTAAACACATATTTACTCCACAATGTATTCCCCAATCGGAATCAGTTTAATGCTGAAGATGGTTCCAATGTCATGACGCAATACTCAATGGGGGGATTCCAGATTCTAATTGCTAATGATAAAGACTTTTTACCAACACGAGTTTCTTACAAATTAAATTTAAAAGGACCGAGTATTAATGTACAAACAGCTTGTTCAACTTCTTTAGTGACGATTCACACAGCTTATCAAAGTGTCGTCAGTGGGGAATGCGACATGGCGTTGGCAGGAGGAGTATCGGTTACTTTACCCCAAAAAGCAGGTTATCTCTATGAAGATGGGATGATTTTGTCTCCTGATGGGCATTGTCGTGCTTTTGATGCTAAAGCTCAAGGTACGATTTTTGGTAATGGTGCCGGAATCGTTTTGTTGAAGAGATTGGATGAGGCGATCGCCGATGGAGATCGTATTTACTGTGTTATCAAAGGGTCAACCATTAATAACGATGGAGCCATGAAAGTGGGGTACTCGGCAACCAGTCAGGAAGGTCAAGCGACTACTGTGGCTGAATCCATTGCTTTAGCCGGAATTAATGCCGAAACTATTACCTATTTTGAAACTCATGGTACAGGAACTGCGATGGGAGATCCGATTGAAATTGCGGCAATGACCCAGGGTTTTCGGTCAACCACAGATCGATCGGGTTTTTGTGCTATTGGTTCGGTAAAAACAAATGTCGGACATTTACAAATTGCTTCGGGAGTGGCTGGATTTATTAAAACTGCCTTAGCTCTAAAACATAAGAAAATACCACCAAGCTTACATTTTGAACAACCCAATCCCTTGATTGATTTTGCGAACAGTCCATTTTATGTGAATACAGAACTACGGGACTGGGAGACTGGTGGGATTCCCAGACGTGCTGGGGTAAAGTCATTGGGAATTGGTGGTACAAATGCTTGTTTAATTTTGGAAGAAGTACCTATTCAAGTCCAAACGTCAAAATCCAAAGTCCAAAGTAAAAAGTACCAAGAGCGTCCGGTTCATCTATTAACTCTTTCAGCTAAAACCCAAAAAGCACTCGAAGATTTAGTCAGTCGTTATCAACATCATCTACAAAGCGACATAGACTTAGAAATACCAGATATCTGTTATACAGCAAATACAGGACGAACACACTTCAAGCATCGTTTAGCCATTGTCATCTCTGACCAGCAACAATTAGCTGATAAATTAGCAAAAATTAGTACGGTAGAAAAAGTTAATGGCATATTTTCTGGAGAACTACCTGCTAATAATCAATCACCGAAAATAGCCTTCCTATTTACCGGACAAGGTTCTCAGTATGTCAATATGGGCAGACAACTCTATGAAACACAATCCGTATTCCGTCAAACATTAGACCAGTGCAATCTCATTCTACAACCTTATTTAAATAAATCAATTTTAGACGTTATTTATCCCGATTTAGGGAACAGCGATGATATTTCGTTAATTAATCAAACTGCCTATACCCAACCTGCCCTATTTGCTATTGAATATGCCCTAGCCCAACTCTGGGAATCCTGGGGAATTAAACCAGATGTGGTGATGGGTCATAGTGTGGGGGAATATGTGGCAGCCACAGTAGCAGGAATCTTTAGTTTAGAAGATGGATTAAAACTAATTGCCCATCGGGGACGGTTGATGCAGCAGTTACCGAATGGTGGTGAGATGGTTTCGGTGATGGCATCAGAAGAAAAGGTCAATCAAGTGATTGCTCCCTATCAAGAAAAAGTAGTAATAGCTGCCATCAATGGACCTGAAAGCATTGTCATTTCCGGTGAATCAGAAGCGCTGGGGAAAGTTCAGGAAATCTTAGCTTCAGAAAAAATAAAGACAAAACAACTACAAGTATCCCACGCCTTTCATTCCCCTTTAATGGAACCGATGTTGGCAGATTTTCAAGCAGTAGCGAATCAAATTACCTACAATCAACCCCAGGTTACATTAATATCAAATGTAACAGGAAGCAGAGCAGGGGAGAGTATTACCACAGCCAACTACTGGGTCAATCATGTCCGTCAACCTGTAAAATTTGCCCCAAGTATGAAAACCTTGCACCAAGAAGGGTATGAAGTCTTCTTAGAAATTGGTTCCCAACCAATCTTATTAGGAATGGGAAGGCAATGCTTGCCAGAAGGAATAGGAGCATGGTTGCCTTCTCTGCATCCTAGTCAAGAAGACTGGCAACAAATGCTACATAGTTTGGCAGCGTTATATGTACGAGGATTCAAAGTTAATTGGTTAGGGTTTGACCGATGTTATGTCCGTAGTAAAGTGGTCTTGCCCACTTATCCATTCCAAAGACAACGCTATTGGATTGAAACTTCAGAAAATGTCAGCAAAAAAACCGAACCCTCTTCCGAAAGTAAGACCACGACCATTGTGGATTGGCTGAACGATGGGAAGACTCAACAGTTGGCGCAACAATTAGAAAAAGCTGGCAAATTTTCTCCAGAACAAATCAAGTTATTGCCAGAAGTGCTAGAAAAATTGGTCAAACAGCACCAAGAAGAACTCACAGCTGTAACCATCAAAGATTGGTTCTATCAAGTACAGTGGAAACCTTTATCTGAGTCCCAACCCAAGACAAATATTAAACCGGGTCATTGGTTGATTTTTGTAGACTCCACAGGAGTGGGGGAAAAGTTAGCTGAGCAATGGCAACAGCAAGGGGGTGAATGTAGCTTAGTTTATCGAGGAGAGCGCTATCAAAAAAATGAAAGTGGGGCTTATGAACTCAATCCCACTGAACCCCAAGAGTTTGCCCAACTAATTGAAGCGATTTTGGAAAGCAGTAAGTTCCCCTTACAAAGGGTGATTCATTTATGGAGTTTAGATACTCCGACTACAAAAGATTTAACAGTGACATCCTTAGAGTCCGCCCAACGTTGGGGATGTGGCACAGTGCTATACCTAGTAAAAGCACTAAGCAAAACCAACAATATAGCTAACAACAATATGCCCCAACTGTGGTTAATCACCCGAGGAACTCAATCAGTTCAATCTACAACAGAAGAAGTCTCGGTGGCTGCATCACCCTTGTGGGGAATGGGACAAGTTATATCTCTGGAACATCCCCAACTGTGGGGTGGAATGGTGGATTTAGACCTACTTTCTCCAGAATCTGAAATAGAAACCCTGCTGCAACTTCTAGCAGATAATAATCAACCAGAAGATCATCTAGCCTTACGAGGAGAGAACACATATATAGCTCGTTTAGTCAAGCAATCTCCCACAGATTCTCAACCAATATTACTCGAGTCAAATGCCACCTATCTTATTACAGGAGGATTAGGAGCTTTAGGATTACATACAGCTAAGTGTTTGGTTGAGAAAGGAGCCAAACATTTAGTCCTCACTGGACGTAGGCAACCATCAGCTTTCGCTCAACAAACCATTGAAGAATTGCAAAAGGTAGGAGCACAAGTATTAGTTCTGCGTGGGGATATCTCCCAAGAAGAAGATACGACTAACATTCTCGACGAAATCAAAACATCTTTACCGCCATTACGAGGTGTCATTCATGCTGCTGGGTTATTGGATGACGGGTTGCTGCAAAATATGACTTGGGAGCAATTTACACAAGTCATGGCACCGAAAATACAAGGTTCTTGGCATCTGCATAATTTAACTCAGAATCTATCTTTAGACTTTTTTGTTTGTTTTTCCTCGATCGCTTCATTAATGGGGTCACTAGGTCAAGGAAACTATGCAGCAGCTAATGCTTTTATGGATGCTTTGGTCCAGCATCGACAGTGGATGGGTTTGCCTGGGTTGAGTATTAACTGGGGTCCTTGGGCACAAGTGGGAATGACCGCTAATTTAAGTAGTCGTCATCAAGCTCGAATGGTGACTAAGGGAATCAATACTCTAGATTCAGAACAGGGATTGCAGATTTTGGGACAACTACTAGGACAATCTTTACCACAGGTAGGAGTTTTATCAGTGGAATGGTCAGTGTTTCAGAAGCAATTCAGTTTTGGTAATCAAATGCCATTGCTTTTGGAATTGGTTAAATTAACAGAATCACAGGAGAAAGCCAAAACCAAAGCGACAAAGCAGTACGATCTTTTAGAAAATTTGAAATCTGTACCCGAGGCAGATCGCTACGACCTGTTGAGAACTCACATTCAAAGTGAAGTAGCTCAAATATTGGGGATTAAAGATTTACAACTACTCACGCCTGAACAAAATTTGTTGAACATAGGGCTGGACTCTTTATGCGCGATTGAACTGAAGACTCGTTTAAATTCTCTGGGAGTAAAAGTATCGTTAGAAACTATACAGCAGGGAACAAGTATATCTGAATTAGCTCAGGAGTGTGTTACTCAAATCAAGAAGAATCCCTTGATATTAAATGAACAGATTAATCTCCAACAAAAACAGTCCAGGGACATTCAAAAATTGAGTCCATCTCAAGACAAAAAATCTCCTAATAATCCGATGAAAGCTTCAGTTGGATTTGAGACCAGCAATCCCTGGTTAGTTGTGCTACGAGCTAATCCTGATGCACCCATGAAATTAATTTGTTTTCCCTATGCTGGCGCAGGACCTGTTATGTACTCTAGATGGTTCGAAGATTTGTCTGCCAACGTTGAAGTCTATGCTATTCAATTGCCTGGGCGAGCAGCTCGGTTGAAAGAAAAGCCAATTGCACATATGGATAGAGTAGTTGAAGAATTAACTCCATCTCTAGTGTCTTGCATCAAAGATAAACCCTTTGCTTTCTTTGGTCATTGCATTGGAGCCTTACAAATGTTTGAGGTGACGCATCAACTACAGAAAGATCATTGTCTGCATCCAGATCATATGTTTGTTTCTGGAGCTAGAGCACCTCAATATTACAACCAAGTCCAACTGGAAATAGATCATCAACAGTGGCTATCCCACAATCAAACAACTCACAAGAGCCAAGAAGAAAAGTTCCTGGATCTGTTGAGGGCTCTTAACTTTACAAGCAGTCAGGTCTTATTTGATGATGAAGAGATGCGTCAGTTGATGTTGCCTACAGTTCAGGCTGATTTTAGGATCAATGACACTTACATTTCTACTCCCAAGCCTCCCCTGGAGATTCCAATTACAGCAATTGGAGGGCAGACTGACCCGTTTGTGAGTGGTCAGCATCTGCTGGGATGGAAGGAACATACTACCCAAGATTTCACAGCTAATTTTATACCTGGGGATCACTATTTCATTGAGAAGCAAAGATATTATTTGACTCAGCTTGTCTCTGAGAAGTTAAACTATAGTCAACTGAAATAAGTTTGAATCACTGAAGGATTAAAGCTAAATTATTTTCAATAAGCAGAGGTTAATGCGATATTTTTGGGGTTTATTGAGATTAATACCTTCTTATTGACAAGATGCGTTGCCCTAACCTCTGGATGCGCCCATTGATCTACTGATTAGGTTTTGCTATTTCTTAAGTATAGCTCGACGGGGTATTTTTCATATAGTGTGGAGCCAAGCGTTTCGCATTTAATGATGCCGTTTTTGACAACAAAGGTGCACGTTCCAAAATACTCATTATCATTTCTAGGCGTAAAATACCAATAAATGTAGATAACTTCTCCTTCAATTACTTCAGGATTGAGGATAAGCTCGCCATTTGCAAATGTCTGAAGCGCATAATCAAAATGACCCCGTATTTTTTCAATACCTTCATAAACTTTGCCGTTGAGAATTAATCTGGAGTCTTCCGCAAAGTCAGCCATAATGGCATCTATGTCACCTGCGTACCACGAGCTAATATGATGTTCCCACACCTTTTTCGTTTCCTTTGAATAATTTCTAGAAATCATAGACTATTTGCTTACTACTCTTGAACAAAGATACAATAATTTTTCAAAAAACTGTGTAAATAAATACAAAGGTCTTGAGACCGGCTACCAACTTAAGGCGGGACACTTTGAGCGACAAGGGGGGTAGCTTAGTTCGCGGCATGATGTCGCGAACTAGTTCTAACTCGACTATTTCGACTCAGCTTTTTTCTCCTCTTTTTCCTGCGCAAAAACCACTTCTAACCAACTCTCACTCCGGGCTGTGGCACGAGTCACTAATTTATCTAAAAGTAGTGTACATCGTCTCCGACAGAGAATTAAACATCTCCAGAAAGCTTTAAGTCAAATAGGAATCGGGGGTTCAATTAAGTCATTTGAGAGCTCTTCGCTATATGAGTTTGCAAATAAATCTAACTCTAACTGAATATGATTATCATCTTTTTGTTTTTTTGAAGGCTGTGATTGTACCTTATTTTTCTTGGCTGACATTTTATACCTTCTAAAAACTAGATACAGCGTGGGAAACGCTGATGAGGTACATTGTTTCTTTGGATGATATCAAAGGATGGTTTACCCATTGTTGCTACTGCACCTCACTAGACTGAGAAATGCTGTAGGAGAATTTACAAAGTTTTTTTATACAAATCTGGTTTAGATAGACCACAAATAAATTAAGAGACGGGTTTCATCCCGTCTCCATCATAATCTATGTCATCTTAAGGAAAATTACTCAATCCCCTCAATCCGATCCTCAACCTCCTGGTACAACTCCCGCAACAGATCCAAATTCCTCTCACTTGTCTCCCAATAACCCCGTCCATTTACTTCCAACAAAGTAGATACTACCTTGCGGAAGGAATGGGGATTCAGGTTCATCAAACGCTGACGCATGGCTTCATCCTCGATGAAGGTAGTATTCACATCTTCATATACCCAGTTATCCACGGCACCCGCTGTTGCACTCCAACCCATAGTATTGACTAAGCGTTTCGAGAGTTCTCGTACTCCTTCGTAACCATGATTTAACATGCCTTCGTACCACTTAGGATTAAGTAGCTTGGTTCTTGCATCTAAACGCACGGTTTCCGAGAGGGTACGCACCTGAGCATTAGCTGTAGTGGTATCAGCAATATAAGCGGTTGGCGTCTTGCCATCCTTCCGTAGACGGCTCACTACTTTCGTAGGATCAGAGTCGAAGTAGTGGGATACATCTGTAAGGCTAATCTCCGAAGAGTCGAGATTTTGGAAGGTGACATCAGCAGTCTTCAGTGCCCCTTCAAAAATCTGACGATTCTGTTCCATCGTACCGGGATTGTCGTAAGTGAAAGCAAAGGACTTGCGAGTCAGGTACATATCCTGTAGCTCCGATTCATTCTCCCAAGTACTGTTTTCTACTGCCAGATTCACATTCGAGGCATAGGAACCGGAAGCATTAGAGAATACCCGAGTTGCTGCTTGTCGCAGATTAATCCCCATTTCCACTGCCTGTTGTGCAGCGTGCTTACGAACAAAGTTCATTTCTGGGAGCTCATCCGCCTCTGCTGCCATTTTAACTGCTTGATCGAGGAGGTTCATCTGATTGATGAACAAATCCCGGAAGACACCAGAACAGTTGATGACTACATCAATTCGGGGACGTCCTAATTCTTCTAAGGGAATCAGTTCCAATTTGTTGACTCGTCCTAAGGCATCTGGTACTGGAGTCACCCCAACCATCCACATTACTTGTGCTAGGGATTCTCCGTAAGTCTTAATATTATCCGTACCCCAGAGGACACAAGCGATGGTTTCGGGCCACTTGCCCTCATTTTCTGCCCGTTGCCTTGCCAAGAGTCGGTCTACTACAATTTTGGCTGACTTGACTGCCGCCATCGTAGGAATGGATTGGGGATCGAGGGCATGGATATTTTTACCTGTAGGTAGAACATCAGGATTGCGGATCGGGTCACCACCGGGACCAGGGAGGACATATTCTCCTTCCAAGGCTTTCAACATTGCTCCCAATTCATTATCGGCAACAATTTGCTGGAGGCAGTATTCCAGATATTCAAACAGTGGCTTCAGGACTTCTGAATCAACTTTGGTATAACCTAAATTATGCAGAGCCTCAATCCAAGGTTCTTTTTTGCCCATGTTGAGAAAATTGAGCTTGGAAACCTTGGAAACTCGACCATCCGCATCAACTTGAGCTTGAACCAGGGCAGTAACAGCAGCAGTCGTTCCTTGGTTAATATCTTGGAGCAGTTGGACATCTGCTAAGATCCCTTGGTCATTATTACGGTAAATTTCATCAATATCCCGATCAAGACTGTTAGCAATAATCCGAGGCAACCCTTGAATTTCTTCCTCAGAACGATCTAGGTTAGCAATATTGACTAAAGTTGCGATCGCTTCTTCTGAAGTCGGTGGCTTGCCAATTATATGTAAACCACAGGGCAACAAACGGGATTCAATTTCCATCAGACGGCGGTACACTTGACCGACTATGGTATCCCGCTCCTCAGCAGTCATTTCCTTGGCATCTTTCTCCGGCAAGGTGATATCCTGCTCTAGATTCACCAAGCGGCACTTGTCCATAATCGTGTTAACAATCGGTACACCCCGCCCGGTATCTTTTAGGGTTTGGTAGGAACCAATCAACTCACTTAGTTCCTTTAATCCCTTATACAAACCGGCATTCTCCGCTGGTGGAGTCAGGTAAGAAATCGTCTCCGCATAACTGCGGCGCTTGGCAATAGTTGCCTCACTGGGATTGTTAGCTGCATAGTAATAGAGATTGGGAATCGAACCAATTAAATTATCCGGATAGCAGTCTCCAGACATACCCATCTGCTTACCGGGCATAAATTCCAAAGAACCGTGAGTACCGAAGTGTAGCACAGCATCCGCTTGCCAGATTTCCTCTAAATAAGTGTAGTAAGCAGCAAAGCCGTGGTGAGGACTAGCGGAACGGGAGAACAGCAACCGCATCGGATCACCTTCATAACCAAATGTCGGTTGAACACCGATGAAGACATTGCCGAAATGCTTACCGTAAACCAGCAAATTTTGACCATCACTGTTAAGATGTCCCGGAGCTGCCCCCCAGCTCTCCTCTAGCCTGGGGTAATAAGGAGTCAGTCGCTCGTACTCCATCACGGACATCCGATAAGCAATATTCAGTTCTGGACTACTGTATTGAGCTTGGGCATCATGGATAACTGCTTGCATCAGTGCCTCTGGTGACTCTGGCAAGTCCTCGACTTCATAGCCGTTATGTTTCAGTGCTTCCATCACCTTATAGATGGAACCAAACACATCTAAGTAAGCGGCGGTACCGACATTACCCTTGTCTGGTGGGAAGCTAAAGACAGTGACGGCAATTTTCTTCGCTAATTTCGGCTTGCGGCGCAGGGAAGCCCATTTCATCGCCCGCTTTGCCACTGCTTCAATCCTGTCTTGCAGAGCAATGGATTTGCCCGTTGTGCCATCTCGCCCAGAAAGAATAATTGGCTCGATCGCTCCATCTAGTTCCGGAATAGCAATTTGCAGGGCTACCTGAATCGGGTGCAGTCCCAAATCACTATCCTCCCATTCCTGGGTAGTTTGGAAAACCAAAGGTAGTGCCACCATATAGGGCCGGTTCAATTGTTTGAGAGACTCAATTGCTTTAGGATGATCTTGTCGTGCTGGTCCTCCTACCAAGGCAAAGCCGGTAAGGGAAACTACTGTATCAACCAAAGCAGTTGGGGATTGATTCTTCCCATTCCCAGTTCCCGGTTGATAGAAATAGGCATCAACTGGCTTGGAGAAATCTAAACCACCAGCAAACACGGGAACTACCCTAGCTCCCATTGCTTCTAGTTCCTGTACCATCGCCACATAGTGAGCATCATCCCCAGTCACCAGGTGAGTGCGTTGGAGTACCAAACCAACACAGGGAGCTAGAGGATCTTTGAGGTTAGTGGAAATATCTCGACGGCTGTTGTACCAATCCAAATACTCCTGGATATCCTCGAACATTTTTGGTGCTAGAGGATGCCAGATGCCCATATCTGGGTAAACTACAGGATCTTTGAATTGTACTGAAGCCCCCTTTGACTGGTGTTCATCTTTAAGGACATACTTATCTGCTAGCATCAGCAGAAAGTTTTCCAAGTTATCTGCTGAGCCACCCAACCAATACTGGAAGCTGAGCATAAAGTTACGGGCATCCTGGGCTTTATCCAAGGGCATGTACTTGAGGATTTTGGGCAGAGTCTGTACCATCTTCAACATCCCATCTTGGAAGGAAGAGCCAGACTTCTCCTTGCGCTTGCGCATAAATTGTGCGATCGCACTTTTAGATTGTCCCAGCTGCGCCATGGAAAAGCTGCCGAGTTTATTGAGGCGCATGACTTTGGGCATCGAGGGAAACACCACCGCAGCATCGAGGCGATCGCGATGGGGTGTTACTGCCTCTACTACTTTATCTGCTAGGTCTTCGATAAAGATCAGTGAAGCCAGGAAAATATTGGCTTGGGCAATATCCCGTTGGAAATTCTCATAGTTTTCTGGATCCCGAAGTTCCTCAATCAAGTAGCCGCTGATTTCAATCGCTAAATCCGGCTGATTTTGATTGATTGAGCTAACAGCAGCGGATAACGCACTCTGATACTGTGGCTCTAACACGACATAGACCACCTTCAGTAAATGACGCCCATTCACTGCATCCGGGGTTATGTGTCGAATGGTGGACCTGACGTGGGTGAACATGCGGTTCTTGCTCCTTATGATGCTGGTTCTCTTCTCATCTATGAGCCAATGGGAGTCAATACATGAGGAAGTACTCACTCTCTCATTACTCAGTTAAAGTTTTGGCAACATCTGTGTTTCTACCAAAAAAGGTTTACCTGATGGGAGTTTGATAGTCTATCTGAAACAATTTGATATGAATCTTGAGATATTTCTTTACATTTATTGAAGGTATCACTTAAAAATAAACTATAAAAAAATTAACATCTATATTAATTGACAAATTTGACATTATAGTTTATGAAAATAGACAAATTAAAAATCAGCTAGTGCAACGCGGCGGAAATAACCCACCAGTTTGACATCGATAGAATCCTTACTCTATAAGCATTCTTAATTCTTAATTCTTAATTCTTAATTCAGCGCAGCGGTACTAGTGCCAACCCAACCGACGCAGTATTGGTACTACCAAGTAGGAACTCACTCCCAGACAAAATCCCATTGTTATGCCTAACAAGCTAAAAAAAGCAACGGTGTAGATTAAATCAACTAAGCTGGCTTGTGAGAAAGAAAAGATATTAATTAGGATATCTATAGGTAAAAATCCTAACCAAACTAAACTGCCAAAAATTGTCCCTGTGCCAGCAGCTGCAACTAAGGTGTGAATTAGATAATGGCTGGGTAATCCCAAACCCAATGCTAGGGGAGTAACTGCGATCGCACTAACTACTCCTAACAAGCGTTCTACTAAGGCATAAGACACTGACTCCTGCCAAATTAACCAACCGATACTATAGCCAAAAATACCCATCAACCCCGCGATCAAAGGGCGTCGTTCCTGAGCAAAACCTCCTGCTAGAGTTAAACCCCAGCCAGTACCTAACCCAGCTGCCGCAAATAGAGGCATAACTCGCCATACTGAAATCTCGACATCAGGAAGAAGTAGGGGTAAGTGCCAAGAGAGCCAATCAGCGAAGTGATTGCCAAAGCTTGTCCAACTAATTAAAATAAACCCAGTAATTGCCCCTATTGCTGCTCCCATACCCCCTAGGAGCATCTCCCAAGTTGTATCTAGGCAGGCAAGTACAATAGCAATCAGGATGCGAAAGACTAAGCGGGTGATGGCAGTAACGCTTCGAGCTAAAGTAGCGATCGATGAAGCTGATAGTTTAGATAAAGATGCCAGTGGTGAATGGGACTTCCTCTTAAGCTTGACAGTTGCCACTAAACGCTGCTGAATTTTGAGAGCATTTGCTGGTCTTTGTTGTGGTTCGCTGCGTACCATCTCGTCGAGCAGATTAGCCAATGCAGGAGTAACTGCTGTGTGCTCTCGCCACCGCAACTCGCCAGTGGCTGGCTCTTCTAAATCCGCCAAATTTTTTCCTGTGAGCAACTGAATCATGGTTCTACCCAAAGCATAGAAGTCAGCAGCAGGTCCTACTGCTTCGCCAGCCATCTGCTCCGGTGGACTGTAACCGGGAGAAATAAGTCGTGTTGAATTACCTCGCGAACCTCGAGTTAACCAACTAATTTGTTTAGCTCCCCCAAAATCAATAGCTACTAGCTGATTCGTTTCTTCCCGCAGCATTAAGTTGGAGGGTTTAAGATCACGGTGAATAATGCCACAGTGGTGTAACTCTCGTAAGATTTCCGTTGCTTGGTGAAGCCAATCCCTGACTAAATTTTCTGGACAGCCTTGAGGATAGTGCCTGAGTAAATCCTCTAAAGTCTGACCATTAATTTTTTCCATTACTAGACAGGGTAGCAAGCGTTGTGGGGGATTTCCTAAACTCAGCAAAAAATAGCTATCCTGCTCAACTCTGGGAATGCCGGGATGGTTCAAACCTTGTAAAACAAATGCCTCTTGTTCAAACAGCTGCAATGCTTTGGGGGAATTATCTATTAATACCTTTAGCACTTGCTGGGTTTGTCTGTGCAAATCCCAAACCGTGTAGATCTTAGCAAATCCTCCTGAGCCAAGGCACTGCAAAGGAATATAGCGATTATTCAGACACAACGATGCACCACAGCCGTTACAAAACTTGTTACCCCAAGGCTGAGGATAGGGACGGGGACAGTCAGGGTTTATGCAATGTATTGTCTGGGTAACAGACTGTTGCACAACGAGGTTTGACAATTAGTGCCACTTGATTCTACCTTTTATCCCACATTCCGACTCGGAAGTATCACACTCTTGCAAGCCATTTAATGAAGTGAGAGTTTTTGGTCCAAAAGCCAAATTTATCTTGGAGCCTTCTGCCTTCTGCCCTCTGCCCTCTGCCTTCTTTCTCAAGAGTTAATTCACTCATTACTTCTAACCAATGCTTGCTGTAGGCGGATTTTGTCCCTACCCTGCTGATGGAGAATCACCCAAGATTCAATGAGATCAGGACCATGAACATCACCAGTGAGTGCTGCACGGAGCGATCGCATTATCAATCCTTTTTTCACTTTCTGCTCTTTGGTGACTTTTTTAATAATCTGCCCAGCTTCATCTGCACTCAGCTGTGGAACATCAGCAATAGCATCCAGGATGGCTTGCAGTACCAGTGAAGCACCTTCTGCTTGTAGCCGTTGAGCTGCTTCTTCACTGAATTCGACTGATTCAGTAAAGAACATCCTACTTATATCTACTGCCTCCGGCAAGCGAGTCAAACTTGGTCCAACTAAGGCTGTTAAGGGTTCTAGCCAGGAGCGATCGCTTACTGGATCAAATTCTAAACCAGCTGCTTGCCAATAAGGAATGAGCAACTCCAGTAACTCGGGTGTACTCATCTGGTGAAGATATTGACCATTAAGCCAATCCAGCTTCGCCCAGTCAAATTTGGCTCCTGCTTTATTAACTCGCTCAAAGCTAAACTGTTGAGCTGCTGCTTCCAGGGTAAAGATTTCTTGGGTTGCATCGGGAGGTGACCAACCTAACAATGCCATGTAATTAGCTAGAGCTGGGGCGATAAAACCCATTTCTTGGAACTCAGAAATTGAAGTTACCCCATCCCGCTTCGAGAGTTTCTGTCCCTGCATATTGAGGATTAAGGGGGTATGGGCGAATTCTGGGACAGTTGCTGCTAGTGCTTCGTAGAGCAAAATCTGTTTGGCAGTATTGGCAATGTGGTCTTCTCCTCGAATAACATGGCTAATCTGCATGTCAATGTCATCGACTACCACAGCCAGATTGTAAAGGGGTTGACCGATCGCATTTTCCTCTGAGGCTCTGGCAATTACCATATCACCCCCTAGGTCACTAGCCTTCCAGGTGAGTTTACCCCGTACCAAATCATTCCAGATAATTTCCCGGTCATCGTCAATAATAAAGCGAATTACTGGCTTGCGGCCCTGTGCTTCAAAGGCTGCCTTTTGCTCCGATGTTAAGTGGCGATGGCGGTTGTCATAGCGGGGTGCTTCCTTTCTAGCTTTCTGAGCCTCCCGCATTTCCTGTAATTCTTCTGCACTGGTATAGCAGTAATAAGCTAGCCCTTTATCCAACAGCTGTTGAATGGCTTGTTGGTAGAGTTCCAGGCGCTTTGATTGGAAAATTGGTCCTTCATCCCAAGTTAATCCCAGCCAGGTAAAACCATCAAGGATATTTTGGGTATATTCAGAACGCGATCGCGCCTGATCTGTGTCTTCGATGCGTACAATAAATTGACCGCCGTGGTGACGGGCAAACAGCCAGTTAAAGACGGCTGTTCTAGCGGTACCGATGTGTAAGTTTCCCGTTGGACTGGGAGCAATACGGACTCTAACTGTCACAGAAGAATTTCTTTTGGTGTTGTCTGGTATTTAACTAAGCTATCACCTTTGGCGCTAGTGCTGCTAAGTTAAAACCCCTATGCTGAAGAAGTTTAACAACTGCCTGACTTCAAACAACTATCTAATAATGGATACGATGTCAAACGATAAATTTTTGATATCAGTAATTGTTCCCACATACAATCGCTGTCAGTACCTGGCGTATACACTCAAATCCTTAGCCAGTCAAGGTATTGATAAATCGAATTTTGAAGTTGTCATCGTAGATGATGGTTCTTCTGATAGCACTTTTGAGATGATTAAAACATTTGAGAAGACAATTAATGTTAAATATGTCTATCAAGCTGATGAGGGATTTAGATCAGGTTCAGCAAGAAATTTGGGTATTAGAGTTGCCGAAGGTACAATTTGTCTGTTCCTTGATTCAGGAATTATTATCAAAAGCGACTGCCTTAAACAACATTTAGATTTCCATCAAGAAAATAATAATGAAGTTGCCATTATTGGCTATGTATATGGCTACTCAGCAAAATCTGAAGCAGATTTTATGATACCAATAGATCCCAATGATGCTGATGGCTCCATAGCAAAGTTGGTTGAGATGGGAAAAGTCTGGGATATACGGGAGAACATATATCGGAAATACAATGATAAAATAGAAAACTTGACTGTACCATGGACATTATTTTGGTCAGGGCATTTATCAATTAGAAGAAAAATATTATTTGATGTTGGGTTCTTTGATGAGAATTACGACGGTAATTGGGGCTGTGAGGATAATGATTTGGGGTATCGTTTACATAAAGCCGAAAGAGAGATTGTTCTTTGTAGAAAAGCCGTTGCTCTGCACTTACCTCACGAGCTAGATTTAAACGTAAGAATACAAGAGGGTTCGGAAAATTGTAAATACTTCAATAAGAAATTCCCAACTCCTGAAATTCAGTTATTTTGCGACTACTATGCCAAAGAATTATCAGCACAATGTATAAATAATGAAGTAATAGACTTTCACGAACTGTTAATCAGTAGACGTGGACAAGCTGGAGATTAAAGAGATAGTATAGGTGCGCTTTGCCCTCACTTCAAATCCCTCTCCCAGGTTTGGGAAAGGGAGTTTGAAGAGTTGCTCTTAACGGGACTGACGGGGCTCGAACCCGCAACTTCCGCCGTGACAGGGCGGTGCTCTAACCAATTGAACTACAGTCCCAAATTTTCAAACCGTTTTCTATTATTACTATAATAAGCTAATTTGTCAAGTCTTTTTGCTCGAAGGTAGTAGGGAGCAGGGAGTAGGAACTAGAAAAGCTCCTATATTCATCACCTGGTAGGTGAAAAAATTTTTTCATCGGGACGCCTTCTGCCTCCTGCCTCCTGCTTCCTGCCTTCTTATACTAAGGAGCTATAGCATAACCTCGCAGTAAGCTACCAACGGTTTTGGCAGTAATCTTCATCTGAATCAAAGGATTTGCCGGTACCACTGTTTTATAGAGATAGCTATCGAAGGTGAGCCTCTGGACATCTTTGTCACTACACATCTCTACAAAAGCTTCACGGGTAGCGTTGTTGCGATAGAAGACCCTTTGTAGAATATCCAGTACTTTATAGGTCAGACCGTACTTCTTATCCCAACGCTTCAAGTAGAGCTTGAGGTCATCTTCTGTGGGAATGCGGGTACCACCATTAGAGGTTTCTACAATGGTTTCAGCACACATTCTGGCTGACTTTGCAGCAAAGTAAATGCCCTCACCAGAAGACTTAGTGACTGTACCAGCTGCATCTCCTACTAAAGCTACCCTACCGCGAACTCGGCGTGGTCTGGGATGTTCTGGAATGGGATGAGCTTCTACTTTGATGATTTCACCCCCTACCAGCTTACTCGCCGCACGGGCGCGAATACCGGCTTGTAGCTGTTTGATTTTGGCTTGGTTCACCTTCATCGTGCCAGTACCAACGGCAACGTGGTCATATTTAGGGAATACCCAAGCGTAGAAGTCTGGGGAAACATCATCACCCACATACATTTCTGCCAGGTCTTCATAGTAGTTCATCATCTCACCTGGTAGGCGGATCCGCTCTTGGAAAGCGATCGCATAATTGTAATCACCTGCATCAATTGCCTTGGCAACACGAGAATTGGCTCCATCTGCTCCAATTACCAAGTCTACCTTGAGAGTTTTTTGCTCTCCCTTGGCACTACCGTTAGAATGGTCGGCATAATGCAGGGTATAGGGTTCGGTGTTACTTGTAGGAATTTCTAATTTGTGGACTGTGCCGTTAATTAGGTTAGCTCCTAACTCAGCAGCACGATTGCGCATGAAGCCGTCTAGCACCTCACGACGACACATGCCAATATATTCGTCTTCTTTGATTAAATTGATATCGACCTCAATATTAGAGGGCGATATCATCTTCATCTTTCTCACTCGCCGATCAATGATTTCTGGCGGTAGTTCAAACTCGCTTACCATACACAGCGGAATTGCACCGCCGCAGGGTTTAGCATTATCAAGCTTGCGCTCAAATAGGTAAGTTTCGATTCCAGCTTTTACCAAAATCTCGGCAGCCGAAGAACCTGCAGGTCCTGACCCAACAACTGCAACCCTTAGTGCTGGCATGTTGTCTCCCAATCTTTTTAGAGTTACGGAGTGCATACTATCACGTCCCTTTGGCTAATTTGGGCAATACATGGAGATATTGGGTCAAGTTGAAATACAGCTTAACAACTTGGCGCAACACAACTTCATAATTAGTGCTGTAAGCGATCAGCTTCGCTGGTGCTGTAAGCAATCGCAAATGGGAGGGAATTGGGAATCGGGCATGGTGAAGCAACTTTCTAGTACAAGAAGGCAGAAGGCAGGAAGCAGAAGGGAAAGAAGCTTGTACGGTAAGCTTTTTAAGCTTTTTTCAGGCTTTGGGTTATTTCCGCCGCGCTGCACTAGTTAACAATAAAAAGAAAAACAGATAGTATTATCCTTACTGACTTATGCCTCCTGACTCTTGGCTCCTTGACAATGAACCTACCTCCATCAAGCCGACTACAGTTGACTCCAGATTTGAATATTTGCCGTATCTTGAATGGAATGTGGCAAGTGTCTGGTGGTCATGGACGCATCAACCCTCAAGAAGCAATCCAGAGTATGTTCGATTATCTCGATGCTGGCTTTACTACTTGGGATTTAGCAGATCATTATGGCCCAGCAGAAGATTTTATTGGGGAATTTAGGCGTCAATTAGTTGCGACTCGTGGACAGGAGGCTCTTTCTAACCTCCAAGCTTTTACCAAATGGGTACCTAGACCTGGGAAAATGACTAGGCGGATGGTGGAGAAAAATATTGATATCTCCCTGAGAAGAATGGGAGTAGAAAGCCTGGACTTGATGCAATTCCATTGGTGGGAATACCGGGATAAAAACTATCTGGATGCGCTTAAATATATGGCGCAACTCCAAGAAGAGGGGAAGATTAAGTACCTAGCCTTAACTAACTTTGATACAGAGCACCTGCAAATTATCACTGAAGCAGGTATCAAAATTGTATCCAATCAAGTACAGTTTTCTCTTATCGACCGTCGCCCTGAAGTTAATATGGCAGAGTTTTGTCAGGAAAATGGTATCAAGCTGTTTGCTTACGGTACTTTATGTGGCGGGTTGTTAAGTGAAAAGTATCTGGGACAACCGGAACCACGAGGAGGAATGCTTGCCACCGTTAGCTTAAGGAAATACAAGAATATGGTGGATGGTTGGGGTGGTTGGAGTCTATTTCAACAACTCTTAGCCGCACTCAAGCAAATTGCGGATAAACATCAGGCAAGTATCTCTAATGTGGCAGTTCGTTATATTCTGGATAAACCAGCAGTAGCAGGTGCTATTGTTGGTGCAAGGTTAGGAATATCAGAGCATAGAAAAGATAATGCCAAGATATTTGATGTGATGCTAGACCAGTCAGATTATAAGCAGCTTGATGCTGTGCTCAGTAAGTCACGGGATTTGTATCAGCTGATTGGTGACTGTGGTGATGAATATCGCAGGTAAATGTGGGGTGTGGGATATAGAGTTCTTATTGATTAGTCAACAGACCAAATCAATGTTCAACACAAGTCTTCCAACTGATTCACATTTGATGATGAATTTGAACCCTAAAATCCTGGCCTTGCCAGGATTTTAGAGTTTATTTTATGCTAATTTAGCATAACTACCCCATAAGGGCCGTATGTCAGAACTAGTATTACTCTCTGATTTAGTTTCAATATTAATCGGTTGACTAACTAATAATTTAGTAATTTCTAAGAGATTTGTGTGTTGCTCTTTCTTGGCTTCAAGTTGATATTGTCGCTTCAGGTATTTTTCAATCTCGACTTTATCCGCACTCCCAGGAACATTAACTCGGATGACAAACGTACCATCTCCTTTGTTCTCAAAAGACTGGATGAATAACTCATCAATACCACATTCTCTTCGTAGTTTTTGGAAGGAAATTAAAAAAGCATTCCAATCAACACCTTCACGGAAAATTAAGTAAACTGTTTCTAGGGATTCTTGAAATAGCTTGGTAAATTCACTAGGAGAGAACTTTCCTGTGTGTGGACGGCGCTCTTGTTGATCTTCTTTTAAGTAAACATATTCACAAATTACGCCATCAAGGTTGGTAGCAATATTTATATTCCAATCTTCTAGACAAGAACCTGTAAGAGTTGCTCTTTCAAGGTTTGTACCAAGTAATTGAGCAGCTCTGAGTTGAGCATTCTTGAGGTGAACTTGCCAGAGGTCGGCGTGATTGAGGTCAGCTCCACTAAGGTCAGCTCCATTGAGGTCAGCTTCGTAGAGGGTGGCTCCAATAAGGTCAGCTCCACTGAGGTCGGCTCCAGTGAATTTTGTTCTAATCAGTTTGGCACCACTGAGGTTAGCCCCACTGAGGTTAGCTCCACTGAGGTTAGCTCCACTGAGGTTAGCTCCACTGAGGTTAGCTCCACTAAGGTCGCATGCGCAAAAATTTCTCTCTCCTACTGTATAGAGCCTCAAAAGCTTACTAACATCCATATCTCTTAAATCCTCTTACATCTAAAAGTATATTGATACCAAATCCGCTTTAGCTAGACCACAAATAAGTCAATTAGAATCCATATATACCAATATTTTCTCAATAAGATATGCGTCCTATGGTAACCGGATTTAGTATGAGTATATTTTTATGTTGAATTTAATTATCGCCTATTGCCCAAGGATTGAAGCTATTTGTGCGTGAAGAATTGATGAAAATCAGGTAAAGAATTGATGAAGCCATTAGAGCAATTCTAAATTCTTCATTCTTACATTTCGTCTACATTTCGTCTTTGCGTAATTCTGGTTTACTTAACAGATATCTCAATAGAGCTAGCTAGACGGATAAGTGAAAGTTCACATCTTTTGGACGGTATTAATAGCAACGCTCAGAGGGTAACAACGAGGCTATAAAACAGTCTGGATAATGGATAGAGCATTAAGTCTTCACTTAAAATAGAGCCATTTATGAGGCTTTTGATTCATCAGGAGGAAAGCTAAATCAGACCAGTGATGGAGAGATTGAACCCAATCGGGAGCATGTAGACCAATCCAAAAAGAGCTATGTCCCTTAGCGGAGCGTTCCGGTTCATTAGGAAGGGGAAGCATTGAGAAACTGACATTTGCATTGTGTCCAAACCTGAAAGAGACTTGTCAACAGAACAGTTTTATTGCAGTGAGCAGTTACAAAAATGATTAAAAGGGTTGTCTAGTATGGCTGACCAATTATGCTAGCAAGCCCTAGTGACAGACGAATATTAGGTAAATTCTGAATAACACCCTTGAATTCTTCAATAGTTTCGCTAATTTTATTAAATTCCTCAACAACCTCAATTAAACGCTCCCCTTCGACAACCACTTCTGAGGTGGGATAGTTCTGTAAAACTTCAAGCAGGGTAATTTGATTATCTTCCAGAGCAGAAGCGACCAAGGCAGACCGTAAAGATGGTACATTAGCTCGATTACTGGGAGTATGAATTATCTGAGAAACTTTACCTAGCAGGAATTCTCCAGCAGGATTATTTAGCGCCCGATACAGAAAAACTCCATCCATCTTAACTTCTTGGGTGAGAGCATCTCGCAACTGCAACTGTGCTGCACTTTTTTCTTCGTCGTTTTCTCCTGATCCTAGATAAAATTGCAACTTATTAGAAACCTCACCTGTTTGAGCAAAGGTAGTTAACTCCGAAACTGACAAGGTTTCTTGCAAAACAAGGTACTTCAAAAGTATCGATTGAGCTGCATTAGCCGAAAAGCTGATGCCAAGAATACTAGTGAAGCCAAAAAAAGCACAGAGCCAACGTAACGGTAAAGGTAAAGTGGTTTCGGACTTCATTCTTTATTCGGCGTAGAAACCCTCGCTTTTAGCGACGGGAAGAAACGCCGCCTCCAATTGTGTGTTTTACAGAGAATATTGTACGATGTGAAATATGACAGAATGCCCCTACCAATATAGCTTTTACCCAACCACCGAACAAGAAAATCTCTTGCGACGGTACTTAGAAGCTGAACCCTTCTTCCCCCAGGGTGAACGAAATTTTACGTGAGATTTATAGCATCAGTGTTCAAAAAATCATAAGTTCTCTGTTGTATCTTCATCTCCCCACACTTCCCACACTCCCCACACTTTTTGAAAACTCACACCTTCCCCTATGCTTCTCCTCAGATAGGGATAGGCACATTTGCCCCGTTCTTGTAAATTAAATTAGGTAAACTGGGGTTTTCGAGGAAGAACAATCTGTGCAATGTCCTAAATGTAAAGCGGTAAACTTAGGAGAAGGCTCTCTTGACAACAAATTGAGCGTGAAGTATTGCCAGGAGTGCAAAGGCACTTGGATTCCTGCAACTGAATACGAAACTTGGCAGGCTGAGCAACCGGACTATCCAATAGTCCCAGATTTGCTCTACAGTACACTCAATGTGGATTTTGTACAGTCTCCCTTCGATACCAAAGCCGCATTATGTCCAGAGTGCGGATGTTATCTATCCCGTGCTAAAGTCAACCTCAAAACACCTTTTTATGTAGAGCGATGCCAACAATGTCGAGGGATTTGGTGTGATCACGGTGAGTGGGAAGTCCTAGAACAACTAGGGCTGCACACTACCATTGAAAAACTTTTTTCCAATGAATGGCAAACACAGATGCGATCGCAGCAATCTTTGGAGCAAGAGCGTCAAGCAACCATCGAAAAACTAGGAACTGAACTAGCTCAGCGAGTGTTTGAGCTTACTGAAGAGTTAAAAAATCATCCTAATGGAGATTTTGGAGTTGCCTACATTATGCGACGAGTTGCAGTTAATATGCAGAAATTGAGAATTAAGAATTGAGAATTGAAAGTTCAACAATTAACAATTGAACAACTATAACAAATGACTGAATCCCTATTTTGTGTAGAAAACTTGCGGGTTGCCTATCCCAGTAGCCAGTCAGGGACAAAGCTCAGTTGGGCAGTGGATGATGTTTCTTTTACCCTGGATGCAGGAGAGCGCTTGGGGTTAGTAGGGGAATCTGGTTGTGGTAAGTCAACCCTAGGTAGAGCCGCAATGCACTTGTTGCCACCTGCTACACAAATTGAGGGACGAGTCAAGTTTGCGGGGAAATCGGTTTTTGACTTGAACCCCAGCCAGCTGCGCCAATTTCGTGGGGAAGCAATCGCACTTGTCTTTCAAGATCCCATGACTCGTTTAGATCCGCTGATGACGATTGGGGAACATTGTATTGAAACCCTAAGAGCACATCAACCCCAGCTATCGCGACGCCAGAGCAAGGATAAGGCGATTGAGACTTTAGAAGCTGTCAAGATTCCGGAAAACCGTTGGGATCAGTATCCCCACGAGTTTAGTGGTGGAATGCGACAACGGGTAGCTATTGCCCTAGCACTGTTGCTTAATCCCAAATTAATTGTGGCAGATGAGCCAACCACTAGTCTTGATGTTACTGTTGCTGCACAAATTTTACAGGAACTCACTCGACTTTGCCGCGAACGGGACATGGCATTGTTGCTCATTTCTCATGACTTGGCCATGGTAGGAGAATATTGCGAGAGAATTGCCGTAATGTATGGGGGACAGATTGTGGAAACCGGAGCCGTAGAAACCATTCTGCGACAACCGAGCCATGAGTATACCAAATCCCTCCTAGAAGCAGCATTACATCTGCAAGCTGTTGGTGATGAGCAGCGAGATGGGGAGATACGGAGACATGGAGATGAAGGAGACAACAAAGACAAGATAAACATTCCCAATTCCCAATTCCCAATTCCCAATTCCCAATTCCCAAACAACAATCCCTTACTAAAAATAAACAATGTTAAGCAGTATTTCACCCTAGAAGGCAATTTAATTGAACAACTATTTACTAAGGAAAGCACAGTTATCAAAGCAGTAGATGATGTGAGCTTTAGCCTTTATCCCGGTGAAGTGCTGGGATTAGTGGGAGAGTCTGGCTGTGGCAAAAGCACTCTTTCAAGGACAATCTTGCAACTAATTCGTCCTACTTCTGGAACTGTGGAATTTTTAGGACAAGATTTAACTCAACTAGATCGACAATCTTTAAGAGCAATTCGTCGTCAAATTCAAATGGTGTTTCAAGACCCTAATGCTTGTCTTAATCCCTTAATGACGGTAGGAGAAAGTATTACTGACCCATTACTTATACACCAACTAGCTGACTCTACACAAGCGAAAAGCCAGGTAATGGATATGTTAGAGCGAGTGGGATTAACACCAACAGATGACTACTATTCTCGCTATCCAGGAGAGCTATCAGGAGGACAACAACAAAGAGTTGCGATCGCACGGGCTTTGATTACCCGTCCGAGTATGTTAATTTGTGATGAACCAGTAAGTATGCTGGATGCTAGCGTCCAAACACAGGTTCTGGAATTGATGCGGGAGTTAAAGGCAGAATTTAACCTAACTTATTTATTTATTACCCATGACCTGTGGGTAGCCAGATTTTTTTGCGATCGCATTGCCGTGATGAATAGCGGTAAAATTGTCGAACTGGGCTCCACTCACGAATTATTTACTAATCCCCAACACCCCTACACTCAGACACTATTAGAAGCTGCTCCTTTACTAGCTAGGGCTTGTTGAAGTTTGTTCATTGATTCGGGTTTTGAAGTAAGAACTGGAGTTTATACTAAACTCCAGTTCTTTCCCTAAAACTTAACACCTAACACCTAAGACATTTGTCCACTAAAATTAGGTCTGATTTCAGGAGCAGGTGCTTCACTCAGCTCATCAAAAATTGTTAGATTATTCGGTTGGCAGCGCTGGACATTAACGGAAACGATTACGGCAGATTCATCTTCCAAATCTTCAATATATCCAGCCTTGGCTTCGTTAGCTTCCTGAGTAGTTAAGAATGGTCCAAAGTAGTAGGTACACCGAGGGTTATCGGTGACTATTTGCACCCAATAAGCCAATCCCGAGAAGCGGAGAACACTGGTAAAAATTTCTTTGGTATTGGTAATGAGGTTTTTCATGCTACTTATTTGGTACGAAGGATTGTATGCGATCTTGTACTCTTACAATTATTTACATATTTTTATAATATTTTACATTTCTTCTTTTGCTATCTGATTGGGCATAGTGTCAAGGTAAAAGGGATCTGAGGAACGCTGGCGATAAGTTTCGTACAAAACCATTGCGGCTGCTACCGAGGCATTGAGGCTGGGGGTTTTGCCTTGTAGGGGGATCGAAACCAAGACGTCACAGCCTCGTTGGGTCTGAAGACTCAAACCACTACCCTCTGAGCCTATAACTAATACTACTGCTCCTGTTAACTCAACTCTGTGTAATGGTTTACCAGAATTAGCAATAGTGCCGTAAATCCAAAATCCTGCTGCTTTGAATTCCTCCAAAGCACGACCAAGATTAACAACTCTGGCAATAGGTAAAGTTTCCAATGCTCCCGCTGCTACTTTCATAACAGTAGAAGTCACTCCAACTGCTCGGCGTTGAGGAATTACTAGACCCTGAGTACCTAAGGCTTCTGCTGTCCGAATAATTGCTCCTAAGTTGTGGGGATCGGTGATACCATCACACACTACAATTACTGGTTGCTCAGCTACTGATTTGGCTTTGTCAATCAGTTGACCTAAATCTAGATAGGAGTAGGGAGCCACTTGTGCTGCGACACCTTGGTGGTTAGCTCCCTCAGTAATTTGACTTAGACGTCTTGGCTCCACTTCATCAATTACTGTACCTTTACTCTTAGCTTGGAGCAGTAAGGAATGAAAGCGGGGATCATAGCGCAACTGGGGAAGGATCCAAACTCGGTTGAGTTGACGTTGACCTAAGGCAGCAAGAACAGTGTGCCGTCCGTAAATTAGGTCGCTCTCTTCCTCTGTAGTGGATTTTAATCGGTCAGTGTTCTTGTTTGGAGAGGGAGAAAATTTTCGACCCTTATTGTGGTGGCGCAAGGACTTTCTTAGCTTAGGCTTATTCCCAGCATGAGAGGGGTAATTTTGATTAACCATTTTGTTATCAATTGATGACTTTTTCAGGAGTATCAGGTTTTAAATATGCCAAGAGTTGGATTAGGCGATGGGGGTCACTAAGGTAAAGATAGCCAAGCAAGGTCTCCAAGCTAGTAGCTTGTTGATAGATTTCGGGGGCAAGACGCCGAGGACTACCAGTAGCAGCATTACGTCCTCGCCGCAGGATCTCAAGTTCATTATCAGTGAGGTGGGGTGTGAGCGATCGCAGGTTTGCTGCCTGAGTTTCTGCTCGTACTTGAGCTACTACTTGACGATGATAGTCTTTGAGACGTTTAGGAGGGAGCAGATAGCAAGTGCGGATATAAAGTTCATATACTGCGTCTCCTAAATATGCCAAAGATGCTGGTGAGAGTTGCTGCATTTGGCTTAAGGAACCAGCAGCACTACTCAATTGGGTCAATCGAAGAACTGCCCATGAGATTGCCGAGTCAGTCTCCGGGAAGTTTAAATTTTCTTCCTGCTCTGAGGTCACAATCTCTGCTTAATCCTTTAGCTTTGTCCCAGTCCAGCTTCTATCATAATCTTGTCAGACAAACTAAAGGCGGGTTTGACGCCCGCCCTTTAATCGGTAAGTTTGGTCTTGTTAGTCACCCTTGATGTTCTCCAAGGCTACATCAACAGAAGATTGCAGCGATAGAAACTTTTCTAGGCGTACCAGTTTGACCGTTTGAGTCACACGAGGATTAGTGATAATTTGCAAGCCCCCACCTTCAGTTTGAGCTTTTTTCACTAACTGCACTAATGCCCCCAAACCAGAACTATCGACAAAGTCGATTTTGGAAAGGTCCAAAATAACCTGTGTTGGACCATCATCAATATGCTTGCTGATTGCCTTAACGAAAATAGCTTCCGAAAAGGCGTCCAACAATCCAGTGAGGCGGAAAAGCTGGCAATTTTTCCTGACTTCGCGAGTGCCCCTTAAGCTGACTGTCAGGGTTAGTGGCTCAGGAATAACACCCTCCTAGCTGTACATGTGTATACCATCACTTTAGTTTTTCCACTGTCAAGTCTGAGACTTAAACAGAAGGGTTTTTGAGATGATCTTGCCTATCTTAACAGATGATTAATCTTTCAGTTTCAGGGAGATAGGGCATGGAATAAAATCTTAAACTCATCCGACGCTGACATTACTTGGGAGCAAAGCGTACAAAGGAAAATGACCAATGACTAATAACCAATCGTCTCCCTTGATTCACGCATTAACTTAACAAACTGCTCAAATAGATAGTCGGCATCGTGGGGTCCAGGACTAGCTTCTGGATGGTACTGCACTGAAAATAAGGGTAAGGATTTATGACGTAATCCGGCGACGGTACGGTCATTCAGGTTAAGGTGAGTAATTTCTACCTCTGCATCTAAAGAATCAGGATTAATGGCAAAGCCGTGGTTTTGGCTAGTAATCTCCACCTGTCGCTGTAAACCAGCGGGATGATTCAAACCCCGGTGACCAAATTTGAGTTTAAAGGTGTCAGCACCGAGAGAGAGACCAAGAATCTGATGTCCCATACAGATACCAAATATGGGCTTTTGACTTGCTAGCAAGGCTTTTGTCGTAGCAATCCCCTCACTGACAGTAGCAGGATCTCCTGGACCATTGGAGAGAAAAATGCCGTCAGGATTGTATTGTAGAATTTTCTCTGGTGGTGTATCTGCCGGAACAACAATAACTCGGCAACCGTAACTGGTTAGACGCCGCAAGATATTACGTTTGATGCCAAAATCGATCGCTACAACTTTCAAGGGAGCACCAGTATTAGCCTCGATAGTAGAGCCAAATTCCCAACTGGTATTTGTAGGCTCGGACCACTCGTAAACCTCTTGGGTAGTAACTTCCTTAACCAGATTCAATCCTGCCATACTGGGAGCTGCCTGCACTTGTTTAAGCAACTCAGCACTATCAAGGATTTCTGTGGAAATAGCTCCATTCATTGCACCAATAGAGCGTAGTTTACGAGTTAATGCTCTAGTATCAATACCATAAATACCAGGAATCTTGTGCTCCTTGAGGTAGTCAGGCAAGGATTGAGTGGAGCGCCAGTTACTCGGACGCCGGGAAATATTACGGGCAATGGCACCTCGGATTTGAGGATAAGCTGACTCCTCATCATCCCGATTAACACCGGTGTTGCCTAATTCTGGGTAAGTGAAAGTGACAATCTGACCACAGTAGCTGGGATCGGTAGCTACCTCTTGATAACCAGTTATGGCTGTATTAAATACTACCTCCCCAATGGCAGTACCAGTAGCTCCGAAAGACCAGCCCTGGTAAGATGTGCCATCTGCTAGTACGAGCAGAGCCGGTGTAGCAGCTGAAATAGGCATAAGCAGTTGTTAGTTGTTAAGGAAGGACTACAAAACTGATAGCTAGCCTGCTATTATCTCATGCCTTTTAAGAAACAAGGCAGAAGGCAGGAGGCAGAAGGCAGTCCCGATGAAAAAATTTTTTCACCACCAGGTGATGAAAGTTGCACTTTCAAGTCAGAAGGGAAGAGAATTTGGCTTGTTTCTTCTCTTTATAGCAGGTGCTGCCCGTCAGACGCTTGACTAATGACAAAGCGACGGGGCGACATTTCCTCCAACCCCTTTAAGAAGTTGGCTTCCCCATCGCTTTTTGTGATAGCTTATTGGTCTGTTATTTGTAAATGAGGTGGTGAATATTTTCCACCGTGTCAGTATTCCACCGGATTTAATATTACCAACAACTATCAGTAAATTTACCTAAAAATTTGATAAATAAACGCCTATTTTTACGTATTTTTGCTGATATTTAAACATTGAAAATACTTACAAAACTTATTGAGTGGGTAAAAATAATGACATTATTTAACCACAATTTTAATATAAAAACTCATCGATTTCAATCTTAATGATTGCCTAAAAGTGTATTGTCGCTGAATTATAATTTTGCTATCCTTGAATTATTAAGATAGGATTAATTACCTACTTTATGCCAAGTCAATTACGTTAATGGTTAAACAATATGATTCTGAGCAATTTCTCTCAATGGGAAGCGAAAACCACTCAAACTAGTGAAATGTTTCTCAAATTTAATGTTGAGAAACTGTATAGCATGGTCTTAATGTTCCTATTTACCTGTGTTGCTGTAGTATCTTTGTTAGTTTCAGCAATTGTTGCGGCTGTATTCTCACCGACAGGAAAAAGAGACCAACACCCCCTTAAGTACCCTTCAAAAGAAGAATGCTTAAACACTGAAGATGATGAGTAGTTTACATAAGCAATAAGCTTAGACGCATTTACTTTGCATATTTGTACTGGCGAGACGCCCATTCCACAAGAAACTGATGATTTAATTTGCGCACCACCCGCTATAAATGGGAGAAAAATTTTCTTTTCCTCTTCCCTACTCCCTATTGCCTTGTTTCTTCAGAGCAACTGGCAAGATGCCAGTTCCACAATCGATACCCCACACCCCACACCCATTGGTGACAAGTTAAGGCAAAATCGTCGTTGTCAAGGGAATGGAGAATGGAGAATGAAGAATATAGATTTTTTTGTCCAAAGTCCAATTCCATTTATAGGGTTTTTTAGCCCCAAACACCATATCTGGGAGTTGACAAAATGCACCACCTTTTAACTTGTCACCATTGCCCCACACCCCACACCCTACACCCTCACTTCCTTTGGAGTGTTTCTTCAAAGAATAAGGTTGCTAAGTTGGGTTGATTCAGATACGATAAACTCAAATAGTACCCTTGAGGGTACTGTCATGATTTGATTTTGTCTTAGATAATGCGGAAGTGCGCTACCAAACTGACTAGCCGCATTTATTAGTATTTCAGCATTTACCAAAATTGTCGGTGAAGCCAGAGCTAGTTAACTCTAATTGCTTTGTAGTATGGATTTGAGCAATTGAGTTACTTCTGGCTCCAAGCTTAAATAACTGAGGGTTTTATCCAAGTAGCTATGCATCTACTCGGAGAATTTTTGCTTTGCTCACGCTAATTAGGGTGTTTCAGATGAGCTGAATGCTACGAAACTTATTTTTTCCGTTTCTAATATTTCGGAATAAAGGGCTACACAATTCTTGAATAAAGATCTGCATCAGTAAATCTTAATTATTTGAGACTCAGTTGGAAATCAGACGTTAGAGACACAGTAAAAATAGAGGAAAAGGTTAATAAGTGTAAGCATGACTGAAGAGCGCAACATTAACACAAATACGGACAACAAACAGATCCGAAACTGCGGCATTGTTCACATGAGTGGTGGTGAGATTAATGGTCAAGCTAAAATAGCTGGAGTAATCAACGAAGCGCAGCAACAGCAAACGGACTTAGCCCAAGCTGCCGCCGAAATTCAGGAACTGCTGAAGCAATTGGACAAGTCTTACCCCACGGATATCCGTGTGGGTAAGATGAAACTAATGAAGCAAATTAAAAACAATCCATCGCTAGCCCCACGAATTCTCAGCGCTTTGAAAGCTGGGAGCGTTTCGGCACTCGAACAGTTCCTGAACCATCCCGCATCCAGTTTTATCATTACTGCATTAGAAGATTGGAAGAAAACTAACGGAAGTTAGCCTCAGTGCAATTGCCTTTCGATGGGTGTATCTACCTATAACTGAGAGAAAGTTGAGGGGTTAATGGTGACAGAGGGAAAAACTAACCAAGGCGATACCTATGAACAAAATGGCAATTCCGGCATTGACAGTATGAATGGCGGTGAAATTAACGATGAAGCTAAAGTCGCTGGAAAGATTAATGAGGCTCCTAGTCAGAAGTTAAAAACCAAAAATGGTGATATCACTCAGACAAATACTTTTCACCATCATTATTACCTATCGCCTAATCCATCAAGTAATTCTCGTGAGCATGAGCAAGAATGTAGTGTATCTCGTTTCGGAAGAGTTGTTTCTAAAGACCATAAGTATAATGGTGACCTAGTGTCAATTGATTTAGCTTTTTTTAGAGAGCAAAAAATTGATGATAACAGTAAAATTGGTATTGTATTGACCATTTATTTTGGCACAATTCAGGAAAAATTTCCATGTAAAAAAAGATTATTTGAAGAAAAAGTAGATGGTTGGATCAGATTTGGAATCAAGCATGGAAAACTCCATCTCAATTTTCAAAATGGAGCAATGATGCCTGCCGATGAACGTCTACTGCATGAAGATCCAAAAGGAGATTGGATATTAAGTCCTACAGGTATTGAAGAATTTCCAACTTGGGAGTTTGAAGCCAATCAAAATAAATCAAAATTTTTAAGAGGTTCGCGTGCCAATCAAAAGCTTGGATTTATTGATTTTCTAAATAATGACTGCGTTGTAGATGCAAGTTTTAAAGTTTGTGTTAACACAATCGATTTAGAAGTAATTGAGCAAGATGGAGTGTGGAATAGCGAGACTAAACGTACTCGAATAGAAACAAAAATTCGTTTATTTTTTAAGAAAACTTTAGAGCTGAAATTAGAAGATTATGTGAGCAAAGTGAGGTTGCGATATGACTCAGCCGCTATCTCCTGAAGAACTTGGGGCTCTTTTTCAAGCAATTGACGATGAGCCAACAGGAAAGTTGTCTGAGCTAGCTAAAATTGCAGGGCTTAGTTTGGCAGAAGATTATATCGGAGTCGATTTAAGTAACGATGATCTTAGTAACGATAACCTAAATGGTGCTAACCTCAGTAATTCAAATCTGAGTGGAGCCAACCTCAGTAATTCAGATCTGAGCAATTCAAATCTGAGTGAAGCCAACCTGAGTGAAGCCAACCTGAGTGGAGCCAACCTGAGTGGAGCCAATCTCAATGGAGCCAATCTCAATGGAGCCAATCTTAGTGGAGCTACTTGGGTGGATCCCGATTTGGCAAAGGTAATCGCAGAATCAAGTTCACAGGTTTCCTTGCACCATATCGCTGCAAATCAAATTTTGGATACACCCAGCCACGTTAGAAACGACAGAACTACAAAATACCCTAAAACCAAAGAGCTTGTTATACAAAATCTTCCTGTACCTCTGTTACAGGGAAAACACTTACAACAAAGAGACTCTGTTACACGGGAAACGGTATATACAGCAAACAGACTCTGTTACATCGAAAACACTATAGACAACACAGAGACTCCGTTAGGTGAAGAATTTGATCTGATTCAATCCTATCCAGAAGATATTTCCGAAGATAGAGAGTTTCTCGAATTGATAAGGTGCAGCGTATTCGACTATTTGATTTTATACGAAATCCGCCTATTACACCCTTGGTTTCGGTTAAGCCTTCTTTTCCATCTACTGAAATTGACTGTAGCTCACAAGTATGAGAATTGGTATACACCTGAAATCATTGTACAGATTGAGTCAATATTGAATTCCTATACATCTAGAAGTTACTCACTTAACTAATATGAATGACTTGGAAGCAGCCCAATTATTACAGCAAGGTCTTCAATATTTTCGGATTGGTCAATTAGAATTAGCTGCTAATTCTTTCAATGAAGCTTTAAAACTCTCCAGACGACTTGGCAATCAAATGGTTGAAGGAGTAGCTTTAAATGTGTTAGGCAACGTCTACCTTAACCAAAATAAATTTCAGCAAGCTATTGAGTCTCAACAACAAGCTTTCGCAGTTTCAAGGCAGACTGGTAACTATCCAGGAGAAGGGGCAGCTCTAGGCGGGTTAGGGTTTGCTTACTTGAAGCAAGATCAACCTCAAAAAGGGATGGAGTACCTTGAGAAGGCGCTGCCAATTTTTAAGCAAATTGGCGATCGCGCGGGAGAATGTCAGGTTTTGAGTGGATTAGGCAATGCTTACACTCAACTAGAACAATACTCAAACGCTATCAATTATTATCATCAAGCATTAGCAGCTGCGAAGGAAAGTGATAACCCTACAGCAAAAGCTACCGTATTGAGTGGCTTAGCCGATGTGTATCTTAAACAAGGCGAATATCAAAAAGCGATCGATACTTTAAAACCAGCGGTATCTATCTTTCGGGATATGGGCAATCCTCAATGGGAGGGGGAAATCTGTGTTAATTTAGGCAAAGCTTATGATAATTTACTTCAGTACCACCAAGCCATTGCCAACTACGAGCAAGCCTTAACTAGTTTTCAGAAGATTGGCGATCGAAATAAAGAAGCAAATCTGTTGCTCAATCTCGGTGTTGCTCGTAGTCACCTGGGTCAATATCCTCAATCTGCTCCTTTATATGAAAGAGCGTTGACAATTTTTCCAGCAATAGGCGATCGACAAGGAGAAGGAAAATCTCTGCTGAATTTGGGCATTAACTGTTTATATCTAGCTGAATATTCAGCAGGGATTGATTTTCTTATGCAGGCTCTGAAGATTTTTGAGCATCTTGGTGATTTAGAGAGTCAAGGATTAACTTTAGAACGTTTAGGTTATACCTATACTGGATTAGGTCAGTTTACTGAAGCAATCAGCTCTTTTGAACAAGGGTTAAAAGTTGTTCAAAACAGTCGCGATCGCTTGCTTGAGGGTATAATTTTGAGTAATTTGGGTAATGCTTTAACACAAACAGGTCAATACCAGAAAGCATTCCAGCACCTCAACCAAGCCTTAACCATTGCTCAAGAACTAGACAATCCGATGATTAGAGGTCAAGCTTTGACGTTTTTAGGAAATGTCTATCTTGAGCAAAACAAGTATCAAGAGGCTATTGAAACTCAAACCTATGCTTTATCAATTTTAAAAGAAACTGACCACTATTTGGGACAAGGAGCAGCTTTGGGTTGCTTAGGACTGGCTTATCTGCAACAAAGTCAATATCAAGAAGGGATTAAGCACCTTGAAGAAGCCTTGCCGTTCTTCAGACAAACTGGATACACAGTTGGCGAGTTCCAAGTTTTCAATGGATTAGGTAATGCATATATCCAGTTAGAAGACTATCCAAAAGCTATTGATTATTTTCAACAGGCATTAAACCTGGCAAAGGAAATTAGTAATCCCGTAGGAGAAGCTACAGCATTGGCTAGGTTGGGTGATGCTTATGTCCAACAAGGTCAATATCAACAAGCGATTGATGCTTTGGAATCAGTGAGATCTATGTTGCCGGAAATTAGCGATCGCCAATTAGAGGAGGCAGTTTATATTAACTTAGGCAAGGCTTATGCTGGTCTAAAACAGTTTACACAAGCAATCCCAGTCTTTGAGCAGGGACTGGAAATCACTCGAAAACTTAATCATTGTCTAGAAGAAGTTCTTGCCTTAGATAGCTTAAGTATTGTGTATCTTGAAGCTAAAGAATATGAGCAAGCGATACAAAAGGCTCAGCAAGTGCTAACTATTATAGAGGAACTCGATGATTCTGAATTAAACCTTACTCGTGACATTAGCCTGAAGATATCAGCAGATAATCAATATGTACTGGGAACAGCCTACATACATCGCTCTCAGGGAAAAAGAGCCGACAACCTAGAAGCAGCTATTACTTATTTAAGGGAAGCACTGCAAGTTTTTAACTGTGAAAACTTCCCTCATGAATGGGCGGATACCAAAACTAACCTAGCAGTTGCCTATCTTTATAGAATTCAAGGTGTTAGATCTGAAAATCTGGAAGAGTCAATCAAACATTTTGAAGCTACTTTAGACAAGTATACCAAAGAATCGAGTCCTGATGAATGGGCTAGAACTCAAATGAATTTAGGTCATGCCTATACCATGAGAATTCGTGGAAATAGGTTTGAAAATATTGAAGCTTCATTAAACTACTCTGAAAACGCTTTAAACGTGTTTACTCAGGAAAGTCATCCCATCGAATGGGCAAAAATTCAAAGTAACCTAGGAGCTGCTTATGCTACTTTAGCCAATGCACCCGTTTACCGAGCTTCTAAAGAGTTGAGAACTGAAAATCTGGAGAAATGTATACAGCACTTGAATTTAGCATTAGAAGTTTTGACTTGTGACAATGCTCCAGTCGAGTGGATACAAATCCAAATTAATTTAGCCCATGTGTTCACTGATCTCGCTAAGACGATTGATGAGTCAGAAAAAAAAGCGAATCTGATAGAGGAGGCGATCCACTGTTGCCAGTCTGCTCTACAAATTTATACTTATGCAGCCTATCCTGAACAATGGGCAGAAATGAACATTGTTCTAGCAATCGCTTATATTAATCGAGTACTTGGACAAAGAGCAGAAAATCTAGAAAAATCAATCGTTTGTTTTGAATATACCTTGCAAGTCTATACTCGTGATGCCTATCCACGAAAATATACAGAAACTCAATATAATCTGGGGCGGACTTATAAATACGCAGGTCAATTTGAAAATGCTTATCGTGTTTTCCACACTGCCATTGAAATGGCAGAACAACTGCGTAGTGAAATTACATTAAATGCTGGAACAGTAGAAGATAAACGTAAATTAGCAGAAGCCTGGAGTCAAGTTTACCCCTCTATGGTGGAAGTTTGCCTGGAGCTTAATCGAGCAAGTGAGGCAATAGAATACGTTGAACGTAGCAAAAATCAAAGTCTGGTTGAACTGCTTACCAGTAAAGAGCTTTATCCCAAGCAAGAGTCGTATCATGACTACACTCTTTATCAAAAGCATTGTGAGAGACTGGACTCTTCAAGGCAGGAAATTGTGGCAGCACAACAACAGTTGGAAAGTCTCAGAGATAGAAGAGCATTCTCGTATCAAGAGGCTTCCAAAGACTTGCAGGAAAAGGTGAGTGTCCTAAATACACTACTCAATGAAATTAAGCCACACGATGAAAGCTTTAATCTAACTCAACAGGTTAACAACATTTCTTTTAGTGAGATTCAAACTCTCATTGACAATCAAACCGCGATTCTCGAATGGTATCTCTTAGAAAATCGTGTCCTTGCGTTTATTATTACTCCTCATAGTTCTGAACCTATAATCTGGCAATCCTCTCCTGATGATTGGACAGATTTTATGATTCTTATGTTTTTGGATTACTGGGCTTCTTACATGGTCTCCTCTGATGGAGAGTTTGACAAAATTTTCACAAAAATAGTTAAAGAATATAGAAAAGAATATCCTGTTGACTATAAAGGAAACCCCAACTGGGTGGAGGAGTTTGAGAATAGAATCAGAAAAAAAGGTAATAATGTTGAGGAAAAATGGGGCGTAATGCTTGAGCAAAAGCTGGAGCGATCAGCCAAAATCTTACATATTGACGAAATTCTCAACAGGCTTCCCGCAGAGTGTAAACAACTGATCATCGTTCCCTATCGGGGACTGCATATGTTACCTTTTCATGCGTTACCAATTGCTAGCACTCCCGATCAAAAGACGCCAATTAAACGATGTCTTTTGGATAAGTTCAAGCATGGGGTGAGATATGTGCCTAGCTGTCAATTACTTCAACTGGCTCAAAGCCAACAGCGACCGGAATTTAATAAGCTTATAACAATTCAAGACCCAAGGGATAAACTTGATTCTTCTGGTATAGAAGTGGAAAACATTCGTTCATTATTCCCTTCTTGGGCAAAACTCCATACTCATTCAACTCAGCAAGATCTATCAGATACCCATTGTATTCACTTTGCCTGCCATGGAAGTTTCAATCCCAACTATCCTTTAGAATCAACGCTTTCTCGAGATCCTCGAGATATTCAAAAGAAGCTTACCTTGGCAGAAATTTTTGGGTTGAGTCTAAACCAATGTTGTTTAGTTACTCTCTCAGCTTGTGAAACAGGCTTAACGGAGCCTCTGAGTAACAGTGATGAATACATTACTCTGGCAAGTGGTTTTCTCTATGCAGGTAGTCCTAATGTTGTCAGTAGTTTGTGGAAAGTCAGGGATATCTCGACAGCTTTTTTAATGATTAAGTTTTATCAAAATCTCCAAGATGGTGAATCTGTAGCAATTGCACTCAATCAAGCTCAACTCTGGTTACGAAATGGTACCACAGAAGAATTACAAGAGTGGACAGAGCAATTATCCCTTACCCCCAACGATGAAGAATTGATATTTGATTACTTCGATGAGCGAGACTCTACCGCAAAACCCTTTCAATCTCCCTATCATTGGGCTGCCTTCTGTGCTATTGGTCAATAGGAATATCGTTATGTTATTTGCTGAACAAAATCTTTACGCTTTCATTCACTTACTCAATCATCAACCTTCGGTATTTTCTGAAACAGATAGGAAAAACCTGGATAAATTATGTACTCCCTTGGAGGATAATCCTGATGTATTATCTAACGCTATCATAGTTTGGTGTAAAGAAAATCCTGGGATTCATAAGACATTACGCCAAACACGCAAATCCTTATTCCTTCAGAGTACTCAGGAAAGAGCACCAGGTACTCAAGAGGGTAATGTTTCTCGTCTCGAGGACAAAGTCAAGAAAGAAAATATACTAAATGCTGTTAGACAAAAACCTAGCCCTAATAATCCTCCCAAGTCGAACCGATGAGTGCAATTCAATCTACACGAAAAGTTGCCAACCCCAAACTAACCCTCTACGCCTTCCATCTGCGAAATAGCCTAGATCAAGGCTCCCAAGCAACTGTTGAAAATAGCGATCGCCTCTGGGAAACTTGCCAGCAAATTGGACAAAAACTCGGTATTTTCCGACTGGAATCTTTAATAGAACGCCTCAGAAAACAGTGGGGGAGTCCAATTGGTCTTCCTCTAGATAACCCCGACAGTCAGTATCTAGAACTACTCCCTCAAGAGCGATTACTCCACTTTTCGGAGATTCCTAATGGTAGTTCACCAAAACTCACAGGCGAAGTCTATCCCCTCCAAATTCACGATACTTATTTTGTTGATATCACCCTGCGGTATCCTTACCCCAATGTTGAAGTTTCTCAACTAAATGATTTAAATCCCCAAGGTTGTTTACTTCCTCATAATATCCAAGCTTCCCTTGGACAAACATTGATGCTGTTTGCTCAACCTCTGGAGGAAATAGACAACCCACAATCCCTTGCTGAGGTTTATCTTCAAGCTATCTTACCAGAGTCAGAGGTAGAAGCATTGCTACTCTCTCCACCCGCCACAGGGCAACTTTTAGGTAGTCCCATTTTTGCCTATGAAAATAATCAAGATGATCCGACTCAGCACAATCATATTCTTATCTGGTTAAACTCTCATCCCCAAACTGAAGCACGAGAAGAAAAGATAAACTACTATCAACCCTTGGTCAATCTCTTGTGTTCTCGCAGCAAAATCCTTTATGCTTATGCTGCATCCGGCTGCTGTAACGCCCAAGCTAGAGAAATTTACTCTAGAATAGAGCAACATATCCATAATTTTACTCAAATTGTTCAATCTCCTAGTCGCCTGCAAGAATTTAAGCGCCTGCTGACAGAGTTACCAGAAATATCTCTTCAGTATGGTCAATATTTGCGAGATTTAGAAGACCACAAAAACACGATAAGAACCAATCTGGCAAACTACCAAATCTGGCTGAAAAAACTAGAAACACTACCAGATTGTGAGTTAAGGTTTCTACAAGAATTTTCAGACCTTGCCGATAAAAAGTTTCAACAGCAAATTCAAGTACACCAAAGCTTTTTAACTCCCGGACAGCTTCTATTTCGGGAACTAATTGACAATATTCGCGGTTTAGTTGCCATCGACCAAATCGAGAGCGATCGCCAATTTCAACAGGAATTACAGAAACGAGAAGAACAGTTTCAGCAAGCTCTCCAACAGCAGGAAAAACAGTGGCAAGAGCAATGGCGTGAGCAGGATGAGAACAGTCAAAAGCGGGAACAGAACTTGGAAATGTGGATTGCTGCGGTTGGTACTGGCTTAGCTGTCAGTGGCGTGTCTTCTCAGGTTAATCCTAAACCGATTGAAGCTATTCTCGGAAAAACTGCTCCTAATGTCGCAAAACCCTCGTATCTATCGGAGCTATCGTATACTGCTGGCAATATTGTCATTCATATTTTCTTAGGCTTGGTTATTGCTTTGATTGTCCGAGCTGTGTTCAAAATTACGAGTTGACATCCTAATATCATGTCGGTTTGAACAACTATAATATAAATTCTGTTGACGCGGAGACATTTCGGAGACAGGCAAGATGCCTGTTCCACAAGAAACTGATGATTGAATTTGGTGCAAATTAGATGCGTTGCGAGCTTATCTAGGCAACACTCCTAATTCCCAGTTCTAAAAAACTCTACCAGTTGTTCTAACTTTGACCAAGCGGCTCCGCTAGCCATCACTTCTCTAGCTAGCTTAATACCTGCTTCGTGGTCTTCAAGTGGTACAATTTCTCCGACTTGTAAGGCTAAGGAAGCATTCAACGCCACTGCATCTTGCTGTGCTGGAGTTCCTTTCCCTTGCAACACATGCCGCAAAATTGTCACGTTTTCCTCCACATTTCCACCTCTTAAGGCTTCTGTCGGTGCTGGAGTTAAACCTAGTTGTTGGGGATTGAGGGTGGATAGACGTACTTCACCTGCTGAGAGTAGCGCCAAGTCAGTTTCGTCTGCTAATCCCGCTTCATCAAGTTTTTCCCTGCCATGAAGGACAAAGGCTTTGGGAGTTCCCATCTGAGACAAAGCTTGGGCGACAGTTGCTACAAAATGGGAGTCAAATACTCCAATTATCTGACCTGTGGGACGCAAGGGATTTACTAGGGGCCCCAACAAGTTAAATACCGTTCGCACCTTTAACGTTTGCCGCAGGGGAGCTACCGCTTTCATTGCTGGATGCCAACCACGAGCAAACAGAAAAGTCACTCCCACTTCTTGCAGTGCTGCTTGCACTTTCTCTGGTGGGGCTGATAAGTTAACTCCTAGTGCTTCTAGAACATCTGCTGAGCCAACTTTGCTAGAAGCTGAACGATTGCCGTGTTTGGCAACCAGAACACCAGCCGCAGCCGCAACAAAAGCTACAGCAGTGGAGATATTAAAGGTTGAGGCTCCATCTCCCCCAGTACCACAGGTATCAATTACTGGTGTTTGGTGCTCAATTGCCTTTTGCTGTAAAGATTGGGATTGCAACACCTGAGCCATCCCCGCTAGTTCTGTAGCTGAGACACCTTTAGCCTGAATAGCGGCAAGAATTGCCCCGGATAAAACTGGTTCAATTGACTCATCAAGCCATCCCTGCATCAACTGTGATGCCTGATTGCTGGATAAGGATTGTCCGTCAAGTAGTTGTTGCAGTAGGCTAGACCAGTTTGTCATTTGTTGTTTGTTGTTTGTTGTTTGCTAATTTCTACCACAGTTCCCTCAGCTCCCACAGCTTTAAAAAAGCTCCTAATGCCTGCTCCGCGTCTGGTGCGTCAGTAACAAATTGCAAATTAGCTGCTGACAAGCTTATCACTGACTGCCCACTAATAATGCTACGGCATAGGCTGCGATTCCTTCTTCTCTTCCTATCGGACCTAGCTTTTCGTTAGTGGTGGCTTTGATGCCGATTTGATTGGGTTCTAATTCTAGGATTGTACTGAGGCGATCGCGCATTGTCTTAATATGAGGCTTGAGTTTGGGTCGTTCTGCTACTACTACTGAATCAATATTGCTAATCGAAAAATCATGCGATCGCACTAGCTGATGTACCTGAGTCAATAATACTAGACTATCTGCTCCTGCCCACTTGGGGTCGCTGGGGGGGAAGTAATGACCAATATCTCCTAAACTCAAAGCACCTAGCATGGCATCCATAATTGCATGAGTTAAGACATCGGCATCACTATGACCTACTAATCCTAATTCGTGAGGAATCTCTACGCCACCAATAATCAAACGGCGTCCTGTTCCTAGCTTATGGATATCGTAACCGTTACCAATGCGGATATTCATCTGTATATCTCAAAATAGAGTGCTAACTTTAGTATGGGGTCACTATCTTTATCATTTTAGGGTTTTTCTCCTCTGTTCTTTTACCAGGTCGCCACAACTTACAGGCTCATGTTAGCTTTATAGTTAAATTAATTTGAGCAGCTACCGATTCCCTTTTTGGTAATGCAACATCCTTTATCTCCAACACCACCCCCTAGCTCCGAGAATAATTGTCCTGATTGCCTTTATATGGATTTGAAGGGGAAGATTATTGAATCCCCAAAAAACTGGTGGTCTAAGTTGAGGAGAAAGTCAAAGGAAATAGAACAAATTGAACTGTATTTAACCATCAATTTTAACGAACAGTGGGAAAAGTTACCTGGTGGTCGTGTTAAGTTCGGCTTGAGGGGTGGAGAACTAAGATTGAGACTAGAGGGTGCAAATATTCCCTATGAATACCGTGGACTCAATGATCCGTTTGAACTCGCTGTTGAGAAGGAAAGACAACAACAAGAAGGTAGTGAAAATCAAAATGCGATCGAAGCTTCTTTAGCTAAAGGAGAACCCGCAGTAAAAGCTAATCTCTCTGCCAAGCAAACAGTTGGAAAAACAGATAAAATCCAGTTCACAACTTATCAAGTAACCACAAAAGGTTCAGAGGAAAATCCAGCTTGGGTTTTTGAAGTAGAAACAGGTGAGCCAGTTTTGAAAGGTTTACTCAAGAATGCTTTACTGGCAACTATGAAGGTTACAGCCAAGCCTTGCTGTGTCAAAGCAACTTTTGAAGTTTCTAAGCAAGACGTTTATCTGACTCAAGCAGAAGGGCTATGGCCCCAAGATATCAGCCGCAATAAAATGGCAATCTTAGAAAGAAAAATGGCTTTGTGGCTACTTAACACTAAGTTAACACCTTATCTCAGTCGAGTAGAGCTGCATTATAACTAATTGTTTATTGTTGTTTGGGAATTGGGAATTGGGAATTGGGAATTGAAAAAAGAATAACTACCAATCATTTTTCTCCCTGTTCTTCTTCTCCCTCACTTCCCTCACCTCTCCTGCTCTATGAGCTAGGGTGTTCCGGATTGAGTGACCGAAAAGTTGAAAGAAGTGTTGAAAGCAATTGTGAGTACACTTAAAGCAGAAGTTCTACTTCTGTTGGACCATGAATAATCATACACCTCACCGAAACCCTCTGGACTTTATTCAGGAGATTGTAGAGGCAAAAACTGAACAGCTAACAGAACTAGCAGAAATTGCCAATATAGATCTTGAGGAAGATTTAGCCGGAGCCAATCTTCGAGGTGTCAACCTGAGGGGAGTGAATCTGAACCATGCCTGTTTGCGAGGAACTAATCTCCAAGATGCGGATCTCAGCGAGGCTAACTTTAGGGGAGCTGACTTGAGAAAAGCTGACTTGAGAGGTGCTGACTTAAGTAAAGCTGACTTAAGTGCCACTCAGGTAAAAGGCGCTAGATTGGGCGGAAATATGGGGCTTTTGGAAGAGACAAAACTTTACATGAAAGAAAGAGGAGCTATTATTGAGGATTGTTTCCTTCTTGGTGATGCAGTAGAAACCCCTATTTACGTTAAACCAAGTAGCCATATGAGTGATACAGAATCTTATCAAGAGCTTCAATTCATAATTGAGCAGGTTTTAAATGCACCCACGGATGACTTTTCCGAACTAGCAACTAAGGCTGAACTAGCCTTGGTAGAAGATTTAGCCGGAGCTAACCTGAGGGAGGTTGATCTCAGTGGTGTTGACTTGAGCAAAGCTGATTTAAGAAGAGCAGATTTAAGAGGAGCTATCCTAAAACAGACAAATTTAACGGATGCCAGAGTAGAAAAGACTCTTTTTGGCAATAATTTAGGGCTTTCTGAAGCGACAAAGCATGAGCTAGAGAAGCTAGGAGCAATTTTTGAGGAATTGCCTAGAGAGAATTTGCCCTGGCTAACCCATCTGCAAAAACTCCTTCTACCTGTGTCAATTCCAGATAAGGTTCTCGCTCAACTGTTGGATTATTGCCAGGAGGCAGCTCAATCTTCTCTATTGATAGGAACTAAATTAGTGTCTGCTGTGGAGGGTTTATTTCCCAATCAATCTCAGGTGCTCAACCAGTTAGCACAAAAAGTAATATTGGGTTATCCTCGTTCTGGTCAAGTGAATGCCCAAGTAGAAGCTCAATTTCCTAGCAGTTATAACGCTGCAACATCTGCTCAGAAGATGGTTTTATCTTTGTCAGCTGCTAAGCGAATTATTGATGCTCTGACTTTAGAGGTTTCCCTACAGAAGCCGAAGGTAGAGCGGCAATGGTTGACTACTGCTGGCTGGCTGACGCTTGAGATTGAATATCTTGCTAATGACAAACTCCCCAAGCTCCAGATTTGCGGTAAGTTGCCTTGTCGAGGTAGCTTGCAGCTTCAGGGAGGTGAGGAGTCAACAGTTGTGCAATCTTCTGATATGGGTAGCCTTAATCTGGAATTGTTGAATCCTTATCCTAATCAGATTTACACTTTAGCTGTGTATTTTTGCGATCTGGAACAGAAACCTCTGGTTTTTAGTATCTACGCAAACCTCGGCAAATTCTGAATCCTATTTCGCTAGCTGTTAAATGACTTCAGGGAACCTACAACCAATGACAAAGCAAAAACCAAAAGTCATTTTGCTTGATGCTGTAGGAACCCTGTTTCATGTCCGGGGGAGTGTCGGAGAAATTTATAGTGCTTTTGCTCAAAGGTTTGGGGTGAGGGTTCCAGCTAACAAGTTGAATGAAGCCTTCTACCATGCCTTTGCCTCAGTAGAGCCACCAGCTTTCCCAGGTACTGATCCTGATGAGATTCCCCTATGTGAATTTGAGTGGTGGCGAGTGATTGCTCTGCGCACCTTCCAACAAGTTGGTGTTTTGAGCGAGTTTGCCGACTTCACTGATTTTTTTGATCATCTCTACAACTACTTTGCTACTGCTGAACCTTGGTTTGTCTATCCCGATATTTTCCCAGCTTTGGAACAATGGCGAAGGAATGGGATTCAACTGGGTATTGTGTCTAATTTTGATTCCCGTATTTACTTAGTTTTAAAAGCACTCAAACTAGAGGAATTTTTCCTGTCAGTCACAATTTCTACCGAGACTGGTTTTGCTAAGCCTGAGCCCCAAATTTTTGCCATTGCTTTAGCCAAACATCACTGTAACCCGGAGCAGGCATGGCATATTGGTGACAGCTTAAAAGAAGACTATCAGGGTGCTAAGGCAGCAGGGCTAAGAGGAATTTTACTCAAACGGAATGGTGAGTAGCCCTTAAAATGGTAATAATACTCACTCACAACTCCAGAAATTTGTGGCCAACTCAGAAGTATCAAAATCAGAAACAACTCCCCTTTCTCGGACACCGTTATTTGAGCTGGCAGTGGAACAGAAAGCGCGGCTAGTAGCTTTTTCCGGTTGGGAAATGCCAGTTTACTACAGTAGTATTTCTACTGAACATGAAGCAGTACGCACTTCAGCTGGGATGTTTGATATCTCCCACATGGGGAAATTTGCCTTGAGGGGTAAACAGCTGCGGGAGCAATTACAGCATTTGGTACCGTCGGATTTAACACGGTTGTCAGTGGGTGCGGCTCAGTACACGGTTTTGTTAAATCCTCAAGGTGGCATTATTGATGACATCATTTTTTACTACCAGGGTGAGGATGAAACTGGCGAGCAGCAGGGTATGATGATTGTCAATGCTGGAACTTGTGCTAAAGACAAAGCTTGGCTCTTAGCTAATCTGGAAGCTGAGCAAGTTAACTTCCAAGACCTTTCCCCAGAAAAAGTCTTAATTGCTCTTCAGGGGCCCCAAGCCGTTTCCCATCTTCAATCCCTGGTTCAGTCAGACTTAACCTCAATCAAAGCCTTTGGCCATTTAGAAGCCACAATATTAGGTAAGCCTGCTTTTATGGCGAGGACAGGCTATACCGGAGAAGATGGATTTGAGGTGATGGTAGCTCCAGAAGTGGGAGTTGAACTATGGCGTAATCTTCTGAGTGCTGGTGTAACCCCCTGCGGCTTGGGTGCTAGAGATACCCTGAGGTTGGAAGCAGCAATGGCACTTTATGGACAAGATATTGATGAAACTACTACTCCCCTAGAGGCTGGTTTAGGTTGGTTAGTGCATCTGGATACTAAAGGTGAGTTTATTGGACGCTCAGTGCTAGAGCAACAAAAAGCAGCTGGAGTAGAAAAACGCTTAGTCGGTATTGAAATGCAGAGCCGTCATATTGCTCGTCACGGTTATCCAATCATCTCTGAAGGACAAAAGGTAGGAGAGGTTACCAGCGGTACACTAGCACCAACTCTAGGCAAAGCGATCGCTTTAGCTTATGTTCCTCTTCAGTTGGCAAAAACTCAACAGCAATTAGAAGTAGAAATCCGGAACAAGACGCATCCTGCAATTGTCGTCAAAAAACCCTTTTATCGCTCAAAAAGTCGCCTCTCCTCTAAATAAAAGATGGGGGAGATGGGGGAGTGGGGGGAGCCTCACAAGGGTAGGTTTTTAATATTTCGGTGAACATGAGACAAGGGAGGAAAGTAGGAAAGTAGACAAGGAAGAGGAAAAATTGATTTTTCTGACCCTTTGGGTTTTCCTTATATATGGAACTTGACAAAATACACGACTCTTTAACTTGTCACCAATAACCAATGACTAATGACTAATGACAAAGCGGCGGGGCGACATTTCCTCCAACCCTTTTTATGAGTTGGCTTCCCCGTCGCTTTTGCTAATTTTCTCTGAAAGTAGAAAATGTCTACCAAAATGAAGTTTATTTTTTTTGTCAAAAGTAAATAACATTGAAAAGAGACAGTGATTATCGAGCTCAAGGGTTCATCTACTCATGAAATTCCCTCGATGGTGCAGTAGTAATTTAGATTTATTGGTTTGTGTGACAGGGGCTATTCCTTGGATAATGGCAGCACTTCATGATGTTTCTGGAGTATTAGCTCAACCAATTACCCCAGCTGCTGATAGTACAGGCACGATTGTCACTCCTGATGGGAACCAGCTGAATATCGATGGAGGCACTGTTTCTGGAGACGGAGCGAATTTATTTCACAGTTTTGAGCAATTTGGAGTGTCTACCAATCAAATTGCCAATTTTCTGTCTAATCCGCAAATTCTCAATATCCTAGGACGAGTTGTCGGCAATAATACTTCAATTATTAATGGTCTCATTCAAGTCAGTGGCGGTAATTCTAACTTATTCTTAATGAATCCTGCGGGGATTATTTTTGGTTCTGATGCTCGTTTAAACGTCCCTGCGGATTTTTTCGCTACTACTGCCACAGGTATTGGTTTTGGAGAAGATAATTGGTTTGAGGCTTTCGGTAATAATGACTATCAAAGTTTAATTGGCGATCCTACTACCTTTGCCTTTGACCTATCTCAACCAGGCAGTATTATTAATACTGGCAATTTGGCAGTGCAAGAAGGGCAAAATTTAACTTTAATTGGTGGTAGTATCATCTCCACTGGACAACTAAGTGCTCCTGAGGGCAATATGGCTATCACCTCCGTGCCGGGAGAAAACTTAGTCAAGATTAGTCAACCAGGAAGTATGTTGAGCTTGGAGATTGAACCACCAAGAAATACTTCAGGACAAATATTACCAATTAACCCCATAGATTTACCGACTTTACTAACAGCTGATGCAGCAGCTGACTCGGCACGATTGAATGTTTCCCCAGATGGCACAGTAGAGTTAATCGGTTCTGGCTTTCGCGTCGAAGCTGGTGATGTGGTTGTTCAGAAGGTAACAGCACAAACAGCGGTACTATCAGCTGCCAATAATCTGACTTTGGAGGAAAGTCAATTAACTACTACTGGTGATTTAACCCTGTTAGCTGGTAACACCGTCCAGATTCGGGATAGTATTGCCAACCCCTTTACAGCTCAAGCTGGGGGCAACCTGTATATTCAGGGAAATAGGGAAATTGATGCTCTAGCGCTCAATCATCCCCATCCCGCTTTTGTCAGTGGCGGCGACTTATCTTTAGTCAGTGATGGCAACATTTCTGGAGATGCTCATTTCAGAAGTGGTGGGAATGTTTTCATCCTCGACTTGTCAGATAACCCAGGAAATTTCTTCAGTTTCTTTGACCCAATTATCAGCTCTAATGGGAATGTTTTTTTTGGTGATTATACTGGGGTAGCACTCAAAATTGAAGCGATCGGTAGCATTATTGGTGGCAATATTACTATTACCGGACCAGATCAAACGGGAACTATTCCCAATACAGACCCCCATTTCGATATTTTGACCACTACTCCAGCATTGGTTCTACAAGCAGGCAAAACTGCTTTAGATAATGCTGCTACTCCTCGCCAAACTAATGCAGGAGGTACAATACTCACCTCTACCGGGTGGATAACTCTACCAGGCAGCATTGCTGTTGACTCGATTACTACTAATGGAGGACCGGTAATTTTAGAAGCGGTGGGGGACATCGCCGATAATACCACAGGTGTCGGTATTAGCTTAGCCAATGTCGGTAATGTGGAGATTACTAGCAGCGATGGTGGTATAAATTTAGCTAATCTCAATAACGGCGGCAGTCTTAGTATCAATGCACAGCAGGATATTAATTTGGGTGATGTCCAACAATTTGGGGATATTGAGATTACTAGTACCAACGGTTCCCTGACCACCGGTGACCTGAGGCTCTTAGATCTGAGTACAATCAATCTGGAAACTGGGAGCGATATCACCTTTGCTACTGGTAAGGGTATCTTTATGCAAGAAGGTGGAGCAATTAGCTTCCGTAGTGGCGGTGGTATCTCAATCGACGGTGGTATCGACTCTGGCGATAGCGATGTTACCCTGACTGCCGCTGGTGACATCACCCCTGGTCCAATTACTACCACCCACGGTAACAGTATCTCTAGTAGCGGCACAATCACAATCACCAGCACTGGCGGTAACATTGACACTACCATCAGCAGCCTCTGTGGCGTAGCTAGTACTTGCGAACTCACAACCACTTCTTTAGGCATATTCCCTGGCGGTAATATAACTCTTAGAGCTTTTGCTGGTAACATTACCACCGGTGGCATTAACTCCAGTGGTCACGAGCAAGCTGGTAGGATAGAACTCACTGCCAGAGGCACAATTGACACTAGTGCCGTTATCTCTAATGGTCAAACTTCAGCAGGTGGTTTAATAGATGCCTCCTCTAGCCAAGGAACTGCTGGCAATGTTATCCTCAATGCTGCCAGAATCATTACTGGTGACATTGAAGCTAGAGGCTCCATAAGCAGCGGGAATATTCGCTTTAGTACTGACGAGATTGACTTTACCGGAGGAGTCGATAGCATACCATCCATTAGCAGTACTGGTGATTTAGTGCTGCATACTGCTACTAGGACACAAAACGTTGCTATTGGTGGGGTAGATGATACGGGAGCTAACACTCTAGATTTGACTACTAGTAAGCTTGCTGCCTTGCAGGATGGCTTTAATAGCATTATCATTGGTCGTGCTAATGCTGGTGGCACGATTACCCTATCTAATAGTGTTACTGATGGGGGAACCAATCCTTTCCTGGATCCTGTAGTGATCGCAGATGGTTCAACTTTAGTCGGTCCTGAGCAAAATACTACCTGGAACCTTACTGGTTCTAATCAAGGCAATCTTAACCACCATTTTGCCAACACCTTAACCTTCTACAACATTGAAAACCTTACTGGCGGTAGTGCTAACGACACCTTTTTCTTTGACAATGGTGCCATCATCACTGGTAATCTTGATGGTGCAGCTGGCAATCTTACCTTGATAGGAGATGAGCTTGACTGGGGAGGCAATGTCTCCGGTACAGGTAATTTAACGATAGAGCCTTTGACAGCAAGCCAAGACATCCAACTTGGTGGCATAGATGACAATGCCAATGTTCTCGATTTGACAGCAACAGAACTTAGTAACTTAAGCAGTGACTTCACTAGCATCACCATTGGGGGAGCTGACAGCAGCGGTATGCTAACCATAGCTGGTGATCTGAATTTCTCTCAAGCCGTAACCTTGCGATCGCCTCTTGACTCAGGTTCGATCAACTATACTGGTGGAACTGTTACAGTTACAGACACGGCCCCAATTACCTTACTAGCCAATCAAGACATTACCATTGGCAACCTTGATAGCTCTTCTGCTAGTGATGTCGGTGGCACAATTAATATTACCAGTACTACAGGAGGAGTCATAACTGGCAACCTCAACTCCTCGGGAGTCACCGATGGAGGAGATATTGTTATCCAAGCTAGTACTTTTATCAGTGCAGGAGAAATTAATTCCTGGGGAGCAACTGGTGAAGGAGGAAACGTTAGCCTTGACCCCTCAGGTGATATCCAAGTTACCTCGATTAATGCTCAAGGAGCAACTAATGGCGGCACAGTACAAGTCATCACGGGTAGCAACTTCCGTGCTACCGGTAGTTTTATTACTGCTTATGAACAACTTGCCAGTATTTCAACGATCGGGGGAATAGCAGGAGGAGCGATTAGTATTCATCATGGGGGAAAAGGTGTAACTCCCTTTAATGTAGGAGATGCTAGCATCAATGGTACAGCAGCAGCCATTACTAGTGGTGAGTTTGCGATCGCACCTTTCCAGTCCTTACCCTTTACCCACACAGAAGGCAATATTGAGATTATTAGCGTTGCTCCTCTCATCGATCCCGTCAATCCTAATCTACCGCATTCCACTCCTGTCGTAACTCAACCTAGTCAGGTGGAGCCAATGAATGAACCGCTCCAAATCAATGAACCTAGCCAAACTAGTACACCGCTCCAAGTCAGCGAACCTAGCCAAACTAGTACACCGCTCCAAACCAGCGAACCGACTCAAACTAGTACACCTAGCCAAGACAGTGAGCCTAGACAAGACAGTGAGCCTAGCCAAGACAGTGAGCCTAACCAAACTTATGAGCAAGCAGAACCATTACGAACAAACCCTCTTGAAGCTATAGACTCTAGCGTTAAAGTCGATGAACAGAAGGTCAACCAACAAGAAGAAAGAATTACTAACGACTTTAACAACTACCTAGAACTAGAAGATACTCCAATTAAAACCCTAGCAGAAGTTCAAGCTACCCTACGCCAGAATGAAGAAATCACTGGCATGAAATCTGCGCTCATTTATGCTTTCTTTAAAAGTCAACCAGATATCCTCTGGCAGTTCAATTCTTCCCTTCACGAGGAACTACTACCTAATAACGAAAAACCACGAGCTCATGATCAGCTCGAACTACTGCTTGTCACTTCCTCTGGAGAGGTGATTAACCCCCAATTATCAGGAATAACGCGATCGCAAATACTCAAAGTAGCTCAACAATTTCACAAGACAGTTACCGATGCCGAAAGCAATGATGAATATCTACCCCCAGCTCAACAATTATACCAATGGTTAGTTGCTCCACTAGAATCAGATTTAGCTGCCCAAGAGATTGAGCATCTAGCATTTATCATGGACACAGGCTTGCGATCACTACCGATTCCTGCTCTCCATGATGGGGAGAGGTTTATTATCGAAAAATATAGCGTTAGCTTAATGCCGAGCTTCAGCCTAACTGATACCCGTTATGTAGATGTCAGGGATACCAATCTCTTAGCAATGGGAGCAGCACAATTCCCTGAGCAAAAACCCTTACCAGGAGTACCAGTAGAATTAAAAGCGATCGCAGAGCAGATCTGGCAAGGTAAATCAGTTCTCAATGAAGGCTTTACTATAGAGAATCTCCAGCAATTTCGTGAGCAAAAGCCCTTTGGTATCATCCATTTTGCCACCCATGGAGAATTTTTACCAGGTAAACCTAGTAATTCCTACATCCATTTGTGGAACAACAAACTTGGACTAGATCACCTACCCCAGCTAAAGTTCAATGAACCAACCGTAGAATTATTAGTGCTAAGTGCCTGTCGAACTGCTTTAGGAGATCAAGATGCAGAATTAGGATTTGCTGGCTTAGCGGTACTAGCGGGGGTAAAATCGGCCATAGGCAGTTTGTGGTATGTCAGTGATGAAGGAACCTTGGGACTAATGAAGACATTCTACGAACAATTGCAAGTAGTTCCTGTTAAAGCCGAAGCCTTACGACAAGCACAGCTAGCCATGCTCAGAGGTGAGGTAAGATTAACAGGGCATCAGTTAGTTAGCAGTAAGGGAAGTATTTCCCTACCTCCTCAGTTAGTCAAATTGGGAGATAAAGACCTTTCTCATCCCTTCTACTGGAGTGCTTTTACTTTGGTAGGCAATCCTTGGTAATAAACAATCAAGGGTGGATTTGATATAACTAACATCTTGCACTCTTTTCATAAATACTGAATAAGCCAACTAGTAACAATCAATTTCAGTACTGAAACAGTCAAATCTTATCACCGTTCCCTGTTCCCTGTTTCCTGTTCCCTAACTTCACCGGTAAATTTTCTCTATTGCGTGCAAGATCTCAGTATAACTTACCTGGGACGAGACAAAATGGGATAGGTAAAAAAGAGTTGTCGAATCACACTTATATTGGTTTCCATTCCTGGTTCATAAGTTTGTGATTCATTGTTGAACCAAGAGAAGCTATCTAAATGACAACCAGGTAAAATAGGGTTGTAAAAAGGTTCAGAAATAGCAGGAATATCTAGGGCTGCATTGAGCAAATCCGCAATGGTTTGAGCACGCCTCTGTCCATTCCCTATAGCTGCTTCATAGGCTTGTTGTTCCAGGGATGAACAATTGTTTAGCTGTAATTGCACGGTGGCAGTTTGTAAACTCAAGCGTTCACTATCTTGCACAACTGCTTGAACTATCCCCATCACTTTGTCCAAGTCTTCAGTTTGGGGTTGGTTCAAGTGAATCACTATCGTTGCACCCCCTGGATTAAAGCCGCCGGGGAAGGGAAAGGAAAAACCGCCTTGAGTAGGCGGCACAATTTTAGCTTTAATCGCTGACTCAGGCATTCCATCTGCAATTAAGACATCCACCACAGGCTGGAGCTCCTCAGTAGTTAAGGGTTCTACTTCTTCCCAATTAGATTGGGACGGATCAATTTCTAGTGATAGATTATCTACCTGAGGTGTGAATAATAGTCCTAAAATAGCACTATCAGCAGGTTGGCTAGCTTGACCAATGCCTATGACTTGAATGCTTTGGCGCTCGTTGGCATTAGGATAGAACAATTGGGCAATTTCATTATCGTCCTCTGGCATACTCAAATCAGGGGTAGATGATGAAAACTGATCAGCACTAGAGTTCTGGGACATAAACCCAAGTTGTTTGGCACTAACTGGAATTGTTAGACTTATCCAGATTAGAGCACCTAAAGTCACTAAGTTGGTGCGACTAAAGTCCCATCCCAGTTTCTGGATAAGCTGAGTTAAGCGAGCATCCTGATAAACCATAATTTATTATCTCTGTTTTTTGTTGTTTGTTGAATGATATCGTAGCTGTTTTATATTTTTGATAATGCCTACAAAAAGGGTCATCTATGCAGATTTCCTATCACTCACTTTCCTCAAAAGGATTAACAATTCTTAAATACTTGGATACAATCAGTCCATTCTGCATATCTTCCGAGTAAAGTCTATCAACCCCTGCTGCCAAGGCACAAGCAACAATCAAACTATCCCAGAAAGATAAATTGTAACGTTGGCGCATCCCAGAAGCATCTATCAAAATCTCACGATTAAATTCAATGACTCGACACCCTTCATAAAAATCTTGTACAAGCTGCTGAATTTCCGTCTCTGCCAACAATCCCTTGTTAATTAAATTGACACAAACCTCATTAATAACTTGAGTGCTAACAACTATCCCTTCCTTTTCAATCAGGGAACTAGCAATCAGTTGCTTATTTGTTCCAGCTTCTGTTTCTAAAAATGCATAAAGCCAGATATTCGTATCTAGGAAATACCCATTACTAGCCTCGCTCATGTACCTCCTCTCTAGTTAAGGGAATAAACGACTTAACTTTAATTGGATGGTTGATTAATCGAGCAATAATTCCTATTGCTGCGGTTTTTTCTTTGGCAGTCACGGTAATTTTCACCGTTTGAATATCTTGCATAAATTGCCGATATTCTTCAGGAATTTCTATTTTGCCATCCCGTACTTTGGCTGTAAATTCCAGCGTTGACATCTTTTCCTACCTATTCAAACAACTTATATAGTACTCTCATCAATCCCAATAAAGAGGGTGGCTAACTGGAATGTGCTATCAATCTAGATAGCCTGCTGAGGTCAAGTAAAATGTGATGTTCATCACCGTAGGCTGGATTGACCAAGGAAACTGAACATCTTTAAGTTGGTATTGTAATCTACCTCTTAAGTTATCATTAGGTAATTTTGAAGTTAGTAAAAAAAACCATTTTGTTTAAAAAATGCTAAGGACATTCAGGGCTTGGTTGAAGGGAAGCCGTTTAGAGTGGATGGATGAGATACCTGAATTGGGGAATCGACTTATCCAAGTCCACGTTACACTTCTTGAGAAAGAACCCGACTTAGAGGCAAAGTCACGGGGGCGTAAAATGGCTGATATACTGAAAAACTTAGCGTTTGTCAAGTATTAACGGATGTCGATCCAGTTGTTTGGCAACGAGAAACCCGTCAGGAGCATTCACTTCCAGGACGATAAAACATGCTTCTTGACAGCAACATCATCATTTACTCTGCTCAACCGAAACACGCTCAACTCAGAGAATTAATTGCTGAAACTGCTTTGGTGCATAGACTAACCTTCAATCCTCTGGCTGAGCTTCCAAACCGAATACATATATAAGTTAAATTAATAAATTTAACCCATGAATAAAGACAATCAAATTTCAATTCAGGCAAATCGAGACTACTTAATTAAGCAGAGTGAAATGTTGCAATCTATCATCAGTAGGATGGCTGACAATTCACTTAAAATTAAACAGCTAGGACTCACGCTCTGGACTGCTTTGATGGGATTTGGTTTTACTAACAAAAATCCATCTTTGTTTGTTCTAGCTCTTATCTCGTTTACATTACTAGGTTTGTTGGATATGTATTATCTGTATCTGGAAAGGAGATTTAGACAGAATTTTCATCACTTGACAGAACTGTTATGTGGTTTTGATACAGAGGTATTAGAGAGCACACAAAGTTTCAAGGGCAATTTTATCAAGCTAGAAAAGTTAAGCAATAGAAAAAATTTTACAATGTATAGTAAAGCTTTTCAATCTTGGGCTAATTTACCTTATTTAGTAGTTATTGCAACAACTATAATTATTTGGATAGTAAGTTAAGCATTAATAATTTACGTCTAATGTGAATTACGATCCCCAAAACATACAATATAAATTGCTGTAGGGGCGGGTTTAGGGTCGCCGAAGGTGCATTTGACGATAATCTTGATACAAAACCCGCCCCTACGGTATGTCCAATTTAATTCACATTATGCGTAATTTACTTGATTTGATTTATGCAAGTCAAGCTCAATTTTCAATCTTAACTTACTGATACTTTTGAATATGTTCTTTGATTAGCCTCGCTAAATCTTCTATAGTTTCATCATATTGATTATTAAAATCGAAATGTATAGGTCCCGAAAGAAGAGGGGGAATCTTGTTCTTATTAAACTCTGGAAGAATTACAGGAGCCAGTTCTAATGATTGCCGCAGTCTTGACTCTGCCTGAAAAGCATCTATTTCTTTTTCCTGATAAGGACCAATTCCGTAATTACCCATAAAGATAAGTGCTACTTTAACAGTTTTTATGAGTTCCTCTATCTGTCTCGAAGCAATACCAAGCTTTGTATCTTTATAGTCAATCCAGCACTTGATATCTCGATTCTTTAGATCAGTTTCGACTTGGCTGACAAATGACCTATCTTGAGTATTGTAGCTGATGAAGACATCAAAATTGTCGTGGGTAGATTCATCTATATTTCCCCCTTCCGGTACTTTAGGGGAACCAACTGAAGACTTTGAGAAATCTGGGGTAAAATTGTATTCTTTCTTTAGTAAATCGACTAATGCCTCTAGACTCCCCGGATGACGTGCACAGGTTTCTACTAACGCAGTGACCTTTTCTGTATAGATTGTATTAGGTAAGTTTTCATAAGAGATTCTCCTCAAGCCATAGTCTCTCTTCAATATCAAACACAGGCGTTGTAGCTCAGACTGATTGCAATGATCTTCTAGGAAATTGCAAATTTCAGAAATGTTTGAGTTAGACATAAGTAATTTAGATTTTACAAAAAAATATTCAACTTTAATTTAATCATTAACTGAATAGTTCATATCTTACTCTTCACTATTTCTTAATTTTGATTTTTTATTTAAAGGTGCAAATGAAGCCATTTTTGCTTGATGATTAAATAGCCCGTCATTTCGATTGCTATAACCGTGTTCTTTCTTTAGTAAATCGACTAAAGCTTCTAGATCTTCCCGATGATGTGCACAGGTTTCCACTAACGCAGTAACCTTTTCTGTGTAGCTTGTATTAGGTAGGTTTTCATAAGAGATTCTCCTCAAGCCATAGTCTCTCTTCAATATCAAACACAGTTTTCTGAGGTCAGACTGATTACAATTATCTTCTAGGAAATTACAAATTTCCCTTACGCTATGATGGCTTCCTCCCTCATCGTTAGATTCTGTGTAACTTTTGTTTTTCCCTTGTGAATTTAGGTAGCTTCTATCTCCTACTAATATTAACTCACCTGCTTGGAGAGAAACAAAGTGTACTTTTCGATGCTGCCGTAACCAGTCAACTAGTTCATGCTCATTATGCTGGTTAGGGTAATGTTTCTGGTGATGTTCTTCTGTCCTGGTAGACTCAAGCAAATACAAACTCCTCTACTACAGACGTAACTACATCAACTCTAGCCGCTATCTGCAGCAAAGTACAATACCACAATTGCTCTTGGTCGAGAAAACAATACCTCTAATAATCTGGAAATAAGACATACCTCTCAACTTCAGTGCTTAACAATCCTCAAACTCTTCGAGGATTATTGATTCTGAAGACTATTAATATACTCATAAAACTCTTCTATAGTTATGCCCTGAAGATGACTGAGAAATGCTGTATAGCAGTCATTAGACTTTAGTTGAGGGTTACTGTATGCTTCACCAAAACGAAACCGACTTTGATACCTATTTGGATGCTCTAGCTTGTCCATGCATTCGTCAAATTGATCCCGCAACGACTTTGGCCAATGTTTTGTTATTCTCTGTTCAAACTCTCTTCGCCTCCGGCCCATTACCTCACCACCCTAGACGCCTAGCTACTATTCTATTAACCGGACACTCAGTATGTAAACTGCTACGATCACACTGCAACTTTTGCTGATCTTTTTGGAGTTGCTCATGAGACTCTCTCAAAACATATTCAATACGTCTTAGACGCATATCAGCTCTGGCATCATCCTCTGGAGCTTCCAGGAGTGCCTCTCTCATCTCATTTGCACTTAACCCAAATCTTACTGTCCCTCCTTCTTCAGTGATACCCAAATCAACATCAGCAGCTTTAACCATTGCTTGTACCACACATTTATGACTACAGCTCGATTCTATGTAGCTTTGAATACTCTCAAGATACTCACACCCCTCTTGGTATATTGAATCGTAGAATGGTGGCATAGACTCTGGGCGCTGGAAATATTGACTTTCCCTAGCTAAACGCTTGAGCTGTTTATCGTAGTTGAACAAAAAATCTTTGCGTCGATGAACTGTTTGGCTAAGTGCTACTGACAAGCGTTGCAATCCAGTTAACTCAATCCAAGTGGCAAACCCTTCGTTAAGAATGATGGCACTATCTCGCAATGCCGCAATCACTAATTGGTAATCCTTAAGCAGAGAACGCAGATAAGGAGATTTAAGCTTTCCTTGATCAACACTGCCGAGAAGATTATGACGATAAAGAATAGCTAGCTGCTTTCCCAAAGTCGTCTGAGTGTAGAAAAAACCATGACCGTATTTTTCATGAAGGAGAAGAGCTGCAATATTGCCCTCTAGCCAAATTTGACCGTAGTGTTTATCATCCTTAATGCACAAAAAATTATAAGCCAATTTTTCTAGACGAGTTGGGTAAATCTTGGCTAAATAAGCTGCCAGTTCTGGAGCATAAGGGATGCTACAGCCATGTATAGGAGAATAAGTAGGTGCAATGTATCTGAGCAAATCATCAACCAACGGGAAAAATCTTTGCTTGCTCTCTCTAGCAGTCTGGAGAGCTTCTATAAGGAACTCTTGGGTTTCGTGGGCATAAAGTTCACGAACATGCTCTTCAGGTGTGCGTAAACGAAACGGAATTTGCCGAATCACTTCCATGTCAAAATCCTCAAAAAATTCTGACATTTGGTGATGGATCTGTGCTTCTAATGGAGCAACAATCTCCCGCTCTATAGTAGTGATTGTAGTTTGAGTTGATGGGTAAGCATGAACTAGGCGAGTGCGGTGTTGGTTAATTTCATTAATCTCCAATGTAACTTGCCAGTTTCCTGCATCTAGTGCAGTCAAGCGCCAATGATTCAATTCTATTGGCTCAACAACGATATGAGAAAGAGGACATTTAAGAGTTAACTGTATCGGTACTTGCCGAGCATTATCTGCCCAACGAACCACACCCTTTACTTCAAAGGGATTTCCAGTTTCAACAAGTTCTTGAACTTGACCCTGCTGATTGAGGAAAACTAAGTCAATTTCAGCATCTGGTATACACTGAAACTGAGCCACTGAGTCAAAAAAAAGAGATGGAGTGTTAGTTTGGTTTTGGAAGTCTATGGTAAGTCTTAAGTTTTGGTGACCTAGTAGTCGAGGTTCTACTGTCCATTGCAATAAAGTTTGACCGCCAGGAGGAATAGAACGAATAGTCAAGAGTGGCTCTTGAATAAGAACACCCTTGTCTGATTCCAATAGACATTGAATATGTTCCAGACGCTTTTGATTAGGATTGCTCAAAACAACCGAAAATGATGTTTCATGACCATATAGCACCTCTTGAGATATATCAGCTTTGTAACAGTCCAGAGAATTATTATGGGTTAGCCAACGAAAGATATTCAGTGCAAGCTGTTGGTTATCATTTATTTCGATATATTTATCTGCGAAAATTAGAAAATCCCCAATAGCTACAACACGACCAGGATTGAACTCAGCCACTGCTAGAAAAGGCTTGTTCGTCTCAGGTAAATTCGCTACTACATAGGGTAAATCATTTAAGGTTTTGAGATAAGTGGGATCCTTTATGCACAGCTTATGCACTTCTGAACTCAAATAATGCAGGTGAAACCTAGAAACCTCTCTAGGCGGACGGCTCAACAATTGTTCTGCACGTAAACCAAATGATTCAAGCAGTACATTAGTACTATCACTAGTCTGATTCCACAGAGATTGATAATTATTTGCGATCAGAAGAGATTTGCCTTGTTCTTTTACAAAGTCGATAATTGCATCGATTTCCGCTACGGTGAGTGATTTCTGAGGAGCAGCTAAAACAAGGACCTCAAAGCCTTCTAATGATTTGCTGGTTATAGATTCGTGCCTATCTCCTGGAACAGGCACATGATAACCTAATTGTACTAGTTTACGGCATAAAATCTCACAAGTATCTGTATTACTCGTTTCATCTGTTTGAGTAAGCAATAGTTCGTTGTGAGATTCGTCAAATAAAATAATTGGACTATTAGCCACTGACAGCACCTGATCATTTTCATGATCAAGATTATCCTCAAGAAGGCTACGTTCCTCAAAACTATTTTTCTGCTCGACTTGTGGTTCTACCATGACAAATTGCGGTTGACTACCCTGCGGCTATAGTTACAATTTAGTTCATTTGTACTATATAATCTGTAATATAGCATGAAATACCTTGTAAACTACAAGTGTATTACAGAAAAATTGAGGGCCAGATGCATCCTCAACCTGTATGATCCTAAATCCGGGTTTACAACCCCTGTTTTAAGCAAACCCCGAAAACCCTGTAGAGACGCGCCATGGCGCGTCTCTACAATGTAGGATATAACGCATCTATGTATACCGAACTTGATATAACACCTTAATCTGAGTAAAGGAAGCTTCCAGTGAGAAAAATTGTTATTGGAATAATGGGACCTGGGGATAATCCCACTGAGATAGATCTAAACCGTGCTTATAAATTAGGTCAACGCATTGCTCAAGAGGGGTGGATACTGCTGACTGGTGGTAGTAAAGCTGGGGTAATGGACGCTGCCAGTCAAGGAGCCAAAGCAGCAGGTGGTTTAACCATTGGCATTTTGCGTGGTGATAACACCAATGACATGTCTGAGGCTGTAGATATTGCCATTGTTACAAATATGGGTAGTGCTCGCAACAATATCAATGTCCTCTCTAGTGATGTGGTGATTGCTTGCGGTATGGGGACTGGAACCGCCTCAGAAATTGCCCTTGCTTTAAAAAACGGCAAGCAGGTGGTTTTATTAAACGATCATCAAGATAGTCAAAAGTTTTTCACCAGCCTGTCACCAGAGCAAGTATTTTTGGCAACTAGTCCAGAAGGAGCCATCAAGTTTGTTAAAGAGAGTTTTATTAACATGTTGTAGAGTCATTTGTCAAGTGTCATTCACCCTTTTCTAAATTCCACTTAACCTCTCTCTCCAAACCAATAACCCTTACCATAAACAGTATGAATCAGCGATGTCTCACCCTTTGCCTCAATTTTGCGGCGCAGTAAGCGAATCAAAGCAGCTAGGACGTTACTACTCGGTAGTGTATCCTCACTCCAAAGATGGTGATAAATTTGCTCATGGGTCAACAGTTGCTCTGGATGCTGCATAAAATATTCCAGTAGCTTAGTTTCTTTTTCCGATAGCTCAATCAAGCGTCCATGACGATAAGCCAACTGATTTTCCCTATCAAATTCCAGAGTGCTTACTCGCAACCGTTGGCTAGCGCTAGTTACTGCTGAACGTCTAAGTAGCGCACGGACTCTGGCAAGTAACTCCCGCAGCTCAAAAGGTTTAACCAAATAGTCATCAGCACCAGCATCTAATCCCAATACCCGGTCATCTAGAGTATCTTTAGCAGTGAGGAAAAGAACAGGTGTAGTTTTGCCTTGCGATCGCAACTGCTGGCAAATTTTGAGTCCTGAGCGTTGCGGTAGCATCCAATCTAAAATGAGCAGATCATAAGCACCTTGGGACGCCAACTGACTCCCTGAAATCCCGTCGTAAGCAACATCAACCTCAAAACCCTCACGGTTGAGTACCCGAGTTAGAGGTTCAGTCAACTCAACTTCATCATCAACTAACAGGATTTGCATCTTTGATCTAGTACAAGAAGGCAGGAGGCAGGAGGCAATCCGAATGAAAAATTTTTTCACCACTAGGTTATGAAAGTAGGCTCTTTCCTTTTGCCTTTTGCCTTTTGCCTCTTGCCTTTTAATATTGCTACAAAGGTCGATACACCCGATAGTTTATTTCAGGGAAGATGTTATCAATGGTCTCGACCTTAGTGAGCCAACCACTATCGATTTTACCGCTCTTAACATCCTCATAGAGTTTATTAAAGCGCATCAGGTGCGATCGCGTCCGCCTTACTGCATAAGGAACCATAGTTCCTGTGCGCATAATAAACGCCCAATCTGAAGATTGTGCCAGCAACAGCTCCCGCGCTGCTTGATTAAGTGCCTTCCACTCCAACTCATCTGCTGGTTCCCTACATCCCAATTCAATCATGCGCTCTGCTGCCTTGTGTAGGTGGGGATAAATCCAGGCATTAGTTTGATTGAGCCAATATTCGTGGAATCCTTTATAACCCCAACTAGATTGGGAAGGTTTACAAACTTGCTGTTGGGGATTATCCCGCAAATAATCTGCCAGATGAGTCATATCATAGGTATTCTGGTCATACCAAGACTTGCGGAACAAGTAATCGATAAACCAAGGTCCTTCGTACCACCAGTGACCAAATAGTTCAGCATCGTAAGGAGAAACTACTATCGGAGGGCGCTGCATGATACCGCGCAGATGATTTACCTGCTGCTCCCTGTTAAACATAAAATTACTAGCATGTTCTGCCGTCTTTTCCCTTGCCCAGTAAGGATCATATAAGGCTTTGTCTGATAAACCTAAGCCCTTTCCTGTAATCTTGTGGTACTTAATACCAATATTCTTACGCTGCCCATTAGGCATAATATAAGGCTTGATATATTCGTATTCAGCCTCCCAGCCTAAATCCTTGTAGAACTCCCGGTATTCCGCTGCTCCAGGATAGCCAACTTCGGAAGACCAAACTTGCTGCGATGATTCATGATCACGACCAAAGGCAGCAACTCCTGTTTCAGTATAGATCGGTGCATAAGTTCCGAAACGGGGTCGAGGACGAGCATACAAAATTCCATGACCATCTGTAAGGAAGTAGCGTAAACCAGCATCTGCCAGCATTCGCTCTACACCTTCATAATAAGCACATTCTGGCAACCAAATTCCTTTCGGGGGACGCCCAAAAGTTTGCTCGTAATGCTCACAAGCAACCTGAATTTGTGCCCAAACTGCCTGAGGATACATCTTCATCAGCGGAAAGTAGCCATGAGTAGCGCCGCAGGTGATGATCTCGAGGTTATTGCTGTCCAAGAACTGCTTAAAAGCCATTACCAAGTCGCCTTGATAGCGCTCCCAAGTTTGGCGAGTTCCGCTGAATTCTTTACGGTAATGTTCAGCTAGGTAACGGATATGACCGTTGTGCTCGTTATGCTCAATTTCCTTCTCAACCAGTTCTTCTAGTAAAAACAGGTGTTTATCGTAGCGTTCTTGTAGCAGAGGGTCCCGGAGCATAGACACCAAAGGAGGTGTCATACTCATAGTCACTTTAAAGTCAATGCCATCACGTTTTAACCCCTCAAAGACATGTAGTAGGGGAATATACGTTTCAGTGATTGCTTCAAATAGCCACTCTTCCTCAAGGACATAGTCACTTTCTGGATGACGGACAAAAGGCAGATGGGCGTGAAGGACAAGAGCAACGTAGCCATTAGCCATGGTAAATCAGGAGTCTTGAATTGATTGCTAAACTATAACTAAGGAAAACCACCGAAGATTTTACAGTCTCTTAAGATTTTAGAGCAAAGTCTGACTTGTAAGTAGGCAAAAGGAGTCAATACTTATCGGTTAAGAGCTCCTAAGGAGCGCTTCGGGCCCCCAATTGAATGGAAGAAACAAATAAAATCTTCTTCCCTATTGCCTATTGCCTATTGCAAGAGTGCCTATTGCCTTGTTTCTGAAGAGTGTGCTTACAATCTAAAATAGATCTTAAGATAATCTAAAATTGTGATTAAATTGTCAACAAATCAAGACCGCTGATAGCAGACAGCCCATTCTACTGTTGTTCAAGCCTTTCCTGTTTCCAGTGCTAACACCAAATTGCATGCAGGCAGCTCATGAAAAAACCTCTGATACAGAAGCTCTACTACAGCTTCTACTGTTTACGGATGAACGTCTCAGTTCTCGGAAAAATATCCAAGAAATTCGCAATTACCTCGAAAGCTTAAGGATAGAATACGCTTTTGAGCTTCAGGTGGTGGATGTGGGGAAACAGCCTGATCTAGCTGAACATTTTAAGCTGGTGGCAACCCCAGCTCTGATTAAGATCCACCCACAACCTCGACAAATTCTGACCGGTAGTAATCTCATTACTCAACTAAAGAATAGCTGGCCTCGCTGGCAAAGTTCTGTAAAGGAATACGAGGAAAAGCTTTCCCAAGCTGTCTCCTCTAACTCAGCCGGAAGATCTGCATCTACAACTAGTTCCCTTACGAATTCAGTAGAACTGATTCGGCTATCTGACGAAATTTTTCGCCTCAAACAAGAAAAAGAGGAGCTACTTGAGCAGCTAAAATTCAAGGATCAGATAATCTCAATGTTGGCTCATGACTTACGCTCTCCCTTAACTGCTGCCTCAATTGCCATAGAAACTTTAGAGTTAGAGCAACAACCCCAGAATGAACGTGCATCTAAGTTGACACCCTCCCTAAAAATACGGCTACTTGAGCAAGCTCATACCCAATTGCGCAGCATGGATCGGATGGTAACAGAACTTTTGCAAACTGCTAGAGGCAACAACACTGAATTCAATATCCAGCTTCGTAAAGTGCAATTGGGGAAATTTTGCCAGGATGTGATTGCTCAGATGAGGGAGCACTTTCAGCTCAAGTCTCAGCAAATCCAAACTGATATACCACAAAAATTGCCACCTGTCTATGCTGATAAAGAATTAATACGTCAAGTGCTGGCAAATCTGCTGGATAATGCCAATAAGTATGCACCTGTAGGAGGGAACATTCAAGTTTCAATACTTCATCGGACAACCCAAAAAATGCAAGTTACCGTTGCTGATGATGGTCCCGGCATCCCAGAAGAGAAGTGCGATCGCATTTTTGAAGACCACTTTCGGCTCAAGCGAGATGAAGCAAAGGAAGGATATGGCTTAGGTTTATCCCTATGCCAAAAAATTATTCATGCTCATTATGGTCGCATTTGGGTAGATACAGCTCCTAAAGGTGGCTGTTGTTTTCATTTCACTCTACCGATTTATCGATGATTGTTGTTTGGGAATTGGGAATTGGGTATCTTGTCTCCGCGTCTCCACGTCTCCCCAGCTCCCCCAGCTTCCCCAGCTCCCTCATCTTCCCTATCTCCCCATCCCCCTTATCCCTTACGCAAGGCGGTAATAATTTGCGCGTTGGCATCGGGGAAGGAAAACTGGTCAATTTCAGCTAAGCTAACCCAGCGGATCTCATCGCATTCAAGGGGTTGAGGAACACCTCTGAGGTGGCTACAGTAGTGTACGGTGAGGGTAACATGAAACTTACTGTAAGTATGCTCGATAGTAATTAGATGCTTGCCTACTTCAATTTCAATTCCTAGTTCTTCTTGAATTTCCCGTTTAATACATTCCTCAACCGTTTCCCCCTGCTCAACTTTGCCGCCGGGAAACTCCCACAAACCAGCCATGAGTCCCCGATTGAGGCGGCGGTCAATCAAAATTTTTCCCTGTAGATCTTGGATTACAGCAACACCGATATTTTTGTGGGGTAGGGGTAATTTACTCATAACCTCAGATTTGAGTGTTGCAAGAAAGTTATGCCTAAGGTAACTTGCATGCGCAATTAACCATAGCATTAAATAAGTAGGTCAGTATATAAACAGACATGCCTCCTTTGCTCCATCTTTCTATGTCGGGGTTTATTAATTCAAAGCTATTTAGGGCGCTTCGAGCAAAGCAAGCAACGCCAAACTTGAAACTTACCACTATTGAGCTCAACCAAAAAGAATCCTTTGAAGTATGGACACCTAAGTGGACCCCAAAAGGTAGAGTGTTTTCTAAGCTGGAAATTGAGTTGCTCCGGCGGGATCAAGCACGGGTGACTAGAATTTTGTCTAAGATGGTATGGTTGATGGGAGTAATTTGCATTAGTGAAGATGATTGGGATGTGGGCGATCGCCAACCAATCTATGACTGGGATGACTTGATTGAGTTTGTTAAGTGTGAAGGTAATTGTGTCAACCCTATTGTGACAGAGGTAATTTTCAGCCCCCATGCAATTATTCCCATCTACGACAGCGAACGAAAACAAGAAGGCAGAATACCTCCTCAAGCTTGGGAAATTTCTCCCCCTCACTGGTCAATTATCTTTGATGATTTGATTCCAACTAGGCAGGGTTTCCGACTTAAACAATCCGCAGATTGGATTTCCGTAGATATCTGGACTGGCAAGCCAATGCGAAGAGAAGTTGGCAGTGGCAAGCTCTATGTGGAATATCATGACCTCTATGCTAGCAAGCGGAATTAGTAATAAGCGTCTAATCTGAAAATAGACACGGGGACGCGGAGATATGGAAGAAACAAATAAAATCCTCCTCCCTGTTCCCTGTTCCCTTATTTCTTAAGAGCTCCCCAGGAGCGCTTCGCACCCCCAATTGAATGGGAGAAACAATATCTTTTCCTCTTCCCTACTCCCTACTCCCTGCTCCCTGCTCCCTGTAGTAGTTTTGACACTTTGGTTTGAGTCAATAGCATTCTCTGAAGAGCCTAGCTGAGTTTGATTTGATTTTGCCTCGGACAAAAAAGCTATAACTGGCTTATTAACACAGAGGAATGGCATATTTACAAGTAACTTGTGGTTACTTCCACGGATTTCAACATCCGTCAATTCAATGAAATTACGAGAATTGTTTAGTAAGTCTGATATTTTTGATTGGTAGTTGTCTGAGGGGAAATTAATTGTTATATTTCCCAAAATTTGCAGGTCATTGACTGTTAAGATCTCAACTCTAATCTGTCTCATTTTAGTAATCCTTCAGTCGCAGTAAAGTTAATAAATTGAAATATCTCTGTTGAGATAAATTTCCTAGTAGTACTAATATTTTTTTTGCTAGAGTAAATAAAACTAGCACTGCTCAGTAATATGAGTTGAGATGCGTCCTGATAAAGATTAACTAACTGTCCGATTATTTATATGATAAGAGGCTAAGTAAGGAAATGTCTTTGCCTTTTTATGCAAATTTACAGGCTAACTTTAGTTATGGCTTACTGCATAAGTGTGGAAGCTATGCCATACTTTGCTTTCAATCATGTTTCAAGCCCTCCAGGTCCAAAGAAATCTGGTAAAATACCTCAAAACCCTTGCACCGCGATCAGGGAAAATGTACCGAAAAGTTGACTCAGCGTCTACCCAACCGGAAGATTTTGAACTACCCTTTGATGGAAAGTTGTGTAAAGAAAATCGTTGAATCATTCTGGCAAACCTGATTTCTTGGTCAGAGTTTGAGTCAGAATATGCCCAAAATTTTTCTGAAGAAATGGGAGCGCCAGCGAAACCATTTCGGATGGCACTGGGAGCCTTAATCATCAAAGAAAAATTGGTAATTAGCGCTCGAGAAACAGTAAAACAACCAACCTAATTGAATCACGAAGGTGGCATCTGTTATGGAAAATTTCAATAGGTTGGACAATTAAAAATAGCGCTCTGGCAGTTGGTATGAGCTACAGGTATGCTCAACAAGTCCTCCAAGATTATAATACTAAAAATTAAAAGTCATGTCAGAGATGAGCAGCCAAAAATCTTATCCTGTAGGAACGAGTGTGTCACGACTAAGTAATTTTGGTATAACCAAGGAGGAGAAGAGTCGATCAAAGTCAACAAAAAAATCCGAAGGCACAGATAGAAGTCTGGTTCTTCGACGAACATAGAGATTGAATGAGAGAAACAAGTCAGCCTCCCTTAGAGCCTTCTGCCCTCTGCCTTCTGCCTTCTGCCTTTTTTCTCGAGAGTAATAAAGAATGTAGAATTAATTTTTTCTAAATTCTACATTCTTTATTTTACATTCTTAATTCACCATACCTATCAAACCACAAAATTTTCTGTGATGCTGAGATCATCCAAAGCAACCTTAATACTAAACTGTTCTCCAGAGTCGCATTTAAAGCGTGGCAGTTGAATGAAATTATCAAAACTCCGAGATGGGACTTCCTGGAGAGTTTCACCGGATTGAGACAGTAAAGTTAACCGGAAATTAGGAGGGAGATAAGTATCGCTTCCAGCTGGATGCACCTGCACACAAATGCCTACTTTTTCCTCTTCTTCAGTTGTCAGTGCCATCAACAATGCCACAGGTTGATTTCCTAGTTGCACTCCCAAATCAATCAACTTTGCTCCCTTCACCTTAGGCTGCCAAGTACCTCGAAAAGCTAAATTACCTGGTTTTGGACTCATAAGTTCCTCCAAAGCCTGCCAACCCATCTCAAAGATATCTTCAAACCATTGGCTCAGGTTTACTTGCCTAGTTTGTCGGAACTGATTGAGATATTCAGGCAAATCTTCGAGCGATCGCAACTGTTTTAATGGTAATTTTTCTGTCTCCACCTTGTCGGCAAATCCTAACAGGGTTGCTTCTCTCAAAGATTCGTCCAAATCGACTGCAATATAACCAATTCTTTCATACCAAGCCTCTGCTGGGAAGTAGACGGAATCTGCACCTGGTAACACAGGTCTACATTCTATCTTGCCGTAATTTTTTACCTCCAAATCAGCCACATCCATCAAGGTTTGCATGATCACCTCGTAACTATCACTCTGCTCCAAATCTGTCTCAAATCCCAGACACTGTAGATAAAAATCTACTGCATACACTGCCAAGGTATTGAGGTAAACTTGTTTGGCTTTACGAGGATGAGATTGGTGTCGTTGAAACTGCTGTGCTCTCCCATGAGCTTCTAAAGAGAGGGGGACTTTGAACGTTAAAGGTTCTAGTTGGATACTCATGATTGTTTGCCGCTCTAGTTGTTAACAAAAAACTTCTGTCACTTGCACAAATTTGCAATTAATTTATCCTTATTCTTATTTTCTCTTAATTTGTCAAAAATATTAAATACTTTATTAAATCTTTGATTATCTAAAATTCTTTATTAAGTCTTTATCAATTAACTACTATTTGAATTTTAGTAAATAAAAATTTTATAAATACTTTTTAAAGTCAGTTTTGAATCTACGACAACGACGCTGAAAAAAAACTACTCAGTGTTGGCACAACAATATCAAATTTTGCTCAAACCTAAAATTAACCCAATTGTACTTGTCAAGTTCCTGGCTAACATTTTACAAAAGTTGCGATCGCACTTGCTGGTAGATCTCTAAACTAACACCAGATAGAGACTGACCTTTAAGGAGGACGACAAATTTTGCGAGAGCGTAGGATAGCATCAACTAGCTCATTTACAGCCAGCTGCCGCCCCTGAGTCTGAGCATTCTGCCATTTTGCTTGGTTGACTAACTGTTCGAGTAGCTCATCCATTGTCTTGAACGCAGTCTCGGGAGTGCAACTTATTAATAGAGCATGTGCCATATTAACAAAGAAGAAGTAAGGAGTTAGTGGAATTGGTAGAGTTTAGCAGGAAGAAATCCCGCTTGAAATCCCCTCTGAGAATTAGGAAACTCTACTTTTTACTCTGTCTAAAAAATCAGCAATTATGGTTTTTGTTACATAAATTAAAAATTGAGAATTGAGAAGGGAAGGACAGGCAAGATGCCTACTTCTCAGGATTTTTATCATGGAGAGCTGTACTTCATTAACTTGCAATATGCTATAATTTGCACCATTGATTAAATAGGAAACAAGATTTCAATAGACCAATACCAGCCTAGGGCTTGCTCTTATGTGTAGGATGTGATCCGGTCGCCTAACGCATGTGACAATATACTACGTTGGGCATTGATCATGAGTCCATTCAGCCTCGCTGGTATTGAAGGCAATCGCACTATGGTAAAAGCTCTCACTAAGCGCTAAATTCTGAAAAAATTACAATTGTCAGGTATCGGCGCTATTTTAGATTTTTGACAATCCTCAAAGCTCAACTATCCGAGTCCCTCCTTGGAGGTAGACTTTGTAGCATTGTGGGCTCGATTGCACTGAGCAGTTACGAGAAAAGATAAAATACACGGCGTATAAATGCGTCTTCGCTACATCCCACCCTTAAAAGTGGTGGGCTTTGCTCAATGCTCTGTAAAAGACTTACCCTTGTGAGGCAGAAGAGACTAGTACAGCGCGGCGGAAATAACCCATCAGGAGAGAGATCGATAGAATCCTTACTCTATAGGCATTCTTAATTCTTAATTATTAATTCTTAATTCCGCGCAGCGGTACTAGGGAAGAACTAAAAGATTGATTTTTCGTTGCTCAATTTGTCAATTTTTTAAACTAAAGCACCTTGAAGAAGAAAGTATTTTATTAAAAATACTTTCTTCTTCAATCATCTCTGCGAAGATAATTTTCTTGAATTGCGCTGCCTAAGAATTGAAAATTATTAATTTACTTAAACTAAATGATATTTTTTTACATTTTGTAAATAAATAATAAAATATTAATTTTTTTAACAAATAATTAGATTATTACCAATTTTTGAAGAAATCATGATGTAGAATTGCTACGGAACGAGTAAGCCTTGATTTCAATTTATTGCCAAAATTTGGAATTTCGCGCTAACAGCTAATTCTAATTACGTGGCTTTTCTGCCACCCTTCTGTAATTGTTTTGGAGTATACACAAGTTATGCTGCCTGTTTTACCGGCAAAATCGCCTAACTTCTCGATTGAATCAATTTCTAAGTATCAGCAATTACTGGAGAAAAATCGGTTTATTTATTTGGAAACTCAAGATCCAGACTTCGACTGGATCAAATTTGCCAAGTTAGTCACAGGACAGGACTTAAAGCTGCAATACGGAAAAGAGCTTTTCCATGTTAAATGGAAACCAGAATTTAAGAACTTTTCTGATGCCAGGGGTCAAAAGCGTTTGCTTCCTCATACTGAAGCCAGCGATTATCTAGCTCCACCAAAATATTTAGTTCTTTGGTGCAAAAAGCCCTCTGACTGTGGCGGTGGAATGACCACTCTAGCTTATGTGGAAGGATTCTTAAAGACCCTTACAGAAGCAGAAAAGAAAAGGCTCATGGAGACTGAGCACTATTTTGGTGCCACTCGAGGAGTCCACGCTAAACGTACCAGTGGAGCAACTCATCATATCCTATCTTTTTCTGGTGACAAGCCTGTTTTTCGTTTTTCTTGTAACTACATTGGGCATGGTGATTATAGCCCCGATCCAGATAATCTTCAGCCCTTTACTCCCGAACCTTTTTTAGCAGAAATTAATGAGCGATTTCTGGAGTATTACGAGCAAAATCACATGAGTATTCTGATGAAACAATACTCATGCTTGCTGTGGGATAACGAATGTATAGCACATTCAAGAACTACCTATAAGGACCCTACACGAGAGCTAGAGCGTATCTTCCTAGGCTGATTTTAGCTAATTGAAGAAGTAAACTTCCTTGGGAAATGGGGTAAGAGTCAAGAAGAGGTGAGTTAAAAATAATGGTGGGCAGATGAGGAGATAGAGAAACAAAAGAGAACTAATCCTTTGAAAGGATACTTAGCTAGAAATTTCGTTCACCCGTCAAGAAGAAAGGAAAAAATAATCAATCTTATTCCCTGAACCTTTAACCTTTACTACGTCGCAGAATAACTCTCCCTTTAACCTTTCCCCTTTCCTATCACTGGCTTGGGTTTGAACTTTAACTAAGTCGCATTCAATCCAAGTTTTTCACTGTTGTCAAGAAAAATGGTATCAGGTGATTGGAGAACAGTATCCTAGTGAACACAAATGAGGATAATTCTATGAGAGTCTTCAATCAATTGGAATCCAATGTGCGAAGTTATAGCCGTTTATTTCCTACGGTATTTAAAAAAGCACAAGGAGCCATTTTAGAAGATCAAGAAGGTGTTAAGTACATTGACTTTTTGAGTGGAGTGGGTACGCTCAATTACGGACATAATAACCCACAACTTAAGGAGCGACTAATCCGTTATTTAGAGTCCGATGGTATTGTCCACGGTCTCGATCTAGCAACTGTAGCAAAACAAGAGTTTCTCGAAGCATTTGCAGCGATTATCCTCAAACCAAGGCAATTAAGCTACAAGGTTCAGTTTCCTGGACCTACAGGCACCAATGCTGTAGAAGCAGCTCTGAAACTGGCTCGCAACATAACGGGACGAGAAACAGTTATTGCCTTTTCCAATGGCTATCATGGGGTAACTTTGGGTTCTTTAGCCACAACAGCTAAGGCTTCCCAGCGAGCAGCGGCAGGAATGCCGACTACAGGGGTAAACTTTATACCTTATGACGGGTACTTAGGTTCCGATATTGATACCACAGAGTACTTAGACAAAGTTATTTCCGATACAGGCAGTGGTGTTACACCTCCAGCAGCAGTGATTGTAGAAACAATTCAGGGAGCAGGTGGGGTTAATGTAGCCAGTTTTGAATGGTTGCGATCGCTAGAACAAGTCTGTCGTAAACATGATATCCTCCTAATTGTGGACGACATCCAGGTAGGATGTGGGAGGACTGGTTCCTTTTTCAGTTTTGAAGAAGTTGGTATTTCCCCTGACATTGTTACCCTCTCCAAATCTTTGAGTGGTTTCGGTCTGCCTTTTTCCTTAGTACTAATCAAACCAGAATCAGACCAGTGGAAACCAGGTCAACATAGTGGTACATTCAGAGGACCTAATCTTGCCTTTGTTACTGCTAAAGCAGCCTTGGAAATCTATTGGCAAGACAACTCTTTTGCTGCCTCTGTTAAAGAAAAGGGGACCCTAATGCAGTCCCGATTAAAGCAGATAGCAACAAACAACTCAGCAGTTGGGCTTTCTGTTAGAGGTAGAGGTATGATTCAGGGATTAGACTGCCAAGAGGGGAATCTGGCTGATAAAATCATACGAACAGCCTTTGCCAAGGGGCTAATCATGGAAACGGCTGGCGCACAGGGACAAGTAATTCGCACTCTCCCACCTTTAACTATTTCTGAAGAACTATTAGACAAAGGGTTAGACCTTTTAGAAAATGTTGTTAACGAAGTGATCCAGGAAACAGGCTCTAAAAAATTCGTCGATCTAGGAGTATCTATTTAATGAGCGCTGTTATTGAAAATTCTCCAGAAGTCTTACAAAGGATCAAGCAAATTGAAAACATTTGTGGAAGGGATATCGGTAATGGTATAGAAGCCCTTGTAGAGGCTGCCAAGGGAGGAATGCTTGATGCTGCTCGCTCCATCGCCGAACATCCATCACCTCATGTAGCCATTATTACAGGCTTTTTTGTCCCCCGTGCCACACCTCCAGCAGCAGAAACTGATGGTCCCATAGGCTGCGCTCACTTAGCAGCGGGACTGCTTAAAGCTGGAGTACCTGTACGTCTAGTTACAGATCCTCTGTGTCTTAATGCTGTTAAAGTTGCTGCCAGAGCGGCAGGAATATCTGCTGAGGTTCCTGTTGATGTTGTTCCTGTGGATGCAACTAGTGTAGAAGATCCCTTAGTTGCTTCTATTATTAATTTATGGCAAAGTGCTGAACCTCCTGTTTCCCATGTAATTGCAATTGAAAGAGCAGGTCCAGGTTACGATGACATTGTCTGGAATATGATCGGGAACGATATTACTGCTGATACTGCTCCTTTGCATTTCCTCTTTACCCTCAGTGACGTTATCTCCATCGGCATTGGTGATGCTGGCAATGAACTCGGTATGGGAATGCTTCCCAAAGAAATCATTGCCAAAGGCGTCAGTACAGGAGAAAAAATTGCCTGTAGTATTTCTTGTCATCACCTTATCGTTTGCGGTGTCTCAAACTGGGGAGCCGTTGGATTACTCACTGCTCTTGCTTTACTGCGACCTGACTGGCAATCTAAGTTAACGGAGGGATTAACTTTAGAGACTGATAAACATATTTTAACTAAGCTGGTTTATGAGGGACCAGCAGTAGATGGAGATACGGCAGTCCAAGCTCTGACAATTGAAACTTTCCCTTGGGAATATCACGGCAAAGTGCTTACAGAAATTTTAGAAGCAGCAGGTTTGATATAGCGTTTTCTGAAGAAACAAGGCAGTCCCGGGTGAGCGAAAAAAAGGGTGGGGAGATGGGGGGATGGGGGGATGGGGAGATAGGGAAACAAAGGAGAACTAATAATTTGAGAGGATACAAAGCTCGAAAATCCCAACCAAAATTTTGCTCACCCAGGCAGTCCCGATGAAAAAATTTTTTCACCACCAGGTGATGAAAGTCGGGGCGAATGGTCATTGTACAGGAGAATGGCCATTCGCCCCTACTGTTGCCTACTTTCAAGTCAGACTCCCATGAGCGGAAGCTCACAACAAAAGTAGGACTTACGCACCGTCACGGAATTATGTCATCCTGAGCGGTAGCGTAGGATTTCCCAGACGGCTGATACTAAATCCGGTTATAAAAACCCACTTATACTAAATCCAGCTATGAAAACCCACGCTTAAATTCTGCATAGAGTGTTAGGGGGGTATGGAAACCGGATTTAGTATGAGATGCTATGCTGCTAGCGCACCATGCTTCGCAAACACTATCTTCAGCATGACACCTGAGTGCGTAAGTCCTGAAAAGGATGAAAATCTTTCTCTCCTGACTCGGAGACTCCTATTTAAGCGATGATTTAATAGCTGACAATTAGTTCACGTCAGAGTCTTCCTGCTTGAGGAGTGCATCAATTAACACCGTTATTTCAACTAGGTAACTGACAACATCCTTTGTTTGGCTGAAGGGTTTACCTTGGTACTCGCCATGAGACAGCCAGAAGAGAGGAACGGCGGCGAGTGTCACTAGCAAAAGCTTGATGATTTGATTCTGTTTGGGATTAGACATAAGAGCAAGTCCAAAACAAATGAGGTAGTTGTTTTGTTCACTGCTCTCAAGTGGCTATTCCATGCCTAAGTGGAGTGGAGAACTCTAAACAAACACTCTTGCTGGAGGGGAGAGGCTGGAAGCCTGTTCCACAAGAGATTGTTCTACAAGAGATGACTCTACTGTTAATTTTCACATGTTTATTTATTGTGGAACTGGCATCTTGCCAGTCATTCTATGGTAAACATCTCTTCCCATGTTCCCCCTTTTGGTTGGCAGAAAAAAATTTTGGGGACTTTGCATGGAATCTGGAATAACTACCGTTATTTATTTAGAAACCAGGGTGAATAGAGGAGATAGATGGAGATGGAGTTAACTGATGGAAGAATGGGACGAACAACTACAACAGCTGGCTTTGGAGGCTCAGCACCATCCGTCAAAAAGCCGTACCCGTCGCCTAGCTCTAACACGGCTGATTCAAGGGATTCAGGAATCCGGTAGATTATCTCGGAGGAAATATGATTGTCCCCAAGACGTTTACGATGAAGCACTTCAGGAGATTTGGTTGTATGTGTGCCGAAAGATTGAAACGTTTAATCCAGCAAAAGGCTCAGTGATGAAGTGGGTCAATTTTATCCTTAAGTGGCGGCTGATTGATGCTATTAACCGACATACCAAAAAGGGACGGGAATACTCACTCGATGCGCCTATAAATTCTTCCCCTTTGGGTAGTGTTAATCAATCAGGGGCGACGTATTTAGATACTGTTGCTCAGCCCAAAGAAACACCTCTACTCTCACAGCTGGTGCGTCAGTGTATTGAGGAAGACCCTGAAGGTTTGTTTGCCAGTAAACATGTTCAAGGACATCCTCAGGCAAACTTTAGAACTATTGCTCTTTTACACCTAGATGGTAACACTTGGCAAGAGGTAGCTGTTGCCGTGGGATTAGAAGCGAAGAAAGAGTCAACAGTGCAGAGTTTTTACTGGCGTTGTTGTAGGTTTTTTGCTGATAAATTTCAGGAGTATTTACTAGGTTTTAGGTTTTAGAGCACCGATTCAGTAATCAAAGTAGACAAATTGCAAAAGGCAAATTAACAATGAACAACTTAACAGAGCGTTTAACTTTTACAGTTCCGATTACCAAAAATGCCTGTCAAGTAGCAGAAAAATTTAGTCGAGAACAGCACGAACCGGATAAAGCTCAACAAATTTACCTCAATACCTTAGCAGTTGGTGCTGTGAATTACTACTTGCAGTGTATGGAGGTGGAAACCAATTTAGAAGCAAGTAATAGCTGGAATCCGGCATTGCGATCGCTAATGGATGTAGCAGATTTGCTGGTTAAAGATTGGGGTAGGTTGGAATGTCGTCCTGTTTTGCCAGGTGAACGAATTTGTCAAGTACCGCCAGAAGATTTGCAAGACAGAGTTGGTTATGTGGTGGTGGAGATTAACCAAGAAACTAATCGAGCCACGCTGCTAGGATTTGCTAAAACTGCACTAGGAGGACTGTTAGAAATTAGTCAGCTATCTTCCCTTGAGCAGTTAATTAATCAATTACCAGAACCAGAAGTAACAGAGTCAGATGTGGTGAACTTACTTGATTGGTTTAAGGAAACTTTTGCGGCAGGTTGGCAAGCTGTTCAGGAGTTGGTTTCTCCTCAACTAAGACCAGTATTCAGAAAAACTGATGTTAAACAACAAGAACGAGCTAAATTTATCGATTTAGGGCTAGAACTAGCAGGTAATGCTGTCGTTTTAATTATTACTGTTCTCGAAGTTAACGAGCAAACTGCCAGCATTCAGGCGCAGGTTTATCCAACGGGTGAGGTATTAACTTTGCCTCCGAATTTGAAACTGTCTGTGTTGGCGGAAACGGGAGAAGTTTTTAAAGAGGTAACAGCCAGAAGTGATGATGAGTTTATTCAATATCAGTTTGAAGCACAACGAGGAGATTTATTCGGAATTCAGGTAGCTTTAGGTGAAGTTAGCCTCAAGGAAAAGTTCCGGGTTTAGAAGAAGGCAGAAGGCAGGAGGCAGGAGGCAGAAGGCAGAAGGCAGAAGGCAGAAGGCAGGAGACAGAAGGCAGAAGGCAGAAGGGAATCCCAATGAAAAAATTTTTCACCACCATGAATGAAAATCAATCTATCCATGTCTCCGCGTCTCCGCGTCTCCGCGTCCCCGCGTCTATTTTCAAGAGGCTGTTGACATTAACATTAGAGGGAGAATTTGAGCAGGGGTTTGATGCAACCCTGGAAATTCGGCAAGGGGATATCCATTCTCCGTCACAAACCAGGATGAAGGGGCAGTTGTCGGGGAATCAAGATGTACTCAACCGTTATCGCGATTGGCAGCAACGCTATCTCAGTTTGGAAATGCTGTTTCGCGCTCTGAGTGCTAATCCCCAACAGGTGACAAATTCCTCCCAGCGAGGGGAAGCTTTTATGGCTTGTCGTCGAGCAGCTGAGGTTTTGGAAAAGAGTCTCAATGACTGGCTCAATAATTGTATTGAGTTTCGCACAATTCGGGATAAGTTATTGCAATCCCCAAAAAAATTCCAACTACTGTTACAAACGAATAATCCCTGGTTGCGGCGGTTTCCTTGGGAGCGCTGGGATGTACTGGCGGAAGCAGAGGCGGAGGTTGCTCTGAGTGCGATTGAATACGATTGTCCGAACCATCTTAACCTTTTACCTACCTCCAAAGGCAAGGTGAGAATTCTGGGGATTTTGGGAGAGGGTGCACAGCTCAATCAGGAAGCTGATAAGCAAGCCTTGGAGGAATTGGCGGGTAAGGCAGGAGCAGAAATTAGCTGGCGGGTAAACCCCCAGGCATCGGAGTTGAATGAGCAGTTATGGCAGCAGGGATGGGATATGCTGTTTTTTGCTGGACATAGTGGTACATCTGAAGAGGGGAAACGGGGGGAAATTCAGCTTAATGAGAAGGAGCAACTAACCATTGCAGATTTGCGGTTTGCTTTAAAAAAAGCGATCGCACGGGGGTTACAGTTAGCTATCTTTAACTCTTGTGATGGCTTAGGCTTGGCACATCAGTTGGCAGCGGAGCAGGATTTATATTTGCCGCAGGTAATTGTTATGCGAGAGAAAGTACCTGATCCTGTCTCACCCAAGTTTTTGCGGTACTTTTTGGAGGCATATATCCGGGGTGAGTCCCTAGCTGCCGCTGTAGGGGAAGCACGGGAAAAGCTGCACGGCTGGGAACAAGATTATCCCTGTGCTAGTTGGTTGCCTGTAGTATGTCAAAATCCCACAGTGAAGCCGCCGACTTGGCAGGAGTTACGGTATGGTAGGCGGGATAATCAGTCCCCTTGGCATCTGCCACGCACAGCTGTCGTTACCAGCTTCTTTGTTACCGTTTTACTAATGGTAGTGCGGCAGTTAGGGATTCTCCAGCCTTGGGAATTGCAGATGTATGACCAGTTTATGCGATCGCGTCCTGATGAGGGAATTGACTCCCGTCTGTTGGTGGTGGAGGTGACGGAGGAGGATTTTACTTACCAAGATGAACAGGGTATGGAGCGGAAATGGTCTTTATCCGATGCTGCTTTGGAGCAATTGTTGGTAAAACTGGAAGCTCATCAACCGCGAGTCATTGGCTTGGATATTTATCGGGATTTCCCTGTTAGTCCAGAATATCAAGATTTAGCTCGTCGGTTAGCAGAAACAGAACAGTTTTTTGCCGTTTGTCAAGGGAATAATCCCACAGAGAATCATCCCGGTATTGCCCCACCGAAGGAAGTACCGAACGAACGGTTAGGATTTACCGATGTGGTGGTTGATGCTGATGGGGTACTGCGCCGCCATCTCTGGTATGCCACGTTTAATAGTAATTCTCCTTGTTTGACAGAAGGCTCCCTTAGTTTGCAACTAGCCCTACATTATTTGGCGGCAGAGGGAATTGAACCGGAGGTAGTGGCAGAAGATGAAGTGCAGTTAGATGCAGTGCGTTTGCCATCTTTGAGAGGTTATGCAGGGGATTACTCTGGATTAACTGGCTATCAAATGCTGCTCAATTACCGCACTCGCGGCAAGATTGCCCAGAGGGTGACATTAAAAGAAGTTCTGGAAGGGAATTTTAACCCCGATTGGGTCAAAAACCGAATTGTGTTAATTGGTGTTACTGCTGCCAGTATTCAGGATGATTTTCGCACCCCTTTTAGTCAGCATTCAGAGGAAATTATGCGCGGGGTGTTTGTTCACGCCCAGATGGTAAGCCAGATTATCAGTGCAGTTTTAGATGGGCGAAAGTTGTTGGGGATATGGAAAATTTGGGGGGAATTTTTCTGGATTTGGGGGTGGGCAGTTGCAGGAGGATTGCTGGTTTTAGTTTGTCGGCGAATGATGTATTGGTTGGGAATGGGAATAGTAGCGATTGGTGTATTAGGAGGTGTCTGTTTTGTGCTTTTTCTTCAGGGATGGTGGGTGCCTTTGGTACCTTCAGGATTGGCATTTTTAGGAACGGGAGGAATTGTTGGTTATCAGAAGAAGGCATTAAAAATACTACAAATGTAGGTTGGGTTGAGGCAACGAAACCCAACACATACTCTCTCATATCATCCGTCCATGCACCAGGTTTTAAACCTCGCTCATTCTGCCCACCTGCCTGGGGTTCAAACCCCAGGCTCATAGCTAAAGTCCTCTAAAGAGGACTAGAATAACGGCTATTTAAAGATAAAAGTTGCTTATGAAGAATAAACTCCGATTAAATCAAAAAATTAGTCCATTTTAATGGACTTGAGCTATTAGCCAGGAAATTAATTTCCTGGTGGGTTAGGTAGCTGAATGAGAATATTGAACAAGTCAATAAATTCCGCATTACCACAGTTGAATTATGAACAGCAAAAAAACACCAACAAAACCGATAATCCTTGGTTTAACATTGGCAAGTATACTATTGGGTGGTTTTGGCATCCTCGAACCGCTAATTAAACCAAAAATTGCCCCAGCAATATCTCTTAATCAGTTTCGTTTCCAGCTTGCACTCAAGTTTAGATTACCACCTAAAGGAGCACCAGGTAGGCGTCGCCATGCGGGAAGTCGTGATGGTTATTGTTCCTCCAATGAAGAGCTTATCGCCTTGATGCCGGGGACGAATTTTGGATTAACTGTAGCTGAACGTCCAACATTTTGGTTTTACATCCCTTATCAAAGTAACGGACTGGAAGCGGAATTTTGGCTGAAGGATAGGAAAGGAAATAAGATTTATCAGCAAATTGTTGCCCTCAAAAACATACCAGGAATTGTTAAAGTTAGTCTGCCGGAAACGGTGTCATCGCTAGAAATTGAACAACTGTATAGCTGGCGTTTATCGGTGATATGTAATCGGAGTGATCGAGATGATGATGCTTTCGTTTGGGGTGGAGTTGAACGGGTCTCGATGAGTTCTGAGTTAGAGAGTCAGTTGAAGGATAAAACTGAGCGGGAACACATGAAGATTTATGCAGAAAATGGGCTTTGGTTTGATGTTCTGACGACGCTGGCAGAACTTCTTAGCGCTAATTCTCAGGATAAAGCCCTTGATGAAGACTGGGTGGAATTGTTGCAGCAGGTTGGTTTAGAGGAAATTAGCTCTAAGCCTTTGGTTGAATGCTGCACTTCTGAGCCGTAATTCTATTTGCGATCGTTTGGCAATCAGTGCTCTGTAAAGGTTAGAACCTCAGCCAGCTGACTAACCCACCCCTAGCCCCTCCCCAGGAGGGGAACCGGAGGCTCCTGGGAGGGGCTAGGAAGTTTTGGACTTAATTGAGAATACTACAAATTAATTTATTGAATCTAAAGACAACCATGAAACTCAAACAATTTGGAATTATTGCACTGCTTAGTTTACCCTTTACTGTACTGAGCCATGTCTCATCACCGTTGCTGCCTAATTTTTCAATATTTTCGGCATCTCCAGTGGTGGCTCAAACTTCAGAGTCACAAAAGGTGGAAGCTGACAGACTGCTTGAACAAGGAATTCAGCAGCATCAGACCAGTCAATTTCAAGCGGCTATACAATCTTGGCAACAAGCATTGACTATTTATCGGGAAATAGGCGATCGTTGGGGAGAGGCTAATTGCCTGAACAATCTGGGTTCTGCTTACTCTTCCCTGGGGCAGTATCAACAGGCAATTGATTACCAACAACAGAGTTTGGCAATCGGACGGGAGATAGGCGATCACCAGGGGGAGGCTTACTCTCTGGGCAATCTGGGTTCTGCTTACTCTTCTCTGGGGCAGTATCAACAGGCGATTGATTACCAGCAGCAGAGTTTAGCAATCAAACGAGAGATTGGCGATCGTCAGGGGGAGGCCAACTCTCTGAACAATTTAGGAAATGTTTACCGTTCCCTGGGGCAGTACCGACAGGCGATTGATTACCACCAGCAGAGTTTGGCAATCAAACGAGAGATTGGCGATCGCCAGGGGGAGGCTTACTCTCTGAACAATCTGGGAATTGCTTACTCTTCTCTGGGGCAGTACCGACAGGCGATTGATTACCATCAGCAGAGTTTGGCAATCACACGGGAGATTGGCGATCGCCAGGGAGAGGCGAACTCTCTGAATAATCTGGGAATTTCTTACCGTTCCCTGGGGCAGTACCGACAGGCGATTGATTACCACCAGCAGAGTTTGGCAATCGCACGAGAGCTTGGTGATCGCCAGGGGGAGGCTAAGTCTCTGGGCAATCTGGGTTCTGCTTACCGCTTCCTGGGGCAGTACCAACAGGCGATTGATTACCACCAGCAGAGCTTAGCAATCAAACGAGAGATTGGCGATCGCCAGGGAGAGGCGAACTCTCTGGGCAATCTGGGAATTGCTTACCGCAATTTGGGGCAGTATGAACAGGCGATTGATTACCACCAGCAGAGTTTAGCAATCGCACGAGAACTCGGTGATCGCCAGGGGGAAACTAAATCTCTGAGCCACCTGGGGGTTGCTTACTCTTCCCTGGGGCAGTACCAAAAGGTAATTGATTACCAGCAGCAAAGTTTAGCAATCGCACGGGAGATAGGCGATCACCAGGGGGAAGGGATATCTCTAAATAATCTAGGGCTTGCTCTCTTTAACTCTGGTGAACTCACAGCAGCTGAAACCACCCTCATTGAGGCAATGAAGGTTTACGAATCTCTCCGAACTGATTTAGAAGAGGATGACCGTAAAGTCTCAATCTTTGAGAAGCAAGCTAGTACTTATCGCACTTTACAACAAGTTCTAGTCGCTCAAAATAAAACCAACATTGCCCTGGAAATCGCGGAACGAGGACGCGCCCGTGCCTTGGTAGAGTTATTAAAACAGGATTCATCACCCCAATCAAACACACCATTACCTCTCAAATATCCCTCTCTCAAGGAAATTAAACAAATTGCCCGACAGCAGGATGCCACGCTAGTCCAATATTCAATTGTTTCCAACGAGCAACTTTATATTTATATCATCCACCCTAGAGGTAAGATTGAATTTCGCTCCATTAACCTTCCTCAAGAAACATCTCTAGAAGAATTAGTAACCAACGGACAAGAGTGCATCCTAGACGAAGACAAATGTCGCAGCAATACCAATCAAACCCTACCTACTATCGGTGATTGGGTCAAATTAAACGATGACCAATTCGAGCAACCCTGGCAGGTAGTTGAGATTCAACAAAACACCCTCACACTCCGACTCGAAAGTTGGGAACAAGGTACAACTATCCAACGCCCAATTACTGATGTCGTAGCAATCGTCAATGCTTTCAACCGCCAACGCCTACAAAAACTCCATCAACTCCTCATTCAACCCATCGCTGACTTACTGCCAAAAAACGAAAATGGCCGTGTTATCTTCATCCCTCATGAACAACTATTTCTGGTACCCTTTCCCGCCTTACAAGATGAGACAAGTAACTACTTAATCGAAAAACACACCATCCTCACTGCCCCATCCATTGAAGTCTTGGGCTTAACCCGTGAAAAGCGGCAAAACCTTCCCGATTCAGTCCGAGATGCTTTAGTTGTTGGCAATCCCACATCCGACTTACCCCATGCCAAGACAGAAGCAATAGAGATTGCTCGACTCCTCAACACTATTGCCCTAACTGGCAATAGTGCCACCAAAGCCGCCATTTTACCCAAACTTCCTCAGGCTCGAATCATTCATCTGGCTACTCACGGACTACTAGGTGATTTTAAAGGACTCGGTGTACCCGGAGCCATTGCTCTCGCTCCTTCCGGTACAGGTGAACTCAACGACGGTTTGCTCACCGCAGGAGAACTGTTACAGATGAAATTAAATGCTGAGTTAGTGGTACTGAGTGCCTGCAAAACTGGACAAGGTGAGATTACCAGCGATGGCGTCATAGGTTTATCCCGCTCCTTGGTTGCTGCTGGAGTTCCCAGTATTATCGTCTCCCTGTGGTCAGTTCCCGATGCTCCCACAGCTGATTTAATGACCCGATTTTATCAACATCTGGATAACACTAACAATAAAGCCCAAGCCTTGCGCCAAGCCATGCTCAACACGATGGCAGAACATCCTAATCCTAAAGATTGGGCAGCATTCACCCTGATTGGAGAGGTGTTTTAGTCTATTTTGTCAACCCCCTGTTGCTCTAGGGACAGCCATGAAACTCGAACGATTTGGAATTATTGCGCTGGTTAGTTTGCCCTTTACTGTACTGAGCGATGCCTCATCACCCTTGCTGCCTAATTTTCCCACATTTTCGGCATCTTCAGTGCTGGCTCAAACTTCAGACTCACAAAAGGTGGAAGCTGATCGATTGTTTCAGCAAGAGGTTCAACAATCTCAATCTGGTCAAATTCAGACGGAAATACAATCTTTGCAACAGGCAATTGACGACCTCAAGCAAAATTTGGAGATTGCTGAGGAAATGCTTCAGGAGATAGACCGTGCAGGAAAAGGTTTTTCTGTGTTCAGTCTGGGGGGTGCTTACTTTTCCGTAGATCACTATCAACAAGCGATTGACTACTTCCAGCAGAGCTTGGAGATTTCTCAGCAGGTAGGCAACCGCGTGGGAGAAGCTTCTTCTCTGGGCAGTCTGGGAAGTGCTTACGGTGTCCTAGGAAAGTATCAACAGGCGATTGACTACTTCCAGCAAGGTTTGGAGATTTTTCAGCAAATAGACAACCGCGAAGGTGAAGCTGCTTTCCTGTATAGTCTCGGGAGTGTTTACGGTGCATTAGGGGAGTATCAACAGGCGATTGACTACTTCCAACAGAGTTTGGAGATTTCTCAGCAGGTAGGCAACCGCGTGGGAGAAGCTTCTTCTCTGGGTGGTATGGGACAGGCTTACCTTTCCCTAGGGGACTACCAACAGGCAATTGACTACCACCAGCAGAGTTTGCTGATTGAACGGCAGATAGGCAATCGCAAGGGAGAAGCTTTTTCTCTGGGTAGTCTGGGGGAAGTGTACCGTTTCCTAAGGGACTATCAAAGAGCGATTGACTTGCAGCAACATAGTTTGGAAATTTCTCAGCAGATAGGCAGTCGCCTGGGAGAAGCTCTTTCTCTGAACAATCTAGGGTTAGCCCTGTTCCAATCTGGTAATATCACAGCAGCTGAGACTAATCTCAAGCAAGGGATGAAGGTGTTTGAATCTTTACGAATCGGATTAGAGGATACCCACAAAATTTCCTTTTTTGAGACACAATCTGATACTTATCGCACCCTACAACAAGTCCTAGTCGCTCAAAACAAAACTAATGATGCCCTGGAAATCGCTGAACGAGGACGCGCCCGTGCCTTGATAGAGTTATTGAAACAGGATTCATCACCGCAATCAGACACACTACCTCTCGAATACCCCTCTCTTAAAGAAATTAAACAAATTGCTCAACAGCAGGATGCCACACTAGTCACATATTCACTTGCTTCCAGCAAAAAACTCTACATTTGGGTTATCCAGCCCACTGGTGAAATTGAGTTTCGCGCCGTTAACCTTCCTCAGGACACTTCCCTGGAAGAATTGGTAACCGACGGACGCGCCTGCATTCTTCAAGATCAATGTCGCAGTGATACCAATCAAACCATACCTACCATCGGTAATTGGGTCAAATTAAACGATGACCAATTCGAGGAACCCTGGCAGATAGTCGATATTGAGCAAAACACTCTCACTCTCAGACTCGAAAATTGGGAACAAGGCACAACTATCCAACGCCCAATTACTGATGTAGTAAAAATCGTCAATGCCTTCAACCGCCAACGCTTACAAAAACTCCATCAAATCCTCATTCAACCTATCGCTGACTTACTACCCAAAGACGAGAATGACCGTATCATCTTTATCCCTCACGAACAACTATTTCGCGTACCCTTTCCCGCCCTACAAGACGAGGCAGGTAACTACTTAATCGAAAAACACACTATCCTCACCGCTCCATCCATCGAAGTATTGGACTTAACCCGCGAAAAACGGCAAAATCTCCCCAAATCAGTCCAAGGTGCTTTAGTTGTCGGCAATCCTACCATGCCCAGTGTCACAACTAAAGCAGGAGAACCACCCAAACTGTTATCCAACTTACCCCATGCTGAAACAGAAGCAATAGAGATTGCCCAACGCCTCAATACTCAAGCCTTAACTGGCAATAGCGCTACCAAAGCCGCCATTCTACCCAAACTCCCCCAGGCTCGCATCATTCATCTAGCCACTCACGGGCTACTAGATGATTTTAAAGGACTCGGCATACCCGGAGCCATTGCCCTCGCTCCTTCCGGCACAGGCAAACTCAACGACGGTTTGCTCACCGCAGGGGAACTGTTGCAGATGAAATTAAACGCCGAGTTAGTGGTACTGAGTGCCTGCAAAACTGGACAAGGGGAGATTACCAGCGATGGCGTTATCGGTTTATCCCGCTCCTTAGTTGCCGCCGGAGTTCCCAGTATTATTGTCTCCCTGTGGTCAGTTCCCGATGCTCCCACAGCGGATTTGATGACCAAATTTTATCAACATCTGGCTCAAAACAACAATAAAGCCCAAGCCCTACGCCAAGCCATGCTCGATACTATGGCAGAACATCCTAATCCTAAAGATTGGGCAGCATTCACCCTGATAGGCGAACCGTAGGGGCGCACCGACGTGCGCCCTTTGTCAACCCCCTGTTGCTTGAGGCTTTCAAAGTGCAGCACCGATACTTTTCTCCAAAATATCTAGCGCCTTTGTCAAAGTATCAGGTGCGATCGTTAGGGTAGGCTGAAGATTAATCACTTCTTTCTCCACACCCATTGGTTCAAAGATTAGACCCCGTTTAAAAGCTTCATTACTAACTTTTTTAGCCAATCCCGGTACTTTGCAGGCAATTCCTTGAATCAAACCCAATCCTCGGTGCTCACCACCAATTTCTGGATAATGAGTAATCATTTCTTGCAGTCGCTTCTTGGTTATCTCTCCTTTGTCAGCAATTTCCTGAGCAAAAGCATCTGTCTGCCAATACTCATCAAGAGCAGCAGTAGCAGTAACAAAAGCTAGATTGTTGCCTCGGAAAGTACCACTGTGTTCCCCTGGTTTCCAACAGTCTAACTCAGGTCGAATCAGCACCACTGCCATCGGGTTTCCATAAGCACTTAAAGATTTAGCTAGACAAACTAGATCCGGTTTAATCCCAGCTCGTTCAAAGCTAAAAAAGGGTCCAGTTCTACCACAACCTACTTTAATATCATCAACAATAAGTAAAATCTCTCGCTCTTGAGTCATCTGAGCAAGGCGCTGGAGCCAAGGAATACTAGCAACATTAATTCCTCCCTCAGATTGCACAGTTTCTAAAATAACTGCTGCCGGTTTTTCCTGATTCAGACTCAATTCATCAAGTAGTTTTTCCAACTCATCCAGACTAGTGTCTTTTGTCTCAGGTTTTTCCTCAAATGGGACAGTTAAAACATGACCAAGGGGAATGCCAGCTGCCTTTTGATAGACTGGATTGGGTGTAACAGCTAGAGCACCTAAAGTATGACCATGGTAACCTCTAGTGAAGCAAATAACTGTTTTTCGACCAGTAACTTTACGTGCCAGCTTTAAAGCCGCCTCCGCCGAATTGGTTCCCGTAGGACCAGTAAACATAACCTTATAGTTGAGTGCTCGCGGTAGCAAAATTACTTCCTCGAAACGTTCGAGAAACTTCTGCTTAGCAGCAGTGAACATATCTAGGCTATGAGTGATGGCATCTGACTCAATATATTCAACGAGACGTTGTTTTAGCTTGGGGTTATTATGACCGTAGTTGAGAGCACCAGCACCTGACAAAAAATCTATATAAGTGCGCCCATCCTCATCTATCAATTGATCTTCTACTGCCTTAGTAAAGACGGTAGGAAATAATCGACAATAACTGCGAACTTCGGACTCCAATCTGGTGAAAATGCTCATGTTCTAAACCTTCTTTATTGCTAATAGCTTCAAGCGCATCACTTTGTAACTCTTCTACCATATATCTTGTCTACTTAACTTAAATTGACGATATTTAACTTCTACTTAATGACGCCCAGAACCAGGATATTATATGCTTTTTAGCATGGATAGTTAAATTCTAATCAGTACCAAAAACATGACACAAAGTAGCTTTACGGAAGCTGACACTGAGGCATTGTTCGACGATCAGGAAAGAGACCAACGTTTCCGCAGTTTTTGGGATCCAGAAGGCAGTCTCCACTGGGGCTATTTTGAAAATTTAGCCAACGCTCGACCTGAGGACTTCCTTCCTGCCTGCAAGCGCTGGGATGGATATATGCTACAACAAAGTGGTATTACCCCTGAGTCTCGGGTGCTGGAAATAGCCTGTGGCAATGGTAATGCCTCTATCTGGCTAGCTCAACAGACAGGATGCGAGGTTGTAGGAATTGATCTCAGCGGTAATTATATTGACAATGCTCGACGGAAGGCTAGCAATTTCCCCTCTCTGCGCGTGAGCTTTCAGAAAGAATCAGCCACTAACCTACCTTTCCCTGATAGCTCCTTTACCCATGCTTGGAGTCAAGGTGCTCTCTACCATATCCCTGAACTGAATCAGGCTTTGGCGGAGGCTTACCGTGTTCTGGGAGCAAGCGGTATCTTTCTCTTTGATGATTTGATAACACCAGTAGACGAAATCAGCGAAGCTACCCGCAAGTATGTTTATGATCGACTCTTATTCAAGCAAACTTTTAGTCTTGAAACCTATGCAAGCAACCTCAGCCAGCTAGGATTTACAGTGTTGGAGCAAAAGGACTTGAGCAAACACTTGGAAAAAAGCTATGAACTAGTATCTGAGCTAGCTCGGGAGCAATATCCAGATTTAAGCGCTGCTTTTAACAAAACCAAAGAAGCGATCGCAGCTAATGAGCTGGGGTGGTGTTTCCACCTCTGTAAAAAAGTTTAGGTGATTTCCACTTAGCATTCAGCTGACAGCTGACAGCTGTCAGCTGATAATCAGAATTTGCAACTTTGGGATGCTCCCAATTTGAAACTGGGTAAAACCATTGAGCATTCCGTTGAAAAAGGAGGCATTTTACCTAATTTTGAACCACCAACTTGCGTTAAAATAAGAGTTATAGCTCATATTTTTTATCTTATGGTTACCGAGGATAGTAATCAATCAAAAGAAAAATACATCAATATTTTAACTGATTTTGGTTTTAAGAAGCTCTTTGGCACAGAACCTAATAAATATCTCCTGCGCGATTTTCTGAATTTAATTCTACCTGAGCAACATCAAATTAAAGAGTTGACTTATAAAAAAACGAAAAATTTAGGTAGTACTCCCCTAGATAGAAAAGCTATCTTTGATATCTACTGTGAAAGTGAAACGGGAGAAAAGTTTATTGTTGAAGTCCAAAAAGCAAAGCAGAACTACTTTAAAGACCGCAGTGTCTACTATGCAACCTTTCCTATTCAAGAACAGGCAAAAAAAGGAGATTGGAACTTCAAGCTATCATCAGTTTATACAGTTGGTATACTGGATTTTATTTTTGACGACCATAAAAAAGATGAGAATTTGCTCCATTATGTAGAGTTAAAGAATCAAGATTGCAAAGTCTTCTATGATAAGTTGAAGTTTATTTATTTAGAATTACCGAAGTTTCACAAAACAGAACAAGAGTTAGAGAGTCATTTGGATAAGTGGTTATTTGTGTTAACACACTTATCGGAGTTATCATCTCGACCAGTAGCTCTACAGGAAAAAGTTTTTGAGAAGTTATTTGCAGCAGCAGAAATAGCTAATTTTACTCCACAAGAAAGACAAGCCTATGAAACCAGTTTGAAATATTATCGAGATATTAAAAATGTGGTGGATACTTCCCTAGAAGAAGGTTTAAAAAAGGGTAGAAAAGAAACCTTGAAGGAAGTTGTCAATAATATGAAGCTGGCAGGAGTTGCCAATGTGGACATAGCAAAATACACAGGATTAAGTGAAAGTGAGGTTGAGCAATTGTAGTTTTATAGTATTTCTGCGCATCATGAAGTACATTTCATTATGGTAGCAATACAGTAAAACCCGATCGCCAATGCTAAACCAGTTCTTGGAGCAACGCCTTGGTCTCTCGATTTGGAAGGTGCGTCGGCTAGCTCACTTATTATTCCTGGCTGTTTCGATCATGGTGTACAACATAGTGACCATGACTACAGCTAATTCTATATTCCTTAACCAAGTTGGAGCAGACAACCTACCTTTATTCTTTATACTAATTGGCTTAGTCTCAATTCCTGCCTATGCCTTGTTCTCCCAATTTGTTGATCGCTATGAGCGAACCGAGCTTTTCCGTTATTTTCTGTTTTTAGCGATCGCCATCACCATAGGTATGCGTTTATTGGTGAGTCTGGACACTTTGCCAGTGTACTACCTTCTGTTTATTCTCGCCTTTTTTCAGTGGGATTTGCAGAACCATATTATGTTGCCGAGCTTAATGGCAGATTATTTCTCCTCCCTGGAATACAAGCGCTATGCTCCCATAATTGCTATGGTTCAGGGAATAGGCATCCTTCTTGGCGGTGGACTGACGAGCCTACTTTCTTTGTACCTCAAACCCAGAAATATTCTCTTGGTTCTGCCGATACTATTTGTTATAGTAATTGCTCAGCTAGTTTATCTCGAACGCTCAGAACGTCCTCTAGATTCTGTAAGTGCGGATGCTTCAGTGGGGATTGTAGAAGCCTTAAAAACTTTTCCGGAGCTAGTGAAACGCTACAGAATAATCTTCTTTTTAGCTTGTAGCAGCTTCTTGTTGGTCATCATATGTATTGTCACAGAGTTCTTGTGCATGAGCATTTACTCTGAGGCTTTTACCAATGAGCAAGAATTAACTAGTTTCATGGGATTACTTCGGTCAGGAAATAGTATCGTACAGTTGTTGGTTCTTTACTGTCTCACTCGACCACTACTCCAACGCATCGGGGTAGCACGAATGAATCTAGTCTATCCACTGATGACTCTGGGGATCTTCGCAGGGCTAGCATTTAATTTTAATCTCAAAGCAGCTATTATTACTAACTTCAACAGTGATGCACTATACAAAGCCATTAATCAACCGGTTTATACTTTAAACTACAATGCAGTTCCCTACGAATTTGTCGGACGAGTGCGATCGCTAAGTGATGGCTTCTTTTACGCTATTGGTCTGACTTGTGCTGGGGTAGTGTTGTGGATTTCTGAGTCATTCCTGAGTCTACCTCAAATTCTCTGGATTGCCATTAGTTTGACAGTAATGCTGTTAATCTTGCGCTTCTTGATTGGTAACAGCTATGTCGAGTGCCTAGAGGTGGTGTTACGCTCAGATGCTGTCAATCTTGATGAACTCAGCGAAAGGTTAACTAAGTTACCACCCCAGTCTAGTTCAGTAGTCTACGAATTACTAGAGAGTGATGAGTATTATACTCGGCTTAAGGCATTGGAATTAGCTGTTGGTCTGGGAAACCCTAGTCAATTTTTAGCACCAGTACAGGCTCTACTCCCAGGGGCAGATAGCTCATTACGTCGAGCAGCAGTAAAGTTATTTAGTACGAAACCTGATCCAGAAACTACCTACTACTTTGAACAACTCTTGGACTCGGAGAGTTCCACAATGCGAGCCATGGCTTTGGAGGTTTTAATCGCCACTCAACAACTCCCCACTCAAGAGCAAATTCGCTCTCGGTTGGGGGATGTTAGCCAAGAAGTTAGAGCTTTAGCTTCTGTGGCAGCTACCCAAACTGAGGCGATAAGCAATCCACTAGTTAAGACTACTTGCGAACAGTTGTGGCACTCCGAGCTAGATACTATTAGTGGAGAGGCAATAGTGCGAGTTGTCTCCTATAGTAGTAACTCAGAACTAATTCCCCTACTCAAAGAAGTTCTTATTCACGGTACTCCAGAGGTTAAACAGGAAGGATTAGAAGCACTAGCTACCCTCGCACGTCCCGGAGATCAATCTTTAGCCGAAATCGCCACAACGGAGCTAGAGCACCCAGAGCCAGTAGTACGCGCTGCGGCTTTCAAGCTGCTGGGAATTGCCCGCAGCCAAGGTATGTTACGCTATGTGGCGATTGGTTTGGGGGATAGTGATACTCAGGTGCGTCGCCAAGCAGCAATGGCACTAGCAGCTTATGGAGAGCAGGGTTTAGTGCTGGCTCAAGACAGCTTATCCTCCCCCAATCCAGATATAGTAGAAGCTGCGATCGCAGCCATTGGACAAGTAAGGATCAAACGGGCTAGCGATATATTATTTGATTATCTCACCCCAGACTTCCAGCAAGTCGCCAGCAGCCGACAGTGGCAGCAACAGATTCCCCGTTCTGAGCCTAGTTGGCAACCCTTAATAATTGCGATCGCTGATTACCACCAACGTCTGATTCAAAAGGTTTTGTATGTACTCTCGTGTCTAGGCAACTCACGCACTGTCAACTCTGTCAAACGCCTACTTTATAGTAGAGATCAAAGAGAGGTAGCTAACGCAGTAGAAACCCTTGCCTCCCTACGTCACAGGCGCTTTGTACTGCCTTTGATGCCAGTGCTCGAACACTTAGCCAATGGAGAACAACCAGCAAGTATCCGCACCACTAATCAGTGGATGCGAACCAAGGGTTACAAGTTGCTCCTAGAAGCCCTAGAATCTAAAGATCGGTGGATCAAAATTGGCGCTCTCATTGCTTTGGCTGCTGTACCATCAGCTCTAATGAAGGATCCAGATCCTCTAGTCAAAGCTGTCGCTCAACAAATTTTCCTTCCCCTAGATCAACACCCATCTCTGAAGGATTTCTTTATGAGTCGTCTACTATTACTCAAGAATGTTAGCCTCTTTAAATATCTTTCCCTTGATGAGCTGTTACTAATTGATCAAGCTCTAGAACAAGAATACTTTTTGGCTGGAGAAACAATTTTCAATGAAGGCAATTGGGGAGGACATCTCTATATTATTGGTGAGGGCAGTGTGCGCCTAATTAAAGACATCGATGGGGAGCAGCAAGACTTGAGTTATTTATCAGCTGGTCAACATTTTGGTGAAATTGCCTTATTTGATGATGCTCCTCGCTGGAATGGTGCAGTAGCTGTTAAGGATTGTACCTTGCTGAAGTTGGAAAAAAGCCGCTTTATCAGCCTAATTACCCAACGTCCTCAGATTGTTTTAGAAATCTGCAAGTTTTTCAGTCAGCGCCTCAGAGAGACTGACAAGTATCGACTTACCAAAAAGTTACTCCCTGCCTCGGAAGTGACCAAAAATCTTAACAACACAAGTCCTTTAAAATAGTTGAATACGATATTTTTTGCTTCATTGCCGAATAGGAATTTCAATCACAAACTTGCTTCCTTCCCCTGGTGAAGACACACACAGCAGCTTACCCTTATGGTTTTCTACTATAATTGAGTGACAAATTGCCAGTCCCAGTCCTGTACCTTTTCCTACTGGCTTGGTAGTAAAGAAGGGGTTAAACATTTGAGACTTAATCTTATTAGTCATTCCTGGTCCATTGTCAGCTATGGTAATAGCTACTTGATTCTTTTCCAAGACCTTTGTTGAGATAAAAATACTGGGATTTGATGATGGGAAATGGGGATTATGCCTAGCTGAGGTTTCAGATTTGTCTATCACTTGACTAAGGCTATCACTCACTCTACTCTGAACAACGGATATATCTGGCAAACCTACAAGTAATGGGGCATGATAGTTATAGTTCTCTTCCCCATCTCCGTTACTGTCATTACTTTCGTGTTCCGCAGTTTCTAATTCCAGAGCATCCAATGCATTGGTGAGTAAGTTCATAAATACCTGGTTCAGTTGCCCTGGAAAGCACTCAATCTCAGGCAAAGAGCCATAATCTTTAATTACCTTAACCTCTGGATGCCCTGGTTTGGCCTTCAAGCGGTTATGGAGAATCATTAAAGTACTCTCAATACCAGTATGAATATCCGCAGTTTTCATACCAGCTTCATCAAGGCGAGAGAAGGTGCGCAGGGACTGCAAAATCTCTATAATTCGCTCAGTTCCCACCCTCATACTGGACAGTAACCGAGGTAAATCGGACTCCAAAAAGTCTAAGTCAATCTCCTCGATCTTGTCTTGGAGCTGGATTGGTGGCTCCGGGTAAGTTTGTTGGTAGAGCTGCACTAGTTCTAAAAGCTCGCAAGCATAAGTTTGAGCATGACTTAGGTTGCCGTAGACAAAGTTGACTGGGTTGTTAATTTCGTGAGCAACACCTGCCACCAACTGCCCCAAACTCGACATTTTCTCACTCTGAATCAGCTGAGATTGGGTGCGTTGGAGTTGATAGAGAGTATCTTCCATTTTCGTCGCCTGTGCTTGAGCGACCTGGGCATTAGCATGACATTGATGGTAAAGTCTTGCTTGATTAATTGCGATCGCTAAATGTAAAACCACCCCTTCTAGCAGTTCTATCTCACAGTCGCTCCAAGGACGTAGATGACGATGATGAATACAGCTGACTACACCAAAGTCACCGCTTTGAGTTTGAATTGGTAGGGAGAGCAAAGAAGCACAGTTGACCTCTAATAAACCTTCTGGCAAGATCTGTCCATCTAAGCTGCTCACATCATCGACTCGCAGCATCTCCAAATTTAAGATTTTCTTTAACTGCAAACTCTCAGGTGCTATCGGATAACAACCAATGAAGCTGGGTAAATCTGACTCTTTGGCTTCCTTAACAATATCCCAATGTGGTTGCTGAGTTTGAATGTCATACCAGACAAACATACATCTATCAATCTTGAGTAAGTTACGGATTTCAGTAACTGCTGTCTCGAGGATTGTATCTAGATCAAGGGAATTACGAATTTGACTGGCTAACCGGTTGAGCAATTGCGCTTCTTGAGCCAGCATTTGACTCTCAATAACTTGGGCTGCTAGCTGTTGCTTCGATTCCTGCAGGGCATTATTAGCAGCTTGGGTTACCTCAATAGTTTCATTCAGCCGAGAGCAGTACTGCCATAGTAGTAGAAAGACTATAAAAAATAGTGGTAAACAAATAATATAGATAATCCCACTGAGAACGATCGCACTGGGAAAAAAAACTCTAAGTATTAACAACCCGACCATAGAGCCACCACTTACAAGTAGGCATGCAACCAAGAACTGCCGTAGCAATCTAATTTCCATTAGTTTCTCAGTGGATAATTCAGTAATTTTAGACATGAGCTGGCGAGTGAGCTTTATACCTTTGTGAAGAAATTGGTTGCTAGATTGGGTCAGAGTGGTGTGCTAATTTTGAGAAACAAGGCAATAGGCAATAGGGAAGAGGAAAAGAAATTGTTTCTGACCTTCGTAGGGGGTGGTGCACTACCCGTCGGGCGCTTTTAAGTAATAGTAATTTAAAGCTTACAACCTAATGTATAAGCAATTGCCATCATTCAGTAAATCTAACTTTCGCTCTGGTGTCTCCATCTCTCTTTTATAGTCAAATTGAGGATTGCTTAGAAATTAATCATGGAAAAAATCTCGGCACTGGGGTTGGATGTGGGAAACAAGCGCATTGGTGTAGCAGGATGTGATGGTACTGGATTGATTGCTACAGGATTGACGACGATTGAGCGCACTAGTTTTGTCCAAGATGTTGAACAGTTGCGAGATTTGGTTGAACAAAGACAAGTACAGGTGTTGGTAGTTGGCTTGCCTTATACGATGGATGGAAACCTAGGTTCCCAGGCACGAAAAGTAAAGAAGTTTGCTCGTCGGTTGTCAGCTAACCTAGGACTACCAATAGAGTATATAGATGAACGACTAACATCTTTTGCAGCAGAAGAGTTACTCAAAGCTCAAAATTGCTCTCCCTCCCGCAATAAAGCTCTGATTGACCGCAAAGCTGCTGCTATCATTTTGCAACAGTGGTTGGATAATCGTCGTTGTGCGGGTGGCCATTAGTCATTAGTTATTAGTCATTGGTCATTTGTTGTTTGTCAAGAAATTGATATGGAGAACTTTTTGAGATTGATGATAATATAGAAAATTGCTGTATTTATACGGATTAACTCTGTTCATGAGTCTGACGCAAGAGCGCAAACACGAAATTATTAATGGCTACCAGTTACATGAAACCGATACTGGCTCAGCAGATGTCCAAGTTGCCATGCTCACTGAACGCATTAATCGGTTGAGCACTCACCTGCAAAAAAATAAAAAAGACCACGCTTCCAGACGAGGATTATTGAAAATGATTGGTCAGCGGAAGCGTTTACTGAGCTATCTTCGTAGAGAAAATCGAGAGCATTATCAATCCTTAATTCAACGCTTAGGTATTCGCGGCTAGAGAGCATTTAAGCTTATGTCTACTGAACCATCCCGTAGCTCCTTACCATTTGAACCCCGTCACAAGAGTAAAAAAAACTCTAAAAAACCATCAGACTCTCAACCCAGTAAAACTGCTTCTCCACAAAACAGCTCAGCCAAAGCTGTGAAGGAATCAACCCAGAAGAGTCAAAAAAACACTAAAACCCAATCTCAATCGGAATCGGGTAAGACTAAGCACAAAAAAAATAGCTCCAGCAGGACTTCCCAAGAATCAATGCCGATTCCTGATGTAGTCAGCAAGCGCATGGTGCGTCGGATGGCTCTGCTATGTGGAATTCCCTCAACTTTAGCAATGGCTACCTTTGTTGTTAGCTATTTTTTGGTTACTAAGATGGGTTTAGAGTTACCCCATATAGCAGTGGTTCTCGTAAGTATCGGATTCTTTGGTTTAGGAGCGTTGGGTTTGAGCTATGGTTTATTCTCCGCCTCTTGGGATGAGGATTTACCAGGGAGTATATTAGGTTGGCGAGAGTTCACGATTAATCTGAAAAGAACTACGTCAGCTTGGCGCTCTGCTAGGGAAGCTGCTAAGCAAAAGGACTAGTAAACTAAGGCACAAGGCAGTTCTAATGAAAAATTTTTCACTACTATGAACGGAAATCAATCTCTCTTGACTCCTGACTTCTGACTCCTAATTTTCAAGTGTGGTCTTTGAGACAAAGTTAAATTAGTAAATAGGCACATAAGTAATTTGGCAGGGTCTTTACAACCATGATTGTAGTAATGAAAGTCGGCTCTCCAGAAGTAGAGCTATCTCGCATCAGCCAGGAACTCAAGGGATGGGGTTTAACTCCAGAGAAAATTGTCGGTAAGCACAAAGTCGTGCTGGGTTTGGTTGGGGATACTGTTGATTTAGAGCCGCTCCAAATTCAGGAAATAAGTCCCTGGATTGAACAGGTACTCAGGGTTGAGAAGCCTTTTAAACGTGCCAGTCGCCAGTTTCGTAACGGTGAAGCCAGTGATGTGGTAGTCTCCACCCCCTCTGAATCAGTTTCCTTTGGTGAGCACCATCCTTTGGTAGTGGTTGCTGGTCCTTGTTCGGTAGAAAACGAGACAATGATCATTGAAACAGCACTGCGAGTCAAGGCAGCTGGTGCGAAATTCCTGCGGGGAGGAGCCTATAAACCCCGGACTTCCCCCTATTCTTTCCAAGGTCATGGAGAAAGTGCCTTAGAATTACTAGCAGCAGCACGTTCAGCCTCTGGTTTGGGGATAATTACGGAAGTGATGGACACTGCCGATGTCCAAAAGATTGCTGAGGTAGCGGATGTCCTGCAAGTTGGTGCTCGCAATATGCAAAATTTCGCCTTACTCAAAAAGGTTGGCGCTCAGGATAAGCCAGTACTGCTCAAGCGAGGCATGTCAGCAACGATTGATGAGTGGTTGATGGCAGCAGAGTATATTTTGGCAGCTGGTAACCAGAATGTGATTTTGTGTGAGCGAGGCATCCGCACATTTGATCGGCAATATGCTCGCAATACCCTAGATTTGTCTGTGTTACCAGTATTGCGATCGCTTACTCACTTGCCTATAATGATAGACCCCAGTCATGGTACAGGTCGCTATGAGTATGTCCCAGCTATGGCAAAAGCTGCGATCGCGGCTGGTGCTGATTCTTTGATGATTGAAGTCCATCCTAATCCTGCTAAGGCATTATCTGATGGTCCTCAATCTCTGACACCAGAGGGATTTGATTCCTTGATGCAAGAAATGGCTGTCATTGGTAAAGCAGTAGGACGTTGGAAAGAACCAGCAGTTGCTCTTGTTTAAGGAAATTCCTACTGGCGCGACACACCTAACATAAGGAAATAGGTGTAGGTTGGGTTGACTGAATGTAGGCCTAAGCCTTCTCGTAGAGTAACCCAACGCCAGTAACACGAATGTTGGGTTTCACTATCGTACCGCTACGCGGAAGCAAGCTACAACCCAACCTAAATTTTTAGGTGTGTCGCACCACTACATTCACCAAACCCACTCACAGCTTACTATTGCCTATTGCCTATTGCCTATTGCCTAGCCCGTAGCGCTATAAATTATGAATACAGTTGAGCATTTGTGGCAACCTCCACCCAAAAATTTGGTGCTCTGTGAGGATGATGTCCATGTCTGGCGTGCTAATCTTGACCTACCAGCAGCACAGATTCAACAGTTAGCACAAACCCTTTCTACTGACGAGCAGGAGAGAGCTGACAGATTTTACTTTGAAAAAGATACAAAGCATTTTATTGCTGGTCGCGGACTTCTGCGAACTATCCTAGCTCGCTACTTAGATTTGGAACCGGCACAGTTAAACTTTTCCTACGGCTCCCGTGGCAAGCCAGCAGTGGCTAACACTATAGGTAGAAAACTAGAGTTTAACTTGTCTCACTCTCGGGGAATGGCTTTATATGCTTTTACTCGTAATCGACAGATTGGCATTGATCTTGAATACATGCGTTCTATGTCCGATATCGAGCAACTGGCGCAACGCTTTTTCTCTCCCAGGGAATCTGCTGTGATTAGTTCCCTCTCTCCTCAACAGAAGCAAGAGGAATTTTTCAAAGGTTGGACTGGGAAAGAAGCCTATCTTAAAGCTACTGGTGATGGGTTAGCTGGTTTGGAAGAGGTGGAAATTTCCCTAACTCCTGGAGAACCAGCAGCACTATTGAGTATTCAAGGAAGCCAGCAGGCAGCCTCTAGCTGGTGTTTATATCCCCTAAATCCAGGAGCAGGTTACCAAGCTGCTGTAGTAGTAGAAGGACACGGCTGGTATCTTAAGCTATGGTGTATTTAGGACTTGGGAGAATAAGTCAAGGCAAACTTTTTTTGCCATCATATAGATGGAAAGAAAATCTTTTTTAGATTGGGCATATACAGCTTCTGCACAATTAGCACTTATACTAGTTTCACTTCTTAAGAATTGTTTAGATAAGACTTTTTTTGCATCATCAAAGCTTCTTGTTTTTGATTGACAATAGGCTTGAATAACACGAACCGATAAATTGTCAATTCTTTTTTGAATCCTAAGATTATTATTTGCTATAGCAAAAAAATACATTAATAATTTTGTTTTAATTTATTACTTAAATTTGAGCTAAAATCGAACTAAAAAAATGGATAAATAAGAATAAAAATTATGTTAGAAGTAGAACAAAATTTACATAAACGTTATCAACTTAAAACAAAATTGGGACAAAATGCAGGGCGTCAAACTTGGCTGGCAGTAGATGTTGAGGAATCATCCACTCAACAGGTAATCGTCAAGTTGCTAGCATTTAACCCACAGATGCATTGGGATGAAGTTAAGCTTTTTGAGCGGGAAGCCTTGGTTCTCAAACATCTCCATTATCCTCAAATTCCTCAATATCGAGATTACTTTTGTCTTGCTCAGCAGGCTGGTGAAGATTTACCTTGGTTTGGATTAGTGCAGGAGTATATTCCAGGAAACTCTCTACAACAGTTACTAGATAAAGGTAAGCGATTTCCTGAAAAGCAAGTACAAAAAATTGCCACAAATGTCCTAGAAATTTTGATTTACCTCCATAAACTTAGCCCTCCAGTACTCCACCGAGATATCAAACCCAGTAATCTAATTTTGGGTAAAGATGGACAAATTTATCTGGTAGATTTCGGAGCAGTTCAAGACCGAGCTAGGGCAGAAGGAGTTACTTTTACTGTAGTAGGTACTAGTGGCTATACTCCACCAGAGCAACTTTGGGGAAGGGCTGTACCAGCGTCAGATTTATATGCTTTGGGAGCGACTCTAATTCACCTGTTAACTGGCATTGTCCCAGCTGATTTACCCCAGCATCAGATGCGGATTCAATTTGCTAATAAAGTCAATCTCACTCCCCATTTTAACAACTGGCTAGAAAAGCTTACAGAACCAGCACCAGAGAACCGATATAACTCGGCTGATCAGGCACTGGAAGCCTTGCAATCAGGCCATACTTCCAGCTATTTTACCGAAAAAGCTAGTCAGCCTGCTGGCAGTTCAGTTAGTTATGCTCGTCTAGCAGGATTAGCTTTCCTCCAGCTATTGATTATTGGTTTTGGTGCTAGCATTTATTTGCCTAATTTTCTCCATTCAGGTAGTAAAGCTAAGCAATTTGAAGCCAAGAATTATGTTAACTCGATGAACCGTGCCCAGCAAGCTCACTTTTTAGAAAAATCAACTTTTGCTGATTCTATTGCAGATTTGAGGCTAGATATAGCAACTCCAACAGAAAACTTTAACTATTCAACTCGTGCTACTGAATCTGCTGTATTTAACTATGGAGTATCCCAACATAATAAACTAAAAAGTTATGTCGGTGGTGTTTTTATTATACCTTCTACAGAAGTTGGTGGTTCTGAGACTGAAATGACGACTATAACTATTTTGTGTCAAGCTGATTCTGCTGGTATAATTCAACCGAAAGAACCGATTTATGAGCAGGGTCAACTTGCTTGTGGGTTTGGGACAATCTATGTTTCTGGATATTAAAGAGGTTAAGAGTAGCATAATTTATAAATTAGAATAATGAGTAACGACAAATAATAAACAAAAAATAACTATGCTTCTAGAATTAGCCATTGGAGATGCCTACGGTGCAGGTTTTGAGTATGCTGATCCTGAATTCATCGAAGCTTATAATGACTTGAGTAAATACGTGCAACATCCCCGTCATCAACTCAAACCAGGATGCTATACCGATGATACCCAGATGAGTTTAGCTATTGCAGAAACTCTGGTTGCTCAAGAACCTTGGACACCAGAAATATTAGCTCATCGCTTTGTTACTACTTTTAAAAGAGATCAACGGGAAGGCTACTCCAGCAAATTTTACCAGTTTCTACTAAGAGTTGAAGATGGTTCCCAATTCCTAGCAGGAGTGACTTGGAAAAGTGATAAAAGTGGTGCAGCAATGCGTGCTGCACCAATTGGAATTTTACCTACAGTTAAACAGGTAATTGAGGCAACAACTATTCAAGCAGCAATTACTCACAATACACCAGATGGAATCAATGCTGCAGTTGCAGCTGCTTTGATGTCCCATTACTTTATTTACCAGCTCGGTGCAAAAAATCAACTGGGGAAATTTCTTGAAGCGCAAATTCCTGGTCAATGGTCGCAGCCGTGGCAGGGTAAAGTAAAATCGAAAGGTTGGATGAGTGTCCAGGCAGCAATTAGTGCAGTTGAACGTAATAATTGCCTAACGGAACTACTAAAGTACTGTATCGCTTATACTGGAGATGTAGATACGGTAGCCGCGATCGCTTTAGCAGCAGCTTCATGCTCTAAGGAAATTATCCAAGACCTTCCTGAGCATCTTATCCAAGGTTTAGAAAATGGGTCCTATGGCAGAGATTATATTATCGATTTAGACAAGCAACTGATGAGTTTTTAATATCATGTCGGCATAATTGCCCATAATAAAAACTTCTCCGTGTCTCCGTATCTGGAGTGTCAGTCCAAAATGACTCTTCACTTAGCCCTCTTCTGTCAGACTCCGAAAAATGGGGGTCAAACCCTGATTCTCTCGTTAGGTGTCGTTGGCTGTAATGAGGGAATTTCGTCAGAATTCCGGAAAGTGACAGAAGAGGGCCAAAGTCCTTTAAACATTGTGGAACAGGCTTCTAGCCTGTCTCCATCAATATAGCTGTTCGATATAAGCCTCTCTACCTAACACCTAACACTTTCTCAATCAGCTTAGAATAGTGATTAGAACCTGCTAACTGATCTTGACTCAAGGGCTAATTAAAAACTTAGCGGGTTAATTGATATCTTTCATTAAGGAATTTCTTTGATGACAGATCCAGTATCCCTGTCAGCGACAGCAATTACAATGATAGATATTTGGATGATTTTAAACTATTCAAAGGATTAGCTAATGCCTCGTGCAGTAATACTGACTGCCCTGCCTGTTGAATATAAAGCTGTCCGCAACCATTTGATAGAGTTACAGGAAAAGGAGCATCCCCAGGGAACTGTTTACGAGCAGGGAAAGTTTGTCGCAAAGGGACAGGAATGGGAAGTTGGCATTGCTGAGGTGGGGGCGGGTAATGCAGGGGCAGCGGTGGAAGCAGAACGAGCGATCGCTTATTTCCAGCCTAACATCCTCTTGTTTGTAGGAATTGCCGGAGGAATCAAAGATGTTGCCATTGGCGATGTGGTGGTAGCGACAGAGGTTTACGGCTATGAGTCAGGAAAAGTAGGAGAGCAGTTTTTTCCTCGCCCTAAAGCAGGCAAATCTGCCTATAGGGTGGTGCAGAGAGCTAAATCGGAAGCAAGAAAAGGGGAGTGGTTACAACGGCTAGACAGCACTCCTGTTCCACAACCTAGGGTGTTTGTGGCTCCTATTGCTGCTGGGGAGAAGGTGGTTGCCTCCAGAAAATCAGCTATTTTCCAATTCCTGAGGGAAAGTTATAACGATGCGATCGCTCTTGAGATGGAAGGGTTCGGTTTCTTGAGTGCAGCTTTTGCTTATCCTAATATACCAGCGATCGTGATTCGAGGTATTTCGGATTTAATTGAGGGGAAAAATGATGATTCGGTAGAACCTGAAGACATCCGACAGGCAAAAGCGTCTCAACATGCCAGTGCTTTTGCTTTTGAGATGCTAGCAAAACTAGAGAAAACCCCTTCGCTACAATCTATTGTCCCTAGGTTTACTCAGCGAGTAGGTTGGCTACCCACTGTGGCTAGCTTTGCCATTACTGCTGTCGGAGGGTTCAAATTAATAAGGGGAGAACTTGAATTGCTAACGGCGATTCTGTTAGCAGTTGGTTTTGTCAGCTTGCTCTCTATTTGCCTCTACATCTGGTTGAAGCGAAGCCGGATTGATGGGAGTGGGGATACGTTTCGTTGGTTAAGCACTACAGCCAGAAGACGAGGCGATTGGCTCTCTTTGGCTTGTTTGCCGTGGCATTGTTGATAGTTCTGAGCGTTGGAGGCTGGTATCATCAGCATAACTTTCAAAAACATCAGATTGTAGTGTTAGTTGCAAACTTTAAGAACCTGCAATTGGAAAATCGGGGAGTAACAGAGAGAATTATCGGCCAACTCCGAAACGCCTTAGCAGAATACGACGATGTGAAGGTTCATGCGCTAAACGAGGAAATAACTGAACAACAAGGTATTAAGGTTGCTCGTGCTAAAGGGGAAAAGCATCATGCAGACATTGTGCTGTGGGGTTGGTATGGAGAGTCTAAAACCGATGTCGATGTGACTGTTAAGTTTGAAGTCTTGGAAGAACTGCGTTTATTGCCTTCGGTTCCGACACAACCATTAACTCAGCCGATTGCCAAGCTGGAGAGTTTTGAGATTCAAACTCAACTCTCTGAAGAAATGAGCTACCTGACGCTGTTTACTATCGGCTTAGTTAGATATGAAGCAGAGGATTATGAAGCTGCGATTGCAAGATTTACCAAAGCACTAGAATTTGTACCGGATGCTGAGCAAGGGATTGCACAAGATCCTAACCTCGACGCACTTTACCTATATCGTGGAGTTGCCTACTTTGACAAAGGAGAATTAGACCAAGCGATCGCTGACTATAATCGAGCTCTCGAAATTAATCCTGAGTTTGCTAAAGCCTACATCGGACGTGGGGTTGTCTACTTCGAGAAAGGAGAACTAGACCAAGCACTTGCTGATTTGAACCGAGCCCTCGAAATTAAGCCTGAGCTTGCTGAAGTCTACGTCGGACGTGGGCTTGTCTACTTCAATAAAGGAGAACTAGACAAAACGATTGCTAATTACACCCAAGCCCTCGAAATTAATCCTAAGCTTGCTGAAGTCTACAACGGGCGTGGGTTTGCCTACTACACAAAAGGAGAACGAGACAAAGCGATTGCTGATTACACCCAAGCCCTCGAAATTAATCCTAAGTACGCTGATGCCTACACCAGGCGTGGGATTGTCTACTCCGACAAAGGAGAACTAAATAAAGCGATCGCTGATTTCAACCGAGCCCTTCAAATTAATCCTAAAGATGCTCTTGCCTACAACAACCGTGGGAATGCATACTCCGATAAAGGAGAATTAGATCAAGCGATCGCTGATTTCACTCAAGCCCTTGAAATTAATCCTGAGTATGCCTTTGCCTACACCTTCCGTGGGATTGCCTACTCTGATAAAGGAAAATTAGATAAGGCAATCACTGATTACACCCAAGCCCTCAAAATTAACCCTGAGTATGCTAGTATCTACACCTTCCGTGGGATTGCCTACTCTGACAAAGGAGAACTAGACAAGGCCATTGCTGATTACACCCAAGCCCTCAAAATTAATCCTGAGTCTGCTGATGACTACTACAATCGTGGGAATGCCTACTCTGACCAAGGAAAATTAGATAAGGCCATTGCTGATTACACCCAAGCCCTCAAAATTAATCCTAAGCTTGCTGAAGCCTACAACAATCGTGGGAATGCCTACTCTGATAAAGGAAAATTAGATAAGGCCATTGCTGATTTCAACCAAGCCCTCAAAATTAATCCTAAGCTTGCTGAAGCCTACAACGGGCGTGGTTATGCCTACCTTAAAAAAGGAGAACTAGACAAGGCCATTGCTGATTACAACCTAGCCCTTAAAATTAATCCTGAGTATGCTATTGCCTACAACAACCGTGGGGATGCCTACTATAAAAAAGGAAAACTAGACAAAGCACTTGTTGACATCAACAAAGCTCTAGAAATCGATGCTGAGTTAGCTGTTGCTTACCACAGTCGAGGAGAAGTCTACGCCAAGTTGAGAGACAAGCAAAAAGCAATTCATAATTTCAAAAAGGCTGCAAAACTCTATGCTGAGCAAGGAAATACGGCTAAACGGCAAGAAGTATTAGAACTACTGAAGCAACTATAGCAAAGTTAAAGATAGGATTTAGGCCAGTTACAATATCTGGGCTCAAACTTGGCACTTTATATATAGGCGCACACTTTTACCATTATGAAATAATAATAGCACAAAATAACAGCACCATCGAAAGAGTTTAACTTGCGATACCCAGCTCATAATGAACTGCCAAGATCTCATCAGCTTGTACAATTGCCATTGCATATTCACGCCCCTGCAAATCGGCAAATTCTACTAAATAAAGAGATGATTCTTCCTCGTATATTTCTACAATAGTCCCAACCTGACCGATTGGTAATTGTTGAATGGATTGATATTCAGGCTCTAGCAAAGTCAACTACTGAATCGGAATTGGTTTCAAGTTGACAATAGTATCCAAGAGGGTTGGTGTTGTCATTTGCCTTGTTTTTTGAGAGTTTAACTCACACTTCTGGCTCAATTCCCGCAGCTCTTAATTGTGCTATCAATTTCTCAGCACGCTGCTTTTCTTGCTCAACTAACTCGATTCCCCAAGGCAGCATTTCCCCATTTTCATCCCACCACCGCAACCAATAACCTGTTCGATTCATCTTGGTTCCTTCCCATACACCCAGAAATAAACCTAGACTCTCCACCCAATAGTGATTCTTCTCATTAGGTTGTTGCAGCTTGTAACGTCCATTGGAGTCAAGCTGATACATTTCTAGCACTCCTTCCTCTGGCTCAAAAATGCCGTATTGCGGTACTTGCAGCACCTGTTCATAAAAAAACCACTTCCCAGGAGGATAGGTTGGTTTAATCGAATATTCGCTTCCTTCAGTTTCTGAGAGAAACTCCATGACAATAGAGGGAATCTCCCCTTGTAGGCGTGGCGTATAACTGCGATTAACTTCCTTCTGGGTAACCGAAATCCGAGGCACGTACATCCAATCCGGCGCTTTGACCACAATTTTGCCATTCATGGTGGCACAGACACCGTAGTTAGTGGCGACTAACATATCTTCTCGCAAGCGCCCCGCTTGTTCTAAACTCTCATTTAGTGCTACGGCTAATAAAGGCTGAGCTATATTGTCCACAGGATCATCGGGTAAGGGAAAATCATCAGGTAGTTTCTCCCAAGTGATTTTATACTCAGCTGTTACAACTGGCATAGTGTGTTATCTCCCTATCCGTCAGTCCTAACGTGATTGTAAATGAATGGCACTTAGTTAGCGATTAGCTTCGCTAGTGCCCTAGGCAATCGCATCTCGAATACTGGCACAATCGTAACTGGCAAGATGCCAGTTCCACTCCTTAATGCAAGATAGAAACACTCTTACCAAAGTCCTTTAAACATTGTAGAACAGGCTTCCAAACTGTCTCGCTTAAAATGAAGCCGAAGAAATAAAGAAACCTAGGAGGAATCCGAGAATAGTTGAAAAGGAAACCGAACCACCTCCGAGTTCATAGGCTTCCGGCATCATAGTACTAGCTAACATTGCCAGAATTGCTCCACCAGCAACAGCCTGAGCTAAACCGATAAATAACTCAGGAGTGCTATTTTTTAAGGAGTACCCAGCCGCAGCACACAAACCGCACAAGACAACAACTCCAATCCACAAACCCAGAATCTGAATAGTTTTAGTTCCTGCCTGCTTCATGCCCACTGCACTGGATAAGGCTTCTGGAAAATTGGAAATAAATACAGCCAGCAAAAATGACCAGCCAAAATGATTTTCCCCCACATTCATGCCAATCACCGCAGATTCAGGAATATTGTCAATCAAAGTACCGACGACAATTGCTAGAGGAGCAGAACGGTGCAGCAATTCCTCCAGAGTATTAGGATCCTCCTTAAGTAAGAGATCTAGCTCTACCTGATTTGTCAAATTCTGCCGCCAACGATCTAAATTATGTTCTGCTGCAACCCGTGAATCAGTAGATAATCGCAGTCGCCGAGCTAAAGAACGGCTGATTGCCCAGGCTATATGAGGAGACAAAGCTAGTACATTGTTAAAGTTTTTTTGGTTGAGTTGATACAACTCCATAGGAGTGCGGGCAATAACTGTCGCAGAGCGCGGTTCTCCTGTCAACAGTGACATTTCTCCGAATACTTCCCCTGGTCCCATTTTATTAACCAATTTCCGGTCTTTGATCACTTCCGCTTCACCATTGACAACCATGTAAAAATGGTCTCCTGGCTCTCCCTCCTGACAAAGTATGTCTCCTGGTTGAGCAAAAACTGGTTGGAGGAAGGGAACAATCGCTTGTTTCTCCCGCTCCGAAAGATGTTGTACTACCTCAATATGAGCAATGCGGTTGAGAATATCCGAGGTATGTTCTTGACGATGTTCAAAGAGGTAACGACGGCTAGAAGCAGGTTTGCGCAAGAATCCACCATGCTGATCAATATATTCCGTTAAGCCAGTAAACAGAACACCACCAAGGAGAAATCCCAAGAGGAGAGGCAAAAAGCCACTCTGTCGATATACAGGTAGGGTAATTTCAAAAGCGATCGCTGAGAGCAATGTCCCACTACCAAACGCCATAATGGCAGCAGAAATAGTTCTGTTTGGTTCCCAAAAAACACCGACACAGGCTCCTAAAGCTAAACTTGAAGCCCCCAGAACCCCCTGTAAAAATGCTGTAGTTGACATAGGCAAACCGAAAACAAGAGAAGTTGCCAGCTTGATCTAGACTAGTGGTTAATTATGGTGATTACCTCTATCCTCCTACCCAATACTGCAAAGAGACAGAGTTTTTGGCTGCGTCCATAATAAAATGAAGTGGATCCAGGAAAGAGGTATAGGGTGTCACAGGGGACACAAACCTGGTAAATTTACCGAGTATCAGCAAGCAAAATTTATTGAGCAAGTATGAAAGTCCTGGTTATAGGCGGCGATGGGTATTGTGGTTGGGCAACTGCACTCCATCTTTCCAATAGAGGTTACGAAGTCGGCATCATGGATAGCCTGGTGCGCCGTCATTGGGATATGGAGATCTGTGTTGAGACTCTCACTCCCATTGCACCGATTCAACAACGCCTTCAGCGGTGGAAGGACCTTACTGGTAAATCGATTGATCTGTTCATTGGAGATATCAATAATTACGATTTCCTGAGCAAGGGGATGCGTGAGTTTGAGCCAGAAGCAATTGTTCACTTTGGCGAACAGCGCTCAGCTCCCTTCTCCATGATTGACCGTGAACATGCTGTACTAACTCAAATAAACAATGTCGCAGGGACGCTGAATATACTCTATGCCATGCGAGAAGATTTTCCAGATTGCCATTTGGTCAAACTGGGGACAATGGGTGAGTACGGTACTCCCAATATTGATATTGAGGAAGGCTACATCACCATTGAACACAATGGGCGTAAGGATACCCTACCTTATCCCAAGCAACCGGGCTCTTTTTATCACTTAAGTAAAGTCCACGATAGCCACAATATCCACTTTGCCTGCAAAATTTGGGGTTTACGGGCGACAGACCTGAATCAGGGGGTTGTCTACGGTGTCCTGACGGAAGAAACTGGCATGGACGAGCTATTGATTAACCGCCTAGACTATGACGGTATCTTTGGTACTGCACTCAACCGCTTCTGTATTCAGGCTGCCATTGATTATCCCTTGACAGTTTATGGCCAAGGTGGCCAAACTCGTGGCTTTTTAGACATTCGAGATACAGTTCGCTGTGTCGAAATTGCGATCGCTAACCCACCTGAAGCTGGTAAATTGCGTGTCTTCAACCAATTTACTGAAATGTTCAGTATTGCGGATTTGGCAGAAATGGTCAAAAAAGCTGGTACAGCTATGGGGTTAAAGGTTAACATCGAGCATCTTGAGAACCCTAGAGTTGAGCTGGAACAGCACTACTTCAATGCCAAAAATACCAATCTTTTGGATCTTGGTTTACAACCTCACTACCTCTCAGACTCTCTGCTCGATTCCCTGCTCAATTTTGCCACTAAGTACAAGCATCGTGTCGATAAAAACCAAATTTTGCCCAAAGTTTCTTGGCGGCGATAGCAGAGCAGACAATAGACAAGGGGCAATAGCAAGAGCTCTTGCTACCCTTTGTCTAAAGAGACAGTATCTTAATCTATCGAATGAAGATACAACAGACGATTCTTTTAGTGTTAGTGGTGCTACCTGGTTTCGCTGCTTCTACTATAAGTTCCTATTACTTACTTCCTGAGTGGGTAGCATTAGAGGCTGCCTATCAACATTACCAGGAGCTAGCTCAATCTCCATCATCAACAATGCGTGACTTATCCATTGCCCAAGCGGCGGAGCACAGGCACAGAACAAATTGTTTTGCTGAAGGAGTAGGAGTTTTATTAGGTGGTGTAATTGCAGCTATTGGTATTCATGGCATCTGCGTTACAGGCAGGGGAGCAGGGAGCTGAGGAGATATATTCCCGATTCCCAAACAACGAACAACGAACAACAAACAACAAACAACAACCACGTTGAGTCGAAAAATTGGATAATTTATTTTTGGCAGATCCTTTAGCTCTTAGCAATCAATTATGCACATAGCTCTATTCACCGAAACTTTTTTACCTAAAGTTGATGGCATCGTCACCAGGCTGCGCCATACAGTAGAACACTTACAGCGTAAAGGCGACCAGGTGCTAATTGTATCCCCAGATGGTGGGTTAACAGAATACAAGGGAGCCAAAATTTACGGAGTTTCTGGCTTTCCGCTACCTCTGTATCCAGAGTTGAAATTGGCACTGCCAAGACCATCAATTGGTGTAGCTTTAGAAGAGTTTCAACCGGACTTGATTCATGTGGTTAATCCGGCTGTATTGGGGTTAGCTGGTTTGTACTATGCCAAGACAATGCAAATTCCTTTGGTAGCTTCTTACCATACTCATTTACCCCAGTATCTCCAACACTACGGACTGGGGATGCTGGAACCTGTTATGTGGGAACTAATTAAGGCAAGTCACAATCAAGCTCAGCTTAACTTATGTACCTCCACAGCCATGGTAGAGCAATTGAGAGAGCACGGCATAGAAAGGTTAGATTTATGGCAACGGGGAGTAGATACAGAGACTTTCCAACCTGAGCTGGCATCACTAGAAATGCGATCGCACCTTTCTCAAGGACACCCAGAGAGTCCTTTACTCCTCTATGTAGGACGTCTTTCCGCTGAAAAAGAAATTGACCGGATCAAACCCGTGCTAGAAGCCATCCCCGGTGCTCGTCTGGCTTTAGTTGGTGATGGGCCCCATCGCAGTGCCTTAGAAAAACACTTTGCTGACACACCGACTCACTTTGTTGGTTACCTCACGGGTAAACCTCTGGGTTCTGCTTTTGCCTCTGCTGATGCCTTTGTCTTTCCTTCACGAACAGAAACCTTAGGATTAGTCCTCTTAGAAGCAATGGCAGCGGGTTGTCCAGTAGTGGCAGCACGCTCTGGAGGCATTCCCGACATTGTCACTGATGGGGTTAATGGCTACCTATTTGATCCTACAGATGATCAAGGTGCGATCGTTGCTACCCAGCGTCTTCTAGAGCAGCAAGAGGAACGAGATAGCCTACGTCAAAACGCTAGGATAGAAGCAGAACGCTGGAGTTGGTCAGCAGCAACCCGTCAACTGCAAAATTACTATAGAGCAGTGATTGCTTCCCAATCAATGTCAGCAGCGGCGTGAACTACCCGGTGCTAACCGGATCAGGTATAGCGTTTCGGAGACAGGCAAGATGCCTGTTCCACTAAGCAACAAGAGCCTGAACAAGAATGCGCATGAGTAGCTCTAGATCATCGGGAACTCGATAAAGATTTAATCCTTGCTCGATTTCTTTTGTTTCTCGATACAAACGACCAAATTGCCAAATAGTTCCAGTGGTTACCGCACCGAGCAGAACTGATTGTTCAGGAGTCCTATCCCACTGGTCCAGGGCGATTATTTCTGCTACAAGTTGTGTAAAGCCATAGTCTAGATCCTCGCGCTTGGCTTCAATTACTAGCAACTCTGTTTGACTTCTGAACAGGTAATCCAAGTAACCTTGTAATTGCTCATTAATTTTGATAGAGTACTCAATTCTCAATTGAGCTTTAGTGTATGCAACTAACTGCAAAACTACCTGTGAAATCAAAACTTCTCGACGAGAGGTTTCGTTGCTCAAATCAACGTAAGGAAGCACTACATCAATGCGATTTTTCAGATATTCTAAATGTTCTAATTCAAGCTGATATTGAGGTAATTGCAAACGCTTGCGAATCAAGCCATAGCCAAACTCATTGGCTAACTCATCGGGACGAATCCTTAATTCAAAGATTTTACTAAATGTATAGGATTGATTCGGATCTAAAATGCCCATCTTGCTCACCTTCCTCGCTTGCTAGATTCTACTTCGGGCTTGCTGAATAAGTAACAAGCGTCTTACGACGCAGGCAATAGGCAATAGGCAATAGTGTAAAATACCACGTCGAAAAAGAAAATGAGAAACAAGTCAGCTTCCTTGCTAAACTGCCTTTGCTATTGAAAACATTACTGGTATCAGATACTGAGACAAGGTAAAGGCATCTACTCCTAATTCTGTCCGCTCCTGAGCTGCCAAAATCCCAGCTTGGGCATGACACCAAGCAGCCGTTGCTACCCTTTCTGCCACTGGCTGCTCAGCTCTGGCTGGTTGCGCTAGTAGACCCCCCAAAAGTCCGGTGAGTACATCCCCACTACCCCCACGAGCTAGGGCAGGTGTGCTCTCGGGAATCAGCAACAGAGCATTTCCTCGATTAGTTATCCTGCCTTCCGAACAGCACGAAGCTATTGCAGTTCTAGCTCCCTTCAACAAGACAATTGCACGACTCAATTGGGCAGCTTTGCACACTGCACTTATTCTATCTGGTAGTAGTTCTGCTGAGTCAGGAAATAAGCGCTTGAACTCTCCTACATGAGGGGTTAACACTGTAGATGCTCGACGAGTCAATAAAGTAGGAATAGTTCTCAATTGAGCCAGGATATTTAAGCCATCAGCATCTAACACCAAAGGACATGCAACAGTTAACACCTCTTCCACTACCCCCTTGGCATCCAAAGTTAAACCAGGGCCACAAGCGATCGCACTATAATTACTCAAGTTAACTATTTCTGGTAACTGTGCGATCGCTCCTGTTGGTGTTTCTGGACAACCAATAATTAGCGCTTCTGGCAGCTGGCTTACTAGTAAAGGTTTGAGAGATTCTGGCACAGCAATGGAGAGCATCCCCACACCACTAGCACGAGCTCCTAATCCCAGTAAAATTGCTGCTCCAGAATACTGCTTAGAGCCACCAATCAACAGTAAATGTCCCTCTTGGTACTTGTGAGTTATTTGTGGACGAGGTAAAGGTAAACAAGCTTGAGCGACGGTTTTAGTCATCCGTCGCACTTCTGGTGTTTCTCCCAGCACCGATTGGATATCCTTTATCGGGATATCAAAATCAATTAACTCTGCTTCACCGATATACTCTAATGCCTGATCCTGTAGAAATGCCAGCTTCCATAACCCCAAGCAAAAAGTGTGGGTAGCTCGAACAGCAATGCCCAAAACTTCCCCTGTATCCGTATGCAAACCAGAAGGTAAGTCAATACTCACAATTGGTTGGGACCATTGATTTAACAGCTCAACAGCCTCAGCAATGGTACCAGAAAGCGATCGCACTAGGCCAAAACCAAACAAGCCATCAATGATCAAGTCACAGGGTTCTAAAGGCTGAATTTGCTCATAACAAGGAATACCCAAACTGGCTGCATACTGGGCATGGTGGGAGGTAAGTTCTTTAAGCTTCGTAAACGGACAGTAAATCTGTACATCATAACCTTGGAAATGTAACTCACGAGCCACCACCAAAGCATCACCACCATTATGGCCGGGTCCAACTAACACACCAACTCTAGTTTCTCGAAAAAGAGGATAAAGCGATCGCACCCGACGAGCAATTAATCCTGCTACCTTTTCCATCAACGCCGCCACTGGCATCCCTACCTCAAAGATGCGCCCTTCAATATCGCGCATCTGCTGAGCATTTACTACTACTTGTTCAATCTGTTCTCGTAGATGTTTACCTTGCATAGTTACCAGTTTTTGAAGAGCAACTGGCAAGATGCCAGTTCCACAATCGATACCCCACACCCTACACCCTACACCATCACTTCCTTTGGAGTGTTTCTTCAGAGCACCCGACGGGCGCGGCGGCACCCGCTATGAATGGAAAAAACAAGCCAAACTCTCTTCCCTCTTGCCTATTGCCTATTGCCTTGTTTCTTCAGAGCAGTAAGTCACTTGTTATCCAGCAGGTCAATATCCTCGTATAGTAAGTTAATAGGAAATTTTAGTTCAATGCTCGACAGTTCAACCTGACAATCGTCTGGATTATCAGAGCTACTAGTATAATGGTAGAGTTCCCATCTTCCGTTTTTGTTTAAGCGATAGCATTCTACACTCATTTGCTCCGGGTCAATCAAGACATATTCTCGTAATGTTTCAATACGGCGATAGTGTTCAAATTTTTTGCCACGGTCAAAGGCTTCTGTTGTGCTAGAAAGTACTTCTACAATTAGACAGGGATAACGAATATAATCTCTGGCATTATGGTCTCGGTGATCACAAGTAACTGATACATCTGGATAGTGAAAAGGACCTTGTTCTGTAATACCAACTTTGGCATCGCTACTCAAAGTTTTACATTGTTTACCCCGCAGGTGTGGTTTAATTAAAGCCACTAGATTTACAGCAACTTGGTTATGGGGAATAGTGCCCCCACTCATGGCATAGATCTGACCATCAATATAGCCGTAGCGGGTGAGTTGCTCTGCTTCCCAGGCTAAATATTCCTGGGGGGATATTTGGGGAGTGTCAAGTTGAGCAATCATTTTTTTATCTTCCAAAGAACACTCTTGCATTCATGCCATGGGATTGGAGATAATTGCTCCATTGCTCTGCTAATCCTCGATTATCAAACGGACCAATAGCCACATGGGGGCCCCTTGGAGCAGTTCTTTGGCGAACCCCATTGGGAGTAGCACCCAGCTGAACTACCTGAGCAGCAATATTTGGTAAGTCTCTTTGTGCCCCAGGAATGACGACAAAATAGAGGCGATCGCGAGAGGATCTTCTAGGAGTAGCATTACTAGCTCTAGTAGGTGGATTTGGTGCTTGGTAGTTATACTCTCTCTCAGAAGCTGGGTAATTGGAAGCAGGTGGAGATAACGGTGAGTCGGGGAGAGAATAGGGTGAGCTTTGGGGTAACGACAAAGCTGGGGGTGAGCTTAATGCGGGTACAGATGAAGGTGATGAAGTTGGTAACTCTTCCCCAAAGATTATTGGTTTGTTAAGGGTTTGAGCACTGGCTGAAGTAACGGGACTACTCAACCCAATCCCTAACAATAGTATGGGTATCGAAGATGCTTTAGTTACTAGTGCAAGAACTAGCGGGTTATTTTGGTTGTGCTGTACTAGAGTCATTGGGAGCCTGAGTAGGTTTAGGACATGAGTTGATCTTAATAGGGAACTTACGAACAGGGAACAATTTTTGAAATGAAGGTGAGCAAGATGGGCATTTTAGATCCGAATCAATCCTATACATTCTGTTGATTTAACTAACGAAACCTCTCGTCGATAAGTTTTGATTTCACAGGTAGACAAAATTCTTGTAGTATGTTATATTACAAAAAATGTGCGTCCTAACCATCAAGGTATTTCCTAATGCTTTTGCACAAGGAATACAGGCTGTTGTAGTTCAGCCAGTAAGGGTAACTCCTATGAATAATTCTCGTCTCATTAAAATCAGTAAATATCTTAGCAAGCATCTAAGACACCAACCTGAGCGGATTGGCATTCAACTTGCTCCTGGTGGCTGGGTTAGTATTGATGAACTCCTGAGTGCCTGTAAAAAGCACTCCTTTCATCTCAATCGGACTGAGTTGCACGAAGTAGTTGCTAACAACGATAAAAAACGTTTTTCTTTTGATGCCACAGGCACTCTTATCCGTGCTAACCAAGGACATAGTGTAGAAGTTGATTTGCAACTAGAACCTGCGATTCCGCCAAAGGTGCTCTATCACGGTACAGGACACCGAGCAGTTGAAGCCATTCTACAGCAAGGTTTGCGTAAAATGTCACGACATCACGTTCATCTATCCACTGATATGATAACAGCTCAAAAAGTAGGGGCACGGCATGGTCGTCCAGTAATCTTGATAGTAGATGCAGCAGGAATGCAAGAGGATGGTTATAGCTTCTACTGTTCCGATAATGGGGTATGGCTAGTAGATAATGTTCCACCACAATATCTTCTCACAAAAAACAAAAAACAACAAACAACAAACAACAAACAACAAATTCTTTATCCTTGATCAATTATGAGTTCAGGATACTTTCGTAGCCAGAATAATAGTTCAGCTAATAATCAGCAAGGTAAAGGTTTACTAGGAGCCGGTTGGCGACCATTTACTCGACAATTAGATTGGGACTTTTTATGGCATCTAGTCTCAAATGATACCTGGGAGTTAACGCAAAAAACTCTTGATTTTGCTAGTGATTTAGCAGATGCTCTCGGACGTAATGATTATGCTTGGTGGGCAAATATCCTAAGTGTTTTTTCAGAAAATACGCGCTATGAACTAGACGAATTTTGGGACTATATTACTCCCAAACATCCTGCACCGGATTATCTCGATCGCCAAGTTTTGATGACTGAGACTCCTGTAAGCAGACTAGTCAGCCGTGATAGTATTCCTATTGATTATGTACTCAATCGTCTGCAAGAAATAACTGTTTTTAAGATTCTCGATTTATTAGGTAAGCCAGAACTGATTACCCAGGAATACGATGACCGAAATTTTTATTTACCTAGCCATCGGTTTGTCAATTGGGAACGCTTAGAAGTCATGGGTACTGTTTTTGCCTATTGGTCTGAGCACGAAGTTTGGCTACAAATAGATAGTCTTAACGAAGGACGGAGAAAGTACAGTCTAATTGCTAAGGAATTAGATTCACTGGTGAATAAAGCTACTTACGGCTTGGCTGTCATGCTTAGTGGTTATCAAAGCCGTGTGGGACAGATTCATAGTCAGTTCCCTATTAGGACATTTTCTCATGATATTCAAAGCTTTACTGACGCTGTACAGCAAGCAGTTTTTGACCAAAATCGGCTAGCTGTACTAGTAAGTGGTGAACCAGGAACTGGTAAAACTGCCTGGACACAGGCAGTAGCCAAGGAAATTATGGTTCCTCTAGGGTATGTAATTTTTATCCTAGACCATGATGGAGTTGAAAATTTTGTACCACCCAGTTACTTAGAGCGGATTTGTCTGATTATTAATGAGGCTGATAATTTAGCTCAGGATAGAGCTAGTTTAGTCGCTCAAGGCAATAGCAAGACAGAACATATTCTGAGCTTGCTAGATGGCACTTTGTATCAGAGTGTAATTGACGAGGCAGGAATTCAAATGCGACAGAAGTTAGTCGTGTTGATGACTTGCAATACTACAGAAAGATTAGATCCAGCAGTTTTACGTCAAGGTCGAGTTGATTTGAGTTATGAATTTACTCAGCGATTTGTCTAATACTCCCCTCAGCGGGTGACAACAAAGCGTGCAAAGGAGACAGGGTGTAGGGTGTGGGGTGTGGTGAAAATAAAGGTACCTATCACTGCATGAGTGAGCCCTATCAACTCTCAGAAACCTGATGCAATCGTCTATTACCCAATTCAATCTTCTTTACTAACTCTTGCGTTGCTCGTCTTTTTTCCCTACACCCTACACCCTACACCCCACACCCCGCCTACTTTTAAAGTGTTTTGTCACCCCTTGAGGAGCTTTATAGTGTTACCTACCCCCTCTCAAAACTTGGTTAGCCGTCAAGTTCAAATCCGGGAAAGTTGTAGAAGTAATAGTCTGATTACCTCGGAGTAATTGAATTTCATACTCTCCATCTACTAGAGTACAAATAGAAAGGGTAGGTTGTTTGGGCTTCCCAATATGCCGGATACCACCTAGTCCCGCGTAATCTGCAATCCAGTATTCTCGAATACCTAAAGCCGCGTAGTCTTCCACCTTACGAGCATAATCATTTTGCCAATTGCTACTAACGACTTCCGCTATAAACTTAATCGAATCGCCATTGGTTAGAACCGATTGCTCAAACCAAAGTGGCTCTCTAGCAAGTTCTGTTTGATCAACAACTGCAACATCAGGTCGAAATGCGGTCATTCCCACGTCAGCAGGGCGAAATAGTCCTCGTTGAAGAACAAACCAAGGTAAGCCTATTCTATCGATCTGAACGCAAACTTTTGTAGTAATAAAGGCGGCAACTTCTTCATGTTGACCTGTTGGTTCCAAATCAAAAATCTCTCCATCAATCAGTTCATAGCGGTTATCACTACCATAACGGTCAAGAAACTCGCTAAAGCTGAGGAGCTTCTGTTGTATTGTTTCGTCGATTCCAAGGGTCATAGGTTTGAGCCCCAATCAATGCCTTGACTTTACCAAATTTGAGTGTAAATCTGCAAAGATTGTAAGTGTTTGCATAGGTTTTGCGATCGCTTTCGTACTGGATTTGGGTTGGATCCAGTACAGTCTTAATGTAAGGATAGGCTAGGTAAATGACTTGTTAGGCAGTATTTTGATTTCCTTTTTCACCAATTAGGTAGATCACAAATAAAATTATGACGAGTGCATCAACAACTATTGAAGTACCTGCTTTTGAAAGATAACCCAAACCTAATGTGAGGACTAATCCGATAAAGAATATTTTACTAGATATGGCTACGATGAGGATCAATTTGCGAACCGATTCGTTGTAAGCGCCATAAATCAGCATCAGTCCAACGATGCCTACTAGTGCTCCCCAATTGCGCACTATGATTTCATTCACTGAACCAGAGACAGTCTCACCAAATATCATGTTAAGTATGTAATTTGGTGCAACTGCAGCGGTGAAAATCGTACTCGTTAAGATCCCAGATACGAGCATAATCCACTTAATATTCTTAGAGACTAGGTTCATCTTCGGAAATGTATAATTTTATATAGCTTGAGTATGAACAAATCGATATCCGACATCATACTGCCTTTGTCGGCGTAGATATCCATACTTTTGGTCCCATATTCCTCTTTGCAAATCTTCTTGCAGGCTAGATAAACCATTGGCAAGCTCATCAGCATCAATCTTGGCAAATGAAGAGATATTATTGCGAATATTGCTGTCAAGGTAAAGCTCTGGTTGTGCCCAACCAACTGCTGCAAACGAATCTGATAAATCATGGGGCAACAAGAAAGGAATCGTATTTACCACATGATCTACAACTGTTTGAATCTCCTCAATTAACTGTGGAATTGGCAAAAACGTAGATTCAACATCTTTGACAAGTGAGGGAAAATACTGTGTTAACCAGAAGCTAGAAATCATTGCTGGATCGTAAGTGAACAAAACTATTTGCCCACCTCCTACAACCCTATGAATCTCACACAAGGCTTGCTGATAATCCTGAAAATGGTGGAAAGCAAGTATGATAATTGCTGCATCTACTGCTTGATTGGGTAAAGGCAAATTCTCAGCAGCTCCATCAATCCACTCAATTGCAGGATGCGCGATCGACTGACTCCGCATTGTTGCTGACGGTTCAATTGCCAAAACACGATACCCATGCTCAGCCAGAACAAGTGCGTAAGAACCTGTACCAGCACCGATATCTGCAATGGTAGAAGCTTGTGAAGATGCCAAAATATCCAGCAACTTTTCAGCAATGCGTGAATCACTTCTTCTGGTTTGGGCGTAAGTTTTCCCAATCACGTCGTAGAGCGCCATTCCGTCTCCTCGAATCGTCCCAGTAAATTGAGCTAAACCGCTAGAAGCCTTGCTCCGTAATTGTAAATGACAATAGCGCAGCAGTTTTACCTACCCGCTCTCAATACTTCCTTCTAATGTCATTACCCATTACTTGTTATTTCAAGATGTGTCTAAGCTTAGTAGAGCTTCTGCTTCTTGTTGCGAAGGATTGCTGAACCTGCGCCGAAAGTACCGATTGCAAGGAGACTTAGAGTGGAGATGGGTTCAGGGACGTTGATTGGAGCAGCGGAAAAACTAACGGGTAATTCACTATCTTCCGGACCGAAATTTTCAAAACCTGATACCAATGGTGGTGCAGAAAAAACCTCAAAATAACCTGGAGGCTGCAAAAAACTAGCAAAAAACACATTAACAAAGTTTCCTCCGGAGGTGGAATAGCCAAAACCATCACTTGTTAACTGCTCAGGATTAAGACTGATTAAATTGTCAAGTTCAAAAGGTTCGTTTCCCGGTATTGAAGTTCCTGTAGGTTGCAAACCAGTAATTATTTCGTTATTTCGCGTACCAGTAATTTCAGTAATTTGGTAAAAACCCAAATCGTCAGGAATATCATTAGTCGTTAAAGTACCACTGGCATCTACACCATCAACTGAATAACTCCAGTTCCAAATTAAAGCAGAGGCAGTTTCTATTTTCCCAAAAAGCAACCCAGATGTAGCCGTAACAACTGTGATAGATACTATAATTATATTTTTCATAAAAAAAAATTAATCAGAAAGTAAACGCTACCATGACTGCTAAAATTAGTCAAACAAAAAGTGCGATAGCGCAAGCGCTATCGCCATTGCGAGAATCAAGATCTACCCCACCAAACAAAACTAAAACGTTGATCCTGCCAAATCACCTTTTATCCACTCAAAAATTCATTCAGTTGAACTGATCTAGAGGTAGGATAGGATTGGTACTCAAAATTGGGAGGATTTAAAGGAGTCTTCCTCATCTGGAGAAGCAGTAAAGCAAAAATTGCCCCAATAAGACTAGCCCAGAAGAAACTATTATCTGATTTTCGTTTGGGAGGTTGGGAAAAATCCCGCTTAAAGTCACAGTTTAAACATCTATAGAGTCCTTCTTTACTCTGGACAATAGATTTTTTACCGCAATTTGGACATTCAGTTTGTTCTGTCATTTTGCACCTCAGTCTAATCTGAAAATAGGAGTCAGGAGTCAGGAGAGATTGATTTTCATCCATTCGTTGTGAGCTTCCGCTCATGGCAGTCTGACTTGTAAGTAGGGAGCAGGGAGCAGGGAGTAGGGGAAATTTCCATATCGAAAAAGAAAATGAGAAACCAGTCAGTTTCCCTCTAATCCAAGCAGTTATTCTCTACTCAAAAGTTCGTAAGCTTTACCTTGTCTAGTGCAGCGCGGCAAAAATAAACCGTCAGTAAAAAAAAGTGAACAAGCTTACTAAACAAGCTTTCTTGCCTTCTGCCTTCTACCTTCTGCCTTCTTGCACTAGCTTCTGATTTTATTCACCAAACCTTACCTAACGCCTAACACCTATATGATCATTACTGTGACTAGTCCTCTCAAGATCAGTTTGAGATCACTCAGATGCAAACTAAAAGGTGATCTCGAAACCAGCAGAACTGATCTAAAATTGATCTTGACAATCGGAAAAATAGTGTACAGCAGTGCCGACGCTTAAAGCCTCGCGACTGGGAATAGCCAAAATTAGGCAAGCTAGAAATGAAAAGGGATGGAGTTGGAATGTCGATGAAGACGACACCTGCTTGGTGGAAGCTAGCAAGGTTTTAGAGCCTAACAAAAACTGGTTTCTAGATAACCCCTATGCGGAAGGTATCTCAGGAGGAACTTGGAAGAGGTTTCTGGGAGGGAAACAATCTATTAGTGCAGCCGCCTTCAAAGCCTACTGTCAAGTACTAGGACTAAACTGGGAAGATGTGGTTGAGCGGCGCAGCTTAACCCCCACGAAGACTCGTCAAGATTGGGGAGAAGCGATTGACATCTCTACTTTTTATGGTCGCACCACAGAACTAGCTCAGCTAGAGCAATCGATCGTGGTTGAGTGTTGCCACTTAGTCGCTGTGCTAGGTATGGGTGGGATTGGTAAGACAGTACTTGCAGCTAAGCTGGCAGAGGAAATTCAGCAATCTTTTGAGTACTTAATCTGGCGTTCTCTACGTAATGCTCCACCTCTCCCAGATATCTTCGAGGATTGGCTTAAATTTTTGTCTGATGGACAACAAATAGATTTACTAGAAACTGTAGATGGTAAGATTTCGCGACTAATTGAATATTTACAAGCACATCGCTGCTTGCTAGTACTAGATGATTTGGAAGCGGTGATGCGTAGTGGAGAACTAGCAGGACAATATCGAGAAGGCTATGAAGCTTATGGCAAGTTAATTAGGCGAGTGGGAGAAGCAAGGCATCAAAGTTGTTTGCTCCTCATCTCACGAGAAAAGCCGATAGAAGTTTCCTCTTTGGCAGGGACGACTTTACCAGTTCGGGAGTTGAAATTGAAGGGATTACAACTCGAAGATGCCAAAAAAATCTTGGAGACTAAAGGTGTCTCTGGTTTAAATAGAGGTTCTGAAGAACTAATTCAGCTATATAGGGGTAATCCCTTAGCTTTAAAAATAATTGCTACCACAATTAAAGAGATATTTAATGGTGATATTTATGAGTTACTAGACCAAAGTACCTTGGTTATTGGTGATATTCTGCCAAATGTTTTAAATCAGCATTTTGAACGCTTATCTGCCTTAGAAATGGGCATTGTTTATTGGTTAGCGATTGCTAATAAACCTATATCATTGCTGCAATTGAAAGGGAATATACAGTTTTTTGAATCATCATTATCTAAATTAGTACCAGCCCTGGAATCTCTCAAGCGACGCTCCCTACTGGAAAAAGCCTCAAGTAGAGAAGGAAATGAAGTGATTTTTACTCTCCAGCCAGTGGTAATGAAATATGTTCTTAACCAATTGATTGAACAAGTCTGTCAGGATATAATGGCCACAGCGGCAACTCAGTCAGTCAATAAATTGGGACTCCTCAGGACTCATGTCTTGGTTAAGGAACAGGCTACAAAAGAGGTAAAACAAATTCAAATTCGCCTTATTTTAACACGGATTGTCGATAGGTTATATCTAACCTATACTGGTACAAATCCTCTAGAAGAACAGCTAAATGAGATTCTGGTTATGTTACAAAGGCATTCATCCCAAGCAGTAGGATATGCCAACAACAATATTCTCAATTTACTAGATGCGATCGAGGGTAAATTGCAGCAACAATGATTCATCCAGGTTTATTACTACAAAACCGCTATCAAGTTCTGCAACCACTGGGAAAAGGGGGATTTGGTCAAACCTTTGAGGTGGATGATGGTGGTATAGTCAAAGTTTTAAAAGTTCTGAATCTAGAGCGTTTCTACACTAGAGAAACCTACCAAAAAGCAATATCTCTATTTCAGCGAGAAGCAGCAGTTTTAAGTCGATTAAATCATCCTGGTATTCCTCGAGTTGAGCCAGATGGATATTTTACCTTAGCTGAGGACAGTGGCGAGATACTGTACTGTTTGGTGATGGAGAAAATTGATGGCATTAATTTAAAGAAGTGGATGAGGAGTCGGGACAATCAACCGATTACTCAAGAACAAGCTATTGCCTGGTTGGAACAACTTGCAGATATTTTGACTCAACTCCATCAGCAGGACTTGATTCACCGGGATATCAAACCATCTAATATCTTACTTAAACCCAATGGACAATTAGTCTTAATTGACTTTGGTGCAGTTCGGGAAATTACAGATACCTACTTGCAGAAACAAGCCAAGAATGTGACGGGTACCGTGATTATTTCCGTAGGTTATACACCACCAGAGCAGGCGGAAGGTCAATCTGTGCCGCAATCTGATTTTTTTGCTCTTGGACGTACCTTAGTCTATTTATTGACAGGTCAACATCCCACCGATTTTAATAAAGACACCCGAACTGGTAAACTATCTTGGCGAGATGGTGCTGCTCAGGTTTCGACAGAGTTTGCTGGCTTAATTGACTACCTGATGGCTACCTTTCCCGGTAACAGACCTCAGACGCCACGAATGATTAGGCGCTGCCTCAAGGATATCACCACTCCTCTCTTGGCACTTGCTGATACTCCCAACGACAAAAGTAGCACCGCATCTGCATCAGTTACCCACAAAGAACAATCTTTTCCAGCTAAGACTTCTAGCTCCATCCCTAAAATATCACCAACTAATCCCTGGCAAAAAGTTCAACTGCGTCGTACTCTCTCTGGACATAAAGACATCGTTAGAGCTGTTGCTATTACTCCCGACGGTCAAATTATGGTCAGTGGCAGTTACGATAAGACTATTAGGCTGTGGGAGTTACCCTCGGGCAAATTACTACGAACTCTTTCCGGTCATACTCATCGAGTTACTTGCATTGCCACCAGCCCAGATGGTAGGCTCCTGGTCAGCAGCAGTTATGACAGAACTATCAAACTCTGGGAACTACCCTCCGGAGAACTGCAATATACTTTCCCCAGGCACTCAGGAATAGTTCGATATATTGCTTTTAGTCCCGATGGTCAAACCCTTATTAGCACTAGTGATTCAGAAATAAAACTGTGGGTTGTCGGTACTAGCCAGCTGTTACGTCCCTTGACTGGAGGTTTACTCTCAGCTCGGATAGGCACTTTTAGCCCAGATGGTAAGACTTGTATTATTGGCAGGTTGGATGGTAACTTAGAGCTGTGGAATCCTTACAGTGGTGAACGACTGCGGGTACATTCTAGTCGCTCCGGTGGAATTACCTCTATTGCCTTTAGTGCAGATAGCCGAACTCTAGCTAGTAGCAGTGGTAGAACTATCGAGCTGTGGGAGCCACATCTTAATAAGCGATTGTACGCCTTTTCGACACATTTGAATCGGATAACCTCCGTTGCCTTTAGTGCAGATAGCCGAACTCTAGCTAGTGGTAGTGATAAGATCATTGAATTGTGGAATTGGCATACCGGCGAACGATTGCGCACTCTTTCTGGACATTCTAATTACATTCGCTCTGTGGCTTTTAGTCCGGATGGCTCTTTGTTAGTTAGTGGGAGTGATGACAAGACAATTAAGATTTGGCAGCTGTTTTCTTAGGATGATACCAAAAATTAAAAGTCATGTCAGAGATGAGCAGCCAAAATCACATTTTTTAATTAAACCTTTACCCCTTCAATCTCCTCATCCGTTAAATCATACAATTCCCGCAACTTCTGCAACTTTTCCTCACTGGGTTGCCAGAAACCCCGTCCATATCCTTCTAACATCCTGCCGACAACATTGCGAAATGCTTCCGGATTCGCCTCGCGCAACTTTTGTGCCATTTCTGTATCTAAAGCATAGGTATCCGCTGCTTGGTCATAAACCCAGGAATCGGTAAAATCAGTTGTACCTCCCCAACCAATTAAGGCTGTCATTCGTTGGGAGATTTCATAGGCACCACCGGAACCTTGATTTGCCATAGCTTCCGCCCATTTGGGATTGAGTAACTTGGTGCGATATTCTAGTCGCAGTAAGTCCTCCAATTGACGGGGGGTGGTATCTTTAGAGAAGCTTTCGACAAAAGAGGTGTTGACTTTTTTACTCCCTTGCTGTTCTGCTGCCCGCTTTAATCCTCCAGTATTGGCATAGTATTCCTGAATGTCAGTAAGTCCATATTCTACTGAGTCGATTTCCTGGACAATGCGATTAGTAGTTTGTAATAGCTGGTTGAGGATTTCTGGGCGAGCTGCACCCTTATCTTGTCTACCGTAACTAAAAACATTGCGATCGCGCCAGGTATTGCCTAACTCTTCTCCTGATTCCCAGTTACTATCCACTACTTGATCATTTACTAAGGAGCCAAAGTCGCCAGCTGGGTTGGAAAACAAGCGTGCTGAGGCATTCTCTACCCCTTGGGATTGCAAGGCTAGAGCATGTTTGCGGATAAAATTTTGGTCTTCCGGCTCCTGTAGTGCTGCTGCTCGCTGGAACAAATCATCCAGTAATTCGAGAATATTGACAAAGGTATCCCTAAAAATACCAGATAAGTTTGCTAATACATCAATACGAGGATGTCCTACTTCTGCTAAAGGCTTCAACTCATAACGAACAATTCGCCCTGTACCTTCCTTGACTGGTGCCGCACCTACTAATTCCAGGAGAATACCCAAAGATTCTCCCTTAGTTTTAATGGCATCTAATCCCCACAACATGACTGCTACAGTTTCGGGATACTCCCCATTTTCTTCTAAGTGTTGGGCGATAATTTTCTGAGCAACTTCTCTTCCTCTTTCATAAGCGGCAGGGGAAGGCATGCGATAAGGATCAAGGGCATGAATATTCCTTCCTGTGGGTAAGACACCACAACCATCCCTGAGTAAATCCCCGCCTGGTGCTGGGGGAATATACTCTCCATTAAGTCCTCGCAATAGGTTGGTTATTTCTTCCTTGGTTTGAGATAATAGGTCACGGATTTGTAAGGCTTCCTCTAACTTGGGGGTTTTACCGTTAAGGTCAAATTGTTGGGTTACCTGAGCTTTATCTGTGCCCACTGCCACTGCCTTAACCACTTCTTCCGGTAACTCTTCCCCAAAATATGCCTGAAGATAAGCACTCAGCTGTTCGCTATCTGGTGCTTCACCCAAAGTGTGCAACCCTGAGGAAAACAGACGTTGTTCTACTAGTTGTAGGTAATCGTACAGTTTTACTAAATAGTCGTTGAAGCTATGATCACTAAACATGCGGACATTTTCTGGAGTAAAGGCAATTCCTAGTCGGTGAGCATCCTCGAAGTTACAATCTGCCTCCAAGCCAGTATCGACAATCTTCTTGCAGATAGCTTCCTTCAAAGCATAATTTTTCTGGGGATTCTCCCGATACTCGGCGATTAAATCCCGTAGTGCCATCAACTCTTTATATAAACCAGCACGACCATAGGGTGGTACATTATGGGAAATCAGCACTCCATAACCCCGACGCTTGGCTAACATCGACTCGGAGGGATTATTGGCTGCATATATATATAGATTAGGCATATTCCCTAGGAGAATATCAGACCAAGAGTAGCCCGTGTTACCCAAGGGAGAACCGGGTAACCATTCCACGGTGCCATGCATGCCGAAGTGAACTACTGCATGGGGATTAAAATCATTTTGTAGCCATTTGTAGAAAGCTGCATACTGGGGATGGGGCGTTAAATCTCTTTCAAACATCAGCCGCATCGGATCACCGGCAATACCCAGAGGTGGTTGAACACCAAGCCAAACATTCCCCAACTCTACACCACCAACAAATAACTCCTCCCCATAGGTTTTGATGCCAGTGTCGCTCAGGGATTGCCACTGTTTCTCAATGCGGGTAGATAGTAGGTATCCCAACCATTTTTCTAGGGTTTTGGCATTAACCGTTGTTGGTTGTTGGTTGTTGGTTGTTGGTTGAATTACTAGTTCATCTGCCTCTTTTACTCTACGGATTAATGCTTCGCCATCTGTTGGGAACTCTCCGATGTTATAACCTTGTTCTTGGAGTGCCTGGAGTAATTTAAGAAGCGATCGCGGTACATTGAGTAGAGCAGCAGTTCCAGTTGCTCCATATCCAGGGGGGAAGCCATACAAAATAATGGCAATCCTACGGTTTGCTGGAGGTGTTTGCCTCAGGGCAATCCAGCGCTTAACCCGCCCAGTTAAACGTTTGACTCGTTCCGGAATCAGATAGATATCTTCTCCCACTAAGCCACCTAGAGGAACAGTATCAATTGCGCCATCTAGTTCTGGTAACGCATATAATACGACAGATTGCAACCCCCCAATACCTTGCCTTGTCCAAGAGTAAATATCTTGAATTAGCAGCGGTGCAGCAATAATATAGGGGATATTCTTGGCAGTGAGGATCTTTTTCGCTACAGCCACCTGACGCCCTGCTTCCATAGAACCAGCTGGTCCTCCTACCAAGGGAAAACCAATCGTAGAGACAATGGCATCTACCTCTACAGCTTCTGGAGAAAGGGAAAGAGTTTCCCGATTACCCTGCTGACGTTGGGCAGTTTCGTAGCTAGAAGTCAGCCAATCTCGCACCGCAACATGTCCTTCCACCCCATTGATAAAGATAGGTAGCGGAATCAGTCCCGCTTGTTCAAAATAGCGAATTAATTGGGGAATGTAGGGTTGTTTGGTGATGACATGTTTGCGATAGAGGAGAATGGCGACAATGGAGAATGGAGAATGGAGAATGGAGAATGGAGAATTGGGAATTGGGAATTGGGAATTGGGAATTGGGAATATCTCCCTTGTCTCCCCATCTTCCTTGTCTCCCTTGTCTCCCTCATCTCCCCATCTCCCCATCTCCCCACCTCCGCGTCTCCCCCTTTGATACCATTCCAGGTATTGCCGTGGGGATTCAAAGTAACCGTCGTAGTCGGGATGCAGTAAACCCATATTGGGGGTTTCCACTGGGGGAGGAATTGCTCCTACTTGTAACCCTAAATATTTCTCGGCAATTGTCCAGAACATTGAGGCAACGTTATCGGAACCGCCAGCATTCCAGTAACCATAAATAATCAGCCAGTTGCGCAAGTCTTGGACTTTTTTGGCAGGAATATATTTTAATAGCTTGGGACCAGTTTTCAAGAAGCTGAGGTAACCTGCAAGACGATCCTCTTCCCGCCCACTGGAGAACTTACTGAGAATGAATTTAATTGGCTTGGGCATACCTTTGGGCTTATCCCCAATTTGAAAAGCACCGAGCTGGGTAAGACTCATCAGTTCTAAGGCTGACTCAAATACCAACCGAATAGGGATAGATTGTACCCTTTCCCGCAGCCACAAAACTTGGTCATAATCAAAGATAAGACTACAGAAGAAGACATCGGCATCTTGGAGTGCTTCTGCAACTGTGCTAGGTTCCGTCGTGAGGGAGCGATCGTTAAAGACTCGAATATCTAATTCAGAACAGCGCTTTTCTACCAATTGAGCAGCTTTGCGGTACAACTCAGAGTTAAACGATTCAAACCCGGTAATCAAGACTATGCGTTTCATGCCCCAAGCTCGAAATATTTCTTCATCTTTTATGTTACTGAACCTGAGTTCAGGATAAGCTAAAAAAAGCGGCGGAGAAGCCAAATCCTATTGCAAGAGTGCCTATTGCCTATTGCCTAGTTTCTTCAGAATCACCAATAGTAACGAACTAGGTCAGTATAAGCAAACAAGGCGTAACTGAGTACCACAACAATAGCAAAGACTATTACTACCCGTGGGCGAGGTGAAGGTATAATCATCTCCCTTATTCCCATTGATACTGCTGCTCCAATTGCAAAGCTGGCGCTGAGTACTTGGTAGGGCCAGTTTAGTGCTAGGATCCCCATAATGCCCAAAATCCATCTGATACCTAGGCTCATCATACAAAAAAGCATCAAATGCTCGACAAACTCAGGTGGATTGTATTGTCTTGCAAGAACCAAAGTGCGCCACCAAAATTGCCAGGGTCTCATGGTTAATTATTAGACTATTCAAGAGCAATTTTCAATGTAACAATTTTCAATGGTCTGAAGAAACAAGGCACTCTTGCAATAGGGAGTAGGGAGTAGGAAAGAGGAAAAGATATTGTTTCTTTGTCTCCTCCAGCTCCCCACACTTCGACAGCTCCACACCTCCTCCTATCCCCACAACCGACGCCTAGGGGAGCCGCCTAAACGCTTATGGGTGTCTAGAAGGAGAGTAGGAATATCAAGCTGTTCTGGACACCTAGGCAAACAGTCGCCACAGCTAGTGCAACGATTACCCTTGCTTCCAGGAAACCAATGACCAGCATTTTCAAACATGCCATAGCGGTATTTACCAAAATCAGTCATTTCGTAAGCAACGGCAAGATTCCGCAGTCGCAGGACTTCTGGAATCTGAATATTTTCTGGACAAGGTAGGCATTGATAGCACTGGCTACAACAATCTGTTCCCAATGCATCTGTTAGTTGAGCTTCTAGACGAGAAAATGCTTCAATCTCCATAGGTGTTAAGGACTCATCTCGATTGGCAACAGCTAAGGGTTCTTTTAGTTCAGCTGGTATTGCTGGTCCTATACTTAGAGTAGTAATGCGGCGATCGCTCAATAAAAACCGATAATTGAGTTCTAATGGTGAAAAAGGATGGCACAGCATCTTCAGTTTTGCTGGTGGGGTATAGAGCTGTCCTCCTTTATCTGCTGGGGAGATAATGAAAATACCTAGGTCTTTTTGATGGGCTAACTCTACTGCTGCTGCATTGCGCACAAAAAAATAATAGTAATGCAGGTTGACAAATTCAAATAAATCTGTATTAATCGCCGCCAGAATCACCTCTAGCTGAGCGTGAGTAGAGAAACCAACATGTCGGACATAGCCCTTTGTCACTGCTTCTTGTACTGCTTGCATACAGCCAGTGGGGGATTTAACCCAAGCGAGATGCTCCCAGGTGTTGATGCCATGAATTGCCAAACAATCCAAATAGTCAACTTGTAGACGCTCTAAGGATTCATAGAGCCACTGGCGCATCAAATTGGCATCAGGTGTGGGTGGCAGTTTAGTCGTGATATATAGCTGCTTTCGTGGTATTGGTAACTCCGTTTTGAGGATATTGCCAAGATACTGCTCACTTTTGCCATAACCCCTAGCAGTTTCTAGGTGATTAATGCCTCTAGCAATCGCCTCTTGGACAGTTGTTTGAGCTTCTGATTCAGAACCCAAGCAACGCATGGTTCCTAAGGAAAACACAGAAAGCAGCAGATTAGTTTTCCCAAACCGTCGGTAACGCATTTTGAATTAGCGCAAGAAGGCAGAAGGCAGGAGGCAGAAGGGAAGAAAGCTTGTAAGGTAAGCTTTTTGAACTTTTTTCAAGCTTTGGATTATTTCCACCGCGCTGCACTAGCGCGTTAGGTAAATCTAAAATCTAAAAATTTCTTATTCCTCCTTACCAGTTCGATGTCCTTGTTGGTGGGTAAAATCATCTGGTCGGATGTTGGCAACAAAATCACGGAAGGCACGACGTTCTTCTTCATCAGCGTCTCTATCAACTGGGATAGATGCTTCGGCAACCACTTCTTCCATTACCCAAATTGGGCTGTTGGTACGTAAGGCGATCGCAATCGCATCACTTGGTCTAGCATCAATCTCTTTTGTTTCCTCACCCTGACGCATGCATAAGATAGCATAAAAGGTATATTCCTGAAGCGAGTGAATAATCACCTTCTCCAGACTCATCTCCCAACTATCAAAAAAATTAACTAGCAAATCATGGGTAAGAGGTCGAGGAGGCTTATGTTGCTCCAAAGCACTGATAATTGCCTTTGCCTGATCTTGTCCGATATAAATTGGCAGGGCACGTCGTTCTAAAGAATCCTTCAGCAGCACTATTGGGCTGCGTGTGACGGCATCTAATGCAATTCCAGCAACTCTCATTTCAATCATCAGCGTAGCCTCTAGAACAGTTTCGGCATAGGGGGTATCAAAACTAAGCGTTAAACTAGTACTGGATAGATTAGAAGTTAAACCAGCATAGCCTGCTCTTTTGTAATCTTGTCACCGATCAACCGTAAGATCAGCCATTGAAAACCTAACTCATTAAGTAGGAATCAATAAGGAAGTCTTCTCCAAGTATGCCGCAGTCTCAGGACGTTTGTTTTCAGACTTCACGAAAAAAACACATTAATGATGCATTAAAGATGCATCAGTTAACAGCAAACCAACCCAAGCTCAGGAGTTTAACCCCAATGTTTACAGGATTAATTCAAGCTCTGGGACAGATTCGACCGCTGGGAGGCGATCGCCTTGAGGTTTACTGCACTGGTGATGCCTCAAAAGCTATTTTACAGGATTTAGCAGTTGGTGACAGTGTGGCAGTTGATGGCATCTGTCTGACAGTGGAGAATATTTTGGTTAATGGCTTTGTCGCAACAGCTTCTGATGAGACGCTATACCGGACAACCCTTGGGCAACCACATCAGGCAGCTCCTTGCGTTAATTTGGAAACATCTGTCAGAGTAGGCAGTAAACTGGGAGGACATTTTGTCACTGGTCATATTGATGGTATTGGCTGCTTAAGAGAATCTGTACAAACTCCTAACTCTTGGGAAATGTACTTTACAGCAGCCACATCATTTACACAGCTATGGGAACAGCAAATTGCCCGCTATCTCGTAACTAAGGGTAGCATTGCTGTCAACGGGGTCAGCCTCACTATTGCTGATTGTGACCCTCAAGGTAGTTGGTTCAAAGTAGCAGTAATTCCCCACTCTCATGCCCAGACAAATCTGAGTTTGTTAGAACCTGGTAACTGGGTGAACCTAGAAAGCGATATTTTAGGCAAGTATGTCGAAAAATTGCTAGGTCATCAACGACTAAGCTCTGAACACCTAGAAGCGATTTCACCAACTTTTTTAGCCGAAAATGGCTATTTATAGTGATCCTATCTAAAATGGGGAGCTGGGGGGATGGGGAGATGGGACAGCAGAGAGTAGAGAGAAAAATGATTAGTAGTCATTCCCAATTCCCAATTCCCAATTCCCAATTCCCAATTCCCAAACAACAAATCCCGTGCAAATTACTTTTTTAGGAACAAGCTCCGGAGTCCCGACGCGATCGCGTAATGTTTCTAGTGTTGCCCTACGTCTACCTCAACGTGCCGAAGTCTGGCTATTTGACTGTGGTGAAGGTACTCAGCATCAACTGCTCCGTAGTGACCTCAAAATCAGTCAAATTAGACGTATTTTTATTACTCATATGCACGGGGATCACATTTTCGGTTTAATGGGACTCTTGGCTAGTTGTGGTTTGGCTGGTAACCCCAATCGCATTGATATTTATGGTCCTGCTGGTTTAGATGAATATCTCCGTAGCTCTCAGAAGTACTCTCGTACTCATTTTTCTTTCCCTGTCAAGGTTCACTCTGTAGCACCTGGGGTACTATACAAAGATGAGGAATTTATCGTCAGTTGCGGTAACCTTAAACATCGTGTCCCAGCTTACGGCTATCGGGTAGTCGAAAAAGATAGACCAGGGCGCTTTGATGTAGCCAAAGCTACTGCTTTAGGCATTCCTCCTGGACCAATCTACGGCAAACTCAAACGCGGCGAAAAAGTTACTCTTCCAGATGGGCGTCAGATTCGCGGTTCCCAGCTGTGTGGTGAACCAGAAGTAGGTCGTAAATTTGTTTACTGTACGGATACCGTTTTCTGTGAAGAGGCAGTAGAACTTTCCCAGGAAGCCGATATTTTAGTTCACGAAGCTACCTTTGCTCATAAAGATGCTCAACTAGCTTTTGAGCGCTTGCATTCCACTTCCACGATGGCGGCACAGGTTGCCCTAAGTGCAGGAGTTAGGAAACTAATTATGACCCATTTCAGCCCCCGCTATGCTCCAGGAAATGACCTTGTTTTAGATGATTTGCTTCAGGAAGCACGGGCAATTTTCCCATCTACTAAATTAGCCTACGATTTCATGACCTACGATGTACCCCGACGTCGTAGTATCGAGTTAAGAGTCTAAGGCATTGAGAGAAATAAGTTGAACAGTACGCTCAAACCTTTATAGCATAAGAATTCTGCCACGAATGAAAGAAAAATGGTAGGATTTTTTAAAAAAGAATGAATACAGTTGATTATCTCCGTATTAGCTTAATTGATCGCTGCAACTTTCGATGTCAGTACTGTATGCCGGAAGGAACAGAACTAGACTACATTCTGCGGAGGGAATTGCTCACTAATGAGGAATTGCTGAGATTGCTGCGAGAAGTGTTTATTCCTGTGGGATTTAGCAAGTTTCGCCTTACAGGAGGTGAGCCACTATTGCGTCAAGGGGTAGTGGATTTAGTCAGAGAGATTGCCTTGCTTCCTCAAACCCAAGACTTGGCAATGACGACTAATGGGTTTTTATTAGCTCCCATAGCACAAGAACTTTACGATGCAGGTTTGCGGCGGATCAATATCAGCCTCGACTCCCTGGAGCCAGAGACTTTCGAGAAAATTATTGGCAATCGAGGAAAATCTCGTTGGCAGCAGACTTGGGCAGGAATTCAAGCTGCACATAAGGTGGGATTTGAGCCCTTGAAGCTGAATGTAGTCGTGATTCCGGGGATTAATGAGCATGAAGTACTTGATTTAGCAGCTTTGACCATTAATCGCCATTGGCACGTCCGCTTTATTGAGTTTATGCCAATTGGCAATACTCAGCTGTTTGGCGAACGTGCTTGGGTGCCTTCAGAAGAATTGCGGCACCGTATCCGAGAGTGTTGGGGTTTGAGCGAATCAACAGTCCGAGGTAATGGTCCTGCTGATGTCTTCCGCATTCCTGGTGCTAAGGGGACTTTGGGATTTATCAGTCAAATGTCAGAATGTTTTTGCGATCGCTGTAACCGGATGCGTTTGTCTGCTGATGGCTGGCTGCGTCCTTGTCTGCTCAATGAATCTGGTCAAATTAATCTCAAAACTGCTCTACGGAATGGTGTAAACATTGCTGAACTCAGAGAGCAAGTACGTCAGTTATTGCTAATTAAACCAGAAATTAACTTCAAACAACGAGATTCTGGAACTACCGATGCCTACGCTCGCACTATGTCCCAAATTGGGGGTTAAAGAAAGAATGCTCAAGGCTATTAACTCTTAGGGTTTAGCCTTGGGAGGCTTTAATGAGCTGATCCACAATTCTACTAAAATGAGGACAATTGCAGGAGGATCGACCGATGACGATCGCAACCAACCGACGAATGACTCTTGAGGAGTACTTGAACTATGATGATGGGACTGATACCCGCTATGAACTGGTTAATGGGGTATTAGTTGAGATGGGTGCTGAAAGTACGATTAATACTCAGATAGCAGTTTTTCTGCTACTGTACTTTGCTCAGTTGAATATTCCTGCTTATCGTCTTGGTATCAAGCAAAAAATCGCCGTCAATAGTACAACAGTAACTGCCCGCGAACCTGACTTGATGATTCATTCCGATCCATCAGCCAGAGCTATCGATGATGCGCCTCAAGCCATTGTCAAAGTAGAACACCCAGCTCCAATGTTAGTCGTCGAAGTCGTTTCGCCAGGGAAACCCGGTGATGATAACTACGACAGAGACTATATTGACAAGCGCCGGGAGTACGCAGCACGTAGCATTCCCGAGTATTGGTTAATAGATCCACACCGTCAAGTGGTTTTAGTGCTGATACTCCAAGGGAAATCTTACCAAGAGCAACGTTTCACTGGAGCAATGGCGATCATCTCTCCCACTTTTCCCAATCTCAATCTGACAGCTCAACAAATTCTTAATGCTGGGAAGGGTTGTTGACCTTGGGCATCCGGTTAAAATGAGGACAATTGCAGGAGGAGCGACTGATGACGATCGCACCCAACCGACGAATGACTTTTGAGGAGTACCTCAACTATGATGATGGAACTGATACCCGCTATGAACTGGTTAATGGGGTATTAGTTGAGATGGGTGCTGAAAGTACTATTAATACTCAGATTGCGATGTTTCTAGTTGCAACCTTCCTCCAGATGGGAATTCCCTACTATCGATTAGGTATCAAACAACAGATTGCTGTCAGCAGTCGTGAAGTTACTGCTCGTGATCCGGATCTAATAGTGCATTCTTATGAATCGGTTGAGGCAATCGAAGGACTCAAACAAGCTTTACTCTATGCCAATATGCCTGCTCCAGCACTGGTGATAGAAGTCGTATCTCCTGGTGAACCTGGGGAGAAAAACTATGATCGAGACTATATTGAAAAGCGCCGGGAGTATGCAGCCAGAGGTATTTCTGAGTATTGGTTAATCGATCCCCATCATCAAGTGGTTTTAGTGCTGAGACTCCAAGGAAAATTTTACCAAGAGCAACGGTTCACTGGAGCAATGGCGATCGCTTCTCCCACTTTCCCCAATCTGAGTCTGACGGCAGAACAAATTTTGAAGGCAGGTCGGTAACATTTGACTATTGACCAATGATCAATGACCAATGATCAATGACCAATGACCAATGACCAATGACCAACTTGCTTAGACTTTCCGTGAGTAATACTCAACTACCAGTAGTTCATTGATTTGTAGTGCCACCCACTCTCGTTCGACAACACCATTGACTTTGCCGGTAAGAGTATTCTTATCGAATTCTAAATGGCTGGGAAGATTTGCCAAGCCTGGATATTCTAGATTTTGTTCTACTAGACGCTTAGATTTGTCCTGGTCTTTAACTCCAATCACGTCTCCAGGACGGCATTGATAGCTGGCAATATTGACCACCTTACCATTGACTGTCACATGACCATGATTTACTAACTGACGAGCAGCAGGAATCGTACCTCCCATCCCCAGGCGAAAGATAGTGTTATCTAGTCGCATTTCCAGCAGCTGTAACAAAGCTTGACCAGTAGAACCTGTTGCTCGACGAGCTTTAAGAACATAGCGAATTAACTGCTTTTCCGTAACTCCGTAGTTGAAACGGAGCTTCTGCTTTTCTTCAAGTCGAATCGCATATTCCGAGCGTTTCCGGCGAGCTTGACCATGCTGACCTGGTGGGTACGACCGACGAGACGACTTACGAGTTAAACCAGGCAAATCGCCCAGACGGCGCACAACCCGCAGTCGCGGGCCTCGATATCGCGACATATAGCTTCCTCTTTCGTGTACTGACTAAATTTTTACCCAAAAGTTTAATTATACAGCCTGTTAGACAGTAATTGTATTTTACTCCCTACTCCCTAATTTCCAATTCATCCTTTTCTACGCCAAACATCAATTCCTTCCCACTTGATAGGTAGTCCAGTTTTTTGTGATAATTCACAGCGCTCGAGGTAAAGACGGGCGGCTATATCTTGGTCATTTATCTGCAAAACCCGCTCGAAACGTTGCTGTGCCTCAGCAAAATCTTGCTGGTAATAGAGCCAAATACCGTGTTCAAAATCAGTGTGGGTTTTGTTTTTGAGTTGTTGGAGGGTCTGAGGATCACCGTCATAAATTTCAAATACAGCCACAGGGTCTTGTTTTCCTTTGATCCTAACTCGGTCAAGAAATCGGCAAGTATACTTTTGAGGGTCATCTAGCTCAGACAGGGTTTTAACACTAGTGATGATACCTGCACTGTAGAGTTTAGTTAAGCCTTCCAGGCGAGATGCGAGATTTACCGCATCGGCAATTACTGTGCTTTCTAGTCGCTCTTCCTCTCCAATAATGCCCAGCATCATACTGCCGCTATGGACACCAATACCAATGGTGATGGTTTGGCAGTCACTGTTTTGGCACCGTTGATTATAGCTTGCTACTTGCTGTTGCATCTCAATTGCTGCTTTGATAGCATCATCAGCAGTTTCAGGGAACAGAGCCATTAGTCCATCACCAATATATTTATCAATAAAGCCGTTGTGCTTACGAATGATTGGACCAACCTGGCGCAGATAGGAGTTGAGAAAATCAAAATTCTGCTGAGGGGATAAGGTTTCTGAGAGGCGAGTAAATGAGCGAATGTCGGCAAACAGAATAGTCATTTTTGCCTGCACTGAGTCTCCGAGTTGGGCATCGGTGATGCTTTCTTTTTGCAGAAAATTCAAAAATTGACGGGGTACAAACCGCGCTGCAGCAGCGGCGGCTTGTGCTAATTCTCTTCTGCTATCTTCGAGTCTGGTAAGGGTACGAAATGCTCTTAGGGCACTTACTATAGCGGTAAAAAGCTTGCGAGTAGTTAATTCAGTTTTGGTTTTATAATCATTAATATCGTAGTGAACAATCACTACATCTTCTGGGGCTTGTCCTGGCTGACCAGTGCGTAAAATAATCCGCACTAAGAGATTGCCTAGTACATTGCGGATATATTTTACCACCTCCAAACCTGCCTCATCATTTTCCATGACCACATCCAGTAAAATTAGGGCAGTATCCGGGTGTCGTTTGATAAACTCTTTGGCTTCTTCTCCTGAATAAGCACTAAGAAAAATCAAAGGTTTGCCGCCAAAAGTAAAGTCATTGAGTGCTAGTTTAGTGATGCTATGAATCTCAACTTCGTCATCTACAATTAGTATCTTCCAACTTTCTCCTTGAGTTAGAGGTGAATCTTCAGGATAGGTAACCAATAGTTGATTATTTTCTACATCATTGCTAATTAATGCATCATCATCTTCATTAGCAAATACTAATGCATCATCATCTTCATCAGCAAATATTAATGCATCATCTTGAATAATTTTCTGTTTTTTAGTTTCTTTTGGCATTATTAGTTACAAGAAAGTAATAAGTAATAAGTAATAAGTAACAAGTAAATTGATACTGAATTCAAGGGAGATTTTTTCCTTCATTACTTCTGTTCGCGAAGCCTTCTCTGAAGGAGTACTCCTGAGCTCCTTTATTGATTTTGGCATTGCTTATGGTATTTAGCTAATGCCTGAGTTGAGTAGGTAACCTTATTATAAATTTCGTTCCTACATCAACTTGGGATTCACATTCAATCGTGCCACTGAGTTTTTGCGTGACAAGGTTGTAGACAATATGTAAACCCAAACCTGTGCCTCCCTTACCCCGCTTCGTGGTGAAAAAGGGTTCAAAAATTTTGCCTAAGTTCTCTTGGAGAATACCTTTGCCATCATCTGCATATTCAATCAATACCTGCTTATCTTCTTGTTTTAAGTCAAATATCAGCACCCCAGCATCTTCTGGCAAGTAGGCATGGGTAAGGGAGTTGATCACTAGATTGGTGACAATCTGAGATAATGCACCGGGATAAGTATCTAGAGTGAGAGTTTCATCTCCCCGAATTTCTACCCGATGTTGAGTAGTTTTCAACTTGGGTTTGAGGGGAATTAAAATCTCTTTTATATACTGTTTGAGTTTAAAGATTCGTTTATCTTCGCTGGATTGGTCTACTGCTACTTGTTTGAAACCCTCAATTAAGTCAGCAGCACGCTGCAGATTACCCAGAACCATACTACTACTCTGCATGGCAGTATCCAAAAACTTTTCTAGTTCGGAACGCTTCATCTTGCCACTTTGATAAGTCTCGAAGAAGGCGGCAGTTTTCTCAGCTAACAGGGAAGCAGCAGTAATGCCGATACCAACTGGGGTGTTGATTTCATGAGCAACCCCAGCTACCAAGCCGCCTAAGGCTGCCATTTTTTCCGATTCTACCAGTTTATGTTGAGTGGCTTGGAGTTCTGCCAAGGTATCGGAGAGCTCTTGGGTGCGTTCGGCAACTTTCTGCTCTAAATTATTGTAGAGTCGGGCATGATCGATCGCGATCGCAGCTTCCCCAGATAATAGTTGTAGGATGTGTAGTCTTTGAGGGGTAAAGGCTTCAGTGGTTAGATTATTCTCCAAATAGACGATACCACTGAGTTGACCTTGGTTAATCAGAGGTGTACACAGAATTGATTTAGGCTGATGCTCTTTGATATGACGGTCATTGGTAAACTTTCCTTCAACAGTAGCATTATTTAACAGCACTGTTTCTTGAGTGCGCCAGACATAGTTAACTATACTGCGGGCGAGGTAGGGGGTGTCTTTAAGAGAGATGGATTGGAGTACGCTAACTTGCTCATGATTCACCTTGCCTGATGCTTCTACTAGTAATTTTCTGTCAGTTTCCAGCATCAAGTAGCCAACTTGCGCCCCAGCATTCTCAATAAGAATATTCATTAAGGAAGTAAGTAACTTATCGAGGAAAATTTCACTACCAATGGCTTGGGAAGCTTTCATCACGGTGGCTAAATCCAAAGCTGCACCTGAGTTGGTACTAGTCGATTGACTGGTAGTTGTTTGGCGTGTGTCTGTAATCTGATTTGTTGTTGCAGATTGAGTGAGTAACTGGGGATATTTTGCTTCTAAATCCTTAATCTTAGCTTTGGCTCCCCAACGAGTATAGGCGTAGTGTGCTTCTTTCATATAAGTTTGGGCAAATTTAGCCATACCACGCCCTAGATAAAATTTAGCGGCTAACTCATAAGCCAATGCTTCTTCTTGGATAAATTCGTTATCTTTAGCACCTTGAATAGCTTGTTCATAAAAGTCTATTGCTTCACCAAATTGCCCCAATACTCGTGCTTTTTCTGCCTCTACTAAATAATATTTATGCAAGTGATTCATTGGGGCATGCTCAGTCCAGTGTTTCATTTTTTTTTGGTTGATATTTACTCGTTTCAGTAATATTTGTTTTGATAAATTGGAAGTGTCAGCTACTAGAGCTAAATGAGCCAGTGAATCATAAAAATAAAATACGGCAACAGCAACCATTGCTGTGACACCATCTAAATAATGTTCTGCCATCTGAGCATATTGCACAGCTTTATGAACCTCACCCAACAAATAACCGAGGATAAGTTTATGGAGATAAATAAAGTGAAGCTCTGTTCTTTCATTCGCTGCCATCGCACGGGGTAGAGATTGCTCTTCGTTATAAACCTCACCAGTTAAACTGGTAACATTTTCATTCCGATCCAGTAAAATAAGGACTGCTTGCCAAAATGTTGCAGTCCAATTTAAGGGAATTTCTCGCCTAATTTGACTGATGGCATTACTGTACATTGCCATTTTCTGCTCTAGAGTTGTCAATTCATGACCGATAAAATAAGATTGACTACATACATGAAAGGCACAAAACCCAGCAAATTCAAAATTCCCTGTTTCTACTCCGCTATGATAGCCTGTAACTAAAATTGCTAGGGTATCTTGATAAGGCTCTTTCCAGGGCATTATGTGAGCTCCAAGTACTTCTAAGACAACAGCTTTTACTTTCTGGGCATTGAATCGTTGCACCACATTTAAAGCCAATTTGCCGAATTTATAACCAGTCTCAATGTCTTGCAATACTCCACACAGAATTAGCCCGTAACCAACATAAGCAGCTGGAGACCAAGTAGCGTTACCATACTTAATAGATAAGTTAACTTCTGATGAAATAAGTGGTATCAAAAGATCAGGGGCAGCTACATAAGCAGCAGCAGCAATACTAGATAAAATTTGTATAGCTGCTAGTTGTTGAGGTTGAGTCATTAAAGGCAGGTTAATTAATGCTTCAATTTCCCGCCCAGCTAGGAGGGTAGCTGTTTCCTTTAATCCTCTTTCCATATCCAACTCGGTGGGCTTTTCTGGTAAGCTCACTCCCAAAAGCTTCAGAACTTGTAGTCCAATTTTAATTGCTGCTTTGGGGTTACCCTGAGATAAAAATGCTTGTATTTTAACCTCATAAACCTTGACTTGTTCCGGTACTGTTTTCGCATGGTTTTGCACTACTTGAGCCAGTTGCTCCATCTGGGCAAAATTGCCAGATAAATAGGCTACTTCTGCTCCTTGTTCGTACAAAGATAAAGTTAAGTTATACTCCTGTTGCCAACTATCGGCACTCAATAGTTTTTGTCCCTTATGTAAATACTCCAATGCTGCTGCATATGCTGTTGCAGTTTTCGCTTTTTGACCAGCAATCAAATTGAGTTTAGCAATTTTTTGGCGCTCTTCTGGTTCTGTCACCAGTCCAACACCTAGATTAAGATGATCAACTATCTCAAATATTTCTTCTGATAAAGTTTCAAATTGAGTATTTTGTAGTAGCAAGTAACCAATTTGTAAGTGAATAGCTTGCTTTTGTGATTCCTCAATTAAAGCATAAGCTGCTTGTTGTATTCTGTCATGCCCAAATTTATAATCTTGAATTAACAATTGCTCATCTAGTTCTGATTTGGGCAAAATTAATCCTGAGTGCAGGGCTGATTTTAAGTTACAGAAAACTTCAAACGTTGGCTTTTCACAGATTACCGAAAGGGTATCTAAGTCAAACTCTGCTCCTATACAAGCAGCCAAACGCAAAACGGCTTGCGTAGATTTCGGTAATTTCTGAACTTTGTCCAGCATCAATTGCACCACATTATCAGTGATGTTCGTGGCTTCAATTTGAGTAATATCCCATTGCCAGCAACCTCCTTGCCAAGGGCGGGAATTGAGTGATTTTTCTTGTACTCCTCCCTGAGTAATATCAAGTTGGGATAAACAGTTATCATTTCCTTCTACCTTGCAACCTTGTTCCTTTCCTTCTGCCCTCTGCCTTCTGCCCTCTGCCTTATTGTCACCAAAGTGTAAGTATTCAACCGAACTTGATATAAGGGAAGACTGGGGAGGGATAAACGTCAGTAAATTTTCTGTGTAGAGAGTTTTGAGAAACTCATTAACAAAGAAAGGATTACCGTCGGTTTTTTGGACTACTAGTTCAGCTAAAGGTTTTACTGATACGATGTCACTGTGCAATGTATCTGCAATCAACTCGCTAATCGGCTCTAGTTCTAAAGGCGCTAAGGTAATTAAGTTGACGGTTACCCCTTGCTTACGTAGCCTGTCAAGAATGCTCATCAAAGTATGAGTAAAGTTAATTTCGCTATCTCGATAGGCTCCAATCAAAAATAAGTATTGTGTATTAGCATCCGTCATCATTAGCTCTATTAACTTAAGTGAGGCAGCATCTGCCCACTGCAAGTCGTCAATAAAGATAACCAAGGGATGCTCTTGGGAGCAAAAGGCTTGGATAAAGTTTTTCAAAACTAACTTAAAGCGGTTTTGCGACTCCGTTGCTCCTAACTCTGGTATCGGTGGCTGAGCACCAATAATCAATTCTACTTCGGGAATAACATCAATAATTACTTGACCATTGGTTCCCAGAACTATTAGCAATTTTTCCCGCCATTGGTTGAGTTCTTCTTCACTTTCTGTTAACAGTTGTCGGACTAAATCAGTAAAAGCATTGACTACAGCTGAATAGGGAATATTGCGCTGAAACTGGTCAAATTTACCACAGATGAAATAGCCTCGCTGTTGTGTAATAGGTTTGTGAATTTCTTGCACCAGTACGGATTTACCAACGCCGGAATAACCAGCAACAAGCATTAGTTCGCTTTGTTGTTTGTTCTGTTCCTCTGATAAATGATTACTGACTCGTTTATATTCTGCACACGCTACGCGAAAAAATCCTGCAAGTAAGGTTTTAACTTCCACTTCCCTTCCATAAAGTTTTTGAGGGATTTGGAATTTATCGGAAATATCTTGAGAACCGAGGGGAAAATCTACTATTTCTCCGTTTGAGAGTAGTTGATGGAGGCATTCTTCCAAATCTGCTTTGATACCGAAAGTACTTTGATATCTTTCCTCTGCCGTTTTTGCCATCAATTTCATTACAATCTCTGATAAAGCTTGAGGAATTTCTTCCCTTCTGCCTCCTGCCTCCTGCCTTCTGCCTTCTTTAGGTGGTATGGGTTGTTTGGCAATATGACAATGTACTAATTCCAAGGGATCATTGGTATCAAATGGTAACTGTCCTGTTAGTAGTTCGTAGAAGGTAATACCAAGGGAGTAAAAATCTGTGTGATAATCTAAGGAACGATTCATCCTACCTGTTTGTTCCGGGGACATATAAGCTAAGGTGCCTTCTAAAACATGGGGATTTTTTAAGGTAGGTTTTTCGCGGTTTAATTGGGTGGAAATGCCAAAATCAATAATTTTGAGTTGCCTAGTTTCTGGATTAAGGACAATATTGGAAGGATTAATATCTTTGTGGATAATATTGCTGTTGTGAATCTTGCCTAAAATTTCAACTAACTTGATAGCAATATGGAGAAATTCAGCTAGAGAAAAGCAAAAGTTTGGCTCCAAATTTTTCTTCCCGCCTCCCGCCTCCTGCCTCCTGCCTCCTGCCATCATCAACTTCTTCAAGGATTCCCCACCAAAATCCTCCAGGATTATCACCAGAGTATTGTGATATTTGTTTAAGCCATAAACTTTAACTACACCATCCAAGCTCAAGCGGCGGGTGATTTCATATTCCTGCTTATATCTAGTAAGTTCTTGTGGTGTGGGGTATTCTTGCTTTAGCAGTTTGAGAATAACCGGTTGCTCGTCTTCTTCTCGAATACCTCGATAGACTACAGAATTAGCACTTTCATAGATTTGGGCGAGAATCTGGTATCCGGCAATAGCCAGCATTGTTGCTTCTCCTTGTACAGTTATTGCTTAAGAAGTTGTAGCGCCCTGAGTTATGCTCCAGTCATTAGGGCAGTTAATTTTCTATACCCTGCCTGTCGTAAATTATATCTTGGTGCTTCTGTACGGTTATAACATTCCTGGCATCTACCTAGAGCTATAGAATTACTTCCCTATCCCCCATCCCCCTATCTGCCCATTTCCCCCCCAACCGAGTAATATTGGGAGATGGGGGATTGAAGAGATAATCGTTACAATAGACATATTGCTAAACTCAGATTTGGCATATAGTCAAGAAGTCCATTCCAATAGTTGTACTTTTTGATAAACTCGCTGAACAACTTGGGGTGCTACACCTGTATCAAGACTCACCTCAACCAACTTTAACTCAGTTGGGAGAAAGCTTTGAGGTAGTGACGTCAGAGGCTGTTTTAGTTATGCCTCCAAAATCTCTTGCATGGCTAAAGCAAGTAGCAGTAATCGGCAAGACGAGAAAGTTCTCGCTCTCCCTTGCGAGAAAATAAGCTATTGTGAGAAAGATTATCAATTAGTGCTGATGTGGGGATACCGACGATTAGGACTAATCAATTTAAATACCTCTTAGCTTAACTAAAACCTCGTGCTGTTGTTAGATTAGCTTTAGCAGACTTAAGCGATAACCTTCGACTTAACTTGATTATTGAGCTGACTCAACCACTGATAAATGAATAGCAATCTCCCATCGCTTTCTGTTGCCGATATCTTATTGGTTGATGATCAACCAGAAAACCTGCGCCTTTTAACCATGATGTTGAGTGAGCGAGGGTATAAAGTCAGAAAAGCAATTAACGGGACTCTTGCGTTGAATGCTGTAGAGCTTAACAAACCTGACTTGATTTTACTCGATATCAAGATGCCGGAGCTGAATGGTTATGAAGTCTGTCAGCGATTGAAGGCTAACGAGCAGGCAGCGGATATTCCTGTAATTTTTATGAGCGCCTTAGAGGAAGTATGGGATAAGGTCAAAGCTTTTGATGTTGGGGGAGTAGACTATATCAGTAAGCCGTTTCAAGTTCAAGAAGTTTTAGCTCGCATAGACAATCAATTAACTATTCATCGGCAACAAAAACAACTAGAAGAACAACAAAAGCAACTCGCCTCTCAAAATGCACAGCTGCAACTACTACTAACAACTACCAAAGCGATTCATGATGCTTCCGACTTTCACTCAGCTTTAGAGGCTACCCTCTGCCAAGTTTGTGAGAAAATCGGTTGGGATTTTGGCGAAGTCTGGGTTCCCAACGAAGAGACTACAGAACTTGAATATGGACGAGGTTGGTATGCCAAGGACCAAAGTTTTGAGCAATTCAGACGCAAGAGTGAACTATTAAGATTGTCTACTAACAAGGGAATCCTTAGACAAATTTGGTTATCTAAGCAGCCTTATTGGTTCACAGATGTTTCAGTTGAACCGTGCCAAATTTTTCTCCGTTCCCAGTTTGCCAAGGAGATAGGTTTAAGAGCCTGTTTTGGTGTTCCAATTATTTTCAATGAGCAAGTACTAGCAATATTGGTTTTTTTTAAACGAGAAGCCAGCCCACCAAAAGAGCGCTTGATTGAGCTAGTCAGTGCTCTTGCTAGTCAGTTGGGTTCTCTTATTGGGCGCAAGCGCTCCGAATCAGCACTGCGTGAGAGTCAGCAACAGCTAGCAGCAATGGCTGCCAATATTCCTGGTACTGTTTATCGGGGCGTGATGAATGCAGATGGTAAGATTTCCTTCCTCTATATGAGTGAGGGAGAGCGTGAACTTAGTGGTTTAGCCCCTGAAGAAGTAATAGCTGTACCAGAGCGCTATCTACAAGTGATTCATCCTGAAGACAGAGCCGACTTCGAGGAAACCTTAAGAACCTCAGCCAAAAGCCTCAAGCCGAGTAATCATGAATACCGGATTATTGCTACTTCCGGTGAGGTGAAGTGGGTTCGAGATACCACTCATTATTCCCGTCTAGATAATGGTGATGTGATTTTAGACGGAGTGGCTCTTGATATTAGCGATCGCAGACAATCAGAAGAGCGTTTACGATTGCTAGACCGAGCGATCGCTGCTTCTAGCAATGGTATCATCATTACCGATCCCCTTGAGACTGATAACCCAATTATTTATGCCAATCCAGGGTTTGAGCAGATAACAGGTTACACAATCAATGAAGTCATCGGCAAAAACTGCCGCTTTTTGCAAGGAGTTGAAACAACCCAATCGGCTCTAAAGGGAGTGTTGACGGCACTCAAGGACGAAAGAGAATGCCATGTTACTTTACGAAACTACCGCAAAGATGGTACTTTGTTTTGGAATGAACTGTCTATTTCCCCAGTTAGAGATGCATCGGGAAAGTTGACTCACTATATTGGTATTCAAACTGATATTACTGAACTCCAGCAAGCCAAAGCCGCTTTACTAGAAAGTGAAGCACGCTACCGCGCCGCAGCTGAAGGTAGTTTAGATGCCTTTTTTATCCTCCAGAGTTTGCGAGACACAACGGGAAGCATTGTTGATTTCACCTTCATCGATATCAACTCTCGCGGCGAGCAAATGATTTCCCTATCCAAAGAAGAAATTATCGGCAAGAGATTGTGCGAAGTTCTCCCTGTCTATCGCACAGCTGGTTTTTTCCAGCAGTATATCGGTGTTGTTGAAACCAAAGAAGTATTAGAAGAAGAATTCTGCATTTTCACACCAGAAGTTACACCTGAGTGGCTTCACCAAATGATTGTTCCCCTTGCCGATGGTATCGCAATTACAACAAAAAACATTACTGAACGTAAACAGGCAGAGGCAGCATTGCAGACGCTGAGCGAGCAAGAGCGGGAAAAAGCTCAGCAATTGGAGAAAACCTTGAGGGAACTCCAAGATACCCAAGCTCAGCTGGTGCAGCAAGAAAATATGGCTAGTTTAGGTCATTTAGTAGCAGGAGTTGCCCACGAAATCAACAACCCCATCAGCTTCATTTATGGCAATATCTACCCAGCAAGTGAATATATCCAGGAAATGTTGCACTTGCTACAGCTTTACCAACAGCACTATCCTAAGCCAGCCCCCGAAATTACTGAAGAATTAAACAACATTGATCTAGATTTCATCATCGAAGATTTTCCAAAACTACTAGCTTCGATGCGGGAAGGTGCTAACAGAATTTCAGAGATTGTACTCTCCCTAAAGAACTTCTCTAACTTGGAGAAAAAAGAGCGCAAGCAGGTGAATATTCATCAAGGTATCGATAACACCCTGCTCCTCTTACAACACCGATTTAAACACCAACCTGGAGGTACTGAAATTGAGCTAATCAAAGAATATAGTGATTTGCCCTTAGTTGAGTGTTACCCCAGTCAGCTCAATCAGGTATTTATGAATATCATTAGTAATGGCATTGACGCACTTGAATCAGACCGTCGCACTTTACGAGGTAGAATTACCATAAGCACTCGAACTTTAGACCCGGATCGAGTAGCTATTCGGATTGCTAACAATGGACTGGGGATGACGCCGGAAATCAGAGCCCGAATTTTTGACCCCTTCTTCTCGACTAAACCAGTAGGTGCAGGAACTGGATTAGGATTAGCAATTAGCTACCAAATTATCGTAGGTAAACATAAGGGAATATTGACTTGTTTATCTGAACCAGAGATGGGTACAGAGTTTTGGATTGAGCTTCCGATTAATCAGTGAGAAAAGGAGTGAATAATTGGCTAACCTAGATCAAGTTTTAGATGCAGTAATGGAACTGCCTGTAGAGCAACAAGAAATATTGTTACAAATTATCAAAAAACGACTTACTGAAAATATGCGAAATGAAATAGCCTCAGATGCTAAAATTTCTCTTGCTGAGTTTCAAGCAGGTAAGCTGCAATTAAAAACTGCTACTGAAGCAATTCAAGAATTACGAGAATATCTCAACAACCCAAATATAGCTATCGTATCACAGCTATTTTAGATTTTTGATAATGCTTACCCCAGATCATGCACAACAGCTTACCCAGATAATTCCCCAGCAAGTTTCAAAACAGCCATTCTTGTGGAATCATCCAGACGAAATCCCAAAGTATCTAATTTGTCTAAAATCGGAGCTACAATACTCAACTCACCTAGCTGTTTAGCTTTGAGTAAAATTCCCAATGTCCCCGTCAATTCAATATTCAGTTGCTTTGCGTAATACCTTGCTAATCCATCATCGACAATTACCAGAGAGTCTTCTATCTCCAAAGCTAAAGTAAACACTTCTTTCTCACCTGCACCCAATCCATTTATTTTCTGCAAAGCTAAATCTACTTTTGTGGTTTTTACCTTGAGCCAAGATAAAGAAGTTAAATCAGGTAAAGAAACTTTCAAAGCTGCTCCAACAGCTAGTTCATGCGCCACAGCTTGAGGTACAATAACCGAGCCATAAAGTTGTGGTAGTAAATCGAGTAAATTTGTTTGATATAGATATTGGATTGGTGAGGTATCAGCAATGACATTAGGCATTGGCCAAATCCTCTGTTAATTCTGCTTCTGTTAATCTGAAAGTATTGACACCATATTCACTCAACTTAGATAAAAAAACAACTCGCTCAATACCTGCTAGTTGAGCAGCAGCACCAGAAGAAAGTTTGCCTAATTCATAAAGTTTCATCGCTGCATTCAAAGATAATTCTTGTGCTAGTTGTTCTGGTGTTAGCTTTAAAGCCTGTGCTGTTTCTTCGGGAACAGATAGGGTAATTTGATACATAATCACTCTTTTATATTTTTGACAATACCTATACTAGACTACAATTTAAAACCCTATTGATGAAGAGAAGTAGAAGTTATGTTCTGAGGTAAACTGTTAACTATCTTCCTTCAGGGGCATCGAACTATGAAATTCCCTCAGCTGCGTTCTGGTTGGTTATCTTTTCTGGTTTACCTGACAGCTGGGATTCCCTGGGGAATAGTTTCTGTGCACACTAAGCAACCAGCACAAGCTCAACCGATTACTCCAGCGGCAGATGGTACTGGTACAATTGTTACCCCAGATGGTAACCGCTACAACATCAGTGGGGGAACTTTATCAGGAGATGGTGCAAATCTGTTCCACAGTTTGGATCAATTTGGCTTAGATGCTGGACAAATAGCTAACTTTTTGTCTAATCCCCAGATTCAGAATATCCTGGGACGGGTAGTTGGGAGTCAACCTTCGATTATTAATGGCTTAATTGAGGTAACTGGAGGTAACTCCAACCTCTACTTGATGAATCCAGCAGGGATGATTTTTGGTACTAATGCTCGATTGGATGTGCCAGCTGCGTTTACTGCTACTACGGCTAATGGCATTGGTTTTAATGGAGGTTGGTTTAATGCAGTTGGAGATAATAACTATCAGGCTTTAGTGGGTAATCCTCACAGTTTTGCCTTCACCATGGAGCAACCGGGGAGCATTGTTAATACCGGAGAGTTGGTAGTAAGAGAAGGAAAAAGCTTAACCCTGTTGGGTGGCACGGTTATTAATACAGGTACTATTGCAGCCGCAGGAGGCGAAATTACGATCGCGGCTGTGCCGGGAGAGAATATAGTACGTATTAGCCAAGAAGGGATGCTGCTGAGTTTGGAGATTGAGTCAGTAGCAGCTAATGATGTTGGTAGTTTGCCAACGGCAGCGGGGATTGAGCCTACGGATTTAGCGGGATTGTTAACTGGCGGTAACTTGCAGAATGCGACAAAATTAACAGTTAATCCAGATGGCACGGTAAGTTTGACTGGTTCAGGAATTGCTATACCACCAGAAGAGGGAATTGCGATCGCTTCTGGTACTGTTGATGTTGCTGGTGAAACTGGTGGTAGTATCAATGTTTTCGGCAACAAGGTTGGTTTAATTAGTGCCAATATCGATGCTTCTGGTACTAATGGTGGCGGTAATGTAAGGATTGGTGGGGATTACCAAGGTGTAGGTAATGTACCGAATGCCAAGCGCACCTTTATTAGTAGTGACTCGGTAATTAATGCCAACGCGCTGCTCAATGGTAATGGTGGTCGTGTGATTGTCTGGGCAGATGAGACAAATCGCTTCTATGGTACGATCGCAGCACAAGGTGGATCGATTAGTGGTAATGGCGGCTTTGCTGAAGTTTCAGGTAAGCAATTCCTTGATTTTGCTGGCACAGCTAACTTAGGAGCTACTCAAGGTCAATTTGGTACTTTACTCTTAGACCCAGAAAATATAACAATTATTGCTGGTGGGAATAATCCAGCTGAGTTAGCAGCGAATGACCAATTTGCTGATCCCGGTATCAATAACACGATTAACAATGGCACAATCAACGCTGCAACAGCCAATGTAATCCTGCAAGCCAACAATGATATTACCTTTGATGCTCTGATTAATATTGCAGCTTTGGGAGTGGGGTTAACAGCCGAAGCCAATAACAACATTAATGTTAATGCTGATATCACAACTGCTGGAGGTAACATCTTTCTGAATGGCGGCGCTCTTAATTTCAATAACGCAACGATTAATACCAATGGCGGTAATTTCACTGGCACAGGCATAGGAAATGCCATATTCCGCAGCGGAATTGCTCTCAACAACAGTACTATTAATGCTGCTGGTGGCAATATTAATCTTACGGGTACTGGTGCAGCAGGTGGTGTTCAGGGTTTTGGTATTCAGGTTGGTGGCAGTCTACAGACGACAGGGACAGGAAATATTATCCTGAATGGTACAGGCGGTGCTGGAACGGATAGCAATATTGGGATAGTTATTACTGACATCGGTAGTATCAGTTCTAATGATGGCAATATCAGCTTAACTGGTACAAGTAATGGGATTGGACTAGCTAATGATGGTATTTTCTTTGAAAACGGTGGTGTTGTAGAAGCAACTGGACTGGGTTCGATTAACTTAACAGGTATTGCCAGTGATGGGAATGGCTTTAATAGTGGGATATCGATTTTTAATACGGGTTCTATCTCATCAGTAGATGGAAATATTAACCTGACTGGTATCGGTGGTGATGGAGATGGCTCAGATAATGAAGGAATCGTCATTTTGGGCGAAAGTTCTATTTCATCAGTCAATGGCGATATTAACCTGACTGGCACTGGGGGAAGTGGAAATAGCTCTTCCAGTCAAGGGATTGAAATCAATCGTGGAGCAGTGGTGGAAACCACGGGAACCGGGAATATCACTTTAGAAGGTAATATTAATGCCAGTGGTATGTTCAACGTTGGAATATATATAGGCAACGATGCTCCTAATAATCTAGAATCCCGTGTCTCTTCAGTAGATGGCAATATTAGCCTGAAGGGAACTAGTAACGGTACTCAAGATACTGAATACGGGATTTTATTGATAAATAATGGTGTGGTGGAATCGACGGGGAGTGGAACCATTTCCTTGGAAGGCTCATCTGCCAGTACAGATGGGATTCGGTTGGAGAATAGTGCAATTAACCCCACTGGAATGGGTAGTGGTACAGTCTCTCTTACTTCCATTCAAGAGATTACTGCTGGAAATATTACTACCCAAGGCGACTTGATAGTTAATACCGACAACACCTACACCCTGGATAATCCCGTAACAGCCACAGGTGGAGTTTCCATTACTGCTGCTGATGTTGAACTAAATGCACTACTGGAGGCTGGTAATAGCAATGTCACCTTCCAACCTTCAGATCCTACCCTGACTATCGGTTTAGGAGATGGTAGTAACAGTGCCTTCAACTTGGATACCACTGAATTGACAACTAATCTCAACTCTTCTGGTACTGTGACAATTGGCAGTCCTGGGTTTACTGGTACTGGAGAAGTACAACTGAGAAATTTAGACCTAAGTGGGGAAGACTACAATTTTACAGTTAGAGGTGGGAGAATTGCCTTTGTAACGAGTAGTAATCCAATTGTCAAACTTGCTGATAATAAAACTGCTCAATTCATTTCTACGGACAGCATTATTGAAGGTGGCTTTGCTGAGGTGGAAATTGGTGGTTTAAATGGAGCAGTTTTGTTCGATGCTGCTAATAGTATCGGTGTTCCAGTAGATCCAACATTTGGTGGCTTAGATGTTAGGGTGAGGAATGTAGCTGCTCGCACTCGCAATTCTGGTGATCTTTTTCTTGATTTGGCTAACGGTGCAGTTATTACTTCTGTAGGTGGAGTTGATGGAGTTAGCACTGCTAATAATGGCAGTATTTCTCTGAGATTTAATACTAGCCTGACGCTAAATCAACCAATCACAGCTGATGGTTCAGGAAACATCTTCATCGGTGGAACACAGACAAATGTTATCAATCTCAACAGTACAGTAACTACAGAAACTGGTGATCTTACCTTTGAAAGTCCAGTTGTCCTCGGTGCAGGTATTGGAGCACTTACAACCAATGGCGGTAACATCACCTTTAATAGCACTGTTGATGGGAACCAACTATTAAACCTCAATACTGGCAGTGGTTCAATTGAGTTGAATCAAAATGTTGGGGAAATAACTCCTTTAAGTGGTCTTAGCTTAACAGGCGGCGGTATAACTTTAAATGCTTCTGTGACTGCTGCTGGTGATGTCACCATAATCACCAACGATAACCTCAAAACTAGTGACATCACCACTACTGGCGGCAATATTACCCTCATCAGTCAAACTGGAGCTATCAATACTGATAACCTAAATTCCTCAGCAGTAACTGGAGGTGACATATTTGTAGATGCTCAAGTAAGTATAGATACTGGTGAAATCAATTCTAGTGGTACTGTCGGCAATGGTGGTAACGTTACCCTTGACCCCATCGGTGATATTCAAGTTACATCCATCAACGCCCAAGGTGGTAACAATGGTAGTGGTGGTGCTGTAGATATTACCGCTGGTAGATATTTTCGAGCTACAGACAGTTTTAGCGATCGCAATGGACTCCTTACCAGCATTTCTACTGCTGGGGGATTAGGTAGTGGAGATATCACAATCCGACATGGTGGAAATGGAGTGACTCCTTTTGATGTCGGAGATCCTATCATCAACGGTACAGCAATAGCCATTACTAGTGGTGATTTTACTATTGCTCCCTTCCAATCTTTCCCATTCACTCATACAGAGGGCAATATTCGGATTATTAGCATTGATCCACCCACTAATCCCACTATTCCCCCCATCAATCCGATTAATCTAATCGAGCCACAACAGCAAACCCCTCCACCTCCAGTTTCTGAAGAAATATTTCCCGTAGCAATGGATATTGCTACAGAAGAAGGAGTAGATACTGCTGTGGTAGCACTGGAAAGTAGCTTTAGTACTGAATTTGAAAGCCATCTAGGCGTCAGTACTAACAACGATAACCCCTCTACTGCCACTGTAGAAAATGTCCGAACTAGACTACAAGAAATAGAAGAAGCCACTGGTGCCAAACCCGCCGTAATTTACGTCTTCTTTGTTCCCAGCACTGCTTCCTTGCAAGCTCCACCCCCTAGCAACAAATCCCTACCAACAAACAAACCTAAACAACCAGAAACCCTCTGGCACTTCAATACTCATAGCTTATCTGCCAGCGAAGAACTACCATCCTCCCATAAACTACAACCTCAACCTACTGACGAGTTAGAACTAATACTAGTCACTACCAAAGGTAAACCCATTCGACACCGAATAAGAGGAGCAACCCGTAGGCAAGTGATGAAACTAGTCAATTCGTACCGCCGTAAAATTACTGACGCCACGAGTGAAATCTCTACCTATCAACAACCAGCACAACAACTATATCAGTGGCTAGTTGCACCTTTGGAACCAGACTTAAAAGCTCAAAGGATTAATAATCTCACCTTTATCCTAGAAGCAGGCTTACGCTCTTTACCTCTGGCTGCACTCCATGATGGCACTGGCTTCATAGTCGAAAAATACAGTATCGGCTTAATGCCGACGCTCTCCCTAACTGATACTCGCTACCTAGATATCAGGAATACCCAAATGTTAGCCATGGGAGCAGCAGAATTCACTGAGCAAAGTTCCTTACCCGCAGTACCAATGGAATTATCCACCCTCACGGGTCAATTGTGGCAAGGTACATCCTTCCTCAACGAAGAATTTACCCTCAACAAACTCAAATCCGCTCGTAATACCCAACCTTTTGGTATTGTCCACTTAGCCACCCACGGGGAATTTACATCTGGGAAATTAAGCAACTCCTATATCCAATTGTGGGATACTAAACTGCAACTGGATCAAGTACGAGAGTTGGGATTTCATAACCCACCAGTAGAACTATTAGTCTTAAGTGCTTGTAAAACAGCACTAGGAGATGCAGAAGCAGAGTTAGGATTTGCCGGATTAGCAGTATTAGCAGGAGTCAAGTCAGCCTTAGGCAGTCTCTGGTACGTCAGCGATGAAGGCACCCTAGGATTTATGAGCAACTTTTACCAGCAGTTACAGGAAGCACCCATCAAAGCTGAAGCCTTGCGCCAAACCCAATTAGCCATGCTGCGGGGTGAAGTGCGTCTAGAAAATGGGAAACTAATCAGTAGTAACCGTATCATTCCCTTACCCCCAGAATTACAAAACTTGGGAGATAAAGACTTAACCCATCCTTATTATTGGAGTGCCTTTACTTTGATTGGTAGTCCTTGGTAAGACTCTATTTACTTGACATCTTCAACCATCCAAAAATCTGATCTACAGTTAATTCTAGGTGAATATTTTCTAAGATGGGCAAAGGAGTGCTACCTCGCAACAGTTCGTCTTGTGCTCCTGGTCTAAAGACTAATATAGACCTATCTGCGGGATCTATTAACCAACCCAGCTGACAACCATTTTGTATGCAATAGAGGATATTGCCGATAACCCGATTTGTACTCTGTTCTGGAGAGAGGATTTCAATTGTCCAATCTGGGTACAAGAAAAAATCATTGGGCACTTCCCCATCGGCATCAAAGGGAATTCGTGACCATTTGAAGACTGCAATATCAGGTACGATAGAGCGAGAACCAAAGGTGCAGCGCAATTCGGGAAAAGCATAGGCTTTTTTGAGGCTTTCTGCTTTCTCGTTGATGCTATTGCACAGTACCAGCTGCAATCTACTATGCTTTCCTTTCGGCATTGGTTTGTGTACTATATCGCCGTTGATGTATTCCCTGGCAGGTTTTGTTTCTGGGAGCTTCAGAAAATCTGACAGGCTATGGGTTGGGGTAATTATCTCTGTCATGGCTCCATAATTAACGGGGAACACTTTATATGGTATAGAGAATGTTGTGTATTGGCTTATGCGATCGCATTCTTCTAGTACCACTGTGCAGAATTCAAAATTCTTGCATTCAAAATTCTGGCTCTTCTGGACTTATTCTGAGTTATATATCATAACTGTTCCCTATTCCCTGTTCATTGTAGAGGAGTATCATAAAAGTCGGCTCAGCATGTTAGAAAGGTCTAATGATAAACAACCAAAAAGCAATTCAGGCGGCTCGTCAGGGAGTCGCTCTAGCTGACTTATCCCATTGGGGACTACTGCAAATATCAGGCGATGATCGGTTGCGCTATTTACACAATCAAAGTACCAATAACATCCAAAAACTTCAGCCAGGTCAAGGTTGTGATACGGTATTTGTTACTTCTACTGCTCGCACTATCGATTTAGCAACCGCTTACGTCACAGAAAATGCGGTGTTGGTGCTAGTCTCTCCTAATCGGCATCAACAAATGCTTGATTGGCTCGATCGCTTTATTTTTCCCATGGATCGGGTGACATTAACAGATATATCTAGTGAAAATGCCATCTTTAGTTTAATTGGACCAGAAAGTGATGCCCTTTTGGCAAACTTAGGTGTCGAGATAAGCCGTAGTACAGCTTATGCTAGTCACCAAGAGTTCATGCTGGGTGAGCTAACAATCCGTGTAGCCATCGGTAGCGGCTTAGCACTGCCGGGATATACTCTTATTTGTCCCATTGCTGAGGCTCAGAAACTTGAGCAGACTTTAACTACAGCTGGAACCATGCCTCTAGACAATCAAACCTGGGAACAGTTACGTATTGAGCAGGGACGTCCAGCTCCGGATCAAGAACTGACAAAAGATTATAATCCCCTAGAAGCCGGTTTGTGGCAAACTATATCTTTTGACAAAGGTTGCTATATTGGTCAAGAAATTATTGCCCGGTTAAATACTTACAAAGGTGTCAAAAAAAGACTTTGGGGAGTTCGCCTCAATGCCCCTGCCGAACCGGGAGTAGTGGTAACATTGGAAGGCAATAAAGTTGGTAAGTTGACTAGTTTTACAGACACTGACCAGGGAGGATTTGGTTTGGTCTATATCCGCACTAAGGCTGGTGGTGTGGGTCTTAAGGTACAGGTAGGAGATGTCGATGGGGAAATCGTTGATGTCCCGTTTTTGACTCATGAATATCAATAATTGGGCAATAGGTAATAGTAAAAAACCTATTTTCATAACCTGGTGGTGAAAAAATTTTCATCAAACTAAGTTTAATGATGAAATCTTCTAAAATTGTGAGTGTAATTTGGCGTCGTTGGCTAACTATAATCCTGGCTTTGCTATGTGCGATCGCACTTTCAGCCTGTAGCTTGTTGCCATTGGAAACTGAAGCCGCCCAAGTTCCTGAACTTATTCGTGGTATTCTGAGTGACCCTAAGACTTTTAACTATGCCCTTAGTCAGGAATCTCCTAATGTTTTTGTGCTAACTAACGAAGGGTTAATTACAGAAAACCCTATAACTGGAGAAACTGAACCTGCTCTGGCTCAATCCTGGAAAATTTCTCAGGACAAGCTCAAAATTGAGTTTACCTTACGGAAAGGACTGAAATGGTCAGATGGGGAACCTCTCACAGTAGACGATGTCGTGTTTACCTACAACGACATTTACCTCAACGAAGCAATTCCTACAGATGCTAGAGATATCCTCCGGGTTGGACAAAGTCGAAAACTGCCGACTGTGCGCAAACTTGATCAGCGGCGGATTGAATTTACTGTACCGGAGCCTTTTGCACCCTTTTTAGGCAGCATTGGTCTACCAATTTTACCAGCTCATACTTTACGGGAGTTTGTGGAGAATAAGGACGCAGATGGTAAACCCCTGTTTCTCTCTACCTGGGGAGTAGATACTCCCCCTGAGCAAATTATTGTCAATGGTCCTTATCAGATTGAAAGTTATCTCACCAGTCAGCGTATCATCTTCCGGCGCAATCCTTACTACTGGCGCAAAGATAAGCAAAGCAAGCAACAGCCTTATATTGAGCGCATCATCTGGCAAATTGTCGAATCTCAAGATACTTCCTTACTCCAGTTTCGCTCTGGAGGGTTAGATTATATTGCTGTTTCTCCAGAATATTTTTCCCTGCTCAAACGGCAAGAAAAGCAAGGTAATTTCAACATTGACAATGGTGGTCCGGCTTATGGTACAACTTTTATCTCCTTTAATCTCAACCGAGGTAGCCGCAATGGCAAACCCTTAGTTGCTCCAGTCAAATCCCGCTGGTTCAATACGGTGGAATTTAGGCAGGCAGTTGCCTATGCTATTGATCGCCAAACTATGATTAATAATACTTTTCGAGGACTAGGAAAACTCCAAAATTCGCCAATTTCTATTCAAAGTCCCTATTATCTTGCACCGGAGGCAGGTTTACCAGTATACGAATATAATCCCGACAAAGCCAAGGAATTGCTCAAGAGTGCTGGTTTTCAATACAATGCTCAGCAACAACTTCTAGATGCTGAAGGTAACCGTGTTCGCTTTGTACTGATTACCAATGCTGGGAACAAGACAAGGGAAGCGATGGCAGCTCAGATTAAACAAGACCTCAGTAAAATTGGCATTCAGGTAGATGTGAATCCCATCGCCTTTGGTACTCTTGTCGATAAACTCTCCAACACCCTGGATTGGGAATGTTATCTGCTAGGATTTAGTGGTGGCAATGAACCAAATAGTGGCTCCAATATCTGGTCAGTAGAAGGGGGTTTGCACAGTTTCAATCAAAAACCTCAAACAGGACAACCAACCATTACAGGTAGGGAAGTGGCTGATTGGGAGCAGAAAATTAGTGATCTCTATATCGATGCTGCTCAAGAGTTGGATAAGCAAAAACGCAAGGAACTGTATAGCGAAACCCAGCGCCTCACTCAGGAATATTTACCAATGATTTACCTAGTCAATCCCCTTTCTCTAGCAGCAATACGCGATCGCATTCAAGGTGTAGAATACTCTGCACTTGGAGGTGTAACTTGGAATATTCATGAACTTAGTGTGGAAGATTAGTTTAAGAATGGAGAATGGAGAATGGAGAATGGAGAATGGGGAATGGGGAATGGAGAATTGGGAATTTAGAAAAAAATGGCTCTCGTAGATTAAGTGTGGTAAATTCGCTAAAAATAAATTATACAATTTTTGCTATGCAAGAATTTTAGGTCAAAAATTGATTCTAAATTCTAAATTCTAAATTCTAAATTCTAAATTCTTCATTCTTCAATACGGCGTTTGGTATTGAGCGCACGATTAGTTCGATTAGTCCTTTTTTTATCTTTTCTCAACTGCTGACTAACTTGGACAAAGACATCTCTTTGTAGGTAAGGATAGTCACTCACCCAACGATCGAGACGAGGAATATAGATATCGCTAGTTTGAGTAATGCGTGATAAATCAGGTTTATTAGACATTACCAACATCTCTGCAACTTGACCAGGAGCAATCCCTTGATGGGTACGACGCAGTGGTGCTTGTAGTAGGCTAGTAAATCCGGTTTCGTCAGCCACCTCTAGATTGAAGCGTCGTTCCCTATTTTCTACAATAACTAACTGACCGCGTTCATTGACCGTTTCTTCTTTACCAATCAATTCTTCTGTCACAAATACATCCTGTACTCGACCACGCCAGAAGCCACTGTATTTGTACCGACGTACTTGGGAATTGCGGATACTGGCCCAGTATACAGGACTCCACAGCCAATAAAGCCCTGTAACAATCCAGAGTAACAAACGCAGTCCATTGAACCCCTGACCCAACAACAATGATAACAACCAAACAACAATAGCTGCAGAGACAGAAATCAAGAGTCGTTTTAACAAATCTGGTAATTTCCCCCAGTAATAGCGATATTGGGAAGCGGTGGCAATTAAAGGAATAAGTTGTTCAAATTTCTGGCGAGTTATAGGAACTAGCATGAGTTTTGTTGTTTTTTAGGGAATTGGGAATAGGTAGCTTAGTCATTTGTCTTTTGTACTAATGACAAATAACAAATGACAAATGACAAATGACAAATAACAAATTAACTCAGAGAATTTTTTCTAGTCCATAAAGCAAAGATTTGAGTTGAGTGATTTTGCGGATTGCTAAGAGCACCCCCGGCATAAAGGAAGAGCGGTCTGTGGTATCGTGACGGAGGGTGTAAATTTGACCGGGAGAGCCAAAAATTACTTCCTCATGGGCAATAAAACCGGGTAAACGGACGCTGTGGATGCGAATGTTATCATCAGCGATACTGCCCCTGGCACCAGCTAATTTTTCGGTTTCCTCAACCAGAGGGGAATTATAGGTTTTTCCTAATCCTGCCAGCTGTTGAGCAGTTTGTATCGCTGTACCGCTGGGAGCATCAGCCTTTTGATTGTGGTGGAGTTCGATAATTTCCACATGATCGAAATATTGGGATGCTTGAATCGCTGCTTGCTGTAGCAAAGCCATACCAATAGAAAAGTTAGGAATAATTAAGCAACCAGTACTCGATTTTTCAGCAAACTCAGCCAACTCTTGAATTTCCTCTGGACTAAGTCCGGTAGTACCAACTACAGGTCGAACCCCGTAAGCGATCGCAGAACGGACGTTATCATATACGCTACTAGGGTGGGTAAAATCTACCATGACCCCTTGGGTTTTTTCTTGGGTAGCAAGCACCAAGTTTGCCTGTAGGTCATTTAAAATGGGAATTTCTAATGGTCCGCACCCAACTACTTCACCGACATCTTGACCGATGTAATCTGGGTTAGTATCGATCGCACCAATCAAGCTCATGTCCGAAGCACCGGACACTGCCTTGATCACCTCACGACCCATTTTGCCACAAGCACCGTTGACCACTACCGGGATAGAAGATTGATTAGACATAATTCCAGGATATCCTTGAGAACGCTCAAGCGAAATTTTAGACTAAAATATGACTTCTTCCCGCTGTTATAAGTCGTTGTGTATTATTTAACAAACGATCTATAGCAGTTCTCGTATTCCCAATTCCCCATTCCCAATTCCCCATTCCCCATTCCCAAAAACCAAGAACGAAAGTACCTCATCTAAATGAGAAACGCTAAACTATTTTCAGCATAGGTTTTTTAATGTGCCAGTTAGTTGATTGCTCGTAGGCATAGGCTACTTGCAGTAGCTGGTCTTCTCGTAAAAGATTACCAATCAACTGCATGCCAATTGGTAGTCCCTGCTTATCAAAGCCACAAGGTATACTGATACCAGGCAAGCCAGCGAGGTTTACAGGAATAGTCATTAAGTCAGAGAGGTACATACTTAAGGGCTCTTTTGTCTTTTCCCCTGCTTTAAATGCTGTTGTGGGAGAAGTAGGACAGACTAAAATATCTACTTTCTCGAAAGCTTCTTCAAAGTCTTGTTTGATCAGGGTGCGGACTTTTTGGGCTTTGAGGTAATAAGCATCATAGTATCCTGCTGAGAGGGCATAGGTTCCCAGCATAATCCGGCGCTTGACTTCTGCTCCAAACCCAGCACCACGAGTTTTGGTGTACATTGAGAGGAGATTGTCAGAGTTAGTGTCGCGAAAACCATATTTGACGCCGTCGTAGCGAGCAAGATTGGCTGATGCTTCTGAAGGGGCAATGATGTAGTAGGTAGGTAAACCGTAACGGAACCGAGGACAGGAAATTACCTGAATTTCCGCTCCCAAGTTTTGTAACTGATCTATGGCTGTAGTTACTGCTTGTTCAACTACGGAGTCTAAACCCTGACCAAAGGTTTCTTTGATTATGCCAATCTTGATTTGTCCTCTAGGTTTGAGATTAGGCTTGAGTAATTTGGCGTAGTCAGGGCTGTCAACTTTGAGGCTAGTTGCATCATTAGGATCATAACCTGCGATCGCACTGAGTAAAATTGCTGCATCTTCTACGCTTTGTGCGAAAGGACCAATTTGATCTAAAGAAGAAGCATAGGCAACTAAACCGTAACGAGAAACTAAACCATAGGTAGGTTTCATACCCACAACCCCGCAGAAGGAAGCAGGTTGACGAATAGAGCCTCCTGTATCCGAACCAAGAGCTACAACACATTCTGCTGCTGCTACTGCTGCTGCTGAACCTCCAGAAGAGCCACCAGGGACACGGGATAAATCCCAAGGATTGCCAGTAATTTGATAGGCAGAGTTTTCTGTGGAACTACCCATAGCAAACTCATCTAGATTAGTTTTACCAACCATTACTGCTCCCGCATCTTTGAGCTTTTGAGTCACCGTTGACTCGTAAGGTGGCACAAAGTTTTCCAAGATGCGAGAGGCGCAGGTAGTAGGAATTCCTTGGGTGCACATATTATCTTTGATGCCAATGGGAATCCCCGCCAATAGACCAATTTCTTCCCCAGCGGCAATTTTGGCATCCACTTGGCGTGCCTGCTCTAAGGCATATTCTGAGGTTACATGTAAAAAGCTGTGTACTTGTGGCTCTAGAGCCTGAATACGACTTAGAGCTGCTTGGGTAATTTCCACAGCTGAGCGTTCTTTACGAATGAGTTGTTGATGCAACTCGTGGATGGATGCCATCTCTAGTTCCCTTGTTGACTCCAAATGCTTGCCTTTAGTATATAGGTGGGCAATCATTCTACTGTACTTGAGGAAGCTCTTTACTGGGAAGATACCCAGATACCCATCAATTCTTAATTCTTAATTCTTAATTCTTAATTCCAAACCATGCCTAGCCTCCAGGAAATGGAAGATCTCCTTGATGAGATGTATAATGCCTTTACTCCTACACCTTTACAACCAGGAGATCCTGCCTATGTGGACTGTCGGGCAGTACGGGGAGATGAGGATGTGGTGGAGGATTTGGGACGCACGGTAAGGCGATCGCAAAGTTTCACCTATCAGTTGTACTCTGGTTATCGGGGTTCGGGTAAAACTACAGAGTTGCTGCGGTTGAAGCAAGATCTGGAAGAGCGGGGTCATCTGGTAGTCTATTTTGCAGCAGATGAAGAGGATCTTAGTGTTCAGGATGCCCAATATACTGACATTCTGCTAGCCTGCACCCGTCATTTACTAAAGGAACTGAAGAAAGCTAACCCTGAGCCTATCCTCAACTGGCTCAAGGCGCGGCTGCGGGATTTGAAGGATGTGATGTTGACAGAGATCAATATTGATCAGGTTAATTTGGAGTTGGGGTTAAAAGAATTCGCTAAATTGACAACAGCAGTAAGGACAGAACCGGGACAACGCCAGAAAATTCGGGAGAGGATCGAACCCCATACGGAAACCTTAATCCAAGCTCTCAATGCTTTTATTAAAGATGGCAGGAGCCATTTGCCAGAGAAAACCAAGTTGTTGGTGATTGCGGATAATTTAGACCGCATTGTGCCTATTTTCAAGGAAAACGCACGCAGCAACCATGAAGAGATTTTCCTCGATCGCCACGAGCAACTCAAGGCTCTCAACTGCCATATTATCTATAGAACCCATTTGAGATCTCTTGGATAGAGTAAAATAGGTAAAAAATGCCGTACTCCAGCAGTTTGACAGATCCAGAATGGGGAATAATTGAGCCCCTGTTGCCTAAAAAAAAGCAAAC
>Ga0207422_1000211_pt1 | contig 227230 bp, 173 predicted proteins | sample MarCyaLeptolynsp_FD_187757 | JGI IMG/M metagenome (GOLD analysis project Ga0207422, IMG submission 187757) | Marine cyanobacterial communities from Panama - species 1 Leptolyngbya sp. (SPAdes) | ecosystem: Environmental > Aquatic > Marine > Unclassified | place: Panama: Panama City | collected... | reverse complement strand
GCGTACACTACTTTCCAATCTCGGCTGCTCATTTAGGACTCCGGTTTTTGCAAGGAACCAAGAGGCTAAATGTAGCAGCCGTTTTAACTTAGCGCAAAAACGGACCACCCCATCGCGCATAATGTTGTTACGGGCGCGGCTCTGATCAGTACTCGCCGGGCGCGTTTCCGTCGGGTGCCCCTGCCCCTCTGGGGCTGGGGGACTGACGCACACCGTCAGCATCATCGTCACGCAGACGCGGTGGGGTTCGATGTTTATCGTCGCCTTTGCGGAGAGTAAAGAATCGCGCACGCTTGCGCGACAACGTAAACGTGAAACTACAACCGTTACCGCTTCCTTACGGGCGCGGCTCTGATCAGAACTCACCGGGCGCGTTTCCGTCGGGTGCCCCTGTCCCTCTGGGGCTGGGGAACCAACCCAAAACCGCAAAACTACCCGCGCAACTTCTCAATCTTCGCCTTAATCGCCTCGGCCGGCTGCACGCCCATCAGCATCTCTTTGGCCTCGCCATCCTTGAAAAAGATGATCGTCGGATACGCCCGCACACCGTGCCGCCGCTTCGCCTCCGGGTGACGGTCGCACTCGATCTTGCCGAAGACCACCTTGCCGTCATATTCCTGCGCCAACTTCTCCAGCGTCGGTGCCAAAAACTTACACGGCTTGCACCAGTCGGTATAAAAATCGACGACGACCACACCCTTTTGCTGATACACCTTCTCGGCAATGTTGAGATTCGTCAGCTCGATGACGGCCTTGTCCGATTTCTTCGGTACCGTCGCCGCGCGTTTCGTCGCGATCTTCTTCGCTTCGGCCTTCGGTTTGGACATATTTGCTTTTACGTCGGTCGCCTTCGGTTCGGCTGGCTTCTGCTTGGTCGACGATAAGTCGCCGGTATTGGCATCCGTCTTCTGATCGCAGGCCGACAGCCCCGCGCCCACCAACATCAATCCACTAACCATCGCGATACGTAGCAACATAAGACAACCCTCTACGCCAATGGCGCTTTTGATGGTTCGTTTTCCTATTGAATTCCTCGGCATTATACGAGCGACAACTGCCGCGCGCCGATGTTCGCGAGCCGTTCGCCGCCTACGCGCAATAACAGCCGATATTGTGCGCCCGCCCTTCGAGCCGCTTCGGTCAGTCTGCCGATATTCACTAGGTGCGCGCCGTTGCCATCGGCAACCCTAAAGCCCTGCCATTAGGTAACTTACGCGGCACACTCACAAACCCCGATCGCCCAACCCGCGCGACGCGCCCTGCCACGGCAGCGCGACGCCATCTTGAACCGACGAGGCCATCCGTGTCCGACGAAAATCCACGCAGCGAAATCCTTCGCAACTGCCGCCAGGTCGGCGTGCTCATCTTCTGCACCTTCGCATGGGTCTCCATCCTGACCTTCAGCCCGCTCGACTGGCCCAACGATGCCGTCTGGCCCCACGCCGTGCCCGCGCACAACGCCTGCGGCCTCGTCGGTGCATGGTTCTCGTACCAGTTCGTCACCTTTCTTGGCGTGGGTTGCTATCCGCTCTTTTTCTTTCTCACGCTGGTGACCGTGATGCAGTTAATGAAGAAATCGCTGAGCGACCTGCCGCTTCGCGCGCTGGGTGGCATGCTCATCGTCATCATCACTGCCGCCAGCGCCGCGCTGATCGACCCGCACCCGTCCGAAGGGCTCGTCGAAGGGCGCGGTGGCGTCATCGGCCTTGCGCTCGCCAATTTCTTGCGACAAAACTTTGACGTTTTCGGTAGCACGCTCGTCGTCGGCTTTGTCTATCTGCTCGGCTTTGTACTCGCAGCGCACGAACTCATGACGCGCGTGCCGGCGCTGGCCCATTGGCTTAGCGAAACGCTCGTGAATGTTATCGCTTCCTGGCGCAAGGCTGGGCAAGGTCGCATCAAAGCCACGCCGATGCTGATCGGCGCAGGCAACCATTCGAGCACCGCGACAACAAAACCCGCACGCAAGAAGAAAGCCGCCAAACCCGAACCGGAACCCGAGCCCGAAGCAGATGAAGAAGAAGCCGGCTACGACGAATCCGAATGGGAAGAAGACGGCGAGTACGAAGAAGACGCCGAGGCCGAAGACGAATACGAGTACGACGACGAAGAGTACGACGAGGAGGACTACGAAGAAGAAGGCGCCGTCGATGGCGAATCGTCGGAAGAAGGCGACGCCGAAGAAGAGGATACGCCCGTCAACCGCGATCTGATCATTCGCATGCTCGGTCGCGATCGTAAGACGGCGCCCAAGCCGCAAAACGCGTGGCCCAAGGAACTCGGCGACTACGTCTTGCCGCCGCTCGACTTGCTCGACGAACCCGAGATTCATTACAACGAAACGCAGGAAGCCGTTGTGCGGGAAAAGGCCGACATCCTCGAGCGCACGCTACGCGAATTCAAAATCGATATTCGCGTCGTCGAGATCGATACCGGTCCTGTTATCACGATGTTCGAACTCGAACTGGCCGCCGGCACCAAAGTGAGCCAAATCAACTCGCTTGCCAACGACATCGCCCGCGCGCTGAAGGCCCCCGCCGTCCGCATCGTCGCGCCCATCCCCGGCAAGAACACCGTCGGCGTGGAAGTGCCCAACGCCGACAAAGAAAAAGTGCGCCTCAAAGAACTCGTCATGCTCGGCGGTGTCAAACCCACCAAAATGTCACTGCCTGTGTTCATCGGCAAAGACGCCAGCGGCGCGCCGCTCATTCAAGATATCAGCAGCATGCCGCACATGCTGATCGCGGGGACCACAGGCTCGGGTAAGTCGGTCGCCATCAACACCATCATCATGTCGTTGCTGATGACGCAGCGGCCCGACCATTGCAAATTGATTCTCGTCGACCCCAAAGTCGTCGAACTCTCCATCTTCAAAGATGTGCCGCACCTGATGTGCCCGATCGTCACCGACATGCAAAAGGCCGAGATGATTCTCGACTGGGCCACGCAAAAGATGGACGAGCGCTACGAACTGCTCGCCGAAGCGGGCGTGCGCGATATCAAGAGCTTCAACAAACTCGACAAAGACGCGCTCTACAAGCGCTTCCACGCTGAGACTGACGAAGAAAAGATGCAGGTGCCCACCCACTTGCCGTATATCGTGATTGTGATCGACGAGTTGGCCGACCTCATGATGATCAGCGGCAAAGAAGTCGAACTGCACCTCTCGCGCCTCGCCCAAAAGAGCCGCGCCGTCGGTATTCACCTCATCGTCGCGACGCAACGACCGCAAGCGACGGTCGTGACCGGTCTCATCAAAGCCAACCTGCCCACGCGCATGGCTTTCCGCGTGGCCAGCCGCATGGACTCGCGCATCGTCCTCGACCAGAACGGTGCCGAAGTGCTCATGGGCCAAGGCGACATGTTGTTCCTACCGCCGGGCGAATCGAAAGTGGTGCGCTCGCAAGGCACCTATCTCGAAGACGACGAACTGCGCCGCGTGCTCGACGACTTGGCCGAGAAAGCCAAGCCGCAGTTTCATCACGAACTCACGCGCTTACGACCCAAGACCGACGGCGGTGGCGGCGAGCGCGACCCGCTGTTTGATAAGGCCGTCGAAATCATCGTCGCCAGCCGTCGCGGCAGCGTGAGCCTGTTGCAACGCAAATTGACAATTGGCTATTCCCGCAGCAGCCGCCTCATCGAACAAATGGCCGAAGCCGGCCTCGTCGGCGACTACAAAGGCAGCCAAGCCCGCGAAGTGCTGATCACCGAAAAAGAATGGAACGCCATCAAACACCAACGCAACAAAGAGATGGACGAAGATAACTATCAAGCGGACTTGGACGCGGAAGACGACGACGTGTACGGCACGGCGGATATGGAGGAAGAGGTGGAGGCGTAGGGAAGTGCCCTCATCTCGGCCTCGCTTTAAACCGCTAGCGCGAGAGCATGTCATCTCGTTTGTTTCGATATAGCACCTGACATTACAAAAACGCTTAGGGTCGAATGACCTAATATGCCACCCGCCACGGCGTGGTAACGAGCGGCTTTGTTTACATTTTGACAGCCGGCGGGTGGCATGCTTGCCCTTCAAGGCAAGCATGGGATGCGTGCGGCGACGTCAAATCTTTACGCGACGCCAATATGCCATCTCCCGCTTCCGCATGCTCACCTTGAAGGGTGAGCATGACACACGGGCGCGTCGCGCGACGGGCCACCATCATCGGGGAATCGTAAGGAGGCGGTAGCTCCCTTGCATTCGATACGCTTCAATAACAAACAAGGCTCGATTGATAAACAGCGTGCGGCAAGACCATGGGGGCACAGGCCCCGGCTCTGACTGTCGGCTAACGCCTCACGACACAATATTCGCGACGTATGACGCAAGACGCAAAACTCAAGACTCACGACGCATGACACAAGACGCAAGACTCAAGACTCAAGACCCAAGACCCAAGACTCAGTTATGCCGCGGCGGGTGGCTTGCTTCATTGATTCACTGACAGCGCTGTCAAGCTAGCTCACATCAAAATCGTATAGATTGAACAAGTCGCAATCGGCGACTTAAAAATGCGGCCCATCAAGGGAAAGGGTTGGCTTGGATGTTACGGCGTGACGAGGCTATCCGATCTAATCTAACAAATCATGCGGCCACGTGTGTACATCACTCATCGCAACATCATCATTCAACATCAATCGTAATGCCGTCACGAGCCCCTCGTCGTCCAGTTCCGCAATCTCAATGGTAAAGTCGCGCAGCTTAAATCGGTGACCGACCGTCGGCTGATACGCGCTGCCTAACGTCAGTCGATGCGCGGGTGAATCGAACAATTCCGGTGCGTCGCCACGAACCAGCCACGCTCGGTCGCCTTCTTTTTCTAAAGACGCGTCCGCACCCGCCAAGGTCAGGAACGCCACGCGCACATCCTTCGCGCCGCTGATCCACTGTAGCCGGTCACCGGCACACAGCGTTTCAAATGGGTCGTTGGCTTCTTTGATAAGCAGCAAGTCATGAGATAACGCCGCCGCCGATAGACCCGCAATGCGCTCGCGCATCGCGGCACGTGCGTCGCGCTCGGTCTGGTTCATCACCACGATAGTCGACACGGCGACGACCATGCTCACAATTCCGTTGACGGTTAACAACCAGTGCTTACCCAAAAGCGCCGGCTTGCTCGTCGATTGCGTAAGTAAGAGATGCGTCAACAACCATGCCCAGCCGACCGTCGCGATCGACAGCGCACGCGCTTCGGGAAACGCCAGGAGCGCCGGCGTCATCATCACGACTGACCATAGAAGAAAGAATCGCACACCCTGCTGCGAGATCGAGCGCCACAACCAGACCAACACGATCAATGAATACACGCCGCCTGCCGTCGCGACGATCCAACCGATCTCTGCGGGTGCCGTACCGAGCAACACGACCGGCACGCCTGTCGTCCAAACGGCCCCATATAGAAGGCCGGTCTGCAACATCTTCAACAGTTGACCGGAAGCATCACCGCCCGAAGCCGTACCGATGTTGCCGCCGCGCGTCGTCACGTAGAACGCCAAATAAGTGGCAGCAAGCCCAACGATCAACGCGACATACAGCAATGACGACTTTGACGAACGGATTGCACCGTCAGCGGGCCGAGCAAATCGCGTCCATAATTCAAACAGAACAACCACGCCGGCAAATGCAACGCCGCTCTCCTTTGCAAGCAACGCGGCAGCAAAACCAACCGCGCCAACGAGAAACCACCCCACTCTCATTTGCTGACGAACACGGAAATACGCCATGGCTGCCAGTGCCAAGCCGATGATCACAAACAGATCGCTTCGGTTACACAAAAACGTTGCCGGCTGGGTTAGACACTGCGAGATGCCCACGAAAAACGTCGCCACGCCTGCCTGCACCGGATCGTCAACAACCGACAGGTACAATCGCCGCACCAACCACAGCGCTGCAGCAAAGAGAAACAAGCTTTCCACGCGCGGAAAAAGTGGACTTCGCCCAAACAGACGTACATCTAAATAGAACGACCATTCGGCTAACGGTCGAAAGAAATCCATCCGTTTACCATCGGGCGACCACCACGGATAGGTGCCGCGACTGCGCATCGCGAGCCAGTCTTCGGCCGTCGGCGCGAAGCGAAACAAACCCAACTCATCGCGTTCGCTCGCAGCGTACCGTTCGCAATTGAGCACCAGATTGAGATCGTCGAACACATACGGACCGGTGACAGACCAACCGTACAACAACAACGGCACGCCCAACCAAAGCAACGGCGATCGACCGAAGCGACGCAACAAATCGAATGGTAAATTCGGGTCTAGCACGGGTGCGGATTATTAGCGGGACGAGGGAAGTTGGGAAGATGGTGCAAGCGATGCGAATGCTGCGACGTTAAACATCGACGATGAGCTTTCTCGATGCCTCAACCGAAACGAGAGTCTTATTCCATAGTAGCCCAGCAGGTGGCATCCCTCACCCCAACCCTCTCCCTTCGAGGGAGAGGGAGCCAGCGCTGTCGCATTTAGAAAACGTAAGGTTGAAATCAGATTACATCTAATGCTACGAGAGCTTTCAGCAATTCGACTGCTTACGAAACATCACCGACACATCCGACTTATAACTCATCCAATACCCAATGACCGCATAAAAAACCCAGCGCGGCGACGAAAGCATTCGCCCGAGTTGCAACGGCCCAAATAACGCATCAAACGAACCGCCGATCAATTGTTGATAGACCTTCGCCGCGCGCGTGTTCAACCCAAACCAAGGTCGATCGTGATACGAACGCTCATAAACGCGTTTCGGCGTCCAGCTGCGTTCCGCACCGAGTTTCTTAAGCACCTCCGGCGTGGGGATGTGCAAATGATACGGTGCGTGCAGCTCATTGGGGTAAACGTGATGATTTTGCAGATCGATGTTCTCAGCGTTGGGCGTGCCGATCAGGATATGACCGCCGGGTGCCAGATGCTCGTCGAGTTGAGCAAGCAAATCGGCGGGCGATTCGACATGCTCGAGTACATCTTGCAACAAGATGAACTCAAATGGGCCACGGTCTAGCACTTTCCTGTCGTTAAATTCGGCCTTAGCGCTGTAGGGGTCATAGCCAAAGGCATTTGTGAAACCGCATTCTCGCAGGTACTGACAAAACAAGCCGTTGGCACAACCATAGTCGAGCAAGCGCGACGATGTCGTCATGCCATGTTCGATAAATCGCCGAGCGAGATTGCGATAGAAGATACGAAAGACACGATCCAGCTTTGCCTGAGCGAATGGATAGCGGCTGTAGTAATGATCCAAATCGACAACATCGAGGCAATGAATCGACCGGCAGCCGTCGCAGCGCCACAGTCGAAACGCTCGACCGCGAAACGCCTGCACATGACAAGGCACCAGCGCCGATTCGTGTCGTTCCGTATCGAACTCGACTTCACAGACATTGCAAACGTCGCGCTGCCGCGTTTGATCGATCGCCGCAGAATCTTGGCTTGCGTTAGCCATACTTACTGCTTTGGAGGTATCTAACGTTTCCATCGCTTAAAGCAAATCTCAATCAACCTGACACGCTAAAAAGTGTTTACAGCTTTGCGACAGTACCAAGATTAAACCCAAGAAGTGCCAGCAGCGACATCGCGCCGCACTACTCCGGCTTGCGCGCCACCAACGCTTGCACGCCCGTTCGATTGCACAACCACGCCCAAAACTGCCACGGCAAATCGAACCCGCCCGTCCAAATCGACAGCCCCAAGAAAAACGGCACGCGCTTGTATGGCGGCTTAAACACCTTCGACGCTTCCGTCACGTCGCTCACCATCAAACCGCGCTTCTCGCAATAGCGCACGGCGATGCTCGCCGACGTTTCAAAAGGTGTATATACCGCAACGTGCCGCAATGGCTCAAAGCCGGCCGCCTTTACCACCTTCTGCAACGACGGTTTGGTAAAGTGATGCAAATGCACCGGCACCATCGTCGCGAACCAGAAACGCCCGAACAACTTGCGAAATGGCGAGCCATAATCCGGCACTTCTACGACCAAACGACCGCCGGGCTTTAACACGCGCAGCGCCGCTTCGAGCGTGGCCTTCGGCTGATAGACGTGTTCGAGCGTTTCGTACAGCGTGACCAGGTCGTAATGATTCTCGGGCAAGTCGGCGTCGAGCAAATCGCCGGACATGACCGTCGCACGATTCTTAATCATCGCGTTTTCCGTCACAGCCGGATCGAAATCGAGCAGCGTCGCATTCACGCCGCGCTTATCCATGTAATACTCAAGCTGCGCGCCGAAGCCGCCACCCACATCGAGCACCTGCGCCCCTTGCTGCAACCGACCCGTCTTTTCGAGCACCTTAAGGCGCATCCACTTCACGTATCTGTGATACGGAGCCTTGCGCAATTCATCGTGTTGTTCGGCAAGCGTTTTGTGCGAATACCAATCGGCATAGTAGCGCGGCATCGACGCCGGCGCGGGGCGCGGCGTCGTAATGATCAGGTCGCAATGAGTACAGCGCACCAAGCTAAACTCACCCGGTGCACGCCAGCCCATATCGTGCGTGGTCAACAAATGCTCGGTCGGTGCTCGACCGCAGAGTTCGCACGTGGCGTCCTCGAACGTTAGCGCCGGCTCATCGCTGAAGGTCGTGACCGAAGCTGACTTGGACGCTGCCGCCGTCACGGCAGATGGGGTATTTGCACTACGCTCGCTGGTCGGTTGCGTTTGTAAGGAAGTCACGTCGACGGGTTCTCTCAACTTGGTGATCGGTCTGTCGACGCTGCTCGGCTTCCGCGTTGCCCCTCGCTCTTTATGCATCAGGGAGCAAAAACCGGGCCGCACCATAATCGACCGGAGTAAATAATGATTGTTTGCAACAACTCGCCACGTGTGCCGCGGCCCTTCCTGGCAAAGGGAATGCACGATCGCTCAAATAAGTGATCGGCTCAACGCGGCAAATGTCAGGTCGATCAAACCCGCATTTCCCGCATGCTAAAGGCCTTGACCGCACGCGGCAAAAGGAATTTCCGGTCGTTATTTCGGCCCAGAATTGACAATTCACCGAGGCGGGGCTGTAATCGTGGATCACCCTCGGGGCGTAGCTCAGCCTGGTCAGAGCGTCTGCATGGGGTGTAGAAGGTCGCTTGTTCGAATCAAGTCGCCCCGATTACCTAAGTATTTAATTTTAATAAACTTACACGCCTGCATACCTGCTCAGCACGATACCAGCCCCCGATCGGCTCTCAATCGCAAATCGGTGTAGATCCGCGCCGCCCGGCTGCGCTGTCATCATCACGCCGCTCAACATGCGCGATCATTCGATTTGCTAGGCTTGAACACGTCGCCCGGGTAAGGTCGGATGAAAATGTCGACCATCTTCCCAGGAGATTCCAATTGCCCGCACGCATTGTCATTCAACTCGCTTCGATCGTCACGCTAACCATCCTGCTCAATGGCTGCGGCCAACCGACGAACGGTAAGTCGTGTTCGCACTGTAACACTGCGAACGCATGCAAGCCTGCGACCGCAAATGAAGACGAACCGAAACGCGATTTCGAATTCCGCCGCTACCCTGTTGATGGTCGTGGCTTTACGCCCGTCACCAAATACCTCGCCAGCGCCGAACCCGTTGTCGACGATGCTGAAGGCGCGTTGAACCCTTACGTCCTGCGCGTGATCGAAGCGTATCCGACCGACGGTTCCTATCCCTACCATTGCAAGCCGCTGGAATACGACATCTATAACGGCGTGACGGAAGACATTTGGTATCAGGGTCGCGTCGTCGCCAAGGCATATCCCGATGGTTCGCGCTGTAGCTATTGCTGCGGACTCACGTTTGAAATCTTCTGCCGCGCCATGAATTTGCGCAATCGCGCCAAAGGCATGCAGCCCGACGAATTCAACGGCATGTGCTTCGACGATCTTTTTAGCCTGTTGCAACTTTGGTATGTCGAAGGCAAAGGCGACAGCCCGCAGCGCGGAATCGTGGGTTACGGCCTCGGTTACAAAATCGAAAACTGGGAGGACGCCCGCGCGGGTGACTTCTGCGATTACAGCCGCAACAACAAAACCGGCCACTCGGTCATCTTCATCGATTGGACACGCGACGACGCCGGCAAGATCACAGGCATCAAATACTTTTCATCCAACAGCGGCGGCGTTGGCCCCAAGACCGAATACTTCGAAGACACGGGCGGCAACTTGATGCGCAATTGGGTGCGCCTGGCACGCGTCGGCAGCATTGAGAATTACAAGCCGTTCAATCGCTTGGAGATTCCGCAGCGACAGGCCTATGCGCCCACGCAGCCTGTGGGGCGGTAACGCGCGTACGTTTATCCGCCCACAGGGCGGGACTCTGAACTTTCACGCGCTAAATCCTAATATTCTCGCGGCAACTCCGATTTTTCGTTCGCCGCAAACGTTGCGTAACCAATCGAATCAAATAAATCCAAACCCCTTCTTCTCTGCACAACAATTCGCGCATAATACGGCCTCTTAACCACCAAGGAGCCACCCATGAGCGACCGCGTATTCATCGGCACCCGCAAGGGTCTGTTCATTCTCGAACGCAACGGCAAATGGAACGGCGGCGGCTGGCACATTGCCCGCACTGCCTTCCTCGGCGACCCGGTCACCATGGTGTTGCACGACCCGCGCGACGGCACGCTTTATGCCGCGCTGCATCATGGCCACTTCGGTGACAAACTCCATCGCAGCGACGACGGCGGCGCGAACTGGGAAGAGATCGCCGTGCCCGAATACCCACCGCTCCCCGACGGCGAACAGATCGAGAAGCATCCGTTCAGCGGAAAAGAAATCCCTTGGAAGCTCGACATGATGTGGGAGTTGCAAACCGGCGGTGCCGATGAGCCCGGCGCGCTTTGGTGTGGCACGCTGCCCGGAGGCCTCTTTCGTTCCGACAACCGCGGCAACAGTTGGAAAATGATGGACGACCTGTGGTTTCGCGACGAACGCAAGCAATGGTTCGGCGGCGGCTTCGATGCGGCCGGCATTCACTCGGTCATCGTCGATCCGCGCAACAGCAAACACATAACCGTCGGCATCTCGTGTGGTGGCTCGTGGCAATCGGAAGATGGCGGCGCGACGTGGAAGATTCGCTCGAAAGGCATGTTTGCCGCCTACATGCCGCCCGAACAAGCTTACGAAGAAAACGCACAAGACCCGCACATCGTCGTCGCCTGCCCAGCCAGCCCCGATCATCTCTGGACGCAACATCACAACGGCATCTTTCGCACTGTCGATGGCGGTGCGAACTGGACGCACATCGATCGCGCCGCCGTCAGCGATTTCGGCTTTGCCTGCGCCGTGCATCCTCGCGAACCCGACACGGCCTGGTTTGTGCCCGCGATCAAAGATGAAAAACGCATCCCCGTGGACGGCAAACTCGTCGTCACCCGCACGCGCGACGGCGGAAACAGCTTCGACGAACTACGCGACGGCTTACCGCAGGAACACGCGTACGACATCGTCTTTCGCCACGCACTGGCAGTAGACGAGACCGGCGACACGCTGGTGTTCGGTACGACCACGGGCAGCGTGTTCGCGACGCAGAATCAGGGGGATAGTTGGGCGTGCGTGAGTAATTATTTGCCGCCGATTTATGTGGTGAGATTTGGGTGAGAGGGATTATTCTCTAACGCAAATCGCATACAGACAACATCTAAAGACCGGAAAGCAATCCCTGGTATCAACTGACGAGAAATGAACAACATCAACGAAGTTTTCCTATCGACCGAAGATCTTCGAACTTGATCGCGAGCGATTTACCTACGGCACCATCGTCAACTGCGCCACAAACCCCGCAATATCGCGGCCATTCAGTGCACCATCGCCGTTCATGTCCCAGACGCATGCCGGCCCACCATCGAATAGCGCGGCTACAAACGAATCGATGTTAGCGTTTGCAAGTTGCCAAGTGTCGGGAATTAAATCTTCATCACAATCGGTTTGGCAGCCGTCGAAGATGCCATTCGCATCAACATCGCGATTGATGTTGTACACCACGATGGCGTCATTATCAGTGGCTTCTGGTGTCAGATAATCTGCGGTCGCGCTTACAAATAAATAGTCCCCGCTAACCACCATGTGACTTCCAAAATGCAGCGGTTGACCATCCAGCGGCGAGTGAATTTCCTGCCGTAGTTCCCATTTCGCGCCGAATCGCTCATATAAGAATATGCCTCCCTGCCGCGCGTTTAGAAAGGGCGCACCGATTACGATTCGATCGCTATCGTCTAGAAAGGACATAGACGCACCAAAGTAATGCCTCTCAGCCGGACTGAGTGCATCAGGCCCATAGATATAGGCTTCCGGAAATGCGTTCTCGCCGTAAAACCTAGAGATCTCAACGCCGCCGGTTAAATTAAGAGCCAATGGCGCGACCAACAACTCCTCGGCTAATCCAGGCCGCCCTAACGCTACCGTGGACTGTGAAAAAGCCGTAATTGTAGGGAATTGCTGACTAGGAGTCGGATGACTATCTGATGCAGCAAAAAATGACCAGTCTTGACCGTCGAACTGGTACAGCTTCACACCTGTACTACTTATTCGATAAGCAACGGTATCACCCTCAACAAAAATCTGTTTATCAAAACTGCCGTGATTCGAATGCGATATTTGTGATATTTCTGACCAACTCCCGTTATCGAGTTCAAAAACCCGCGAGAATGACTCCCTGTTCGTTCGCACGACTAATCGATTTCCATTCACTGAAAAGCCATAATCCAGCGCTGAATCATCCACTAAGACTATCTCTTGGCTTAATACCCATGTCCCATCTACATTCAAGAAAATGAAAATCACGGCATTTGAGCCCCGCCTTCCGCCAACGAACGCATGCTGATCCGAAACAGCCACTTTTTCACCGTAGTACTCATTCATATCGATCTGTGAAACGGCTAGCTGCGCATCGAACAGCCAGTAACCTGAACTAGCCTGATACACGAACACTTTACCGGAAATGCCAGATTGAGGATCAAGCGCTGGAGCCCCAACAATCAGTTTTTCATCGGTGGCTGCCAAACTGGCGGCGAACGTAAGCCCGGTGATGTCATCTGGCGGGCTGATCGTCTCAGTCTGTACAAGGGTTACACGCTGTTCGCATTCGTCCGGAACGCTATTGTCATTACAGTCTTGCGACACAAACTCGTCACCATCCGGATCGGCAGGATCGAGGTCACAATCATCTGGAACACCATTGAAATTGCAGTCGGCTTGGCAATCATCGGGAACCCCATCCGCATTGCAGTCTCCCCAAACTACTTGATCGCCATCGGGGTCAGAACTGTCTATGTCGCAAACATCGAGAATCTGATTGGCATTACAATCACCCAACGTCAGTTGGGCAGCATCGGGAATACCATCTGCATTGCAATCGCGCTCACACGAATCTGGAATACCGTTGCCATCGACATCTGATGCACCGCCTGCAATCTCGCAGTGATCTAACTCACCATCACCATCGCAATCTGCTAAGACAGCCTTTATCCGAATCGCTCCGGCGCTGGCAGGCGATGCTTCATAAACCCACCAATTACCCGAGCGGACTCCTCGGCCAAGTTCCATGGCCAGTTCGGGAATTTCTACCGAGCTTGCATCAGAACCAACCAATTGAACATCATAAACCGTCGAGTCACCGATTGATTGCGCGCCCGCGAAAAAGCCTTCGCCGACAGGCGAAATCCAGTCAAAAAGCGTACCGACACCGTCAACACCTGACCAAGAGCCGTCGAGAGTGAATACAATACTAACAGATGACCCTGTGAACGCTGCTAGAAGTGTCGGTCCATTCACTGATAAGGCCGTGAATCCGACACTCCCGCCTATATTCGAATTCCATGTAATGACTAGAGATTCAGGGAGCCATCGACCCTTCCACCATTTAAAAAAGCTCAAATTATCTCCGGTTCTAAAATACTGAATAATCACACCGGACCCACCAAATGCAATCGTATTGCGCAACAACGATCGTCTTTCAGCCGTAACAATTTGGTTCCCCACCAACGAATACGCCCGGTCATTTGCCTCAAGTCGCGGTCGCCACTCCGTTGACCCATCATGAACCACCTGTTCAATTAGCCATGCGTTCCCGGCATTGTGATAGATAACCAGTCGTGGCTTCGTGTACACTGTCCCATTTTGAAAATAGTCTTCCATATAAGCGAAAAGGCGATTTCCGAGGAGGTCGATGCGCTGCCCAAAATGCACATCCCGAAACGGACTGATTATCGTATCTACTAATTGCCATGAGCCATCAATTCGCTCGTAAATGAATACCGCTCCCTGTCGTCGATTGGACTCCGAGCGTTTCGGCATCGTTATTGCGATACGATTTCCAGAAACCGAAACCTGTTCTCCAAAAGAATTGACCGCCTCTTCAAAACTCGGCCCCAGAACCTCTTGCTTCAACAGCCAACCTGTTGCGATGCTGTACTCATAGATCAACACGCGGCCGTTCTCAGGATTCGGGAAATTTCGATATTTCGGCTCGCCGATCACCGCGACGTTGCCGTCGATATCCAAGCTCACCTGATCGTCTATCAGATCGGAACTGTTGAAGCCATCGATCTCAAGCATGGTGACTAGTTCGCCAATCTGACAAACATCGAGTACACCGTCCCCGTCACAATCGTTACCGGCCAACTCGTTCTGATCGGGAATTCCGTTGTTGTCGCAGTCGGTCTCGCCTGCCCACGTTGGCGTTACCGCAAGCAAAACACCCAATAGGCACGCGAAACAGCAAATAATTAGACGGCGTTTTGTTGTCATTACTCACCCGATAGTCAAATGCGATGAATTAGGCAGTTGTTGATTTAGAAAAAATGAGACTTCAACCAATGACATATTACAAAACTCATGGCTTCGACTCAATAAAAAGCTAAAACCCCTCTTCACACATGCAGCTCCACCACATTCTTATCCGTCAGCACATGCCCGCCCGTTACTTGCTGACCGTCGTGCACCGTGCCGCCCCAGATGCGGGCGTGTTTTAGGTTGTCGGCCATCTCGTTATGAATCGTGCGGGCCATGTCTTCGACCGTGCCGCCGACGGGTAGGATGATCGGGTCTTTCTTTTCGACAGGCTTGCCGGGCTTCTTGGCATACACGCGAATCACGTTTAACAAGTTAAACAACTCTTCCATCATTGCGGCCAGGCCGTCGCCCGTCGCTGCCGATATCGGCAGCATCTTTAAATCCGTCTCGGCCAGTTCTTTAAACGTCTCGTAGTTTTCCATCGCATCGGGCGTGTCGGACTTGTTCGCAACAACCAACACGCGCTTAGGTAATGCCGCCGCCGCGCCGTCGTCTTCTTCACGGCCTAACACGCCTAACTCGTCGTCGTCAGCGCCATCGTCTTCTTCATAAGAAAGCTCGGCCGTGCTGACGGGCGACATCTTATGATCGACGAGCAACTGCACGCATTGTTGAAACTGATCGATCAATTCGATCGCCGCCAAATCGACGACCAGCAAAATCGCATCGGCCTTGCGCAGCGCGTTGATCATGCCGGGTTGCGGATGGCCATCCATCACTGGCGGTGCGTCGACCAACTGAATCGGCACATCTTCATGCAGCGCCATACCCGGCACGGCGGCGTGGGTGCTGAACGGAAACTCGGCGATCTCTACCTTGGCTTTCGAAAGAGCGCCGACGATCGAACTCTTACCCACGTTAGGCGCGCCGAGCAGCAACACCTGCCCCGCCCCCTGCCGCGGCACGCTAAGCGGATCGTGCTGTTGACCGGCCCCCGTCTTGGCGGCCTTGCCCATCTCGTCGCGCGCTTTCTTGATTCGTTCCTTAATAAGCTGCTGCAACTTCTCGCTGGCCTTGTGTTTGGGAACGAGACGCAACATCTCATTAAGCGCGTCGACTTTTTCAGCAGGCGAAGACGCGCAACGATAGCGCTCTTCGGCTTTTTGATACATGGGGCTGGCGTTGATGGCCATGTTGTTTGGGCTCCATTGGTGTTAATCGAAGCTTGAATCATAACGGCGAGGCCAAGGCAACGGCTAGGTCGAGAAATCATGAGATTGGTCGATGAATCCGGCTCTTTAGAATTCCAGCATGCGAGCGATTGGCGCGAGCAGCCGTCGATTGTGCACGGGCTTGAGATATCAAGCCCTTCAGAGCCTCGCTGTCCACAGCGTGGCTCTGAAGGCGCGAACGCGATAAAGAAATGTCTCCGCTAAAATTTCTTTGCAAACTTTACGTAGCAAAATACAACTTGATCGATCCGAACGAGACCAGAGATAACTCGACAATAAGCTCATCGGCTTTCGCCCCAAAATCTATGCTTGACGCACCGCTGGCTTACCATTTTACCTTCGGAACATACGGCACACGCCTGCATGGCGGCGAGCGGGCGACTGTCGACCGGACGAATAATCAATACGGCATGCCATTTATTGAGCGCGATATTGAAAGAGAACAACGTGAGCGCCGTTCGATGCGTCACGACGCGGTTCGCCTCTCACCTTGCATGCGCGAACTGATCGAGTCATGACTGCCGGAGATTTGTCTCGAACTTGGCTGGGAGCATCACGTGGCGGCGGCCCAGATCGATCACATCCATTTGTTGGCAACGGCGGACGGCGATTCGAAAGTTTGTCGCAGATTGGTTAAACGGCTGCTGACGCAACGGCTCAAACAACAGCAGCATCGCGAACGTTGGTGGGCGAAAGGCGGCAGCATTCGCTGGGTTTGGAAGAAAGAATATTTGCGCTCCGCGTTTCATTACATCGAGCGGCAACGGACGACGCGTCGTTAGCTTAATGTCAGATCGCCGCGGGGACGCGGCGGCTCTTTCTCGTTGCAATCCCTTCGCCGCGGGGACGCGGCGGCTCATTTTCGTTGCAATTGCTTCGCCGCGGGGACGCGGCGGCTCTGAATTGCTTCGCGATCGAATCGATCTCTTAGCGAATCGATCTCTTGTCGCTATGAATTTCGAATTCGCCACCTAATTGCACTTGCTGGCTTTGAATGATACGTGGCAATAATCTGTCAATTAGTTTTTTCATTCTTGAATTGTCTATAGAATTGCATCATGAACCGTTCCCACGCCCTCATCCCCGGCACCTGCGAACGCGGGCTCGACGAGTTGGGCTACCGCTTCAGCAAATACATCGAAACGCCAGAAACAAGCCAATGGTGGGCCGAATGGTCGGGCAAAAGAAAATTGAATCATCTTACGAGCGCATCGACGACGTCTTTGTCCTCAATCACGGATTCGCACTACAGGAATTCAAGCATAGCACGCTGCTTACCCACGAATTGGGTCGTGAGTTGTTCCTAAGCGAACCACAAATACGCAAGCCGCTCATGCAAATCGCTGCTGAGTTAGCCCGACTGATCCACGCGGATGAAATTTACTGGGTAGACGAAAGCGTCATTGACCGGTCTCCTGCGGCGGTCACGTTAGAAATGGACTTTGACGAAACCCGCAACATGATCTCCTATCTTTCCAATGTCGTTGAAATCGGAATGGATGATTACGCTTTACTTGAGCGTTATCCCGTATGGGAGTTCTATTGGTGGTACCTCATTCAGCCCGTTACCATCTAACCCATGCCCAAAACCCACACTCAATTTATCTGTCGCTCATGCGGCAGCGTGCAGCCGCGCTGGATGGGAAAGTGCCCCGCCTGCGACGAATGGGATGCGCTGGAAGAACACACGGCCACCGGCAGCGCGGACAAACATCGACCGTTGGTACCGCCAAGTGATACCGACGCGTTGGTGCAGGCGCTGGCCGACATTCAACCCGATAGCACGCGGCGTTATCCGTCGGGCCTCGAAGAATTCGATCGCGTGCTGGGCGGCGGCATCGTGCCGGGATCGGCGATCCTCGTCGGCGGCGACCCCGGTATCGGCAAGTCCACGCTGCTTCTGCAAGCGGGGCATGCCTTGGCCGCCGCCAAGCGCAAGACGCTTTACGTCACCAGCGAAGAATCGCTCGGGCAGTTGCGCCTGCGCGCCGCGCGACTCGGCTTTGAAGATTCCCCCCTGCGCGCCGCCGCGCAAACCAACGTCGACATCATTAGCAAACTCATTCAGGACGAACGCCCGGACATTGTCGTCATCGACTCGGTCCAGATGATCTATCGCCCCGAGTTGCCCGCCGCGCCCGGAAGTGTCACGCAATTGCGCGACGCCGCCGCGCGTTTGATTTGGCTCGCCAAAAAGCTCAACTTCGCGCTGCTGCTCGTCGGCCATGTCACCAAAGAAGGCGCCATCGCCGGCCCGAAGATTCTCGAACACCTCGTCGACTGCGTGGCGTACTTTGAGGGCGATCGCTTTCACGCCCATCGACTCGTGCGCACCATTAAGAATCGTTTCGGCAGCACCGACGAACTCGGCATATTCGAAATGACCGACGCGGGGTTGGCCGCCGTGCCCGACCCGTCGAAGATGTTTCTCGAAGACCGCCCCGCCGCCCGACCCGGCTCCGTCATTCTCGCCGCTTGTGAAGGTACGCGCACGTTGCTGGTTGAAGTACAAGCTCTTTGCGCGCAATCCGCCTTCGGTTCGGCCAAGCGCAAAACGACCGGCGTCGATCCGGCGCGCACCGCCATGATTTTGGCCGTACTGGAAAAGCACGCCGATGTCGTCGTAGGCGATCAGGATGTGTTCGTCAACATCGTCGGCGGCGTGAAAGTCACCGAACCCGCTGCGGATTTGGCAATCGCACTCGCGGTATATTCCGCCATGACGGGTCGCTGCCTACCCGAAAACGCGGTCGTTTTCGGTGAACTCGGCCTCGGCGGTGAACTGCGCCCCGTGCATCATGCCGACCGGCGCATCAACGAAGCCGCTCGCATCGGTTTCACGACGTGCCTTCATCCACCGCTTGGCAAACAGAAGCCGGCGCGCGGCGCGAAACAGCAATCCATCATCTGCAAGACGTTGTTGGATTCGTTGGGGAATTGTGGTTGAGCGGTTGGCGATAGACGTATCGCGTTATATCGACGGCGAACTCACTTCAGATGCATCCGAACCTTCGGATGATTTCTTCTCGACCGTGATAAACGACCGATCCGACTTTGATCGACGGCGAATGCGCGAATGACGCTTTTCGTCTGCGATGTTGGGCAGTTCGTTCGGGTCGAGCGTCCAGTACGGGCATATGCCGCGACCACCCAGCTGCTTCTGTGCATACAGCGCCACATCGGCTTCGTGCATCAGTTGATCGGCCGTCGCTCCGATTCCCTGACTGCCTTGCACGCGGCTAATGCCAAAGCTCATATGAAAATGTTTCGGATCGTTTACCGGGTCGAAAGCGATCGCCGCAAATGTCTTGGAGATGCGTTCTGCCGTTGCCAACGCTTGCGCTTCATTGCCGCGCTTCAGCAAAATGCCGATCGTATCGCCCGCGATCCGACCAACGCGACAGTCAACAGAAATCAACCGCTTCGACAACCGCGCCATCGTCAAAATTGCTTCGTCGCCCAACTCGAAGCTATATCGCACGTTGATACCCGTCAGGTTGTCTATATCACCTAACAGCAAATAGGTATCACGCTTCAACCGCGGTGCATTGCCCACTGACTCGCTTAGATGCATGAAGAACTGACGCCGATTTTCCAAGCCCGTTTCCGGGTCTTGCGTGGCAAGCCGTTTATAATCTTCGCGCAGCCTTTGCTCGCTTAACGCCACGCGCAGACGATTGATCACCAACACATTGCGCACCGGCTTAGAAATCACATCGTGCGCGCCGGCGTCATAGCAGCCCTGCACCAAATCATCGGAAAGCTCCGATCCGGTCACGAACAGAATCGGCGTGTCCGCTGTCGACAGCCGCCCCTTAAACTCGCGGCAAACATCGCGACCGTCTTCGTCACCTAAGTTCAAATCCAGCAATATGGCATCAGGGTTGTATTTCTCAGCGATCGATAGGCCCGCCTTGCCGGTCTCAGCGCTAATCGTGCGAAAACCCGAGGTGCGTAGAATCTTCGCTACCAACTCGGTGAAGTCCTTGGCGTCGTCGATGATTAACACCAAAGGCTGATCGCTGCGTTGACCGTAGGTCATGCCATCCATCGAGATTCGACCCTTTCGTCGACTGGCTACACGGGTACCCTCCTCATCATCGGGCCGATACGACAGCACACCTAGCTCAAAACGGGGTATTGGGCGTACTCGGACACTCACCACCCCACTAACCTGCCGATCGCCGCAAACTTCTGTCAATGCGAGGCTTGTGAAACGCCCCCACCCTTGTGAGCAGCCTGCGACTGCCTATAATTGCGGAATGGAAGATGATCTGGCCAAGATTCTGATTTCGCGTGAAGAGATTGACCGCCGCGTGGGTGAACTCGGACGCGAAATCGCCGCTGAATATGCTGATAACCACCGCGACTTGGTGATTGTGCCCGTTCTGACCGGCTCGATCATTTTCGTCGCCGACCTCATCCGCCACCTGCCCTTCAAAATGCATATCGGGCTGATGACCGTCAGCCGCTACCGCGGTGCCACGACCGAGGGCGGTGCCACGCAAATCATCAAAGACTTAAACGTGGAAATCGAAGGTCGGGACGTCTTGGTGGTCGATGATATTCTGGATACGGGCAATACGCTGAAGGCGGTCGCGCAACAATTGCGCGAGCGCAATCCGGCCAGCGTGCGAATTTGCACGCTGCTCCGCAAACCGGCCAAAGCCCCGAAAGACCTGCACGCGGATTTCGTTGGATTCGACGTAGACGATGTATTCGTCGTGGGATACGGGCTCGATTTCAACAACCAATATCGCAATTGGCCCGATATTGCCGTACTCCGCGAGGAGTTGTACCAATGACCGACCACGACGAACGCACGCCACGCGTTAGCTCGGCACCGTTGCCCACGCTAAATGAGGGCACGACGACGGGCGTTGCGGTCGAATCGCCGATGCGCGAAGCCGTGCCGGCCCATTTGTTGGACGGCGGCGAGATCGTGCATTTTGCGGTGAAACCCTCGCCGTGGTTTTTGTTGTTCGTTTCGGGGCGCTTCATTTTGTTTGCCGTTGCATTGGCAGCGTTTAGCTATTCCCCGTGGGCACCGGCCAATTACGCCGGCACCCTGTTCCAAGCGGCGATCGCGATTGCCGCGCTCCGAATTGGCTGGGCCATGCTCGAATGGGCGTCCAGCTTGTATGTGCTAACGAACCGCCGCATCTTGAGCGTGCGCGGCGTCGGCACGGCTATGATTTATTCGGCGCCGTTGCCGACGGTAGAGAAAACCTGGAAGACCGGCGTGGCGATTGGCGCGGCGCTGGGTGTGGGCGACATCGGGTTTACCTCGTCCACCGAAGGGACCGATTGCTGGCGCTTGGTGCGCCGCCCCGGTGAGTTGCACGAACGCCTAAAAAAGGCGATTCGCAACAGCTCCGGCAACGGCAACCACGCATCGTAAAACATTTCCTCGCGGCTCGCAGAAGGGCCAAACTGCCTATGAACATTCAACGCGATTCCATCAATGCATTTTTTCAACTGTCGCGAAGCACGCTGATTGCGGGCGTTGTCGTTTGCGTGTCCGCCACGGCCCATGCCGAAGACAAAAGCAAAAGCGCCAAGCCAAAAACGATCACACCGCCAAACGCGATCATCGAACAGGTGCAAGCGATACAGTCGCGTGCCAGCGTGCTGATGGAGAATTGGTACGACGAAGCCAGCATCATCAAGGATGCGCACAACAACGTCTTCGCCGCCCGTGGTTGGGATAGCGAAGCCGATCAGTTTACGTTGCAACTGATCAACCAAATCACCGACATCAGCCCGATGCAAAATCAGGAACGCGAGGAGTTATTCATTCGCGCCTATCAGGATCGATTGGGCCTCAGCGACGAACAGGCGCAAATGCTGGGTGACGAAATGCGACAGGAGTCGATGCGCTTCACGATGCAGCATTTCACCGAGTTATTGCCGATTGCTTCGGAAATTATTTCCACCCGTTCGCAGAACAAGCCATTTACGGCTGAGATGGTGCAGCGTTGGTCGCAGAAGCTCGAGCCGTTGATGAATGACGCCCTTGAGTCGGTCAACCGCGTGCGCGGCAAACTTGAGGCCACCATGACGCCCGAGCAGAAGGAACTGCTCGACTACGACATGGAATCGGTCATGAAGCGTCATAACGACGTTAAGGAGATGGTGCAGGATTGGAAAGCGGGAAATTGGGATCCGCGTGATTGGGGGTTGCATAACGACCCCGTGCATCGCGGGCAAGTACTGACCGCAATTGAAAATGATCGAAGAAAAGACGTACTCGTCGCAAGAGCCGAAGGCAACCAACAACCCAATCTCGACGCCACCGGTCGCGACCCTTCGGCGTGGGAACGTTACGTCAAATGGTTCGTCAACGAATTTGAGTGCGACGAAAAGCAGCGCATCGCCGCCGATGGGATTCTCAAGCAGCACGAAAAAGAAGCGATGAATTATCTCGCCGCCAAGGCCGATGATATCGAATACAACGAGCGGCGTGCCGATGAATCGCTAAGCGAATCCAAACGAAAATACCATCGCAAGCAAGCCGAACGCTTGCGCGCCCCCGTCGAACGCATCTTCGACCGCATGTGTCGTAAGCTGGAAAGCAATGTGCTCGACCGCGCCCAACGCATGAAACTGCGCAAGAGCAACATCGCCGACAAAAAGCAACGGACCAAAGATGGCGGTAAGTCGTCCGGCAAACCCACCGACCGCAAGACGGCGAAGCGCTAGCGCCGTCGCTCTATTCCAACGTCACGCTACCGTTGCCCGTGCGAATGCGTAGCGTGCCGCCACCCTCGCCGATCGTGCCGCGTAGCGAATTGCGCGTTGTATACAAATCCTTGATATTCAATGACCGTGCGCGAATGCGTCCGTTGCCGGTGTTCACCGTCAGATCGGCAAACGTGTCCGACGTAAAGCTCACGCGCACGCTTCCGTTGCCGGTATCGATACGCCCCGCAACCGGCCCGCTCGCCGAAAGATCGGCCTGAATGCCGCCGTTGCCTGTATCCAAATCAATATCGGGCGCGGCCGTTTGAACCACGATGCGACCGTTGCCGGAATGCGCTCGCACTTCGCGTGCTCCGCCACGAATGATCAACGCCCCATTGCCCGAATCGAGCACGATCGGCCCTTCGGTATCTTCGACCGTGATGCGACCGTTGTCGGTTTGGGCTTGCACCGCCATCGTCTTGGGCAGGCGAACAGAATAAGAAAGCCGTTGCCCCCAGTCCGGCCGTTTGGAACGCAACCAGTTGGTGCGTACGAGCTGAATCTTGCGTGTGACCGGCGCGGCTTCGATTTCGATCGCGCCCAAACACGCTTCGGCTTCGACTTGGTCCTTACCGCCGGCGCGTACGCGCACATCGACGTATATCTTGTTGTCGTTCAGGCTGCTATCGATGCCGCGCACCAAAATCGAGCCGTTGTCGTTCTCGATCGCGAGTTGTTGAATCTCGGTCGCGTCCAATTCGAGATGGCGTTCGGCTTCAACCCACACCTGCGGGCTATTGCAGCCGAGCGCGACGAAAAGGCAGGACAGAACTGCAAGCGTGATACGACGAAAAAGATAAGCATCCGTGCTCATGGGTAAGGTACCTCCTTGAATGAGCGAACCATACCCATTTCCCGATTCGAGACAAGCCTAAAGCGCACTCAAATCTATTGGATGGTCTTGGAATACAAAATTGAGAAACGCATATTCTATTATCGAAGCCAGAATGAACTGCCTTCTTTATCCCGGAGGGATCAACGGACAATAGCCTCCCACATCGTGGGGGGGTATGTGCTGTGCAGATTTGAATTTCATCCCGGAGGGATAGAAGGAATGCCCGACGCATGTCCCATCGTCCTTCCCGGACGATTCGACCATTACCCGCCGAATTCCGTCGGGTCCTGTGCGTGCTTACGGGCCGTATCGACCGTGATGCGATTCTCACTGAGCAGTCGATGCAGGTCGGTATCGAGCGAGAACATGCCGTCCTGTCGGCCGTTTTGAATGGCCGTGTCGATCATGTCGATCTTTCCATGGCGTATGGCGCTGCGCACACCAAAGTTGCCGTACATCGCCTCGACCGCCAACACGCGGCGACCGCCAACGGCACTCGGCAACAGATGTTGCGTCACCGCAAAGCGCAGCGATAACGATAGCTGCGTGCGAATCTCATCGCGACGCCCGACCGGGAACAGATCGACGAGCCGCGTGATGGCACCCTTCGCGTCGCGCGTATGCATCGTCGCGAAAATAAGATGGCCCGTTTCGGCGGCGCTGATCGCCAAACGCGCCGTATCCTGATCGCGAATTTCGCCGACGAGAATCACATCCGGGTCTTGCCGCAATGCCGAACGCAGCCCTTCATAAAACGACGGCACATCCGTACCGACTTCGCGCTGCGTGATAATGCTCGTACCGACCGGTTCGTAGAGATACTCCACCGGCTCTTCGATCGTGATGATGCGCCGCCCGCCGCCCGTGTTTAGCATCTGGATCAGCGCGGCCAACGTCGTCGTCTTACCGCTGCCGGTTACGCCCGTAACCAACACCAACCCGTCGCGCTGCTTGAGAATGCGCACGCCGAGATCGCTGGGAAACCCCAACTCGGGCAGCGTGGGCGTCGTCGCAGGAATCGCCCGAAAGCATGCCCCCATCAAGCCGCGACTCACGCCCACGTTCGCGCGAAAGCGCGCCGTGCCGCGCGTGGTTTCCAACGCCACGGCGAAGTCGCAATCCTGCATCTGTTCGATCGCGTGATGCACGTGCGGCGGCGCGACCGACGCGATCATCTCGGCCGTCGCTTCCGGCATCAATGCGTCTTCGCTCGCCGGGATCAGATCGCCGTGCACGCGATAGGTCGGTCGATGATGCGGGACGAGGTGCAAGTCGGACGCATCCATCGGTTGCATCGGTTCGAGCAAGGCTTCGAGTCGTTTATCCATACCATCCTCATAGTCGGATTGGAACTGATCGTGATTTCAAGCTGACGGTAACCAAATCCGCGCTAACTCGCGAGACAAAAAACGTCGCGCACGCGAACCCGCTTCGGTCGATGCCGTCTCCCACTCTGATACGCAACGCCAATCCCTGCGTTGCAGTCGGCCGGCTACCCTTCCGTGCGGTCGCGGGCTTACAATATCGACATGGAAGCTCATTCGTTCCCCTGTCCTGCCTGCAAACAAGACGTCGCCGCCGATGCACCACCGGGAACGCTGTTGCGTTGCCCGCATTGCGAGCGTCCGATTCGTATGCCGCGCAGCAAGCATCGCGACGAGCGTCTCGACGTGTTTCGCGCGATCGACCCGGCCAATCGCAAAGCCACCAACGCCATGCTGTGCAGCATCGTCGGACTCGTTTGCTGCCCGTTCGTCGGTCTCATCGGCATCATCATGGCGCTGCGCGTTCCGACGGCCTCCACCGACGACGCCGATGAACGCCGCCTGATCAAGCGACGGCACGGCATTGCGATCGGTATAGGCATTTTGTCGATCGTGGTTTACAGCGTGGTCGGCGTGTTGGTCCATCCAAGCCTGCGCCAAGGCGCTCGCGACGTGCGCGTGGACCGTGACGAACGCGGCTGCAAGGCAAAGATCACCAAGCTCGCAACCATACTGCAAGATCAATACTTCGGCGGCAGCATTCCACCCGCGTCGTTGGATCAACTCATCGATGCCGGGCTCATCACGCGTGACGATACGGGCATTGTGATCGACGGCAAACGCTACGACTTTCAATACGTGCCGCAGTTCAATCAGAACCAATATATCAACCAAGTCATCGTGTTCGATCATCCGCAAGCGCATCGCGACGGCGGTGGACATGTCGTGCACGCGACGTTTGAAGTGCAATATCTCGGCAAGACCGACTTCCTCGCCGAAATCAGCAGCCTGACCATGCCCGATGGCAGCATGTTGGATATTGAAACGTTGAAGGAACCGGAAAGTATTAAAAACGAAACCGACGATTAACGCGTCGCGGTGAAATCGAGCTGCGCAACCGGCTGCTTGTTCGCAACCGCCTCATACACCTGCGCCAGCCGCTGCGCCATCACTGCATGGTCGAATTCAAGCAGGTAGCGCGAACGCCCCGTCGCGCCGTAGCGCGACCGCAGCGCTGCATCGTTCGCCAGTTTCACCAGCGCCGCAGCGAACGCATCGAGATCGTTCAACGGTGCTAACTCACCCGTCGCGCCCGGGATGACAACTTCCGGCGCGCCGTCGATATCGAAACTCACCACGGCACGCTGCATCAACAACGCTTGCACCACGGCGCGCGGTAAGCCTTCCCATTGCGATGCATGAGCCAACATATCGGCACCGGCGAGCAGCCTTGGTATCTCCGTCGGCGCGACCAACCCCGTGAAACACACATGCTGTCGCAAGCCGCACGCGTCTAACTGTTTTTCATACGCCGCACGATCCGCCCCGTCACCAATCCAAACGAATCGCAACTGCGGTGCCGCTTTCACCGCTCGTTGCATGATCGGTATCAACTGTTCGTAACCTTTGTTACGAAACAACCGTGCGACCGTCGCAACCACCACATGATCGTCGCGAAAACCCCACGCTTGTCGCACCACCGCGCGATCGTAGCGCGCCGGATCGAACGCGTCGGTTTCCATGCCGCTGCGCACGGTCACGAATCGATCGGGCTTGCCAATGCCGGCGGCCAACGATTGCTCGCGCATCGCATCTGCCACGCACACGAGCGCATCCGTATAGCGTGAGCAACGCCGTTCCAACATGGCGTATAACTGGCGTCGCCACGCCGATTGCGTGCGGTTGAAACTCATGCCATGAATCGTGTGCACGATGTGCGGCACGCGCGCCCGCCGCGCCGCCATGCGCCCGAGGATGCCCGCTTTGCTCGAATGCGTGTGCACGACATCGGGCTGCCATTCGCGTAACACGCTCGCCAACGCACCGATCGCGCGATAGTCGCGCGTCGGATGCACGGCCCGCACCAACGCCGGCGTTTCGACAAATGTATAATTTCCGCGCCGCACGCGATCCAACAACGACCCTTCCGGCCCCGTCGTCGGCCCACTAATCAGCAGCACCTCATGCCCCAAATCCGCCAAGCCTTCGCATGACAGCACGGTGTTCTCTTGCGCGCCGCCGAGAATCAGGCGCGTGATGATGTGGGCGATCTTCATAATCGTTCGTCGTTACGCGCAGGGTTCATCGGTTTCGGGTTCGATGCCGCGCGGAAGTGGCGCAGTGGAGAGCGGTTCGGCGTCGACGTTGGCGCGGCGATGTTTAGGCGTTTCTTCCATATGGACCGCGTCGTGAAGCATGTCGGGCGTCGGCTCTGGCAAGGCGGGCATGTTGTATCGCACCCATTGCAGCGACAACCCGCGCGCGGGCGCTGTGCCGCCGGCTTGCGTACGGTCTTTGGCGGCGAGTATCTCCGGCGCGCGTTCAATCGGATAGCGACCGCGACCGAACTCGCACAACGTGCCGACGATGTTTCGCACCATCTTGTAAAGAAAACCGTCACCTTCGATATCGACGCGAATCTCCAATCCTTCGCGATAAATATCGATGCGATAAACCGTCCGCACATTGGAGAAGCGATCGTTCCCCGACGAGGCAAACGACGTGAAGTCGTGCCGCCCCACCCAATAGCGCGCCGCCTGTCGCATCAACTCGATATCCAACTTTTGCCAGTGGTGATACACGGCGTGCTGCCGCAGATGTTCGACCGGCCGGCCCACATCGTTATGGATGCGGTAGCGATACAGCTTGGCCTCTGCCGAGCGCGTGGCGTGAAACGTGAGCGGCACTTCGCGCATATCCATCAACGATACGTCTTTGGGAAGTCGCGAGCCCACGCTGCGAAAAGCGGCGTCGATCCGCAATTGGCTGGGCGTAAAGACGTTCGCCACGTACCCCGCCGCATGCACGCCGCTGTCAGTGCGGCTGCAGCCGATCACGTGCACGCGATGTCGCAGGGCCCGCCGCAGCGCCTGCTCCACCACCTCTTGCACGGTCCGCAGGCCGGGCTGAAATTGCCAGCCGTGGAATTCGAGCCCGTCGTAGGCCATCGTCATCATCAGGTTTCGCAGCATGCCGTTATGCTACGTGGCCACTGATAACGCTGCAACGATGCCCGCCAGCGCAACTTTCGCGTTTGGCGGGGTTTATGGCGCGTGATACCATACACGGCTCGAACTGCCGCCCGGTCGCCGACGTAAGCCGCAATGGCCGGAGCCGCCTCCAACATCCGACGACCCCCGCAACCTTTATAGAGGGCGCTATCGTATGACCACCGAACCGCAAGCCGCCGTCCAACCCGCGCCTCCCGCAGTTGCGGGGATGGCGCTGGCCGTCATCGCCGGGCTTTCCATCTTTTGCGCGCTCTTCTTCCTCTCACCCGCAGAGATGTCATCCACGCAGCAAAACGACGATTCGCCGCTTGCGTCGGTCATCAATCTCATGTCGCTCAGCAACGACGGCGGCACGGCCAGTCGCTTCTCCACGCCGCGCGGTGTGGAGATTCGCGATTTGTTTTTTCATCTCGGCGCGGCAGCTTTGACGGTCGTGATGGGGTTGGTATTCCTGTTGCGACCGCCCAGTTATGCGCTCGAGTCGCAACACGTGTTGGATATTAAACGACAAGCGCAGAACCCGGTCGCATGGTTCGTGTTGCTTTTGTTCATTAGCCTCGTGAGTTCGTTTTTTTCGGAGTCGCCCGATATCTCGATGGGCGGTGTCATTCTCAGGCTGATCACGTTTGGTTGGTGGTTACCCTTGGCGCTGCTGTTGCAACCGCAGCAGGCCCAGCGTTTGGCGTGGATCATGGCCGGCGTGTTAGCGCTGGTCGCCGCATTTGGATTCGCCTATTGGTTGCTTCGCGACGTGCCGCAATATTCGAAGAAGCTGCATCTGGGCTTGGGCGTGGAGCCACGGCTGATTTTCCCGATGGGGAACTCCACGTTGCTGGGTGCATGTATGTTGCCGGGTGTGTTCATCGGGTTGAGTTGGTTGGCCAACCGACGAACGGGTGATACGACCAAAGGTGCCTTTAGTTACAGCAAGATTTTTCTGGGCATCCCCATCGCGTTGTTGTGTTTGTGGGTGCTCTACCTCACGTCGGGTCGCGCCGCACAGATCGGCGTGATTGCCGGTGTCTTTATGATTCTCGTTGGTATCGTGCCGAAGTCGCGACGCTTGATCGTCGCCTTGTTGTTCGTGTTGGTCGCCGTCGCGGGGATCAATTACGTCAACAATCTGCGCGTTAGCGGCGTGATGGGCGATCGATCGCACTCGATTCGCTCGCGTTTGAATTACGAATGGCCCTATGCCGTCACGCTGTGGTCGCAAAAGCTCGTCGGCGGTCACGGCGAAGGCGGCTACACCATGAAGACGGGCCCGTTGGTGCGCAACCAACAACTTGAAGACCCCAACGTGTTGGCCATCGACAGCTTCCGCTGGACGGCTCATGCCCACAACGAATATCTCGAACTGCTCGCCAACCTGGGCGTGGCGGGTGCCGTTGGCTTTCTCGCGGCGCTCGTGCTGACGTTCTGGCAGGCGCTGCGCTGGCTCGATCAAAACGACCAAAGCGGCGTCGCTCGCGGGCTCGTAATCGCGTTGATGGCCGCGCTGTTTGCCATGGCAATTGAAGAGGGCGCGTCGGTGTCGCTGCACAAACCCGGCTTTCCGCCGCTGTTCTTTACCACGTGGGCGTGCTTGTTCGCACTCACGCGTAGCGCTTGGGGCACACCCGCACCTGCAGAGAAAACGCAAAACAGCGAACGCAACGTACGCATCCTCGGTGCCGCTTCAATGCTATTTGCGATCGGGATCGGTTACGCAGGCGTGCAACACTGGCGTGGCACGCGCGCTCAGCAGCGCGCCAACGAGTTGCGCATGACCAACGAATTCGAGGCGGCGATTGCCCTGCATGACTTCGCAGGAAACAACATTCTCGACCCGCTGCAGCGCATCATCGCACGACAAAACGCCGTCGAAGCGCGCGTCGTCGTGTTCTCGCGGAACATCGAGGCCGCCCCCGAAGTGACCGACAAAATGATGGAAGATGCGCGCGACGCGTTCATTCTTTGGTCGGCCCTCGATAAAGCCGTGCCGCGTTTTATCGACATGAGCCATATCGCGTGGCGCTTAGAATTCGCGCGCTCGCGCGCATTTGCACGAAAGAATGACACGCAGCGCGCCACGGCATGCATTCTCGACTACGCCGCACTGTTAGCTCAATGCCGTGCCGACGAGCCCTTTACCCTGCCATACCTGCAACGGTTATGGTCGGACTATGTTGTGCTCACGCCCGACCAACAAGTGATTCCCAGCCTCGACCCGCGCTTGCGTTGGCAATGGCTGCGCGAGTATCTGCGCCGCAACGAAATCGACCCGAGCGTGCAAACGATGATTCGCTCGCTCACGCGTTACCCCATCGCAATGCAGGTCTTCAACGACTTCGTCAACATCGCCACGCAAGACGCCGAGAAAGATCCGGACGAATGGAACGACAAGCTCGCCCCCGAAACGCTGCGACTGGGTGCCGAGATCGCCAAGCTTAACGGTCAACCCAACGCGTTAAACTTCGCCGATACGGCCATCAAGATGTACGAAGCTGCCGGCGGACGATTGTTCAAGGCACACGCCGCGGCATTGCGCGAGAGCGCGCAGATCATGCTCGTGCAGGACCCCGACGGCGACCCGACAGAAGCATTGAAACGGTTGGTCATTGCTTACGAAGTTCAAGAAGGTGCACTGCCCGGAAGCGACGAAGAGAAGATCGCGCGACCATTGCCCGGTGCATTGGGGCAAACACGCTTAGCGCTATTGCTTGCCAGTGGTGACGAAGCCGCCGCTCGCAAGCAGATTGCCGAGCTGTTTTCCGGCAGTGAGGCCGAACAAGCAACGCAGTTGGCGACGGCTTACTTGCGATTGGCCGAGAGCTTTGCCAACGCTTCGCAACACGCCGAGCGGGCGCTGGGTCTGGTCGCGAAAGCCGAAGCGTTGGCACAGCCGACCACAGCGAGCCGATTGTTAACGGCACAGATTCATTTGCTCGCGCAGAATCAATCCGCAGCGCTCGACGCGGCCCGCGCGGCGATTGAAATCAGCGACCCACGCGACGCGGCGTTCAGTTATCTGCAACAACTCGAACAGCGCTATCCCGATGCGCCGCTGTGGCAAACGCTTCGCAATACCTACACGGATTTTCCGCCGCCACCTGAGCCCGTCGCACCGCCGACGACGCAGCCGGCAGACGCTGATGCAGCCGACGCGGGCTCAGCAGATGTGGACGTAACAGACGCGGACAAGTCGATACCGACGACGAGTGAAGCGTTGCCCGTGAATGACGATGCGGCGCCCGTGAATTCCCTCAGCGCGTTGAATGAAGACGAATAGGAAAAAATATAACGGGTGCCCCTGCCCCTCTGGGGCTGGGGGACATTCAACTTCCCATTCAGCGTAAACATCAAATTGAATGAAACGGGTGCCACATCCTTCGCGCCAAGCGAAGGGTGGGGAATCAAACTAAGCAATGTTAATTTCTTCTCTTGGAACGCTGCTGGTGCCCCTCGGCCAATGGCCGAGGGCTAAGTGTCGCACCGGGTGCCCCTGCCCCTCCGGGGCTGGGGGACATTCAGCTTCCCATTCAGCGTAAACATCCTTTTTAGAGAAACGGGTGCCCCATCCTTCGCGCTAGCGAAGGCGCTGTGGCACCGGTTTGCAACCGGTGTTCAGCGGAGTGCACTTAAACTCACGCGCCAATGTCTCCATCAAGAAGCGTCACGCACGCTTACGCGACGACGCCACCTGAAAACACCAACGGTTACCGCTTCCTCACGGGCGCGGCTCCGATCGCAACGTGATTGAATCGAGATTGGCGTTGATCATTTTGATGGATCATTATTGATCATTCACGTGCGCGAAGATCATACGGCCACAGGCCGCAGCTCTGCCGTTGCGCGCGGAATCTCGAGCGGAATCGTGCGAGCCCTGCATATCAACCCGTGCCGAATATCAACCCGCGCGGCACATCCATCACGCCGGAACCGCGTCGCCCAACTTGTCGCGTTCCAAACGATTCACGACGATCGCGCCGACGGAATCGCCTAACACATTCGTCGACGTGCGGAACATATCGAGAAACGCATCGACGGCGAAGATGAGTGGGATGTAATAAATCGGCAAGTGCACAGCCGACGCGACCAACACCATCGTGACCAACCCGGCATCGGGCACAGCCGCCGCACCGACCGACGCCAACACGGCCGTTACAAAAATCACGAGCGTCACCGCCCCGCCCAACTCGATCGGCACATCCGCCAAGCCCGAATAAATCTGTATCAAGAAGATGATCGCCACACCTTCGTACAGCGCCGTGCCGTCCATATTCATGGTCGCGCCCAGTGGCAACGAAAAGTTGGCAACCTTGGGCGACACCTTCAAGTTCTCCGTCAGATTGGCAATCGTCACGGGAAGCGTCGCGGCACTGCTGCGCGTGGTAAATGCAATCATCCAGGCTTCGCGCAGACCGCGCCACAACTCCAACGGCCCGACACCACCGAGAAACTTACAAATCGCCAGTAGAAAGATGACGTGCAGCAAAATCGCCCCGATGACCGTGCCGCAGTACCAACCAAGCGTTTCGAATATCCCGGGCCCATTCTCGGCGACCAGCTTCCCCATGATGCACATCACGGCAAACGGCGAGATGCTCATCAGCCAGTGCGTGATTTTCATGATCACTTCGTTGAAGCTGTTGAAGAAGCTCACAACAGGCGCAGCCGCGTCGCCGACAAACGTACACGCCAACCCTAACAGCAGCGCGAAGAAAATAATGCCAAGCGAGTTCACCGGGCTCGACGAAATCGATTCAAACGGATTCATCAACAACGGCTTAACGATGTCGTCGCGAAAGATATCTCCGGCGGAGCGTTCTTCCGCGCCCGATAGCTTGGCCATCTTCTCGGTATGTTCCGACGAACTCTTGGCGCCCGATTGCACACGTACGTAACTCACAAATTCCGGGTTCTTATCCGACGCGTCGCCGCCCGCCTCCGCAAACGCCTCTCGATAACTTTCAATCTCCGCGACGCGTTTATCGCGCACCTTTTCCGAGGCCGATTTCTTGCCGGGCTGAATCACCAACACAAACACGAGCCCCAACGCTACTGCCACACTCGTCGTGCACGCGTAATAAGCCATCGTTTTCCAACCGATGGCCCCCAGCTCGCGCGCGTCTGGCAAGCTCGTTACACCGCTGACGATACTGGCCAAAATGAGCGGCGCGATAATCATTTTCAACGCGCCCATAAAAATCGTGGGGCCCAATAAGTCGAGCGTCCAAACCGAATACTCGACCCATTCGGGCTGATCGGCGCTCACTACCACCGACCCCACTGCGTTCGTTTCCTTAGCCATGTTGTAATGCAGGCCGAGCCCGATCACGACGCCCAGAATCATGCCGACGAAGATGAGATTGTGCAGCTTGAATTTCATCGCTATTTCCGCCTTGTGGTTGGGCGTTTGATAGGACGTTGGCCCGACAATTCGCGCGGCCCAGCCAGCCGCGCGCTCCAGTGGGCGGATATAATAACACAATCACCGACAACGCGGGGCCGTCGTCCGTTGCCCGCCATCGCCCGACCTTTAGAAAGAGATCGCCATGTTCACGCGTCGCTTACCATCTGCACGTTTATTGATCGTCGCACTATGTGTCGCACCGCTCGCCGCCTGCTCGGTCAACCTGCCGGAAATCCCCATCCCCGGCGTACCCGGTGACGGTGCCGTCAACGAACCGTTTCTGATGACCGGCACATTTCAAGTTAACACACCGTTCGGCGGATCGCCCTGCCGCGTGTGGGAAGGCGATAACTCGGTCACGTATCACTTGTTTCAGGATATCGACCTCGACAGCACGCGCTTCGACATCGCCACGACCGAGGGCACGCGCTCGCGTTTGCTGTTGCAGCAGCGCAGCGACTTGGAAGTCGGCTGCGAAATGGGGCCAGTGGTCGTAGTGTTGGAAGTGCGGGACATTCTTTAGTACGGGCCCGACTAACGGCCCGCTCAAACTAATTTGTCGCATAGCGTATGCTCCCTGTCCTTGCCAGGGAGAGGGCCGTGGTGTGGGTTCTGGCTATTTGCCAAGACACTTGCCCGTAACATGTAGATAAAACCGTACTATCGCCCCGCATACATCGACTCGTAATAATTTTTATACGCTCCGCTTACGACCTGATCGAGCCAGTCTTGGTTATCCAAATACCATTGAATCGTCTGAGCCAAGCCCGTTTCAAAGCTCACGCTCGGTTGCCAGCCCAACTCTTCATAAATCCGCGTCGCGTCAATCGCATAACGGAAGTCGTGCCCCGGCCGATCCGTCACGAATTGAATCAGCGAATCGGGCTTATCCAAGTAACGCAAAATCGCGGCGACCACGGCCAAGTTTCGCTTCTCGCTGTTACCGCCGATGTTATACACACGTCCCGCATCGCCTTTGGTTAACACCGCCCACAACGCCGAACAGTGGTCTTCAACATACAACCAATCGCGCACGTTGGAGCCATCACCGTATACCGGCAACGGTTTATCATCCCGTGCGTTATTAATCATGAGCGGGACCATCTTTTCGGGGAATTGATACGGCCCGTAGTTGTTGCTGCAGCGCGTCGTGAGCACAGGCAAGCCAAAGGTTGTGCCAAACGCGCTCACCAAGTGATCCGCTGCCGCCTTTGATGCGCTGTAAGGCGAATGCGGGTCGAGCGGTGTTTCTTCCGTGAACAACCCTTCTTCGCCAAGGCTGCCGTAGACCTCGTCGGTGCCGACTTGCAGGAAACGCACGTCTCCCGCCGCCCGCGCTGCCTGCAACATGCTGAGTGTGCCCTGCACGTTGGTGCGCACAAACTCGCCCGGCCCTGTGATGCTTCGGTCAACATGGCTTTCAGCGGCGAAGTGCACGATCGAATCGACGTCGTGCTTTTGGCATACGGCCACGATGTCGTCGGTGTTGCAAATGTCGTACTTCTCGAAAACGTAGCGCGGATCGTCGGCGATGTCGGTCAGGTTGCCGAGGTTGCCGGCGTACGTGAGGCAGTCGACGTTCACCACCTTCACGTCGTCGCTGTGCTTAAGCACGTAACGCACGAAGTTCGAACCAATAAACCCGGCCCCGCCGGTCACCATTACAACGCTGGGAGAAAATGACATGGTCGTTTACTTTCTACGAGGCAGTTGCGGGTCGATTACAAATTCGTGTCCGCGAACAGTATATCGCTGGGTTCTGGCGTTCAAATAATGGCAATCTTAACGCTCGATCGCTTTCGCGATAGCGAAAGCGCTGTGGCACCGGTTTGCAACCGGTGTTCTGTGGAGAAGGGTTAACACCACGCGCGAATGTCTCCATCAAGTAGCGTCACACGCGCTTCCGCGACGCCGCCGCCCGAAACCACCAACCTTTACCGCTTCCTCACGGGCGCGGCTCTGATCAGAGCTTACTCAATTCACTTCGAGTTCTTGGTGTTTCGTATGGGTGCACCAGCAAGGGTGACCTTGCGTGGGTGCCCCTGCCCCTCTGGGGCTGGGGGACCAAGCCACCGTTAGCACCGACGTAAACACGCTAACAAAAATCCACATACCGCGCCGTCAATCATGCGGCCACAGGCCGCAGCTCTGCCGGGTCGCGCGCAATCATGCGCACAACCAGAAATTGCAATGAACATTCACATCGACGGGCCCCCCGTCGCTTACTCGCCATGCAACGCCCTCAGCTCTCGCCGTCACACAAATTAGCGTGTTTCGACGTGTTGACGTTTTGACTTTTCGACTCTTCGACGTTTTGACGTGTTGCCGTTTCGACGTTTCGACGTTTCGACGTTTTGGCGTTTCGGCGTTTTGGCGTTTTGGCGTTTTGGCGTTTCGCCGCTTACTCCTCACTCGCATCAAACGCCGCTTCCGTGCCTTTGATCATCTCCTGCACGCGCGCCAACGAACCGAACGTGCCCGCGTCGCTCCACCAACCGTCGAGCACGCCGTAGCTCATCTGGCCGCGCTCGATGTATGCATTGTTCACGTCGGTGATTTCCAACTCGCCCCGGCCCGACGGCCTGAGCGTGCGAATGATCTTGTACACGTCCGCGTCGTAAATATAGATACCAACAACAGCCATGTTGCTCTTGGGCTGCTTCGGCTTTTCTTCGATCCGCACCACACGGTCGCCTTCCAATTCGGCGACGCCGAACCGCTGCGGGTCGGTCACTTCTTTGAGCAGCAACCGCGCGCCGTTCTTCTGTTCGCGAAATTGATTGACGTCGCCCGTTAGGTCGTGTTCGAAAATGTTGTCACCGAGTATGACGGTTACGGGCGAGTCGCCCGCGAAGTTTTCGGCCAAGCCTAACGCTTGCGCGATGCCGCCGGCTTCGTCTTGCACCTTATAAGTAAAGCGCACGCCGAATTCCTTACCGCTGCCCAGCAGGTTGACGACATCGCCCATATGGTCGAGGCCGGTCACGATCAGAATTTCTTCCATCCCGGCGGCGGCCAATTTTTTGATGGGGTGATAAATCATCGGCCAGCGACCGACCGGCAGCAGGTGCTTGTTGGTCACTTTGGTGAGCGGCATCAACCGCGAGCCGGTCCCGCCGGCCAGAACAACGCCTTTCATGGCAAACTCCTCTCAGACCCACCCGCGCAAGGCCGCGAAACAGGCAAGTCGTCTGCGGAGCATTATTGAGGGGGACAGCGGGGGATTCAAATTTTGGGGTGGCCCCCAAAAGTAGGCGTGCCAAATCAAATTGTTCTGTGCTCTATATTACCGATAGGTTATCAAACTAAAATCTCAGGCTTGATCGTAATTCAAGCCTTTCAACAAGCGTCACAAGGTAGCAGAAGCAGCAGGCATCGGCCCAGCCGCAACTAGCTTCTTTCTCGCAGGATCAATCATTAAATTGAGGCCCTCTAATGTGCGGGCCCCGAGTAACTGCAAGTCTCCCGGTTCCGCGAAAACGACCTCATCTACTGTAAACATATTCTCATATCGGATAATCGCGAAACCCACAGAGCGCGTCACCGTCTGACCGTTTGCCATTAGAAACGGCGAGTCCTTCTTTTCTATTGCGATCCCAAGCGCTGCCAGCGTCTCGCTTGCAATCCATGTAAACTCACTACCGGTGTCTACAAGAAGCTCATCGACCTGCCGACAGTGCGAACGGTTTACAATATTCTCCACAACACAATTGGTATGAAAAGTTCCCATGCAATTCCCTTATCAATAGACCCCTTCCACCACCTTATTCTGAAAACCCGAGAACGGTCGCACATTCGCACAACCATCCCACGGATACTTCTCACACGGCGGTGTGCGCTTCACCTCGTCGCGCTCTAAGAAGCGCGGCATAAAGAATTCTTTAGTAAGCGTGGTCAATCGCGCGCGGCCCCAGTCGCCGTAACCGACGATCGACTTCTCATCATCAAAGTTCACCACTTCAACCATCGCGCGCGGGCACGGCGGGTGGTAGATGATGTCGTAATTGTCCGCCGGATCAAACGGCTTATGACAAGCCAGCCCCATCAGTGTGTTGCCGTACGTTGGTACGAACTCGACCTTGCCTTCGAGCAACTCTTCGCGGGCGAAGCGATGGAACTGCGGCGTCATTTGCGTACCGCCGCAGAACACACCCTTGATGCCGACCTTGGCGAGCGAGACGCGTTCGCAAATTGCCTCTAGCAACTTGGGCGTGGTAAACATGCATTGCACGTTCGGGTGCGCCTTCAAAATCGTCAGCCCCTGATCGACAACATGATCTTTATATTCGTGCATCTCATTGACGCGGCCCTTCTTGAGCAGTTTGACCACCCAGCGCGGGTCCATATCCACACCGAAGGCAATGCCGCCGCGATGCTGTGCCAAGTGTTCGACCGCCAAGCGCAAGCGGCGCGGACCGCTCGGCCCCAACATCAACCAGTCTGCGCCGATAGGAAACGACGCATCGTTGAGCGTTTCCGAGAACATTTCGTAGTCAATACGAAAGTCGTCGCTGTTGATGCGGCTCTTGGGCACGCCCGTGCTGCCGCCGGTCTCAAACACATAGATCGGCTTGCCCGCGATACCCTTCGGCACCCAACGCCGCACCGGCCCGCCGCGCAACCATTCGTCTTGAAAGCCGTCGAACTTATCGAGATCGTCGTAGCAATTAACTTCCTTGCGCGGATCCCAACTCAGCTTCTCCGCGTATTCGAGCCAGAACGGGCAACCCGTTTGCGGATCAAAATGCCACTGCACGATCTGGCGCGTGTGCTCGTCGAGTTGCTTTCGGGCGGCCTCAACGCGGGCAGTCAAATCGGACGTCATCGTGGGAGCGGCACTCATGCGGATACCTCGGGAAATTCGCTGGAAGGTTTTCTCATTCGACCCTCGATTATAGCTAATCTACAGCTTTTGGCGGAACCGCCGAGCATGAAAAACGAGGCCGATTTCGCGGCCTCGAATCCCACTATTTCAACCGTTTTGTAACAAGCGGCGACTCGATTAGCCCGTGCCGAAGATGCGATCGCCCGCATCGCCTAAACCCGGAAGGATATAGCCGTTTTCATTCAAACACCGATCCACCGCCGCCGTGAAGACGAGCGTATTCGGATGCACCGCATTCAACTTTTCTATACCCTCTGGTGCGGCCACCAGGCACAACACCTTCAGCTTATCGACGCCAACTTCTTTCAGGCTGTCGATCGCTGTGATCAGCGAACCGGCCGTCGCCAACATCGGATCGATCAAAACAACGTCGGTCTCTGCGATGTCGGAAGGAAGCTTGCGGAAGTAAACCGTCGGCTCGAGCGTGTCTTCGTTGCGGAAGATCCCGATATGCCCCATGCGCGCCGACGGCAACAACTGATGCACGCCTTCGGCCATGCCCAAGCCCGCGCGCAAAATTGGCACCAACGTGATCGCGCGGGCCAAGGCCACACCCTCGAACGTTTCCATCGGCGTATCGATCGTGCGCGGCCTAGTTGGATAATCGCGGGTAATTTCGAACGCCATCAACCGCGCCACCTGCCCGACCAACCGACGAAAGCCCTCCACGTCGGTATCTTTCTCGCGCAGAACGGTTAATCGTTCCTGCACGACCGGATGCGAGATGATCGTGACGTTGGGCCATTTGGATTCGGACATGCATGCGCTCCGGAGATCGAACAAACAAACTTCTTTAGCGTCAGCTTATCGTATTAACGACGATGATGAAAACGACCGAGTTTTGTGATTGCGATAAGCCAATTACAGAAACCCAATCATTAGGGGTTCTCAATATATAACGGTCGCATAACAGAGCCGCGCCCGTGAGGAAGCGGTCACCGTTCGATGTCAGCGGGCACCTGTCGCGGCAGCGTGCGATAGGCCGAGACCACACTCCGTAAAGCACCGGTTGCAAACCGGTGCCACAGCGCGCCCGGGTGCCCCCGCCCCTTTGGGGCTGGGGGATATTCGCCCCCTCATACAGAAGAAGCATCCAATACATTGAAACGGGTGCCCCATCCTTCGCGCCAAGCGAAGGGTGGGGAATAAACTAAAGAATGTCAATTCCTTTTAGTGGAACGTCGCTGGTGCCCTCGGCCAATGGCCAAGTGCTAAGTGTAGCCCGGTGCCCCTGCCCCTCTGGGGCTGGGGGACAAAACCCGCATACGCTACCCAGCCGAGACCTCAACCCCAACCGCATGTTGCTGTTGCCACGCGAGCAGCGACACCAACGCCCACAAACAAAAATTGTGATCGCGCCGACCGCTGCGATGTTCTGCCAATGTTTTCAACGCCCCGTCTTTCGACAGCACCGTGCCGAAGAAGCATTGATCGTTCTCAATCAAATCCCGCGCGAACGCATACAACGGCCCGCGAATCCACACGCCCACGGGCACCTCAAACCCTTTCTTCGGTCGATTGTGCAACATCGCCGGCAGCTCATCTTTGAACGCTTCGATCAGCAGATGCTTCTTACGCATGCCATCCAGCTTCCAGCGCCAGTCCATCGGCATCACGGCTTGCACCAAGCGATAATCCAAAAACGGCGAACGCACCTCCAACGCATGTGCCATCGACATCAGGTCGACCTTCGTCAACATATCATCCGGCAAACTCAAGCGCCACTCGGTTTGCAAATGCGCATTGAGGTTATTCGATTCGCGCGGCTCGCCCCGATGCGACCACAACAAATCGCCGACGCGCTCCAACGCGGCCGCAGCATCGACCGACTCGTGCAACAGCCTTCCATACGTCGCGTCGTCACTGGTGCGCATCCAATTGGCAAATCGTCGCTTCGCCACCGGATCGAGGGAACGAATCGCACGTTTCATCATGCTGAACTTGCCGCCCAACCACGTTTCGCGCCGTGCCGGCAACTGTTCGATCAACCGCCGCATCACGCCATAGAAAGGTGAGCCCGGCAGCCACGGATAGCGCTCGTATAGCGTGGCCGCCGCGTATCGGTTGTAACCCCCGAATAATTCATCGGCACCGTCGCCGCTCAGCGCGACCGTCACGTGCTCGCGCGTTAACTTACTCAACAAATACGTTGGCAACGCCGAGCTGTCGGCAAACGGCTCGCCGATATGCGTCTGCACTTTCGGAATCGTGTCGCGAATATCGTCGAGGCGCAACGGCAGCACCGTATGGTCGGTCCCGTGCATGTCGGCAACGGCGTTTGCATACTTCGATTCGTCAAAGAACGCCTCGCCCGGAAACGACACCGAAAACGTGCGCACTTTCTGATCGGACGCTTGCGCTGCCAGCGCCGTCACAATCGCCGAGTCGATCCCACCTGACAGAAACACACCCACGGGTACATCCGCCAACAACCGCACGCACACCGCATCGAACAAGCTTTCGCGGACCAACTGTTTCGCGTCGTCAAACGTTTCCACCGCCGACGTCGCCGGGAACGGTGGCAGCCAATCCTTCACCGCGCATGCACCATCGCTCCAACGCAACAACTGCCCGGGGCGCAGTTTCGAGACTTCGTTAAAAATCGAATCGGGCGCGGCAATGAAACCCAGCGTTAAGATTTGCTCTACCGCTTGACGGCTGATCGAAAGCGACTGCAACACCGGGCGCAGCGCCGCCATCTCCGACGCAAACGCGAACCCACCACCCGGCAATAGCGCATATATCAACGGCTTCACGCCCGTCCGATCGCGCGCCAGCATCAACGTCCGGGTCGGCCCGTGCCAGAACGCAAACGCAAACATCCCATTGAGTCGGTCGAGAAAGCCCAAGCTCGGATCGCGCAGACAGAGTTCAAACAGAACCGCCGTATCGCCCGACGACGCAAACGTCGCACCGTCTGCTTCCAACTCGGCACGCAACTCGCGAAAATTGTAAATCTCGCCGTTGTAGATGAGCGCCGACTGCCCATCATCGGAGAGCATCGGTTGATGCGCCGCTTCGGTTAGGTCTTGCACCTTGAGCCGCGCGTGCGTCAACGCGACGCCGCATGTCGCGTCGGTCCAATCGCCGCGGCCATCCGGCCCGCGATGGTCGATAGCCGCATGCATGGCCGCGAGCACATCGGCGCCCAGCAGCCCCTGCGGTCGAAGATATCCGGCGATTCCGCACATAGCCGTTGGTATAGAGGGACGCGAGCCGCACGGCAAGCCGACGACAGTTGCCGCTGCCGCGCGACGCGGTTACGACTACGCACCTTATGCACGTGCTGCACATCACCCAATCGCTGGATCCGTCGTGGGGCGGCATCGCACGCGTCTTGCCCGAACTGGCAACGCGACTGACGTCCGTCGACGTCAACTCGACAGTCGCGTGCCTACACGGCGATCGATTCGGCACTGCGCCGTCGTTCGATGGGTTTGAGGTGCGCTCGTTTGCCGCGAAACCGCGCTCGCCGTTGGGAAGATCACCTGAATTTGACGCTGCCATTGATGCGTTGGTTAGGACTGCCGACGTGGTCCACATTCATGGCTTATGGGCGGGGCAGAATCAAACGGCAGGTGCCGCCGCACATCGAGCGGGCAAGCCATTGGTCGTAACGCCGCATAGCATGATGATGCCTTGGGCATGGAATCGCAGCGCGTGGAAGAAGCGCCTCGTGGGTTGGTGGTTCGAACATCGGAACTTGCGCCGCGCCGCCGCGCTGCACGCACTGGCCGAAGGCGAAGCCGCCTCGATGCGCGCGCTGGGATTCAACTCGAACATCACGGTAATACCCAACGGCATTGAGCCGCGCGACTTTGAGAATCTACCATCCGCCGATGAACTCGAAACGCGCTTTGCCGAAACGCGCGGCAAGAAATGGTTGCTCATCCTCGGGCGCATTGCCGAGCAAAAAGGCATCGTGCCGGCGTTTAAAGCGCTCGCCGAGGTGCTTCCCGAATATCCCGATTGGCACCTCATCGTTGCCGGCCCCGACCCCTTCGAACTCATCCCACGATTACGAGCCATTGCCGGCGCGGCCGAATCGCAAATCACGTTCACCGGCATGTTGGAGCGTCGCGATGTGATGGCCTGCCTCGCGCGCTCGTCGCTGTTGGTGCAACCGTCGTTTAGCGAAGGGCTGAGCATGTCGATTTTGGAAGCGATGGCGGCTGGCCTACCGGCGTTGGTCGCGCCCGGTTGCAACATGCCGGAGATCGCAGCGAGCGACGCGGGCGTTGACGTTCAAGCAAATGCGCGATCCATCGCGGCGGGATTACGGTCGTTGCTCTCTATGCCCGAGGAAAATTGGACGAGGCTTAGCGAAAACGCGCGTCGGTTAGCCTGCGAACGATTCGCTTGGTCGGCGTTGATGCCGTGCTATCGCGCGTTGTATGACAGTTGCTTGGCGTGAGTACAGACGACTTGACGGAACGGGGCGTCAATAATCCCCCAGCCCCTGGATGGGTAGGGACCCACGGTGGCAACCGTGCAGGAGGTACGCATGCGCTGTGGCACCGGTTTGAAACCGGTGTTCAACGGAGAGGAGCTACGTTGCGGAAAGCCGCGTGGTCATCGGCGTTGACTTCACACCGGCGTAGTCCCCCAGCCCCAGAGGGGCACAGGGGCACCCCGAGAAGCAGCCCCCAGAGATGGGGCGTTCGCTCAATGGTCAACCACCCCACTACCACTGCGCTTCTTCAAACGCACCGCGCGACGACACGCTCTTTTGCGGAAGCGTCTTAATCAGCGCCTTGGCTAATGCCAAATCTTCCTTTGTCGTAATCTTGATGTTCCGCGCGTCGCCGTCGATCGCCGTTACCGGGTAACCTGCCAACGCCAACACTTGCGCGTCGTCCGTGATCGACGTCGTCGCGTTGTCTTTGAGTTGCGCATACGCACCAACCAGCGCCGGTCGTGCAAATACCTGTGGCGTTTGGGCTAGAAACAACCCGTCGCGCGGTACGGTATCGCCGACGATCTTGTCATCACCGACACGTTTAATCGTCGACGTCACTGGCGTCGTGGGCACGACGCAATTCTGCTTGCGGGCGGCTTCAAAGATCGCATCGATCCAGGGGTCGGCCACGCACACGCGGACCGCATCGTGCACGGCGACAAACTTGGCATCTTCGCTTACCGCGGCGAGCCCGTTACGCACCGAGTCATGCCGTTCGGCACCGCCTTCGACGAGCTTAACACCCATAAAGCCGAGATTCGCGCCGTATTGCGACTTGACCGACTCGGCGTCGTCGGGCGACACGACCAGAATCGTTTCGCGCACGTCTTCGCGATTGCAAAACAACTGCACGGCCATCAGGAACAGCGGCTGCTCGCCGATCTTGGCGAAGATTTTATTTTGCTTATCGCCGAAGCGTTCGCCCTTGCCCGCCGCCACTACGATCACACTGAAATCGGCCATCTTTAATGCCCCCCTATTCGATCCGCCTCGCGTCACTGCACCGATCGCGCCCAATCATGCAGCACGCGCCGCTTCACAATTCTACCACGTCGATCACAACCGCCGAGCATCACGTCAACGTAACTCGGCCATCAACGCATCCAATTGGGCTCGCTGCTGCGCATTGCCGTGTTGCCGCGTCACTTCGAAGACCTTCAGCGCGTCTTCCACGCGGCCGACTTGCAAGTACGTCACGCCCAGACGAAACGCCGCCTCGGCGTTGGTCGGGTCCAAATCCAACACCGCCTGAAACTGTCGCGCGGCACCTTCCACGTCTCGCATCATGAACAACACAGCGCCGTAATCAAACCGCTGCGCAGCGTAATCGGGATGTTCTTCGAACAACGTTTCGTACGTCTTCGCGGCTTGTTGGTACTGCCCCCGCGCTACCAGATAATTCGCCCGTTCGGTCCATACGAATCCGCTAAGCCCGTGCGGCTCATCGCCAAACTTTTCCTTATAACCTTCGCGTAGTTCCTTCGTCATCGTTAACGCTTTGTCCCAAGCCGCGTCCGCCGCGTCGAAATTACGCACTGCCGCTTCGTACTGCGCTAACAACACATAAAACTGAATCTGCGGCTCTGCCTGCTTCGGGTAATCGAGATACCCGCGCAACGTTTTCACGCCCGCGCGCATTTGCTCGACGGCCTTCTCGCGTTGGTCGGTACTCGCATACAACCACGCCAACCGTCGCCGATGATCGGGATAGGAAAAGAGCCCCAAATCCACGCAACGATTCAGGTGATGAATGGCAACATCGATATCCGCTCGCTGCTCTGCCGTGATTTGCCCGGCATAACTGGCGTCGGCATACCACCTCGGATACGGCCCCGGCTGTCGATTCTCCATGCCGTTGTTCAACAACATGTTGCCGACGTTCATATCCGGATAATTTGAATGCACCGCGTGATAGCGCCACAACGCCGAGTGCCCCACCAACGCCGCCAACGCCAACGTCACCAATCCGTAAATGACGCCCGCCGGCATAAAACGCCCGTTCGATTTCAGCGCCGTTCGCTGCATCATGACCGTCTTGCTCGTAAACAGGCTGACGCCCTTCATCAACAAGAACGTCACCACCGCCGCGACACCGAGCGACATCAGAAACGGAAACTGCCCATACAGCCCGTTGATCGTTATCAATGAAATGAGAAACACCGCCACCGCGACGAATTCCATCGGCATCGACAAGTCGTAACGGCGCGGCTTCGGTTCGCTTGCCGGCTTCAACCCAAACGGCAAGCGACCGGCGCTGACCGAGAGCGCATCGTTCGGGCACACATGCACGCAGTCCAAACACTTCATGCAACCCGGATCGACGACCATGCCGTAGAGATTGACCTCTTCCGACACCGATACGTTCGACGTGCACACCGCCGTGCAATGGCCGCATTGCTCGCAATTATCGTTCACGCGAATTCGAAACGGCGCGACCTTATCGGCCAGGCCGAAGAACGCACCGTAGGGACAAGCGAACGTGCAAAAAGCCTTGGGCCCCATGAAGTAGATGATCGCAAATCCGCAAATCAGGATCGTCGCCGCGCCGAAGATCAGCCGGGCGAACGTGCTCCAGTATTCGACCTTGGTGAAGTGCGGCTGCATGGTCGGAAACGGCTCGCCTTGAATCGTGAGCCATAGGCGATAACCCATCGGCACCAGAAACATCCACCCTGCCGCGATCACCAATGGCACCAAAATCAAAAAGCGCGAGCGAAACGCCTTGGGCCGCAGCTTGAACTTCTTCAGAATCCACAGCATCAAATCCTGATACGCCACCAAATGGCAGCCCCAGCCGCAGACGTAGCGCCCGAAGATCATCGTCGCCAGAATCGCCAGCCCGAAGAAGATGAGCCCCGGATTGATCACGCCGTATCGAAAGAATTCGACGCTTTCCGACGGCTCGATCGGGCTCAGCGTTTTGCCGGTCCATACCCAATGGGCGACATGTGCCAACATAAACACATGCACCGCGCCCAGCACATACGCCCGCCGCTTGCCTGACGGGCTGTGCTTCATGCCCGTCTGCGGATCGAGCTGCACCACGGGCAGCGCCACATCGCCCTGACTCGGCGTGCAACGTTCAACCTTCACCGACGACCGATCATTGGATTTTGATTTTTTTGCCGTTTTTCGCGCCACAGTAAGATTCTAACGCACAATGCCATTCGAGGCTGACAGCCGGCGACGGGCCGGTAAGATTGTGTAAAGCGATTGGCAATCGCCGCCGCGCTTTGACCAAGCATAACCAGACCCGCACTGATTAACCCAACCCCACGCCGACTCGCCGACTCGCTCGTCAGGATACGCTATCATGTTCAATCGACCATCTAACCATTCCATCCGCCGAGTCTACCGATTCGCACTCGTCTTGCCGCTGCTGGCCACTGCCTGTCTCGCGCCGCAAGGCGGCGTCGGCCCCGTGCAGGTCTTCGACCCCAACTTTCCCGACGTGTGGGCCGAAGGGCCGAGCACCGTCAAAGGCGAGGGCAAGGCGTCGAAGTCCCAGTCGCGCTTCTACGACCGCGAGACCGGCGGCATGCGCGTCGTCGGCCTGCCCGGTGAAACCGTCGGCTTTCAAATCGTGCTCGACGGCTCCAAGTCATCCGCCGGCGGCATCAGCGTGGGTGCCGAAGATTTGCTCAACGGCGACCGTCGCATCGAACGGGCAAACATTGCCTTCTTCCGTCAGTGGCCCGTCAAAGTCGTCGAGTTTGAGAATTGGTATCTCCGCAACGTCGGCCCGCGCGAGCCGCGCGAATATCCCGACGTGCTCGTACCCGTCGATGCCCCCGAACACGGCCAACCCTTCCGCATCGCACGCGGCGAAGATCTGAAACTCTGGTGCGACATCCGCATTCCCCTCGAAACATCCGCCGGTCGCTATCAGGGCGCGTTTCTCCTGCAAGCGTCCGACGGTAGCACGCGCCGCATCCCGCTCGTGTTAAGCGTCGGCGACATCAAGCTCGACCCGAAAAGCCGCCTCGACGCGCTCGCCTCGGTGCAAATTCGTCCGCTGCTCAATACCATGACATCAGTCGATGCCGACAACCCGCGCCAGGTGCTCTCGTCGGAATCATCGCGGGCCGTCATCACCGCCGCGTTCAAAATGCTCCACGAGCATGGCCTCAGCCCCATGTCCAACGACATCAAGCCGCGCTTCCGACAGGATATCGGCGGCAACTTCAGCATCGACTGGCAGGAATACGACGACCTCTTTGGCCCGTTCATCACCGGCAGCGCGTATGAAGACAACCGCGCGGCCGCCGCATGGCCGTTGCCGCTCGATGAAACCTACCCCGACCCGTCCAGCTTTGGCGGTGCCGAATCGGCCAACTACAACAACGCCGTGCGCAACTATATGCAGGGCTGCGTCGCGCATTTCAAAGAAAAAGGCTGGATCGATAAGACGTTTGCCTATTTCGATCTGCCCAGCGCCGCCAACCCCAGCGCGGGCGACGTCGCGCGCATCGATCGCCTCGCCACGCTCACGCACCTTGTCGACAACGGCATGTCGTTCGCGTCGCGCCTGCCGCCACAGAACATGCAAAACTTCGGCTGGTTTCAACACGCCCACGCCGACCTGACGACCAAAGTGGACATTTGGAACACGCCCGCGTGCTACGTCCATCCGCCTACGCTTAATAAACTGCACACGTTGGGCAAAGCCACCTGGATGAACCCCGACCACCCGCCCTTTAGCGGTTCGCTCGCCGTCGAAGCGCCAGTCGTGCAATCGCGCAGCCTCCCCTGGCAGGCGTTTCTGTTCGACCATGACGCATTGCACATCAGCAAAACGACCGTCTGGCCATCGCGCGTAACCCAGGCCCCGCTCGGTCGCAGCGGCCCCACCGACGAGTGGCTGCTCTACCCCGGCAAACCCTTCGGCCTCGATACGCCCGTCCCGTCGTTGCGATTGAAACTCTTGCGCCTAGGTCTTGCCGACCATCAACGCCTGCGCCTGCTCGAAGCGCGCGGCCGCAGCGAAACCGCGCGGCTGCTCGCGCGCTCGCTCATGAAAGCCAGCGGCACCGAAGCCTACGGCGACAACTATCAGGACGGCGTGCCCGGCTTGCGCATCGACGACCCCGAACTTTGGGAACTCGCCCGCCGCATTCTCGACGACGAACTCGGTGCCGTTAGCGGTGCCGATGCCGAAGGTGCCGGTCGCGGCGCATGGACGCGCTTGCTCGCCACCACACGCAAAGTTTATGCATGGTGTGAAGGCACGCGGCTGATCTTCCGTTCGCGCGGCGAGAAATCGCAATACGCCCTGACGTTTCACGTCGCCGTGCGTAACGACTTGGCCAACGACATCACCGGCGAAGTGGACTTCGGCGAACTGCCGCCGCGTGCTCGCCGCATTAGCGACACCGTCAAGATCGGCCCGGTCGATTCGCTCGCCGTCGGTCGCAACGAGATTTCGCTGGCCACCGAAACGCTGCCCGACCTACCTGTGGACGGCCATCTCACCCAAGAAATCTCCTTCGACGCCGGTCGTCGCGGTAACCTCACCATTCTCGCGCAGGCATCCATCGCGCAAGTGGTCACACTGAGCGACGCGCCCAAAATCGATGGTCGTCTAAATGAGTGGCCCCCGGCTACCGTCAACGCCGCCGCCGACTTTGGTTTGATCACCGAACAGTTCGAGCCGGGCGCCGAACGCGCTCCGGCGCGCAGCCAAACCGTGGCGTACTTCGGACGCGACGACGAAAATCTGTACATTGCGTTGTCGGCCCAATCGCCGCGCGGCAAAGGTGGCGGTTCGTCGCGCACGCTGCGTAACTTTGTCGAATACGAAGACCTGATGCCGACCGGCGACGATCTCGTCGAGATTCTCATCGACCCCACCGGCAGCGGCGCTGTGCCGGGTGACCTGTTTCACCTCGTCGTCAAAAGCAACGGCAATCCGAAGTTCGAACGCGGCGTTAGCACCGACCCGCCCATCGGTAAAGTCGCCCCCTGGCCGGGAAGCCAACCCGAAGTCACCGTGCGCCGCACGTCGGATGGCTGGGCCGCCGAAGTGGCCATTCCGATTGCATCCTTCGGAAAAGCCGGCGCGGAAAACCGCGTATGGGGCTTAAACATCGCACGCTTCGAACCCGTTCGCGGTGAATACAGCGATTGGGCCCGCGCGCCGCGCTATTGCTATGACCCAAGGACGCTTGGGAATTTGGTGTGGCCGGAATGAGGGGCTTGGGGCTTGGGGCTTGGGGCTTGGGGCTTATCGATTGTATTGGCGGATTGGCTTGAATGTGTCGACTCGTGCTTTTGTAGCCTGATTCAAAACCCGACCTAGCGCATCAACGTTAATATTAACCGTTTGTCCAACGCCGCAGGCCATAACATCCTCGGACATCAAAACGACGGCGTACGTCTACTCCCTCTCCCTCGCAGGGAGAGGGCCGGGGTGAGGGTTCTAACCATTGAGTGAAATCTAAAACAACCTCGTAAGGCGAATTGGGCGAACAACCGAGCTGCATCGGCCACGCTCAGCGCGCTATCCCGACCAAAACGAACAACCCACCACCAGTCTCAACAATCCGCCGCCGGTTCCACCTTGGCTGCCATCGCGCCGCTCGAACTGAGGATCAACTTATCCGCACCAAATCCGTGAATTTGCAACTGCTTCAACTCGGCACGTTCGAGCGTCGTCGTATCGACGATCACTTGGCCCGTCGTATCCACTTCACGCGCCATCTGAAACGCCTTTTCAAACGAATGGCCGAACAACTTGCGCAGCATTTGAATGACATACTGATAGCTATGTTCGTTATCGTCGAGCAAAATCACGTGGTACGGCGGCTGCCGTTTCGGCTGCGCGACCGGCGCAGGCTTGGCTTGGGCGGCGATGGGGTTCGGCATGTGACTGGCTCCAGATGTGTGCCCGTATTATAACTGACGGCATCGAAATCCAAACGTTTTTTCGCGCCATTTTGTCTAAATGCCGCCAACCCTCTTCCCTGTGAAACAGTTGTGAAACGTACCAACCACCCCACTCAACGACGCAAAATCGCCATCTGGTTGCCGCTGATCCTCGGGATTGGTGCCGCGATCTACTTCTTCGCCATCCGGGTGCCGAACTATCCCAAGATTCCACAGGCATGGACTTCGCGCGGCATCGAGATGGCCAACACCGATTCGCTGGCCGCGTATCGCAACGACGATGGGACTGTCATCGTTGCGGCGACATCAAAATGGAAGCGGCGCGTAGACCTGTTCGACGCACAATCGGGCACGTTCCTGCGCAGCATTAGCCACGAAGGCTTGGTGCGTCCCAACGGTATCGCTGCCGCATACATTCCCGTGCAAAGCATCGATACGACCAACAATGACGACGAAGCCTCAAACCCAAATGAAAACGGCATGAATTCCGCGGCGGAATCTCCCGTGCAGACGCTGCTCGTCGTGGACCGCGATGCCCCTGGCCTGTTCATCTTCAACGCCGCCTCGGGCAACCTGCTCTCGCAAATCACCGACGATCTAAAAAATCCATACGGCATCACCAGCATTCAAGACGACGACGCGCTGATGATTTTCATCACCGACGTCAGCCGCAAACCCGAAGACGTTGTCGCGCGCTATCGCATCACAGCACAGCGTGACGCTGCAAACTCAGACGAAGACGCCGATTCACCTTTGCCGATCATCTTACACATCGAACCGCTCGGCACCTTTGGCGATACCGAAGATGGCCGCATCGGCAAAGCCGAATCGATCGTGATCGACGGCCCGCGAGGTCGTATCTATCTCTGCGACGAAGATCGCGACGCCCGCAACATGAAAGTTTTTCAACCCGACGGCACCTTCACCGGCACCACCTTCGGCGACGGCATCATCAACGGCGACCCGGAAGGCATCGTCATCGTCAACGATGCCGATGCGGGCGATTTCATTCTCGTGACCGACCAAACGCGCCGCATCACAGCATGGCACGCCTTCGATGCGCAATCGCTTGAGTACATCACCAGCCTCACTGGCGATCCACGCATCGCCAACACCGACGGCATCTGCATCTACGAAGGAGCAATCCCCGGTTTCGATGGCGGCGGCCTGTTCGCCGTACACGATGATGCCGAGGTGTTCGCCTACGACTTGGCCGACATTCGAGATCTGGTTCGCGCCGCGCGAAAGGCGATCCCAAGCGCAAACCCATAGTAGTACCTCATACACATCAGAAATTTTGGGGGCCTCTACTCCCTCTCCCTTGCAGGGAGAGGGCAGGGGTGAGGGTATTTGCTTGGGCGGAATGTATAGGATCTCGCACAATTAACGTGAATGGAGTAATAGTGGTTATCCCCAAATTTCCCCTCCCATACAGGGAGTGTTGCAATTCTTAGAGAAAGATGAATTGCATCGCGTAAAACAATAAGACGGAATTAGATTTTGGGATTTCTTCCAGCAGAGCAGAATCGCGCCGCACGTTCGCCAACGACTGTGCGCCCTACTACCATCTGAAATAGAAGTATCTCACGCCATCATCGCCACCACGTTAGGAGCGTAGCACATGAAGAACGTTCTCTGCCTCGCCTGCATCGCGGCCATCGTCACTGGCTGTACGCAGAACAACATCGAACATCAGATGATTCGCCCCATCGAAAAAGCGCACAACATCGACGCCTGGCACGATACGAACGCCATGGCCGTGACCGTCGACGTGAATTTTGGCGGCAAGAAGATGGTGGACACCGCCAACTTCATCTTCGAAACCAACGGCCCCAAAGCCCGCATGGACATGAAAGACGGTACTGTCGTGATCTTCGACGGTGAAGAGGCGTATGTGTCGCCGGCCTCTGCCGACCCGCCCGGCGCACGCTTTCACGTGCTCACGTGGCCTTGGTTTATCGTCTCGCCCTACAAACTGCGCGGCGAGGCCATCAACCTGAGCGAGTTGGGACATCGCCCCCTCGATGGTCGCCAACATCGCACGTGCAAGATGACGTTCGACCCCGGCACCGGCGACGCACCCGACGATTGGTACGTTCTCTATCGCGATCTGGATAACAAACGACTCGTCGCTCAGGCGTATATCGTCAGCTTCGGAAAGACCAAGGCCGAAGCCAACAAGGAGCCGCACGCTGTTTGGTATCAAGATTATCGCGACGTAAACGGCATGCCGATCCCGATGCAATGGAGCTTCTGGAATTGGGACGCTGGCCGCGGCGGCCTAGTCGGCGATCCGATCGGCAGCGCCAAGTTAACAAACGTGCAATTCGTCACGCCCGCGCCCGGTACATTCGACGTTCCCGAAGACGCCCGCAAACTTCCCTTGCCCAACGCGGGATAGATATCAAAGCAAGCGAAGCACGATCAAATTTGTCCATCAATCCCAGCTCCGCCTCAAACACTCGAACGCAGTAAAAAGAAAAAAGCCCAACCACAGTTGGTTGGGCTTTCTTAATTGCATCTTCGCTATTTCTACGCCGCTCTTACGACGCCAAAAGCAGATTCAGCGGGTTCTCGAGGAAGTCGATAATCGCCGTCGTAAATCGAGCGCCGTCGGCACCGTCGATCACGCGATGGTCAAACGACAGGAACAATGGCATCATCTTGCGAACGACGATCTCGTCATTGCGAACCACCGGCTTCTTCTGGAGCTTACCCATGCCGAGAATGGCCACTTCCGGATAGTTGATCATCGGCGTAGCAAACGTGCCGCCCAATGCGCCGACATTCGTCACAGTAAATGTGCCACCGCGCATATCGGAGATATCCAGCTTGAAGTCGCGTGCCTTATCGGCGATTTCCTTCAGCTCTTTCGAGATCGTCATCAGGCCCTTGCGATCGACGTCGCGCAGCACCGGCACCATCAGGCCACGATCGGTATCGACCGCCACACCGACGTGCACGTAATCCTTGAAAATCATCTCACCGGCAACATCATCGTACGATGCGTTAAACGCTGGGAACTGTCGCAGCGCGCCGGCGACCGCCTTGATGACGAATGCCGTGAGCGTGAGCTTGACGCCCTGCTCGGCCATGACGGCGCCGTGTTCCTTGCGGAAGGATTCCAGATCGGTGATATCCGCTTCGTCGCCATGCGTCACGCGCGGCAACTGCCACGACTTCATCATCTGTCGCGCAATCGCCTTGCGAATTTGCGGCACAGCTTCGCGTCGGACCGGCCCCCACTGCGAGAAGTCAGGCAAACCGTCGCCCGAAACGCTCGCCGGAGCCGCAGCAGCACCGCCGCTTGCCGGTGCGCTTGCAGCGCGACCTTGATCGGCACCCGCACGCTGCTGGCTGCCGCCAGTCAGCATGAAGCGCTCGACATCTTCTTTCAGAATGCGACCGCCGGACCCGGTGCCGTGCACCTGTCGCAGATCGACATTGTTTTCGCGAGCCAACCGCCGCACGGCCGGTGCAGCCGGAATCGGGCCGTCACCGTGAATAACCGGCGCTTCGGCAACCGTCGAACTCGGCGCCACGCTCGGAGCGGGCGGGCCGCCGCCTTGCTGCGCTGCCGACTGTACCGACGATGCCGGTGCCGACGCCGCCTTAGGAGCGGAAGCCTCTTGTTTCTTTTCTTCTTTCGCAGGCGCTTTGGCCGCACCGCCGGCTTCGCCACCGACAACGAGCAAGACCTGACCGACCGTTACCGTATCGCCCTGCTTGACGTTGAGCGCCGTGATTTCGCCTGCGTAAGGCACCGGCAACTCGACGGCCGCCTTGTCGGTTTCGACTTCGAGCACCATCTGGTCTTCTTCGACGGTATCCCCTTGGGAGATCATCACGTTCACGACCTGTGCTTCGTGAATGCCCTCGCCCAAATCCGGCAGTTTGAATTCTTTACCCATCGTGGTCCTTTTACGTGCGGGCAATCCCGCGGATCATCATCCGTCGTGTGACGGTTCGTACTCTTGTTAATCGTAACGCGTGCCTAGTTACTTGACGCGTGCCTTGCTGCCTGACCGTTACCGCTTCCTTACGGGCGCGGCTCTGATCGGAGCTTCGCTCCGCGCTGTGGCACCGGTTTGTAACCGGTGGTCTCCCACTGCACCGTGGCACCAGCTTCTCACCGGCATCTTAGCAGCAATTTAGAAGCTCAACACCTTCTGCGTGGCCGAAATGACCTTGCGGACATCCGGCATAAACGGCAGCTCGGAATTGAAGAACGGCAACACCAAGTCGTAACCCGTCACACGCTCGATCGGTGCTTCCAGATAGAGCAAGCTGTCTTCGACGATGCCCGCCACGACCTCTGCCGCCGGGCCGATGTGCTTCGGCGCTTCGTGCACGACGACGCAGCGACCCGTCTTGCGCACCGACGCGTTGATCGTGTCGCGATCGAGCGGCACCAGGCTCAGCAGGTCGATCAATTCGGCATCGATGCCGTGATCTTCTTCGAGTTCTTCAGCAGCTTCGAGGACCGGTCGCATCGAGGCACCGTACGAAATAATCGTCACGTCGTTACCTTCGCGCACGACCTGAGCCTTGCCGATTTCCATCGTTTCGGGTTCGTCCGGTACTTCTTCGCGGAAGGCGCGATACGACGCCTTCGGCTCGTAGAACATCACCGGATCGGGATCTTGAATGCTCGCCCGCAACAAAGCTCGCGCATTGCGCGGCCCCGAAGGAATAACAACTTTCATACCCGGCAGGTGCGCCCATATCGTTTCGCGGCTTTCGCTGTGATGCTCGATCGCGCGAATGCCACCGCCGTACGGCATGCGAATCACCATCGGGCAGGTGAAGCGACCGCGCGTGCGGTTGCGCAAACGCGTGGCGTGGCTTTCGATTTGGTGAAAACCGTGATAGCCAAAGCCGGAAAATTGCATTTCGCAAATCGGCGTGTAACCCGTGACGCACAAGCCGATGGCCAGACCGATGATGGCCGACTCGGCCACTGGGAAGTCTACCACGCGCTCTTCACCGAACTGCTTTAACAAGCCCTCGGTAATACGAAACACGCCTTCGTCGTAACCGACATCCTGACCGAGGATGATCGCCTTATCGTTTTCGGCCAGCGCTTCGCGTAACGCGAGGTTGAGCGCTTTGGCCATATTCAACATTGCCATATTCGATGTATCCTTTATTCATTCGTGCCACTGTCGCTTCAACGGTGCGACGAATCATTCACTTTTTGTCGCTTTCGAGACCATTCAAATAACGGTGCTGTCGGGTAGGCACTGCTCACAGAACAGTGGCACCGCGTCGCTCCATTCCACGACGCAAATCAGTGCACCGCGCTGTGCGAGACCGGTGCGGAGCCCGACGCCTTACCGTTGCCGTTACCGTTCAGGTATGCCTCAAAATTCGCCCGCTGCTGTTCCAGCGCCGGCGTGCGTTCGGCAAAGCAATGATCGAACGGTTCCATCAGGTTGGGCTCGTACGATTCCGACGCTTCGACGGCTTCCGAAATCTGGGTCGTCACTTCTTTCTCCATTTGCTCGCGACCGGCTTCATCGAGCACGCCCTTGTCGCTGATGTATTTCCAGAAGCGGACGAGCGGATCCTTCGGCTTCCACGGCTCGACTTCTTCATCTTTGCGATACTTGGTCGGGTCATCGGCCGTAGTGTGCACGCCCATGCGATAGGTTACGGCTTCGATCAACGTCGGGCCGCCACCCTTGCGAGCCTTAGCGACCGCTTCGCGCGTGGCTTCGACCATCGCCAAAATGTCATTCCCGTCGGTCTGAATGCCGTCGATACCGTAGGCGATTGCCTTCTGCGCCAACGTCTTGGATGCCGACTGCTTATGACGCGGCAACGAAATCGCCCAGTGGTTATTCTGGATCACGACGACCAACGGCAAACCGAACGCAGCCGCGCAATTGAGCCCTTCGTGGAAATCGCCCTCGCTCGTTCCGCCGTCACCGACAAAGGCCACCGCCACGCGATCACCGCCGTCGAGCTTGAGCCCCCAGGCAATGCCCGCACCGTACTGAATTTGCGACGCCACCGGCACCGAGATCGGCATGTCGTTCATCTTCGGCAGCGGTGTGGCCCCGATTTCGTTTCCGCCCCACCAGAGCATCAGGCGGGCCATCGGCCAGCCGCGGTAGAGCATGCCGGCCGGTTCGCGGAACGACGGCACGTACCAGTCGCTCTCGTCGATCGCAAAGGCCGGGCCGAGCGACGCGGCCTCCTGACCGAGGGCCGGGCCGTAGGTACCGATGCGGCCCTGGCGCTGCAGCTTGAGCATGCGCTCGTCGTAGCGACGGGCCAACGTCATGGCGCGGAACAACTTCAGCAGGTCATCTTTGCTGAGCTTGGGCTCCAGCTTCTTATCGACCTTGCCCTTTTCATCCAAAATGCTGAGCGAATCGATGGTGTTTTCGAGCGTAATCTTCTTGCGGGGCAATGTGGTCTCCTCGTCGGTAAATCGCTCGCAGGTAGAGGCAAACAGACAAGCCGCCGTGACGATGGCTAAATCGTCGGCTGTCGAATATCGACGCGGCTAGCGCGAGCGGACATGCCAATATCCGTTTGTAGAACAAGCTCGATTTTAGCGGCTGAAACAGTTTTGCCAATTGATCGCGACCATCGGCAATCGTCGAATTTGACCCGCCAATGTTGCGTTTCAACGCATATACAGGCTGTGATTCGCCGAAACCGATCCGCAATTTGCTAAGCGAAACGGCAACGCCGCGAAGCTGAGTAAAACGATTTATTGCGGCGCTTTAATCTAGCGGCGCGGCTTGTTTTCTTCCCACCATCTGAGCCACGCTTGCTCGTCGAACCCGAAGTTCTTGCCCGTGATCGCGATCAACGCTTCCTGAACCTCGGTGCGGTACACCGAGACCGGCTCTCTCACGTAGGCCGTATCCACGCCGATCATGTGACCCGAGCCGAGCACGCTAATATCCACCGGATCGTATCGCACGACGCGACCATCGCAGATGTAACGCGTCGGCCCGCCAAACGTCCCATAAATCTGGCCAAGGTACACCGGTCGCGTCAGCCGCACCGTGCCCATCTTTTCTATTGATAAGTGTGCGATCAGGTCGGGAACCGTGGCGACGGCCTTCATGTTGCCAAGCGCCGCGGCGGCGTTGCGGATGACGTCTTCCTCTTCGCTCTCCAACGCATCGCGCATGCGGTCGAGTACACGCGGATCATCACGCCGGCCCAGTTCGCGGGCGGCTTCGCTCCGCACGCGTTCGTCACCGTCGAGTACCGACAGTACGAGCAGGTTCATCGTGGCTTCGTCGTAATCGAATTGCGCCAGCGCTTCGACCAAGACCAAGCGAGCGGCCACCGTTCCTTCGCTCAAAATTTTGCTCAACGCCGGAATCGCCAGCGGGTCGGTCATGCCCAGAATCGATTCGCGCGCTTTCATGAATTTTTCGCGCGTGACTTTGCGGCGCTTGGGTGACATGCGACCGTCGTGAATGGCGCGCACCTTCACGTGATACGAGGCGATGATTTTTTGAATCTGCCGATCTTCTTGTTCACGCTGACGCCGCGCGCGGCTGGCGGCGCTGCGTTTCACCTTTGGCTCGACCCATTCGCCGCGTGCGTTGCGTTCAAACCCCAGCGCTTCACGTGCGGGTTCATAATCCGCATCGATCTCAATCGCGTGTTCCAATTCGTCACGGCGTTCGACCGACAGGCCTTGCTCATCGCACCATAGCGCCAACTGATAATGCGCTTCGGCCGTGTTCTTGCATGCCTTGCGTCGCTTGCGATATTCGGCCCACGGCGAAGGCTTCTCTTCGATGCGCTCGATCTCGTTTTTCTTGACCGTAGTAACGCCGAGGCGCGTGCGCACGTGATACGCCGTGCCGATGTCTTCGACAATTTCGCCTTCGTAACTGTCACCGGCTTTGGTATGAAAGATGTCGGCGTGCAGAGGCGATGCGGCGACGATTAACATCGCCAGCAACACGAGCCACGCACGACGCAACCACATCGCAAGTTCATCGCGTGAAAAAATCGAATAAACCCGTTCGTTTCGGCCCGTCGTCATAACATCTCGCTGCGCGTACATATCCATAGAGTCTACCGCCTGCCGCGGCGGATTTCTTCGAAACCGGCGGCATTGCCCCGCCGCTGTCCCGTCGATACCCTGCCGCACATAGTGATTTCCGCGAGCGTAACCGCCCATCATAACCAGATGTAAGACACGATGCCCGCTCTACCGTTGCTGAAAAATCCGAAATCTTACGTCGCCTGCACGCAGGACTTACACGCCGACGCCGACGCCCGCGACTATTGGATAACGCTGTTCGAGCACCATCTCGACGCCCTCGCCACGCTCCCCATCGGCCAACGCCAATTCCAGCATCTCGACGGCTACCGCGCCTTCGCCGAAGACTACCTCGCCGGTCTGGACGCGCTGCGTGACGCCCCTCAAAGCTGGAACGAACTGACCGTGCTAGCGCTAACGCAATACCGAGACCGGCTTCTTCGCCAATACGGCTTTAACGATCCCTTTCACGATCTGAAGCAACGCGAAAACGATCGGGCGCTGGCCGAGTTGCCCGCCGTCCTAGATGAAATCGACCAATCGAATTTCGAAACGCTGCCGGAGCGCATGGCACGCGGCCTCTTTGCCGGAAACCTCTTCGACATGGGGTCACATGCCGCCATCGCCGCGTTCGAAAAAGCTGGCGACGGATTCGCCGCCGCCTGTGATCGCGTCAAGGCGCGCCCGTGGCCGTTCGATGGGCTCGACGACTTGTGCGATCGCTTGCTAACCGGGAAATATGACAAATGTCTCTTTTTCGTAGACAACGCCGGTCCCGACATTCTTCTCGGCGTCTTACCGTTTTGTCGGTGGCTACTCGAATCCGACGTCGAGGTGGTGCTCGCCGCCAACGGCACGCCCTCGCTTAACGACATCACCGTCGATGATCTCAACGCCCTACTCGACCGCGTTGGTCAAATCGACGCGACACTGCGCGACCACGTCCGTACTCATCAGCTGCGCGTCGTCGAGTCGGGTTGCACATCACCCCTTATCGACCTGCGTCATCTTACCGATGCCTGCTGCGCCGAGGCGCGCGACGCCAATCTGCTGGTCCTTGAAGGCATGGGTCGCGCCGTGGAGAGCAACTTCCACACGGCATTTACCGTCGACTGCCTGAAAGTTGCGTTGGTGAAAGACGAAATGGTGGCGCGCAGCATCGGCGTCGAATTGTTCGATCCGATTTTTCGCTTTGATGCGGATGAGGAAGAAGGGTTGAAATAGCCGGCAGTGGGATTCGAACCCACGACCCCAGCTTTACGAAAGCTGTGCTCTACCACTGAGCTATGCCGGCGCGGAAAACCTTAGTGTCTAATCGGTTGCCCGATTCGTCAACATCAAGGGTTAATCAAAACGAAAAACGGCGGACTTACCGGCGATAACGCACCGGCAAGATCCGCCGTTGATTCTCAAGAAACGCCACGCCCTACGGGCAGGGGCACTCGACCTCGACCGAGATAAACCCGCGCGAAGCTTCGTCAAACGACGCCACCTGCACGAGATATTCCTGCCCGATCGTCAGGCCGCTGACGCAGACCTCGCTCAGACGGGCACCGCACGGCAGGCCGACGTCTTCGCTGCAGCCGATCTCGTCACCCACCATCAGCGGGCAGCCAGCCGTGTCGTACACCGCCAGCACGGTATCCACGGCGGGCGGAATCGAGCCGCACGTGGCCACGCGCGCCGTCGTATCGTCGGCAGTGAAGCGGAACCAAAGCGTTCCGACGCCCTGCGCGGGTGCGCCGGCGCGACAACTAAACGGCGGATCGTCGAGCGAAGTCGTCGCCAAGCTGTTATCCATGATGATGCGATCGCCGCACGAGAGGTCCATCGCGCCGCTGCATTCGTCATTCAACAAGTCCGGGCAGACGGCCATCGTCTCGATCAACGACACAAAACCGGGGATGTCGTTGCCATCCACCTTCTTGTCTTCGTTGATGTCGGCGACGCAGTTAACCAGGATATCCAGGTCGGTATCGGCCAACATCGCCGACACAAACGGATCGATGTCATCCAGCGTCACGCTACCGTCGAGATTTAGGTCACCCTGACAGCACAGCAACACCGGCGGCGGCGGACACGGGTCGACCGAACACATCACGCCGTCGCCCTGATAGGCACCACCGGCATTCGTGCATTCGTTCGCCCGCAATTCCTGACAGGCGCTGTCAAAGAAACAGCACGCGCCAGTCGGGCACGGACACATCAGATCGACCGTGATCGTTCCGCGCGACGAACTGTCGAACGACGCGATCTGCACGGTATAGGTCTGCCCAATCGTGAGGCCATCGACGCACACCTGCGCCAAGCGACCACACGCACCACCGGCATCTTCGACGCAGGCGATTTCCTGCATCGGGTCGGTCGGACACATGGTGCCTTCGTACACCGCCAATAGCGTATCGTTAACCGGAGCCGCCGAGTTACACGTGCTGATGAGCGCGCTATCGGCTTCTGCCACGAACGTGTACCAAACCGTGCCAACGCCCTGCGCCGGGCCGTTAAAGCGGCAGCTAAAGTCGGGCTCTTCCGCCGTCGTCGTCGCCGTCATGTTGTTCACGACCACCGAACTGTTGCACGACAACGCAATCGCATTGATGCAAAGATCGTTTTCAGGCGGATCCGGCGGTGCAGGACACATGTTCGGCATACAACTCACGTTGTTACCGAGATAAAAATCACCCGTGTTGAAACAGTCGAGCTGCGTTTCGATGCGGCAGAACCCGTCAAACGAACAACACGCGCCCGTTAGCTCGACCGGACCGATCGGGCATTCGGCATCGTTAATCAGCAGATCGACCAAGGCCGTGATATCGCGGCTGTCGATGAGCATGTCCTGATTGGCATCGACCTGACAGAAGATGTCGTCCATAGGATCGGGCGGCATCAGCAGGAACATCGACATAACATCGATGTCGGCCAACGTCAGATCGCCGTCGTCATCGGCATCACCCGGGCAGCACGTATCCGATTGTGCACACGTCACGATCAACTCACCCATGCCGACGGCACCTTCGGCACCGCCAACGCGAATGAGATATTCCTCACCCGTCATCACGGGAATCGCCAACTCGGCCGGGCCGCCGGGGCTGCAACCATCATTGTCGCACGCAAGCGGGCCGCCCATCGGCGGGCACATCCCCGCCGGATACACGGCCAAGGCCGCGTCGTACATCGTGTTGCCACACAAGCTAACGAGCAGTTGACCGTTGCACGTTGCCGTTACCGTGTACCACACGTCGTTATCGATCGCCATCGCACACGGCGCGCCCGGCGAATCATCCGGACCGTCGGTCGTGGCGTCGGTCGTATCAAACGCCACCGGCGTATCGAGGCTGATCGCAATGGCGTTTTCGCAATCGTCGTTAACAACCGGCGGACAGGTCAAATCCGAGCAAGGCTCACCCAGCGTGAAATCGCCACCGACCATCATGCAGTTTACTTCGGTATCGATCTTACAATCCGCGCCGCCCAAACAGCAGGCGCCTTCGTCCATGCCGAGGCAGCCTACGATCAACCGACCCTTGCCCACGGTATCCGTCATCGCACCGACGCGAACCAAATAACATTGGCCGCTAACGACCGGAACCTCAATGCGGTTCTGGTTGTCGCCCGCGCCGCACCCGGCATCGATATCGCCGGAGGTACACGCAATTTGCGTCATCGCGTCGTTCGGACACACGCACGTGTCGTACACAACGACGTTGGCATCGAAGTCCGTATCGAGACAGGGCGATATCACCAACGTTCCGTCGCAACTGGCGGTGTATTCGTACCAGATGTCGCGCTCGGCCGGCAGACAATCCATCATCATCGGATCGACCATGGGGCCGTCGGTCGTGGAACGCAGCGTGTCGAACTCAAACACGCCGTTGGTAATCGAAATGGCGTTCGGGCATTCGTCGTTGACCGGCCCTTCGCACGTAACCAGATCGCACGGGCGACCGTCGAAATATTCGTCGCCGGTATCCATGCAGTCCACTTCTTCGCGAACTTCGCAGCCGTCGAGTGCGTCACAACAGGCACCCGAACCATCGGGCACGCAGCCAACAAAGATGGTGCCGGTGCCATTTGCATCTGCCACGCCGCCTACGCGAATCAGGAAGCACTCGCCCGTAAGCACCGACAGCGTCAATTCCGACGGTCCGCCGGACACGCCGCAGCCGTCATCGTCGCACGCAATCGGATCGTCCATCACCGGACAAACCGGGCCGGACATGCAGTCGTCATCGTAAACGGCCACCGATGAGTCGAAGCTCGTGCCGCCGCAAAGGCTGATGGTCAATTCACCGTCGCAGTCGGCGGTATAGCGGAACCAAATGTCGTTGGTGACTTCGATGCATGGGCCGCCCGGTTGATCGTCAACGCTCGTCGTCGCCAACGTCGTATCGAAATTGGTGTAGCCGGACATTAACGTGACGGCGTCAACGCATTCGTCGTTGCCGGGCATCGGACAGGTAATTGGCGAACACGGTTGGTCTTCAGTGAAGTCGCCACCGATCGCCATACAGTCGATTTCGTTCACGACTTCGCAGAAACCGGCGGGGTTACAACACGCACCCAAATCCGCCGGTACGCAACCGACGATCAGCGTGCCGTCGCCTTCGGCCAAACCCGAGCCACCGACGCGAACCAAGTAGCACTCGCCTTCGGTCACTGTGAACTGAACCTGAGCGTCATCGCCAACGCAGCCGGTGTTGTTATCGCAGGTAAGCACCGGGCCGAGTTGATCGCCGCAGAAGCAGCCGTCGTAAACCTGAATGGCCGAGTCGAAGTCGGTCGCCACACAGGTCGAGATCGTCGCCGTACCCGTGCAAGGTGCGACATAGCGGAACCAAAGGTCTTGGTTGACGTTGGTGCATACGCCGCCGGGCGAATCGAGCGGGCCATCCGTATTGGCATTGAGGTTCGAGAACGGAATGATCGCGTCGGGACCGATCACGATCGCATCCTGACACAAGTCGTTCGGTGCCGGACAGGCAGCCGTCAAACAATCGCCCGCCAACCAAAGGCCGGCCAGCATCGAACATTCCGTCGGTGTCGCTTCGGTGCAGATGCTGTCTTCCTGACAACACGCGCCGACGTCGGTCGTGCCGCACGCCGGCTCTAGCGTGAAGCAGGTTGCGTTTGCATCAAACCGTGCACCCACGGCGAAACAGTCGAAGAGATTAACGTTATCCGTACAGGTGCCCATGGTATCGTCGCAGCACGCGCCGAGGATTTCCGGGCAGGTGATATCCGCACATTCCGCGTTTACTGCGGCAATCGTGAACGGATTGATTGCGAAGCACGCCTCAACCGAATCGAGATCGGTACATTCATCGTTCAACAAGTCGCAGCAAGCCACTTCCGTCGGTTCGACATCTTCGCCGAACAACTGGAACGAGAGATCGCGTTGCGTGAACGGTGCCGGTGCGTTGGGGCAGTCAACATTTTGCGCGTTGCCCGAGGTGGCAGACCAGAAATCAAAGCCAAACAGCGGAAAACCGAAATGTGCCACGAAGCCATTGTTGTCTTCCGAGAGGTTCCAACTGCTCTGCGGAGGACCGGGGAATCGCGGAATCACCGCCAACCAATAAATGCGGTTCTTTTCAATCGTGAAATCGACCGGAATGTCGACGATGAAGCGACTGTTGCAACTGCCATCCACGGCGGTTTGCGAAATTTGATCGGCCGGAACAACCTGAACGGCCGCCGGATCACCGAGAAACGTGACCATGCTCAGCGGATTGGTCGGATCGACGGAAGGCTGACCGTCGGGAATATCCAACGGCGAGTTGTCGAACACCACCACGTAAACACTATCCCACGTATCCATCGGAGTCGGGTTGGGATCGCCCTGACCACTCGAATCGAAGAATACCGTTGCGACGCGTACATTCGTGATGCGCGAATTCAAGAACGGGTTGAATGGATCTTCTAATGTAAAGTCATCCGCAATGGCGGCGAAAAATCGAAACGAGCCCGTCGCGCCGTCAGCGGCCAAGCTGAATTGGGCCGAACTGTCGACACCTTGGTCGTCGAGCGGCATCCCGTTGTCGTACACCAATGACGAACTCGGCGTCACACCGCGCGGCGCGCCGCGAACCGGACCGCGCGACCAAACCGATTCAACGCTCGGTAGGTTCGGACGCGTAATAGGATATATCTGGCCGGCGCCGGAACCGGGGCCGAGTATTGGCCCGTCAGCCAAGGCGGGTTGCGTTAACAAACCGAGACCTAACAAAACGAGTGCGGCGTGCACAACCAACCGCGGTTGCAAAGCGTGACGTAAGCTAAGGCCCATCGGACCGGTCTCCCCAATTGAGTGTTGCGTCGGAATTGAGGACACCGTCGCACCGCATCGTGCGGTGCGCAGCTTCGCCCCCAATCCTCCCGGTTCGCTAAAAATCTTGATCTTGCCCTTGGGTGTTTTCGTGCAACGCCCTTGTCGACGACACGTAACACCAGCCCGGATTCGATGCGGTTTCTCTGTTACCTACCAGCCGGATATTCCGGCATCGGGAAGAATCGCGAGCGCGGCGGCTGGAATGTCCCCTCAAGCCGCGCAAAGGCATGAATCTCTCAGTATAACCCGGTGGGTTTTTCAATAATAGGCTCGCGACTGCTCAGGCAAGTTCGTCACCGATAAAAAATGCCGCCGCCCGTAAAACCACCGCGCGACGAGTCGTTATACAGCGACCGATTCGGCGCAATTCAATCCTCTCGGCGACGCCGACGGCGCTTTTTCCGGACGGGCGCATCCGCCGGTCGCGCATTGGGCGTGGCGCGAAGCGGTGCAGACGGCTTTCGCAGCGGTCGCGGCGCACGTTCGCGGGCGTCGGGCGACTTATCCGACGTAACGGGCGCGTGCTCGGGCTTCACGACTTGGCGATGTTCGTTGCGCAGGAGATTTCGCAAGACCGGCAATAGCGAATCGCCATGGAAGTAATGCTCGGGCAAGCGCCAATGCAACACGCCCGGATCGGCCATGCTCGCCCGACCGCCCGACGTTTCGAACAGTTCTTCCAGCCGCTTCAACTCACCGGTCACGTGAAACACTAGGTCCGGTTCTTTCCGGATGATCGTCGCAATGCCAAAGTCGGACGCTCGCACGCGAATCTCGGCAAGCGACAGCAACGTCGCCACCGAATCGGGCACCGGTCCGAACGCATCGCGCAGGTCCGATTCGAGTTGCTCGACGTCGGTCACCGTGCGGCAAGCGGCGAAGCGTCGATACGTTTCCATCCGCTGACGGTCGGACGTGATGTAACCGCGCGGCACCGTCGCATCGACGTCGAGTTCGAGATGCACGGTCGGGCGCTCGTCGACAGCATCGCCGCGCATGCGCTTCACGCAGCGTTCGAGCATTTGGCAATAGAGGTCGTAACCGACGGCCGCGATCTCGCCAGACTGTTCCGAACCGAGAATGTTCCCCGCACCGCGAATTTCAAGATCGCGCATCGCAATGCGAAAGCCCGCGCCCAACTCGCTGCATTGTTCGATCGCTTTCAATCGCCTCGCCGCGCCTTCCGTCACGGGGCGCGATCCATCGAGCAATAGATAGCAATACGCGCGATTCTTATATCGCCCAACACGACCGCGCAATTGGTGAAGGTCGGCCAAGCCGAATCGATCCGCATGATCGATGATCATCGTGTTGGCGTTGGGAATATCGAGGCCGGCCTCAATAATCGTCGTCGATACCAACACATCCGCTTCGTGCTTCACAAAGCGCGTCATCACGTCTTCGAGTTCTTCACCCGACATCTGCCCGTGCCCGACGACAATACGCAAACCGGGAACCAGTGTTGCAAGTTTCGTGGCAATATCGTGAATGCTGTGTACGCGGTTGTGCACGAAGAAGATTTGACCGTCGCGGTTGAGCTCGCGCACGATCGCTTCGCGCACCAGTTCATCGCTCCACGACGTCACACGCGTCACGATCGAGCGACGATCCATCGGTGGCGTGGACAAACTCGATATATCGCGCAGACCGATCATCGATAGATGCAGCGTGCGCGGGATCGGCGTGGCCGTTAGCGTCAGAACATCGACGGTCGTGCGCAGCGTTTTCAATCGTTCTTTGTGCTCGACCCCGAAGCGCTGCTCTTCGTCGATGATTGCCAAGCCCAAATCGGCAAATGACACGTCCTTGGACAAGATTCGATGCGTGCCGATCAGGATATCGACCTGCCCCTTGCGCGCCGCCGCGATGATTCGTTTTTGCTCCGCCGTTGAGCGAAAGCGATTCAAACATTCGATGCGAAACGGATATTCCGCCATGCGTTGGCGAAACGTTCGGTAATGCTGCTCGGCCAGCACGGTCGTCGGCACCAACACCGCGACTTGGCGACCGAACTCGACGACCTTAAATGCCGAACGAATCGCCAACTCGGTCTTACCGAAGCCGACATCGCCGCAGACCAGCCGATCCATCGGCCGCTCGGCTTGCTGGTCGCCTTTGATCGCCTTCATCGCGGCAAGTTGATCGACCGTCGGGTTGTATGGGAAGGCGTCTTCAAACTCCTGCTGCCAATGCGTATCGCGCGGATACGCCACGCCCGGGCTGCTCGCGCGCTCGGCTTGAATGCGCAGCAGCTCCGACGCCAAGTCCGTGAGCGCCTCTTCGACCTTGTCCTTCGTCTTTTGCCAGCGCGTGCCGCCCAACTTCGACAGCGGCGGTCGCGCTGCGCGCGGACCGATGTATTTTTGCACCAAGTCGATCTGCGTAACGGGCACGTGCAAACCCGCGCCTTCGGCAAAACGCAGCGACAAAAACTCTTCGGCATGTCGCGCACCGCGCTTGGTCAACGTGCGCAGGCCGGTGAACTTGGCCACGCCATGCACCACGTGCACGACGTAATCGCCCTCTTTTAAATCGAGGAACGAGTCGATCGGCCGCCCCGCCGTCACCGGCCGCAGGCGGCGATTGCGAACGTCGCGATGAAAGATTTCGTGATGCGTTAAAAATAGACACGCATCTTTATTCGCGTCTTGCGAATCGGCCGCGCGCTTGCCCCATTGAAACCCTTCGTGAATCAACCCGAGTTCGATATCGAGTTGTTCGGGAATCGCCGTCTCTCGCTGCTCGGCCGCTTCGGTGAGCAACTCGTGCAACCGATCCCGCTCGCCGGCGTTTTCGCAATACACGCATACAGGCTGCTCATGCGCGAGCGACAACAGTTGCAATGCCGCATCACCGGGCTTGACGTCAAACGTGGGTGACGGACCGGCTGGCAAAACGACGGTATCGGCGTCTTTGACCGACGCCGATGGGAAGCGACTGAGATGCAATTGCTGAAACGGTTCGGCGTTGTTCATCAACGCTTCGAACGTGAAATAGCCCACGGGTTGATCCATGCGCTCGAGCATGGTGCGCGCGACCTCGGCCACCTCCATCGGCTCGATCATCACCACAACCGTGTCATCCGGTAGATAGTTAATAAAGCAGCAAGTCTTCTTTTCATCCTGACCCGCCGTCGCGCTAACGCGCGTGATCTGTGCGTCGCGGACCGTGTGCGTGCTGCGCTGCGTGGCAACATCGAAGCGACGTATCGATTCCAACTCGTCGCCAAAGAACTCCAGCCGCAACGGATCGCGATCGGGCGAATCGAAGATATCGAGAATGCCACCACGAATCGCAAAGTCGCCCGGTTGTTCGACCTGATCCAATCGTTCGAAGCCGCGCGCGACCAACCACTCGGCGATGTGCTGCATGTCGTATTCATTTTCAACAGCGAGCGCCAACGTGTTGTCGCTCAAAGCAGTCGCCGTCGGCACGGCCTGCAACAGCGCCTGAATCGGCGCCACGATCGGAGCCGTCGCGCCGGCACTGTGCAGGTGTGCACACAAAGCAGCTCGCGCTTGCGCCGACTCGATGTCGTCGTCGCCTGTCGTGATATGTGACTCAGCCGCCGGTAAGAAGTCGATGCGTCCGAGAAGTGATTCGAGATCGTCGCGCAGAATGTCCGCCTGCTCGGCGTGGCCACATACAGCCAAAATTGGTCGATGCGCATTATCTAGCAGTTGAGCGAGAGTGAAGGCGGCGCACGATCCCCACAGCCCGTGCGCGGCCAAACGGGCATCGCCGGCCTGCAAGCGGGATTTGAGCGTTTGAAATGCCGGATTCGCCGCATAGCGGGTCGCACCACTCACAATAGAATTATTCCTCGGACCGGTAAGTTTCGCAACGATTGATCGCTTATGCGGATGTTGACCGGCATTCAAACACAGGGATTGCCGGTGTGTACCAAGATCGGATTTTCATCAGGCGTTTACACCAATTATTGGCAGCGCCTACAATCTTGCATGAGACTTATCCTTCGGGGTAATGTCTAAACAGGGTGGTAAAGCAAAAATCAAAGTGGGGTGGCATCGGCAAAGCTGATGCTCTGGGGTGATCGGCGGGCCTCGCTGCCGATCGGTGAGTTTTGAATTCCCATGCATTCCAACACCGGCCCCGCGCTGGATACCGTCCCGGCATAGGTCTCGATCCCGTTTCGACCCGACCTGCGCCGATACATTTTGCTGCATCATAAAACTGGTTCGCTCAATCGATCGCGATGATTCGTGATCGATTGAATCTCAAAGACTCCCGATGGCGGCACCGACGCCACCGAAAGTCGCGACGATCGCAATTAATTTGATTCGGAGTTTTCTCAGATGTCCTACCTGAAGTACGGATCTGCCGTTAGTTTTCTTGTTATTTGCTTACTCGCAGCATCGCAAGTCATGCGCGGCGTGGCGTCGGATGAAGCGCGGAACGAAAGCACGGCATCCTCGGTCTGCACGGATGCGGATCACAAGCACGCAAACATTCCCGACGCCCAGTTCGATCGCGAGGCATTCTTCGCCTTGATGGACAGCACTGTCGTTGGTGGCCTAGAAAAGCGACTCGCCCCCGACCAACTGCAAGGTCTGAAGAAGGCGTACTTCGAAAAAATGAAGCCGCCGCCGATGGCATGTTTCGGGCCGGGCACACCCGAGGACGTGATTCGGCAATATCAATCGATGATGCCTTGGAACAGTGGCCAACGCTACAACATTCTGAATCGCTGGACAAACACCGCCAGCGGATCGACGGGCGCGGCTGGCAACCCTATCACGCTCACATATAGCTTCGTGCCGGATGGAACGACCATTCCCGGAGCTTTTGGTTTGCCTTCCGCTCCGAGCAACTTGCAGGCATGGCTCAACGGTATTTATGGCACGCCCGCCAATTGGCAAGCGGTCTTTGCCAGTGCCTTCGCGCGCTGGGAAGAACTGGGCGGCATCGATTATGTATTCGAAACGAATGATGATGGTGTTACGTTGAATTCGTTCGCAGGGGTTCTTGGTGTTCGCGGTGACATTCGCATCGCCGCCCGCGCCATTGACGGCAACTCGAACACACTCGCTTACAACGACTTCCCAAACGACGGCGACATGGTCTTTGACAGCGCCGATGGATTTTTCACCAACACCGGCAGCAGCTCCATTCGACTCTTCAATGTCATCACGCACGAGCACGGACATGGTCAGGGGCTCTTGCACGTATGCCCCTTCACCGGAACCAAGTTAATGGAGCCTGCCGTTGATACGAGCTTCCGAGGGCCGCAACACGACGACATTCGCGCCAACCACCGCAACTATGGCGACTCGTTCGAACCGGACAACACGCCAGCGACGGCGAATGACTTAGGACTGTTCACACTAGGTTCGTCGCAATCGCTCGGTGCGGTTCCTGCACCCAGCGTCGGCATACCAAGCTCGTTGTTCAGTATCGATAACAACGGCGAGCAAGATTTCTTCCGCATTACCACAGACGACACCGCTGCGATCACGGTAACGGTTTCTCCCGTCGGTGGCATTTACGATTCGTCCAATCAAGCGGGCAACGGTAGCTGTCTTTCCGGCAACAATATCGACTCTCGGACTGTCGCCGATCTGGCAGTTCAGGTATTAAACGGAACCGGTTCGCAAGTGCTGGCCGAGGCCTCGTCGAACGGCCTTGGCGTAGCAGAAACGATCACCGAGGCACTTCTCGGCGGACCGGGCGACTACCTAATTCGCGTTTATGAGTCCGGAACGGTACCGGAAGCGCAGCTTTATACCCTCAGTATTTCCGTCACGACCACACTTACCACTCCGGCGGAATTTGAGGTTGTCGGTGGCGAAACCGAATTTGTGTTGCAAGAAACCCCCACGACGGTTCAGGTTGCGGTAACGCCGAACGATGCTTCGATCGTTCCGGGCTCACCGACGTTGATTTCCAACAACGGATCGCTCAGCTTTATCTCGATGACCGAAGTGCAGCCGAACTTGTGGGAAGCCGATCTTCCGGCAACGAGCTGCGACGAGACCATCTCGTACTTCTTCCAGTTTTCCCAAACCGTCGCCGGACAGACGTTTTCGACCAACGTTCCACCCACGGCACCGGGACTTCAATTCTCGGCGGTGCCGGTGGACGAGTTACCGGTGCTTCGAAACAGCGGGGAAACAAGCGTAGGCTGGACCGTGTCCGGTGACGCAACCGCAGGCGACTGGGAGATCGGCGTTCCCGCAATCGGAGAACGCGGCGATCCGGAAACCGATGCCGATTACAACAATCAATCATGGCTCACGGAAAACGTGGCCGGAAACAGCGACGTCGACAACGGCTCGACCATCCTTACCTCGCCGGTCTTCGATCTCAGCAATGGCGGCGAAATTCGCTACGCCTACTGGCTGAACGACATCGACGGCACGCCGTTAAGCGGCGATTCCCTTACCGTCGAAGTAGCGACCAACGCCGGCGGTACCAACTGGACCGAACTTCGCAACTACACGACCGCCGATAGCGTCTGGCGGTTCGACACGATCGATGTTGGAACGGAAATCGCCGCGTCTTCTACGATGCGCGTGCGTTTCATCGCGTCCGACGGCGGAACGCAAACCGTGGTAGAAGCCGGCATCGATGCCGTTAAGGCAGTCAATACAAGTTGCGTCACGGTCGTACCGCCTCCGGCGCCACCGGCTTCGGTTTCGGCAACCGATGGTTCGAACTGTAATCAAGTCAGCGTCAGTTGGAGTGCTGTCGCCGAAGCCGATGACTACGACGTCTTCCGCAACACGGTGGACGACGAAGGCAGCGCCACGCTCGTTATGAGCGGCATTGTCGGCACCTCGTTTGATGACACGACTGCGGTTCCGGGCCAAGGATATTTCTACTTCGTCCGAGCATGTAACGCTGGCGGTGGTTGCGGTGCATTCGGCCCATCCGATGCAGGTATGCGTTCTTCTGCTGCCGACCCGATCATCAGCCTGACGGCTTCTAGCGATCAATGCGGTTCCGTTGTCTTGGATTGGGACGACGTTGCCGGAGCGTTCCTTTACGACGTTTACCGCGGGACAGTCGACGATTTCTCTCAAGCGAGTTTCTTGTCAGTGGCCTTTACCAGCAACCTGACGGATAACTTTGCGCCCACCAATCAAACGCTCTTCTACTTCGTAACGACGGAAAACGTTTGTGGTGACAGTAACGAAAGCAACTCAGCCGCGGGCGTATCGTTGGCGACCCCGGCAAATGCCCCCGCCAACGTAATGGCAGTTGCCGACATGGGCGGCACCGTGACCGTATCGTGGGATGCCGTTGCCTTCGCTGACAGCTACGATGTTTACCGCAACACGGTCGATGATGCGGGCTCAGCAACGTTTGTGGGCAACACGGCAATGCTGAGCTTCGAAGATGCCGGTGCCCCGAGCGGCCAGACGTTGTTCTACTACGTTGGCGCGAACAACACGTGTGGCGATGGCCCGCTGAGTGCAGGCGCGTCGGTCGATACCGGCTCGGCACCCGCCGCACCGATGAATGTCGCCGCTTCCAACGGTTCGTGTGCGGCGATCACGATTTCGTGGGATGCCAGCTCCGGTGCGGATGACTACGAAGTCTTCCGTAACACGTCCGACGACTTTGGCAGCGCCGTCAGCCTTGGAACCACGGCTAGCACCACCTTCGACGACGAAACCGCCGCCGACGAGACGACTTACTTTTACTTTGTCACGGCGAGCAATGGCTTCGGCACCAGCGGCCCGAGCATGTCGGCCAGCGGCGACCTCGGCCTTTTGGGTGACCTAAACGGTGACGGTCTGATCAACGGTAGCGACGTTCAGGGCATGGTCGATGCACTGCTGACGACCGGCAACGATTGTGCAGACCTTGCGGCACCGATGGGTCAGATCGACCTTGCGGACGCCGACGCGTTTGTGCAGTTACTACTCAACTAACCACACGTCGGTCGGGAAACCGATCGTCGTAAATATTTGAAAACTTCTTTCATCGGCCCCGGAAATATTCCGGGGCCGACTTGTTTTGGGAAGTTTCGATCCTATATTCAAATGGTAAAGCCAACACGAGAATGAAGGGCTCGTCGGCTAACATTTGGCCATGCTTACCTCTCTCCGGCCCGAACACACCGATGGCCAAATCGGCGAGCCTTTCATTTTCCTTCCATTCGCCTCCTGACGGTTTGGCGCAAAATCGACCGATTTCAGGATCGCAACGCCAACTATCGCAATAATCCGGCTGTAAATTTCTGTTTTCGCCTTCGTGCGATGACGATAATATCAGCGCCATGCCAAGCCAAACCTACGGATATGAGACGGCGGAGGGCTTTAGCGCCCCCAGTATTCGACAGCTCTCGGTCTTCCTCGATGACCGGGTGGGTGCCCTGATGGGCCTATTTCAGGCGTTTGAGGGGACAACCATACGCGTCGTCGGCATGTCGGTGGTGCACGCCATCGACTGCGCGATCGTGCGGTTGATCTGCGACGACACCGACGAAGCCGTCGGCGTGCTCGAACGCAGAGGCTTCGCGGTCAGCCAGACCGAGCTGCTCGTTGTCGAAGTGCCGCCCGGCCACGGTCTGCGCTCGATCTTTTCCGCCCTGATCGCTGGCGAAGTCAATCTGGACTACGCATATCCCCTGCTCATTCGCCCGCACGGCCGCGCCGTTTTGGCGGTGCATACGGAAGATCTAGAGACCGCCGTCCAACTGCTGCGGGGCCGGAAATACAACGTTCTAAACGAAAACGACATGGGCCCTGACGGTATCCGGTAGGCGGTAGCCTCGGTTAATGCCGGATCGTAACCAGGCGGTGCCAGCCTATAGCTGAACAGTGGCAGATTGGCTGCAGGCAATCGTTTTGTGGTCTCGTCGACCGGCCTAAATCCAAGTCTTCGCGCACGACCACATATGCGCTCATCAACGCCCCATTCCATCTCAGTGACCACGCCACTTTTTCGATGGTCAGTCGCCCTCAATTGCGACTCAATGTAGGCCGAATTCGACCGCGCCGCCCACGGTATCTACAAAACGATATTCCGCGGGGTTTCCGATCCGGAAAATTGAATTAGAATACGACGATCCTGCGGGCGTTTAGCTCAGTTGGCTAGAGCATCTCGTTTACACCGAGAGGGTCGGGGGTTCGAGTCCCTCAACGCCCATACCCGCCATTTTGTCTAAATCCGAATCATCATGAGTATGTGCGAATCGCCCTGTATTTACAGGCGTTTTCGCGCGTTCGTCGTTTTCGGTGTTCGCGTCGGTTCTAGGCGATTCGTGCAGAGACTGCAGCGCATTTTGCAGCGCGCTGCAATCGGCACCACGGGCGAAGTGTTCGTCGGTTACCTGCAGATAATGTTTCTGCGCCACCATCTGAGAATTGCCAATCCACGCACAGAAGACGTGTGCCGGGAACGATTCGGCCAGCTCGGTTTCTCGGGTCGCGCGCAGATTGTGGAACAGCTTGGGCCACGGTTTGAGCCCCGCCCGCTTCACGATCCGCGTGAGCTGGGTGCGCAGGTTTTTCTTCGCGTCTCGATACCGGGTAATGACGTGATCCGCGCAGGGTTCGGCCAGCTCAAAGGCATCTTCTAGCAGGTGCCGCAACTCGGGGAAGATCGGAATATCGCGGGATTCGCCCCGCGGATGGTGAGCTGTTTTCGGGGTCGGGATCGTCATGCGATTGCGCGCCCAGTCGATATGCGACCACTGCAGCGCCAGCGTCTCAGACGGGCAGCGCAAGCCGCCCCACCGGGCCAGCCCGAATATCAAACGCCACTCGGCATCGGGGCAGGCATCGATGATCAGGGCCGCTTCTGCCGCCGTGATGAAATATTCGCGCTCGCGATTCGACCGCAATGCACCGACTAGGTGACCGAACGGATTATCGCGGATCAGTCGCCGCTTTACCGCGCTCGCCCGAATTGCTTAGCAATGCCGCACCGTCGCCGGACGGTATTGTCCGCCAGCTTTTCGACCGACTTGAGCTGCGCCCGCCATGCATCGACGTCGCCTTCGGTGATCGCTTTCAGGGGCTTGTCCGCGCCGAAGTGATCGATCAGATTGCGCCGCGTATGACCATAGACCGTGCGCGTCGATGACTTCACGTCACCGCGCTCGGCAATGTAGGTATCAATAAACGCGTCCAGCGTCGCCGTCTCGGTTTTACCGATCAGCCCCACCGCCGCCAGCTTTTCCAACATCGGGCCATCGAGCCCCGCCACCCAACGCGACGTTTCATCATCGACCGAATGGCCGGTGATCGAAGCCGCGACTAGGTTTTCGATTTTGAGCTTGACCGATTCGGCCATCCGCTTCGCCATCTTCGGAAGTCGCACCGTGCGCCGGTTGCCATCACGGTCGGTGAATTGAATTAGAAATAGTCCGTTCCGATATCTCGATAGACTTGCCATGGTTACCGTTTCTTGCGTGATCCTGATTTAGACGCCTGTAGTATACCATTCGCTTCTGTGCAGCGCCATTCAATCTGCGGGTGTATTTCTGCAATGCTATTCCAGCGTTATTCGCCGCCATCTTTCACCGAAAGCCGCACCATGCCTGTCGGAGCTGCCGTAGATCGTTCACACTTCAGCGCCCCATCCGATGACCATGCGCACCAATCGGGCTTACTGCAAACGGGGCAGGGTTTCGACTTCGTGACCGGTTTCCAGTCGCTCATTCGGCCACCGCCTTCCGCGCTTCCCATTCGCGTCGGGCCGGGCAGCTCGCGTCGATCCACCGCTCCATTTCGTCCAAATCCCACCGGACAGACCGGCCCAGCCGGATCGGCTTGGGCAGCTTCTCCGCCGCGTTCCACTTCCAGATTGCCCGCTCCGATACGCCAAGCCGGGCCGAAACGTCTTTCACTGTTCCAAGTCTTTTTTCCATCGTGCCGCATCTCCAAATTGCCATTAGTACAGGTCGCCTCCAACAAACGACAAACGACCAACGACAAGTTGATAATGGGCAGATGGATGGACATTAATCCGATGGAATTAATGTACACTTGATTGAAGATGAAACAGCCTCACTGGATTTGAATCGCGATGAGTGTTGCTGATGGGGTTGTGGACAATTTTATTTTTTTATTGACGGAAATTGTCCACCGCGCCGCCGTGCCTCTTCACGCTCGACTTTTTTTCGAAGGGCATCCCACGAATATCCTTTAGGGAGTTTGTCACTGTAGCGAATTCTTAGCTGCTTCCATTGCCGTCCGTATTGTTCGAGATCACCGGAATCGATAATCCGGTTAACAACCGAATCGATTTGATCGGGCTTCGACTTACGTGGACGTCCTCGCCTGACTGGATTGGTAAGACTCGTCAGGTACTTTTTGTCATTTAATAACAGGTTGACAGCGTTAGCCGGATTTAAGGGCAGCACACTAAAAAAACACGGCAGTCCAAAAATGTAGTTTTTCTTAGCATTTAGTATCTGTTCCTTATGACTTTCCCGTTCCAAGCATATTCAAAAATAGCCTCTAGTATTAATGGCCGGGCCTGATTCACCCTCAGTATCTGAGATAGAGAGTCGACTAAATAGCAGAACTCTCTAACACCGCCCCAATCACCTCCGAATAAAAGAAGGAGCCAATTGACTGACCATTCACCACTTCGATTTCGGGTACGCCTGCCGCTCACTCGCCAAACTTCATCAACTTGCATATCTCTGCAGATTTGATCGCTGAAAATTGAATAGAAGCTATCCCAAAACCTGTGGGGCAGGCGTCTCGCCTGTCACGAGTTGCCTAAAACATTAAGAAATTGGAAGAAACCGGCGAGACGCCGGTACCACAGTCTAGGTTTTGGGATAGGTTCTAGTGTCTTTGAATATCTGGCCACTTCCCATGTATTACTGCACACTTAAGTCGCGGAAATTCTCTCGTTATCCTCTCGAAATCTGGTTCAAATCGTGACAGATGCTTTAGCGTTTCCATTTGACCATTCCGAAAATTGGCCGCTGGCCAGCTTCGCGTCGGAACGGTCGCAAACGCGCAGCTGCCCAGCGTTCGGCGGGGATCAGCCGCCTACCGATTACGATTATACTTGGAGCATCGAGGATCGCCGTCTTTTTGTCGTGTTAGGAAATGAGGGACTGTGAATTGGTTGCAACGATGCCGAAATCCAAACGCGGTCGCCCGCGCATCACCCTAACCGACGACCAAATGGCGGATGTCGAAGAAATGGCCCGCGCTCAGTGCAAAGACGGAACGATCGCAACGGCGCTCGGTATCGATCCGGTCACCTTCAAGCGGAGTTTTGAAGCAATTACCCGCAAAAAGAGAGCTGAAGGAAAAATCGAAATTCGCAAAGCCCAATTTCGGCTCGCCATCGAAAAGCTGAATCCCACGATGCTGATTTGGCTCGGTAAACAGGAACTGGGGCAATCGGATCGTCCGATTTCGACCGATGATAAACCGTTGGTATTCACAAATATCGACTTAGATCGAGTGGCGGGGTTGTGATCGGTATTCAACCTAACTCACAGCGGATTTAGCCCGACGGTTCGCGTCCGAAATTTGTGCCCAAATCTAATCTCGTCGTTTTTTTGGCATTGTAAACCGATAATCGACAAAAACTTGCCGCTTTATCGTGTTGGGTAACCTCTGCCACGCCGCCACGACCCGCGAAAACTCGCGGTCGAATTCTACCAAATCTGCGTCAGAAAGAGGCACTTTCGAGATTGCAGGATCCCAACTGAATCACTAGGAATACGTATATGCTTTCGTTTAGCTCGTCATACACTCACAAATCAATCGATTCTAAAAATTGCAATGCTCACGAATTGATTTTTGGTTCAGCCAACACATTTCGGCGGTAATTCGAAGACTAGAGTCCCGTGCAGCCGCGTGGATAGTCAACAGGCTGCCTTAATTACGACTCCACCACGGACTACTAGGGGTCGCTGAGCGGCATTTGCTTTCTGATATACGCACTCGAACGCTAGTAGTTAAAACAATGTCAGCAAGATTTCAATATCAATCCCGTTGGCCGCGCCGTCTCCATTCAGATCGCACAATGCTTGTCGTTCGGCATCCGTATCGTTGCCGAGAATCACATCGATAAACAACGCAACGTCGTCCAGATCGACGTCCATATCCAGATCGATATCGCCGGGCAGCGCCGTGATGATACTGGTGTTGGTGATGGCCAGTTCGTCGATCAGGCCACGACCGTAAGCCGCTACCATTGCCGTTGCCGGATCGATGGTGAACGCCGCCCCGTTGCCGGTAGCCGTGGCATCGATCGTTGCGACGCGTTCCCACATCGAATCGGAAGCAAAACCGCCATCGATGGTCGAACCACCCAATGCACTGATGATGCCCGTCCCATCATCGCTACCGGTCGCTTCGAGATTCAGACTCGGATGCGTTGCGAGGGCTCCAACGCTAACGCCGCCTTGGTATTGGATGTCGAGATACGTGGACGTGATGCCGCCGGTTAGCAGGCCGCCGTCGTTGATCCAGACTTCGACGATAAAAGCCTGACCATTCATCAACATGCGCTGTGCCTCGGGAGGGGCAGCCGCCGAATCGGAGGCCGACGCCGCCATGCGCGGAATCAAGCGGATATCGATATCGTTTGCTTCCGTCGGTAACGGTTGCGGATTGCTTAACGCACAAGGCGGATATGCAATAGCAAAGTCGCCCGCAGATCGCTGCCAGCCGGTGGCAAACCAAGACAGATCGCCCGGCCCCACGACGCCGTCGCAATCGAAGTCGAGTACCGTATCGGCTGGCGGCACGGTATCCATCCAGCCATCCAATAATTCGAGCAGGTCGTTTACGCCCACAAAGTTGTCGTCGGTCAGGTCGTAAGTGATTTGCGGCAGCGAAGCCACGGCACTGGCGCTGCCGAACTCGATGAAGCTGGCAGGTACATTACCGCCCAGCGTGGTTACGCCATTTGAAGCCGGCGCGAGATTGACGCTGAGCGAATTGGGCCCGGCCAAAAACTCGATCCAGCCGATGCGCACCCAGTTGGGCGCAACGCCGAGCGAATCCATACCGAGATAGGTGCCGCCGAACTCGACCACGCCGCCAAAGATCGGATTCCCCAAAGCGAAGAAGTCGAAATCGTCTTCGTGGAAGACCATCGGCACATTGAGATTACCGCTGAGCACCACGTTCATGTAAGTGCTGACGATGCCGCCGGTATCCATACCGATATCGGACGCCCAAATCTCCACATACGTCGTGCCGCCCAAGCGCACCGACGAGACCGATTCCGGCAACGTCGCCGCCATCGGGCTATTGGTAAGCGGATTAATCGAGCGAATCACCGGCATGATGCGTACTTCGGTCTCGCAATTGTCCGGCACGTTGTTCATGTTGACATCACTGCTGCCGCCACCGTTAAGGTCGCAGCTATCCAGCACACCGTTGGCGTTACAGTCGTCGGCGACACCGTTGAACAGATCGCAGAAGTCGATTTCGCCGTTGCCGTTGCAGTCGGCGGTGCCGCCGGTTTCGCAAACATCGAGCACGCCGTTGCTGTTGCAATCGTTGCCGTCGAGCTGGCAGCTATCGGGAATGGCGTCGCTATTGCAATCGTTAGGCCCGCCGATCTCGCAGCTATCGACGATGCCGTTTTCGTTACAGTCGAGTGTTGCCAACTGGCACTCGTCCGGAATCAGATCGCCGTTGCAGTCAGTGGCACCGTTGAAGAGCTCGCAGAAATCGCTTTCGCCATCGTTATCGCAATCGGAATCGCCGCCGAATTGACACTCATCGGGCACGCCGTTGGCGTCGCAGTCGCTGCTGGTCATAGCGGTGATATCGCATTCGTCGAGAATGCCGTTTTGGTTACAGTCATTAATGAGAATCGGGGCGTTTTCCGATAGCCATGTTGGATCGTCACTGGCGGCGTCACTGTTAGCGCCGAGCGCCCCGTTCAGGCCGTTGGGGCTGCTATCGAAAACGTCCTGTCCTGTCCCTGTGTCGAAGCGATAATACGCAATCAGGCCGGGTTCATCTCCGGCGAGCCCTCGATCGTAATTCTCGCTGATCTCCAGATCGCTGCGGGCGTAATTCCAGATGCGTACCTCATCAATATCGCCACGAAAGTACTCATTGGACCCAATCGTGGTTCCCCCGATCGTCAGATCACTATTGCTGTGTGGGATCGGGCCCGGGTTTCCTTGGGCAATCGCAACGAGTTGCCCGTCAACATAGAATCTTACATCGCCATTCTCCGCAGTCCCCGCGAAGTGATGCCATGTCCCCAAGTAGGCACTGTGTTCCTGTGTGTCATAGATTGTTCCATTGGCAAAGAAATGCACAGTTGGATTTACCAATTGATCCGTTGCCGAAAGGATATAACCGCCTCCGAGGTTCTTACGCAACATTCGTGCTAACCGTTGCTGGATTCCGTCGAACCGCGCCCACATTTCGACGGTTAACGCGCCTGGTTTGAGTAGAGCATCGTCCAAGACTCGGACGAGGTCATTCGAACCATCAAATCGCAGTGACCCACCACCGCCAGCGCTGATCTCACACGAATCCAGCACGTCATTGCCGTTGCAATCGATACAGCTCACATCGCCCATCGGGCAGTTGGCGATATCGCATATATCGGGAATGCCGTTGCCGTCGCAGTCGTCCTGACAATCGTCCGGCACGCCGTTGCCATCGCAGTCGTTCATCTCCAACTGGCAATCGTCCGGAATACCGTCGGCGTTGCAGTCGGCGGCGCCGTTGAACAGTTCGCAGAAATCGCTTTCGCCGTCGTTATCGCAATCGCTGTCGCCGCCGGGCTGACAAGCATCAGGGACGCCGTTGGCGTCGCAATCGTCGGCCGTCATGTCGGCGATTCCGCATTCGTCGAGGATGCCGTTTAGATCGCAATCGTTGAGCGGCAGATCGGCCGTCTCATTGATATAGCTCGGATCGCGGCTGTCGCCGATAACGTTGAAGTTCGCACCGAGCCGCCCGTTATTGCCTGCCGGTGAATCGTCGAGCAACTGCTGACCGCTACCCTCGTCGCAGCGCCACAGCGCGACCAAGCCCGCTTCTTCACCCGTCAGGCGGCCGTCGAAGTTTTCTTGAATTTCGGTCTCGGTGCGTGCGAGCGACCAAATGCGAATGTCATCGAGAGTGCCGGCGAATGCCTGACCAGCACCGACCGTCCCACCAAGCGTAAGGTAATGCGGTGTTTGTACCGTCATGGGGGTAATCGCCGTCGTAGTGGACGCAATGGCGACACCGTCGATATAGAGGTACATTTCGTCGGCGTCGTCGTCCAAGACGGCTGCTATGTGATGGTACGTGGTCCAGTCGAACTGGCCGATCGGGGCAAACAGGCGTGCGGTTTGCCCTGCGTCGCCATCGATACCGAATTCCAGATTGTTCGATCCGACCCGAATGAAATAAGGATCTTGCCCCGATGAATCATCGCCTTTGATCAACAACTGTTGTGATCCACCAGCCGGGTTACCCATTCGGGCCCACATTTCAATGGTCAAGTTCGATGTAATGGAGAGGCTTGCAGAATTGGGAACAAAAACGTAGTCCGAGCCGTCGAAACTCAGGGCAAATTGCTCGGTGAGTATATCGCAGCTATCGGGTACGCCGTTGCCATTGCAATCGGCGCAGCTTGCATCGCCCATCGGGCAGTCGGCGAGGTCACATTCATCCGGGATGCCATTGCTGTTGCAGTCGTTGCCCAGCAACTCGCAGATATCCAGCACATCATTGTTGTTGCAGTCGGCACAGGTGATATCGCCATCGATGCAGTTCGCCAGGTCGCATACATCCGGAATCATGTTGCCGTCGCAATCCGGATCGCAATCATCGGGTACACCATTGGCGTTACAGTCGTTTTGATCCAACTGGCAATCGTCGGGAATGCCGTCGGCGTTGCAGTCTGCGGCACCGTTCGCGATGGCGCACAGATCGGTTTCGCCATCGTTATCGCAATCGTTGGTGGAGACCGACTCGCATTCATCCGGGATGCCATTGCCGTTGCAATCGTCGGCAGTCATGTCGGCGATATCGCACTCGTCGAGGATGCCGTTTTCGTTGCAGTCGTTGTCGAGAATAGGAGCATTTTCCGATATCCGTGTCGGGTCGTCGCCAGCAGCGTTGCTATTGGCGCCGAGCGTGCCATCGATACCGTTAGGGCTGCTGTCAATCACAGCCTGTCCCGTAGCTGTATCGAAGCGGTAATACGCGATCAAGCCGGGTTCATCTCCAGTGAGCCCCCGATTGTAATTCTCGCTGATCTCCAGATCGCTGCGGGCGTAATCCCAAATGCGTACCTCATCAATATCACCTTGGAAGTATTCACTAATAGAAAACGTAGCTCCGCCGATGGTGAGGTTGCTGTCACTATGCTGTAGCGGCCCCGCATTGGCCGTCACCGTGTCCACAAGCTGGCCGTCCACATAAATCTTATGGATGCCATTGTTGTAGCTGCCGGCAAAATACCGCCACTGGCCGATATAGGCGTCGTGCAAATTGCTATCCGAAACTTCGGCGGAACCGAGAAACGTCGTCTGTCTGGCGCTGCTGATTCGGTTTGCCGTCAGGAAGTAGCCGGGCTGGTTGCTACCACCTTTTCTTAAGAGACGGGTAAAAGTCGATTGAATGGCATCGTATCGAACCCACATCTCTACGGTGACATTATCCGGCTCGAGTAGTGGTTGATTGAGAACGTTGACATAGTCATTCGCGCCATCGAAGCGTAGTGAGCCATCGCCGCCTATGCTGAGCTCACACGAATCCAAGACGTCATTGCCATTACAATCGATGCAGCTCAAATCGCCCATGGGGCAGTTGGCGATATCGCAGGCATCCGGAATCATGTTGCCGTCGCAATCCGGATCGCACTCATCGGGCACTCCGTTACCGTCGCAGTCGTTGAACTGCAATTGGCATTCGTCGGGGATAAAGTCGCCATTGCAATCGGCCGAGCCGCCAAATATCGCGCATAAGTCACTTTCGCCGTTGTTGTCGCAGTCGTTAGGGCCACCCGGCTCGCAGGCATCGGGAATCCCGTTGTCATTACAGTCTTCGACCGACATGTCGGCGATCTCGCATTCGTCGAGGACGCCGTTTTCGTTACAGTCGTTCATCGCAATCGGCGCGTTTTCAGAAATCCAAGTGGGATCGTCAGCACCGCTGGCCGCTGTCAACCCGAGCGTGCCGTTCAGGGTGTTTGGGCTGCTGTCAATCACGCTCTGGCCCACTCCTGCGTCGAAACGATAGTAGGCGATTAAGCCGGGTTCGTTCCCCACAAGTCCCCGGTGGAAATCACCGGCAATCTCAGCAGGGCTGCGGGCGTAATCCCAGATGCGAACTTCGTCGATATCGCCCTGGAAAAATTCGGTACTGCCGAATGTGGCACCGCCAATTGTCAGATCACTGAGGCTGTGTATGACAGGGCCGCTTGTCGTTTGAACGGTGGCTAATAGCTGCCCGTCCACATATAAACGGATATCGCCGTCATTCGAGGTTCCCGCAAAGTGGTGCCATTCCCCCACGTACGCGCTGTGCTGCTGGGTATCAAATACGGTCTCATTTGCAAAGAAATGGACCGTTGGGTCCGACCCGGAGGTTGTGGCTGAGAGGATATATCCGGGTTGAAAGTTACCGGATTTACGAAGCAATCGCGCCAGTCGCGTTTGAATGCCATCGAACTTCGCCCACATTTCAATCGTAAGTGCGTCCGGCTTCAGAAGCTCGTCATCCAATACGCGGACTAGGTCGTTGTCGCCATCGAACCGCAACGAACCACTGCCGCCGGTGCTAATCTCGCATGAATCGAGCACGCCGTTCCCGTTGCAATCTGCACAACTGATATCACCCATTGGGCAATTCGCAAGATCGATATCATCCGGCAGGCCATTGTTGTTGCAATCCAGCTCGCAACCGTCGGGAATGTTGTTGGCGTTGACATCGTTACCGGCAAGTTGGCACTCATCGGGAATACCATCGGCGTTGCAGTCGTTGCCGTCGAGTTGGCAATCGTCGGGGATGCCGTCGGCGTTGCAGTCGACGCTCGCATTCTCGAAGCTAAAAAATATGATGTCGTGATTTTGATTAAGGCCACCCGTTGACGCGGTAAACCCGACCCATGCCTGCCCATCGGATGCCAAACCCAATAAATCCGAAATGTTGACCGTGACGGAGAGTATCGGCGTTGGGTCGCCGTCGAAATATACGAACAGCACACCGCTATCGTAGACGATTCTGACTGAGTAAGCCGTTCCGTTGGACAACTCAACACCTGGGAACGCTGAACCCAATGACGCACCGGTAGTGTAGTTATTCGGGCTCAGGCCCAAACTTTGAACGCTGATATGATTATCTGCAAAATCAGAATTATTAGGGAACGTATCGAACTCAACAGCGAGACTGCTACTAATCCCGCCATATCCGAGCGCTTCGCTATCGCCACCGATTGCTGTTGCACTGGCGTTTTGGATCACAAATGCCAACCCATCGGCTCCACTCGCGGATGGATTCAATACAAAGGTGAATTCTGTTTCAAACGAGGTGCCTACGTCTTGCTTCGCCGTTAACCAAGCTGCACCCTCTCGTCTATCGATGGTCGGTACCAGCCGAAGGGTGTTGCCGACAAAGGTTGCATCACCTGCGAGCGCGAAGCTATTCGAGGCCCCGAATTCTGAAATATATATACGATTGTCGAACACCACATCGCAAACATCCGCGATACCATTGCCGTTGCAGTCGTCCATCGAATCGACCACAAACTGATAGGTGAAATCCCGACCCTCGGCGCCGTCACCGCTGGGCAGCGGGTTGCCGCTGCCACCCATTCCGGGATAGTCACCGTCCAGGCTCAATCCCGCCGCATTTTGCACCAGATCGCGCACTTGCAACACGTAAGTATCGTCCGGCCGCAGGCTACCCAAAGTGATGGTCGCCGATCGATCTGCGTTGTCGTAAGAAACACTGTTAATCGCCAACGGTACGTCATCGCCGTCGTTGAATACGCCGTCGCCGTTGCTGTGTGTGAGCGAAACGTTGGCCGGTATCAGTGTGCCCGCGTCCATCTCATCGTCGAAATACACCACGAGATCCGTGAAGCCGAGCGTGGTGGTGCAGCCGTTAAAGCCGATGTTGGTTTGCGTGACGCGCGGGGCTGTGTTGTCCACACCGAACTCGCCGACAAAGACACCGCCGGGATTGCCATCGCCATCGGCATCGACCGGAATGAGTGCCAGATCGGTCACGCTTTGGGCGGACATCTCGATCAGCGGCGCATCGGAGACGGTGCGTATCGCGTTGTTGCGCGAACCGGCATAGCCGTTGCCGGTGCTGTCGATGAGATCGTTGGTGTTGCCATCTAGCCGGTGATACACCAGCAAGCCCGGCTCATCACCGGCCAAGGGCGTGTGCATCGCGCTTTGAATTTGAGCTTGCGTGCGCGCCGTATCCCAAACGCGCATTTCATCGAAGGAGGCGTCGGCCCAGTCCCACGAGCCGGCCCAGCGGCTGTAGCCGCTAAGGGCAATGTCATAGACGGGCGAGCCATTGGCAGGAATACACGGGGTCGGTAGCGATCCAATCAACTCGCCATTGGCGTAGAGCTTCATGCCTTCCGTGAGCGATGATGTGGCAGCCAAGTGATACCAGCGGTTTACCGTCAAGACGTTGTTGACGAGAATTTCAGTTTGGATTGAGTTCTCATCGACGCAACCGAATTGCACATCGTCACCGGCGAAGTGACTCAGCCAAAACCCCGGCACGTTGCGCGCATCTTGGCCGATGTCGAATATCGCGCCATAAGAGTTGCTCCCGGTCGTCGGTAACGAATACCAATAGGTCCAACCTTCCATCGTGAACTCGGTGAGATTCAGATACGCCGCCAGATCGAGCGTTAGCTGATCTCTGTCGAATCGCATCATCTGTCCGGGGCCCGATGTCGTGCTGCCGTTGCCGTACACGACCACGGCGTAGTTACCGTCGGCGAGATTCGCGGCGGGTTGTAATCGAGCGCGTGTGCCACCGTTCTCCAACGTCACCGCAGACAGCGCGATCGGCGTGTCATCCGGTCCCGGCGTCGGCTCGGCAGCGCCCAGGCGATACAACCGAATGGCGTCGGCAGGTGCTACCACCGGTGCCGAAAAGACGACGTAAATGGCGGGCGCGGTGCCGGTGACAGTCGTGCCGGTTGGAGGCGTGGTGGCGGTGATAGTAGTCTGAGCGTGTGCCGGGCTGAGGATCAACAATGATGTGACAATGACCACGAAGTGCACAAAATATCTCGACATTTTCCTCTCCGGGAAGTGAAATTCGATTGGGACCTTCGAATGCCACAATTAAAGCAAAATGTTTGACGCGACTCAATCGACTGTGACATCCAGAAAAGGTCCTCAGCCGCCCTGATTGACCCCAAAATCGCCAATGGCCCCACACCTGCACCGCTAGATGCCCCATTTTGAATAACACCATGGTGACAATTTACCAGTCGTTGAGTGCGCCGGAACATAACGAGGCAATCAAAGAGAAAAACTTTCGTTACGTCAGCGCCGCGACGAAGCCTTAGTTCCGGCTTCCGGGACCGAGGTAGATGAAGACGCTGCGAGCAAACCAAAATGCCAAATGACCTAGGCCTCTCGTAATTAGCCGAGAAAATCCCCTTGTGAACCTGCTCGAAGGAATAGCGACCGATTCTCTAAAAGTGGTTCTGGCCGAGATAACGATGGGATCACGGCAGCACTACAGATCGTCAAATACCGTAATAATGCGAGCCTTGGATTCCTCAGTAAGATGCGGCCACGCCGCCACGATCCGCGCCAGCTCGGGGTCGATTTCGTCCAAATCTGCAGCGATCGCAGCGCATTTTGCAGCGCGGGATTTCGGCGATTGCGCTAAGTCGTTGCTTTCACAATCACTTACGCCACCGCGTTCGAGTCCCTCAACGCCCATACCCGCCATTTTGTCTAAATCCGAATCATCTTGAATATGTGCGAATGGCCCTGTATTTACAAGGGTTTTCGCGCGTTCGTCGGTTTCGACGTTCGCAGCAGTTTGGGCCGGTTCCTGCACAGTCTACAACACTATTTGCAGCGTTTTTCATTCGTCAGTAGAGACGAAGGGTGTCAGAGCGTTCCGACCTGACCGGCCTCAAATCTAAGTTCCTCGTCGCCGCCCTCAATCACCCAACACAAACAATGGCTTGGGGAACTCCCCAAGCCATTGCCGCTACCTACAAAAATGGTCCCCAAGCTTGGCCAATAGCCGGACGATGGTTACTTATCGTTTGCCTTTTTGACGTCCTTCGCATCAAAGCCGTAGCCCTGTTTGTTCAGGTTCTTCACGTATTTCGCCGGTTCGGCCAGCAGCTTCTTATCGCAACCGGGGCAACAGAAATAGACCGTCTCACCACCGGCGAGTTTCAGGTGCGACTTTGGATCGATCTTGCCGCCCATGATCGGACAACGCGTTTGGTAGGTGTAGCTGGCGGCGAGTTTGGCGGCGAACTTATCCGGCGACGCTTCATACTTTGACTTGCACTTGCCACAACAGAAGTACACGCGGTCGTCTCCTTCACCAACATGTACGTCCTTGTCGATCGCCTCGCCACTGATCGGGCAGGTCACCTGCACGCGGTCGCGCTTAGCCAAGGCTTTCCGCTGCACCTTCGTTTTCTCGGCGTACTTCTTCGGGTCTTTGTTGAACTTGCCAACGCACATCTTGCAGCAGAAATACACCGGGCCCTCGTCGGTCATCGTGCTGATACGAAAGTCGACGGGCTCATCCATCACCGGGCATTTGGGCAACTCTGCGACGGTTTTTTCGTCGTTGGGCTTGGCCATTGCGGTTGCGATGCCTAAACCCACCATCGTCGTTAGCGTCAAGAACGCCCCAAGAAGTTTCGTCTTCAGTTTCATGATTAGCTCCTTTCGAAAAAGCCAATGTAGTGATACTGGCTACCGATCGACTTGTGCTCAAATTTTCGATCGTTGAAAGTCGTCATCCGGCAGCCCCAGTTTCCATTTAAGTTGCTTGATGCCGCAGTAACACGTCGGCACGACGAGAATCGTAATCAGCGCGACGGTCATTCCACCGAACACCGGCAGCGCCATCGGTGTCATCACATCGCTACCACGCCCCGTCGTTAACAAGACGGGCGCTAAGGCTGCGAGTGTCGTAAACGTGGTCATCAACGTCGGTCGAATGCGACGCAAACCCGCATGAATCACGCGTTCTTCTATTTCCTCGTAGCGTGTAATCGGAGACTTGCCGAACACCTGATCGAGATAGGTTCCAATCACCACGCCATCGTCCACCGCAATACCAAACAACGCGATAAAGCCAACCCAAACGGCGACGGTCAAATACATCTCGCTGCCGGGAAAGGGCCGATCCATCAACCCGAACGTATAGAACGCATTCTGAATCTGCGGCCAGAAATCGAGCAGAATAAATCCGCCCGCAAACGCGACGGGTATCGCGAGGAAGATCACCATTGTCAACGGCCATCGCTTGAATTGCAGAAAGATGAGAAACAAATTGGTAATCAATACCAACGGAACCAACAGCGCCAGTCGATTCTTCGCTCGAATATTGCGTTCGTAGCTGCCCGCCCATCGCAGGTAGTAACCTTCCGGCATGTCGAGCGTGCCGTTTACGAGCGCTTCGTCGATGATCCACTGGCCGTTGCGCACCAACGTCGTATCATCCACGCCCTGATTGCTCATCGTGACGTAGCTTACGTAGCGCGCGCCCTCGCGACGCACACTCATCGGCCCCGTTACGCGTTCGATCTCCGCGAGTTGACTGATGGGTATCTGCGCGCCGCTCGGCGTCGGCACCAGAATCCGCTCCAAGTCCGGCACCTCGTCGCGCAACTCGCGTGCGTATCGAATGCGCACCGGGTATCGATCTAACCCTTCGTATGTCGTCGTTAAATTCTTGCCGCCGATGGCGACTTCGATGACTTGCTGCACGTCGGCGATGTTGACGCCGTGTCGCGCGATGGCTTCGCGATCGATACGAAACTCCAGATAGGGCTTGCCGCTAATGCGAACGGCGTTGATGGCCTGCGCATTGTCGAGTTGCTCGCGAAGCAGTTGTTCGATATCGACGGCAAGCTGTTCGCACCGTTCGATGCTGTCGCCGTAAATCTTGATGCCGATCTTCGCGTTGAGCCCGGTACTCAACATCTCCACACGCGTGCGGATCGGTTGCAACTCAACGGAGGGCAACACGCCGGGATAGCGCCCCGCCTGTTTGATATCATCCCAGATTTCGTCCATCGTGCGCCGACGACGCATACCGTCGTAATCGGGGTCGTCGATGATCGGCCATTCGCTTGCCGGTTTTAGAAGAATCATCGTTTCGATCATGCCGACCGGCGCCGGGTCGAGCGGTGATTCGATACGGCCCAATTTGCCAACGACCAACTCGACTTCGGGAATCTTCGCGAACTGCACGTCCTGCTTTTGCATCACATCGAGCACGGTATTGATCGAACCGGCGGGCAAAACGCTCGGCATGTAAAGAAAGTCGCCCTCGTCCAATGGCGGCATGAACTCCTGACCGATGCCCTTATCGTCGCGCAACACTTTTAACGGTTGGTATTCGTCCAACCGACCGTCAAAGCCAGGCGAGATAACGGACGCGAGCATGGTATGTCGCCCGTCAAACGTGCCGGTTAGACGAAAGATGCAGATCAATGCTGCGAAACCGACTACCGCCGCCACGCCCTTGAGCCAATCGATTCGGTCGCGCGGCGTTGTCTTGCGATCGTGAAAGATGCCGAACCCCACGCGCGTCGTATCGATCAACAACGGCAACAACACAAGCCCACCTAGCGCCGCCACGACGATGCTTACCAACATGGCGGCCGACCATGTCGTCGGTTGCAAGCCGATTTGTTCCAACGGCCAAATGAGCACGCCGACCAGCGGTCCCCAGCCGAGCCAAATGCTTAAACCCCAAATGACGATCGCTGTCGGTGCGCACAAGAACAACAGCTTATTGCGCAATACCCAACGAATCGTCGGCTTGTATAACCGATGAATGAGCCTGCTCGTGGGGTTCTTCTCGATGGGACGAATACGTTCGCGTAATGCAACGTACGCCACCAACGCCAGCGTCAAACCAATGACCACGGCCGTCATCACTTCAGACCAACCGAGGCGACTTTCAATCGACCGTGTAAATCCATCAAACGCACGATGGAGCGCTGCGGCGTTATGCCAACAAACTCCAACAGCAACGCCGAGCAATGCTGCGATAGTTAGCGCCGACGCTCGACCGATGCGTCGATGTTTCAACAATGCCGACGCCAACGGCGGCACGACTGTTAACGCCAAGATGACTGCGCCGACCATGCAGAACGTCTTGGTCCAGGCCAACGGCGTAAACAACTTGGCGGCTTGCCCTTCGAGGAAGAATACGGGCAAGAACGAAATCACCGTCGTGCTGATCGCCGTGAGAATCGCCGTCCCCACTTCGGTAGCAGCTTCGCAAATCAACTCGCGCCGGCGATTGGCATCGACCATCTCGCGCTCGCGACCCTTCTCATCCATTTCGACGCGCACGTAATTATCGCGATGATCGGTAAGATACTGATAGATGTTCTCCAGCATCACGATTCCCATATCGACCATCGTTCCGATGGCGATCGCGATTCCGGCCAAACTCATGATGTTGCTCGGCAAGGCCAATGCTTGCATGCAAACAAACGCAAACGCCACGGCCAACGGCAGCGTCACCGCAATCACCAAACTGCTGCGGAAGTGCAACAGAAACAGCACTATCGCAATGACCGTGATCAATAATTCCTGCGACAACGCAGACGTCAGCGTGCCCATCGTTTCCTGAATCAAATCGGTACGGTCGTAGAACGGCACGATGCGCACGCCCGGCGGCAGGCCGCGCTCGACCGAAACAACCTTGTCGTGCACGCGCTCGATCACCGACAAAGGATTTTCACCGAAGCGCATCGTGACGCAGCCGCCGACGGCTTCGGCACCGAGCTTATCCAACGCGCCGCGGCGAAAATCGGGGCCGACCGACACCGTTGCGACCTGATACAAGTAAACCGGAGTACCGTTGGCCGCGTGTATGACCGTGTTCTCAATATCGCGAATGACGGCATCTTCGCGTTCGGCGCGCTCGTCGGCGCTGCGTGCTTCTCCACCGAGAAAACCCACGCCGCGAATGAGGATCTCCATCCCGTTTTCTTCGATGACTTTGGCACCGACATCGATATTCGCGCGCGTAATGGCGTTAACCAACTTGGATAGCGGCGCACCGTACGCGCGCAACGCTTCGGGATTGATATCGATTTGATACTGACGTACGTAACCGCCGATGCCGGCCACTTCGCTAACGCCCTCGACACCTTCCAACGCGAGCTTCACATTGAAGTCCTGCATGCTGCGCAGGCGATCGAGCGGAACCTTGCTGAAGACAAGTGGCTCACCGCTGATCGGATCGGTATAGGGCTCCGTCTCGTTCAACTGGGCTTCAAGATTCGGATCGCCATCGAGCAATGTTTGACGTGAGGGAGCCGTTAACACGCCATCGGATGTAAAACGCAAGCCGGGGCGCTCCGGTGAATACCAACCGTTCTCGACGGTGTACCAAAACACTTGCCCCAACGCCGTCGCATCCGGCCCTAACCTCGGCAGCACGCCCGGCGGCAATTGCCCGCTTGCAACATTAAGCCGTTCGAGCACCCGACTGCGCGCCCAATAAAACTCGGCCCGTTCCTTAAACACCACGTACACAATCGACCAACCGAAACCGCTGGTCGCGCGAATTTCTTTAACATCGGGCACGCCCTGCAGCGCGACGGTCAACGGATACGTCACTTGCTCGTCAACGTCTTTGGGGCTGCGGCCCATCCATTCGCTAAAGACGATGACCTGGTTCTCGGCAATATCGGGCAGCGCGTCTTTCGGGTTTTGCTCGAACGCGCGCCAACCGAAGATGGCCAGCACGCCGACCAAGACGATGGCGAGCACCGGCGTTTTCAGAAATAGGCGAATGAGGGCGTTAATCATCGTCAGCCTTCTCATCCTGATTGCTACGAATGGTCTCTTGCACCGCCGGTGGAAGTTTCGCGAGATACTTCGCGGAGTCTTCTACAAATTTCTTGTCGCAGCCCCAACAACAAAAGTAAATCTTTGCACCCTTGTATTCGATGAACACCTCGGGATTGATATCGCCTTCCATCACTGGGCAAATGGTTTGCTGCGCAGTCGCTCCATCATGTGCCACAGATTCCGTCTCGCTTGGTTCATCCAAATCATTCTTCGTTACCGATGCATCCGCCCCGAAACCGCGCGTGGAAAACAAACTCGGTTTACCGGCAAGTTGCATTTGGCTGTCGATAGCGAAATTGCCGCGCACGACGACCGCTTCGCCGCCATTTAGCCCGCTCAAGATCGGATACCAATCGTCGTTGTACTCGTCTTGCGCCAACGATCCTGTCGTGACTTCCACGCCGCGATACGTGCCCGGTGCCGATTCGACATACACCAGCGACCGCGTACCCGTTTGCATCACCGCACCGCGCGGCACGGCAAGGATCGGCGCGCTGTCAGTCGGTGGCGCGTATTGCGGCAACTTCTCGACGGCCACCAACTTCATGCCGCAAATCGAGCATTCGCCCGGTTTGTCCTGCGCGGCCCACGTATGCATCGGGCACGCGTAATTCCCTTTGGGTGCCGGCACCGAGCCCTTTCCGCCAGCCGTCAAACCGGCGTCGATCTCCGCCGTCAGCCACATGTCGGGCTTCAAACGCAAGTCGGGATTATCGACATGCATGCGCACCGAAACCGTCCGCGTGGCCGGATCGACGCGTGGATCGACGAATACGATCTGCCCGCGAAAGACATCACCGGGCAGCGATTGCGTTGTCAGCCGAACCTCTTGAAACGGCTTCACCCACGGCAAATCCGATTCGTACAAATCCACGAGCAACCACAAATGCGTTAAGTCGGCAATCGAATAAAGCGGATCGCCCGTCTTCACATACATGCCTTCCATCGCCTGTTTCTTCACGATGGTGCCGCCGATCGGCGCATACACCACGAGTCGCGTTTGCGGTTCGTTCGACCGTTCGATGGCGGCGATTTGCTCCGCCGTGATACCGAGCAATTCCAACTTGCGTCGCGCCGATGACAGCACTTGCTGATTGCTGCGCTGCATCACGTTCGATTGCACGTTGCTGTTGGCTGCGTTGCGATAGGCTTGCAGATACTCTTCCTGTGCGGCCAGCAAATCCGGCGAATACAGATCGACCAAATGATCGCCCTCGTTCACCGACATGCCGGTGAAGTCGGCAAACAGCTTGTCGATGCGGCCGCCGATCCATGCGCTCACCATCTTGACACGCGTCTCGTCGTACGTGGCCCGACCGACCGTACGAATGCGTTTCTTTAGCAGCTTGCGTTCGGCCACGATCGTCTCAACTTCGGCGAGGCGGCGGGCGCGCTCGCTCAGCGTGATTTCGTATTCGCCGACGTCGTCCGATTCGGCATCACCGCTCACGTCTTCGCGTTTCATACCACACACGGGGCAACGGCTGTGCGGATCGTCGCTACCCTGATCGCCACACTCGGGCATGGTGCAGCGATACCACTTTTTGCGTTGCTTGGAAGCCTTACCTTTTGATGACGCATGCGCGGAATGGCCGCCCGGCTTTGACGCCGTCGGCTTCACGCCCGGTTCGCTTACTCCATCGTATTTGGCGACCAACTCCATCCCGCAGATCGGACAGTCACCCGCTTCATCCTGGCGCACGTCGGGGTGCATCGTGCAGGTCCAGTATTCGATCGTCGGCGCTGCGTTTTGCGTAACAGACGCCGAACCACCGCCCAACGCCAAGCGTTCCGCCGCCTGATTCATGCGACAGGTCGCCCACATGGCGAACGCACCGACCAAGATGATCAGTATCGCCCAGCGCACTAGCATCGCGCGCAGTTCACGCGTCGCATCGTTCGTGTTACTCATTGCTCATACCCTCGCTTTTGGACGAGCCGTCGCCATCGATCGTGAGTTGCATACCCACCTCGCGTTGCAACTCCGCCAGCGCAGTTTGCAAATCCACCGTCTCGCGATGACGCATCAACTCAAAGTTCAGCCAGCGCCGCCAGTTATCGATCAGAGAAAGGAAATCGGTATTGCCAGCCTGATACGACGTGAGAGACACTTCGTACGTTTGCCGCGCCTGAGGGATGAGCTCGTCGTTTAACACATCGAGCGTGTGTTGCTGCGTTTCGATGCGCGACCAAATCTCGAAGATGCGAAACGCCACTAGATTCTGCGCCGCGTGATAATCACCTTCGCTTGCCAACAACCGCTGTCGCGCTTCGCGCTTGCGCGCCTCGACCCGTTGCGACCAAACCGGCAGATTCATCTGCATCGTCAATGCCCAATTATCATCGCCTTGTTCGCTGCCGCGATTGACCGGCGGGGCCATCGCACCGGCAGGCACATCGGGCTCGAACGCGTCGCGCCCGCGGACATAGCTCCACTCGACGCCGACCGTGAGGTCCGGCCAATACCCAAGGTCAGCCAACTCGATTTGCCGACGATCGCGCTGCACCTGTTCGCGCAACATAGCAAGCTCCGGATTGCCGTCCGACGCTAACGCGATGAGTTGCTCAACATCCGCGTCGGCGCGCGCCGTATCGATCGACGCGATTGCCGGTATCGGATTCTGCGGCGCGCGGTCCATGAGTTGATTCAACGCCGCCGCCGCTGCCGCGCGCCGCAAGTGCAAGCGATTCTCGCGGTCGCGTAGTTCTGCCAACTCGGTTTGCACGCGCAACAAATCCTGCTGCGCCACTTGATTGACGCGGTAACGCGCGTCCACGACGCGCTCCAAATCCTGCAGGATCAATCGATTTTGTTCGGTAATCTCAAGGTTGCGTTCGAGCAGATAGATTTTCCAATACGCCTTTTCAACGTCGGCGATTAACCGCACGCGTTTATAATTCAGTTGTTCCACGGCCATCCGCGCTTCGGCGGCGGCAATGTTGCCCGCCAACTCCAGCTTGGTTAATAGCGGTATCGTTTGACTCACACCGAGGGTAAAGAAGATGTCGCCCGCCGCCGTTTGGATCGGCTCGGGCCGCACGATGGAACGCAGCATCGGATCGGGCAGCGACGTGACCTGCGGAATGCGCTCCAACTTGGCGCGTACATCCGCCGTCGCAGCGCGCAACGCCGGGTGTCGCGCCAACGCTTCGCCGATGTACCATTCGACGCTGGGTTGAGCAGGCATCGAGTTTTCGACTGCGTATTGCAGCGTGCGACTGCTCGAGTGTGCAGTCCGACTCGCGGTTGCCGACCGATTCGTTTGCGAGGTCGCTGAGCCTGCGGGCCTCGGCGCGATCCGCGCTTTAGGACGCTGCCAACTTGCCAACGCGGTTTCAATCGACGTTGCCGAATGCGGCTTTGACGCGCAGCCCGTGAACACCATCAACGAGCCGCTCACTGCCAGCCGCAGTGCGCAAATTCTATTAATAGACATTTGAGGCGATCCAGTTCCGGTTTCGGCAGACCGAGTCCGCCAACATTCAAACCGCACGCGACCGAAAATTCGGGCGCGCGGCACCATCAGCGCGCAGCGTGCGCGCGGAACTGCATCGAACTATGTCAGGAGAATAACAGTGGCGAGACGTGCCACGTCATCAGGAGGAGCATGCGACCAAAGGTAGGAATTTGCAGAGACCCCGGACGCGATGTCCGAGCAATCGTCAATCAGATCACCGACCATCGTTGGCGGAGCGGAGCGCAAATGTTGGGCTTCAGTCGTAGACGTCGAAACAGGCAAGACCGGCGGGAGCGCGAAGCAATCGCACAAGTTGATCGCCGACTCGTCAGAAGTCGGTGACTCGCAGCCGCAGTTGCACTGATTGACCGGACAACAGCAGCAGGATTCAGCCGCTGAGTCAAAATTCAATTGGCTACCAAAGGCCGGGCCTTGGCCACCCAGAATGAACAAAATGAGAATGATCCTGAGTTTCACTTCTTAGATGATAACGAGCGTGGTTCGTCACAAACAATGCCGAAACCAACTATTTCGTATCACGCACTGAACGAAAGTGAACCAGCCACCCAATCACACCCGTAACGCCATATGCGACAACACTTTACAGAATGTCACGCGCGTGTAAGTTTGCCGACGAAATGATTGTCTACAGTTCGATTCGATTGGATCAAAATGACAATCTCAAAAAGGTCTCAAAATTGTAGTCGCAAACAAGGCGATGTCGGAGTTGCTCAAAACCTGACATCGCCACATCTATGACTCTGCTTCTAACCCGTAGCCTTAGTCGACGTCTTCCACCGCTAATACACACCATGCGGTGCCATTATCTCAACCGCGTTACCCGCAACATCATCGATATAAATCGATGCCGTGCCGTCGCGATGGCCCGCCAGCTCGCCGAATTCAGCGGCATTATCTTTAACAAAGGCGATATGCGGCGGGTGTTGTTCGGGAATGACAAACGCGAGCGTGATGTTGTCGAACTGAACCATCGCCCACGTTTCGTCCTGATAGACGATGTCGCAATTGAATCGCTCGCGATACCAATCGACCGTCGCGGCGATGTCCTTCACCGATATGGCAACATGATCCATTCGATCTAACTTGCCTTTGCTACTCATTTATCTGCTCCTGCATTTGTCTGCGGTCGACACGACCATGTCGACACATATTCTGTTAAACGTTTCCCCGCAGGCAATTGCCTTCGACGCGGCGTTTGCCGCCCTATTAAAATCGTAGCCACGATCACCCTGTTTTGGCACTCGAATTCGACTCGCACCTATCGGCCAAGCCACTGCCATTGACGCCGAGCGCCCCTGCGCCACAATCGACAAACGAAAACAGCCACGCCAACCGAGGAAACCGCGCATGAGCCAACATGCTGAAATCGCCATCGTGATGGGCAGCAAGAGCGATTGGGACACCATGCGCGCCGCGACCGACGCGCTGGACGATTTGAAAATCGCCTATCACGTGCAGGTCGTTTCGGCCCACCGCACGCCCGACCTGCTCCACCAATTCGCCGCCGACGCCCGCGCCAACGGCTTCAAGGTCATCATCGCAGGTGCCGGCGGCGCGGCCCATTTGCCCGGCATGCTGGCCGCCAAGACCACGTTGCCCGTGCTCGGCGTGCCGGTCCAATCGCGAGCGCTCAACGGCCTCGATAGTTTGCTCAGCATCGTGCAAATGCCCAAAGGCGTGCCCGTCGGCACGTTGGCGATCGGGACGGCAGGCGCCGCCAACGCCGCCTATCTGGCCGCGTCGATTCTGTCGATTCACGACGACGGCGTTCGGCAACGGCTCGACGCGTTTCGCGCCGCGCAAACTCAGACCGTACTCGATAACCCCGACCCGAGGGCGTAAGCGATGCGGCTAGGCATCATCGGTGGCGGACAACTCGGGCGCATGCTCGCCCACGCGGCACAGCGCCTCGGCATCGACGTCACGATTCTCGACCCCAAGGAAAACTGCAGCGCGGGGCAAGTCGCGCGGCAAATCGTCGGCGCGTACGACGACGCCGAAAAGCTGCACGAACTCGTCGCCGTCAGCGATGCAATTACCTACGAGTTTGAAAACGTACCGATCGAACCGTTGGCCGCTATCGACGGAAGCATTCCCTTACGTCCGTCGCCACAGGGCTTAGCGGCGGCGCAGGATCGCCTGACTGAAAAAACATTGTTTCGAAGCGTCGGCATGCAGACCGCCGACTTCGCCGCAATAGACTCGCTCGAAGACTTAGAACGCGAATTCGCCGCCATGAATGGCGCATGCATTTTAAAAACGCGCCGCTTCGGCTACGACGGCAAAGGCCAGGCGCGCATCGATTCACCTGCTGACGTCCCGACGGCTTGGGATGAACTCAAAGACAGCGGCCCGCTGATTCTCGAAAAACGCATCGACTTCAAGCGCGAGCTCGCCATCATCGCTGCCCGCGGTGCCGAAGGTAACGAAGCCTTCTACCCCGTCACGCAAACGCATCATCGCAACGGTATTCTGCATCGCACATTCGCGCCCGCGCCGGCGCTTACCGACGAGATCGAACAACAAGCACGCGCTTACGTTGATAAGCTGCTAAAACAACTCGATTACGTCGGCGTGCTAGCGCTCGAACTGTTCGACACCGATCGCGGCTTACTCGCCAACGAATTCGCGCCGCGCGTTCACAACTCGGGCCATTGGACGATCGAGGGCACGCCTTGTTCGCAGTTCGAAAACCAAGTGCGAGCCGTCATGGGCTTACCGTTGGGCGAACCGACGCCTCGCTCTCCGACGGGTATGTTGAACTTGATCGGTAATGTGCCCAGTCGTGCACCGATACTCGCACAACCGAACACCGCGCTGCATCTATATGGCAAATCGGGCCGCGCCGGTCGCAAGATCGGGCATATCACCGTCACGGGCGCAACGGATGATGATGTGTTGATACGTATCGATGCGCTCGAATCAATCATCGACGCATAACGCACGCAGGAAATAAAAGAAGCCCGCGACATGGGTGGATGCCGCGAGCTCGGAAGGGGAAAAAATGGTTCGTTTAAGATTGGCGACCGTCACCGGAGGCCTCGCTCCGGCAACGACCGCCGCACGTTGGGTTCGACTTCAACGAACAAATGCTCTAATCAGATATCAGTACATTGGCTTGACGGGATGTCGTTGAAACAACCCGTACCTTCACCGAGAAACGTTCCACCGAGATTGAGACACGTATTCTCCTGCTCGATCGTGCAAGTCGGCACGCCATTCGGCGTAGTTAAGCAACACGCACCGACCGGATTACACGGATCAACAAAATAGGTACTGCACGTCGGGCCCGCACCATGGAACGTGCCGCCCAATTGGTCGCAGAGAAATTCATCGAGGTCATAACACTGACTGGGGCCAGTGGGCGAATCCTGAATGCAGCACGCCCCAACGATACCGCCAGAGCAGAACACCGTGCTGCAGTCTTCTCCCGGCGGGAGTACCTGACCTTGCTGAGCAAGACAATCCGCCAACGGAATCTCCAAACAGAAACCGTGTTGCATGCAGCACGTGACGTTCGGTTCTGCCGGACAGTTGCCACTGTTACACGTCGTGCTATCGCCTTGATACTGTCCAGCGATTTGAGCGCATTGTTCGGGCGTCGTCTCGATGCAGTTGATCGGCGCACCGAAGATTTCCGCACAGCATGCGCCGGTTACTGGCGGATCGATCGCACATGCGATGTCCGAATCGGTGCACATGGTGCCAACGCCTTGAAAGGCGCCGCCCATGTTTAGACAACCCTGTTCGGTGGTAACGGTACAACTCGGTGGTAGGCCTGGAGCGTTGGCAAAACAGCAGGCTCCCGAAAGCTGCGGCACGCAAATGATGTTAAAGCAAGTCGTGCCTGCCGGTAGCGGACTACCGCCCTGACTCAAACACACCGACGGCGCTAAAAACTGGCAGGTACCATCGGGCAAACAACAAGCCGCAAACGGATCGGAGTTGCACTGTAACGTCGCATCGCTGCAGCTGGTATTATCACCCTGATATACGCCGCCCATCGATAGGCAATCCTGCGCCGTCGTATCCAAACAGATAAACGGGCCGAAGTCGGGCGTGATGCAACAGGCACCTTCCGGCGGCATTACGATCGAGCACGGAATATTCGCATCACTACAAGCGGTTCCGTCACCCTGATATTGCCCTTGTAGCGCGATGCATTGCTCTTGTGTAACGTCCGCACAGGTTGTGGGAAGGATCGGTGAGATTAAGCAACACGCACCGGTATCCGGCGGATCGATGGTGCAATCGATCGATGGATCGTCGCACCGCGTGCCGTCGCCTTGATACACGCCGCCTTGCTCAGCGCAAAACAGTTCCGGACCAACCAAGCACTGCACGCTACCGCCCCCCGTCACGCAACACGCACCGAGATCAATGACAATACCGCACGGGTTATCTTCACAAAGAATACCAACCGGCTGCGGCACGCCGCCTTGATTGAAGCAATCCGGGATTGTCGTTTCGGTACATACACCAACGCCGCCCGGAAAACAGCAAGCCACCAACGGATCGATCACATCGCAGATCACCGCCGGATCGGTGCAAGTCGTTCCGTCACCGCGATAGTCGCCTTGCAATAGCGCACATTCCTCCGCCGTCGTTTCGATACACGAAGGTGGAACATCGAAACCGTTCACCACGCAGCATGCACCGCGTTCCGGCGGGTCGGTCGGACAATTAATATTCGGGTCGAAGCAATTGGTGCCGTTACCCTGATATTGACCGCCGAGTTCGTCGCAAAACGACGCCGGTCCGTTGACGCATTCGATGGTGCCGGCTGCGTTCGGCACGCAACACGCACCGATATCGATCACGATTGGGCACGGGTTATCCGCACAAGTTACACCGACCGATTGCGGGATACCGCCCTGCTGGAAACAGGTTGGAATTTCCAAATTGTCGATGCAGGTGTTATTCGGGAAACAACACGCAACGAGCGGATCGATCAAATCGCAAATAACGGCCGGGTCGTTACAGGTCGTACCCACACCACGGAAATCGCCGCCTTCGGCTTCGCAATTCTCTGCCGTAAGTTCGAAGCAAATCTCGGGAATCGCGGTATTCACTAGACAACACGCACCCGTCTGCGGCGGTCCGCAAAAGACCGTCGAACAATCGCTGCCCACACCAAAGAACTGCCCAAACAACATCTCGCACGTTTGCGCATCGGTGTTGATGCAGATCACTGGCGTGCCGGGCGCCGACGTGCAACACGCGCCCGTCTCAAGCGGTGGGCACGCCGACGACTGACAGTTGGTGTTATCGCCTTGATAGTCACCGCCCTGCTCCAAACAAGCGGCTTGCGTGCGCAACATACAGGTCTGCCCACCGATAGCCGTTTCAAAACAGCATGCACCGATCGGCTGAATGTTGTCGCACACGATCGACGGATCGTTGCACGACGTGTTTACGCCTTGGAACTCACCCATCAACGACAGACAGTTGGCCTTGTCGGTTTCAAGGCAAATCGCCGGCACGAAATCACCCGGCACGCAGCAAGCACCGCGCGGGGGTTGAATAATCGGGCAGTCAATATCCGGGTCGTTACAGCCGGTGCCGTCGCCTTGATACACGCCGCCCGCTATCTGGCAGTTTGCCTCGGAACTCTTGAAGCAGCCCGAGGTGCCGCCATTGGTCAAACAGCACGCACCGAAGTTATCACCGGGGCAAACCACGTTGTCACAGTCGATGCCGATGCCCGTCGGCAATCCGCCTTGAGCAATACATTCGTCGAACGTGAGCACTTGGCAGCCGTTCGGCAAACAACACGCAAACGCCACGTTCGGGCAGCCCGTCGCCTGACAGTTGGTGTTATCGCCTTGGTATTGACCGTTCTGCGCCAAGCACTGCGCTTCGGTCGTCTCGAAGCAAACAAACGGGCCGACGTTCGGCGTGATGCAGCATGCACCGCGCGGCACTTGATTGTTGCAATCGATATGGGCGTCGCTACACGACGTGCCATCACCTTGATACTGGCCGAAGCTTTCGTCGCAGATCGACGGCGACGTCACGATACAGGTCGTGCCGCCCGCCGGCGTTTGGATACAACACGCGCCGTTGACGCCCGAATCGCAACCGGCGAACGGACAGCTCGAGTTATCGCCGAGATAGGTGCCGCCCTGTGCGAGACATTGTTCCTCAGTCGCGAAGATACATCCGACGTTTCCGCCGATCGGGTCGGTCACGCAGCACGCACCCGTTGGATCGGGATCGTTACAGAGCGTGTTGCTGCACAATGTGCCGTTGCCTTGGTAGTCACCGAGTGTTTCCGTGCACTGTGCTTCCGTCGTTTGAATACAGGTTTGACCACCGACGCTTGTTTGCACGCAACATGCACCCGTCGGCGGTGTATTACAACCGGTCGTTTGGCAACTCGTGTTATTGCCTTGGTAGTCGCCACCTTGCGCGGCGCACTTTGCTTCCGATGTATCGACGCAGAGAAGCGCTCCACCTTGCGGCGTGAAGCAGCAAGCACCCGTTGCTCCATTGCAATCGACGTCGTCATCGTCGCACGAACTGCCCACGCCGAAGAATTGACCGCCAACCAGCACACATTCAAACGACGAGATCTCCAAACACGTTACATCACCGCCGCCGGGGCTGGGCGTCGCAACGCAGCACGCGCCGGGGTCGCCAAAGTTACAACCCGCGAACGGACAGCTCGAGTTATCACCGAGATAGGTTCCGTTTTGAGCGAGGCACTCTTCTTCTGTCGTGAAGATGCAATCACCCTGCGCGCCGGCGGGCGAGATGCAACATGCACCCATAACCGTCGGATCGTCCGGGCAATCGATATTGGCATCGTTGCAACTCGTACCGTCACCTTGGAATTCACCAAACGCGATCAAACAACCGTTGGGCGTTGTTTCGAAACAGAACGCTTGCCCACTCGGACCGCCAGCACAGCAAGCACCAAACGCACCGCCGTCGCAAACCGCATTCGTACAATCGGTGTTATCACCTGCGTACGTGCCGCCTTGCTCCGCGCATCGCGCTTCGGTCGTTTCAAAGCAGAAGAACGGACCGAAGTCCGGTGTGATACAACACGCGCCAAGCACGGGTTGTTCGCAAATATTGGGCACGTTGCACGTCGTCAACGGCGGTCGCGGCAAGCCGCCCGCTTCGACGCACTCCATGAACGTCAATTCCTGACAGCCGTTCATTCCTAAGCAACACGCACCCGTTGGTGGCGGCGGCGGGCCGCATGGCACAGTACTGTTTTCGCACGTGGTGCCATCACCAAAATATAGACCGCCGTCTTCCGCGCAACGTTCTTCCGTCGTGATCAAACATGCATTCGACGGCAAACCAAACACGCTGACACAGCACGCGCCGACCGGCGGCGGTGCCGCACAGTCGGTGTTTGCGCACTGCGACATCGGCCCCTGCGGAATCCCCATCATCTGCAAGCATTGAATGGGCGGAACTTCCGCACAGGTGCCGTCCGGCAAGCAACAGGCTACCGGCGGAGGAGGAGGCAAATGACAACCCACGTTGTTATCTTGACAAGTCGTGCCGACACCGAAGAACGTCCCCCCCGTGTTGAGACAGGCGTTCTCCGGAACCACGACGCAAATTTCATTCCCATTGGGCAACGTGCGACAACACGCGCCGCGGTCCGGGCCAATGCCACCGCCCGCCATTTGCATCGCCGAGAAGGCTTGCAAGTCACGACCATCGGCAACGCCGTCGCCATTCAGGTCGGCCATGTTGACGTAGTCGCTGTCGGTGATGTTGCCGAGCAAGATCTGAGTGAATATCTCGGCTTCCTGCGGCGTCACAGCACTGTTGCCGTCGAAGTCGCCCGCCAACGCGGCAGACGAAGAGAAACATGCGGCAGCTATCAGCGCCGCGCACATACAAAATGCTCGCTTCTTTAAACGGGTGGGCATTGGATTCGTGTCCTCCTACTGGGGGGTTGCGGGAAAAGATCCCGAATCGCCTAGTTGCCGCGTGTGCTACGTCTGCTAGAGGTCAATTGAGCCTACCACCGAGCAGTCGCATAACGAAGCACACGCGTTGTAATGCAATTGGTTACGCGGCACGGATGTGCACCGGCACCCTGAACGAGATTGCTTATTCGCAATATGCGTGCCGCGCGCGGGCGAATCACCAACGCATGCCATAACCATCAGACAGTCATGGAGTTAGTCGCGGTAATTTTCCTTGGCCCTCGGATCTGCCGTTCGACGACATGGCCATATTTGGCCAAAGTGGCCAAATTATCGGCGACATATCGCCACTCCCGCATTAGGGGTAAACAATCGCAACCACTGCCCGCCACAGTATTTGTGCGATTGCGCGCCGCTTGCGTATCATGGAGCCTTCGCGGCGCGTGCCGCTCGTACATTCGTGCAATTTAGACAATTGTCATGTTTCTGCCGGCCCACAAGTTCCACCGATCGGCAATCCTCGTCTTCGTCGTGTTGACGATGACGTGTGCCCGACCTTTGCGCGCGAATGGCCAGTACATTTGGCCGCCGTCCGAAGGCAACAAGTATTGCGCTACGGCAAGCGTTCTCGAAACCCCCGCCGACGGTTCGGTCGATTTCCCGCGCGACACATCATTCTTCGCTGGTGTCGGCCCCGCTTTCTTGCTCAGTCGCCCGCCGTCACTGGCAGGCATGCGCGTTGGCACCTGGTCGCCGACGGATGCAATGCTCGATCTGTTCGACGGCTGTTGGGACGATGCGGGCAACTTCGTGCGCATCGAAATCTTGTTTGATGAGTTCCATAATCCACCCGGACCGATCGGCCTCGTCGATTTCACCTACAACCCATACCAATACGGCATCGACCCCGTTTACGGTTGGTTCGATATCGACATCGACGCCAACCCTCAGACCGGCGGCGACATCAATACGTTCGCCAACCGTTATCTCGGCAATGTCGCGCGCTTCGGCGGTAGACCGCCGCCACCGCTCGCTTGCCGCACCGCACTAAACGGTGACGACATTGATTACAACCCCAATACCGCGCCACACGTCGAACGCAGCGGTGAAGACTTTCACATCGCCTTGTTCGGCGGGTTGACGACGAGCATCGAGCAACGCATCGGTAATGGCAATAGCTTTTTTGAACCCAACGAGTCGTGGGTACTAACGGGTCGTTTCCTTCAACGCGCCCACGCTTACGAGATGTTCTCGTCGGCCAATGGTAACGGCACGTACGAACCGCTTTGCCAGCTCGAGTTTCGACATTTCGCGGCGCACAACGCGACGCGTGTCACGCTGGTGTACCCACTCAACCCAGAAGGGTCCGCCGAGCAAGAGGGGATCGATGCCAATCAGATTCCAACCGACAGCAACGCGAACAATGAGAACTCGCTGTTAGAAGCGATGCTCGATCTCAGCAACGTGGCCGCCCAGATTCAGCCCGGTTCGCCGTTGGTCAGCGACCCGCATTACGAAGTCATCGCACCTTGGGGCAATGTCGATGCAAACACTTTTCTCGACCCGGCCACTTGGCAACTCACGGCGCTAATTGGTACAGCCTATCCGCAGCAGGATTTCTTCGGCGCGCTGCTTGCTTGGACCGACGCCTATCCGCGCCCCTTGCTCGGCGATTTCACCGGCGACGGTAACATCAACATCATCGACGTTGCGTTCTTCAACATGCGGCTCGGTATGCTCGACGGCCAGTTCCCATACGACAACGACAACAGCGTTAACGGCAGCGTATCGATTCCCACCTTCGGCCCCAACTTCGACGTGCTCGATTTGAACTACGACGGCTTCATCAACGACGACGATCGCGACTTGATCGTCATTCCCGGTGATATCAACGCCGACTTGCAAGTGAATGCCCTCGACATTGACGCGTTAGTGCAAGTCCTGCTCGACCCGCTCGCCCTCGGCGGCGTTTGCCCCGACGCCACAATCGTCGGCGCATGTTGCATCTTTAACGGCAACTTCGAAGTCTGCGTCGAGACCGACAGCCAATCCTGTATCAATCAAGGCGGCTCGTTTCAGGGCGTCGGCACCAATTGCACGGTCGATGGATGCCCGCTTTCGCTAGGTGCTTGTTGTGTGCCGCCAGCCATGTTTCAAGCCACGTGCGTGGAGTGCACGCAAAGCGACTGTTCGTTATTCGGCGGCACTTATTTGGGGCCGGGTACGACGTGTGCGAATCAGGGCAGCTCGTGCGGCGGCACAACGGCGACCGGCGCATGCTGCGTCAACGTCGGCGGCGCCGCGCCCTGCTCGCAACAAACGCAAATCGACTGCCAGAACATCGGCGGCGCTTACCAAGGCGACAACACTGGTTGCAATCCAACCACCGGCGGCTGCCCGGACGGTAACGAACCATTCGTTTCAGGTGCCTGCTGTTTAACGTCGCCCGCCGGCGATACATGCCAATTCATTGACGCAACCACTTGCACCAGCAACGGTGGCATCTTCATCGGCCCCGGTTCGTCGTGCGCCAACGTGCCGTGCAACAACACACCAGCGCCCGCGCCCGTGCCTTGCTGTGTCGGCAACGCACAGTGCATCGACACACACCTAATGGACTGCATCAATCAAAACGGTATCCCATTGTCTGGCGGAGACACCTGTGCGGATGTCGCCATCAAACGCCTGTTGCCCCGCGCCGATTTGAATCACGATGGCAAAATCAATGGCTTGGACATTCAGGTGATGGTTCACATTCTGATCGGTAACTAACGCGAAACGCAAAGACTCGAAACAACCGTGAGCAAACGAAGACCAACAACTCGACAGCGATCGCACCAGCGCCGCAACGGCTTTAGCCTGATCGAATTGCTCGTGGTCATGTCGATCATCGCCCTGCTGATCGGCATCCTGCTCACGGCACTGTCGGCCAGTCGCAAGGCCGGCCTCAAGCTGCGCTGCATCAGCCAACTGCACGAAATCTCGTTTAAATTCCGCATGTTCGCCGACCCTTTCACTGCCAGCACGCGCGGCGAAAGCGACATGCTTGGCGGTAACGCGTTCTACGTCGATGACTTCGTCGACAGCCTCTATCGCATCGATGAATTCTGGGACATCGCGCCGGTAGTTTACTCGCAGTACCGCCCCGGCGAAGAAATCATGATGTGCCCCGCCGGTGATAGTGAACTCTATCGCCGACCGCAGCGCACCGCATTTGAAAACGCGATCATCCCATCCGAGAACGTCAGCCTGGCGTTCAATCGACGACTATGGCGTAACGGTATCGACCCCGGTATCACCACGGTCAGCACACGACTGTTGGATATGCCCGACGTGCCACTGATCATGGACGTGGATGGTGGCGCCGCGAGTGCTGCGGGCCGCTTGCCGCATTACATCGCACCGCCCGTTCCGGGGGTTACTGACGACTATGCCATGGGCGACTTTTGGTATCCTTCGTACCGTCACAACGGCAAGATGGTGGTCGCGTTTGTCGGCGGCCATGTGTTAACCACCGAAGATCCGCTCGCGCAATCGACTTGGCGATGGGATATTTCCGGCTACTGATTTAATGCCCCCAACATCGCGCACACGTGCCACCGCATTCCGCTAACCCTCCATGAACATTCGCACCAAATGCGCCCTGCTCGTCATCGTCTTTGAGTTGACGTTGGCCGTATCGATCCTGCTCACGGTCTATCTAACCAAAAACTATTTTGAAGCCGCCGCCGAGTCGTTTGCCGCCTCGCGCCGCGACACCGACGCGATCGGTCGCCTGCGTAGCGACGTCATTTACGAGATGTCGCGCCTCGCGCGCTCCATAGACGGCGACGCCGAAGCGAACAAAATCGCGCAGGGCTCCGAACATATCGACGAACAACTGCGCTCGCTCACCATCCGCGCAACCGACGCTCTGCTAAGCGACATCGATCAATCCAACGACGACCGTCGCAGCGCAGTTAAACACGCCTTGGCCAGTCGCGCCACAAGGCCTGCCGCGTTCACACCCGAAGCGCACCGCGCCTTCGACCTGGCCCTCAGCCGCTTGCAAGTTCATGCACAAAATGAGCTCAGCCGCGCCGTCGCCGCCACCACCGAAGCCCAAACCACGACGACGATTATTCTATTTTCCAACATGATCGTGGGCGTCGTCCTCGGCCTGCTCGCCCTCTACCTGATTCGCCGCTGGGTCATTCTGCCCGTTAACGATTTGCAAAAAGCGACGAACGCGCTGGCGCGCGGCGACCGCAACGCATTTGCGCCAATCCACACGCCCGACGAACTGGGCCAATTGGCCGCTGCGTTCAACCAAATGACCGGGCAGATCGGCCGTATGGAACAACGCCTCGTGCAACGCGAACGCATCATCGCCATGAGCGAACTCGTTTCCTATATCGCGCACAACATTCGCAATCCGCTTGCCGGCGTGCAAAGCTCCGCCGAAATCACCTGCCATCAGGCCGCCGACAACTCCCAAATCGTCGAACAACAACGCCACATCATTGCCGCGATCGACCGCTGCCTGCGCTGGTTCAAACAAATCGAACACGCCTGCGGCTCGATTCACATCGAACCGCGAAACACCAACCTGCACGAACTCGTACAGGGCGTCTTAACCGTCTTTCGACCGCTCGCAGGTCCGCAACGAATCAACCTACACGTCATCGACATCGATCAAGACGTCACCGTCTGCATCGATACACGCCACGTCGAGCAAGCGATCACCGCCGTCATCGGCAACGCCATCGACGCGATCGGCACCGATGGTGACATCGAACTTTCCTACGCGCGCGACGATGACCACCAAACTTGGGCATTGTCGATCTCCGATAGCGGCGGCGGAATCGATCCCAAAATCATCGGTCGATTGTTCGAGCCGACGTTCAGCACCAAGCCCGACGGCCACGGTCTCGGCTTGTTTATGGCGCGAAAGGTGGCAGAAATGCACGGCGGTGAGTTAAAGTGTTACAACAACGAGCGCGGCGGCGCGACGTTTACATTCACGTTCCCGCTCGAACTCGACGGATACCCAAACGATGACCGACCTGCTGATCGTTGATGACGAAAAAACGTTGCTGGCGAATCTCGCGCTGCAACTCGCGCAGTCGGACTATCGCTGTCGCACCGCCGAAAGCGCCGCGGCCGCGCTCGAACTCATCGAACATGCCGAACCGCAAATCGCGCTCTTCGATTTGCGCTTACCAGATACGTCCGGGCTCGATCTCATCAAACAAGTTCGATCGCAGGGGCGCGACTTCCCCATCGTGGTGATGACAGCGTTTGGTTCGGTCGAAACCGCCGTCGAAGCGATGAAGGTCGGCGCGAGCGATTATCTGCAAAAGCCGGTGGCCATCGGCGAGTTAGAAGTCGTGCTCCATCGCGTGTTGCAACACCATCGCATGCGCGATCGCCTCGATGTGTTCGAGCGCGAACGCCAACGTCAGGGTGCCGAGCGCCAAATCGTCGCCGAAGATGAAAGCATGCAACGCGTATTAGCGCTAGCCGCGCGCATCGCGGCCCAACCGCCCGACGACGATGGTCATCTTCCAACCGTGCTGATCACGGGTGAAACGGGTACCGGCAAAGACTTGCTGGCACACCACATCCACGATCTCGGCCCCCATCAGGAAGAACCGTTCGTGCAAATCAACTGCACGGCGCTACCGGCCTCGTTGGCAGAGGCCGAATTGTTCGGTTACGAGCAAGGCGCATTTACCGACGCAAAGTCCGGCAAGAAAGGTCTGTTCGAGGTCGCCGGCGGCGGCACCGTCTTTCTCGATGAGATCGGTGACATGCCGTTGGAGTTACAAGCCAAGCTCTTGCTCGTGTTAGAGAAGCGCGAGTTTCGTCGCGTCGGCGGCACGCGCGAAAGGCGCGTGCAGGCGCGCACCATTGCCGCCACCAATTGCAACTTGCATCAACTGGTCGCCGAAGGTCGCTTTCGCAAGGACTTGTATTTTCGATTGCAAAGTATATCGATCGAATTGCCGCCGCTCCGCGCGCGCGGTAACGACCTGCTGTTATTAACACATCACTTCTTAAAGCAGCGTGCCAAGCGTTTGCATCGACCGCCGCCGGCGCTGTCGCCGCGTGCCGAAACCGCGATTCAGAAATACACGTGGCCCGGCAACGTGCGCGAACTCGATAACGTGTTGCAGCGTGCGATGTTGCTCAGCGACAGCGACACGATCGATCTGCAAGACCTCAACCTTACGCAGCAGACTGTCGACGTCATCGATTGGTCGCTCGATACGTTTCGGTTTCCGTTCGATCGCGAAGCGTGCACGCTCGCGCGCGTCGAGTCGCTGCTGCTCCATCAGGCCCTCGATCACTGCGGCGGCAACGTATCCGAAGCCGCCCGCCTGCTCGGGATGAGCCGCGGCACATTCCGCCATCGGTTGGAAAAACTGAGCCAGCTCGAATCGAGCGACGCCACCAATAACGCGTAAGCCAAACTCCTGCATAACCTTACATTCAGCCACCTGCCGCCTCGCACCACACCCTGATTCATCGTAAATTACCGATCAATTGTCCGTTCGGAGTTTGCACAATGCCAGCCAACGAGTCCCCGCCAACCGCTACCGTCGATCAGTTCGCCAAGGCTTTGGCCCACCCTGCGCGGATCGCGATTTTGCGATTCCTCGCGCGACAATCGACCTGCTTCTGCGGGGCCATCGTCAACGAATTGCCGTTGGCGCAATCGACTGTCTCGCAACATCTCGCCGAACTCAAACGCGTCGGCCTGATCCGCGGCACGGTTGAAGGCAAACGCGTGTGTTACTGCCTCGATTCGGATGGCTTACACCGCGCGCGGCAAGCACTCACGAACACGTTCGACGAACTCGCTGCGGCACAACTCGACTGCGAAGATGCGTCGTGTTGTTGAGTAGCCCGGGTTATTAATCGGTGCACTTAACTGGAAAGAAACATCGAGATGATTCACTCGCTCGCCATCGCCGGTCTCATGCTCGTTGCGAACTACTCACCCGAAAATAGAGGCGTCGCCGTGTTCGATTCACTGCAAACCTACATCAACCAGCGCCAGTCTGAATTCAACGACATCCCCGACGAACGCAAAAAACAGCTCGACGTGTTCGCCGATTACATCACGTCGCGCGTGCAATCAAACAAACCCGTGCGCATCAACTTCATCTGCACGCACAATTCGCGCCGCAGCCACATGGGCCAGATTTGGGCCGCCGTTGCCGCCAACGCGTATAACGTCGATAGCGTTCACACCTATTCGGGCGGCACCGAAGCAACAGCCTTCAACCCGCGTGCAGTAGCCGCCCTACGTCGTGCCGCCCTAACAATCAAACAAACTACGACCGACGAGAACCCCATATATCATGTAACGTATTCAAAACATGCGATGCCCATCACATCGTTTTCAAAAGTGTACGACCACGCCCCCAACCCGAAGCACGACTTCGCCGCGATCATGACTTGCTCGTCAGCCGACAAGGCCTGCCCCGCTGTGCCGGGTGCCGACCAACGCTTCGCCATTACGTATGAAGACCCCAAAGCCTTCGACGGTACCGACAAAGAAGCGGCCATGTACGACGAACGCTGCGCCCAAATCGCCCGCGAATTGTTGTACGCGTTTTCGAAGGTAAAAAAGTAACCGCGCCGCAATTCATCCTTCGCGCAAGCGAAGGGGCTGTGGCACCGGTTTGCAACCGGTGTTTCGCAGTGGAAACTTTAATTGCCGATTGGGTGCCCCTGCCCTTCTCGGGCTGGGGGACACAGGTACGCCCGCGCGAAACCGAGGGTGCCCCATCCTTCGCGACAGCGAAGGGTGGGGAATCAATTCGCAAAGTAAATTCAACTCAAATCCGAACGCTGTCGGTACCTACGGCCATTGGCCGAAGGCTAAGTGTCGACACACGCATCGGTGCCCCTGCCCTTCTAGGGCTGGGGGACACGGGCACGCTCGCGCGAAATCTCGGGTGCCCCATCCTTCGCGACAGCGAAGGGTGGGAAATCAATTCGCAAAGTAAATTCAACTCAAACCCGAACGCCGTCGGCGCCTACGGCCATTGGCCGAAGGCTAAGTGTCGCGTGCACGCACGTCGATGCCCCTGCCCCTCTGGGGCTGGGGGACAACACCACGGCATAACATTCAACCCTACCCACAATCAATAAACTCAACACCCAATCGAACAAGGCAACTTAAAGAAACCAACCCGATCTCACTTCAACAACCCAACCACCCGCCCTGCGATCGACGCCTTCGATTCGTCCGCGCCGATATCCATCCACTGTGCCATATGAAATTTGCGATACCACGTGCGCTGATGCTTTGCGAACCGTCGCGTCAGAATCTTGATCTGCTCGACCGCATCGGCCAGTGACATGCGCCCTTCGAGATGATCGATGATCTGCGCATAGCCCAACCCCTGTCGCGCTTGTTCGCTCAACCCGTTCGGTCGTTCCAATAACCCGCGCACCTCATCTACCAAACCCATCTCGACCATCAGCTTCACGCGCGCGTTAATGCGCCGCGACGCATCCTCTTTCTCACGCCGCATACCGATTACGCGACCGGGATAGCGCAACCCATCCGAACTCCACTGCGTTTGCAATTCGGACAACGGCTTACCCGTTAACTCATACACTTCGAGCGCGCGTTCGATGCGTTTGTAATCGTTGGGATGAATGCGCTCGGCACCATTCGGATCGACTTTCTCCAACCGACGATGCAACGTCGCCGTGCCTTCCTCATCGGCAACGGCGCGCAACTGCCGACGCAACTCCGGGTCCGCCGACGGTCCTTCAAACATGCCGAACATCAACGACATGAGATACAACGGCGTGCCACCGACGACGATCGGCAATCGACCGCGCGCTGCAATTTCTGCAATCGCCTTGTCCGCCTCGGCCGCGAAGAACGCAGCACTACACGCTTCCGATGGCTCCAAGATATCGATCAAATGATGTGGCACGCGCGCCCGCTCTTCGACCGTCGGCTTGGCCGTGCCGATATCCATCCCGCGATAGACCTGCATCGAATCGACGCTAACGATCTCACCGTTCAGCGCTTCCGCCACGGCCAACGCGCAATCGGATTTCCCGCTCGCCGTCACACCCAAAATCAGGGCCAATTCCGGTCTGTTGTCATCGCTTTTCATCGAATTGGAGCGTAACCCGGTCGTAACGATCTGAAAAACGGAACCGCGCGATGTTCGAGCCGCGTTGCGGACAACCCCGCACCCCACCATAAGCACCGATATGCCATAGACTTATAATCTCGCACCCAGTCGGTCCGATTGCAGCATCCCGCCAATAACCGAGACGCGATTGTTACACCCAACCTGCAATCCCATCGGGTAGAATTTGAATATAATGACGTACCTCGGCAATCGAGCCTGCGGTGAGTCCGCAACCTCATGCCGTCGATCAAATGCAATCATTGAAAACCGATTCCGATTTCCGAAACCAGTTCTAAGGAGGAACTCGATGCGTAAGTTCTTGTTTGGTGCCACCTTCGTGGTCGCCGCCGCCTTGATGGCTCAGACCAGCTTTGCCGGCCCCGCTTGTTGTAAGAAGAAGGGTGACGCCAAAACCGTCGCCGCCAAGTCCACGTGCTCCAAATCAAAGTCGAGCTGCAGCTCTGCCACGACTGTGGCTGCCGAATCGTCGTGCTCCAAGAGCTGCGACGGCTTCCCCAAAATTCGCTTCATGGTCGCGGGCGAAGCCTACAACACGCAGCCCGAAGCATGGGCAGCGCTCGCTGACGCATCGGAAAAGTATGTCGAACGCTACACCAGCATCGCCTGCGTCGTTGACGGCAAGGTGAAGTACTGCGGCGACGATTCGTGTGCATCCAAGGGCGCCAAAACCGCTAAGGCGTCGTGCAACTCGGCCGCCGAAGTAAAGCTCGCATCGGCTAAGTCGTCGTGCGACAGCAAAGCCAAGACACGCGCTCATAACATGCAAAGCGCGATCGCCAAGCGATCGTGCTGCGGCTCAAAGAAGGCCGACCTTGCAAAGGCTGATGCCAAAGGCTGCAGCGAAAGCAAAGGCGCCGAAGTGAAACTCGCTTCGGCCAAGGGCGAACGCGTTTGCCCGCTTACCGGCAAGGTCGTCACGGTCGACGAAAAGGGCAAAAGCAGCTGCTGCAATAAGCCCTGTGGTGATGAAGCCAAGGTCAAGACGGTCGCCGCCGAATCGAAGAGCGGCTGCTGCAAGAGCAAAGACGCCAAGTTGGCCAAGGCCGAAGGCAAGAGCTGCAGCGAAAAGACTGCACTTGTCGCAACGACTGACGCCAAGAGTGGTTGCTGCAAGTCGAAGATGGCCAAACTCGCCAAAGCCGAAGGTAAGAGCTGCAGCGATAAAGCCGCACTCGTTAAGGCTGATGACGCGAAGAGCGGTTGCTGCAAGAGCAAGATGGCGAAGCTAGCCAAGGCCGAAGGCAAAGAAGGCTGCTCGTCGAAGTCGGTCGCACTCGTATCGGCTGAAGGCAAGTCCGGTTGCTGCAAGAAGGGTGACGCCAAACTGGCCAAGGCCGACGGCAAGACCTGCGACAAGGGCGCCAAGCTCGCCAAGGCCGAAGGTTGCGGCAAGTCGAAGGAAGCCAAGCTCGCCAAGGCTGACGGTTGCTGCAAGAGCAAAGACGTTAAGCTCGCTTCCGCAACCGATAGCTGCTGCAAAAATGCCAAGAACGTCATGTACCGCGTGGCCGGTCGCAACTTCAAGACGTACGAAGAAGCCGCCGCCGCTCGCGATAAAGCCATCGAAGCCATGAAGGGCGTCAAGATGGCTTACGTCGTTGATGGCAAGAAGGTTGATTGCTCCAGCAAGGTTTGCCCCACGATGAAGAAGGCCGGCAAGGTCAAGTTCGTCGTCGATAAGACGGAAACCAACTGCGAACTGCAGGCTCGCGTTTCGCTGGCCAAGGCTCAAATGGAAGCCGTGCAACTCGCCGTTAACGACATGGTCGCCACGGCGAACTAAGCTGCGGCGATTGAAAGCGCCGCTTAGGCGCGAATAGCGAATAGCTAGGTTCATTCGCTCGCATAAGCAAAACTCAAAAAGCCCACCGGTGGCCACCGGTGGGCTTTTTTCGTTGACGTAGCGATTTCCGCAACCCCGCCGTAACGTTTATGATTCCCTAAGCGAAAACGAAATTGAATGAACTCGAATTAAAGTTATTTCGATACGATATCGACCAACCCAAGCCCCCCGCCCGGAGATTTAGCCTTGGCCACTGCCGCCGACAAAATCATGTTCGAGATTTACCGCGACGCCAGCTACGACCAGCAGTATCGCGTTGTGTACTTCACCGAACTCGACGAGAACAATAAGCACAACGAAATCAATCGCGCCATGGCCGGCGACCACGTCTACGACGGTTTCCTAAAAGAACTCAACGCCGACGCGGGCAAGGAAAAGATCAACGCCATCCTCGCGCGACTGAATGATGGCGAAACACTTGATGGTGACGCGATTGAAAAGGAACTCGAGGATTGTGGGGCGCTTGCGGATTAAGGAATTGGTGTGAAATCGATTTGGTCATATCGCGCCCTGCTGTTAACTACGTTGATCTCAATGTGCTTGTTTCTGTATTCCCTCTTTGGCAGTGTTAGCTATTCTGGCTACGGCTACCATACGCAATTCCCGTTAATATTTAACAGCCTTGTCTTGCAAGATGGTGCTCTCTGCTATTGGTATTTCGAGAATATGAATCTGAGTCTTACCACAGGATTTCAAATAGGAGACTACTGCATAATGAGAGAAGGCAATTTCAACTGTGTTTGGCTACCAAGCATTGGATGGGAAAGGCGATCAGGACACTTCGAAATCCCAGTGATTTATCCGCTAGCACTCCTTTGGATTGTTGTATTCCGACTGCGGAGGAAAATAAATCGAGCAAAATCTGACTCTCACTGCCCATGCGGTTACAACCTCACCGGTAACGAATCCGGCACCTGCCCCGAGTGCGGCGCGGCGATTGCCGCATCAACAGAAGCCGCCAAAGCGTAGGGCGGGTTCCACCCGCCGCCACTCGCCTCAATCAACCCATCCTGCAAACGATATGCGCCACGCGAACGCATTGAACCCAATTCGTACCAATCAATTTCGACTTTTTGACGTTTCGATGTTTCACCGACGCGATAGAATGCGCCGCAAAGAAGCAACCCGCGAACCGACTTTAGGAGCCTTGCCCCGTTATGAAATTCTTCCTCGACACCGCCAATCTCGACGAACTGCGCGACGCCGCCGCCATGGGCATTGTGGACGGCGTGACCACCAACCCCAGCCTCGTCGCCAAGGAAGGCAAAGACTTCAAAACGCTGGTCGCCGAAATTTGCGAGATCGTGCCCGGCCCCGTCTCCGCCGAAGTCGTCAGCACCGAGGCCGACGCGATGGTCAAAGAAGGCCGCGAGTTGGCCAAGATCGCCGACAACATCGTCGTGAAGCTGCCGACCATCGCCGAAGGCGTGAAGGCGCTAACGGTGTTGGCGGGCGAAGGCGTGAAGACCAATCTGACGCTGGTGTTTCAACCGTTGCAGGCGCTGATCGTGGCCAAGGCCGGCGCGACGTTCGTCTCGCCCTTCCTCGGTCGCCTCGACGACATCGGCCACGACGGCATGGAAGTGCTCTCCGAAATCCGCCAGATCTACGATAACTACGGCTTCCGCACCGAAATCCTCGCCGCCAGTTTGCGACACCCATTGCACGTCGTTCAAGCCGCTAAGGTCGGCGCCGACATCGGCACCATGCCGTATAAAACCTTCAAGTCGCTTCTGAATCATCCGCTGACCGACATCGGCCTCGAACGATTCCTCGCGGACTGGAAAGCCGCACAACAGTAAAGTGAACTCGGGCCGCTTGCGGCCCAACAGAGCCGCGCCCGTAAGGAAGCGGTCCGCACAAAGATCTGCGGGATCTTCGGCAAAACATTCCAATTAAACAAACGCATTGCCAACATTTAGAACCACACGCAACGAGCCACTAATGCAATCGTACCTATCCCTGCTGCGTCTCGCTTAACGTCAACCCATACACGGCATTCACCAACCGCTTTAGCTCATCGACCGAATGCGCCGCAGGTGCAACCACCTCCGGCTCATCCTCGCTTGCGCCTTTGCCCGCTGCGATATCCTGCTTGCGCAATTCGCAATACGCGTGCATCAGTTTCGCCAACTCGTCGGTCTTCGCTTCGTCTGCTTTTACCCGATCCAACATCTGGGTGAGAATTTGATTCTCAAAATCGGCCCGAAGTTTGTCGCTGCGCGACAGACGCCGCCGCTTGCTGTTCTTCGCTTTTCGTTTTGCCACGAGACTGCCTTTCTAAAATGATCGTTGCAGGTTTCGACCCGCACTTAAACATAGGTCACCCTCGGACCGTGGCAAATCGCGATTTATCAACGGTACGGCGCGCAACCACCCAACGGCATCGTGGGTCGATGGTTGGGTGGTCGAATAAATCTCGAAAATGTTAGCGTCGTCGCGACCGACTACTCGGCGTGTTGCCCGTCGTCGCGCCGATAGCGCGCCGTGGGAAAGATATCTTCGCAGCTTTCCGCATAACCGCAGCCGGGGCACACGAGTTTGCAATGCCTGCCGCCGAGTTCGGCGCGACCGCAGCGCGGGCAGGTGTCGTCAATTTCCGATGGCAACGGTTCGCGCGAGCTCGTATCGACTTGTTCTCGTGGCGCATCCATGCGCTGAATCCTCCGTCCGTGGTTCATTAAATTCGCGAAATCAAAACCGCATGCTGTTACGGGCGTTGTGCATGATGAACTTCTCTGGATAACCCAACTGCGGTCGGCTCAACCGAGTAATCGCATTCAAATCGTCATCATCAAACCGCACATCGCAGGCCGCCAAATTGTCTTGCAGTTGATCGACCGACTTGGGGCCGATGATCACGCTGCTGATCATCGGTCGCTGCAATATCCAGGCAATCGCCAGCGTTGCGGGCGTCGTTTCCATCTTGCGAGCGATCTCCGTTAGCTTCTCCGCAATATCGAAGTTGCGCTCATTCACAAATGCCTTGCGCCATTCGTTGTCTTCATCCACCGTCTCAAACCGCGCACCTGTTGGCCCCGAACCTTCGCGCGAATACTTGCCCGTTAAAATCCCGCCGCCCAACGGACTCCACGGTAACAAGCCAACGTTATACCGCTCGCATACTTCAACAATCGACCGCTCGATATCGCGACAGGCCAAACTGTATTGCATCTGCGCCGTGATGAACGGCTCCCAACCGTGCCGGATGCAGAGCTGCCGCGCCTCGACAATTTGCCACGCGTCGAAATTCGATAGGCCGACGTATCGCACCTTGCCGCTCTTAACGAATCTATCCAGCGCGCTGAGCGTTTCTTCGATCGGCGTATGCGCATCCCAACAATGCACCTGATACAAATCGATATAGTCGGTCTGCAACCGTTTCAAGCTGTCGTCGAGCGCCGCCGTGAGATGACGGCGTGTCGAACCAAATGCATTCGCATGTTTGGGTGGTTCACCAAAGACCGGCACCACGGGGAAGTGCCCTTTTGTTGCAACCACAACGCTGTCGCGCTTACCCTTTATCGCCTCGCCGCAAATGCGCTCGCTTTCGCCGGCACTGTACACGTCGGCCGTATCGATGAAGTTGCCCCCCGCATCGAGGTATGCGTCGATCACGTTGCGACTTGCGGTGGCATCGATTCCCCAATCAGCCATGCCGAAGTTCATCGTGCCCAGACAAAGCTCCGACACGATCAATCCCGAATTGCCCAATTTCCGCGTCTTCATTGCCGCCTCCTCAAAAAACAGTGACCGTCAATCGAATGGTCATTGTAAAGGCGGTGAATTGAATCGCGAGCGTGTCGGTAAAGTCTTGTCGTGTGTATAAAAGGGGGATGTTGGCCACAACGCTTTAAGCGTCGAAGCGCGACCTTTGGTACGCGACCGACCTTTGACTGTGGATAGCTTACCTTTGTCGTGCGTGAACTACGACGACGCACCCAACGAATCGATGCGCTTCTGCAAGTCGTGTACGCGATTGATGCGCAGGCCGAAGTGTTCGTTGACCTTCACCGCTACGCCGCCACCGATGACACAGTTGTTGATCATCAGATCGAGTTCCTGATCGACGGTGCGATCGAACTCGAGAATGGTGCCCGGCCCCATCTTCATGATTTCATTGACCGCCATGGATCGGCTGGCCAAGCGAACGATCACCGGCACCTGTAGCCCAAGGATTCGCTTGAGCTTCTGCTTCTTCAGCGAAGCCCCACCGGGTTTAGCCGTTGCCGCATGCGAATTGCTCTTAGGAGACGATGCCGTCGGCTCGGGCGCAGGTTGCGGCGCGGGCGCAGCGGCCGGCGGATTCGGCGCAGACTCGCCAACGTCGTTAGCAAGATCGGTGACCGCATCTTCCGCTTGCTGCAAGACGGCATCGATATCATCTTGGGAAAACATCTACGCTTCGCAGCATCCAATACGCGAAATCGATTCCGGCCCGTTGCGAGCATTGCAAAGCAAAGCGCGCCGCTTGTTAACCGATACTCGATCGCGGTGAAATCAGAACGGCGCGCAACTCGCGCACCCTAGCCGATTTATCGGCCCCGGCGATTCGAGACTTGAAGCTCGTACGAGTTTGAAACCGCGTTCGGCAAGAACCGCCGAACGATTAGTCGATCAGCCCCAAAATGACGCAGGCATTGTGCCCACCGAAGCCGAATGAGTTGCACATTGCGACCGGAACGCGCGCATCTTGCGCGGTGTTCGCCGTATAGTTCAGGTCGCACTGTGGATCTTGGTCGTCGAGGTTGATCGTCGGCGGAATGACGCCGTTGACCATCGCGAGCGCTGTAGCGGCGATTTCAACACCACCGCTGGCCCCCAACAGGTGACCGATCGAACTCTTGGTGCTGGTAATGCGAATGTTCTTGGCGTGATCGCCGTAAACACTTTTGATCGCAACCGTCTCAGCAACGTCACCCAGCGGCGTGCTGGTGCCGTGAGCATTGATGTGCACCATCTGCTCGGGGTTGATGCGGGCATCTTTCATCGCGCGACGCATAGCCGCCGCAGCACCCGTGCCCGTTTCCATCGGTTGCGTGATGTGGTAGGCATCGGCACTGGTGCCGAAGCCCAACACCTCGCAAATGATGTTCGCACCGCGCTTCTTGGCGTGCTCGTATTCTTCGAACACGACCATGCCGGCACCTTCACCCATAACGAAACCATCGCGATCTTTATCGAAAGGGCGCGAGGCACGTGTGGGATCGTCGTTGCGCGTAGAGAGCGCCTTCATCGAGGCAAAGGCGGCCAAGCCTAGCGGCGTTAGCGCTGCTTCCGAACCGCCGGTTAGACATACATCCACATCACCGCGACGAATCGCCGCCAGCGCATCGCCCATGGCGTTCGTCGCCGAGGCACAGGCCGTGCCCACAGCCGTACTGGGGCCGCGGGCACCGTAGTGAATGCTGATGTTGCCGCTGCCGGCGTTGGCCATGAGCTTTGGAATCGTAAAGGCGGAAACCTTGCTCGGCCCTTTGTTTTCGAGCCGGCTGTGTTGCTCTTCGAGTTCGAAGATTCCGCCGATGCCGGTGCCGGTGATCACGCCGACCCGATCGGGTTCGGGCAGCTTGCCCGGCTCGAAACCGGCCTGTCGAAACGCCTCATCGGCAGCGACCATGGCAAACTGAGCGAAGCGATCCAGCCGTTTGGCCGACCGTTTGTCGACCACCGGCTCGGGCGTGAACTCGGTGCATTCGCCGCCGATCGTGACATCAAACTCGCTTACGTCGAAGCGTTGAATCGGCGCAATGCCGGACTCTCCCGCCAACAAGCGATTCCAGAATTGGTCCACGTTGTATCCCAACGGACAAACAACGCCCATACCGGTAATGACGACACGACGGTCGGACATAAATCGATACCCCGATCACACAACGGCCTTCAATTCGCCGCCGGCGCGATTGCGGCCTTTACTCTTCGCTCTTGCTGCCCTGATGTTTGAGCACGTACTCGACCGCCGAACCCACGGTGCCGATCTTCTCGGCTTCTTCATCGGGGATGTTCATCTCGAAGCGGTCTTCCAGCTCCATCACCAACTCGACGGTATCGAGCGAGTCGGCGTTCAGGTCGTTTACGAACGAGGTTTCCATGCTGATATCGCCAGCATCGACACCCATCTGATCGCTTACGATTTCGATGACCTCTTTTTTGACTTCTTCCTCTGTCTTTGCCACCGTTTTGTTCTCCATGTGAGCACCCTTTCGCTATTGAAGGGCGATAGCGGGACGACGAGATAACCGCGCCGCGCCGCCCTGCCGGACAAAGCCCGCTTGCCAACGGCAAGCGGATTAACAACTTACATATGCAGACCACCGTCCACGACGATGACCTGACCGTTGACGTAGCTCGCCATCGGTGAGGCTAGAAACGCCACCGCAGCAGCCACTTCCTGCGGTTCGCCGAACCGTTGCAACGGAATCAGCGGCCGCACACCTTCCTTCACCTTTTCGGAAAGAATATTGGTCATGTCGGTCTTGATGAAACCGGGCGCGACCGCATTGCAGGTTACGCCACGTCGGGCCAATTCCTTAGCGACCGACTTGGTCAGACCGATGACGCCGGCCTTACTGGCGGCGTAGTTACCCTGGCCGGCATTACCCATAATGCCGGAAACGCTCGTGATATTAACGATGCGACCCTTGCGCGCTCGCACCATATGACGGCTAACTTCGCGCGTAAGCAGGAAGACCGCCCGCAAGTTCGTATCGAGCACGCGGTCGAACTGATCGTCCGTCATGTTCATGATGAGGCCGTCGTCCGTGATCCCGGCGTTGTTCACCAGGATATCGATGCGGCCGTGCTCGGTCGTGATTTTTTCGATGGCATCGATGACGGATTGCGAATCGGCAACGTCCAATGCGAAGGGAACGATCCGCCCCGACAGACGATGATCGCCGGCGGCCGATGCGACTCCCTGCAACTTATCCACGCTGCGCGCACACGCATAAACGGTCGCACCTTCGGCAGCCAATAGCAGGCAGGTCTCCCGCCCTATGCCGCGCGAACCGCCCGTGACAATCGCAACTTGCTCCTGCAATGAATCCGCCATGCGGCCTCCAACCGTGGCAACGCACTCGCTTACGACGAGCCCGCCACCCGCATACCCAATTACGAAAACGCAGCGACCGACGACACGTTGACGGCCTTTGCCGATCGGTCGATCTTGCGCATCAATCCCGTTAGAACGCGTCCCGGCCCCACCTCGACGAATTGGTCGTAGCCGTCCGCGATCAGTTTCTCAATCGACATCTGCCAACGAATCGGCTTGGCCACCTGCTCACGCAACAAGCGTCGAACCTCATCAGGCCCGCCATGATAGTCAGCCGACACATTCGAGACCACACCCAAACCACTGGGCTTAATCTCAGCCCTGGCCAAGGCTTTTTCGAGGCCCTCGACCGCCGGCTGCATCAGATCCGAATGAAACGCGCCGGCCACCACCAGCGGAATCGCCCGAGCACCGTGCTTTTCGGCCACGGCGACGGCCCGCTCGCAGGCGGCGGCATCGCCGGAAATGACGATCTGCCCCTGACAGTTAAAGTTCGCCGGGCTCAATACACCACCCTCAGCGGCTTCGGCACAAATGGTGTTCACCACGGCTTCATCGACGCCCATGATCGACACCATACCGCCCTGCGACGCTTCGGCGGCGGCCTGCATCAGGCGGCCGCGCTCGGCAACCAATTGCAAGGCGTCTTCAAACTCGATCCAACCGGCCATGTGCAACGCGGAGTATTCGCCGAGGCTCAAACCGGCCATCGCGCCGGGGACCCAGGCTTCCGTCATGCCGCGTTCGATACATGCCTGCCAGATGGCGACCGATGTGACGAAAATCGCGGGCTGCGACACATCCGTCGCGTTCAGCCGTTCGGCCGGACCTTCGAAACAGAGCGTTTGCAAATCCCAGCCGAGCACCTCATTGGCACGGCCGAACGTCTTGCGCGCAAACTCGGAGACCTCGGCGATATCTTTGCCCATGCCGACAGTCTGTGCACCCTGTCCCGGAAATATGATGGCTGTCTTCGCCAACGGTCTCACTTCTCCATTAGTGGGTGCAACCGCACCCGCAGGCCGCAACCTTGCGCCCGCACCGCGTTCTATCGAATTCCTAAATACGAATTAGCGCCGATGCCCACGTGAAGCCCGCGCCAAAGGCAATCAACAAACACAAGTCGCCCGGCTCCAAGCGACCGGCCCGCATGCATTCGTCCAAACAAATCGGGATCGACGCGCCCGACGTGTTGCCATATTTTTCGATATTGGTGTACATGCGATCGGGAGCAAGGCCCATTCGCTGACGAGCCGATTCTACGATCCGCAGATTCGATTGGTGCGGTATGACCAGCTTGATGTCATCCGCCGTAACGCCCGCTTCGGCCAACGTTTGGTCAACCAAATCGTGGTTGCGCTTCACGGCACGCTTGTACACTTCGCGACCGTTCATCTTCACGTAGTGCAAGCGCTCATCGAGCGTCATCTGCGACGTTCGCACGCGCGACCCACCAGCCGGAACGAACAAAACCGAATCACCGCTGCCTTCGGCACTCATCGTCGAATGCAACAACGCCGGCCCTTCGGCATCGGGCGTCGCTGAAATCACGGCAGCGCCGGCGCCATCACCAAACAAGATCACCGTGCCGCGATCTTCGGGATCGGTAATGGCCGTCATCACCTCGGCACCGATAGCCAATACATTCTTGTATGCACCGGTTTGCACCATCGCCGTCGCGTTGATCAGCGCATAAACGAAACCGCTACAGGCGGCCACCAAGTCGAACGCCGGCACCGGCTTGCTGCACAATTCTTGTTGAACGAAACACGCCGTGGACGGCAGAATCGCTTCGGGCGTAATCGTTGCGACGATAATCAGGTCGATATCGTCAGGCGTGAGACCCGCCATTTCGATGGCTTTGCGCGACGCATCAACGGCCAAGCTCGCCGTGGTTTCGCCTTCGGAGACGAAGCGGCGTTCCACGATGCCGGTGCGTTCGCGTATCCACTTATCATTCGTATCGAGGTACTTTTCAAACTCGGAGTTTGGCACCACGCGGTCGGGCAACGACCGACCGGTCCCCGAAATTTTCATGCCCAACGGCTTATGCATCGGCGGTGACCTCCGACAGGCGTTCGGCGATGACCTCATTCATTCGCTTGGCGACCAAATCGCGAGCGGCGCGAATCGCGTTGCGAATCGCGCGGCTATCGCTACTGCCGTGGCAGATGATGCAATAACCGTTCACGCCCAACAGCGGAGCACCGCCGGCTTCGCTGTAGTCGTGCTTTTCCCAAATCTTCGCAAAGATCGGGTCGAGCCGTTTGGCCAAATCCTGACATTCGGCACGCACTTCGCGAGCGAGCGTTTTAAAGATGCCTTCCGCAACGCCCTCAGCCAGCTTGAGCACGACGTTACCGACAAAGCCGTCGGCGATGCCGATCTCGCAGGCACCCGAGAACAATTCGCGACCTTCGACGTTGCCGACAAAGTTCAGGCTAGCGTCTTCGCGGAACAATTCGTTTGCTTTTTTGATCAGGGGATTGCCTTTGACATCCTCGCCGCCGATCGAAATCAGACCGACGCGCGGATTGGGAATCCCGAGCATGTGTTCGGCATATGCCGTCGCCATCTGACCGTACTGCAGCAGATGAGCGGGCTTGGGCGTCACGTTTGCGCCGGCATCGCAAATCGTGACCGGGCCGGCAAAACTGGGCACCACCACGGCAATACCCGGACGAATCACGGGGCCGAGCGGTTTGATTTTCATCTGGCAGGCTGCGGCGAACGCACCGGTATTTCCAGCACTGATAACCGCGTCGAGTTGACCATCACCCGCCATTTTGGCGATGACGGCAATCGAAGAATTGCGTTTTTGGCGAATCGCCACCACCGGCGAATCATCCATTTCGATGACTTCCGGAGTATCGACGATTTCAATCCGAGGATCGGCCGCAGCATCGCCCAAATGCGCACGGATTGCCTCATCCCGACCGACCAACACGAGGCGATCATCGGGATTTAGCAACTCCAAGCCGGACACCGCCCCGCGCACGATTTGCTCGGGCGCGTGGTCGCCGCCCATGGCGTCCACACCAATCCGCATGATGAACTATGCCTCGTCCGATTCGGTTGCGATGGAAATGCGACCATTCACATGACCGCATTCGGAACAAGCGCGATGCGGCAGGCGCGCGGCACTGCACTGCGGGCACTCGATCGTATTGACCGGACGTAAGGCATGATGCGACCGACGCTGTCGCTTGCGTGTTTTCGAAGTCTTCCGCTTGGGTACCATCAAAAGCCCCTTCTAATGAGCAATTGTTCGCCTATCACATGCAACGGAGGTCGTCACATTCGATTGCGTTTCGCTTAGCCCCGCCATTCACCTAAACCGGCGCGCAGCAACCTGCACCCCAGTGGCTGGGCGGAACGAGCCAAGCCCCGCAAACTAGCTTAGATTTGCGAAATTGTCAACACAGCCGAAATTGCAGTAAGCCAATGCTTTACAACGAGTTAGCGTCCTACAACCGGCGGCCTCGCAAACTAAAGCTAAGACGATCTTCATACGGAACGCGACGCGTCAATGTTCGCGACCATCTCGCCCATCACCCAACCAACGAGGCGTTTACTTGTCGTCCGCCGCGCCGTCGTCCTTCTTCTTCTCTGGAAGGTTGTACTCAACATCCATTGCCGGCGGATCGTCGCTGCGGTGGTCGCCCTCTTGCAGGTAATGATCGAACCAACGCATCATGCGCAAGCAGTAATCCAATCGCGCGGCAGCCTTGCGATTGCCGTGGCCTTCACCCGGATACAACACCAACCGCACCGGCACCTTGCCATAGGTCTTTAGATATCGATAGAGCGTCATCGATTGCGACGGATGCACACGCGTGTCTTCCTTACCGTGCATAATCAAAATGGGTGTTCGTGCACGCTCGACATACGTCACCGGGCTGGCATCGCGGAACATCTCCCACTTTTCCCACGGCCAGCACCGCGCGTGCACCAAGTGCATTTCGTTCGGAATATCCGTCGTGCCGAACTTACTGATCTGCTCGCTAATCCCCACGAACATAACCGACGCGGCATAGACGTCTGTCAGCTTGGTCGCCCCCCATGCCGAGGCGTAACCACCGTACGAACCGCCCGTGATGCCGACGCGCTTCTCATCGACCAAGCCGATCGACACCAAATGCCGTACGCCGTCCACAACATCATCAAATTCTTCCTGACCGTAGCGGCCTTGGCTCAGCATGCTGAATTCAACGCCGCGCCCCGTGCTGCCTCGATAGTTCGGATAAAACACGGCGTAGCCCTTGGCCGCTGCCATCTGACCGGGACGCGAGTAAGCCGTTAACCAACCGTTACTCTGATGCGCTTCCGGTCCGCCGTGCACGACGACGATCAGTGGGTAACGCGTGCCCGGCTCTTCGTTGACCGGTCGAATAAGGATGCCTTCGATCTCCAAACCGTCGCGCGCCGCGTAGCGCACGATGTCTTGCTTACCCAGTTCGCGATCGGCCAACCAGGGGTTGGTATTCGTCAGCCGTCGCGGGGCCGAATCACCATGTTTCATCACGTATAGCTCACGAAAGTGAGTCGGCGCGTCGGCGACAAACGCAGCGTGCTGACCATCTTTGGATAGGTCCATGCTGCCGAGAATCGGTTTGTCGGCGGAGAACAAGCGCTTCATGTCGCTGCCGTCGATCTTGATTTCGGCGAGCGTCGATTCGCACCCTTCGTGGCCAATGAACATCAGCGTGTCATTGCCTTGCCAACCGATGCTTTGCACGTGGCCTTCGTAATCGACCAACAATGCCGTCGGCTTCGCCTGATCGACCGACGCGACCAAGATGCGGCCTTCTGCCGGGTCGTGAATATCCACCACACCGAGCATCGCCAGATGCTTACCGTCCGGGCTCCAATAGCCGCCTCCCAATTTGCCTTGCGTCTCAAACTTTTGCTTTACGGCGCCATCCTCCGGGTTCACCAGAATCATTTCCGACGCCATGTACTCGTCATCAATCAACGGCTGCGGGCTACGTCGCACCGCCAAACAATCGCCCGCCGGGCTCCACGCGACGGCCAATACGTGGCCTTCGACTTCGAGCTGTCGATGCTTATTCATGCCCTCGGCGATCTTGCCGACCCAAAGCTGATTGGCGCGCAGGCCTTCTTCAAAGACCTCTGCCTTAAAGCCTTTCTTTTCGAGCTTTTCCTTGGCCTTGTCGTCTTCCGGTCGTGCGACAAAGGCCACTTGGCTGCCGTCAGGACTGAAGCTGTAGCCGCCGATATTCGTTTGGTGCGCCAAAATACGCTGCGCTTCGCCGCCATCGATCGGCAAGCGATACAAGCAGCGATGCTTGTCGTCACCGCGCTTGGCCGTGAATGTGAGCGCGCTGCCGTCGCGCGTCCAACGGATACCGCCGAAACTCGTTTCGCGAGAGAGGTACACCTTCGACGATTCGCAGGCGATGTCGTACACACGCAGTTCGGTTAGCGACGTGCCGTCTTTAAATTTCGCCGCGTATTCGGCCGGTTCTTCATACGGATTGCGCGGATATGCGACCGTGTAGGCAATCTTGGTTCCGTCGGGCGACATCTGTGCGGAACCGATGTAATTGAGCCCAGCGATATCCTCGGGCGTGATGCCGTCGGCTTGTGCCATTAGCGGCGCGCACATCACCAACGCCAAAGCCCACAGCGATCGTCGCACGATGTTTCGATGGGTTCTAGTAAACAGATGAAACCGGCTCTTATTGTCCATCAGGTGCTACCCCTTTCCGGAAGATTTGGGAGATTGGTTTGAATTCGTAAGGCTGAAGGGTGCCGAGCTGCCCCGCCACCGAGCCGCGTAGTCTAGCCCGCCGCATAGCCTGTCGCAAAAAAACGGGGCGATTTGGGCGCGCTGTGCGTTTGGCGTTCGGGTTTCGAGGCGATAGAATCCGCCATTCCATTAACGACCACCGGAGGCCCGCATCATGGCGGAACAGACGTCGCGATTAAAAGTGAGCGAATTCGACGGTATGACGATCGTCGAATTCTCGGACCGAAAGATCCTCGATGAACTTTGCATCATCGAAATTCAGGAAGAACTCTCCCGGTTGGTCGCCGACAAGCCCGGCATCCGGTTGATCCTGTGCTTCAAGGCCGTCGAGCACCTTTCCAGCGCCGCCCTCGGCATGCTGATCACGTTGCGCAAGAAAATCGAACAAGGCGGCGGCAAGCTGCGCTTGAGCGATATCAACACGCAGATTTTTGAGGTCTTCAAGATCACGCGGCTCAACAAGGTGTTCGATATTTTTCCGACAATCGATCAGGCCCGTACCAACTTCTAGCCCGGCGGCGTTGTATGATTTGTATAGGCACCGCCGCTTAAATGCGGCGGTGTACAAGGTTACGCGCATGTAAGGGTTGGTCGGTTGGCAACCCGCAAAACGGACGGACGAACCTTGAAGCAAGTGGTGGTCAAGAACGATCTCGCCGAGGCCAAGAAGCCTGAGGAAGCTATCCTCGAGGCTGTGCGTCGTTTCGGTTACGGCGAGAACTGCACCTTTGCGATCAAGTTGGCCCTCGAAGAAGCCGTCACTAACGCTTTTCGCCACGGCAACCAAAAAGACCCCGATAAACACATCACCGTTCGCTACGAGATTGACGCCACCAAAATCCTTATCGAAATCGAAGACGAAGGCCCCGGCTTCGATCCCGGCGACGTGCCCGACCCGACACTGCCGGAATACATCGATCGCCCGCACGGGCGCGGCATCATGCTGATGCGGGCCTATCTCGACACGGTCAAATACATCAAAGGGGGGTGCGCCGTGCGATTGGAAATGTTCCGAAAGGAATAACCGCCCATGGCCACCGAGCATTCGCCCAACAACCCGCCCGAAACGCCCTTCGAAGTGCAACATCGAATCGAGAAAGGTGCCGCCGTGGTCTCGCTGGCCGGTAGCTGCTCGATGACCTGCGCCGAACGTCTCGGCAGCCTGCTCATGCAAGAGGCAGAGTCAGCCGTCCCGCTCGTGATTCTCGACCTGACCCGACTCGAATTCATCGAATCGACCAACCTCGGCAAGGTCGTCGCCGCCTATCTGAAATTGCGACGCCGCGGGGCCGATATGAAGCTCGTCGGGCCCAATGCCGAAATCCGCAACCTTCTCAAACTCACCCGGCTCGATCACCTGTTCACCATCGCCGATTCGGTCGAAGCCGCCCTTCCGCAGAATTAGACCGCCCCAGTCATTACCGGCATGCCCGCGATTTCGCCCCCGTCAGGCGGGATGGTCAGGCTCGCCTGCAAAAAGTCGCGAACCACGTCCGATCTAAATCATATAATGATCAATAACTGCCCTCGGTCGCCGATTTCGGACACTGGCTTTTGCTTTTGATGCCGCCCGCCCGGCCAGCCGATGAGCCTTTGGCGTTAAACGTTGTAAGACGTTTATAATCCAAGCAGTTACGTCACGGTGACTTCGGCCATCAGTGCGATTGGGCCGTTGGTTCCGTTCTAGCAACTTGAGGTGAAACGCGACCGAATCGTCGGCCCCCACGCCAGCGAGCCGCCGAACTCGGTCGCCTTGCTTTTCTCAGGAGGCGCCATGCGACGCTACGTTTTTTCCCTTTGCGGTACGCTCTGTTTGATCTTGCCCATACTGGCAGCTCCTTCGGCCCTGCGTGCCGAAGACAAGATCGCCACGGCCGAGGCCAAGCGCCTTTGGCTAAAAGGTGCCGATCAGGTGCTCGCCGGTCGCTTCGACGCCGGAGCCTCATCCTTCCGCGATGCCATCACCCTCTCCCCCGGTGCCGACAAGCTACGCAACGCGCTTGGCTGGCTCGACGAAGCGAAGTCGGTCGCCGAAAAACGGGCCGATTATCGCAAGCACATGTACGAGTTCTACGTCAAAAAGGCGCTCGACGCGGCCCAAAAGGCGCGCGACGGCGTACCGCTCGAGAATGACGACACCGTCGAAATGAAGCCGGTCGAAAACGCCGACGGCGAAACCAAGAGCGACAAGCCCGAAGAGAAGTCGTCGGAAAAGAAAGATGACGACGAAGAAGAAAGCGTGTTGCTGCACCGTTGGTCAGGCGCACTGTTCCTCGCGCAAAACGCGATGTCGAACTGTGAAGACGAAGCAACCTTCCGTCAGGAGCCTTGGTTGCAGGAAATCGTCTCGCACGTCATGGAAGAGATCAAAGGCTACGAATCCGAAAACGACTGGCGCGATGCGTTGGTCTTGTACGACAGCCTGAAAACGATCTTCCCGCGCGACGAACGCTACGAAGCCGGGTACGACTTCTGTCGCAAGCGCGCCCATCTCGAATTTGTTTACGGCCCTGAGCGCGAAGGTTGGAAAGACGACCTATCTGAAGTATCGCCCGAAGCCGTTTACGAAATCATCGAGCGCATCGAACAAGACTACGTCGATAAGCCCAACTGGCGCGAGCTCGGCAACTCGGCGATCGAGCACCTGCTCATCCTCGCCGAATGCAAAACGCTAAGCGAAACCTTCCCGACGTTGGCCGAAGAAGACCTCGTCAAGCGCTTCACGGTTCGGCTCAACGGTTACCTGCGACGCTACGTCGAAGGCGATGAGCGATTCCGAGGCCGCGACATGAAGAACGTGTTCCGTCGCATCATGGATGCCAACCGCGACACGATCGATCTGCCCATGTCGGTGGTCGTCGATGAATTCACGGCGGGCATGCTCGATCCGCTCGATGAATTCACCTCTGTCATTTGGCCCGCCGAAGTCAACGAATTCAATAAGCAAACGCGCGGCCAATTCGTCGGCGTCGGCATTCAGATCACGCAGGAACCGGGCAAGCCCGTTCGCGTTGAATCGCCGTTGCCCGATTCGCCCGCTTTTAACGCCGGCATCAAACCCGGAGACTTCATCACGAAAGTGGACGGCAAGGCGACCGTCGATATGACGATCAACGACGCCGTTCGCGAAATCACCGGCACGCCCGGCACCGAAGTGGTGCTAACCATTCAAGACGGCGTTACTACGAAAGAAAAAGATGTGCCGCTCAAGCGTGCGGAGATTCGCATTCGCACCGTGAAGGGCCACAGCCGCGACGACACCAAGCCGACGGGTTGGGATTTCTTCATCGATCAACCCAACCGCATCGGTTACATCCGCGTGAGCGGCTTTATCGATGACACGGTCGACGATTTGGAAGCAGCCCTCAACCAGTTGCGCCAAGAAAACGCCAACGGGCTGATTCTTGATCTGCGCTTTAACCCCGGCGGCTTGCTCACCAGCGCCGTCAACATGTGCGAAGTCTTCCTCGGTGCCAACGCGCGCATCGTGCAAACCAAGGGTCGCAACCATCATCAGAACATGCAGCTCAACGCACGCGGCCCGAAGAAGAATCACGACTTTCCGATGATCGTGCTGGTTAACGAATACAGCGCCAGCGCCAGCGAAATCGTCGCGGGTGCCTTGGCCGGGCTCAAAGAAGCCTGTGTCGTCGGCACGCGCAGCTTCGGTAAAGGCAGCGTGCAGAACCTGATTCCGATTTTGGGCGGTCGCGCTTACCTCAAGCTCACGACGGCACACTACTACGTGCCCGATGCCGACATGCCCGACGGCGATCAGTGGTATCTATTACACCGCAAGAAAGACGCGGAAGTTTGGGGCGTCGAACCGCACATTAAGGTGGACACCATCCCCGCCGAAGTCGCCAAAGTCTTACGCCTCCGCCGCGAACGCGACGTACTCAAGGGCAAGGACCAAAGCGAAGTGCCCGACGCGGTCTTGAACCGTCAGCCAAGCAGCGAACCTCCGGATGAGTTCCCGGAAGATCCGCTCCCCGACCTCGACCCGCAACTGGCCACGGCCATCAACGTGATGCGCATGAAACTGGCCAGCGACCAACCGTGGGCCCTCGCCCCGCGCGTGATGCGCACCGCCGCTTCGTTGCAGATGAAAGAAGTGGACGGCTCGCCATCGTCGAAGGCGGATGATATGGTGAAGATGCGGTAGGTTTTCTTGCCGAGCGCGTAGGCGTTTGGAGAATTGATTGAGAGATTATCAAACGCCGCTCCTATTGGAGCGGCTTTTTTTTTGACACAATGGATTGAGATATGCTCTACCCCGTGCAGAACCTGTTCAGCGTTTAAACGCACATAAAAAAAGCGGCCACCCATTTGGACGGCCGCTTTCTCAACACTTGTATTGTTGCGACGATTCAATCGACTCGTCGCTCGTTCACCTTACCGTCGGCAGACGCGGCGGCGGCGCTTCAGGCTCAGGCTGCCGAGGCCGAGGAAGCCCACGGCGATGCTGGCGAACATTTGCACTGCACCCGCACCGCACGTCACCGGCACCACGATGGTGTTATCGATCGGCGAACCGAAGAAGTCATCAACCGGAAAGTCGTTGTCGAATCCGTCGTCCGGGATGATCGGCTGATTGACGCCGCCGTCACCGTTGACCGTCAGGTGATAGGCACCGCGCTGACCTTCGTACGGGAACACCAACACGATCACTGCACCCGTTGCCGTCGTGCCCGACACGGCTTCGTTCGAAGACGTGCTTTCCGACGATGCGATGAACTCACCGTTGCCGTCGAGCACGACCAAGTCGAGGTCGCCCTGATTGCTTTCCACCGTGACCGAGAAGCCGCCGTTGGTTTCGAGCACGAACCAGTCTTCGTCGCTGCACATCAGGTCGTACGAACCGTTCGTGATCAAAGCCGAGCTTTCCATCGTGTCGTTGTCTTCGAACTGATCGTCACCGTTGCCCGGGTTTCCCGGCGTCGGGGCCGGAGCGCCACCTTCACCACCCAAGGCGCGGAAGGCGTTGATGCGGCCGTGACCAAAGAGTTCGTCGTAACCGGGGTTGCCAATGTCGTCGCAGGTTGCGGCCAAGCGATCGCGAAGTTGAGCGCCAGTCATCGACGGGTTGGCCGACTTAATCAGAGCTGCCACACCGGCGACGTAAGGCGTTGCCATCGACGTGCCGCTCATCGGGCCGTAGTTGTTGCCCGTCAGCGTGCTCAGAATTTCGTTGCCCGGTGCCGACAATTCGATGCCGGGGCCGGCGTTGGAGAAGTTGGCGATATCGTCGTTGGCGTCGGTCGCGGCCACAGCAACGACCGTGTCGAGGTTCGCGGGGAAGTCCACTGTATCCACACCGTCGTTACCGGCAGCACCCACCACCAAGCAGCCGCGTTGCGTAGCATACGCACAGGCATCGGCCAAGACTTGGGTCGGCGAACCGCCGCCAAGGCTGAGGTTGATGATGTGTGCGCCGTTGTCGGTTGCATAGCGGATGGCTGCGGCGATGTTTGAGTCGTCACCGAAACCGTCGGCAGCCAACACCTTCAGCGGCATGATCGACACGTTTGCGGCACCGGCGATGCCCTGATTGTTGTCGCGGGTCGCCGCGATGATGCCCGATACGTGCGTACCGTGATTCTCATCGTCATACGGATCGTTGTGATCGGCGACGAAGTTCCAGCCAGCCACATCATCGACAAAGCCGTTGCCATCGTCGTCCACGCCGTTCTGGCTTTCGGCGGTGTTGATCCAGAGCTGTCCTTCCAAGTCGGGATGGTCGTATTGCATACCTGTATCGATGACGGCAACCACGACGTTGGTGCTACCACCATTAATGACCCAAGCGCGGTCGGCGGCGATGCGCTGCAGGGCATACTGATCGCCGTGACCCGGGTCTGCCGAGCTGGCGCCGGTGCTCGACGCTTCCACCGGCGTCGGCAAGCCGCGGATGTAGTCGGGCTCGACCGATTCGATGCCGGGCATGTCGGCGAGTTCTTCCAAGGCCATTTCGACGGTCGTGTTTTCATCGAGGTCGGCCACGAACCACGCGGTGCTGTCGGCGCTGCGGGCACCGGCGGTGGTAGGTGCCAGTGGTCGCATCGAAGCGACGCCGGGCAGACCGCTGCGAGCGGTGGAGCCGTTGGCGTCCATCTTGATGAGCAAGCGACCGGCGACAAAGTCATCGCTCTGGGCGTTGGCGGTGCCGATGCTAGCCAGCAAGGCGGCCAAACACAGGGCACAAGTCGTGATAAGATGGCGGGCGTTGTTGAAGCATACGTTCATTCGGGTGTTCTTCGACATCGTCGTGTCCTCCAAAGTTCGTTTCACTGCGGTGCCGCGAGGCGAGTGGAAGTACCCCGGTTTGGCGGATTCCTGCCTCGGCGGGCGAAAAATATTTTTCTCGCCGTTTTGAGGCCGAAATCGCCGATTGGGCCGGTCCGGTTGGTTAAAATGGGGGAAATATGCGGGGGCGTTATGGACGAAACGCGGGTCTCACTGCTCATCAAAATCAAAGACGGCAGCAACGCGGCGGCTTGGCAGGAATTTGACGCCATCTATCGCCCCATGCTGCAACGGTTCGCAAGGACTTACGGTGCCAGCGAAGCCGACGCCGAAGACGTCGTGCAACAATGCATGAGCGCGATCCACGCGCACATCAAGCATTTCGATTACGACCCCGCCAAGGGTCGCTTTCGCGGGTGGCTTAAGACGCTGGTCAACAATCGCATCCGCAATCGGTTCCGCAAGAAGCAAGAGGAAATCGCGCGCACGCAACACTTTGCCGGTCTGCAAGCCGAGCACGGCGACCCCGAAGCACTGTTCGACAAGATTTGGATGGACGAACACTTGAAGCACGCGCTCAAAGTCGTCAAACGCGAGGTCGAAGAAAAGACGTTTAAAGCGTTCGTTGCGTACGTGATCGAAGAAAAGCCGGTCGAAGAAGTCTGCAAGATGCTCGACCTCAATCAGAATCAGGTGCACAAGGCCAAGTACCGCCTCACGCGCAAGCTGGCCGATGTGATGGCCTCATTGACCGGCGAAGACGGACACCTCGATGCCTGAGTGCCCATCCCAAGACTTATTGCGACGGTTCGAATCGGGCGGGCTGGACGAAGACAGCTTCGTGAAGGTGCAAGCGCACGTTGATACCTGCGACGCGTGTCGCGACTCTTTGAAAGAGGTCGACGGCGGTTCGTTCCATAAACTCGTCGACCATTTAAAAGGGCTCGACCTATCCGGCGTCTCGTTTAGCGGTTCGGCGGCGGGTGCCAATGTTGAACGATCGTTGGGCCACAGCATGGCATCTTCGCGCGGCCCAGCGCGCGCCGACGCATCTCAGCACGGCGAAACTCCCTCGGCTGGGCAAACACCGACCGATGGTGATGGGCTTATCCCCGGTTACCGCATCGATGGCGAAGTGCACCGTGGCGGTCAGGGTGTCGTCTTTAAAGCGCTGCAGCTATCCACGAAACGCACTGTCGCGATCAAAGTCTTGCTCGATGGCCACTACGCCTCCGCCGCTGCGCAACGGCGTTTCGAACGCGAAGTCGAACTCGCAGCCAGCTTGCAGCATCCCGATATCGTGGCCGTTTTCGATTCGGGCACGACTGCGGAAGGTCGCCAGTATTGCGTCATGGATTTGGTCGACGGCATGCCGCTCGACAAGTGGTTGCGCGAGTCGCAGCCCGACCTCAAACAAGCCCTCGATTTGTTCGCGCACATTTGCGACGCCGTGCACTACGCCCACCAGCGCGGTGTGATCCATCGCGATCTTAAACCGTCGAACATTTTGATTCGCAAAGACGGCAGCCCGACGGTGCTCGACTTCGGCTTGGCCAAGCAAATGGACGACGCCGACCCGCTCGTGTCTGTTACCGGTCAAATCGTCGGCACGCTTCCGTATATGTCGCCCGAGCAAACGCGCGGCGCGTCGGCAGATATCGATGTGCGCACCGACATCTATTCGCTCGGCGTCGTTCTCTACGAAATGGTCGTCGGCAAGTTGCCCTACCCGATAGAAGGTAGCATCCCTGAGATCATCACCAACATCGGCAGCACCGCCCCCGAGACGCCGCGGCAAGCTTGGATACCGGGCAAGGGTTTAAGAGCCACGACCGGCAAAGCCAACCCCATCGACGATGAAGTCGAGACGATTCTACTGAAGTGCTTGGCCAAAGAACGCGAGCGGCGCTATCAGACGGCGCTGGATTTAGCGCGCGACCTGCGCAGCTATCTGGCCGGCGAAGCCATCGAAGCCAAGCGCGATAGCAGTTGGTACATCATTCGGAAAACCATGAAGCGCAACCGCGGCTTGGCGATCACAGCGGCAGCATTCGTGCTAATGTTGATTGCCTGGGGTAGCGGTATGTACTACGCCTATTCCCAAGAAGTCGAGCACAGCGCCGAATTGGAAACCCTCAACGAGCAAATAACCCTACAGCGCGATCGTGCTCTCGCTGCGGAAGCCGAAGCGAAAGAACGCTTTACACAAGTTCGCGAACTTGCCGAGGCCTTCATTTTTGAAATTGACGAGAAGATCAAAGAACTCGTCGGCGCGACAGCGGCACGCGAATTCATCGTCACAAAATCGCTCTCGTATCTTGATACCCTGGCACGTGATGCCAAAAACGATCCAACACTGATGCGCGACTTGTACCATGGCTACAGTCGAATCGGAGAAATCCAGGGCGGTCGGGGCGTTTCGAACCTCGGTCAGACCGAAGAAGCACTAAGAAGCTTTACGCGGGCCCTCGCACTAGCCCAGGAAAGATACGACCGATTTCCGGATGATAAAACCACCGGCGAGGACCTCTTCGATGCTCACGTTCTTATGGCCAACACTTATGACATGCAAGCAAAGATGGAAAAATGCAAGGAGCACTTGGCTGCCGCCGAGCAAGTCATAAATACCGCAGCAAAAGATCAGCCAGAAGACAACGCATATCGGGCGCGAAAAGCTCGCTTGTACCTCAAGCTCGGTGATCTCGCCGCGCGCGAATGGGATGTTTCCGCAGCGCGACAGGCCTATAAGAAGGTACTAGCCATTGCGAATGAACTACACCAGGAATTCCCAGAAGTTCCAAAATATCAACGTGATGTCACGCTTGCCGAAATACGACTCACCCATGTCGAGTTGAACGACCGATCTGACCCGACAATCGTTCAAGCTCATATAGACAACGCTCGTCCTATGCTCCAAGACCTGATCGAACGATATCCCGAGAACGTCATTTTCCTGAGGGATTTGTCGATCGTAGAAGACTACCAAGCCAATCTATATTTGAGACAGGAACAATTTGACAAAGCGCTCGCCGCGTTTCGAGAGGGACTACACCTTGGTGAGCGCCTGCTCGCATTCAATCCTAAGAACGCACAGGCTTTGCGCGATATGGCCGTGGGTTACAACAACGTCGGTCGCGCAGCAAAGGCTGCTGAGAAATTTGACGCAGCCATTGCGAATCATGAAAAGGCCCGATTGTATTCGCAGCAACTTATCGAACGCGATCCAACCAATGCCATGTATGCGCGTGACGAAGGCTATGCGCTAGTCGGCATCGCCGAGGCACACGGCGCTGCGGACCGCCCACAAGAGGCAATCGCAGCATTCGATATTGCAATCGAAAGGTATCGTTTGCTACTAGAAAGCGATCCCGACAACGTTGGCATTCTGCGCGATATGATCGCTTCGCTCGATGGACGCGGTCACCAGTCCGTCAAACTGGGAAAGAACCATGCACTCACCCGCGAAGCTCGAATCGAAGCATACCGAGCCGGGATAAAGGATTACCTTGAGTTTGTTGATGTACTGCTGATACTGAAAGCCAATGGTAAGTTGGGGGAGAGCGAAACCCCCTATATTGCGGAAATCAATGGTGAAATCGCCGAGTGGGAATCGGAACTTGAAGCGATCATGAAAAATGAGAGTTAATCTCATGAGCAACGAACCCGGGTTTAACGCCTCCCGTTCCACGCACCACTGATCGTCATGCCCCCGCCGTCGCCGCAATCCAATATTCAGATACAATCGCTACGATGGATCTACTCACCGACCCCAAAGCCAATGCATCACTGCTGATCTTCGAGATCGGCAATTCGCACGTGTCGATCGCCACCAGCATCGACGCCAAGATTTACACGCACCAACGCTTCGATCTCGGCAGCGAGCAACCTTTGGCCGACGCCGTGCGCGAATCGTGGGACGCCTTGCCGTCGGATCGCTTGCGCGCCGCCGTCGCCGCGTCGGTCGTGCCGCGCGAACTCGACCGCATTCAACGCGACATACCCGACATCATCGGCGAGCAAGTACCCGCCGTTGGCATCGAGTTGCATCGCCCCATGTCGCTGGCGTTGGAACACCCGGAAAGCGTCGGCATCGATCGCATCTGTGCCGCGGCCGCCGCCTACGACACGCTCAAGCGCGCCTGCGCCGTGGCCAGCTTCGGCACCGCGATCACCATCGACTGCGTCAACGACGAAGGAGCCTTCCTCGGTGGCGCGATTTTACCGGGGTTGGGTTTGCAAGCGCGAGCACTCGCATCGGGCACGGCACAGTTGCCCGACGTCACAATCCAAACGCCCGACGTCGTCATCGGCAACAACACCGAAGAGGCGATTCAAATCGGCGTGCTATATGGTGCCGTCGGCGCGCTGCGCGAAATCGTGGAGCGCTATGCCGAAGAACTCGGTAACTGGCCCGAACTCGTCATTACCGGCGGCAATGCCGATCTGATCCACGAACATTCGGACATCGTCGACCATCACGTGCCCGACTTGTGTATTCGCGGCATCGCGTTGGCGCATCGTCGGCATTACGCACCCTTTACCGAAACCGAGTGAACGACGCCGCGCCCACCACGTTTGCCGCCGCGCTCACCGCCCCCGCACCCGGTGCCATCGCTGTCGTCGCCATCGCAGGTGCCGATGCAAACGGCATCGTTCGGCGCGTGATCAAACAACCCAAGTCCGACGCCGTGCCGTCGCTCGAAATAAATCGGCCGCGCCTCGTGCGCATCTGCGATTCCGCCGATCAAACGCTCGATGATGCCATGCTAGTGGTATCACCGCTCGCGGAATTTGAGTATGTGGAGTTGCAGCCCCACGGCGGCGTGCGCGTTGTCGAGCGCGTGCTTGAATTGCTGGCCGCCAACGGCGCGACCGTGATCGAGCCTCACGAGTTCGCCGCCAAATTTATCACGACGACAACCTTCGAAAGCCAGCTCAACCAAGCGCTGGTGCACAGCACGTCGCGCCGACTCACGCAATGGTTATTGGCGCAATCGAATTTGTTACCGAACTACCTCGCACGCTGGAACGAACACTCGCCCGCCGAACACGCGCGTTACATCGAACGCACCCAGCTTGCCATTCGCCTGATCGCCGGCCTGCGGCTGGCGCTAATCGGCCCGCCCAATGCCGGAAAGAGCACGCTTGCCAATCGACTCATCGGGCACGACCGCGTGATTACGTCGGATACAGCAGGCACCACGCGCGACTGGATCGACGAGACCATCAGTATCGACGGCTGGCCGCTGACGCTGATCGATACAGCGGGCGTGCGACAGACCGACGACGCACTCGAATCGACCGCCATCGAACGCGGTCGCGCTCAAGCGCTGACGGCGGATTTGATTTTAACGCTTGAAGATGCGACGGAGGTAGGTGCGACCGATGACTCAGGTACATCATCTACCGCGTTATCGCTAAACGGCAAAGCCGTACTCACCATTCGTGTCATAAATAAAGTTGATCGCCTATCGCAGGGAGAACTCGATCGGCTCCGGAATATGATCGACGGCGCGGCCCTATTCATCTCCGCAGCAAACGGAACGGGTATCGCAGAACTGCATCTGGCAATCATTAACAACCTCAGCCTTGATAAACTAAGAGACGACGAGGCGACCGGATTTTACCCGGCGCACCTACCGCCGTTTGACGCAACAACATGAAGATCACCACCGACAAACTCATCGCCACGCTCCGCGCGGGTATCGCCGGGCGCAACGCACTAACCGAAGCATTACCCGACACGACCGCTCTCCGCCTATTCAACGGTAAGCCCGACGGACTCGCGGGGATCGTATTGGAGCGTTTCGGCGATACGTTGTTCGTGCAGTACCACGAAGATCGACAGCACGTCGGCATAACGCAACTGCATGACGCCATCAGCACAATTCGCGACGATCTCAACGTATCGGCCGTTTATCTAAAACAATTCGTGCGCGACCGCGCGGCCGACGCCGACGCGGTTCATAGCCTACATCACGAATCCGACCCTTGGATCGGTAGCGCCGCTCCGGAAGAGTTCGCCATCACCGAAAATGGCATCCAACTCCTCGTCCGTCCATACGATGGCTACTCCGTCGGGCTTTTTCTCGAACATCGCGACAACCGTGCGACGATTCGAGCGCGCGCCGCCGGCAAGCACGTTCTCAATCTTTATGCCTATACCTGCGGCTTTTCCATCGCCGCCGCTGCGGGTGGTGCGACCGAAATCACCAGCGTCGATATCTCACCGCGCTATCTGGATTGGGGTCGTCGCAACTTCGCCGCCAACCAACTAGTCGTCGACGCCCACCGCTTTATCAAATCCGACGCCGAAGAATTTCTCTCTCGTGCCCGTCGCCAAGACCGCGACTACGATCTGATTGTCATCGACCCACCGACGTTCGCCCGCTTGCGCCGCCCAAAGCGCACGTTCAAACTCGACGACCAACTCGAACCGCTCATCGCCGCCGCCGTCGATCGCCTGCGTCCCGGTGGCCAATTGCTCTTCGCAACCAACCAGCGCAGCATCAACATGAAACGCATCGATGCGGCACTACATAACGCCGACCGCAGCCGCCGCGTCAAGAAAATCGAAAGGCCGCCCCTGCCCGCCGACTTTGCCGGCGACCCGGATTATTCCAAGACCGTGATCGCCCACTATGATTGAAAAACATCGGTCGGTGCCTTGGCACCGCGCGCTGTGGCACCGGTTTGCAATCGGTGGCAACGCAACCACAAACAAACCGGTCTCCAATAACAAAAAACGGCTCGACCAAAGCAAACACCATGACCACGCAACTAAGCAACGAAGCGCTAACGCAACAACATGCCCCCTGCCTTCATACCGGCGGTTTTCTCGAACGCACCGACCGCGGCCTGATCGAAGTCACGGGCAACGACCGCGCCTCGTTCCTACAGAACTTGACGACCAACCAAATCGCCAACTTGCAACCGGGCGAAGGCAACTACGTTTTCAGCATCAACGTCAAAGGCCGCGTGGTGTTTGATGCCGTCGTCTTGGTGCAAGCCGAACGCATCTTGCTCGATATCGACGCCCGCTGGGTCGAACCCGCCCGCGCATGGCTCGACCGTTACCACATCACCGAAGACGTAAAACTCGTCGATTACTCCGAAGAACATCGGCGCGTCGCCATCTTCGGCCCCCATGCAAACGAATGCCTGCAAGCGCTCGAGTTCGGTAAACTCATGCCGATGGCGTGGTATCAAAACGCGAGCCGCACGATTCAGGACGCCGACGTCACCGTCTTTCGCCAGGAACAGACCGGCCTTATTGGTGCCGAGTTCATCATTCTCGACGATCGCGGCGGCATCTGCGTCGAACGCCTGCTCGCCGCCGCCCGCGCAGCCGGTCTCGAGCAGGTGCATATCGACACGCTCAACGCCTTGCGCGTCGAAGCCGGCATCCCGGCGTCGGTCGTCGATATCGATGATGACGTGGTACCGCCGGAGACGGGCCAGATCGAGCGCGGCATCAGCTATCAGAAGGGTTGCTACTTGGGTCAGGAAGTAATCGAGCGCATGCGTGCCCGAGGTGTGCTGCCGCGTAAGCTCGTCGGCGTGCAATACGATTCGGACGGCGCCCCGCCGCCCAACACGCCGTTGCAAATAGATGGCCAGCCCGTCGGCCGCAGCATGAGCGCGACGTATTCACCCGCTCTGCAGGCACCGCTCGCATTGGCGTATTTGAAAGCAGCCCACGCACAGCCCGACGCAACCGTCACCGCCATCGCGGACGACCGCACCTGGAGCGGCAAAGTGGTGAAGCTGCCAGTACGGAAATGAGGATGGGCGAGGCACGAATGACTCTCTAAGGTGATGAAGACGGTATCGCGCCGACCCGCTTGAAGGCATCACCGCTGTTCGTACGCTGCGCCTAACGACGAATCGCAATCACACGAATTCGTAGCCAGCAGTCGCGCGTTGTATCGCCGATGATGTCGAAGAAAGACGATGGGCAATTGGCCCGTCGTGACCTGTCGGTCAGATCAAAGTCGCTGAAAAACGCCAACAAGCTGCCGGAATCGGGGCCCGAAAAGCCGAAAAACTTGCCGTTTGGCCCTAGTTGAATATTATGTAGGTAACCATTTGGGAGTGTAGCTCAGTCGGTAGAGCATCGGCCTTTTAAGCCGCGGGTCCAGGGTTCGAGCCCCTGCACTCCCAGTTTCCCTATCAGCTTCTATTCAATGCCCCATCAATAACAGTCGTTCTTTTCTTATCAACCATCGGCGTCGAAGAAGCGCAACTGCCCTCCACGCAATGATGTAAAAGAACACCATTGCCGCGGTATTCAAACCGCCACATTTTTAACTATTTCAACAACCACAAAAACTCCACATTCCCGCCCTGCCCGGTAATCGGGCTTGCGATCTGTTGCTCCACTCGCAAATCGAGTGCTGCGATATCCCCTTCTACCACCGCCAACACTTCATCCATATACACAGCGTTCAAAATACCGCCATCGAGTTGATCCGATTGTGCTTCGTAGTGCGGTTTGATCAACGAGATGATACGACCGCCCGGTTTCAGCAGGCGCTTTGCCGACGGAAGTATGTCGCGTTGGCGCGTCCAGCCGACATCGAGCGTGACGAGATCGACGGGTTCCGGCAGCGCGATCAAGCGCGCGTCGGCGCGTTCCTTCACGATCACGCGCGCATCGCGGCGCAATTTATAATCGACGACGCCGTAACCCTTCTCAACGGCATACACCTTAGCCGCGCCGGCTTGCAATAAACAATCGACAAAGCCGCCGACGTTGCTACCGAGATCGGCGCAGACCAGCCCCGTCACATCCAGCGCGAATGCATCCAGGGCCGCTTGCAGCTTCAACCCGGCACGCGACACGAATCGTCGGTCATTGGTGTTCGACATTTACAACACTACCGAGTCAAATAAAAAACCGGCGACGCTGCCAACTGCCTGGCAACCGTCGCCGGTTTGAAGATCGACATAAATATGAAGACGCGCTTACGAGCCCGACTTCAGCGCGTTCACTTGCTTGGCCAATTGGCTCTTCTTTCGCGCGGCTTTGTTCGTATGAATCGTTCCGACATCGGCGAACCGATCGAGCAACTTTGCGGCCGTGCGGAATGCCTTGTCAGCCTTGTCCGCATCTTTGTCGTGAACCGCATCATTGACGCGTCGCACGGCCGTCTTGATCTGGCTCTTGCGGCGACGGTTGATCTCGGCGCGGGTCTTGCTCTGTCGAAGTCGTTTTTGCGATGAAAGCGATCGGGCCACGTAGCTGCTCCATTACGATTATCAAAGCACCGCCAGCAATTCGGCAGCACATTTCTTGCCAAGCCCCGTATTAAACACCGATTAGTCCCCGGCGACAAGGGCCTCAAGCCGTTTGCGGGCATCGCCATCGCGAAAGTTGTAATCGGCCTGAATGATCTCGCCGTAGGCCTTTTTGGCCTCGTCGTCGGCGTTGTTTTCTTCGGAAGCCCTTGCCATCCAATAGGTTAGGTTCAGGTAGTCCGGGTCGGTGCGGCTCGGGATATCCTCTTTCCCCGAGCGCAACACGTCGATCGCCTGATCGTAAAACCGCTTCTCAAAGAAGCACCGGCCCAGATACAGCCGGGCCTTGGATCGGACGCGACCGTCGGACACGGCCTGCTGCAAGAGCGGAATCGCCTCATCGAACTTCCACGCCAAGAAGTATCTGTAGCCCAGCTCGAACTTGAGCCGCATATCCGTCGGGTACTGCTTCAGCCAGCCGGTGAAGATGCGAATCTCCGCCTCCAACTGCTTCCGCTTCGCGGCAACCAACTGCTCGCGCAGGTCGTCGTCGTCCGGGTTGGCCTTCAACTGCTTTTCGATCAGCCGCCGCTCGCGACCGAACCGCCGCATGCGAAGGTCGTCGGCCTTGCGTCGGAACTGGAAATTGCCGTCTTTCTCAAATTGCTCTTCGAGCAGTCGCACGGCTTCCATCTCGTCGGCTTCCGTCTCGGTCTTGGCGATTAAGCCCGCCAAGTGGATCAGCTTGTTCGCAGCCGTCGGGTTTTCTTCCCAGTCGCGCCGCGCCGCATCGATCTGGCGTTGACGGTAATCATCCGACGTGACCGGCTTCTCGCGATGCTGCAACTCGACTTGCGCGTCGCCATTATGCAGCGAGCCGGTAAAGCCCTCTTGCTTGTCGAACCGCCCGTTAACAATGGCCAAATCACCGGACGCCGACGCCGCAGCGCGATGGGCCTCGCTACTTTCGGGTTGATAACGCTTCCAAACACGTGCGACATTGATACACGCTTCAAAGATTTCCTTCGCAGCCGCGTCCTGATTGGCGTCGCGTGCCATCCGACCGATTTGAATCAATTGGTCGCTAATCGTTTGATACTTACTGGCAGACTGTTTCTTTCCGTTTGCCAGTGTCGACGCAATGATCGGCGCGACCAACCGCGCCGCCGCGTCTGCATTGCACTTCACGGCCTGTGCCAACACCGTCTCGCACGTGCCAAGGCTGGTGGGGTCGTACCCGAATAAAAACAACGCGTTGTTGAGATTCGCGACCGGGTCTTTGCCGCCCGTCGGATGCTTGCGCTTTACCGTGAAACCGGGCGGCTTGCCGCCGGCGGCCTTCCGGTTGGACGCGACCCGCCACAACGGTTTCAGCCCTTCTACCAAGGCGTCCGGCCAATGGGCCAGTCCTTGGACATAAAGCTCGATCGCATAATCGTAGTTGCGCGAAGCCTCCACCTCTTGGGCACGCTTAAACAGCTTCTTGGCCGTTTCGATCCCCTTGGCGTCGCCGATCAGTCGCGGCGACGAAAGATTCTCCGCCGAGGGTGGCGGCGGCGTAGGTTGTTCGGCAGGTGAACTCATATTTGGTGCAAGGTATCGACGAATCGACGCGAGATTTAGCCCCCGTCGTATCGTCTCTGTGAGTCGGTTTCAATTGCGGAGGATGGCCCCCAAGGCGGCGCTGCAACGGACCCTCGCGGTTTTCAGTCCGGCTGACTCGCCGTATCATCTATTGTAACGTTAATCGCGTTCGATGAGGAGTTTACGTTGCCAGGTCCGTCGCTCGATCAGTTGCGCGTCATTCATTATCCAGACGCTCGTCTGAAGCAGGTCTGCGCGCCCATCGACAAAGTCGATGACACCGTTCGCGCATTGGCCACGCGGATGTTGGAACTCATGCGCGTCGAAGACGGCATCGGCCTAGCCGCACCGCAAGTCGGCGTGTTGCAGCGGCTCTTCGTCTGTAGCGTGCCCGGCACCGACAAGGATGGGAAAAAACGCGACCTCGTCTTCGTCAATCCGGTTTTACAGGACTTTGAAGGCGAAGACGTCGCCGAAGAGGGTTGCCTTTCCATCCCTGATGTGCTGGTTCGCGTGCGACGCCCAACCGCCTGCACCATCACCGGCCTCGACCTCGAAGGCAACCCAATCGCCCTGCGCGGGACCGATCTGTTGGCCCGTTGCTGGCAGCACGAATGCGACCACCTCGACGGCAGATTGATCACCGACCGCATGTCGGAAATGGATCGAATCGCCAATCGCAAGGCCTTAAAACGGCTCGAATCGCGTCGATAGGGCCGATTTTTCGGGAATTCCAATAATTTTCTGTTAATTGATGGCAAGAATGCCCAAAATAGAGGGGCTATGTCTGCCAAAGTTCAAATCGACTATCTCTTACAAGCTGCCAGTCGCAAACACACCGACGAACTTCGCCTGCGAGCAGGCCAGCCTCCGATGGTGTACAGCGAGAACAACTTTCGCAAAGTCAACGCTCAGCCCGTCACGGCCGAGCAAGTCGCCATGTTGATCAAAAGCATGGCACCGAGCGAAGCCCAACAACTCATCGCCGCCAACGGTCAATCGAAGTTCTATTTCGATTTTGGCAACAAACGGTTCTTCGTGCTCGCAGCACAGTCAGATAAATCGCTCGATCTGCGAATTCGTCGTTGTCATTAGGGTTGGGTTCGGCGCGCTAATGCGCGATCTCCGATCCTAACCTATCGCTTTGACGAACCCTTCTTGTTCGCCTTTTTCTTACCGCGTTTTTTTGCTTTGCTTTTCTTCTTGGTCGTTGCAGGCTCACTGCGACTGGATTGAAGCCGCGCGAGTTCGGCTTGCATATCGGCCAGTTGCTGTCGCACGGCGTCTAGATCGTTCTCTCGTCGCTCCGTGCTCTCCGGCTGCGCATCGCGCGAACCGCTCGTTGATTGGCGTTCCGATGAATCCTGCGTGGAACCATTGCGTTCATGCGGGTGCGAACTTGTCGGGCCGTTCCCCATGCCCGGCATCATCATGCGTGCCCAATCGAACGGGTTGGAACCAGCAAAGCCGGAGCGCGATAAGAACTGATCGAACTGCGAGCGCGACTGATTAAACGCGTCGAGCGCTTGAGCGAAGTATTGATCGATGAAACCCCGCATGACCGACTCGTTGGCTTGAATCGCCTGATGCAACAGCGACGAGGGGAACAATTCCATCTTGGGCGGGTCGTGCTCGAGGATGATCTGCGTCAGCACGACGTTTGTGATATCGCGGCCGGTTTCCTTATCCGTCACGGCAATTTCGCCGCCGCGGCGGACGATCTCGTAAAGGTCGGTCAACGTGACATGGCGGCTCGTGGTGCCATCGTAGAACCGACGGTTAGGGTACTTCGTAATGTCGTGGCGTTTTGTATCGCTCATATCTCGATAATACCTCAGTCGCACGGGTTCGTATTGGAATCGGATTCCCGGCCTAAGAGATTGCAACCCATATCGCCCGAAATATGCCGCAAACGCAAATTCATACCCAGAACATTTCCGTCACCACACCTTACCCTACCATATAAACCATTAAATAACATACACTTACAAGCGACTTCAGTTTATTTTTGCAAACGCACAAATTTCTCTTGCGAACGCACAATTTTGCCGATATATTATCTGTAGGACAAACGGGATAACGGTGGCAGAGGCCAGTGCGGTACGGCCTGACACCCGCAATAAAACGGTTTTTGACAACGAGGATTTTGACATGGCTCAAACCACCCAGACCAAGACGGAAAACACGCAAGACATGTTCGAAAACGCCAACAATAGCTTCCGCTCGGCCATCGACGCGGGCATGAAGTTCCAGCGCGACACCTTCGACATGATGACCAAGGCCTTTAACTTCGGTGGCTTCAACTTTGGCGACGTCAACGAACGCGTCGAAGAAAACACGACCGAAGCCGTCAACATGGTTCGCAAGAACGCCGAGCAGACGCAGAAGGCATTCGACGAATCCTGCAAGAACGGCCTCGGCATGATCCGCAAGAACTTCGACATGATGAAGGCCGAAGACAAGGACATGGTTGCCCGCGCCACCGACATGTGGACCGCCGGCTTCGACGCCCTCAAGGCCAACGTCGACACGACGGCCAAGACGGCAACGCAGGTCATGGAAACCTACTCGGACTTCGTGAACAAGTCGGCCACCAACATGACCAAGAAGGCCGGCAAGTAAGACGCATTGCAACGGCGCGTGAGCGTTCGGCAGTCGAAGCGGCTGCCGTCGCCACCACCGATCGTTGGTGCACGTCATCGGCGAGACCGGTAAGCGCCGCAGGTATTTAAACAGCACCGGCATGTTAGACTCACACCCAGCCGCCATCTCGATTCGACACCTTGGTAACACCCGGCGGCTCAGAATCCCCACACCCATCATGCCGGTGTGACATTCCCGAGGCCGCGAGCGGCGAAGATCGCGCTCGCGGCCTCGTTCTTTTCGATCGCATCATCGACGCTTGTCGATACACTGCGATCGCCGAAACAAGTAAGGATGCTTGAGACCAATATGAGCGCAGCAGCCAACAGCAACAATCCGGCCGAACAGTGGATGCAATACTGGACCGACGCCATGAAGCAGGCCGGCATGACGCCGCCGCAAATGCCCGGCGCGACCAACAGCGGCGAACCCGCCGCGGCATTCACCGATCAGGCCAAGCAGATGCAGCGCACATTCTTCGACGCGATGGCACGCTATTGCGATGACTACATGCGCAGCGAAGAATTTCTCAAGCAAATGAAACAGAGCATGGATGCGTCGCTCGCCTTCAAGAAAATGATGGACGATTTTCTGGTGAAGGCACAGAGCAACATGCAATCGCCGGTACGCGGCGATGTGGAAGATTTGGCCCATATGCTTCGCGGAATCGAGGAGCGCATCTTCGATCGACTCGATCGATTGGAAGAGAAAGTCGCAGCAGTGGAAGAACAACAACAGGCGGAGGCTTCGTCGGCGCGGACCTCCTCCTCGGCGCGGTCAACGCGTTCCTCTTCCGCAAGCCGGGCCAGTAAGAAGAAGTAGGTGCGAGTGTTCTGATCACCGGTTACAAGCTGGTGCCACAGCACTCTGTCAGAGCCGCGCCCGTAAGGAAGCGGTAACGGTAAGCCAGCGCGGGGATCTCGATATGCTGATTGAGCTTGCCCCGCAGAAGTAAGAACACCGGTTGCAAACCGGTGCCACAGTGCTCTGTCAGAGCCGCGCCCGTATGGAAGCGGTAACGGTAAGGCAGCGCGGGCAGCTCGATATGCTGATTGAGCTTGCCCCGTAGGAATAAGAACACCGGTTAAAAACCGGTGCCACAGTTGAGCGAAATCACCGGTTTTAAACCGGTGCCACAGCGCAAGATTGCCACAGCGCACACGGATGTGTGAGCCGAAAAAAACGAAGCGAGAAACGATGACAACGATGCAAAACCCATTCGCAGCGATGATGCCGCCAAGCCCGATGGCGTTTTTCCCGACTTACGAAGGCATGATGGAACGTATGGCCGCCATGCCGCAGGTTATGGAGACCATGCAAAACGTCAAAGTCGGTAGTTCGCCCAGTTCGGTGGTTTACTCTGAAGACAAGCTGCGCGTGTTGCATTACGAATCGGACGTCGAAAAGAAATACACGACGCCACTCGTGCTCAGCTTCGCACTCGTCAACCGCCCTTACATTCTCGACTTATTGCCGCACAAGAGCGTGGTGCAGCAATTCCTGAAGGCCGGCTTCGATGTGTATCTGATCGACTGGGGTGTGCCGACGCATAACGATCGACACCTCACCATCGAGCATTACGTCACGCGTTACATGCGTAATGTGCTGGGCGCCGTTGCAGATCTCACCAACGTCGACGAAGTATCACTGCTGGGCTACTGCATGGGCGGCACGCTGAGCGCCATGTACGCCAGCTTGTTCCCCGACACGCTGAAAAACCTCATTCTGATGGCGGCGCCGGTCGATTGGAGCGACGACGAAGCATTACTCATCCGCTGGACCGACCCGAATTATTACGACGTCGATGCCATCATCGATGCCTACGGCAACGCGCCGCCGCATATCTTGCAGGGCGCATTTGGCATGCTGAAGCCTGCGGCCAACTACTTCGAAAAGTACATCGGTTTCTACGAACGCATGACGAGCCAAAAGTTCGTCGAAGAGTTTGCGGCCATGGAAACCTGGGGCAACGATAACATCCCCGTTGCCGGTGAGACCTTCCGCCAGTTCGTAAAGGACTGCTTCCAGAAAAATCTGCTTTCACAAGGCAAGATGCGGTTGGGACGTCACAAAGTTGATCTCAAAAACATCACCTGCCCGATACTGAACCTGATGGCATCCAACGATCACTTGGTGACGTGTGGGCAAAGTGCGATGTTCAATGACCTGGTCGGTTCGACCGATCGCAAGGCGATCACGTTCAAGACCGGCCACATCGGTCTGTCGGTCAGCAGCCGCGCCCATAAAGAGTTATGGCCGCAAGTCTGCGACTGGTTGGGCGAACGGTCGGAAGAATTGTAAGTTTGTTCGTCGCGTGCATTGCTGCGCGGCGACGTAACTCCTTCTCCCACGCAGGGAAAGGGGCGGGAACGATCAGAGCCGCGCCCGTAAGGAAGCGGTGACGGTAAAGCAAGGCACGCGACTAAAGGCGACGAGTAATCGCCGCCAATGCGCGGCAACGCGACGCGGCCCAAACGCGTGGGACAGCAAACTCCCTCTCCCTCGCAGGGAGAGGGTCGGGGTGAGGGTAACCCTCGCCGCCAACGAATGAGATTTCACGAGCCCCAACGGGTGGCTCGAAGACATACAGAACTCGGTTACCGGCCTGCGGGCTACGGGGGACCACATCATGAAATTCAGCGGTAAGAACGCCATCATCACCGGCGCGGCCAGCGGCATCGGTCGCGCAACCAGCCGTGCCTTAATCGACAACGACATTCAATTGCTCGGCGCGATCGATCGCAACGAGATGATCAAAGATCTTGCGAAAGAAACCAACGACAAGGCCGGGCGCGAAATCGTCGTGCCGTTTGTCGGCGACGTGACCAACGACGATTTCCGCAAGTCCGTCTATGCCGAAATGAAAGAACGCTTCGGCCCGGTGCACATCTGCATCCCCGCAGCAGGCATCACGCGCGACGCACTCGCCGTGAAGCGCAACAAAGAAACCGGTATGGTCGAAACGTATTCGCGCAACCTGCTCGAAGAAGTGTTCACGATCAACCTCGTCGCCCCGATTTTGTGGGCGATGGACGCCGTCGCCTCGGTCGCTGAAGACCGCATGGCCAAGGGCCTTAAGCGATGGGAACCCGCCGAGGGCATGCAAGGTGCGATCGTCTTTATCGGTTCTGTTTCGTCGGCCGGCAACAAGGGGCAAATCTCTTACGCCGCCGCCAAGGCCGGCCTCGAAGGCGCTCAATCGACGCTCTCCAAGGAAGCGATCTTCTACGGCGTGCGTTGCAGCATCATTCACCCGGGCTTTACCGACACGCCGATGGTTCGCGCCATGGGCGACGATTACATCGAGAAGAACATTCTGCCGTACACGCAGCTCAAGCGCTTACTGCGGCCCGACGAAATCGCCGATGCGATTTGCTTCATGCTGAAAAACTCGGCCGTTAGCGGTTCGGTCTGGGTCGACGCCGGCTGGCATCCGGCTGCGTAAGGGATTGAAGAAATTCGGCGAAACGCGTTTGCGAGCGGTTTGCGCACGCGGGCAATCCGCGCATGCGTTTGATTCGCCGAAAGATAACGATGACTCACGAAAGCCCACCCGTGGCCACGGGTGGGCTTTCTTTTCGTTCGGCCCTTGGTTTGCGCGGCAGATCGGCTTTTCTTGTTCGCTCGGCAGATGTTTTTTTTCGCTCGGGCTGTAGATGGGCTTTTTCGTTCGTGCAGCAAAGGGGAATCGATCGCTTATGAAGCAAATTTGAATTCCAAGTTCAAATTCTCATACGCCGCCCTATGCATCCCCCATTTCATACGCAGCCCTCAGCAATCCCCCTCGCCAATCAAAAATTTTCTGGACAACGCCCCGCCGATGGCGTTACGCTTACCCAACTTCGCCGAAGCAATTTCACGAACCGAGACGGCGGTTACCAAACCATGCCGCCTTGTCATATCGCGATTTCGAATCGCAACGCGGCCCGTTGCCGCAGGAGATAAAACCATGGGCGTTCTCGATGGAAAAACCAGCCTCGTCACCGGTGCCTCGCGTGGAATCGGCAAAGCCATTGCGCTCGCTTTGGCGAAGGAAGGTTCCGACGTCGCCCTAACGTACGCCCACAAGCCCGAACCGGCCGAACAGGTTGCCGCCGAAATCGAAAAGCTGGGTCGCAAGGCGCGGTTCTACAACTGCAACGTTGCCGACCCCGGCGCGAATGACAAATTGGTCGACCTTTTGGCTGCCGATTTCGGCCAAATCGACATCGTCGTGAACAACGCCGGCATTACGCGCGATCGCTCGTTCCTAAAAATGGATCGCGAGATGTGGCACGACGTGTTGAATGTAAACCTTACCGGCCCGGCGATGGTCATTCATCGGCTCGTCGGCCAAATGCTCGAACGCGGCGACGGTCGCATCGTGAACATCACCAGCATCGTCGGTCAGATGGGTAACTTCGGCCAAGCCAACTACGCCGCCGCCAAGGGCGGGCTCATCGCGCTGACCAAAACGCTGGCGCGCGAATTCGCGCGTAAAGGCGTCACGGTCAACGCCGTGGCCCCCGGCTTCATCGAAACCGACATGACGGCCGACGTGCCTGAAGTCGCGCTCGATAAAGTTCGAGAGCTAACGCCAATGAGCCGCCTCGGGAAACCCGAAGAAGTCGCCGCCGCCGTCGTCTTTTTGGCCTCACCGGCCGCGTCGTTTATCACTGGCGAAGTGCTGAGCGTGAATGGCGGGATGTATATGTAAGCGCGCAACCGTCGCGCGCGGGCGATCACTTGAGCCCGATTTTCAATCCCATCTCTTCTTTCAAATGCAGCAGTGCTTCCGCATTGCCCTTTGCATCGTCGACTGGATGATGCGTATGGGCCGTCTTGCGCAAATGTTTGAAGTTTTGCGACATATCTTGCACAAGCCCTTTATAAAGCGACCCCAAATTGCTCGAACTGAACCCAAACGGATTCGCGCCGGTGAAGTGATGGAAGTACCAATTGATGAATTGCCAATCGAAGCCGTTGTTGTCCGAGATGAACATCGGGCGACCGCGGCTTTCGGCTTTGAGCCATTCGGCGAAGGCCGTCATCACTGTTGCTGGCTCATCGAAAACCATCGTCTCGTCGCGGCTGAATCCGCTGACGGCCAAGGCTTCGGGAATCCACTTCTCTGAAATTGGGCGAAGTTGCCCGTAAAACGTCTTGGCAAGCGATGGCTCAACGACCACCGCACCAAATGAAATCATGGAATAATCACCGGGAATCGGGCCGTCGGCCTCGATATCGACCATAACAAAACTCATTTTTCTATCCTCGAAACGTAAATCAAAAACACGCCAAACAACTAAACCATTAACACAAATGGTTGAAACGCAATTCAATAAAATATCATCATGTCAATTCCAAAAAATCCCGTCGATCTTAAAACACATCCTTCCCACCACTAATCCGCTCTTCTACGCCGTCCGCTCGGCGCGCGACTTCGAACAGAATCTTGCGAATTTCCTGCAAGTCCGCAGTCTCGGCCAGCTGGTTAGACGTCATCACAAAATAGTCTTTGCCTTTGATCGTGCGCACCGCAAACGCGCCGTACAGCAGCTTGGCATTCGCGCGCATCAGGCTCTCAACGTGCTTGGCGTCAAACTCACCGCAGATCGATAGAAAGCTGATGATGTCGTGACCGTCGTCGTCGTGACCGTTGAACGTGACATGCACACGCTGCTTGCGGTCGCCACCCAACGAAACCGTAATGCGATGTCCGGCGGCCGTTTCCTTATGATCGAAGCCGGATTCGTGGGCGACGCGCTTCAGCAGCGCTTCGGTCTCGGCCTGCATCACTTCGGGATTAGGGTTGGGCGTGAGTTCGTCGCCGCCCTTCGCGTCGGCTGTCAGCGCCAACCCGCATTGAATGCAAAACTTGGTGCCGCTGGTGTTCTCGAATTTGCAGGCATTGCAGACGGCCATCGCTCGGTCCTTTCAAATCGGGTATTGAATCTGCGGTTATGTTGGGCCGAACGGCAGCCCTTCGCAAGTTGCCGCGTAGGATGCACCCCTGACGCACCAAATGCTCAATTCAAATATTGATGATACCCCTTGCGATACAACTCAAACACGATCGGTTGGTCCAACCCGTTAATGGGCGTATCGACTTCGGCCATATCCGGCGGGAAGACGAAGCACGCCTGCAACACCGGCGGCGTGAGATACTTGGGCTGTAACGATTCGGGCAACGCCACGCGCTCGGGCAGGTCGGTCCCCGCCAACATAAAGCCCCACGTACCGAACGTTGGCACCAGCGTGTGGTATGGCCGTACTTCAAATTTCGTTTGGTTCTCCGGCCCCCAGCGCGCCGCCGATGCCGTGTGGATGATGCACCAATACGCCGAGCGCGCCCGGAACGGGCTCGTGCACTGACAACTCATCGTGCCCCCGGGCCGCAAGTGCCGCCCCACGAGTCCGTAGAAGACCTCGGAATATAACTTGCTCAACCCCGCCGCCGACGGATCGGGCAGGTCGATCAACACCACATCAAACATCTCATGCGTTTGTTGCAAAAACGTGAACGCATCCTGATTGGTGACGTGCACGCGCGGGTCGCTCAAACTCTTATCGTTGATCGACGCCAATAGCACGTTGTCGCGAAAGTAGCGCGTCACATCGGGGTCGAGATCGACGATGTCGATGCCTTTCACTTCCGGATATTGCAGCACCAACCGCGCAGCCAAACCGTCGCCACCGCCCAGAATCAACACACGTTCGCGCTGTCGCGCCGCGGCCATCGGTGGATGCACCAACGCCTCGTGATAACGATATTCGTCAATGCTGGAAAACTGCAGGTGACCGTTGAGGAACAGGCGAATATCGTCACGCCACCGCGTGACGATCATCCGCGCGCCGGTCTTCGTCGTCTTGGCGAGAATGATCTCATCCTGATAGAGCCGGCTTTCAAAGTGCTTAACGAAACGGCCGCTAAAGATAACGGCGGCGATCAGAAGGACTGTCGCGAAAATCGTGACGGCAGCTAACGGCTTGCGCCGCGGCCCCACGCCCTTCTTAAATACCAATAGCAACAACCCGCCGACCCACACGTTCGCCAGCCCTGCCACCAACCCCGCACGCACCAACCCCAAGTGCGGCAGCAGCGCAAACGGAAACGCGATCGAAGCAAACAACGCACCGACGTAATCAGCCGAGAGCACATTCGCGAGCGTCACGCGCAGCGACGTCACCTCTTTGAGTATGCGCACGACGAGCGGTATTTCGAGGCCGACCAGCGTGCCGATGATCAACACCAGCCCAAACAGAATGGGCTCGTAAAGCTCGGTATAACTAAACGCCGCGAAGCCGATTAACGCCGCCAGCCCGCCCGTCACGCCCACGGCTACTTCGATAAAGATGAACCACGCGACCAGATCGCGCGTCACGAACCGAGACAGGAACGAGCCGATGCCCATCGCCGTTAGAAAGACGCCGATGACGAGTGAAAACTGCGTGATCGAATCGCCCAGCAGATAGCTGGAAAGCGTGCCGGCGACCAGTTCGTAAACGAGACCGCACGTAGCCGCCAAAAAAACGGCGACCACCAGCAGCGCGCCGCGCCGCGATGTGGTCGCCGGGTCGGTTGGTTGGGTTTGCTGCACTGGCGTTGCGTCTTAGGGTGCGACGACAGGCGATGCCGCCGATTCACTGCTGATCACAGACGCGATCACGATCGCCAACGCGATCAGGGCAGCCCCCATCAAAATACCGAGCGAGGTATTCTGATCTTCTTCGATCTCTTTGCGAATCGAAAATGGGCACAACTTCTCCATCAGCCAGATGCTGATGCCGAACATGACGAGCGAGACGGCAAAGTAAATCACCGTCGGTACCAGCGCCCATAGTTCTTTCATTACAAAATCAGGCATTTTCAGTTCCTCTCATGTGCCCTTTGTGCATTACTTTCCGTAGAACGGTCCGCCGCCGATCAGGAAAAAGCGCGTACCGTGATGGCCGGAGCGATTGATCCGCCCCGCCGTCGATCCTTCGCGAATACTGGGCGGTTCCTTATCCGGCTGCGGTACGCCGATGCCTTTGGTGCTGGCGTACACCGACCCCATTAACAGGGTGCCCATCACCGCTGCGAGAACTAAGGTGCCTTTGCTCATGGCTAGCTCCTTTGCTATGCACGACCTCAGGCCGCACTCAAACATCTAAGCCGCGTTCGACTCAACCGCCTGTCATACAGACGCAAGCCGACGGGCTAATCGTCATCATCCGCCGCGTCGCTTTCTTTCCAGCGCGTGGCTTCAAAGCTGTGCTTGCGGAACCATTCGATGCAAATCCACGAAAACGCGAAGATCGCAATCGCCAAATAATACCGCGCCAGCTCAATTCCTTCCTTGATCCGAATCGACACGGGGAAACCCGCACCCGGAACAGGATTCGCACCGCTACCCGCCTGCCCCTGAAGCAGCAACCGATATTTGCCTTCATCGGCCAACTTAAACGGCACACGTTCTTTGCGGCTGCCTTCGGTCCAATGACCGTCGTCGTAACCGTGGTAATAAGAGATGGTGACCGAGAAATCGACCACGGCCTCATCATTCTCATTCACCACGGCGACGTCGAAATACTCCCACGAGTTATCCACCTGTGATTCGAAGACAGCTTCGCACAAGCTGTCTTTCTCGCGCACCAAAAACGAATCGGTCAGATACTCGGCCGCATACTCCTGCGGCGAAACAGTCATGCTACTGATTTCGTTACCGGCCTTGCCGATCGCGTTACACGTCAGACCGCCGAACATCAGCACCGACGCCCACATCACCCAACGCGCCTGCTTGCGAAACGCACTGCGCTCGAACGGCTGATGCGGCGCCACGCCGATGGGCTTATAGATCGTATCTGGATCGATGCCGAAGCCGTCGCAAATCTCTTTGCGTTGGACGTACTCGGCTTCGTACCACTCCATCTCCGTGTCGGTCCACTCGGCCGTTAACAGATACGGCGGACTCACCGCATCCATGTAGTAGTTCTGATCGCCGATCTGCGCGACCCACGGCAACTCGCCTTCGACCCATTCGACTTCGCTGTAGCCGTGTTCGAACACGCGCCACTTCTTGCCGAGAAACGAAAAGCTCTGCTTGGCCTGCGCGATGCGCGGCTCAAATCCGGCAGGTCGTTCATCCAACTCGCGACAAAACGAGAAGTGATTGTTCTCGAAGATCAGCCATTGATAGCCGACCTCGTCGCTGTACATCAGGAATTCATCGCTGCGATACACGCCTTCGTCGCGCTCGACGTAGCGTACGTGGCCGACAATCGTGTACTCAACACCGCGCAACGTGCCCTTTTGCCCCATGCGAAACGGCACGGCCGGTCGATCCACCTGTACCGCCAGGTCGAGCACCGTGGCTTCCGTGCGCGACACATTCAAATTCTTATGGCATTGCGGGCAGACGACGCTCATCGCTTCGCGGCTGTGCACCGCCAAGCTGGCGTCGCAGTTCGGGCAATCGACGCGCCGCGTGCGCAGATCGGTCTCAGCGCCGCAGTACTCGCAGGCAATCGTATCGCCCGCCTGATCGGGAATATTCATCGGCGCGCCGCAACACACGCAGTTCACACTGCGACTGCGCTCGCCCGTCACCGTGATGCGTTCGCGCCGACCATCAGTCGCGGCACGTTCGGCTTTTAAACCGCCGCTCGCATACACACCCGCTTCTTCGGCCGTCATATCCATCTGTACGTCGCGGATATCGAGGCGGCGACCGCGGAAGATACGCGTGGTTTGATCTTCCAAGTCGTATTCGACGGTAGCGAACTTGTCGCCCATGCTCAGATCGAGAAACGGCACCTTCTCGCCCGAGACAATCGGAAACGGCAACTGCCCTTCGCCACCTTCACAGATGGCGACGCCCTTTTCATCGATATGAAAGGTTGTTTCGCCGAGTGTTAGATTCTGACCCGGATAGGCCTCGGCGTATTCGACCGGTACGTCGGCGTCTTCGTAGGTTTCGAGCGAAAAGTTATTTTCGTCTTCGCTGATCCATGTGGTCGAGCCGTCGTCGAACGCGAGATACCACTCATCCCAGAAGCCGCGCTCGTAACCGTAGCGCACGCGCCCGAGCACGCGAAAGTTGCGATTCAGCAACACGCCGGTGCCGCCCACGAACAGCTCGCTGGGCGTTTGCGCCAGGACCGCCATCTTGCCAGCAACGCGCGCCGCTTTTTCGTCGAGCAGCACCGCCGATTCGCAATATTGACAGACGACGAGCTTGGCGAAGCGTCGGTCGGCCTCAATTTGTCCGCCGCAAGAGGGACAGAACATGCACACATCTCTCCAGATAGGTCGTCCGATATCCTATGGCCCGTTGCTGTCGCTGTGAACCCCGCCGATTTTCATGCATCGGCACTTCACTCGCCACGCTGAACCGCACTCGTGCCCATCCCGTCGGCAACATCTGCATCGTTGTCATCACAGGCTGCCCGCGAACGGCAATCACCAAGTCAATGCGATGTACCGATGGTTCGGCCCGCATTCCGTATAACGGGCTGCGACGGCAGGTTTCTCGCATGCGAGATCACCTCGGGTAATCGGTTGGCGTAGAATGAAGATATGCGTCGGAGGCAGCGAGCGATGCCCGTCCGATGATGTTATCACGCCAATTATTCAAACTCGGGAGTACCCCATGGGAAAAGCCCACGTAGATCCAACCGAGCTTCGACGGTTTGCCCGCGACCTGACGCGCTTCAATGAAGACCTCGGCACGCTGACGTCCGGCCTCAAGGCGCGACTCAACGCACTAGAGCAATCGTGGCGCGATCAGGAGCAGCGCAAGTTCTCGGAAGAGTTCGACCAGACGGTCAAAGTGTTGCAACGGTTTTCGCTCGCCAGCCAGGATCATATTTCGTTTCTACTTAAGAAAGCCGCGCATATTGAGGAGTACCTAGGTCAACGGTAGAAACCACCGGTTGCAAACCGGTGCCACAGCGCGAGGGGAGCGAAGCTCCGGTCAGAGCGGCGCCCTTAAGGAAGCGGTCACCGTTAGATTTCGAGGAATGGCCAAGAATCAATGACGACGACACGAACTGAGTTATGAGCCAATACGCCCGCGTACATTCCACCGACGCCGTCAAGAAGTTTCGCGCGTCACTCATCGAATTCGCCGACGAAGCGCGCATCGCGCTAGGCGAAGCCGAGGCGGAAATCCAGCGCGCCAATACGTGGCTACGTTACGACCGCGAACCGTATTGGAAGCGCGAGCACGCCAAGCGATACGAACAACTCCTGCAAGCCAAAGCCGCCGTACAACACAAGAAGCTCTACAAATCGGCCACCGGCGGCAAGCAATCTGCGCTTGAAGAAGAGAAGGCTCTCGCCAAAGCCAAGGCGCGTTACGAAGAATCGGAAACCAAACTCAACAACATCCGTATTTGGCTGCGCCGTCTCGAAGAAGAACGCTTTCTTTACAAAAGCCAAACCCAGCGCCTCGCGCGCCGCCTCGAAACCGGCGTCCCCAAAGCCACGGCACTGATCGATCGCGCGCTCGATTCGCTCGAAGATTACATGAACGTCGCCAGCGCCAGCCCCACGACGCAGCGCACGCTGTCTTCGATGTCGCGTCATCACAGCGAAATCCAAGCCGAACAAGACGTCGAAGCCGCGCGACAGGCAGCCCTTATCACAGAGCGCGATCGCCTTCTCACATTGGTCCCACCACTCGACGAACGCGACGCGCTACCGCCCGAAGACGTCGCGCCCACGTGGAATCGCAATCAGCCGTTAACGCTCCCGCAGTTCGACCCACCGCCGCATGCAACCGAGCACGTTGAGCCCGACGACATCGTCGTGATCGACGCCGCCGTGCCATCTGCTCGCCGTGTGTCCTTCGCGCGCACCACCGTCAATAGTGCGGGCGACAGCGGTTGGTATATCGGCGTAGCGCAAGAAACCGACGAAGAAGCCGCACCGCCAGAATTAATCGCCATCACCGTCGAAGCGTTGTTGCGCAAGCGCGGCGACCTGCGCGCCGTGCTCGACTTACCCTTTGGCTGGTTGGTACTCGAAGGCACCAACGGATTCGAATACGCCGTGGCCGACGACGGCAGCCTGCATGAAGCAAGCACGGCAACATCATCGGAGTAACCATCATGAGCATCGCTGCCGGTCAAGGAAAACTCACGCGCGCCGTCAAAGACTTGCAAGTCGCATGGCGCGAAACGCAGGCGCATTGGACCGACGATGTTGCCCGCCGTTTGGACACCGAGCATATCGAGCCGCTGGCCGCCGACACGCGCGGCGCGATTGAAGCCATCGGCCAGATGGGCCAAAGCCTGCTCAATATGAAGAAAGATTGCGAATAAACCCGCCCAACCAACCCTTACCCACCGCCCTGCCCGGTTAAGATACCTCGCGACATGAGCGACCTCGAACCATCGACAACCAGCGGCATCATGCCACCCACCGAACCCGCACACCACGGACGCCAGAACCCGCGCGACGTGCAATATGCCGGGCTGCAAGCGTTGCAAACGCTCTACCCGCAGAAGGTGGACCAAGCCGAAGAAGACGTGCGCCAGGAACACGAGCGCGAAACCCAACGCGCCGAACGCCGACACGAACGCCTGACGCGCAAGCTGCAAAGCCGCTACCAACGCCTTATCGATATCGGTGACCGTCGCTATACCGAGCGCACGCAGGATATCGAAGCGACACACGCCGCAGAGACGGCGCGCGTGGACGGCAAGCGCCAGAAATCGCGTGCCAAGGTCATGAAAGACGCCCAAGACGCCGGGGGTCAGGTCAAGGAAAAGCTCGATCAGGAGCTCTGGCTGGCGGATAACGTCGTTGAAGCGACGAAGGTCGAGATCGCCAAGCGGAAGCAGCAACTCGATAAAGACACCGCGGCGCGACATCAACAACTCAACGACTTGCTGCATATCGCCAGCGAAACCGTTGAGTCCTTTCGCGTTAAGCCGCCTGCGGACGAAAACGAAACGCCCGCGGCACCCACTATCGACAGCGCTGGCGATGGCGTTCAACGCTTTAAGCAACACATCGAATCGATCCACGAAGGCAACGATCGTTTGGCCGGTCTGGGCTTGGCACGCATGTATCGCGGTGCGACGCCCGGCCTCATGGTCTTCGCGATTGGCATTCTCGCTGCCGCTGGCGGCGGTTGGTGGGGCCATACCACGCCCGACTTTCCAACCTTGCTCGCCGGCGCGGGGATCGGCTTCGGCGTCAGTGCGGTTCTAACACTGGTTCTCGGTTTCGCCTTGCGCGGCAGCGCCCGCAACAAGGTGCTCGCGACGTTAGCACCCCTTCGGGATGAAGCCGCCCAAGCGCACGCCCTCGCCGATGCGATCAAGAAGCAAGGTACCATCGCCCTATCGAATCGACTCGATACGACCAACGCCAAGCGCAACGAAGACGTGACGGCCGCCAAGGCGAAATACCAGCCCAAGCTCAATCGCGTTGCCATGACGCGCAAAAACTTGCTGCAAACCGTCGAGGAAAAGTATGCTCAGCGCAAGCGCGAAATAGACGAACGTCGCGATTTGGCCTTGCGGCCGTACCAAACCTGGCCCGAAACCGAAATGCCCGCTCTCGAGCGGCGGCGGGATCGTTACATTCGCATCAGCGCCGCACAACTGGCTGAAGAGCAGCGCGAAATCGATCGCCTGCGCGACGAACGTATCGCCGAACTCCACCAGCAATGGAGTGTGGCAATGGACGCGCTCGGCGATTTGCTCGACCGCGCCCCGGCAGGTGACGAACGCCTCAATCATTCCATCGAAGAGACCGACTGGTCCACCTGGCAAGTCAATCACGTCTTTCTGCAAGCCGTGCGCTTCGGCAATCTGGACGTCGACTTCGGTCGCGTGGCCGCCCGCTTTCGCGACGACCCGCGCCTCAAACGCGAGCGTCTCGAACGCATGCAAATCCCCGCGCTGCTCGGCTATCCACAAGACGGCAGCCTGCTCATCGAATACACGCGCGACGCGCGCGAACGCGCCAACGAAGCCTTGCACGGCGCGATCTTTCGCATCCTCACGTCGGTACCGCCGGGGCGCGCCAACCTCGTGTTGATCGACCCCGTCGGCCTCGGCAATCGCTTTGCCGGCTTCATGCATCTCGGAGATTACAAAGACGCCCTCGTCGGCGGTCGCATCTGGACCGACAAACGCCAGATCGACGAACAGCTCGCCGATCTATCCGACCACATGGAAAACGTGATTCAGAAATATCTGCGTAACGAGTTTTCCACGATTGACGAATATAACGCGCAAGCTGGTGAACTGGCCGAGCCCTATCGCTTTCTCGTCATCGCCGACTTCCCATCGAACTTCAGCGACGAAGCCCTGCGCCGTTTGGCCGGAATCGTCGCCAACGGTTCGCGCTGCGGTGTGTACACGCTCATCACGCGCGACCGACGCTTGAGTTTGCCGCAAGGTGCCGACATGCGCGACTACATCGCGCGCGGCGCGCACCTATTCTTCGACGAACACAGCGTCGAGTGGAAAGACGAAGTACTCGCCGAGTTCCCACTTACCATCGAGCCCCCCCCCGATGAAACCGTTATCACCGATCTGATGCATAAGGTCGGTACAGCCGCGCTCGAATCCGGCAAGGTCGAAGTGCCCTTCGACACGATCGCACCGGACAGCGGCGACCTCTGGACGCGCGACAGCAGCGCCGACCTTCAAATCCCCATCGGTCGCAGTGGCGCCACGCGCACGCAAAGCCTCACGCTCGGTAAAGGCGTTGCCCAACACGTGTTGATCGCGGGGAAGACCGGCTCGGGTAAGTCGTCGCTCTTGCACGCCATCATTACCAGCGCGGCGATGTGGTACAGCCCGAAGGATGTTGAGTTTTATCTGGTAGACTTTAAGAAAGGCGTTGAGTTCAAAACCTACGCCACCCACGCCCTGCCGCACGCACGCGCGATTGCCATCGAATCCGACCGTGAGTTCGGCCTGAGCGTGTTGCAAAAACTCGACGACGAAATGAACCGTCGCGGCGAAGTATTCCGCAAAGCCGGCGTGCAAGACTTAACCGCTTATCGCGCCACCCCCGACGCGACCGTCATGCCGCGTACACTGCTCATCATCGATGAGTTTCAAATCTTCTTCACCGAAGACGACAAGCTCGCGCAAGATGCCGCCACACTGCTCGATCGCCTCGTTCGGCAGGGTCGTGCATTCGGCATGCACGTGATTCTCGGTTCCCAAACGCTGGGCGGCGCGATGGGCCTCGCGCGCAGCACCATGGGGCAAATGGCCGTGCGCATCGCCCTGCAATGTTCAGAGGCTGATTCGCAATTGATTCTCGACGACACCAACCCCGCCGCGCGGCTGCTTTCGCGACCGGGCGAAGCCATTTACAACGACGGTGGCGGTCTCGTCGAAAACAACAGCCCCTTCCAAACCGCTTGGCTGCCCGACCGCGTGCGCGACGATAAGTTGAACGTCGTTTCCCAACGCGCCAAAGAAATCGATGCCGGCCCGCCGCCGATTGTGTTCGAAGGCAGCGCCCCCGGCGATCTATCGCGCAACCCGGCGCTCACCAAACTGCTCGCCGCCCCGCCTTCACAAGCACCGCGCGAGCCCGTCATCTGGCTCGGCGAAGCGATTGAGATCAAAGAGCCCACATCGATCCGCTTCGGTCGCCAGAGCGGTGCCAACGCGTTAATCGTCGGGCAAAACGACGACGCCGCCGCAGGTATCGTGGCCGCGGCCATCACGGCTTTACACGCACAAACGCGCGGCGTTAATGAGACAGCCGTCTATTTATTCAACGGTGCGGGTAACAGCGACGATGCCGGTGCGGGCATCGAGGCAACAATCGCCACGCTCGGCCCGCGCGGTAGCAACGTGAGTTATCGCGACACGGCCGACGCACTCAACGAAATCACCGAACAGGTGCGGCAGCGCCAAGCCAACGATGCGTTAGCGGCCCAACCGTTGTTCGTCGTGATTCACGCGTTGCAGAAATTCCGCTCGCTACGCAAACGCCGCGACGAATTCGGTCTATCGATGACGAGTGACGATTCAGGGCCGAACCCTGCCGGCGACCTCGGCGAAATCCTGCGCGAAGGGCCGGCCGTCGGCGTGCATGTGATCACGTGGTGCGATACGCCGACCAGCGTCGATCGCACGTTCGACCGCGCGACGATGGGCGAGTTCGATCATCGCGTGCTGTTCCAGATGAGCGCCTCCGATTCGAGCAACCTCATCGACAGCCCCGCCGCCAACCGCCTCGGCCCCTATCGCGGCCTGTATTACAGCGAAGAGCAAGGCGTGATCGAGAAGTTTCGACCGTACGCGGTGCCGGATGGGGAGTGGTTGGAGGGGTTAACTGGTTAGAGCGACTCTATCAACCGCCAGTCGATTGAGTCGCTGATTGACCGGCTATAAACGGGTTATTCTGCATTCCACAAAATGCATCGAGTTCGATTCCGGAGGGTTGGGCCATGAGCACACACATTCACGTTTCAGACGAATCTTTGAAACGATGTGCTGCCGCTCCTTGCTCCAAATATCGCAACACCGTAATTAGCTATACCATAGCATATGACCCTTGCGCCAACAGCCAAGAAATCTGTGCGCGAATTGACAAGCCTGGCGTGCTACAGCTCCCATTTACAAACTCGCCGCCAAAGACACCAACGACACTGTCGGAAGATTGTTATGCGATTCACTACCAGATGGCAAATATGTCACGTTACAACGACCCAAGAGGTGAGACCGGCCTGATGGTAACAGAGAGAACAAAATACGTCTTTCTCTCTTTTCTAAGCCGTACAGAATTTGTCGATAAAAACAAGCAAGCCAAGAACGGATATTTAGGCAACCAGTGGGAAGAAATGCGTTTTCGGCATATGGGGTTGTACGTCGAGTTTGACAACTCAAAGAACAAACAAATCTGCGCATCCTGCTCGATCAAACCGAGTAACCAACCTGATTGTTCGCCACAGTTAGTCTGTGTCGCGTATCCCCAGTTTAAAGCGGCTATTTGCATGACCGCGATTCGAATGATACGCGGCGATGAAAGCGGCAGAGGAAAATACGATTTTGCAATCAGAGCACTACACTTAGACCGAAAAGAGCTTGACGATGCATACGACGCGTCTTGCGGTCGCGAGCAAGTGAATTGGCTCAATGAATATATAGAACCAGCAGAACTCCAAGCGCCCCCATCGTTGATGCCGCCGGAAGTATTCATGAGGCGATTAATGATGGCTATATTCAAACGCAAGATACCATTTAAACAATCCGAGATTCCGCAGTTCATCCATGGCCTAGAGATAATTCGATATTTTGCTAGCCAATTGAAATCCGACGATGAGTACTTTGCAATGTTCATCGAATCGTGGGTCGATAATCTGGATAGCTTGTTGGGCATCCTCCATATGTGCCGAGCAAATCATCTAGAGATGGAAATCCTCTTCTAGCTTTCTTCTTTCGTATCTTTATTCTAAACACGCGGATTGCGCTAATCACTCCGCGGCCCCCCGCCTTGCCAACGGTCGATACACCACGGCATAGCACAACGCCGCCCCAAAGGCCGATCCCGCAGCCATCTTCCAAAGGGCTACGCCGTCAAATCGATCGAGAACTTCCCCACCGGCCAGCGCGCCGATCACCAACGCCAGAGACCAACTCAATGCATACACGCCGTGGTATCGCGCGCGTAGCTCGACCGGCGCGAAGTCGGTCACTGCCGCGAAGGCCGTGGGCGTAGCCATCATCTCGCCCACTGTCCATACGACGACGGATAGAATAAGCACGAAAATCAACAGTGCCGACGCTTCCGGACCGGGCCCGGCCATGCCGTCTGCGATAATGTTGATCGCAATGCCGCCCGACACCAACAATGCACCGACCACGATCACGCCCATTCTTTGAAAGCGATCCAGCCAGTTCGTAATCGGCAACTGACATAGAAAGATCAGAAACCCGTTGAGCCCAATCAGCCCGCCCACAGCCCTCAGACCAACGCCCAGTTCGCGCAGCCACGGGCCGAACACGGTGAACAGCTGAGTAAAGACGATCGCCACGAGAAATCCGCCGACGCAAAAAATGATGTATGCCCCATCGCGAAAAACATCCAACAAACTCGCGGATTGTTTTTTACGCGACGCATAGTCGACGTCGACAAGGTTTACCGTATCGGCAGCAAGTTTTTCTTTGGGCCGCGCAACAGGCATCGCAATCGGCGATGCGACCAGATGCGGTGCCGACTCCTTAATCACCAGCAAGATGATCAGGCCATACAACGCTGTCGTTGCCGCGTCACCGATAAACAACAGCGTGAATGACCAGCGCGCGATGATGCCCCCCAATGCCGCTCCAATCGCCATCCCCAGATTAATGGCCAGATACATCAGGCTATACGCCTTGGCTCGTTCGGCGGTCGTGCAAACGTCGCCGATCATTGCGCTTGCCGCCGGTCGATACATCTCATTAAGCAGTGCGAATCCGAAGATACTCGCCATCAGGGCGTACCGATCTTGCACCGCCGCCATCACGAGCAACATCGTCGCCCCGCCAAACAGCGCAATCAGCATCACCGGCCGCCGCCCGATGCGATCGGCCAGTTGACCGCCGATGATCGACGCCACTAACGAGCCGACGCCAAAAACGGCGAAGCATTGCGTGCCGACGCGCACGCTGAAGCCCAGCTTTTCGTTGACGTAAATCGTAAGAAACGACAACACAAACGCACCGGCTCGATTGACGAGCGTGCCTAAACACAGCAGATGCACCTGCCGCGGCAATTTGAGATAGGCGTCTAACATGACGGAAGCGTGCCCGAAGTTTGGCGGCTTGGCAATTAGGCACGTTTGGTCGTAAGCGCCCGTAGGGCGGGTTGCACCCACCTTTGACCGCCAGTCATTTCAAATCGACAATGCCCAATTCGCCATGAGACCCTTGCTTCGAATAATCCGATCCGTTGCACAATCGATTCAATACGTCAGTCGACGTTCGTATAGAAACCGTGCGGCGACGGTCATTGTCTTGTGTGCGTTCGGCTGCATCGTTTCAACAGGCGCGTGCGATTCGACATCATCTGATTCAAAGCGCGACGCCAATGTGGAGATCGCAGCACGCGATGAGAAAGCCACGAAAGGTGAACGCGTCGACGCTGCCGAAACGCAGGGAGCCAACGCTTCCACGCTCAAGCGTGCTCATGATGACACTGATGAGCCAATAGACAGCGCCACGCCACAGCGCATCATCACCATCGCGCCCAACGCAGCCGAAATGATCGCCGCGCTCGGCGCTGGCGATCGAATCGTCGGCGTGAGCAGCTTCTGCGTCTATCCGCCCGAGTTGTTAAAGCGGCCGCGCGTGGGCGGCATCATGGACCCCGACCTGGAAAAGATCGTCAGCCTCAAGCCCGACTTGCTCGTGTTGCGCGGCGACATGCCGACCGTCACCAAGCTGGCCCAGCGCCTCAACATCCGCGTCTATCAGGATCGCACCGAAACGCTCGACGATATTTACACCACGCTCAACGAACTCGGCGCGCTGCTCGATAAAAAAGCCGCAGCCGACGAACGCATTGCGTCTATCAAGTCCGACGTTGCCGCGATCACGCAGCGAATCGATTTGCAAGTCAACAACGATGCACGACCGACCGTCCTCTTCGTCGTCGGTCGAGACCCCGCCGGCATTCGCAATGTCGTGACGGTCGGCAAGAACACGTTCGTCAGCGAAATCATTCGCTTGGCAGGTGGCCGTGGTGCCTTCGATACGTCGACCGTGGATTACCCGCAGCTCAACGCCGAAGCCATCCTCGCTGCCAAGCCCGACGTGATTATCGAAGTCGCCGACCCGGCCACGCCGCCCACGGAACTCGCAGCGCGTAAAGCGCATTGGCCCGCGTTGGGCAATAACCTACCCGCCGTGCGCAACGATCGCATTCACATATTGACGGATGACTATTTACTCATCCCATCGCCGCGCGTCGTACAGTCGATCAAATCCCTCGCCGACGTGCTACACCCAACCGAAGGCTCGCAGCCATGAGTTCGCCGACGGTCAGCGTCACCAACATCGGCTTTGCCTATAGCCGTACCGCGCACGCTACGGGTTGCCACGTGCTGCGCGACATCAGCTTCGATGCTCGCTTAGGTGAATGCTGGGGCATCATTGGACCTAATGGTGCAGGCAAAAGCACGCTGCTTCGCATTCTGGCTGGGCTGTTGCAACCCACTGCGGGCGGCGTATCCCTCAACGGCTCGCCATTGAATCGAATTGCCCCCAAAGCGCGTGCACAACAACTCGCGTATCTACCGCAACGCTTCGAATGCGACCCGAGCCTATCCGCCGAGCAAGTCGTCCTACTCGGTCGCTATCCGTTTCGCTCGCTGGGCCTGTTCGAATCCGCCGCCGATTACGAGATTGCCCGCGCCGCTATGCAGCGCACCGACACGCTTGCGTTCGCCAACCGCCCCATCGGCTCCCTCTCCGGGGGGGAAGCGCAACGCGTGCATTTGGCCGCCGTGTTGGCGCAACAACCCGAAATCATTTTGCTAGACGAACCCACGACGGCGCTCGATTGGAAACATCAACTGGCCATCTTTGAAGTGATTCACAGCAGCGCCGCCGAGGGCAAGTTGGTGATCGTCGTCACGCACGATTTGAATTTGGCCGCGCGCTACTGCAATCGACTACTGCTCCTGCATGCCGGTCAAGTTGCCGCCACCGGAAACGCACACGACGTTCTCACGCCCGATATATTGACGCCCGTCTATAACGTTGCTGTCGCCCAAACCGACAATCGTAACGCGCCGACGATGCTCTACCCCGTCGCACAAACGACGCCCCCATTGCGAAACGAGGCGCACACGTGAAGCCACTGCGCCTAAGACGATTCGCGTTGTTGCTCGGGCTTTGTTGCCTATTGCCGCTGGCGATGTTGATCGTCAGCCCCGGCATCGGCACCGAATCAGGCACCGTCGGCTTCGTAGACGCGTGGCGTGCCTTCATCAACGGCGATACCGAATCCACGGCATACCTTTACGGTTTCGAGCTGCGCCTGCCGCGCACCCTGCTCGCGTTGCAAGTCGGATTCACGCTGTCACTATGCGGCGCTGTCTTTCAGGTATTGTTCCGCAACCCGTTGGCAACGCCCTATACACTCGGCGTCGTCAACGGCGGTTCGCTCGGCGCGTTGGTCGCCGTCAAGTTTGGCGCGGCCCTATCGGCGATCCCCGTCATTCAAGCAGTGACTGCAACGACCGGCATCTCCATCATCACACTCGCATCCTTCGCGGGTTCCATGTTGGTCGTGGGGTTAATCCTACTGATCACGCGCGGCTCGCGGCGCATGGGACGTGCCGAGCTACTATTAGCCGGCGTTACGATGGGCTTGTTTTGTTCCGCGTTGATGATGTTGCTGACGTATCTATCGAACGTTCGTCAAACGTTCAACATCATTCGATGGATGATGGGCTCACTCGATACCGTCGCGGGCGATCATGCCCTGCCGTCGCTCGCATTACTGATCCCATCGTGGTTAATCTTGTTATGGCAAGGCCGCGCTTTAAACCAATACATTGTTGGTGAGGACGTTGCCGCAGCGCGCGGCGTGTCCGTTCGTCGATTGCAATCCATCTGTCTCGTATTCGGTTCGTTGGCGACCTCCGCCGTGATCGCTATCTGTGGCCCGATCGGATTCGTCGGGCTCGTCGTTCCGCAACTCGTGGCGCTGATGCTCGGGCGCGACTGCCGCCTGCTACTGCCCGCGAGCGGTTTGGTTGGCGCCGCGTTCCTTGCCGGTTGCGACTGGATTTCGCAGCTTGCCCTCGGCTGGTACGAAGCCGCCACCGGCCACGCCACCAGTAGCGCCAGCCTGCCGATCGGCGTCGTTACAGCCCTCATCGGCGTGCCTATTTTCTTGGTACTGCTTTACCGCAACGCGACCGGCAGCAACACACCGTAATCGCGCAAAAATCGACAACTGTCGATCTCCGCCTTGGGAGTGACCGGTAGTTCACCAACGTCCGATATTTACCAACTCTCTAACGAATGTGTAATTCCGCCGCCACAATTTCTAACCACAAGATATAGGGGTGCAGTAATTGCGCGTTCCGATTTTGGCCCGTGATTTTCTTCCACCGTCGCCGTAGGTCCTGTTCCGAGAATGATTTGCAACAACCGGCTCCTCAGTTCAGCCGGATTTAAGATTATTGGACGATTGTGAAGGTCCTAAAAAGTTATCAATATGTGGTATGAAACAACACCAATTCGCTGCAGCTTCTCAGCACTGCCATCCGATATCAAACGAGCACGAGGGAGCGTGGAGCCGCCACCTCGGGCAGGAAAAAACTGCGGATCGGACGGCGGTTTTGGCAGGGAAGTCAGAACCGACACACAAGATGGAGCGTATGGTGATCTGCGGGATGGACCCCGGGATCAGCGTCTCCAGCAAAGGACGGCCAAATGGCGGATATCAACACTATTGAAGGATTGAACAGTGCTCCGACCCTGCGAGCGTTTGCTCAGCAGGCCTCGACGCGACCGGCGGTCGATCAGGATGGCAACGTTGCCACCGCCGAAGACAGCGTCGAGATATCAGAGCTGGCACGGCTGTTAAGCCGCCTTGCCGACCTCCCGGCGGACCGCGCCCGACAAATCGTCGACATACGCAACGCCATCAACAGCGGAACGTACCTAACTGCCGATAAACTTGATGTGGCCACCGACCGCCTGTTGGGTGAGTTTCAGGCCACCGAATTCGTCGGATCGGCGATCTGATAGCCCCGAAACACGTCTGCACCAGACGACAACCGGATACTATCCAACCGAGACGGGTTGTGGCCTCGGCCGACCCGTCTCGGCTTTTTTACCGCCCCCACGCCCGCCCCATCATTGACCCGCTTTTCCCCGCTCTCGTACCATAGAGCAAGTCTTTATTTGCCAATCGAAAACCCGAATTGAGGTTCATCTATGGGGCCAATCTCCCCCTCACGGTTGACCGCCGTCGCGTGCGCGCTGTTTACGTGCTGCGTCGTCGCGACCGCTCGCGCCAGTACCGTTGTAAACATGAACGCCGAACGGCTAAGCCACTATGCCGGGCAGGTGCTTCGCGCCGACATCTCGGCTGTCGAAAGTTACTTCGCCGACAACCCCAAGCGCATCGAAACGCGCCTGACGTTGTCGCGCGTGGAATATTGGAAGGGCGGCTACGACGGCGCGCCGGACTCGTTCGACCTCATCGTGCCGGGCGGTCGCGTGGGTGACATGCAAATGCGGATCTGCTGCGCGCCGGAATTCAAGGCCGGCCAGCAGTGGGTGTTGTTCTTGCTGCCGCAATACAAAACGTTTCCGACGGTCGGCCTCGGCCAAGGCGGGTTCTTAGTCAAAGTCGATAAGACCGGCACCACGCACGTATATCAGGAAGGTGTCGCGGGCATTACGGGCATCACCGACGTGGGCGAATTTCAATACGCGGATTACGAGAAGCGACCGGCGCATCCGCACGCCGCACTCGATGGCTTAACCGTCCGTGCCGCGCAATCGAACACGGATAAGAAGCTGCTAACACTCGACGAATTCAAGTCCGCATTGCAACCCATCCTCGAGCGCAGCCACGATTACCAATTGACGCAACCCGCAGGGGAGCGCATTCCGGTCGTGTATCATCCGACGAACTTTAAGCAAACCAAGGGCGCTGCGACCTCCGGCACGACGCGTGGCGACGACCAACCCAACGCCGCCGCCCAACAACGCGGTCAGAAACAAACCCGCACGACCAAACCTTCAAGCGATAAAGAAACTAAGGCGGGTTCAAAAGCCAAATCGCAACGAACCAACGAAGCCAATCGTGACGCGAAAGGGGGCGAATAATGCATCGCAAGCCTCTTACCGCAACGATTCTTACCGCGTTGACCATCGCCGGCATGAGTGCGACGTCGGCGCACGCCTTTTCGTGGTTCACGTTCGGGCCGTCGACCGTGATCTGGCCCACGGCGCAGAGCACCCGTTACCTGTCGCCGTCGACCTTTCCCGTCGATTCCGATACCGACCTGCTCATTCGCGAAAGCATGGTGCTTTGGAACATCGTTCCCGGCGCCGTTTTCACGTACGACTTCATCCGCAACGAACAAGACTTCCCCATCGATAACTTTGACGGCTTTAGCGACACGTCCGCTGTTCCCGCGGGCGATCTCGACCCCGGTGTGCTCGGCGTCACATTCCTCGTGAACGACGGTGCCAGTTGGTTCGATATGGATGTCGTGTTTAGCGACTTGCCCGAAGGCGTCGGCTATACGCTCGACACGAACCCGACTTGCGATGTCGTCGCCAACCCCACGCCCAACAACGGCTTCTCGTTCCTACTCGTCGCCGTGCACGAACTTGGCCACGCGCTCGGGCTCGGTCACGACCCCATTGGCGACGAACCGCCGACGGCGTCCTGGTTCGTGGCCACGATGAACCCGCGCTACCCAAGCGGCGGACCAATGGGCGATCAGAACATCACCGAAGTACACAGTGATGACCGTAACGGCATTCGTTTTTTGTATCCGGCGTCCGGACCGTCGCCGAACCCCGAGACGGATTTGGCCAACGCGAATTTTGTCAGCGGACCGGTCTTGGGTAAGGCCATCCCCGCGTTCTTTACGCCGGCGACCGTCTTCCCCGACGACATGCTGACGTTGCGCAGCGTGATCGAGAACTTCGGCGCGACCAATCAACTGACGGTAAGCCAAGGCTTTTATCTATCGAGTGACGCGACGATCACAACGGGCGATATGTTGCTCGGCAATTTGCTGTGGGACTTCGCGATCGGCGATGCGTTCGAGTTCGATGTCGACGCGATCATGCCGGAAGACATCGCGCCCGGCACCTATTACGTAGGCAGCATCCTCGACGACCTCGACGAAATCACCGAAGTCTTCGAAGACAACAATGTCGTGTCGTATTGCGAATCGCTGACCATCGGCCAGCTCGCGCCGAGTTTCACCATTGCCGGTTCGGCGCTGGGCACGTGCGGCCAACCGTTCGTCGGCCCAGCACCGATGGTCGATAAGCCGCTCAACATGGGGCCGATTGTTTGGAGCATCGACAACCCCGAGCCGGGCATGAGCATCAACCCCAACACCGGCGTCATCAGTTGGCCCAGCCCGGTGCCGTCGCCCTTTCAGTATCGCATTTTCGTGCGCGCCACCAACGGTGCGGGCAGCGATACGCGCGACATCTTCATCGGCGTAACGGCGGCCGCACCGCAATTGCAACCGATTGCCGATGGGACGACCGGCTCGTGCGATGCGAGCTACACCGGCCCCACGCCGGCGTTAACAAACCCGGGCTGCATGACGCCGATTTTGAATTGGTCGTTGGTAAACGGCCCTTCCGGCATGACGATCAACTCGTCGAACGGCGTCGTCAGTTGGAATAGCCCATCGCCGGATGGATCGCCGTACACGATTACCGTGCGAGCCACGAACGCCCAAGGCAACGGCGATGTGAGTTGGTCGTTGACCGTTGGCGGTGGGGATTTGAACGGCGACCAGGTTCTGGACGTTAACGATATCCCGACATTTGTCGATATACTGCTCGGCAATCAAGCGGCTACGACGAATGCCGATTTGAATTGCGACGGCAATGTGAATGGCTTGGATATCGAAGCGATGTTGGGGTTGTTGCTATAAGGCGACGACGCAGTTTCGAATTTCAAACACGCTACGTCGGCGCACACCGAAAGTGGGCAGGTGCCACAGGATAATGCGCCATCCACATTAATTGCGTGGGTTACTTGAGCGTTTTTCACTTGAAAGAAGCGTTAATTAGCTTACCCACGGTAGGTCTTTTATATAAAAAAGCCCGGCAGGGCTGTAGGTTGACAGCCCCGGATGTAGCGCAGGCCGCGCTAGCGGTCGGAGCGCAATCCGGGGTAGTCGAACGCGCGAACGTGCAGCCCCGGCAAGGGGCGTAGCTACCTGCACCGCTGCCGCGGTTCAAGACACCAGACAACTTGTACCATGGATTGCGCGGCTAGCGCCGCTCCATCCATGGCTTTCAACCTTCGCCCCTCCGGGGCTAAGAAAGACTGTTGGGACGCCAAACTAAAGTCAGCAACGCTCTAAACTCTGCGGGCTCTCGCCTGCGTATTGCAAGCGTAGCGTTGAGATTCTACGTGCGTTAGCCAACGCCGAAGGTGTTGCGCCTGTAGCCTATGGTTGATGCGCAGCAGCCACCCTGGGTTGTGATGTCACATCAAGGATTTCAACACTGAAAGCGCTGCGGCATAACGTACGGAGACGGAACTCCTTCAGAGTTCAACGATTTTTTGCGAACGATTTCCTGGGGTAGCCGCTTCGCGTCAACCCCAGGCTACCGAAACAACGCCTTTGGCGTAGAAGACGACGGAAGAACATAGCCGTCAATGCACAAATCCAAAGATTCAAATCGTGCTTTAAGTAGACAACCGAAATCCCTTATCCGCTACATTTGACTTCGGCTCGGCCTGGCTGAACCCCTCTCCCTGCGAGGGAGAGGGAGAAGACGTCTCCCACCTTATTAATGTGGATAAGGTAGTAGCGCGCCGCTTTACAACGAATTGCGAGTTACGCAGGTAACCCGCCGCAACTGTTACGGCCCCGTCAATAGATACTGAATATATCCATGCATGTCGAGGCCATCTGCTGCGCCATCGGCGTTGACGTCGGCCATGCATATATGCGCCGGGTCGATCGGATTGCACACCAACGCCGCTGCGAACTCTGGGATGGTCAGCGGAATGCAATCCGCTCCGTTCAAGTCGTTATAGATCGCGCGGAACTGTTGCCAGTCGATGCAATCTACATCGCCGTCCAAGTCGAGATCAAACGTGGCACAAGCATCGGGCGACACGTTCACTGCGCCAGTCATCCCGGCGTCCGGGTCGCTGTAATAATCGAACGTGGACTTGGGGTATGCATTTAGAAATAGTTCATCGAACGCGACCATAAACGTCGTACCAACGACAGCCGTTGGTGGGCCAGACGAAAACGCGCCGTCGGGAACGCCCGGCAAACCGCTCACCACGTTGTGTGGACCGTCGGCCCATGTCCAACGAACCGTATCGCCGACTTCGATGGTGATCGCTCCCGGTGAAAACGTGCTACCCGGGCCTACGCTTACATCAAACGTGGCCACGCCGTCAAAGTCGTAACTCACGCCGTCACCCGAATAGCAGGAGGCAAACGCCGAGCACTCGCTATGGGAAATCATCAAGTCGCCGTCGGTATCACCCGGCACATTCAACTTGATCGCGCTGTCTTCGATGAGCCCCATCGCGTCGTCCGTCAGGATCAAACTCAACGACGTGATATCGTCCGTTGGGTCCAAACCCAATTCCGCCGCCGATGCGAATAACGTAAACGTGCCGCCGCCCGTCGAGACAAAAATGTCGGCCGGGCTCATACCGGGTCCAAGCGAGCCGGATGTCGGCGTTAACGAAAACAACACGCCGACCGTACCCGGCACGCCGCGCGGGCCACTGCCTTCTTGAATGGGCGAGCCATTCGCGTCTGGAAAAAACAGCTTCATCCCATCGATGTCATCTGCGTTGGCACCCAACGGATTTAGTCCAAGCTGAACTGCCCGCAAAAAGATATCTTCACCGCCCGGTTGAAATGGGTTTTGGTCGAGATAGATATTCGCTCCGCTGGGTACTGTGCTCGGCAACTCTTGTAGTGCTGCGCTACCCTCCTGCAACGTGAAAAACACCGTGGAAATATCGGTAATGCCGCCGCGCGGTGCCGAACCGCCAAACGGCAAACCCGTTACTGCCGGAGGAAAATCGATCGCATCGACCGAGTCGATGACCATCGGAGGCACCATGGTTAATGGACTGGTGTTGGGCTCCAGATCCATGTCGACGCCGCCGACGTCGCCTTGATTCAACACCAACACATTGTTTGCGGAAAACGGCCCGCCGGTCGCGCCCGACACGGTGAAAGCTTGCGTCGTCATATAGACATCGCCCGTTGCCTGAGAGCGCATCGCTTGATCTGTGACGTTGAACGGCTTGCCTAATCCTGTTAGCACCGCATCGGGCGCGGCGCTACCCGCTGAACTGCGCGACACGGTAAAGAGAATCACGAATTCATCCATCGGCCCCAACACATCGACGCTGGTCGTCACGCCGTCCAAGTCCGACGGCATCGCGATTACGCCCAAGCCTACCGCCGGAATCGCAACGATCGGCCCCGGCTTGTCGAGTAAGTCCGATTCCGTAATCGGCCCACCCACGACGGGCGACCCTGCGTCTACAGAAAACAACGGATTGTCGAGCGGCACATCGGCGTTGGGCGGAAAGGCATGTGCCCATTGCGTTGCCATCAATCCGAAAACAACCGCCGAGATCTGCACTGCGACGGTTCGCCTAGATGAACGGTTCAAACTCATATCACGTTCCCCTCCAACCGCAGGCACGGGTCGGAGTCGCGAGGTTGCGAATGCAACCGCGCTCAGCCCCCCTACGGTCATAAATCTGCTGCGCGATTAAATCGGGATGTATTGTAACCATTTGCATGCCGTCAGAAGACGGTTGAGACAGACAAATGGCCGACGATTTGCTGGATTTGGCAAAATTTCGCCACATCTTGACGAAATCTGCGTCTACCGGACCCACGAATTAGGGTTGCCCCGCCGCCAACCATGGCGGCCAAGCGGCATCGAGGGCCAGCCGTCGGCGAATCATGCGGGCGAGATAGCCATAATTTTCGTAGTCGTAACAAGCCTCGCAGCGCTGCAAGAGTTCGATCGCGGTCGAACGATCTTCGCGCCCCAACGCGACGCAGCCGGCAAAGAAGAGTGGCTCGGCGCGTTCCAATTTGGGTGCATCGCCGAAGCCGGGCCAGTTGTCGTCAATCGAAAACGTCGGGTCGGTGAACAACCGCCAGCGACGACGATCCCACTCGGAGAAGGAGGTTGTATCGATCTCGCGCAGGTGTTGGGCGAGTAACTTACCCGCGCGATCGCCCGCGCCGACCAGGTGATACATAGCAGCGAGCGCTAGCAGGTTACGCTCGTCCTTTATAGTCGATCGATCAATTGTTTCGAGTCGCGCGAGCGCTTGCGGTTGACCTTGATACTCTGCCGCGAGTAACGCTGGCACCAAATCGGCCACCCAGATTTTGCGCCAATCGTTCTGATCGATGATCTCATTCAACGCGTTGATATCGCTCGCCGCTTCCGACAGATCGCCGAGCCAGAAGTAAACCAGCCATCGATATTCATATTGCTCAATACGGTCGCGATCGGATTTACACATCGACAACGCGCGTGTGCGCAGCGCAAGTGCTTTGCGCAAACCGGTCGCAGCTTCTACGTGCCAAGGCCGCGATTTGATCGAGAGTGTTTCGAACAACGTAGCGAGCGCTCCTTTTCGATCTGAAACCGATTCCCAAAACTCAGCTTCGGCGGAAAGACCGCGCAGACCGCCGTCTTCACCCGGCAACTCACCTTTTTCCTGCGCCTCATGCGCCATCACGAGCGACTTATCAAAATAGTTGACCGCTTGTTGCGCCAAGCCCAAATCGGCGTTGATCTCCGCCGCAATGCGATACGCCAATGACGACAAGTAACGCGGATAGGGATTGTTGCGCGCCAACGTACATGCGGCTTCGAGACTGGGCGTTATCTGGCCCAAGTTTTCGATGTTGCGCTCGTAAAACATCAGGTAGTTACCCGCGCGGCCCTGATGCAAAATCGCCTGATAAAAAGTTTCACCCTGATTGAGTGCTAAGTTCTGCGCCGTGGCGTAGTCAGCCATTGCCTTCTTCGGCTCCGACCGAACCAAGGCCGTGGCACGTAGAAAATACGCTTCGGGCGTGGGTTCCGTATCGTCGTCGAGTTGTATCTGTGCTAAACGGTCATTGCCCTTGGCCAACCATTCTTCAAACGCACCATCATTACCGCTGCGCCGTGCGATCCACGCCATTAGATAAAGCGATTCGAGGTCGTCGGGATTGGCGTCGAGCGCGTTTTTGACATGCGTTCGCGCCCGGTCGATATCCTCCAGCACATAGCTCAGCCCCACGGTTCGCTCGTAAGCGACGCGTTCGTTCAACGTCGTCGGCGGCGGCGACAGCAACACCCCGCGTGCGCGCTCACCATTGCGATAGTCGGTGCGATACAGTTCCGACCGCGCCGCGTTGATGGCTTGGTTATGACGCTGTATCAGGTTGGCCCGCGCCTGTACCGACCACGCCACCGAGCCGACCGCCATCATCACCAACAAACAGCCGATGGTGAATTTAGCCGGATGTCGTTTTACCCACTTCACGCCTTTTTCGAACAGGCTGGTGCGCCGGCTCAAGATCGGCCGGTTGTCCGCATAGCGACGCAAATCCGCCGCGAATTCGCCCGCCGACGGATACCGCTTTGGGGGCGCCTTTTCCATCGCCCGCAAACAAATCGTTTCGAGGTCGATCGGGATTTGCGGATCGATGCGGCGCAGCGCCTTGGGCTCGCGTTCGCGAATGCGCGCGATCAACTGTTCGCGCGACACGCCATCGAATGGTCGCTTGCCGGTTAGCAACTCGTATAGCGTTACGCCCAGCGAATACACGTCGGTCCGCAAATCGATACGTTCGCGATCGGCATCGATTTGCTCGGGCGACATATACGCGGGCGTGCCCAGCATCTCGCCGGTAATCGTCAAGCTCGGTTCGTCGAGCATCCGCGCCAACCCGAAGTCGGTAATGTGCAACTGCCCGTCGCGGCCGAGCAAAAGATTCTGCGGCTTGATATCGCGGTGAATCACGTTGGCTTTATGGGCGTGATCCAAACCGTCGGCAACCGACGCAATTAAACGCGCGATACGGCGATAGTTCGGTCGATGTCGCACACTGCTTTGATCGAAGCTGATCGACTGTGGCTGCGGCCCGACGCCCGACTGTGCCCCGTTAACATCGACGCATGAAAAGTGATCGGCATGCAAACCCGACAGCACTGCCGAGCGATCTTCTTTCAGCATGTGGCCCAAGTTCGGCCCTTCGATCAACTCCATCGCGTAATAAAAATGGCCGTCGGCTTCACCTTGGGCATAGACCGGCACGATATTGGTGTGGTGAAGCTTGGCCGCCGCTTGCGCTTCATGACGGAATCGATTAACGGCAGACTCGCTCGTGCAGACCGTGCCGGGCAAGACCTTCAACGCGACGATGCGATTGAGACTCACCTGCCGCGCGCGATATACAACGCCCATGCCGCCGCGACCGAGTTCTTCCAGAATCTCAAAATCGCCAAGGTGTTTACCAGCAGCGAAGATGCTTCGGTTGATCGACGACGATGAGGCGCTTAACGATGTCGGTCGCGTGCCCTCTTTAAAGACGTGTTCTTGGCGGCGCCGCGCGAGATCCATCGCGTCGAGCATTTCGCGCGTTTCGCGCACCGCGCGTCGACAGACATCGCATGCGTCGACGTGGGCGCGTACCGCCCGCTGTTCCGCGGCTTCCAGCGCGCCTTCCAGATAATCGAGCAGAAGTTCGTCGACCGTCTCGCACTTCATGGCAAGACCCGTTTAAGCGGAGGAATCATCGAGCGAGTTGAGTTTGGTACGCAAATGTCGGGTAGCCTTGGCAATCCGCGCTTTGGTGCCCGACAGCGTAAGCCCGATCGCGTCGGCCACTTCCATGCGCGAGAGACCTTGAAAAAAATAGAGAATCACGACCTCGCGCAAATCGTCGTCCATCGCGTCGACCACTTCCTGCACCCGCCGCGCGCGGTCTTCCTTTAACGCCTTGCCCGCCGGCGTCGTCGTCGGGTCGAGCGGTACGACGGCGTTGGCCCAGACGTTGCTGCTCGATTGTGCCGCCGACAGCCGGACCTCGGGCTTCATCTTGCGGATGCAGTCGATCGATCGGTTACGAGCGACGCGATAGAGCCAACCGCGCAGCGAGCCCGACGGCACACCGCCGCCGCCGGGGTTGAGACACTTCATCATGACATCCTGCACGATGTCTTCGGCGAGGGCCTCGTTGTACACCATGCGCTGGCAGAACAGCAGCAACTCGGGCGTGTAATGATCGCGAATTTCCGCAATCACCTCCTGATCGCCGTCGGCCAGTCGCTTCATCCAGATGCTGTCGCGGTCTTCACTCATAGATTCGTCGCAGCCCGGCGCTAAGGCCGACTGTAAGTTTCTGTTATTTCTGCAGTTCGGGATACGTCACCGCTGCCCGGTGCCCATTGTAATCGCGAATCGCCCGGCGTGAGCGCGATTTTTCCGGACGGTCAGTCAACCTTTGCATGAGCCGAGTCAAATTCCGGCAATTTGCTGAATGATGGTCGATTCGCAACGGAATATCGAGTCAGTGGAGATTTTCGCAGCGGTGGGGCTGCCGGATTCCGCCCGACCTCACTAACATCTTGCCGGGAGCAACTTTGCATGACAACTCGCACGATTCAATCCCGAACACGATCATTGATGGCACTCGCCTGCCTTGGACTGGCGATGACGACACTTGCAAGCCTCGGCTGCAACCAATCCAGCGGTCAGGCTTCGGCCAGCGGCTCGACCGCTGTGGCGGGCGACTCAGCTAAGATGACCGACCGTACGACAGACACAGAAAAAACAATGACGACGCAGTCTCAGAAAGACGGAGGCGAAAAGCCAATGGAAACGGCAACATTCGGTGGTGGTTGCTTTTGGGGGGTGGAACTTGCCTTCAGTCAGCAGGAAGGCGTCGTCGAAACCGACGTCGGCTTTATGGGCGGCTCCAAGGATGAGCCGTCGTACAAAGAGGTGTGCTACACGGACACCGGCCACGCGGAAGTCGTCCACCTAACGTTCGACCCGAACAAGATCAGCTATGACGACCTGCTCAACATCTTTTGGCGCATACACGACCCCACGCAGGTCAACCGCCAAGGGCCGGACGTCGGCACGCAGTACCGCACCGTGATCTTTTATCACAGCGACGAACAGCGCGATCAGGCCGAAGCATCAAAGAAGGCGATGGACGCCAGCGGTAAGTTCAAGGCACCGATCGCGACGATTATCGAACCCGCCGCAACCTTCTGGAAAGCCGAAGATTACCATCAGGACTACCTGAAGAAGCGCGGCCAAACGTCGTGCCATATTCCGAATATCTAACCGTCGTTAGACCGAAGCAAAACCATCGAACCGCGGCATGCCAAAAGAGCGTGTCGCGGTTTTCTTTTGTCTCGCTCGCGGCTCGGATTGATTCCGGTGTGCACCGTGCATAGCATCGAATGCTCCTCGCACGTAACGAGCAATCTTCCTCGCGTGGAGTTACCCACCCAAATGTTCGCAAGAAAGTTCCCCGCCCTTGCCTTGGCAGTATCGTTGTTGTTGATGGGCAACGTTGGATGCGTCGACTGGCTGCGCGGTCTGTTGCCGATCGCCTGCACAACGGAATTTCGCTACGGCCTGTCGGGCACTGTGACCGACCCGGACGGCGAGGCAATTGAAAACGTGACCGTAACCATTACCGACGGCGACTACGAAGAGGAGGCGATGTTCCTGTCGGATACCGAATACGTCGGCGCCGGCGAACGCGAAGGCACGTACACGATCACAGTCGAAGCGCCGGGCTACGAGACGGCGACGTTAGAAAACGTGGAAGTCACCGGCGATGAATGTCACGTGATCGGCAAAGTGCGAAACTTCGTCTTGAATCCATTGTAGGAATGGCGCAACGCTTTGAGCGTTGAATGTAATTAAGTAAACCCAGGGTAGCCGCTGCGCGGCGGCCCTGGGCTTTATTGATATTACGGCTTCAGCGTAAAGAAGGCAGCAACGCAGCTAATTGCAGACAATCCTTAATCATCAAGCTGCTTGGCATCATTTTCAATTCGTTTTTTTGATTGCAAAAACAAAAACAGCCCGAAGCCATGATGGCTTCGGGCTGTTTATTTAACGCTCAATTATCCATCGGCTTCAATCGGACCGACGGATCGCAGACATCACTTAATAGATGTTCGTGCTTTCGGTTTCCATAACCTTCGACGTCAACTGATCCGACGTCATTTCAACGCGGAAGCGAACGTCGCCTACGTCGGTACCCTTTACCGTTACGCGGAAGGTGGCCGTTGCCTTGGGTGCCAACGACGGCAGCGGGGCGAAAGTAACGCTCTTGCCCGAATTCGTACCGCGCGTCGGGCCGTCGGCGCTGATAAACTCTTCTTGTGCCGGCAGCGTGCAGTCGAGCTTGATGTTGGTGCCCACGGCCGTTCCCTGGTTCGTAACCGTGATCGTATAGGTCACGTTCTTGCCGACTTCGATCGGATCGGGATTATCGACACATTCGATAAGAATGGCGGGAATACCCTTCACCGAGATATCGCAGGTGGCTTCGTCTTCGGCGCAGTAAGTTACCTTGGCAGTGTTGGAGAAGTCGCCGATCGTGTTGCAGGCAAACTTGCTCTTCAGCACGGCGCTCTTGCCGGCCGGCAGCGTTCCGATGCGCCACACGATGTTGTTACCCTGACGCGACCCGCCGTTGTCCGAGCTGATGTAGCTGATGCCCGCCGGAATCATGTCCGTGACGACGACGTTTTGTGCATCCCCCGAACCCGTGTTGCTGACCGTGATGGTGAACTCAGCGTTGCGGCCGACGTAGCGTAGGCTTGGGCATTCTTTGGTGATCGACACTGCCGGTGCACCCGCGCCCATGCCGGTCGAGAACAATGCCCAACCCGCCGTGCCGATGTGCTGCGCCGGACCGGCAACAACCGCCACGATGCTGAAAACCAACATAAACGACGCCATAATGGCAATCTGCTTCTTCATGATCGAAATCTCCTGAATGAAAACCCATTTATCGCCGCGGACGACATCATCCGACGCGCATGCGTGGGGAACGGCTTGTGCGCAAAACTGCGTCAAACCGTCCCGAACCTCCGAACGATAGACCAGCCCCGTGATACGGTCAAACCGCGATTTCAGTATTGTTAACACCGAAGAAATTGACGCAACGTCAGCGGATAACGACAATTACAAGTTCTTAAAACCACAACACGCAATGTGATTAGGAGGACCGTCATGTCCGTGGTTAGCCCCGTGAATCTGAAGGCTTGGGTCGAAGAACACCGCCACCTGCTCAAACCGCCGGTCGGCAACAAAGTCGTTTGGCAGGATGAAACGTTTATTATCATGGTCGTCGGCGGGCCGAACGCGCGCAAAGACTATCACGTGAATGAAACCAGCGAGTTTTTCTATCAGGTCGAAGGCGACATCACCGTCGGCATCATTAATCCCGACACGGGCCGTCCGGAGGATGTCATCATTCGCGAAGGTGAAATATTTCTGCTGCCCCCATTCGTTCCGCACAGCCCAAAGCGCCCCGCTGGAACCGTCGGCGTGGTGGTCGAACAAACGCGAGCGCCGGGTATGGTCGACAAGCTGCAGTTCTACAGCGACGACACCCACGACTTGGTGTATGAAGCGGAGTTCAAACTCGAGAATATCCAAACCGACTTGAAGAAGATCATGGACGAGTTTTGGAGCAACGAAGAACTGCGCCGCAACCCGAAAACGGGCAGCATCATCGCACCGCCAACGGAAGCGGCACCGCCGCCGCCGGTTAAGGCGTAGCGCGGTGGCACCGGTTTGAAACCGGTGATCCCGAAACGAACTCAAATGACCGAACGCTCGCGCAAGTGGTCACCGTGACCGCTTCCTGACGGGCGCTGCTCCGAAATTCGCGGGTGCCCCACCCCTTAGCGAATCGAGGGGTGGGGGACAACCAACGCAACCACAACGTACAATTGGATTGAAGTTGTATTGCCACCGGTGTTCTCGAAACAAACCCATATACCCGAACGCTCGCGCGAGTGGTTACCGTGACCGCTTCCTGACGGGCGCGGCTCTGATGATTGCAAAAACACGGCGCGACAGCAAAAGCGCAGATGCCCCTGCCCCTCTGAGGCCGGGGGACATTCATTCCGCCTCGCAACTCTGAAAACCATGACGACAACTGCCTCATCCAACAAACCTGCGTGGCTACGCAACTGGCTCGAACGCCATCAGAACCCCGTCAGCTTTTGGCTGCACATGGTCGGCATACCGATCACGATCGCGGCGATACCCTTGGCGCTGATGCAATTGGCCGACGATCGTTGGGACCTGTGGTGGCGGCCGGTCGTGTTGATCGCGGCGGGTTACTTTTTGCAATGGGTCGGCCACCTGATCGAAGGCAACGACATGGGCGAGTTGATCTTGGTGAAGAAACTGCTCGGCAAGCCGTATGTGGCTGTCGCGCCGCAGTATCAACAAGAGCAATCGGAAACGACGCAGGCGAACGGGTAAAGTGCCTTGGGATTCGCTGCGAAAAGGTCGTTCGTCATGTTGTTACGGGAAACTCAAAATTGCGGCGCATGCTTGTCGCCGACGGATGCGTGTGATTTCATGCGGCCTCAGGCCGCGGCTCTGACGGCTTCGCTCTATGAATGCATCTTGCGATAGGCATGACGCCTGATTGATAATAAATCACAGCCCGAGTTATCATCTTTAACTTGGGCTACCCCGTTTTTTGCTCCGTATGATCCCCGCCCGTTTAACATGCGGCCACAGGCCGCAGCTCTGACGGCTGGCGCGAGGCTTCGGCTGCCTCTATAATTCCGGCCTTATTCATTGCAGCTATTTCAAAACATCTCACGGACGAGGACCGCACCGTGTCGAGCAATAAGACCAAACTCAATCACGTGAATCTGGGCGACTGCATCAAGGGCATGGCCCAGCTCGATGCCGGTCGCGTCGATCTCGCCTTTGCCGACCCGCCCTTTAACATCGGCTATAAGTACGACACGTACAACGACAAGCAAGATCATCAAACGTATCTCAAGTGGTCTCGCGATTGGATGGCGGGCGTCTATCGCGCGCTCAAGCCCGACGGCAGCTTCTGGCTCGCCATCGGTGACGAATACGCCGCTGAGTTAAAGCTGATCGCGCAAAACGCATACCCGACGCTGCCGCTATTCGAAGACGGCACTGCGTTTGATGAAGCGTATATGCCCGCGTCGCTTAACGATTCCAAGCGGCGCAAGGGAAATGATGACGGCGTGCGGCCCGCGTTTTTCTGTCGCAGTTGGGTGATTTGGTATTACACCTTCGGCGTGCATTGCACCAATAAGTTCACGCGCAGCCACGCGCATCTGTTTCACTTCGTCAAAGACCCGACATCGTTCACGTTTAACACCGACGACATCCGCGTACCTTCGGCCCGGCAGTTGGTTTACAACGATAAGCGGGCCAACTCGAAGGGGCGCGTGCCCGATGATACTTGGCTCATCTCCGGCGAACTGCCCGACCATTCGTTGGTCATGCCACCTGAAGCCGCCGCGCTCAACGGCGTTTCCGACGATAGCGACGCCACGCCCGTCAATGCCAACGGCTTCGTGTTGCGACCTCAGGATTTGCCGAACAACTTTCGCGGCGATGAAGACGTTTGGTATTACGCGCGCGTCGCCGGCACCTTCAAAGAGCGCGAAGGCTGGCACGGTTGCCAGATGCCCGAACAACTATTGGGCCGCATCATCCGCGCGTGCAGCCATAACGGCGAACTCGTGATGGACCCCTTCAGCGGCAGCGGCACGACGCTGGCCGTCGCCAAGAAACTGGGGCGCGAGTACGTCGGCTTTGATATGTCGAAGGATTACGCCAAGTACGCGCGCGACCGATTGAAGAAGTGCGAACCGGGCGACCCGCTCGACGGCGCAGCGGATGCCGTCACGAGCGCACCGACGACGGCGGAACGGCAAGGTGTGCGGCGCAGAGCGCGCAAGCCGGTAGAAGAGTCGGCACCGTTGTTTGCGGATTAAAACCACGCTCCAACACACAAGATCTAGTTACACGGGCTATTGGCCGGTGCCACAGGTAAGACAGCGGGAATCATTAAAAAAATCATCAACAGGGATGCAGGACCAGCAACTTCTTTTTTTCTTGTTTTTCATCGAATGCAAACGGCCCCGGTACATCGACGTTGCCAACTGAAAATACGCCGAAGGCGTTACACCCAATAGCCCAGGGTTGCCGCCCAGCGGCTACCCTGGGTTATCGATCCTCGCGAGGCCTTCAACGCTGAAAGCGTTGCGCCGATTCGATATTCGCACGTAAGATAAATACTCCGCCCCAGTCTTAAGTCAGGAAAATACTTACTAGTCCATAGGATATAGGTTCCGATTAAGGAAGTGACGTTGGTTTCGACCGCTTTTCTAAAATGTGTAAGGGCGTGGATTCCAAAGCTCCTCATCGCAGCACTTATTGCCATGTGCTATTCCCTTTTCTTCCAGACAACCGTCACGAACGGTCGCTCATCACTGGTAATCGCGGAAGGCATCATTCGATACGAATACTGGAGTCAGTATTTCGGATCAATCAAATGGGATGGGGCGATCAAACTATTCCAAATTAAGTATGGCAGCATTTTCTATAGCGCTTCCATCGAGGACTTGTTCGGGATCCCCAAGAGAAGCTATCTTCTTCTAGCAACGCCAACTGGCACAGGAAAAATAGTCCAGAGGGTTCCCCTTGGGTTACCATTTATCTTCACAGTAGCAGTTCTGTTCGCGGCCCACTTCGTAATCGGAAGAATAGTACAGAAACGAGAAGTACGGCTCGAACAAGCCCGCCGTTGCATCCAATGCGGCTACGACTTGACCGGCCTTGAATCCAACCGCTGCCCTGAATGCGGAAATGACATCACAACACTCCGGAAAGCCGACCTCAATCCCGACCCACAAACTCAAGATACCACCCCCTCCAACCCAACCAATTCTTAACAAATATTCCGCAACCCCAACGCAATAGCTCGGTATCGTTGGCGTTTGGATTCTTGTCGCGAATGATTGTCGGCCAATTAAAACAAGCTGACGGCGCGCGACAGCTTGCCGACCACCCCCCTGCCGTTCGGCCCCTCCCGGGCGGTCACAAAAGTCTATCAAACGATTGTTGAAACGCGTGCGGAAGGTCCGCGCGCATAACTCACCGCCGTAGTTGTTGGGTGATACGGCAGGGGTGCGCCTGCTTGTTCGTAATCAAACGCGACGAACGGCCACCTCACGAACCCCCTTTCTAAAGGAGATTTGATCATGATGACCGTAACCCGAAACCCCGTAGGCAAACTCGCCCTACTGGCTGCCGCGCTGGCCATTGCAATCGGGAGCACGCCCGCTCGTGCGGATGATGTGTTGCGCAGCGGCAAGTCGTTGCAAGCGACCGACCTGCACGCACTCGCGTTTGACGGTATTCCCGTTTTGAATGACGGCGACCCGCTGAATCCGACGGCGCCCACCACCTTCGACGCCGACCTCTTTCAGCTCGCGCTCGGCGGGCCGTTGGGTGGTGGCGAAGGCGGCGGCGGCGATCCCGGCGGTTTGCCGCCCTGTGCCAATGGCCTGCAAGCCATTGTCGGCAACACGCTGCAGGATTTGGCCCAACAGGCCAACGCTTGCGTAACCGTGATTCAAACGCGCATCGCCAACGGCAACACCGAAGGCGCGTTCGAGACGGCCGGAAATTGCATCGGTGCCATCAACACCCGCGCGGCTACCGGCATCAATAACGTACGCGATCTATGCGATACGTGTCTCGAAACACTGGTCATGAACGACGCCCCGCTGCCCGTTGTCGATGCATTGCTCGATGGCTGCCGCCATGCCATCGACGTCATCCGCGCCGGTCGCCGCGCCGCCGTCGGTGCGGTAACCACCGCGTTGCGTCAGGGCATTGCCCAAAGCTGCATCGGGTTGATTCGCGATGTGGGTCGCGAATGCCGCATGACCAACCGCATGACGGCGTTAGCTTGCGTGCAGCAGATCAACGCTTTGCTTGAAGAAGGCGATGTGCCCGGCGCCTTGCAGACGGCGCAAGCCTGTCGCCAGCAAGTGCTTTCGCAAACAGCCGCGTGCGTGCAACTGCTCAACAACATCTGCCGCGAATGCGTCGACACGCTGGTCGAACTGGGTGCTGACCGTTGCGTGATCGGTGTGTTGATCGGCATTTGCGACAACCAAATAGGCAGCGTGATCAACAGCGCGCAGGAAGCCATCGGCGCGATCAACGACGCGCTCCCGACGCCGCCCGACGGTGGCCCGGACGATGTTGACGAGATGCCGTAAGTCGGTCACCCCCCACAAACCAAAACTAGACAAATGACGGGTGCCCCATCCATTCCGGTAGGAATGGGTGGGGTATCTTGATGATGGCGTGCAAGACGACATGCTTCGCCTCCGTGATTCCCCACCCTTCGCTGGCGCGAAGGATGGGGCCCCCATGCTCCCACACATCTTCGACCACGGCGGGGCAATACATGCGGCCACAGGCCGCTGCTCTGACACCCGCAATGCGGCATCGCGTGTAGAAGGTCCATTTATGGGCCAATCACGAAGATTCAGCCGGAATCGATCTTGTGAAATGGCAAAAATGGCCGTATAAAGAGGGATTGCGCGTTCATCGGCCCCTGCCCTTGGCGGCGGCGTTAAACGATGAAACAGCAAAACGTTATGGAATTTGGGCATCGACCCGAAGGATGGTGAACCTGGAAGTTGAACCAGTGAGGATTCTGCCTTGGACGCGATTGGTTTTCATTGCATCGTTGAATTGTATGACTGTCCGCCGCATTTGCTCGACGATGTCGATCATATCGATGCGGCCATTCGCGCCGCCGTTAAACGCAGCGGCGCCGATCTGATCCAACAGATTTCGCACAAGTTCACGCCTCAAGGGGTGACCGCCCTCGGCTTGCTGTCCGAATCGCACATCAGCATTCACACGTGGCCCGAGCGCGGCTATGCGGCCGTCGATTGTTATACCTGCGGCACGCGTTGTAAGCCCGAGCTGGCCTGCCTGCACCTTGCCGAAGCGTTGGAAGCTGACCGCCACGCCTTCGTTAAATTCACGCGCGGCGGCGAGACCGTCACGCAAGTGAATGATCTGGCCAACGTCGCCGACGCGGAGCCGGAGCCCGCCACGCCCCGCGCCATCGTTTAAGCCTTCACATATCATCCCATCCGTAGGGTCCGCACTGCGGACCACGATAAGCAAACCAACCATCGAACATACGCGCCGCGTCACCTTTCTCGAACCGCGGGCGACCTTAACCCGCACGAGCCCTACCATGCCCGGTTCCGAACTCAAAGCCGACCTGTGGATCAACGAATACATCACGCCGTGGGATATTTACTCGCACGGTATTACAACCGTCTACGCTCACTGCAAGACGGCCTTCCAAGAAATGTATGTCGTGCAGACTGGAGCATACGGCAAGGCACTCGTCCTCGACGGTAAATGGCAAAGCTGCACCGGCGACGAGTTTTTGTATCACGAACCATTGGTGCATCCGGCCATGTTGCAACACGGCCAACCGAAGAACGTGCTTATCCTCGGTGGCGGTGAGGGTGCGACGGCGCGCGAAATCTTGCGATGGAAGAGCGTACAAGATTGCACGATGGTCGACATCGACGGCGATGTGGTCGAGGCTTGCAAAGAACACCTGCCGGAAATGCATCAGGGCTGTTTCGATAGCCCGCGATTCAACTTGGTTATCGATGACGCACTGAAGGTGCTCGACGAGACCGACGCAAGATGGGATGTGATCATCAGCGACTTGTCCGATCCGATCGAAGAAGGGCCATCGTTCAAGCTGTTTACCAAGGAATATTTCGAGCAGGCCAAGGCCAAACTCACGCCCGGCGGCGCGATGGTCGTGCAATCCGGCCCCGTCGGCCCCGCCGAAATGGGCCTGCACGTGCGGTTGGCCAACACGCTGGCGAATGTGTTCAAATATACCGCGTCGTACTCGTCTTACGTTCCCACGTATGCATCGCCTTGGAGTTTTGTACTCTGCTCGGACGAACCGTTGGATAGCGTGCAAGACGCGAACGCAATCGACGCCGCTTTGAAAGCGAATCTCGACAGCGATCTAAAAATGCTCGACGGCATCAGCCTAACGGGCATGATGCGCTTGCCCAAGCACCTGCGCGAAGCAATAGCGGCAGAGACTGAAGTGTACTCGCTGGCAGCGCCGCCGAAGTTTTTTGGGAAAGGTGTGGCGGAGGGTTAGTCGCCACCTGATCAGCGACATCTTTTGAGATTAGTCGATCAGACATCATTCGCTGCCGACTGCACCCCAAGGGTGCTCCTGCCCTTCCAGGGCTGGGGGACATTCGAATCCCCAACAGCGGACACGCCTCTTAACTTGCATCAACATAACGCTTCAACGACTCGTCATCCGGCGCATCTGCCTCGCTAATCCACGCCCAAGCCGCCAATAGGCATGCCGCTGGCGAACATCGGACCGCAAGGTGCGGCAGGTAGTTTCGTGGCAGATACAGCGTGCCATCGCGCACGTCTGCAACCAGCAACATCTCTGGCGACTGACAAATTTTCGCCGGCCTCCATCGCGGTGTTCGGAAAACGATTGTCTTAGGAGCAAAAAAAACGGCGCCGTCTCTCCAATAGCGAAACTGAAAATACACCGCAACAGCAAAAACCGTCACCACGAGTATCACGACCACCTTACTGTAAATCGGCATACCAAACGCAAGATAAGCAAACATGGGCAAGCACATAGCGGCCCCCATTAACCCCCAACCCAACCATGCATCGCGAGGGTTAAAAGCGGGATTGGGTCGCTTTGCATCCTTCTGTTCGCTATATGCAACCGCATCGAGCATCTCGGCCACACGATCCGGTTCGCTGCGCGCGTCGATCGGTTCAAATGGCTGAGTCGACGGCTCTAACTCCGGCATCGAAACAGTCGCGTCAATGATGATGAGGACTCGCAGGGATGCTTCCTGAGAGAAGCTAATGAGTTTGGCCAACTCCTGTCGGGCACGACGCTCGATTTCCCAGCGGGTGCCGAAGGCACCGATCAGACAATTCTCTAGGTAGGTCTTAGAGCGATTGACTTTCTGGTAAGGCTCGATCATCCAGTAGCCCCATAGCGCCTCTGCTATAAATGGCGCCATAGGCATCAAACAAAAACTCATCCACGTCCACAGATTATGAGATGCGCCCGCGGTACCGAAAGACTCATAATTCAGAGCGAAAAAGATTCCCCAAGAAACAACGAAAACAGCAACCTCTAGTCCAAGGTAACTCAGTTTGTGTTTATATAGCGTTGGACCAACCACAATCATAAAAGGCGACCCGCTTGGGCTTTCCGCCCCTTCACTCGAGCCGCCAGCATTTAGCACGGAGTCGGTCGTATTATTCATTGAGACCCTTTACCATTATATGTTGTCTCAACCTTACCGATTCCGACGTAACGACGAAGCTCTGCCTCTTCTGGCGCATCGGCCTCGCTCACCCACGCCCACGCGGCCAACAAGCCTGTCGCAAGATCGCATCGAAGATACAGGGGCCCCAAGCTCGATCGCGGTATCAGCAGTTGGCCAGTGCGGGCATCAAATATTAAGCCGCCATAATTCGGACGCATGATTTCCCAATCGTGCCAAGGGCGCTTGCGCGCTGCGATTGCGCGCGGGGCGATGACGATTTGACTCGTCACGAGATGCATTCCAAGAGCGACGGCCATCCCCGACGCAAAGATAGGCCCCCAAAAGCCGGGCAGCCCCCAAAAACGAACGATGCCCAGACGTAGAAAAATAATCGTCATCGGCAGCATCGCGATGGCCGCACCCAAAAGCCAACGAGACAATACTTTGCGGACTTCCAAATTGGATCGATTGGTATATACGCTCGAATCCGCTACCCCCGGTATCGCATCGACAACAAAATGTTCAACGCGTTCGCGCTCCAGTCCAACATGAACCGGCTCAAAAGACGCGCTACCTGGAGCTATCTCGGGAATCACCAAGCGGTCATCTGTAATCACGATACTTCGATCGCGATACTCAGCATGAAGCGGCTTTAGGTCATATACGTCGCGCGATACATCAGGGCCACCTAACTCCATATCTACAAGCCTGAACGCCAACCGCCGCGACTCTGTGGCCTTGGGCGGTTGCGCTTCCAGCCGGTGGATCTCTCGCTTCCGTTTTCGCCGTGCCCAGAATGCATCCCCGATCAAGAGTATCACCGGAACAACAATAGGTGCCGCAAATCGAGCGCCGTACTCTAATATTGAGCCACCTATTATTAAGAGGCCACCTATAAAAAATGTGATGACTATTACTAGGGTAAGTAATCGATGCCAATGAAGTAGACCATAGAACCGAGGCCCGACGACGACCAAACACGGCGACGCAGATTCGGGCGCGAAGTTGCCCGCTTGATCCACGCCCTCGCGATCATCGGTCGATTTCAACATACCTAAAGTCTAAAGCAAACAGCGGACTTCACCGCAATAAATACGCTGGTGCTCCCGCTTTTCCTTGAAATGGGAGCCACACTACGAGGCGCAGGCCCTTCTGCCGTCAAACACCGAATCTTCCACCCGTCGCTTCGCCTTATCCGCCCCATCGCCCAACAGTGCTTCGCGAAACGCGTCCAAGTCGCGCTCCGTTTGATTGCTTTTGGCCAGCGCTTCCAACGCGTCGGCAAATGTCGGGTCGCCGGCGCGTTCGGCGGAACGTTTGAGTTCGGCCAACACGCCGCTGGTGCTCAGGTCCTCCGGCAAATCCCAGACCGTATAGCGCGACGTCGGCAACAAGTCGTTCACGTCGATGCGCGTGCGGATGATTTTTTCCGCCAGCACGACGGCCTCTTCGCGTTGGTTCGTCGCCACGAGCGCTTCGAAGAACGCGAACGAATCGTGAAACTCGCTGGCGCAGTCGCCCTTAAAATTCAGCTCGCACCAGTTGATCGGTCGCTCGCCGATCTCGGGTCGATTGTATTTTGCAATCAGCTTGTCGTAACCATCCTGCACGTTGCCGGTCATGCGCAAGACGGCCTGATACTGTCGCGATTCGAGCAAGTCTTCTTTCACAATCTTAAACAGTCGCAGCCGCGCTTCCTGCACCGCCGGATCGGATGGCGATAGCCGACAGAGCAAATCGATATAGCGGGCTTCATCACCCAACACGCGCAGTTGCAGCACGTAATCTTCGATCAACCACATGCGCGTATCACCGCGCAAGATCGCGGCTTCATCGGCGCGGCGGCTGCGCTTGTAGATACTGGTGTAAATCCGATCGTTGCGACGCGTGCGCTGGTGCCACGTACGGTATGTACTCGTCGGCTCCGGCGCGTGAATCGTGGTATCGTTCGCCGACCGCGCGCTCTCAACAATCGTCGCAACATCCGTATTCGCGACCGGTTTATCGTCACGTTGCGTTGCAGGCGATTGCGCGACGGCATAGGTACCGCAAACCAAGCCAATTACCACCCATGTTCGCCACATATCGCGTCCTCCGTCGATCTTGATTGCAACAGACACGGATTACTCTCCAAACGCTATTAGACTCACGAACGCATCGGCGCGCAGCCACATCCACGCGCACCACCTTGGCGTTGCATCTATTTTACGATAGCTGTGGAGCGGATTTCCAGCGCAAAATGGACGGTCGGCGATGCCGTTGCAACGCCGTTACCAAATGAAATCGCGACGTTCGGCTTCGTCGGTCAACGCGCGCCGCAAGCGTTCGGCGTCCTCGGAGGAAAGATACGGAATCGCAATGGCGAACTGACCGAGCCCCGAATTAGCCGTGTCGATCTTGACCGACGCGTGGGTATTGCGCCGATCGAACGGCGACGCGGCGACCGTCACGGTTTGAATCTTGTTATATCGAATGACGCGTACCGACTTTGCGATCACACCGTGGCGAAACCAAATCGCGTTGCTCGTTAACGCATAACCGTAAGAGCGCACCGCCCACCGCGCCCAAAGCCAACTAAAGCCGAGCGCCGGCACGAGGGCGAACCACCACCAATGCGACAGTACGAAGGCCATCGGCGTCACGATGATTAAATCGAAGATCGTCAACATCTTCATCATGCGCCGCGCGCCGCGCGGGCTAATCGGCAACCAGTCGGTCGGCTCTTGCTCGATTTCGGGTTGCACCTCGCGCAGCAGATCGACAGCCGTCGCGCGTCGGTAGATCGGCATTAACCAATCGCGACTGGTTCCTTGGTTGGCATCGTTCAGTGCGCCGGCAGTGCGGGCTCGCAGCGTCACGCGCTTAAACAATCGACTCGTGGGCGACGACTGCATATCAATCAACTGAATGCGATGCTTGGGTAGCGTCAGTGCATGCTGCGTTAATAAGCCGAAGCGCGTGCGCAATTCGTCGCCGTATTGCAGCAGTGAGAAATCGTACAGCGTCAGAATCGCCCAAATCACCGACAGGAATCGCACGATTACTACGACCGCGAACAGGCCGACGACGCTCGCGATGATCTTGCCGCGCGCATCGAAATTCGATACGCCAAACGCGCGATCGGCCCAGGCCTCAAACAAATCCGGATCGGGCCACAAATCGAATTGGAATGCCAAACCGATCAGCGCCGCCACGGCCAGCCAACCGCGATTGGTAATCAACCCGAACAACGCCAACTCTTTGATACCGGCATGTGCGAGCCGTCTTTCGGCAGCCTCTTGCGTCGCCGATTCGGTGATTGCGGATTCATCGGTTACGCGATCCGCCTCTTCGACGGGTGGGGCATCGAAAGTGACGGCTTGATCCGTCAGTGCTGCCTTGCGCCGCGCAACTTGGTCGCGCACGGCCTCCGCATCCTTCAGCCGCAACACGCTGAGCGTTGCCTCGGGCTCCTTACCACTGGCAGTTTGCACCAACATATCGCACACGCCGAACATGCGATGAAAGAGATTGCGCTTGTAGTCGAGGTTTTGAATGCGCGCGTAGGGAATGATGCGCTCGCTGCGAAAGATCAGCCCCTTTCGCACGATCATGTCGCGCTCGGCGAGGCGAAATCGAAACGTGAGATAGCGAAACAGCGCCAACAGAAACGCCGGAATCGCCAACAACATCAACCAAATCTCAAAGTTCTCGCCGCCGCGCAGTAAGACGATAATTCCCGGTATGAGAAATTGACGCAGCGTGGCGATCAATGCGAACACTAACGAAGACGGATGCAGCCGGATAAACGCCGCATCGTCGCCGGTCGGCAACGGTTCAGACGGATTCATCGTCATCCGCCCCCGTCAAACGATCGCGCAAGGCCAACGCCGTTTCATGCGCTAAGCCTTCCAATTCGACGGTCGCGCTCATCGTGCCGGCCGTATGCACGACCAACTTACCCAATCCGTAACGACGAGCGAGCGGGCCTTGCGTGACGTCAGTATGTTGCACGCGCGAGCGCGGCACGTCGATCACCGTACGCCACCAGACGCCTTTGCGGATTTGCAAACCTTGATCGGTCATGCGATACGCGCGATGGCGATAATCGAGCGACGGCCAAGTGACGCCGAGGATGCCCATCAATAATACAACTGCACCCGTTACGGCGACGGAATAACCACTCAAGATCGGCTTTGAACCGTCGTATAAGAAAAATGCCGTTACGGCATGCGCGAGCCAACCTAAAAACAGAATACCGACGAAGATCGCCCAGCTCACGCGTTCGGCCTTAATAAAACGCGGGTCAAGTCGAGACAGGCCATCCCCCATATCCAGCGTGCCATACGATATCGCGTCTGTCGGCGCGCCGTCCGTGTCGTCGATCGGAATTGCATCCGGCGCGCTTGGACCATCATCATAAACTGGTTCATCATGTTCCGGCGTCATGATTCATCCGTTCGCTCAGTCGCGCTCGCCTCTTCTTGCTCGACAGCCACATCCGATTCAGCAGATGCCTCATCAATCGGCGTCGCATCATCTTCATTTGATACCTGGCGCTCGGCGCGGCCCTGCTCTATCAGTTGAACGACTTCCCGATCCGGATCGAACGCGCTACGGCGATAACTCACGCGCCATGCAATGTCACGTTCGTCCACCAGATCCGTTCCATGCAGCAGATGACAACCGTTGCTAAGAAACTGCTCGCACAGCGCATCGCGCGTCAACGATGCTTCGTCCATCGTCGCCACACCACGCAAAATCAACTGTAAATCGGGCAGGCCGAACGTCGTCAACCCCAGTGTATCGAGCAAATCGAATCCGCCGTTGGCTTCGTCTAGCTTGAACGACCGATTGATGACGCAAAGTTCCGCCGCCGTCGTCGGGCTACCGTCGAGCTTATTCAAAAGGCCGCGTAGTTGCCCGGCTGCGACCACCGTCGCCGAGTCGGTCAACAACATCGCCACGACCGGCGCGAACTCATTGAGCGCTACATGCGCCGCCGTTAGATAGCGCGCGACCAACGCCCGCGGCGTTTGATGGTCGAAAGCAACATCAACGGCAAAGTACGCCGCATGCGATTTACACGCGTCGCGCAGGCCGCTGCCGATCGACTCGCGCGCCACCACGCGCGCCATCACCGTACGATCGAACGGCACTTCGGAAACGTCCACACCGAAACGCACACCTTCATAAGCGATATAGGTTGGCACCGACTCGTCGTCGGATCGCACGATGTGTGCCGCCCGTAAGCCCGCGCGTTTGAGTGACGCGAGAAACACATCGGGCGTCAGGTGATAGGGTCGTGCCAACAGTGCGATCGTCCGCACGCAGACGGCACCTTGCCCGAGGCCGATCATCGACGCTTCCAATGATTCCGTATCGTCGGCGTGTGTTTGCGAATGTTGCGATGTTGTTGATAAATCGCCGGTCGTCATCGCGCCGTCGGCGGCGGCGTAATCATCATCGAACTCGGCTTCATCGACGGGCTCGCCAAACGCGACGGGTTCACCGTTGGCGTCGAATGCTTCAACCGCTGGATTATCGCCGTCTGTCGCTTCGACATCGGTATCGCGGCCGACCATCCAAGCGAGCACTTCCAGCGTGATCGCCGCCGCCAATGCGACGCGGCCAAACGTCGACTCGTGGCCCAGACTCCACGCCGCCATCACCAACACCAGCGACGTCAGGTCGATGAACACGAGCGACCGACGGCCCGCCCATGATTTGAGCATGCCGAACAGCACGGCCACCAGCGTCAGTGCGCCCAGAATGACAAATACCCAGAGCATGTCGCGACGGGGTCTCCCTCCGTTGGGTTCAACGGATCGGTCAGTCGCCGATTTCGATAAATATTTCTTCGGGGATGGGCTGCAGCTTGCCCTGACCGTCCACGCACGCAATGGTCGAGCGCGCCTCGCACAGCTCGACGTTGCCGCGACGCAACACATATGCGTGATCGATGCGCGCCCGCGTCATGCGTTCGATACGCGTGGTCAACATGAGCTCATCATCGAAACGCCCCGGCGATTTGAACCGACACTCGATTTTGACGACGGCCATGAAGCAGCCCTGCTCCTCGAGGTCGCGGTAACTAAAGCCGGCCTGACGGAGCAATTCGATGCGGCCCATCTCGAAATATTCGAAGAACTTGGAATGATGCAGATAGCCCATCGGGTCGCTTTCGGGATAGCGCACCCGGATCGGCAGATCACATTGAAGCGGCGGCAATTCGGACATGGCCGCAGATTGTCGAAACCGGCGGCATAAATGCAAGCCCGTCGCGTTATTTTGCGGTTTGAGGCTTGTGGTAGCGGTTGATATCGTCCGTCAGCGCGCGGGGGCGTGCCTCTTACACACGGGCGTGTGCTTTCCTTGATCGGCGTTGGCGAATCCAACAGCGCCGTGGCACCGGTTTGCAACCGGTGTTCTCTCCAGGGACGTGATTATTCAAGAGTACTTCGTGGGTCCCAGATGTCTTGGCGCCAGCACGGGTGCCCCACCCCTTAGCGAAGCGAGGGGTGGGGGACAACTCCGCTTCGAATTACAGGAAGAACGTGGACTCGGAATTACTTGCCGCGACAAGACCATGCGTGCACAGCACGCGGCTCTGCCTGATTGTCTCGGCCGAGCGGGTGCCCCACCCCTTAGCGAAGCGAGGGGTGGGGGACAATTCGGCTTCAAAGTACAGGAAGAATGTCGACTCGGAATTACTTGCCGCGACAAACACATGCGTGCACAGCACGCGGCTCTGCCTGATTGTCTCGGCCAAGCGTGCCGGGTGCCCCATCCTTCGCACCAGCGAAGGGTGGGAATATCGCGATGAACACGCCTACTCCCCCAAAGCCTCACGCAGTCGCCCGTCCACAGCCGCCAACCGTTTCTCCGCTTCCGCGCGCGACACGCCTAACCGCCCCATCACGATCGCCGTCTTCGCCTTGCCCCGGGCCGCACGCAATAACTCACCCGCCGCTTTACGGTCGCAACCCGTCAACTGTTGCACCACGCGCGTCGCGCGATCGACCAACTTGCGACAGGCATAACTATTTAAATCGACCATCAAGTTGCCGTGCGTCTTACCGATCTGCACCATCGCGAGCGTCGTGATCATGTTGAGCGTCAACTTTGTCGCCGTGCCCGCCTTTAGACGCGTCGAACCCGTCAGCACTTCTGGCCCGGTCAACACGCGTATATCCACATCACAATCGACGGGCACTTGCCGCTTCGGTACGCACGCGAAGAAGATCGTGCCCGCCTTGCGTTTGCGCGCTTCGGCCAGCGCCGCATGCACGTATGGCGTGGTGCCGCCGCTGGCGATGCCCATGACGACGTCGTGCTTATTGAGTTTCATTTCGCGCAAGATCGCGACGACGGCGCTTCCCTCGTCTTCAGCACCTTCGATGCTGCGCCATAGCGCTTTGCGACCGCCGGCGATGATGCCCTGCACCATTTTCGGATCGGAGCGAAACGTCGGCGGACATTCCGATGCATCGAGCACGCCCAACCGACCGCTGGTGCCGGCACCGACGTATATCAGTCGCCCGCCTTTGCGCCACGCGTCGGCCACCAGCTTGATCGCTTGCACGATCGCGGGCTTTGCCTTGGCCACAGCCAACGGAACCGTCCGGTCTTCGGCGCTCATCACATCGAAGGCGGCGCTGACACTGAGCGCGTCGAGGTTGGCGGATTTGCGATTGATCGTTTCGGTCAACAAGTGACCGCGGGATTCGTTCGTCGATTTTGTCTTGGCAGCCATGCGGGGAATCATACGGCGGGATCGGCGATTTGTGTCGGCACGGGCGGCGGGGCAGTCAGAATTTCGGACGCCTCCGACCGGGCAGCTTGGAGCTTCTTCGAAAGGTGATTCGGCAAGACCAAAATGAGAAAGCCGATCAGGATGATGATCGCGAAGCCGCAGAAGCAAAAGCCAATAAACAGCGGCGCGGGTCGCATACCATAAAATTCCGACCGCATCGCCGGAATGGTCATCAACCATCCCAACCCGAAGAGTGCGCCATAGATAAGACAGCGCCGTCGCGTTTTGTGATCGCTCAACATCTGCGCGATCAAGCCGCAGCAAAGAGCGAACGAAACGGCCGACACGATCAGCGTGAGCGCCGCCGACCCCACGATTATTAACACGGGCATCGGGTCAACCGAATTGGGGATGTTAAACATCCCGATGATCGCCCCAAGCAACCCAATCGTCGCGAGCCGCGCGATCCACTGCGCACGGAGCAGCCGAGCCGAGGCCAATTCCGTTTTCAACGGCGTCGTGAATAACCAGATGCCGATCAAACTCACCGAGGCGATGCACGTCACCCCAATCATCAAAACGGTGCGTGCATCGAGCATCACCGACAACATCTTGAGGACCGCATTGCCGATCAGAATCACAAACAGCACAGTGGGAATGCCGTAACTCAAACAGACCGCCCCCGCCGAGATCGACTTCAACCAGCGCGGATTGAGCAACACCAACATGCGTTTGGCAATCGTCGTTTCAATCGACGCCGCGCACTCCGGGCACTTGCCGCTCCGCGGTTGCATCCGCAGGTTGTAATGACAGGCATGACAGGTGAGGTCCTGATCGATCGATACGCCGTCGTCGGCGAGTTGGATACTTAGGCTGGCTTGATGGCCTGATGCATCTGGTTGCAATCGGTCTGTCATTCAAACACTCCACCCAACAAAACGGCCCGCTCTGCGCCCGTCACCTGCGGCAAATTGGCAGGTACGCCGTCGATCCGCGCCGCCGCCAGCATCGCGAACGAGATGCACTCTTTCGCCTGACTGGGTATGCCGTATTCGTCCATGCGCGTGATGCGCGGCGTGGTGGTGGACTTGTCCCCCAGCCCCAGAGGGGCAGGGGCAACCGAGACTTTGGCATCGGCTGCCGCGCGCGGCCCAGTGTCCCCCAGCCCTGAAAGGGCAGGGGCACCTTCTTTTCGTGATCGTTTGGTCTGTTTCATGGCGGCACCAGTCGTCTGACGCGGTAGTGCCGCCAATTGTTCCCGCAACATTCGAATCAGCGTCGTATTTTTCGCGCCGCCGCCACAAAGGATGACCTCATCGATGTGGCCCAGCCGCTGATAGGCGCGAGCGATGCTGTGCGCCGTCAGCGCCGTCGCCGTTGCCAGCCAATCTTCCGTCGTCAGCTTCAACCGCGCGAATGTGTTTAACTGTGCCTCGACAAACGCAGTACCGAACTCTTCGCGCCCGCAACTCTTGGGCGGTTGCCGTTTGAAATACGCGTGCTGCAACATGGCCGCCAGCACCGTTTCGTTCACCTTACCGCGCGCCGCAAACCGTCCACCGCGATCGTAGGCTTCCCGCCCGTTGGTTAAACGCTGCGTAAGCGTATCCATCACCATGTTGCCCGGCCCGCTGTCGAACGCGATTACATCATTCGGGGCGCCGCCCGCCGGCAGATACGTTAGATTGGCAATGCCGCCGATGTTTTGCAGCAATCGCGCGCACTTACGGTCGTTAAACAACACATAATCCGTCCACGGCACCAGCGGCGCGCCCTGACCGCCAACCGCCACATCGGCCTGCCTAAAGTTTGCAACGACGGGCACGTTGAGCGCGGCCGCGACGAGAGCCGGATCACCCAATTGCAACGACCAGCCCGGCGTTTGCTTACGCTTACCCCGCCCTTGGGCCGGGTAGTGCCCGACCGTCTGCCCGTGTGAGCCGATCAGATCGGCCCGTGCAATCTTCAACTTCTTCAACGCCGCTTGCGCCGTGCGCGCAAACGCCAGCCCGATATCTCGATGCAACGCGCCGATCTCTTCCGTGCGCGTCGCCGCCGGTGCCATCACGGCCAATATCCGCTCGCGCAAATCCTCCGGATACCGCCGAGACGCCATGCCCAAGTATTCCACGCACATCCGCAGGCCGCGCCCCGCGATGCGACAGACCACGGCATCGACACCGTCGGCACTGGTGCCGCTGTTGATCCCGACGACGATTCGTTTTTGCTTGGCCATAAGGTCCGATTCTGTGGGGGCGTTATCGACTTCGCAAACCCGTAACGGCGGCCATAGCGGTGTTTAACCGTTTCAACAGGCTCAAACGTCCGGTGTTGATTCAGGGTGCAAATAATGCCGCCGCACAACGGCGACGTGGGCCGCGTTGCGAACATACCACATACATCGTTTCAAGCAGGAATTGCGGCCTCCCGAAGAGCATCATAGTTCGCTGCCGCCGTGCAACACGGTGCGCCGGGCTAAGGGGAAGGAACTGAAGATGTCTGCGACGATTCGATCCGCCGCCAGCCGCCGCTCATCCCTGCGCGCTGATTGCACGACGCATTGCGCTCGTCGTACGACCGAGCGCCCGCTGGTCGGGCTGCCAATCGGCATGTCGCATTTGCGGTTGTCGCGCTCCGCCGGCGCCGACGCCCACGTTGCAAACTTTCCTCGACCGGTCGTTCGCGATCGTATCTTTTACGGCCTGTTTGAAACCCTCCGAGCCAAAGACCCATATACGGCCGCACACTCGTTGCGCGTCGAGCGGTTGGCACGCTTGCTGTGCCGCCGGATCGGACTCGACGCGCTCACGACGCACAACGTTTGTGCGGCTGCGGTGCTGCACGACATCGGGAAACTCGCCGTACCCGATGCCGTGCTCACCAAGCCCAGCCGCCTGACCAATAGCGAGTTCAACGTCATCAAGCAGCACCCCGCCGATGGTGAATCGCTCTTGCAGTTCATGCCCGATTACCGGGCGCTGCTCCCGATGATTCGACACCATCACGAATGGACGAATGGCAGCGGTTACCCCGACGGTTTGGTCGGCGACGACATCCCATTTACCGCCCGCGTGATTCAGGTCGCCGACTGCGTGGACGCGATGGCCGTGTCGCGCTCGTACTCCGTGGCCCGCCCCGTCAGCGAGATCGTCGGCGAACTCGATCGCGGAGCGGGGATTCAGTTCCACGCCGAACTCGCCCAAACCGCGAGCGCCATGCTCACCGCCGAGCCCGAGCTGCTGACGTCGATGCAAATTGATTGAGATTGGGAAGTCGCAGCCTGCGCTGTGGCACCGGTTTGCAACCGGTGTTCTTGTGCCGTTGCGTGTTCTGTTGCGCGACAGGCTGAACATTCTGACGCGACAGGCTGAACGTTCTGGTGGCACCCCTCACCCCAGCCCTCTCCCCTCGGGGGAGAGGGCTGGGGTGAGGGGTGCCCCATCCTTCGCGCCAGCGAAGGGTGGGGAATCGACGAATTCGACTTCTATTAGTCTCTCTTTACAACCTGGCAGACGGATCACACGACAGTCATGCGCGCACAGCACCGGGTGCCCCACCCCTTAGCGAAGCGAGGGGTGGGGGACATTGACGCCATTCGCCACAAGAAGGCGGTCGGCGGCTAACTCACTCATGGATCGGGTTTCATGCGTGCACAGCACCCGGCTCTGATGGGACAGTGCCCCCTCGCTCTTTGCCGACAGACTTACGCCTTTAGATATTTGTCAATCGCTCTTCCATCCCCGCCATTCGCCCCTCGCACTTCGATTATCGCCATTCGCGCTTCTCAAATCCCCGTCCCCCGCGCAGCCACAATACCCACATCGACTACAATACCCCCTATGCCAACTACCCCGCCAAAGGTACTCGTCGCCATGAGTGGCGGCGTCGATAGCAGCGTGGCCGCCTGTTTGCTGAAGGAACAGGGCTACGAGGTCGTCGGCGTTTTCATGCGCCTGGGGGCTGAAGCGCACATCGCCGAAGACGACAAGAAGGTAAATCGCTTGTCGCTGCCGGTCGTCTCCGCCGAACCGGAAAAGTCGAAAGGCTGCTGCTCCGCCGGCGACGCCACCGACGCGCGCGTCGTCGCCGGCCAACTCGACATTCCGTTTTACGCATTGAATTTTGAGAGAGACTTCGGTCGGCTCGTCGACTATTTCGTCGAAGAATACGCCAACGCCCGCACGCCCAACCCGTGCGTGCGCTGCAATCAGTGGCTCAAGTTCGGACGGTTATATCATTACGCCGATCTGGTCGGCGCCGACTACATCGCAACGGGCCACTATGCGCGCGTCGAGCACGACGGAGATCGCTCGCGCTTGTTTCGCGCGACCGACGACAACAAGGACCAGTCCTACGTGCTCTTCGGTCTGGAATCGACCGCATTGGCGCGGACGCTCTTTCCGCTGGGCGGCATGACCAAAGATGAAGTGCGACATCACGCGCGGCGCTTCGGCTTGGCGTTACACGATAAGCCCGAGTCGCAGGATATCTGCTTTGTACCCGATGGCGATTACGCCCGCCTCGTCAAACAGCGCGGCGACGGCGGCGGCTTCACACCCGGCCCGATTCTGCACGTCGATGGTCGCGAAGTCGGTGCGCACAGCGGTATTGCCAACTTCACCGTGGGGCAGCGGCGCGGTCTGAATGTCGCGCTCGGCGAACCGATCTACGTCACGCGCATCGATGCGGCCAATGATGCCGTGATCGTCGGGCCGCGTTCGGCAGTCTTACAACAAACGCTACACGTGAATGAAGTGAATTGGTTAATCCCAACCCCGTCGAACGCGATCGACGCCGACGTGCAAATTCGTTATCACCATGACGCGGCCACCGCACGAATCACGCCGATCGGCGCGGACGGCGCGACCATTGAATTCGTCGAACCGCAAGAAGCCATCACGCCCGGCCAAGCGGCGGTATTTTACAATGGCGACGAAGTCCTCGGCGGTGGATGGATCGAACGGGTCGTCGATATGTCGAGCGCGATTGATTAGGTAATGTGCGATTGCGGTATTCCAACGATTCATGTCGCGTGACTGCTTGCATCTTCGCGATGAATTACCAGCAACCACTTCAGATTGACTATTTCACGATTGAGTGCACCGATTGCGCTGTGGCACCGGCTAATAGCCGGTGCATGCTGACAAATCATCCGGGGAGCGCCGTCATTCGTGAAGTGGTCTAATAAATGACGAGGTACCTCGCATGCTGGCCCCTGATCACGCTTGCGAGTACGGTAACCCCCAATAGTAGGCGTCTACCGCTCGCCGCGCTGATCAAAGCGTGCGGCGCGGCAGCGAGATTTCGAAGTATCGAGACAGCAATCATGGCCAAAGAAAAAGGCGTCATCGTATCGTTTCGCGTGGACCAACATTTGGCCGACGTGCTCAATAAGGTGCCGGATAAATCCGCCTTTATTCGCGACGTGATTCTGCGCAGCTTCTACGAGACCTGCCCCGTCTGCCGCGGTCGCGGTGTGCTTCCGGAAGAACTCGCCCGCTGGGCGCGCGAAACACTCGGCCGCGAGAACACGGTCGAATGCCACTGTTGCCACTACGGCTATCCCGAATCGATCGTGGATAACAAATCAACACGCGAAGGCGAGTTCACGTGCCCACACTGCGCCGACCACGATCACGCCCATTAGGAAACGTCGAAACGTCGAAACGTCGAAACGTCGAAACGTCGAAACGTCGAAACGTCGAAACGTCGAAACGTCGAAACGTCGAAAAAATGTGTAGATTTCAAATTTATTGGTGTCAACCGTAACGCCGGAAATTTGCGATAGTATTTTTAAATAAGCAGATTTTTGATTAATGAACTGGAAATTCAGTCCCGTATGTTGTGACGAGCAAATTGATTAGATTAGATTGGAGTTGAGTTGAGTAGGGTCGATTTGACTTGAATTTGTTTTTGGAACGCTACTAGAGAATTGCCGGTGGGTGTCATCAATTTCAAATCTGAAATTTGAGATTTCAAATTACCAGGCGCCCTGCCGCTCAGGGGATGGGGGACTAGACCAATTCACGAATGACGACACGCCCCGAATGATTTGTCAACGTACACCGGCTATTAGCCGGTGCCACAGCGCAACCCTCGCTCGCGACGGTCGCTCGCAACCGTGAACAAGCCTAATTCACGCCCGCGAGAACCAACCCGCCCCTCACCAACATAACCCCCTTCACCCCTTTTACACTTATTGACGTTGCAAGATCCCCGCTCTCTCGTTTGAACTCCTAGTGAACAAGCAAAAAGAAACTTTGGCTAAGGCACGGGCGTCTCGCCTGACTTCACCAACGCGACAGTCCTGTATTCGCGAAAATAACGGCATTGCCGTATCGAATTCACCGTCGAAGCGGCGGTACCGCAGAGGCTCGTTTTGCCAATGGACTTGTAAGAAGCGAACTAAACTCCCGGCGTTCGGATATTTTGACGTTTTGACTTTTCGACGTTTGGACTTTTTGACTTTTCACCCAGCTCCCGTTTGCATATCGCCACCCATTAAGCCCGACGGCCTCGGAGCATTGGAAGCCCACCGCCATGCAAGACGCGCGCAAGCCAGCCAACCTGTTTGTTAACCGCAACTTCCTATTGCTATGGGCGGCGTACGGCATCTCGGCGCTGGGCGATCACCTTTCCGAACTCGGCCTGCTGAAGATGCAGGATGCATTGGAAGCCGACGATACGACGCGTCGCCAAGCTCTCATGGGCTTCGCGTTTATGGCACCGTTCTTCTTCTTTGGCCCCTTTGCCGGTTGGCTTGCCGACATACTCCCGCGTAAATGGGTCATGTTTAGCGTAGATGTTATCCGCGCGGGCATCATGATCGCAATGCTGTTCCTCTTGTACACATTGCAAGGGTGGTGGCATCCCGAAGCGAGCGCAGACGCCCCGATCGGCGTTCTCGTTGCAATTACACCGTTGTTTCTCATCGGCACCTTTGCCGCTATTTTTTCGCCGGCGCGCTTGTCACTGTTACCCACGCTGATTCGTGACGAACAATTCGTTTCCGCCAACGCGCTGACGGCCGGCCTCGGTATGATCGCAACGATTGCATCGGCCCTGCTTGGTGGTTGGCTCGTCGATCATGTGGTCGACGGGACCATCAAGATCAACACGATCTTTCAACTCGACGCGCTGACGTTCTTGCTGAGCGCCGCGCTTATTTTCTTTATCTTCCCACCGCGCGATGCGTCACCAAAGAAAGCCCCTCACGGGCTTAGCGCCGTCGCCCAAGGATTTAGTTACGTCAATCGACATCGCCGCGTACTAGAACTTATGTTGATGTCGGCCGTCTTCTGGGCCGCCGCCGCCGGTGTCCGCAGCATCATCCCAGCCGTTGTGAAAGACGTCTTCGGCGGCAGCTATGGCGACATCGGAATCTACCAGGGATTGATGGGCGTCGGCATGATTCTGGGCGCCGTTGCCCTAACCATTCTCGGTGAATCGCTTCGCAGCAATATCGCCGTGTGTTGGTGCCTAAAGCTCACTGGCGTGGCCGGTCTTTTTATGACGGCGGCGATAGTCTTTCGCCTGCCCGAATTCTTCGCCATGGCCGGCCTCGTGATGATCGGTTTCTTCGGCTCCGGCATACAAGTCAGCATCAACGCGCTCTTGCAACATACGGTGCCGAATTACATTCGCGGCCGCGTCTTCGGCGTTAACGATTTGATTTCGATCTTTGGCTTCCTGCTCGCCACCGGCCTGCTCGGTATTCCCGATTGGCAAAACATCGACCGCTACGTGCCTGCCATCATGGCCGGTATCTCCGTCGGCCTCGTAGCTACCGGCCTAGTCGCGACGATCATCCGCCTGCGTCGCGGACGGTTCGGAACGGCGCTCACGTTTTGGAAAAATCTCAACGACTTCTACGCGTGGTTCGTCGCCCGCACCAAGCGCAAGGGCCTCTGCACGCTACCCGCTCACGGTCCGGCCATCGTCGTCGCCAACCACACGTCGTCGCTCGATCCGTTCGTGCTGACCTCGACCACACCTAACCGCGTGATCGGCTTCATGATCGCCAAAGAGATGTACACCATCCCGATTTTCAATTGGCTCTGCCGGTCGATCGATTGCATTCCCGTCACCCGCAGCGGGCAAGACACGGCCTCGGTTAAGACGGCGATGCGGCATCTCAAAGACGGCAAGCTGCTCGGCATCTTTCCACAGGGTGGCATTCGCGACCCGGAAAGAGCCTCCGAAGCGCGCGGCGGGGCCGGTTTGCTCGCCCTGCGTAGCGGTGTGCCGGTCATTCCTGCCTACATTCACGGACTGAAATACAGCGATAAGGTGATCGCCCCGTTTTTCTGGTTTACGCATCGGGCGACCGTGATTTGGGGCGAGCCGATCGACCTGTCGCGGTGGAAAGGCCGAGAAAAGGACCGCGAGGCGGCCCGGGAAGTGGCCGATCATATTTTGGACCGTATTATGGCACTTCGGCCCGACGACGCTGAGATTGCGCGCTGGCGTCGCAACGAAACGGCGGATGATGGAGCGTCGGTGCCGGCAACGTAAGACGAGCCGATGCAAGAACGCCGTCGGCAATGCTGATAACGCGACGATGCGGGTGCCCTGCCGATCCTTGAGGTCGGCATGTAGCCAAGCGCGAAACGAATTGGATAGACGGAACGATAAACCCAACCTCGTCACTCAGCTCCACGCATGAAGGATCGACCATGAAGCTGATGATTCAAATCCCTTGTTTGAATGAAGAAGGCACCCTGCCCGCGACCTTGCAGGATATCCCGCGCGATATCCCCGGCATCGATGTCGTCGAAGTCGTCATCATCGATGACGGTTGCACCGACCGCACGGTCGAAGTCGCCAAGGCCAACGGCGCCGACCACATCATCAGCTTCACCGGCAATCGCGGCCTCGGCCATGCCTTTGCGGCGGGGATGGATTACTGCCTACGTCACGGCGCCGACATCATCATCAACACCGACGGCGACAATCAATATTTCGGCGGCGATATCCCGACGTTGTGTAAACCGATCATCGAAGGCCGCGCCGACCTCGTCATCGGTGACCGTGAGCCGCATAAGGTTGCACACTTCTCGCCGGTTAAGAAGCTGTTGCAGAAAACCGGCAGTCGCGTGGTGAGTCGGCTCGCCAATCTCGAAGTGCCTGACGTCGCCAGCGGTTTTAAAGCCTACACGCGCCAAGCTGCCATGAGCGTGGCGATTTCGACCGACTTTGACCATACCGTGGACCACGTGATTCAGGCCGGTCGCAAGCGCATCGTGACGGTCAGTGTTCCGATTCGCACGAATGAAAAGCTGCGCGAGTCGCGCTTGTTCTCGAACATCGGCGTGTTCATCACGCGTTCCATCGGCATCATGCTGCGCGTGTATTCGTCGTATCGCGCGATGAAGATCTTCAGCACGGCGGGCGCGATCACCTTCGGCGTGGGCTTTATCATCGGCCTGCGGTTTGTGTATCTATGGATCGCTGCCGGTAGCCTACCCAACGAGCACGTACAGTCACTCATCCTAGCGGCCATTTTACTGCTTGCGGGCTTTCAGATGTTCCTCACGGGTATCGTGGCCGACTTGATCAACGCCAACCGCGCAATAATGGAAGACATGTCGTATCGGCTGCGACGGATGGAGTTGGAAGGCGACCCGAAAAAGGACTAACGCGTTACTTATTCTTATTTTTTTTCTTGTCCTTTTTCGGCGCACCACCATTGATTCCATCTACTTCATGCTTAATAGCTGCCTGTTTCCCATCGAGATCTTTCTCAAAGCGAAGCAGATTTCCCTGAAACTCCATCGCCCACGCGTTGGTTTCTGTTTCAATTTCCCGACTGACCTCGTTGATGAGCCACTTGAGCTTCTCCACGAAGGGCGCGAGTTTTCGCACAGCCACTTCGCTCGAATCCGACGAGCTTTCATCGACGCCATCACAAATCTTCGCTTGAAGTTCGAGCCACTCCGATTCGAATCGACCTAACAGTGCGCGTATTCTCCCGGCTGATTTGGCGTAGCGAATCCAACCGGTTGTTAGCCCAGCAAACCGATCGATCGAAACCATGGCAGCCGCGAGTCCGAAGAAAATGTAGGACAGCTGATTCCACGCCAGCGCTTCGCGCGAATCCTTCTCAATCAACATGAAAAGATTAACTACGAAGGGGATAATTCCTCCAATTGCAAAGCAAAGAATGGCTGCAATCCGTAAAGGAAAACCCCATCTCTTTTTTTCTGCCTTACCGTTGTCGTACCAAAGTGCGGCTGTCATTGCGACATCAAATCCAAAATCGAACAGTGCTCCCAAGGTCTCGTCGAACTTTCGGCAATCGACAACCGGAATCCAATGATGGGCGTTAATGTCCTCATACGGATCTTTGTCTTCGTTGGACCGCCCCACCAGCAGGCCTTCAAAAAATCGGATCGAGCCAAACAGCAGACCGAATTTTTGCGGCTTGTATTTGGACGACTTCATTGTCGACGGCACGTCGATAACTCGTCGCGATGCACTTTGCCCCGAAGATGTCGAATCATCATTGGCCATTTTCGCTTCTCCCGCAGTAAACAAAGCCGCGTGCTAACGCTCGGTCAATCAGCGCGTCTTTGATTGCTTCTGTTCCCGTGCCTCCATGGCCTTAATCTTGCGCAGCACCTCGCCACGCCAACCGGGGAGTTCATCCTGCTCCCAAATGTCCAAGTATTTTTTCATTTCCGGATCGTTCCAGACGTGAGCGTATTTCTCGCGGCGTTCTTCGTAGTCGAAGGGGATGTGATAATCCACTCCAATTATTGATTTCCAACTTTCACACAAAGATGATTCGTTACCAATATGATTCAGATCGCCTCCACAAGAAAATGACACAAACGCCAAGTCTTCGAGACTTTCCGCAGTGAAGTCCTCACCTAAGAATCGCATTGATTCAGGTAGAATTCTGGTCGCTGATTTATCAAATGAAATCTTATCAAGAGTAACACTAGAGCATTTTATCCCGACAGCACCTAGTGCGTGTAATAGTTGATCAGATAGAAATTCTGCAAGATCAGAGTCGTCCGAAGAAATTCTCGGAAGAGATGTAAGTACTGTCGGTTCTGTAAAGAGCCCAGATGATTCGATCTGCGCATATGTCAAGTCCGGCCCCGCCTTAATGTAGTTTGATATCGCTCCGATCACCGTGAACGAATTAAGCTGAGCATCGACAGCAAAAGATCTCGTCATCAAGAACGCTTTGCCGTCAACGAGAAACATTGGGAGAAAAGAGAAAAACCTCTGTCGACAAAAATCAAGCTTTGATATCAATTCAATGTCATCTAAGAACCTTACTATCGCCATCGGTCCCAACACAATTAAGATGCTGCACAACTCACAGAACATTGAATATTCGATAGTACGGGATAGTAAGTCGTTGGATGACGTCAGAATTCGATTACGCGGCACATTAACATCAATAATTAGGTTTGAGTCTTTTATTGAAACAAATGGTGTGGCGAATAAACTCGGCGGTTCCGCAGGACATATTTTCCAAGATTTCTTATCCGAGTCAAAAACTGCGGTTTCACCGACGACGAGGTCGTTAAGAGTTGCATTCGATGATTCAAAAAAATCAAATGACCAAGCAAAGATCAATGAACTAGAAACAATAATTTCTTCAATTTCTAAATATTGCTCATTCTCGTTCTCATCTTGGCCAATACCATCTCTTCGCTTGTCGTATACATATTTCCCTAATATTCGAGTTGATGTTTTAGGGGTGCGGCCCCTAAACCACTGCCACTCATTCTTATTTTTCAGAAGAGCATCTGCTTTTTGTGGCTGTAAATGAAGACAGATTGATGAGCCGATTGCCAAACCACCAACCCGCTCCAACTCCACGACCTCATCATCTATCCCAACCTCAAACCGCACACCATTCTCCGGCGGCTCGCCGTAATGCCGCGTCTCGACCGTGATCCGATCACCTAGCAGAAACGCTGCCAGTGCACCGATTCCGAATCGCCCCGTGCGTGCGACGCGCGAATTGCCCTCGTCATCGACAAATGTTTTGCGCCAGGCATCCGATCGTCGAAACGACGCACCCGCACGCAGGAAATACTCATTGACTGTCTCCGCCGTCATGCCCACGCCTTTGTCGGTAACCGTGAGCCAATGCTGGCCATTCTCATCCTTATCCAGATCGATCAGTACGTCGGCATCTTGTTCGTGGAACTTCTGTTGGCTCAACCATGTGCCTTCTTTCCACCCGTTGGCGGCATCCTGCTGTTTGGCGATCTCCCATAGTTCGCGCACCGCATCGAGGCTGTTTTGCAGCAGTTCGCGCACGCCGATGTATGGGTTATCACCGTAGAGCGGCTCGATCAGCAGCTTCAGCAACTCACCGCCCGCCGTATCAAACCGCGCAGCAATCGGGTAATAGGGTGCGGGTTTACCCTTGATCTGAAACCGCTCGGGCGCGTCCAACACGTTGGAGGTTACGCGGCGCAATTTCAATCCGAGCTTTTGCAATTCCGGCTCAGCGGCATAACCGGCATAGACTTCCCCCAAGACCGCCCAAGTGGTATCCAACTCGCGCTGCAACCCCTGCAGCATCGCGCGCGAACGCACGTAGTCTTTCGCCGATTCGGGCTCGACAATCACGCCCAGCGCTTCGCCGCCATGATCGGCACGAATATCTTTGATGGCGAGGTTCAACTTCCATTCATCAATCGAAAGCGGGCTGCGCAACCGTCGAACTCGCAGTTGTGCCGCCTCTGCACGATGCGGCCCGGCCTCTAAATAATCCGCAATACGCAGAACCGCCATCAAGTAGATCGGATGTGTTTGATGGCACACGGCGCGACCGTCGCTGTACACACGATCGAGATAATCGAACGTGTCGCGCAGCGCAATCGAATGGCTGCGTGCGACGAGGCCCGCCAAATCCGCCAACTCTTCCGAGATCCCCCCGCAGTCGTCACCGGCGTACAATGACTGGATTTCGTCGGTTACGCCGGGCGATCCCTTTATCGCAAAGCAGTGCGCCAATCGGCCGTGCTGACGCCGAATAAACTCGCCAATAAATTTGCGATACTGTTTGGTCCATCGTTCGGGATCGGTCAATTGGTTGGGGTGTTGGATGACGGCAGCGAGTTCTGATTCACGATCTGAAGCTTCTTGCGACTCTTGGGCGTCGCCAAGGATTTTCTCAAGCGTCTGACCGTCCCAGCGTTTTGCTTCCGCAAAATAATCATCAAAACTCTGTGCCCAGCTAAACACGGTGCCGTCATATTCCGTCCCGCCGTACGGCTGCTTACGATCGATCACCCGCAGGAACTGGTCCTCACTCAAATGCATCGCCCGATCGTGCAAGACCACCGCCAGCGTAAGCACACCCAAATCCTGCGCCGAGACCGCCGCGAAGCTCTCATCCGTCATCAAACCGTCACACGCATCAAGCACCCGCTGAATATGCTTAGGGCCGTGATCGGTGTATTCGGGGAAAAACGTGAGTGGGCCAGTCTGAATGTCGGCCTGGGTTGCTTCTTCGATATACAATTCGACGAAAGGGACACCCGGCTGCGCATCGGGCGCGGCGGACATCTTATCTTTCCAGCGCGGTGGCAACACAAACTTCGACATCAACGGCTCCGGCGGCGAATGAATCAAGGTATAGTCAACCGACAGTTGCTGTCGAATTGCCAAACCGTGCATTATCTCGCCGGATAGCTGGTAAAATCAAGGATATGCGTGGCTGATTGTGAACCCCCGTCTATTTGCAAGAGGTGAACATAATTACCCCAGAAAATCCGCCAATAACTGACTAAACACTGCCGGCGCTTCCACCGGCACCATATGGCCGGCGCCGGGCACGATCTCAAGTCGCGCGCCGTCGATCCCTGCCGCCATTTCCTTGGATAGATCCGGCGGCGTGATGGCGTCTTCTTCGCCAACGACGACAAGCGTCGGTACACGAATATCGCCGAACGATTCGCGTGAATCCGGTCGCGCCGCCATCGCATGCAATGCAGCCGCCACACCGCGCGCTTCGGTCGCGCTGAGTATCGCATGCCATCGGTCGAGCAACTCCTTATTTGCGTCCTTTGCAAACAGCTTCGGCAACATGCCGTCCGCGACGACGTAAACACCGTCGCTCAACACCTTCTGGGCAACCGTCGCGCGTTCCTGCTTTTTCTCATCGGCATCGGCACCTGCCTGCGTGTCGACCAATACCAACTTCGACGCGCGTTGGGGATAGCGTCGCACAAACTCAAACGCCACGTAACCGCCCATCGACAGCCCCATCACCGTCACGGGGACATCGATCTTCAAATGGTCGAGCAGCGCCGCCAAGTCTTCGGCATAGATCTGCATACTCGCTTCGTCGGTCACGCCGCTTTGGCCCATTCCGCGCAGGTCGGGCATGATGAATCGATAGCGATCGCCCAACGATTCCGCCGCCGGCAGCCAGAGCGCATGCGACAGCGGAAAGCCATGGATACAAAGAATGGGATCGCCGTTACCGCGATCTTCATAAGCGAGGTCGATGCCGTTGATATGTGCCGTGTTCATGACGACTCCAAAAAGGAAGTATTCAATCAAGTTAATTTATGCGTGCACAGTACGCGGCTCTTTTGCGTTACGCCGTTACGCCCGCGTCGATGTTCGTTGCTCCGCCGCCTTCACCCGACCAACTTGCCGAACTGCGCTTCTGCACGCAATAGGCGTAGCCAATCCATATCAAAATCAACCCGACAAACTCGCCGATGTAGAGCCCTTCGACGATGCCCGCCTTGGCCATGCTGCCGCCGATCGCGGGCAGCAGCGCACCGATCGCGATGAACCAATTCCCGATGGCGCGATGGCGTGTTGCCAAGTGCTTTCCAAAGCGAACTGCCGATAGTACCGCACCACCGATGAGAAAAATCATCGCATAGATGTTAATCACCGGCGTAAACAGCCTTACAAAATACCAAGCCAGCAGGTCACCATCGGGCTTATGGGGCTGAAGCTTCTCGATGTTCACCGGCGACAGAATGACGAATACGGCCGCTATCACAATCACCGGCACGCTGATCATCGACATCACATTCGCCGTGCGCCGCCGCAGTAACAGATACACCGTGCCCTGCGCCAACGGGTAGCCGCCCAACAGCGCTCCAGCGATATACCATGCCTTGTTTAGCAACACCGAGTTACCCGCCAGCGTGACCGTCGCTTCCAGGGCCGTGCCGACGCCGTAGAAAAACACGCCCGCCGCCCACCAAAGCAGGTGCGTGCCGCGCCCCTTCTTTTGATACCGCCGCAGCAGGACCGTGCAGAAAATCGCCGACAACACCGTCGTGGCGATCGGGATGTAATGAACCAGCTCGGGTTGAGCCGCCGCATCGGCTTGAGCAATGATCGAATTCATACACGGTATCGTAGCCAACGCGTCCGATTTGCTCTAACCCGCCCGCTGCCAAAGCGCCGTCACCGCGCGTACACTATGGATATGCCGTCGCAACCCGACATACCGCTTCAACGCGCCTATCAGGATCACGCCCGAAACTGGCAGCGGAATCTCTATTGCTACCCGGTCGTCTCGCGCCGCAGCGGCGGTCTATCCATTGGCGTGAATCTCAACCCGGATAAGGCGTGTAACTTCGACTGCATATATTGCCAAGTCGATCGCACCACGTCGCCGACGGTCCGCAAGGTCGATCTCGACATCGTCCGGCGCGAACTCGACGGACTGATTCGCATCGCCCAATCCGGCGAACTGTGGCAGCAGTCTCCCTTCGACGCCGTCGCACCAGAAAAGCGCGTCATTCAAGATATCGCCTTTAGCGGCGACGGCGAACCGACGACCTATCCGAAGTTTGACGAAGCCGTGCAACTGGCCGCCGACCTGCGCACGCAAAACAATCTCGGCGATACCAAGCTCGTGCTGATTACCGATGCGTGTTATCTCACGCGCCCAGTCGTCGAGCGCGGCCTAGGCATCATGGATGCAAACAATGGTGAGATTTGGGCCAAGCTCGATGCGGGTACCGAAGACTATTACCAAACGATCAATCGCCCGAACTATCCGCTGGCGCACGTACTCGACAACATTCGCGCCGCAGCAACCGTGCGTCCCGTCGTAATTCAATCGCTTTGGATGCGCGTACACGACGAAACACCGCCGACGAGCGAAGTCGAAGGGTTCTGCAAACGGCTCCAAGACATCATTGATGTCGGCGGCAAAATAAAATTGATTCAGCTATACACGATCGCCCGCGACACGACCGAAGCGTATGCAACGATGTTGACCGACGACGAACTCGATCGTTTGGCGGCAATCGTTAAAGAGAAGCTAAGCGTGCCTATCGAAGTCTATTACGGCGTCGCTTAATACCGCGGCACGCTTGCGTCGATTTCAACCGACCACGCATCGATCCCACGCGACATGCTCGACACATCTTCAAAACCGCGTTGCAACAGCGCCGCCGCCACGTTGTAACTGCGCACGCCATGATGACAGATCGTGATGACCGGCCGAGCGTTAATTGCCTCGCGCAACTCGTCCAGCCGCGCCGGGATTTCGTCCATCGGAAACAAATGGCTGCCGTCGATATGCGCCGTCTCGTACTCCTCCGGCGTACGCACATCGAGCAGGAACACATCTTCACCATTGTCGAGTTTGTATTTTACATCCTGCACGGATATCTGCGGAACGGCCCCAGCCATATCGATTCACCTCATCTAAGAATGCGTTTGTTTATCGTGCGTGTCGCTTGATGTATTCGAGCGCCAACTCGCAATGCATGCGAATGCCCGTCGCCACCGCCTCATCCGGAAAATCGTAATTCGGTTGATGCAGCGTCGGCTGCGTGTCGGCGTCTCGCGTTGCAACGCCCAATCGCCAGAACGCACTCGGCACGGCTTGTGCAAAATAAGCGAAGTCTTCCCCGCCCATGCTCGCTCGCATGTCGGGTGCAACGCGCTCGGCACCGAGCGTGGTCTTCGCCACGTCTTTCACCAAATCAACGCAGGCAGCATCGTTCACCAACACCGGATAGCCGCCGCCCCATTCGATCTCAAGTTTCGCCCCGAAGCTTTCGGCAATGCTGCGTGCTAATTGCTCGAAGCGCGCCAGCGTGGCTTTGCGAACCGGTTCGCGCAACGTGCGGATCGTGCCCGTTAGCTTGGCGCGTTCGGGAATCACGTTGTGCGCTGTGCCCGCGTGAAACTGTGTGATGCTGATCACGGCGCTATCCACCGGGTCGGTCGCGCGCGTCACGATCGTTTGCGCTGCCTGAATGATTTGCGCGCCGATCACGACCGGGTCGTTACCGCGATGCGGATACGCCGCGTGCGTACCCTGCCCGTGAATCGTCATGTCAAAAAAATCGGCCGAAGCCATCGTCGGCCCGGCATGCACACCGACCACACCCAACGGCAAATAAGGCCAACCGTGCAACGCGAATGCGGCGTCCACCTTTGGGCTTTCGAGGATGCCTTCCTCGATCATCACCTTGCCGCCACCGTAACCTTCTTCCGCGGGTTGCCAAACGAACTTGATCTTGCCCGGAATCTCGTCGGCCATTTGCGACAGCACCCTTGCCGCGCCGAGCAAACAGGCCATGTGCCCGTCGTGACCGCAGGCGTGCATCTTGCCATCCACCGTCGACCGATACGGCAGGTCGTTTTCTTCCTGCATCGGCAACGCATCGAGCTCGCACCGCAACAACACACACGGCCCCTCGCGGTCACTGTTCAACGTCGCCATCACGCCAGTCTTGGCGATGCCCGTTTGAACATCGAGATTGGGCAGCGTACGCAATTGCGCGACCACGCGTTCGGCCGTCTCGAACTCTTCAAAACTCAATTCAGGATGCGCGTGCAGCTCGTGCCGCAATTCAACGGCGGTCGGTGCAACATCGTCGATTAACGCTGTTAAAGACATGAGGGTGAGGATAAGCGAAACCGAGCTGGATTAACATCGCGGTGAACTATGCGTGCACGGCACGCGGCTCTGCCGTGCTTACCCTTCGCGCCGGCCGTATCGCACAGCCTGCCGCACCCAATCGAAGCTCACTGTCGGCATCAACCCCTCACAATAAAAACCGATCTGTGCAAAGCCCGCTTCGACGGCTTCGTGCACGCGGCTGACGAGCGCCGGCCCGTCGGCACAGGCGGGCGGCATCGCATCGAATCGCACGGCATGTTCCCCTTCAACGCCGGGCAAGTCGATCCCATACGAATCGTGCACCTTGCGCCAACTCTCGATGCGTTCCCAATTAACGAAGCGCAGTTCCGCAGCGGCCTTCGGAATACAGTGCGCGCGGCTCCACGAATCCAGCGGTACCGTCAAGCGCTCGCCGATGCGCGACCGCACCAAGTCGATCAACCTCTGCACGACGCGTCCGCGATGTTGTTGAAACGCAACCAGTTCCGATTCGCTGGACGCATCATCGATCGGCTTGCTGCGTCGCCGCTGCCTACCGCCGGCGTCGATCCGCTCGCGCACTTGCTTTTCGACTATCTCGATATCGATGTCCGCATCCGTCGCCGCTTGTCGACAGGCCGAACAAAAGCACCAGCGCAACAAATCTTCGGTCAGCGCATCTTCGCCGAACCCCAAACCATCCGTCGCGTTAAAGAACGGCCCGAAGCCTATCGCGCCCATTTCGACCGTCGTTGCGCCATGCGATTCGACCAAATCTTCCGCAACGCCGCCAACGTATTCTCGCACGTCGGGGTTGGCCGGGCACAACCGTCGATCGCTGACGTCGCCGAAGACGTTTACACACGCGGCCATCTCGTGCTTGCGGGCCAATGCCCTGTTAGACAAACACTCGATCCGCGCACTACAGCGCAAACCCAACTCGCGTGCCGCCGAACAAATCTTCGCAAACGGGTCGCGTGTTTTCATCCAACTGCCGGCTGTCGGTCGCAAACGCGTGGCCTTATAAAAGCCCGCCTGCGGTCGGAAGTGTGCCGCCGCATCGCGCTGCACCATGCGACGCGGATCGTCACCGACGAAACGCTGACGCAGATAACACATTTCATCGCCGAGCGCTAGCAGCCGCACTTCGTCCACACCGAGTTCACCGCGCAAGCGCGTTAGCGCCGGTTCGATACCCTCGGCGTCGATATCCCACGGAAAAGCGTCAATCCAGAATTGCGTCATGAGCGTGGCACCGACAACCCAAAATCAGCAAAAGGCCGTTAGTCACGATCCGCATCACGCGTGTCGATATCAAGCGGCGCTTTGAGCGACTCTTCTTCGACCGGCGGCAGCGTCAACACGCGAAACAGGCAATAAGAAACCAGCGTCAACACGGAGCCCAGTGACGTCAACATGATCACCCAGCCGGCATTTGTTAGATCGTAGTTAGCGATCATCAGAGTCGTCCCCTTCCATGATTACCGGGAAACCCCGAGTTGCATCCACTCGATTCGCCAGCTCATAACGCCCCTCGCGCGTCCACTTCTTGCCCGCCAAATGAATCAGCATCAACAAAAACACAAACACCGCAAAAATAAACGCGACTGACCCCGCAACTTCACCTTCATTCATAATTCGATCGACGTACGCCGGAGCGTTGTTGATCACAAACGCAACAAAGATGGTCAGCAAGAACACGGGCACGACATACTTGAGCATCAACTGAACGAAGCGCGGAATCCGAATATGAGCACCGTAATGCGCTTCGATTTCGCCACGCTTTATGCCAAACACCCAGCCGTAGATAAGCGCCTGAATCATCGCGAGAACAAAGATCAGAGTCGTACCGATCCAAAAGTCAAACGTATCCAGCGCGAGCATATTCTTCGAAAAGTACAGAACAAAACCGACGCCGAATATCGAGATGAACCCGAGAAATGCCGCCGACGCGCGGCGCTTAAGCCCAAAGCCCTCTTCAAAAAACGCGATCACCGGCTGCAACATTGACAAGCTGCTGGTCACCGCCGCTAGGAAAAGCATGAAGAACCAGAAAAATCCGAAGACGCGGCCCCCATCCATATTGGCGAACACATTGGGCAGCGCGTTGAAGCCAAGGCCGAATGTGCCCTGCGTGCCCGCTGCGGTTCCAAGAAAAATAAATGCCGCCGGAATCGTGATCATCCCGCCGAGACACACTTCGAAGAACTCATTCATACTACAGGCGGTAATGCCGCTGAGTACGACGTCGTCTTTCTTGGTCAGGTAGCTGGCGTAGTTCACGATAATGCCGAAGCCGACCGACATGCTGAAGAAAATCTGCCCTGCCGCCGCCAGCCACGTTTGAGGGTTGGCCAGCTTCGACAAATCCGGATTCCACATATAACCGAGGCCGCCCAAAACAGACTGATCGGGCTTCGCAACATCGGGTGTTCCCAACGTCAGCACGCGAAACAACACGACCAACGCACACACGACCATGATCGGCATGGCCATTTTGCAAAACGATTCGATCCCTTTCGTCACGCCACGATAGATGAGGACGAAGTTCAAAATGAACGTAATAAGCAAAAACCAAATCAGCGGCTGGCCGCCCCCCTTAAACAGTTCGCCGTGCTCGTTGGCACCGATGAAGTTATTGAAGAAGTTTGTGTACTGTTTCGGGTCGTCCCCCAACATCAAATCGCCGGTGAGATAGTTCCACGCGTACCCGAGGCACCACGCTTCGATCACGACGTAGTACATATAAATGATCAAAGGAATCAGCAGCGCAAAACCGCCAAGATATTTTGAAAGCGGATTGCGCCAGATCACACTGAACACGCCCGGGGCGGAATTGAATCCGCGCAGGCCCGCGAAGCGACCCATCGTCCATTCAGCCCAAGCCAGCGGAATTCCCAAAACAAGAAAGGAAATAAAATAGGGAATCAGGAATGCGCCGTTTCCATTTTGGGCAGCCTGCCCCGGAAACCGCAGAAAATTCCCTAACCCCACCGCCGACCCGGCCACGGCCAGAATCACGCCGATGCGCGAGCCCCATTGTTCCTTAGGTTGTGCCACCTGCTCCTCCTCGAACGGAAGTTGTGGATTGGGCGAGTTGCGAAGACGAAAACCCTACAACCGCCCGTCGGTCGATGCAAGGAATTGAACATAAGCAATTCTGAAAGCCTTGGGTCGTTCAGAATTAACAACCCGAAAGGGAATTTGAAAGCAATCGCGTATTTGCTGTCTTCATCGCGCGGCAATGTCCGTAGCGCGGCGTAGGGTGCATCCCTCGATGCACCACCAACGAACTTCATTAATAGAGGACGACGCCGAAAATGCGCGGCACATACCGCCGGACCACGGTGCACCACTTCAAGACCGCGCGGCGCATCCGCCCAAACCAAAACGCACCCGGCCTACTCCCCCGTCGCAATGCCTTTATCGCGACCGCCCGTCAGCTCGCCGATGATCTTCACGCCCGAACTCGCGCCGATGCGCGTGGCCCCGGCTTCGACCATCTCGCGCAAACTCGCCAGCGTGCGAATGCCGCCCGACGCTTTCACTTCCACACCGGCCACGCTCACCGCTTCGCTCATCAGCCGAATATCTTCGACCGTCGCGCCGCCCGTCGAAAAGCCCGTGCTCGTTTTCACGAAGCCCGCCTTGGCATCAACAGCCAAGGCACATGCCTGCAGCTTTTGCTCGTCGTTCAGCAAGCACGTTTCCAGAATCACCTTACACAACGCACCTTCGGCATTGCACAGCTCGGCCACGGCGGCGATATCGTCGAACACCAAATCCAACTCTTCGTCGATCAGCGCGCCGATATTCAAGACCATGTCGATCTCGGTCGCGCCATCTTCCAAGGCGATGCGCGTTTCTTCTTCCTTGATCGCCGTTCGGTTGGCCCCCAACGGAAAGCCGACCACCGTGCACACCGCCACGTCCGAATGATTCAAATCCTTGGCGGCCCGCTCCACAAATATCGGATTGACGCACACCGACGCAAAGCGATACATGCGCGCTTCGGCACATAAGGCGTCGATTTGCTTGTGGGTAGCCTCGGGCTTGAGCAACGTGTGATCGATCAACGCGGCAATATCGTCGGCTGACGTCAGATCGGGCGCTTCGGCGGACATGGGTTCCTTTTTCCTCAAACGGTTAACAACGAATGACCAATAAGAAAAATGGTAATACAACTTACGGCTAACGCAAACGAATTCCGCCACCCTCGCTGGTTAAGTTGCGCATGGCCGTCATTTTTTCGATATAATAAAGATGTAAGGCAAGGTATTGGCCCTTGCCGAGCGGCACCGACCGCCGTTTGGCTGTCTCGACGCATCGACCGCACCAACAGGAGCCCTTTTGAGCGCCCGCAAAGCCGCTTCCGAACGCCTAACCGTCTGCCTCGTGGCCGACGATGAGGTCATCAACCGATTCCCGGAATCGGTACGGTACTTGCAAGTCGGACTGATCGACGAACCCATCGACTTCGTCCTCGTCTGCCCCGAGCACCCGCGCGCCGCCAAACTGCTCTCCGGCCCTACCAAACTCCTGCAACATCGCCGCTACCATCGGCTCATCGAACGCTTCGCCCTGCGCGGCATCGTGAGAGAAGTCACCGCGTTTCTGAACAAGCCGCGCTATGACGGACCGCTGATTGTGCACAGCCTGTCGGTCACGGCGGCCCCACTGGCTGCCCAAGTCGCACGCGCGATGGAGGCCGACCTGCTCGTTAATGTCACGGCGCGACGCGCGCTCGAAGACCCCGCCCTTTTTCACGCGCTGGAACAAGCCACCGAAATCGTGACGCCGGTCAAAGCCTTTGCCGATGCGTTTCAACATACACCGGGCTTAAGCGAAAAAGCGATCGACGTATTGCCGTTCGCGGCGGGTGCCGAAGACGAACCGACGGCGTTTTCCAAGGCAGGCCGCGTGGCCACGCTCATGGCGGCGGGACCGCTCGAACCCGAGTTCGGGTTCGACACGTTGCTGCACGCCATCAAACGGGTGCACGGTCAGTTCAACAACATCGCCGTCTTCCTCGTCGGCAAAGGTAGCGCCGAAGACGACCTTCGACATCTCGCGTCGTCGCTCGGATTAACCGACAAGATCACGTTCACCGGCCGTCTGGATAACACGCGCGCGGCAATCAAAGCGGCCGATATGTTTTGCGTACCGCGCGCACCGGCGTCGTTTCGCGAAGAACCAATCCTCGCGCTGGCCGCTGGTGTGTTGCTGCTTGCCGACGAAATGATTCTCATTGACGGTTTGCAACACCGGCACAACGCGCGACTGTTTCCCGGCGGCGATGACGCGGCCCTCGCCGAACAACTGCGTTGGGCGCTCGGCAATCGGGAAGAATCGCGCCGCGTCGCCTCCGCCGGGCTCGCCCTCGCCAAAGCCCGCCACACGCTCACGGAAATGGTTGACCATTACCTACGCATCTACGGCCAAATCGCCGCAACACGAAAAACGCTTAAGCTCGATGCGAAAACGTAAAGCGCGTAAGAACCGCGTTCGATCGCGTTCAATACTGAAACGATGCCGCTACTGCGACGAATCCGATACCGCGACTACTCCGATATTTCGATCAGTCTATTTTGAAGCGTTCGTCTACTCCCTCTCCGTCGAAGGGAGAGGGCCGGGGTAAGGGATTTATTGCGTAAGAAATGCAGACGTAGCGTTGAGATGCTTTGCGCGAAATCCAACGCCAAAGGCGTCGCGCCAGTAGCCCAGGGTTGGTGCGCAGCAGCTACCCTGGGTCGCTATGTTTACCCAAGGCCTTCAACGCAGAAAGCGTTGCGGCATGCCGGACGAGGACGGAAATCCTTCAGAAGTCGCATTTCATCCAGTAGGAATAGAAGGATTCGCTCGCAACACCCTCATCATCCTTAACAGGACGACACTTCGCGCGAAGCTCCCCTACCGCCCTGCTGTCGTTTCCAACCGCCGTCGGTGCTTCTTCAACAGACCATCCAACCGCTTATTCATCGCCGGATCACCGTTACCGAATTCGACCCTGCCCGGGCTTTGGGCCAACGCAACGAACCAGTCGATCAGGTTCAGGTAATCGCGCGTATCAATTTTTTCCGGCGCAATCTTGCCTTTGGCCGTATCCATATTGTGATAGTTCATTAGCGGCAAGCAGATGCACGTCGCGTCGTAGCCGTAGACGCAATACGGCGTGGCCTCGCATGTGCCGCCGTCCATCAGTTTGCGTTGATATGAAAACTGTTTTTTATCTTTGACGAGTTGATCCGCAACGACTTGACAATACGCCGTCGTTGCCGGCGAAAAGACCGACGCCCGATCACCCACGCGCAACACCGGCCCCGCACCCATCTCTACACCGGGAATCACCTTGCTACATTCGACCACCACCACCAGCGCGCGTTTCGGTACCGTGCCGCCATCGAGCGCCGCCAACGCGCCGCCGAAGCCGACTTCCTCCGCGCGCGTGAAGAAACCATACGCCGGCGCCTTCGCGCGCTGTGTGCACAACTGGTCGAGCATAGCCAACACAGCCGCCAACCCGGCAATGTCATCACACACCCGCGCCGACAGTCGCTTACCGCTTACGCGCGCATCGGGCAAACCCCACATACCCGGCGCGCCGCGCGGGACGCTACCGCGCATCTTGATATGCACTTCCTTCGGCGGCGGATCGGGATAGCGTGCATCCTTTAACTTGGTCTTGTTCGCAATCGTCTTAACGATCGTGCCGCTGCGCCAACCGTCATCGCACCAAAACTTAACGCGGCTGCCCTTAAAATATCCGCCGCGCACACCACCGTGCCATTGTGCCCTTAGCAATCCGTCGTCTGTCATCCCATCCGCAATAAAGCCGGGGTGATCCATATGCGCCGCGAACAACAAGGGGCGACCGCGTTGCTTGCTCTTGCGCGCGGGATCGTACTTAACCAGCAGGTTACCGAAGCGATCGCGCTTCAATTTCAACGCCGGTCGCGCCTTAACAAAATCGCGAATAAAATCCGCCACCGCAGTTTCCACAAACGGCGCCGTCGGCAAGTTCACCAGCGTTTCAATCAGACGCAAATATTGTTTCGACAATTGTCTATTCCTCGTCATTTGGGACGTACGCCGAACGTGCGATTGCACATCCCCTATTGATAACCTCGCCCGTAATTGTCAAGCACAAAACGACTTACGATCGGCAAGAAATCACAAACGGGGCGTTCTCGCAAAACTTTGTGGCAAAATCGGCCTTTATCGCCGTCGCCAAATCACTACTTTAGTCGATAATAATCATTATGACTGTTGTAGTAGCCGACCGGACGCAGGCGAAGGCGAAACTCGCCGCCGCACCGGATAAAACATTTCAGTGCATCGCCTGCGGTCGCGACAACAAAACACGCCGACCGTTGCTGCGTCTGCGCCAAGCCGCAGAGTTTGCGTTGTATCGCTGCGCCGATTGTAAGTTGGTGCAGAAGTTCCCGCGTTACACGTCCGGCGAACTGACCGCGCTATACAACGATGCCTACTACGTCTTCGAAGAAAACGAAGAAGACCGCTGGGCGCGCGCCGTTCAACAGTACGTCGTACACTTGCTACCGTTGGAATCGAAATCGTCGAAGCGCCTGCTCGACGTCGGTTGCGCCCTCGGCCACTTCGCAGCACTCGCCGAAGCGCGCGGCTGGCGCGTCATCGGTGCCGATCTATCCGCCGGCGCCGTTAGCAAAGCGGCTACCAACTTCGGCCTCGATGTGCGCAGCGGCCCGATCGAACGACACCTCACGACGATCCCACCGTGCGATGTCGTATTCTTAGGCGATGTGATCGAACACGTGCCGCACCCCGTTGCGTTTTTGAAATCGATCAAGTCGGTCTTGGCACCCAACGGCATACTCAAGATCGACACGCCCAACTGGAGCAGCCGGTGGCGCGTCATCGGCGGTGCCCGCTGGCTCGGCCTCAATCCGTATCACATCAATTTGTTTGATCCGCAATCGATCAACGATTGTTTAACGCGCGCCGGTTACGCGGCAGACGAAGTCCGCACGTACACCAACTATCGCTACGAAACCTGGGGCTCGCGGCCCGAAGTGCATTGGCTCTTAGACCTTGGCCCGAAAGCAATGTCGTGGCGCGCTCATCGCTTCCTGCAACGCTACAGCGGCTTCACCAAATGGTCGCCCCTGCGCCGCCGCAAGCCGGAATCGCTCGACGATGCACGTCGATACGTATCCGACTTTGCCCACTATCGCCTAAGCCCGGTTCGCAAACTCACGCGCGACAATTTGATCGTGTCGGCCCGCGCGGAATGATGCCCGTGGGTTCGCGATGAAGTCACCCTCTTCAAACTGCAATTCACTCTGACTCGTTTTGCTACCGCTCGTCCCGAAGCTAGAGTAGTCCTCATTCCGTCGTAGCGTCGCAATCGAATTCATAGCCCCGGAGGAGCGCAGGTTAAGAGCCATGGATGGAGCGGCGCTAGCCGCGCAATCCATGGTCCATTTGTATCGCGTGATAAACTGCGGCAGCGGTGCAGGTACCTATCAAAGCAAAACACCTTCATACCTGAAAGCGTTGCGCCAAGCTTACCCCCGCTCATCTCGAATCTGATACCGCCCCTTAAACTGTTCCGCCGGATACTTCTGCGCGTTCTTTTTCATCTTCTCGCGCACCGCGTCGGCAATATCGATGTTCATCGCCGTCGCAAACGACAGCGCGTAGCACATCACATCGGCAAGCTCTTCCTGCACGCCCTGGCGGTCGATCTCATCGCGCTCCGTCGGCCCCATCGGGTTTTCCACCCATTGAAAATGCTCCATCAACTCCGCCGCTTCGATCGCCAACGACATACTCAAATTCTTCGGCGTATGAAACGGCTGCCAATCGCGGTCTGCAACGAACTGTTGCATCAGGTCTTTTAATTCGGAGATGGTTGTGGTTTGGTCTGGCATGTTGGTTTACCTAAGTGGATGGCACATTGAGGAGCGAATGCAAAGTTACCGCGACAATGAGTCGCATCGAATTACACATACGCCGCTAATCTAAAAAACTATACCCCATCACTCATACTCCATCGAATCGCTCAATATTTAATCCAGTACCGCAATCTCTACGCCCGAAATATGAAATCCAAAATTTGAGATTTGAGATCTATGGGCGTCATTGATGCTGCGACTCATATTCATTCAGCGTTGCCGCACAATCACCACCACGAAATCTCCTAAATGCAGAATCCAGATACTCGCCGCTTAGCGTATAGCAACTCTCGATCAAAAAAACCACGGATTCAGCGGCCCCCACATCCTTTCCCGCTCAAAGTAGCCGCCCTAATTGTTAATATGAGCGATTGCCGTGTGCGTTTTCCTCGCACGTTCGTCATCCCACTCTGTTCATCGCTGCCGCAACTCGATCCCGTTAGGGATCATGGGACAATAGCCCACCGTTTCAACGGTCGGGTGTTCGTTCGCTATCCAAAAATCAACGTCCCGGTAGGGACAGAATGAAATGGTGCCAGTCGCGCCATCCGTCCCGGTCGACAGGAATTGAAAATGCAAACGAATCTTCACCGTCGAACCGGGTGGGCTATTTTTCCACCAGTCTCTATCGGAACGAATTCATCTGCCAGACCATATTCCGTTCCAGTTTGGCGTCGCGTTAGGCCATATCCATTCCAGTTCGGCGTCGCGACATTCATTCTCAGCCCCGGATAGGGCGCAGGTTGAGAGCGATGGATGAAACGACGTTAGCCGCGCAATACATGGTGCAAGTGGTATCGCGCGTTAAACCGCGGTAGCGGTGCAGGTACCTACGCCCCCCTCGCCGGAGCATAATCATTCGGTTACCCCGAATTTCCACATTAACTTCGCCACACAAACATCCCCGAAACGCACATACAAAAAAAAGGAAGGCCCATTGGGGCCTTCCCTTGGTGAAATACAAATTGAGATGTATCCCTACCGACGCTTCCGCCGCGCGCCCGACGTCGTCTTGGCCCGCATCGCTTCGATGCGTTCTCGCAAAACGGCGGCGTCTTCGTAGCGTTCGTCGTCGACGGCCTTCGTCAGCTCGGCCTCAAGCTTTTCGACCGGGTCGGCCGGCATACGGGCGCGAATCTCTTTACGCAGCGCCATCAGGATCATCACTTCGCTCGCGTCTTCGAACGATTCCTCATCCGAATATTCCGAGAAGATTTCCTGAATTCGGCTAAGCCCAGCTTCCACGCGCGCCATCGCCGTTTTGAATCGACCCTGTCGCAGCGCCATGTGCACCTGCGCGCGGGTGTTCATCATGATCAAGTAAGGTCGGAATTGCTCCAACGACAGGCGGTCGGATTCTTCCACCGCGAACTTGCCCATCAAATCGAGCACTTTCAGATTGCGCGCCGTATCGCGCTCGACGCCCGCGAAATCTTCCAACACAAACTCCGCCAAATAGCGGTGATAGTATTGCGACGATTCTTCGCGCAACGTTTGGCATTCATCGGACGTGAGTTCGAAACCCAACGGCGTGCCGTTACGCTGTTCGTGCAGTTGTAAACGCTTGAGGTGATACTCGAGTAGCGACTCTTCCCCGCGCGGACGGCGACCATCGGGGCGACCGCTGGCCTCCATCTGTAGGATGCCCAAGTCCAGACGCATCTGGATCTTCACGGCCCCGTCGTCACCTGAGATCTTGCGAACGGTGATTTGGCCGGGCTCGTACTCCCAACCGGCCAATATTCTACGCAGATCGTAGGATGCCATCGCGGGTCTCCTTTCGCTACCGTGGGCTCCTAAATTATACACCACCAAATCGGTTCGATTCGTGGGCTTCTCAATACTGATATCCGCGATTCATTGCATATCGCGTTGCTTCCGATAAAGACACGACCCGCGTTATCAGGTTGAACGCCTGTTATCGAATCGGCGTTGCAAATATTTACAGACGTCAATATTTGCGCCCGCCGTAAACCGCGCGCGGATATAGGTCGTTTAATAAAACGATCGATGAATCTTGCGCGTCGCGCAATTGTTGCACGCACGCAGTCGCAGCGCGTATGAGTTACGGCAACCAGCCGAGAGATTCGAGCTTGTTGGAAATTGCTCGCGCCGCGCGTCGATGCGCGGCGGCATTGGGGTGATGGTCCGTCGGATGCGCCCACAAGCTTGAAGCGGGCACGTCCTTCAGGGCGTCGATTAAGTCTAGGTGTGCGATACCCACCTCGGCAAGCGAATCGCGAATAAATCGGTGCTCCGCAGTCAACGGATAATCGTCGTCCAACTGCCACAAGAGCGGATAGACCACGACCGCGAACTTTATATTTTGCTCGCGAAGATACGAATCGATCTCCGTCAACACCTTGTTAAACGTGTTTCGACCGTCGTCGTTAAAGCTGTCGCGAATCGCCGTTAGCAACGCTTCGTGTTGCTGATTCGCGAACGCGCGATCCTGAAAAAAATCCGCCACGCGCGACCACTTGGCCAAGCCCGTTGCCGGTCGCTCGCGATGCAGGGCGTCGTTGAGCGCAATCGTTTCACTTTGCGGCATCAGGTCGTTCATAAAGAACGCCAGCAGCACGACATCGGCTTCAAACTCGCGTTCGTGCACGGCATAGTTGTAAACAGCATCGATTAAGCCGTGTCCCTGCACGCCGGCGTTGATAACATCGACTGAAGCGTACTCTCCTTCACCGTCGCGCTTCTTGAGCAACGTCTCCAATTGGCGCGGCCAAGTGTCGTCTGCTGCAACGCCCTCGCCGAACGTAAAAGAATCTCCGAGGCAAACGATGCGAAACGCGGTATCGGCTTTGGCTTCGAATTCCGGCCCGCGAAACCCGTGACTGTTGATCTGGTAGTCCACGCGACCGTCGTTGCCGCCCACAGCACCGCGCGGATCGTATTGCGCATAAAACGTCGCGTTGGGCTGGTATTGCAGCAGCCCATTCGGCCCGCTGGTAAACGGCACGCCACGTGGAAGAATTTTGCGCGCTTCGTATTGCGACGGCCCCAACAACCGAAAGCCGACTTCGACTAGCAGCAGCCCCACGCACGTGGCCACGACAACTGTAGCAAGTTTGCGCAACCACTTACCGCGCGCCTTGGGCGTAGCGCTATCACTTGAAGGTGTTTGTTCCGGACTATGCTTGGTCATATCAATAGGCGAGCGATGTCGATTGTGCTTGCGACGTCCAATTCGCGAGCGATGTCGGATTTGCGTGCGACGTATACTCCCTCTCCCTCACAGGGAGAGGGCCGGAGTGAGAGTTTCAACCAGATCGCAAACATGACGAATCCACAAAGTAACTTGAACACGACCGGGTGCCCCATCCTTCGCGCCAGCGAAGGGTGGGGAATATCGCCTTTGCCAGTCGCGCTTGGCATTGGCTATTCCTATCTCCATACGCGTGCCCCATCCCTTAGCGCAGCTAGGGATGGGGGGCCGTCAATCACAAAAGCGTTCGGAGTCCGATTTTTGCCGCCAGTGATTCAAGCATGAATGAAAGGCTTTAACGACATCCGGGCAGTCTGGTTGCCTCTAACGTTAACCGTGACCGCTTCCTTACCAACATTATGCACGAAATTCACGCGGCGGCTCTCCTTTGGTTCAGTCGCAGGTGGTAGATCGCGATCTTGACGCCCACCCAGCGAGTCACACGTTCGAGCGTTCGAACCCACGCTGGCAACGGACCC